>Ga0209475_10000021_pt1 | contig 692730 bp, 640 predicted proteins | sample tdDd471_FD_187128 | JGI IMG/M metagenome (GOLD analysis project Ga0209475, IMG submission 187128) | Marine sediment microbial communities from the Atlantic coast under amendment with organic carbon and nitrate - tdDd47.1 (SPAdes)... | ecosystem: Environmental > Aquatic > Marine > Coastal >...
ACATTTTTCAACCTTCCTCGAACCAACCACTCCCTGGCGTTTCGCCCGTCAGATCCGCCGCCTTAACGACCACTTCTCCTCCGAACGAGCGGCGCATTATACGCACTCCCATTCCACACGCAAGACCTATTTTGAACTTCTTGTGACAACTCTTCATGCCCCGTAAATAACCACTTGAATTCACACCAGCTACAGAAAAACCTAGGCCAGCGTGACCCGGGCAAAACGTCGCTTACCTACCTGATAGATATGGCTCGTCCCTTTGGAAACGACCATATTGCGATCATCTATTTTCTCACCATCAATCTTCACCGCACCCTGCTTGATCATCCGCAACGCTTCAGATGTACTGGAAACCAACTCGGCCTCTTTCAGAAGATTGGCGATGGGCAATCCCGTGTCTGCAGTCAGCGCCAACTCGGGCATATCATCCGGCATGGCGCCTTGCTGGAAGCGCGCCACGAAATTCTCATGCGCCTTGGTCGCGGCCGCCTTATTATGGAAGCGCTCGATCAACTCTTCCGCCAGCATGACCTTGGCGTCACGCGGGTTCATGCCCGCCTCGACCCGCTCTTGCAAGGCATTGACCTCGGACATCGGCCTGAAACTGAGCAGTTCATAGTAGCGCCACATCAGTTCATCCGAGACCGACATGATTTTGCCGAACATATCGTCCGGCTGATCGGCGATCCCAATATAGTTGTTGAGTGACTTGGACATCTTCTGGACACCATCCAGCCCTTCCAGGATCGGCATGGTGAGCACCACCTGCGGTTCCTGGCCGTAGACTTCCTGCAGTTGACGCCCCACCAGTAGATTGAACTTCTGATCGGTCCCCCCCAACTCCACATCCGATTGCAACGCGACCGAGTCGTACCCTTGCACCAGCGGATAGAGAAACTCATGGATCGCGATGGGCTGGCCACTCTTGTATCGCTTACTGAAATCATCCCGCTCCAGCATACGCGCAACGGTGTGCTTGGCGGCCAGTTGGATCAGGCCCGCGGCACCCAGCTCGGTCATCCATTCGGAGTTAAAGCGGATAATGGTTTTTTCACGGTCCAGTATCTTGAAAATCTGGTCCTGGTAAGTCTCGGCGTTACTCAGCACCTCTTCACGGGTGAGCGCCTTTCGTGTTACGTTCTTGCCCGTCGGGTCGCCAATCATCCCGGTAAAATCACCAATCAGAAATGTCACTTCGTGGCCCAGGTCCTGAAACTGGCGCAGCTTGTTGATCAACACTGTGTGGCCCAGATGAAGATCAGGGGCCGTGGGATCAAAACCCGCTTTGATCCTGAGCGGCTTTCCCCGCTCCAGCTTCTTTATCAGTGCCTCCTCCAGCAGAATCTCATCCGCACCACGCCTGATCAGCTCCATCGACTCTGCGACTGACACCATTATCCACCTCAAAAACAAGAACATGTCGGGGCGCACAATTTACAGGATGAAGCAAGAAAAAGTAACCATTTCGCTATATATTGACGACTTCCTGACGATAACATCTCTGCCAGGCCCAACTCTAAAACATCTCTGCCCGGAAAAAACTGGGAATAACGGAAGTTTTAGGCAATAATTATCTGAATTTTCCGGAAATTAGCGCGCTAACATGATAAACGACTATAAATCCCGAAACGATTTTCCGAGGCTAGGACCACAAACGGGCCGACGACGTACCATACTATTCGTCATTCTCGGGCTGATGCTTGGCGCGTCAGGTATTTATGCCGCATTCGGGGTTTTCACAGACCCCGGCCGATTCAACGCCGTTGCCGACACCCCCCCTCCTGCGGCAGTGATGACTAAGCCGTCTGAAGCGCAGGCGGCCCTACCCCTGACCCGGGTACCGCTCCAGCTTCCCGGACAGACCAGGGAACAACGGGATGCGACAGAAGTCGTGGCCACCGCTACTTCGGTTTCCGTTCCATCTAGTCTAGACACCGCTATTGCGCCCGCCGATCCCGCCGCTCAGGATCTCAAGCCGGCCCCGGACCTGCCACTGGAAGGTAACGCTTCGACGATTACCGCTGCGGTAGCAGTAACTTCTGAAGCCGAAGCTGTTGAGCAGACAACCACGGACACTGCTACACCTGCAGAGGATCAAGAGCTGACGGCGACAGTGGATCACGGAACCTGGCACGAAGAACGGGTAAAACGCGGCGACTCCCTGGCACTGATATTTTCACGCTTGAAGCTTTCCCCAAATCTCCTGCACCGCATTGTCAACAGCGGCAAGGAGGCCCAAACACTGGCCAATATCCGCCCGGGAGAGACTATCAAGGTCCGCCTCGATCAGCAGGGCGAACTGCTTGAACTGGTGCACAAACAGAGCGCAATCCGCAGCCTGCAAATTCTTCCGGCCGACGAAACGTTCACTGCACAGATCAAGGACCGAAGCCTTGAAAAGCGTGTCGCATCGGCCTCCGGCACCATTACTAACTCCCTCTATTTGAGTGCGCAACGGGCCGGGTTGTCAGACTCCCTCACCATGGAACTGGCCAACATTTTTGGCTGGGACATCGACTTTGCCCTGGAGATTCGTGCCGGCGATCAGTTCAGTCTGATCTATGAAGAGGAGTACCTGGACGGCAAGAAATACCGCAACGGCCCTATACTGGCGGCCGAGTTTGTCAATCAGGGAAAGATATTCCGGGCCATCCGCTTCGAGGATGACGAGGGCTACAGTAGCTACTACTCTCCCAAAGGCGAGAGCATGCGCAAGGCCTTCCTGCGCGCCCCGGTGGATTTTCGTCGAATTTCCTCCCGCTTCACCAAGGCACGCTATCACCCGGTACTGGGTAAAAAACGTCCCCACAAAGGCGTGGACTACGCGGCAGCAATCGGCACCCCGATCAAGGCGTCGGGCGATGGCCGGGTTATCTTCAGGGGTACCAAGGGCGGTTACGGGCGTACTGTAATGATCCGCCATGGCAGCCAGTACACCACGCTCTATGCCCATATGTCGAAATTTCGCGGCAGCGTGAAAAATGGTACCCGGGTACGCCAGGGACAAGTGATCGGTTATGTCGGCAAAAGCGGCCTGGCCACCGGCCCCCACCTGCATTATGAGTTCCGGGTGAACGGGGTACACCGGAATCCGCTGACCATCAAGTTGCCCGCAGCAGAACCGCTTGCCAAGACTTATCGGGCGAAATTCACCGCGATCAGCAGCCACCTGCTTGCCGAGCTGGACCTGATCTCTAAAACCGTGGTGGCGGATGCCCGATAGGGACCCCCGGTTTTCGGACGACCTCTATATCGGACTGATGTCCGGCACCAGCATCGATGGTATTGATGCCGCGCTGGTCGATTTTGGGCCGTCCAGACCAAATCTGCTCGGACACGGTTACCGTCCCTGGCCGCAAAGCATTCGGGACGATTTGAAAAAACTGTCCCACCCCGGGGACCGTGAGATCGAGCGACTGGGTAACGCGGATATTGTGGTGGCCAACCACTTTGCCGAAGCCGTTTCCGAACTACTACAAAAGACCGGCATTCCAGCCCCTCGAATCCGGGCGATCGGCTCACATGGACAGACGGTCCGACATCATCCCAACGCGGAATACCCGTTCACCCTGCAAATCGGCGATCCCAATCTACTGGCCGAAAAGACCGGTATTAACGTGGTCGCGGACTTCCGCCGTCGGGATATGGCCGCGGGCGGTGAGGGCGCGCCGCTTGCCCCAGCATTTCATGCGGCGTTCTTACGCAATTCGGCCGAGTGCCGCGTGATCCTGAATCTGGGCGGTATCGCGAACATGACGCTCCTCCCGGCAGATCCGAAGGCCAAGATCATTGGCTTTGATACCGGGCCGGCCAATACCTTGATGGATGCCTGGATCCAGGCTTCACAGCAACACCCGTTTGACGCGCAGGGAGCCTGGGCCGCCCGAGGTCAGGTGATACCCGAATTGCTCAATCGCCTGCTCGACGATGATTACTTCAAACGCCCCCCACCCAAAAGTACCGGCCCGGAACTGTTTAATCTTGAGTGGCTGAATCAACGATTGACAGACCGTTCAAACTACCGTCCGGAAGATATCCAGGCCAGTTTATGCAGCCTCTCCAGCCGCTCGATCATCCAGGCGATAAATCAATACGCACCTCGCTGCGATCGTGTCATCTGCTGCGGAGGGGGCACTAGAAACCCCACCCTGATGCAACAACTGCAACAAGGACTCAGTGCAACCGTAGAGACCACCGCCGAGCATGGCCTTGACCCGGACCAGATCGAAGCCATGGCATTCGCCTGGCTCGCCAGGCAGACGTTGCAACGACTACCGGGAAATCTGGCCGATGTCACGGGTGCCCGCCATCCGGTTATTCTGGGCGGGATTTATCTGGCCCGACCAATCTCAGATACAGCGGATATCGATCCCGTCTCCTGGAGCGATCCACACAGTCAGCCTTGATTGATATCAAAGCGACAAATCCCACAACAGTTAAGCTATTGCATCTTATTGTCGTGTAACGGAAAAACCATACCAATCATGTTGAAAGTCCATTCAGAACCACCCAAGCCGGAATTGCAGCAGGCCGGCCCCGTTATCCTGGCGCTGGGGTTCAGACCCTTCTTCATATCTGCCGCACTTTCCGCCCTGATCCTGATGTTGATCTGGCTCGGTGCCTGGTCGGGAGCCTATCCGCTCCCGGGATATTATGGAGCCATTGGCTGGCACAGCCATGAGATGCTGTTCGGCTATGCCGTAGCGATCATTGCCGGTTTCCTGCTGACTGCGGTCAGAAACTGGACCGGTATCACGCCGCCAACCGGAACCCCCCTGGGCCTGCTGTTTCTGCTCTGGCTGGCCGGCAGAGTCGCCCCGTTCTTTTCCGGCACCATCCCGGCGCCGTTGATCGCGATCATCGACCTGGCCTTCCTCCCTGCCGTTGCACTCGGCATCATGCCGGCGCTCTGGAGGGGGGAACAGAAAGTCAACCGGGTTTTCGTACCCTTATTACTGGTGATGGCGGTCGCCAATCTTTATGTCCATCTTCAGTCACTGGGACTGACCAGCAGCGCCATTCGCGGCGCTGACGCCATGCTCTACCTGGTCGCCTTTCTGATCACGCTACTGGGTGGTCGGGTAATCCCTTTCTTCACCGAAGCGGTGATACCCGGACACACCTCCAAGCGTAACAACCGGGTCGAGCTGGCCACCGCCATCTCTTTGGGCGGACTGATCGCGGTTCAGTTCATCTATCCAAACGCCTGGCTCAGCGGCGTGCTGGCCTTTGCCGTTGCGGCAACACAGGCGCTCAGGGTCATCGGATGGTACAACCGGCAGATTTGGCAGATTCCCATCCTGTGGGTACTGTTCAGTGGCATGTTCTGGCTGATCATCGGTTTCGCCATGACCGGACTGGCCTATTTTGGTTTCACCGGTCTCAATCTGGCGAAACACGCTATTACGGTTGGCGGTATCGGCGTACTCACCTACGGCATGATGGCGCGTGTCGCATTGGGGCATACCGGCCGTGAAATACAATCAAATCCATTGATCAACGGCTGCTTCATACTGCTGAATCTTGCCGCACTGTTTCGTGTGTTTGGCCCGATATTGCTGCCCGAGCAATATAAAATATGGGTTCATCTCTCGGGGGGATTGTGGATCATCAGCTTCCTGCTGTTCGCTGTCATTTATGTTCCGATGCTGATCCGACCCCGCGTCGATGGCAAACCGGGATAGTATTGCCCCCGTAGGTCGCGAAATCGGTAGTTTCCCGAACACAAAAAACCCATGCGTTTGCATGGGTTTTTTGTGTTCGTCTTAGTGGCTACTAGAACGGAATATCGTCATCAAACCCGTCATCCGGCATCGGTGCGGCGGCTGGCGCGGAGTCACTCGATGGCCGTGAGCCCGAACCCGAGCGGCCGGAATCAAACGAAGCGCTGCTCCCCTTGCTATCGAGCATCTGCATCTCGTCCGCGACAATTTCTGTGGTATAGCGGTCTTGGCCACTCTGATCCTGCCACTTGCGGGTCTGCAGCTTCCCTTCAATGTAAATCTTCGACCCTTTCTTGACGTACTCCCCCACGACCTCAGCCAAGCGACGGAAAAAGACCACTCGATGCCACTCGGTTCGCTCCTGGGTTTCACCACTGTTTTTATCCTTCCAGGACTCGGATGTCGCCAGAGTGACATTAGCCACAGCGTTTCCATTGGGCATATAACGAACATCCGGGTCCTTCCCAACATTACCGATCAAGATTACTTTATTGACGCCTCTGGCCATATCTCCTCCAATTCAGATCTAAGTTGTTCCCTGGCCCGGAGGCCTGAACGGGTAATTCTACGTCTCCGCGACCGAGAATTCATCCAGCAATGCAAAATCCACGCTCTGCGTGTCCACCTTCAGGTAGGCTACACCCTCTTGCGCCATGACCACAGCCTCGCCAACACCCGGAATATCGCGCAATCGCATCTGCAACTGCTCTGCACTCACCGGGTCAAGCTCACCCACCTTGATCAGATAACTGCTCATATAGCCCGGTTGCCGCATGCCACTCGCCAGCACTAACCAGAGCAGGGAGGCCGCCGCGCCGAACAGAAATACCCCCACCAGATGGTATTCTCCATAGACCCAGCCCCCAATCATCCCGCCCAGGAAGGCGCCGACAAACTGGGAGGTGGAATAGACCCCCATGGCGGTCCCCTTACTCTCGGCCGGTGCCATTTTCGAGATCAGCGAAGGCAGCGAGGCCTCCAGCAGGTTGAAGGCGACAAAGAACATCAGCAACGCCAGGCCAAAACCCGGGAGTGCCGCATTAAATAGAATAAACCCAATCTGGGCCAATCCGATGGTCAGGATCGCCAGCAGAAAAACCTGCTTCATCTTGCGCCGCTTTTCCGCGATCACAATAAACGGCACCATCAGCACCATGGCCAGCACCACCACTGGCAGATAGACCTTCCAGTGGTTTTCAACCGCAATCCCGGTGACATCCCTGAGGGTCAGGGGTACGGCAATAAACACCGCCGTCAGCATCATGTGTAGCAACAGTATCCCCAGATCCAGGCGCAACAAGTCGGCATTGCGCAACACCCGGGAGAACTGATCCCGCACCGGGCTGGTGTCCCGGTGGGTGGAGGATGTATCGGGATCAGGGACCAGAAACAGCATCACCAGGATACCCGCTATCGCCAGCAACGCGGTCAGCCAGAAGATGCCCGACACGCCTATCCAGATATTCAATAACGGTCCCAGCACCAGTGAAACGGCGAACGCCAATCCGATGCTCATGCCGATCACGGCCATCGCCTTGGTTCTGTTCTGCTCCCGGGTCAGATCGGCCGCCAGTGCCATCACGGCGGCGGCAATGGCGCCGCTGCCCTGCAGCGCGCGTCCGGCGATTACGCCCCAGATGGAATCGGAGCTGGCCGCCACCGCGCTGCCCAACGCAAAGATCAGCAGCCCGGTGATAATTACCGGTTTTCTGCCGATCCGGTCAGAGATCATACCAAACGGGATCTGCAGCAACGCCTGGGTCAGGCCATAGGCGCCAATGGCCACGCCGATCAATAGCGGGGTAACCCCGGCCAGTTGCTCCGCATAGATGGCGAACACCGGCAGAATCAGGAACAGACCGAGCATGCGCAGGGAAAAAATACCGGCGAGCGAGAACGCCGCCCGGATTTCGATTGCTGTCAGCCGATGAAGTTGTTGCGCTTTCTTGTTCAATTACTGGGTCACTGTACCAACGGTCATCCCCTGTTTTGCAAGGGTACACCGAACGTCCACCTGTAGCCGGGAAGCATATCCCAAACCATGTTCACTCTGTGTATTGCCGCGGTTTGTTTGGCCCGAAACAGCAAGACAGCGTATAGTAACAGGTTCGCCAATTCGCTGGTATGTAGATGGATACGATACGCATCCGTGGGGCACGCACCCACAATCTGAAAAATATTGACCTGGATCTGCCCCGCGACAAATTGATCGTCATCACCGGACTTTCGGGTTCCGGGAAATCGTCGCTGGCCTTCGATACGATCTATGCCGAAGGCCAGCGTCGCTACGTCGAGTCGCTTTCCGCCTATGCGCGGCAGTTCCTGTCGATGATGGAAAAGCCCGATATCGACCATATCGAGGGACTCTCTCCGGCCATCTCCATCGAGCAGAAAACAACCTCGCACAATCCGCGCTCGACAGTCGGCACCATTACCGAGATCTACGACTATCTGCGCCTGCTGTATGCTCGCGCCGGCACGCCACGCTGTCCTACCCACGGCCAGCCACTGGAGGCCCAGACCATTAACCAGATGGTTGACCAGATCCTGAGCTTGCCCGAAGGCAGCAAGCTGATGCTGCTCGCCCCGGTGGTCTCGGAGCGCAAGGGGGAACATCACAAACTGCTACGGGAACTGAATGCTCAGGGGTTTATCCGCGCGCGCGTCGATGGCGAAATCTTCGAGCTTGATCAGCCGCCGGAACTGGAGCTGCATAAAAAACATACCATTGAGGCGGTGGTGGATCGTTTCAAGGTTCGGGAAGGGCTGGAACTGCGTCTGGCTGAGTCTTTTGAAACGGCGCTCGCGCTGTCCGGTGGACTGGCGCGCATCGCATCAATGGACGACGGCAATCCCACAGAGGAGCTGGTCTTTTCGGCCAATTTCGCCTGTCCACAATGTGGCTACAGCCTGCCGGAGTTGGAACCCCGGCTGTTCTCCTTCAATAATCCGGTGGGTGCCTGCCCGACTTGTGACGGTCTTGGCATTGAACAGTTTTTTGATCCGGAGCGAGTGGTTGCCCACCCCCATCTGAGTCTGGCGGCCGGGGCGGTCAGGGGCTGGGATCGCCGCAACGCCTACTATTTCCAACTGATCAGCTCCCTGGGAAAGCACTACGCATTTGACGTGGAAACCAGCTGGGAGGAACTGCCGAAAAAAATCCGCGACACCATCCTGTTCGGCAGCGGTAAGGAGAAGATCAAGTTCACCTATTTCAATGAACGCGGACGTACCAGCAGTAATACCCACCCCTTCGAGGGGATCATCCGCAACATGGAGCGGCGTTATCGCGAGACAGAGTCGACAGCCGTTCGGGAAGAGTTGGCCCGCTATATTTCCACCCACCCCTGTTCAGACTGCGGCGGCAACCGTCTTAACGAGGCGGCGCGCCATGTCTTTGTAGACGACCGTAACCTGCCGGCCATCACCACCCTGCCGGTCGGCAGCTGCCTGGACTTCTTCAGTCAGTTACAGCTGCCGGGCAAACAGGGCAAGATCGCCGAAAAGGTAGTCAACGAAATCTCACAGCGCCTGCAGTTCCTGGTCAATGTGGGCCTCGACTACCTGACCCTCGACCGCAGCGCGGAAACCCTCTCCGGCGGCGAGGCCCAGCGCATTCGTCTGGCCAGCCAGATTGGCGCCGGCCTGGTGGGCGTCATGTATATTCTGGACGAGCCCTCCATCGGACTGCATCAGCGGGACAACGATCGGCTACTGAAAACCCTCACCTATCTGCGTGACCTGGGCAATACCGTCATTGTGGTCGAACATGATGAGGAGGCCATCATGTCGGCCGATCACGTGATCGATATCGGTCCCGGCGCCGGCGTCCACGGCGGCCGGATCATCGCCCAGGGAACCGCCGATGAGATCGCCGCAAACCAGGATTCACTGACTGGCCAATATCTCTCCCGTTGCCTGAGTATCACCATACCGCCACAACGGCATCTACCGGATGAAAACAGACGATTGACCATCTCCGGTGCTCGCGGCAACAATCTCAAGTCGATTGAGCTGAGCATTCCGGCCGGTCTGTTCACCTGCGTGACCGGGGTGTCCGGTTCCGGCAAGTCCACACTAATCAACGACACGCTCTATCCCATTGCCGCCACGCAGCTTAACCGCGCCTCCCTGGACGCGGCCCCCTATGACCGGATCAGCGGCCTGGAGCATTTCGATAAGGTGGTGGATATCGATCAGAGCCCGATAGGGCGCACCCCCCGATCCAACCCCGCCACCTACACCGGCATATTCACCCCGGTTCGGGAGCTGTTTGCCGGCACGCACGAGTCCCGTTCACGCGGCTACACACCCGGCCGGTTCAGCTTCAACGTCAAGGGTGGACGCTGCGAGGCCTGCCGCGGGGATGGCGTGATCAAGGTGGAGATGCATTTTCTGCCGGACATCTATGTCCAGTGCGACGTCTGCAAGGGCAGCCGTTACAACCGGGAAACCCTGGAGATCAAATACAAGGGTAAAAGCATCAACCAGGTACTGGACATGACCATCGAAGAGGCGCTGGAGTTTTTTGACGCCATCCCCGCACTGAAGCGTAAATTACAGACCCTGATGGATGTCGGACTCTCCTATATCACGCTGGGACAAAACGCCACCACCTTATCCGGAGGTGAGGCACAGCGCGTGAAACTGTCCCGCGAACTGTCCAAGCGCGATACCGGCAGTACGCTCTATATCCTGGACGAGCCAACCACAGGGCTGCATTTTCACGATGTAAAACACCTGCTGGAAGTCCTGCACAGGCTGCGTGACCACGGCAACACTGTAGTGGTAATCGAACACAACCTGGATGTCATCAAGACCGCCGACTGGATCGTGGATCTGGGTCCGGAAGGAGGCAATCGGGGTGGCGAAATTATCGCCCAGGGGACACCCGAGACAGTGAGTGAGACCCGCCAATCACATACCGGCCACTATCTGAAAAAAGTTCTGCTGGAAGGGCAATCGAAGTGACGACAGTAACACTTTCAGTTCCCTGACCACTGTACCGGCATGCCGATAGCCAGTCCCAACCGGTCAGCGGCGCTGCCGCGGTTTACCGACACCTCCACCAGTCCGTTAGCATTCACATACCAGAAAGGACTACCGACCGGCACGACCGAAAAGGTTTCGGCATACGACACCGCTGCACCACCGACCATCAACCTGGACGCTGTGGACAACTCCCTCCCCAACAACCCGGTAACCCCATTGCCGTAACTGTCAAGATAGATAATTTCAGACAGTTGCGACGGCCAATCTGCGCCGACCAGGCTTGCCTGCGGGACCGATTCACCCGCGACCGTCGCACCCTTGCAGACAAGCGCCGCTGCCGGTGCAAAATAATCCCGCCCATCAAAGGTTTTCGATCGACCGGGAAGACCAGGCAAATCTATGGTTTGTATCTCAACCTGGTCCGATCGCGCCACTACCTGGGAGAGCAGGCCATTGTCGGGCCCGACAAACCAGAAACGTTCATCCCTTACCAGGATCGCCCGCCTGTCGCCACCGACACCGGGGTCGACCACAGCCACAAACAGAGTCCGTTTCGGCATTGCGGGCAAAAAAGATACCAGCAGATAGGCTGACGCACGCGGGTTAAAGGCTGGCGCGTCGGCGCACAGATCAATGACCGGCTGGGATACGCGCCCGGCTATCAGACGCGCCCTCACCTGCCCCAGATAATGACTACCGATACCATAATCAGTGAACAGCGCGACCAGTTCAGGTGTCTTGCTCATAACGAATCGAAGCCAAGTCTAAGTCGTATAAACTGTATTAAAGCAAATACCAGCACATCATAAGAACATTCCGTACCCGGAACGTAGAAAACCGGGCCTTGGCCCGGTTTTCTACTTCTACTCGCCTGCGGTACAGTTGCGCTTAGTCCGCTTCCACCGCGTCCATCTCGACATCCGGACGATCGACCAGCTCGACGAAAGCCATCGGGGCCTTGTCACCGGGACGATAGCCGCATTTCAGAATGCGGAGATATCCACCGGGGCGCTCCTTATAACGCGGACCCAACTCATTAAACAGCTTTCCGACAACCTCGTCATCACGAAGACGATCAAAGGCCAAGCGGCGCTTGGCAACACTGTCGCTTTTTGCCAGGGTAATCATCGGCTCTGCTACACGACGCAGCTCTTTTGCCTTTGGTAGTGTGGTTTTGATCAGCTCATGACGCAACAGTGAGCAGGCCATGTTACGGAACATTGCCTTGCGATGTGAACTGTTGCGGTTCAGTTGCCGTCCTGATTTGCGATGACGCATGGATCGACTTCCCTAAACTTAGGTTAATACTATAGATATACGATGACGAATCGAGATTATCGACCGTTATCTTCCATACCTTCTGGCGGCCAGTTTTCCAGCCGCATACCCAGAGACAAGCCTCTGGTAGCAAGTACGTCTTTGATTTCGGTGAGTGACTTTTTACCCAGATTCGGGGTTTTCAGCAATTCAACTTCAGTGCGCTGAATCAGGTCACCGATCATAAAGATGTTTTCTGCCTTCAGACAGTTTGCTGAACGCACTGTCAACTCGAGATCGTCAACAGGCCGGAGCAGTATGGGGTCGATAGCAGGCCGATCCTCTTCCACTTCCTTCTCTGTCGTTGCAGTTTCATCCAGTTTTACAAACGCGGACAACTGGTCCTGAAGAATGGTTGCCGCCCTTCTGATGGCCTCTTCCGGATCGATTGTGCCGTTGGTCTCAAGGTCGATCACCAGACGATCAAGATCAGTTCTCTGCTCAACACGGGTTGCCTCAACCGCATAGGCCACACGCCGCACCGGGGAGAAGCTCGCATCCAGCTGAAGACGACCAATAGGACGATCTTCCATTGCATCCGACTGTCTGTTGGCGGCCGGCTGATAACCGATACCACGGGCCACCTTCAACGTCATACTGATCTCGCCATCCTTCGTCAGGTTGGCGATCACATGATCCGGATTAGCAATCTCTACATCGTGATCGAGCGTAATGTCGCTCGCCAGTACCGGGCCAAGCCCTTTCTTTTTCAGCGTCAGCGTCGCCTCATCACGAGAGTGCATGATGATGGCCAGATCTTTCAGGTTGAGAAGGATCTCCAGGACATCTTCCTGCACACCTTCAATACTGGTGTACTCGTGAAGAACGCCTTCAATCTCCGCCTCCACCACCGCACTCCCCGGCATGGAGGAGAGCAGGATACGACGCAATGAGTTGCCAAGCGTGTGACCAAAACCACGCTCCATCGGCTCGAGTGAAACCTTGGCGTGCAGTTCGCTTAACGGCTGCACACTGACTAGTCGCGGCTTGAGAAAATCGGTAACAAACTCCGGCATTTCGACCTCTTGAAGGTAATCCTTACTTGGAGTACAGCTCTACAACCAGCTGTTCGTTAATTTCTGCAGGCAATTCAGATCGGTCCGGCAAACGCTTGAAGGTACCGGTCATGCCCTTGGCATCGACCTCTATCCAGTCGACGGTACCAAACTGCTCCGCCAGCGACAATGAACTCTGAATGCGCAGCTGTTTCTTCGATTTCTCGCGGACGCTCACCACATCATCGACCTGAATACGGTACGAGGGGATATTGACCACCTTACCGTTGACTTCAATGGACTTGTGGCTCACAAGTTGCCGTGACTCGGAACGCGTACTCCCGAAACCCATCCGATAAACCACGTTATCCAGGCGCGTCTCGAGCAGACGCAACAGATTATCACCTGTGGCACCTTTGCTCTGGGCAGCATGCTTGTAGTAGTTACTGAACTGCTTCTCCATGATTCCGTACATGCGGCGCATCTTCTGTTTTTCACGCAGCTGCAGACCATAATCGGAGAGACGGCGGCGCCGATCAGTTGTCTGACCAGGCTGCTTTTCCATATTACATTTTGATTCCAGGGAGCGAGCGCGGCTCTTCAGAAACAGGTCAGTGCCTTCTCTTCTGCTCAGCTTACACTTGGGACCGATATATCTTGCCATGATTATCTATAACTCCAGATTAAACGCGACGCTTTTTAGGCGGGCGACAACCATTGTGCGGGATTGGGGTGACATCACAAATACTGGTGATCTTGAATCCTGCATTATTCAGTGCGCGTACAGCAGACTCGCGACCCGGACCGGGACCCTTGACGTTAACATCAAGGTTCTTAACGCCATAATCCTTTGCCCGCTCGCCAGCGCGGTCGGCCGCAACCTGCGCCGCAAACGGCGTGCTTTTGCGTGAACCACGAAAACCTGAACCACCTGCAGTTGCCCAGGACAACACATTACCCTGGCGATCTGAAATGGTAATAATCGTATTGTTAAAAGAGGCGTGTATGTGGGCGACACCATCGGTGACGCTCTTTTTTACCTTCTTCCGCACGCTGCTCGGCTTTGCCATCTTAAATGTTCCTGTGAACTATATCGCTGTAAACTGTCCGTTGACCGGACTGATATTATCTCTTGATCGGACGACGCGGGCCTTTCCGGGTACGCGCGTTCGTTTTGGTACGCTGACCACGCAGGGGGAGGCCGCGGCGATGCCGAATTCCACGATTACAGCCAAGGTCCATCAGACGCTTGATGTTCATGGATACTTCGCGACGAAGATCACCCTCGACAGTGAACTTGGCAACTTCAGCACGAAGCGCTTCAACTTCACCCTCGGTCAGATTTTGAATCTTTGCATCTTTCGCTACACCCGCAGCCTCGCAGATACGAGCGGCGCGGGTAGAACCGACCCCATAGATCTCGGTCAACGCAATGACAGCGTGCTTACGATCGGGAATATTGACGCCTGCAATACGGGCCATCAGGTAACTCCTAAAAATACAATTATCAGCTCACGTTGGGCGCGGTGAACGCACAACTTTAACTGGATTTTTTTAACAAATCAAGCGAAAAGCTTAGCCTTGTCTCTGTTTATGTCTGGCTTCTTTACAGATAACCCGTACCACGCCATTGCGCCGGACAATCTTGCAGTTTCTGCAAATTTTTTTTACAGACGCCCTTACTTTCATGACTCAATCTCCAAAATACAGTGGAACCTATCCAGCCGTTAACGCAGCAAGCCCGCGCCACCACCTTTCAGATTCGCCTTCTTCATCAACCCTTCATACTGGTGCGACATCATGTGCGCCTGCACCTGTGCCATGAAGTCCATGACGACCACAACAATGATCAGCAAGGATGTTCCACCAAAATAGAATGGTACATTCCAGCCGACAATCAAAAATTCGGGCAACAGGGAAACCGACGTTATATAAATTGCACCGGCAAACGTCAGACGCGACATCACTTTGTCGATATAACGCGCCGTCTGATCACCCGGCCGATAGCCCGGTATAAAGGCTCCCGAACGCTTCAAATTGTCCGCTGTCTCTTTGGAGTTGAATACCAACGCCGTATAGAAGAAACAGAAAAACACAATCGCCAACGCATACAGCAATACGTACAAGGGTTCGCCAGGTGCAATCTTGCCGACAATATCCTGCAGCCAGCGCATATTTTCCTGCGTCCCCAGCCACTGCCCCATGGTTGACGGGAACAGGATGATACTGGACGCGAAGATCGGTGGAATCACGCCCGCCATATTCAATTTCAACGGCAGATGACTGCTTTGCGCCGCGAACATCTTTCTTCCCTGCTGACGCTTCGCATAGTTGACCGTGATCCGGCGCTGCCCACGCTCCACAAAAACCACGAACGCCGTGACGGCTATCGCCAGGGCAAACAGCACCAGTACGGTAAGGGCATTCATCTCACCGGTACGCACCAGTTCCAGCGTCCCGCCAATGGCGGACGGCAGTCCGGCGACAATTCCCGCAAAAATGATCAATGATATGCCGTTGCCAAGCCCGCGCTCGGTAATCTGCTCACCCAACCACATGAGGAAAAGTGTGCCGGTTACCAATGATACCGCTGCCGTCAGGATGAACCCGGGTCCCTGCTGTGAGACCACCGACATGCCGCCTGCCTGTTGTGACTGCAATGCTATTGCGATACCCACCGCCTGGAACGTGGCCAGAACCACTGTGCCATAACGCGTATACTGGGTAATGGTGCGGCGCCCCTGTTCACCCTCTTTCTTCAATTGCTCAAGCTTGGGGACAACGGCCGACATCAACTGCATGATAATCGATGCCGAAATATACGGCATGATGCCCAGGGCAAACAAGCTCGCCCTTTCCAGCGCGCCACCGGAAAACATGTTAAACATGTCCAGGATGCCGCCCTGCTGCTGGTCAAACAAGACCGCCACCGCAGCAGGGTTTACCCCGGGCACCGGAATGAACGTACCGATCCGAAACACCAGCAGGGCGCCAATGACAAACAGAAGCCGCTGGCGTAGCTCCGTAAACTTGCCTGCCGAGGAGAGTACGCCGTTCTTTGCACCCTGACCAGCCATTTATTCCTCGATCTTCCCGCCGGCCGCCTCGATGACAGCGCGCGCACCCTTCGTGACACCCAGCCCGCGAACCGTCACCGCCTTTTCGACCGTCCCCGAAAGGATGATCTTGGCGCGCTTCATGTTGAAGGGTAATACATTCGCTTCATGGAGGGCCTTCAGGTCTATCACGTCACCATCGACCTTCGCCAGCTCACTCAGTCTCACCTCGGCGGTGATCCTGCCCTTTCTGGAAGTAAATCCCACTTTCGGCAGGCGACGCTGCAGCGGCATCTGGCCGCCCTCGAAGCCTACTTTATGAAAACCACCGGAACGGGATTTCTGGCCTTTGTGGCCACGCCCGGCGGTCTTGCCAAGACCGCTACCGATACCCCGGCCAACGCGCTTGGCGTCAGATGTTGCGCCTTCTGCAGGCTTAATGGTATTCAGACGCATTTCAAGCCTCCTCAACCTGGACCATATAGCTGACTTTATTCACCATGCCGCGGGTCGCAGGAGTATCTTCCACCAGTACACTGTGTCGTATGCGCCGAAGCCCCAGTCCTTTGACGCATGCCCTATGACTTTCAAGTCGACCGTGAACGCTTCGGACCAGGGTCACCTTCATCATTTTTTTCTCACTCATGACCTACCCCAGGATCTCTTTCACCGACTTGCCGCGCTTGGCGGCAACGGTTTCAGGATCAGTCATTTCGGTTAGCGCATTAACTGTCGCGCGAACCACGTTGATCGGATTGTTCGTTCCTATGCACTTGGCCAGCACATTGTGTACACCAACCGCTTCACAAACGGCGCGCATGGCTCCACCGGCAATAATACCGGTACCTTCTGATGCCGGCTGCATGTAGACCTTTGCCGCCCCATGACGACCGATCAGCGGATACTGTAGGGTATCGCCATTCAGTTTTGCGGTGCGCAGATTCTGCCGCGCGTTCTCCATCGCCTTTTGAATGGCGATCGGCACCTCGCGGGCCTTGCCGCTACCGAATCCGACCTTGCCATTGCCATCACCAACAACCGCGAGCGCCGCAAAACCAAAAACACGACCACCCTTGACCACTTTCGCGACCCGGTTGACGTTGATCAACTTTTCAATCAGATCGTCACCTTCCGGCTTTTCATTGAACTTTGACATAGCCCGCCCCTTAGAACTTAAGACCGTATTCGCGGGCAGCGTCAGCTAACGCCTTGACCCGGCCGTGATATTTAAAACCGGCACGATCGAACGCAACACTTTCGACACCAGCAGCCTTGGCACGTTCCGCGATAGCCTTACCGACAATCGCTGCCGCAGTGCTATTACCAGGCGCTCCCTGCAGTTGCGCTTTTACATCTTTTTCAACTGTTGATGCGCTGGCGATGATCTGGGATCCATTTGGCGCGATTACCTGCGCATACATATGTCTTGGAGTACGAAAGATAGTCAGACGATTGACCGCCAGTTCGCGAATCTTTGCGCGTGCCCTGCGAGCACGGCGTAAACGTGTAGTTTTTTTGTCCATCTCAGTATGACCTATTTTTTCTTGGCTTCTTTACGAACAACATGCTCGTCCGCATAACGCACACCCTTGCCCTTATAAGGTTCCGGTGGGCGGTAGGCGCGAATCTCCGCAGAGACCTGACCGACGCGCTGTTTGTCGCACCCAGACACCACGATTTCAGTTTGACTGGGGGTTTCAATACTGATTCCCTCAGGGATGGGGTAGTCCACCGGGTGAGAGAAACCAAGATTCATATTCAGTACATTGCCCTTGGCCTGCGCGCGATAACCGACGCCGATCAACTGCAACTTCTTCTGAAAACCGGTGCTGACACCAGCTACCATATTCCCGACCAATGCCCTGAAGGTTCCGGCCATTGCCCACTCGTCACGCCCTTCCTTGACCGGAACAACCGTGACCATGCCGCCTTCATTCTTGATGGTGACAAATGCATGCAGATCCAGCTTCATGGTGCCTTTTGTGCCCTTCACGGTCAGTTCGCTGCCGTTCAGGTTGACATCCACGCCGGATGGCAGGGTTATCGGATTTTTTGCTACACGAGACATGTCAACTCCTCCGATTAAGCCACGTAGGCGACAACTTCGCCGCCCTGACCGCCTGAACGGGCCGCGCGATCAGTCATCAAACCCTGCGAAGTGGAAATAATGGCCACGCCGAGCCCCCCGCGTACCTTGGGGAGCTCTTTGCTACCCTTATAGATGCGCAACCCAGGGCGGCTGACGCGCTGGATCATTTCTATGACGGGCTTACCCTGAAAATACTTAAGGTCGACCTTGAGCGTAGGCTTGTTGTCATTGGTCTCAACATTGAAACCAGCAATATAGCCTTCATCGAGAAGCAGTTGCGCGACAGCGACTTTCTTCTTGGAAGATGGCATGGAAACAGCCACCTTGGAAACTTGTTGACCATTACGAATACGCGTCAGCATATCCGCGAGCGGATCAGACATACTCATTTTTAAATCCTCAGGGTCAGCCGTCTCTTTCAGACGCGATACCCAAACGATTGAACAGGAACCCACCTACTGGCGAGCACACCCCTGAAAAGGGTGCTGTATTCTACATTACCAGCTGGCTTTTACAAGCCCAGGAACATCACCACGCATGGCCGCTTCGCGAAGCTTGTTTCGACACAGCCCAAATTTCCGGTAAACACCGTGCGGGCGCCCGGTCACTTTGCAGCGATTACGCTGGCGGGATCTGCTTGCGTCTCTGGGCATTTTCTGGAGTTTCTGGACTGCTTCATCGACCTGCTCATGACTGCTTGCAGGACTATTGATGATTGCCTTCAATTCCTTACGCTTTGCGCTGAACTTCTCCACAATTTTTGCCCGCTTTACTTCACGTGCGATCATGCTCTTTTTTGCCATGCGATTCTGCTCTGTTTCAGTTCTTGAAAGGGAAGTTGAACGCTTCGAGAAGCGCACGACCTTCCGCATCATTCTTTGCAGTGGTTGTAATAACGATATCCAAGCCACGCAGGGTGTCGACTTTATCGAAATCGATCTCAGGGAACATGATCTGCTCCTTTACACCCATACTGTAATTACCGCGGCCGTCGAACGATTTGGGATTTAGACCACGAAAATCGCGTACACGGGGAATAGCCACGTTAATCAGTCGATCAAGGAACTCGTACATCCGCTCCCGACGCAGCGTTACCTTGCAACCGATTGGCCAACCTTCACGCACTTTGAATCCGGCCACGGATTTGCGTGCCATGGTGACGATTGCTTTCTGACCTGCAATCTTCTCCATATCACCAACCGCGAACTCAAGCACCTTCTTGTCACCAAGCGCCTCGCCGACACCCATGTTGAGGGTGATTTTGGTTATCCGCGGAACTTCCATCACGCTCTTGAATTTAAACTGATCTTTCAGCTTACCCACGAGTTGGTCGCGGTAGACCTGTTGTAATCTTGCCATCTTTCTATCCGCCTCAGATATCCACGACTTCGCCATTCGACTTGAAGCAGCGCACCTTGCGACCGTCTTCCAAAGTCTTTATACCTACCCGATCAGCTTTGCCTGTATTGGGGTTGTAAACGGCAACATTGGAAGCATCGATCGGCATCTCTTTATCCAGAATACCGCCGGGCTCACCCTTGGCGGGGTTCGCCTTCGTGTGCTTTTTAACAATATTGATATTTTCAACAATAACCTTTTCGTCAATCACCCGCATAACAGTTCCCTGTTTGCCTTTATCCTTACCGGCGAGGACGACGACCTGGTCACCTTTTTTGATCTTACGCATAGCCATGATTCACCCCTTAAAGGACTTCAGGAGCGAGCGAGATGATTTTCATGAATCGCTCGCTACGCAGTTCACGGGTAACCGGTCCAAAAATACGGGTTCCGATCGGCTGGAGTTGCGTGTTCAACAGAACAGCAGCATTGCCGTCAAAACGGATCAGGGATCCATCCGGACGCCTGACGCCTTTCCTGGTACGCACAACTACCGCGTTATATACATCACCTTTCTTCACCTTGCCGCGGGGAATGGCGTCTTTGACGCTCACTTTTATTATATCCCCGATGCCAGCATAGCGACGGTGTGATCCGCCCAGTACCTTTATGCACTGGACTCGCTTTGCGCCACTGTTATCGGCGACGTTAAGCATTGTCTGCATCTGGATCATTGGTCTATTCCAATTAAATAATCACTAAACCGAAATCGTACGATTTACCGGTGCCTATCTCAGGATGCCTTGGTGACAACCTTGACCAGACGCCAAGTTTTACTCTTGGAGAGCGGGCGGCATTGTTCTACCACCACTAGATCGCCGATACCACACTCATTGGCTTCGTCATGGGCATGCACCTTGGTGGACCGACGAATGAACTTTCCATAAATCGGATGTTTCACCTTGCGCTCGACCAGGACAGTAATACTCTTGTCCATCTTATCGCTGACCACACGGCCTTCGAGTGTGCGATTGCTGTTGTTCTCATCGCTCATGACGCTTCACCTACACTTTTCTCATTCAGCAACGTCTTCACCCGGGCAATCTCCTTTCTAACCCGTCTCATCTCAGACGGGCGCGACAACTGTCCAGTGCCCTGCTGCATACGCAGATTGAACTGCTCTTTCCGCAGCTCCAGTAACACCCCCTCCAGCTCAGCGGGGTTCTTTTGACGAAGTTCACTCGCACTCATCACATCACCGTCCGTTTAATGAAGGCAGTCTTGAACGGCAACTTGGCTGCCGCAAGCTGAAACGCATCACGCGCCAGCTCTTCGGAAACTCCTTCAATTTCATAGAGAACGCGACCTGGCTGAATCAACGCAACCCAGTATTCGACGTTACCCTTACCTTTACCTTGACGCACTTCCAGCGGCTTCTTGGTGATCGGTTTATCAGGGAAAACACGTATCCACATCTTCCCGCCGCGCTTCACGGTACGAGTAATCGTACGTCGTGCCGCCTCGATCTGGCGCGAGGTCATACGACCGCGGTCAACAGCCTGGAGACCATACTCACCGAAACTAACCTTGTTGCCTCGGTTTGCGAGACCGCGGTTGCGGCCCTTCATTTGTTTACGGAATTTAGTCCGCTTTGGCAGTAACATGACTTAATCCTTCTTACGCGGTGCTTTACGACGCGCAGGCTTGGGCGCAGCTTCTTCCGGCACTTCGTCACCAAAGACTTCGCCCTTGAAAATCCAGACCTTTACACCGATGATTCCATAGGTGGTTTTTGCCTCGGCAAAACCGTAATCGATATCAGCACGTAGTGTGTGAAGTGGCACACGTCCTTCCCGATACCATTCGTTACGGGCAATTTCCGCGCCGTTCAGACGACCGGAAATATTCACCTTGATGCCGCCCGCTCCCAGACGCATCGCCGTCTGCACTGAACGCTTCATCGCCCGACGGAACATGACGCGACGTTCCAACTGCTGGGTAATACCCTCGGCAACCAGCTGGGCATCGAGCTCAGGTTTGCGAATCTCTTCCACACTGATGTGTGCCGGTATACCCATTCGCTTGGATACTTCTTCACGCAGTGTATTGATATCTTCGCCTTTCTTGCCGATCACTATTCCCGGCCGCGCCGAGTGAATAGTCACGTGGGCATTTTTCGCGGGGCGATCGATCTGAATACGACTCACTGAGGCCTGGGAAAGACGTTTTTTCAAATAGTCCCTCACCTCAAGGTCGGTATTGAGCATATCAGCATAGTCTTTGGAGTCGGCATACCATTTCGACGTCCACTGCTTGACAATGCCAAGACGAATTCCAATTGGATGTACTTTCTGACCCATAACTCTGCCTTACTTGTCCGACACAATCACGGTAAAGTGACTGGTACGCTTTAAAATACGGGCCGCACGACCCTTGGCTCGCGCCCTGATCCGTTTCATTGTCGGACCCTCATCGACCATAACAGAGGCAACCTTCAACTCGTCGATATCCGCGCCTTCGTTGTTTTCTGCATTTGCAATCGCAGAATCCAGCAATTTTTTCATAAGGTCCGCGCCCTTCTTATTGCTGAAGGAGAGGATATTCAGAGCCTGCTCCACCGGCAGACCCCTAATCTGATCAGCGACCAGACGACCCTTCTGGGCCGAAATACGCGCAAAACGCAATTTAGCAGCAGCCTGCATGGTTCCTACCCCGATTATCGTTTCGATTTCTTGTCAGCCGCATGGCCACGGAATGTCCGGGTCAGTGCAAACTCACCAAGCTTATGGCCAATCATGTTCTCGGTGACAAGCACTGGAATATGCTGGCGGCCGTTGTATACCGCAATGGTCAGACCGATCATATCCGGCAGCACCATTGAGCGGCGGGACCATGTTTTAATCGGACGTTTGCTATTGCTTGCCACTGCTTCGTCGACTTTCTTCATCAAATGATGATCAACGAAAGGGCCTTTCTTGATTGAACGTGGCACGTTAAATTACCTCGGTTCCATTTACTTACGATTGCGCCGACGCACAATCATTTTATCAGTACGCTTATTGGTACGTGTCTTGTAACCCTTGGTAGGCACACCCCATGGACTGCAGGGATGACGCCCGCCAGAGGTACGACCTTCACCACCACCGTGCGGGTGATCGACCGGGTTCATGGCCACGCCGCGTACCGTTGGCCTGACACCGCGCCATCTCGACGCGCCGGCTTTACCCAGTTTGCGCAGGCTGTGCTCGGTGTTGCCCACCTCACCAATGGTTGCGCGGCATTCGCTGCGAATCTTGCGCATCTCGCCAGAGCGGAGGCGCAGAGTAGCATATTCTCCCTCGCGTGCAACCAATTGTGCGGAGGTTCCGGCTGAACGGGCAATTTGTGCACCCTTGCCAAGCTTCATCTCGATGCAGTGCACATTGGTACCAACCGGGATATTTCGCAGTGGCAGACAGTTGCCCACCTTGATACCCGAATCTTCGCCGGACATGACGGGATCACCGGTTACCAGGCCCTTGGGGGCGATGATATAGCGCCGCTCACCATCTACGTATTTGATCAATGCGATATTGGCGGTGCGATTTGGGTCGTATTCCAGTCGCTCCACGACACCCGGCACGCCGTCTTTATCCCGCTTGAAGTCAATTACACGGTAACGCTGCTTGTGACCACCACCCTTGTGCCGGGTAGTAATGCGACCGTTATTGTTACGACCGCCATTCTTGCTCTTCTGCTCCAGCAGTGGGCCATGCGGCTCACCCTTATGCAGCTCAGGGTTTACCACCTTCACCACAAACCGGCGACCTGCTGATGTTGGTCTGGTTTTTACAATAGCCATACTCTTAATTCCGCTCTATTCGTTGCGATCAAGGGCCAATCAGGCACCCGCACCGAAGTCGATGTCACTGCCTTCCGCCAGCCTGATGTAGGCTTTACGAACGCCGTTACGACGACCTTTTATCTGACCGAACCGTTTGCTTTTGCCCTTGATATTGACAACGCGCACGTTATCAACCGTGACATCGAACATCAGTTCGACGGCTCTCTTTATCTCAGGCTTTTTCGCGTCCGGAGTGACCTTGAAGACAAACTGGCGATTCACATCGGCCGCGATTGTGCTTTTCTCGGAAATAACCGGCCCCAACAACACCTGCATCAGACGTTCTTTATTCATGACAGGCTTGCCTCCAACTGCTTCAATGATTCGGAGGTGATGAGTATCTTGTCAAAACCGATCAGACTGACCGGGTCGAGCTCACGCACGTCACAGACATCAACCCCATACAGATTCCGTGCCGCCAGGTAAAGATTCTCCTCGGGCTGCACCGCCACTATCAGCACTTCCTTGATGCTAAGGGTATCGAGCTTCGACACCAGCGCCTTGGTTTTCGGCGTTTCAACCGCAAAGTCGGAGACAACCACCATGCGCTCGGTACGCAACAGCTCTGACAGGATTGAGCGGATGGCACCACGATACATCTTGCGGTTGACCTTCTGCGAATAATCTCTTGGTCGTGCGGCAAATGTCATACCACCGGTGCGCCATATTGGGCTCCTGATGGTGCCCGCACGCGCGCGGCCGGTGCCTTTCTGACGAAAAGGCTTGATACCGCCACCACTGACATCCGAACGGCTTTTTCCTGCCTTGGTGCCGGCACGCGCAGCCGCCATATAGGCAGTAACCACCTGATGAATCAGTGCTTCATTATAATCGGCCGCAAATACCGCGTCGGAGACCTGTATGGTCTCGGTGCCGCCATTGCCAGCCTGTACATTGAGGTCCATTTTTTATTACCCCTTGTTCAGCATCTTGATCGCGGGCGTAATGATCACATCACCACCACGTGAACCAGGCACAGCCCCTCGAACCAGCAACAGATTACGCTCTGCATCAACTCTCACTACCTGGAGATTTTGAATGGAGCGCTTCGCGTTGCCCATGTGGCCGGCCATTTTTTTACCTTTGAATACGCGACCCGGCGTTTGACATTGCCCAATTGAACCTGGCGCCCGATGTGACAATGAGTTGCCGTGTGTCGCGTCCTGCATTCTGAAGCCATGGCGTTTTACTGCGCCCTGAAAACCCTTGCCGATGGTCATGCCACGCACATCGACAATCTGGCCGGCCTCAAACATATCGACCTTGATTTCGCCCCCGACTTCGATGCCGTCCTGCTCACCCTCAGCAAGGCGGAATTCCCACATGCCGCGGCCGGCCTCAACGCCGGCTTTCGCCAGGTGTCCGGCCTCGGGCTTGGAAACACTCGACGCCTTCCGACTTCCGGTGGTTACCTGGATCGCGCTGTAACCATCGCTTTCGACAGTACGCAACTGGGTAACACGATTGGGCTCGACTTCAATAACCGTCACAGGCACTGAAACGCCTTCCTCGGTAAACACCCGAGTCATGCCGACTTTTCGTCCTACTATTCCTAACATCGTCATTACCTCAGTTCAGTTTGATCTGAACGTCAACACCTGCCGCCAGATCCAACTTCATCAGCGCATCTACCGTCTTGTCGGTAGGATCAACGATATCCATCAGCCGTTTGTGGGTACGGATCTCGTACTGATCACGCGCATCTTTATTTACGTGTGGTGAAATCAGTACCGTGAACCGCTCCTTCTTGGTGGGCAGCGGGATAGGCCCATGGACCTGCGCCCCGGTGCGCTTGGCGGTATCGACGATCTCACGCGCAGACTGATCAATCAGCCTATGATCGAACGCCTTCAGTCGAATACGAATTCTCTGGTTGGCCATATTTATTACTCTATGATCTTAGCAACGACGCCGGCGCCGACGGTACGGCCACCTTCGCGGATCGCGAAACGCAGACCCTCTTCCATCGCAATGGGTGCAATCAACTTCACCGACATCTTCACGTTGTCACCCGGCATCACCATCTCCACACCCTCGGGCAGGTCACAGGCACCGGTCACGTCGGTGGTACGGAAGTAGAACTGCGGACGATAGTTATTGAAGAACGGCGTGTGACGGCCGCCCTCGTCCTTGCTCAGTACGTACACCTCGGCTTCAAAGTGGGTGTGCGGGGTAATCGTGCCCGGCTTCGCCAGCACCTGTCCACGCTCCACCTCTTCACGCTTGGTGCCACGCAGCAGCACACCCACGTTATCACCCGCCTCGCCCTGATCCAGCAGCTTGCGGAACATCTCAACGCCGGTACAGGTGGTCTTGGTGGTATCCTTGATACCCACAATCTCCACCTCGTCGCCCACGTGGATAATGCCACGCTCAACACGACCGGTAACCACCGTGCCACGACCCGAAATCGAGAACACGTCCTCGATCGGCATCAGGAACGCCTTGTCGGTGTCACGCTCCGGGGTCGGAATGTAGTTGTCCATCTCATCCACCAGCTTGATGATCGACGGCGCGCCGATATCCGAGGTGTCTCCCTCCAACGCCTTCAGCGCCGAACCCACCACGATCGGGGTGTCGTCACCCGGGAACTCGTACTGGTCCAGCAGCTCGCGGATCTCCATCTCCACCAGCTCCAGCAGCTCTTCGTCGTCCACCATGTCAGCCTTGTTCATATAAACAAGAATGTAGGGAACGCCCACTTGGCGCGACAGCAGGATGTGCTCACGGGTTTGCGGCATCGGACCGTCGGCTGCCGATACCACCAGGATCGCACCGTCCATCTGCGCCGCCCCGGTGATCATGTTCTTCACATAATCCGCGTGCCCCGGGCAGTCAACGTGCGCATAGTGACGCGCATCCGACTCGTACTCCACGTGCGCGGTCGCAATAGTGATGCCACGCTCACGCTCTTCCGGTGCATTATCGATGTCAGCGTAGTCTTTAAATACTCCACCCCGCGCTTCCGCCATCACCTTGGTGATCGCCGCCGTCAACGTGGTCTTACCGTGGTCAACGTGACCAATGGTTCCCACGTTTACGTGGGGTTTTGTACGCTCGAATTTTTCCTTGGACACGGTTCTACCCCTTCCAGATTACTGTTTCTTCACAGCCTCAGCGATATTCGCCGGGACTTCACTGTATTTAGCAAATTCCATGCTGTACGTTGCACGACCTTGCGTAGCTGAACGAAGATCCGTTGCATATCCAAACATCTCGGACAGCGGAACCTCCGCCTTGACTTGCCGACCCGCCGGACAGTCATCCATACCCTGAACGACACCACGCCGCCTGTTCAGGTCACCCATCACGTCACCCATGTAATCCTCGGGCGTTATGATTTCGATCTTCATGATCGGCTCAAGGAGGACAGGACTGGCATTCGCCGCCCCCTCTCTAAAGCACATCGACCCAGCAATTTTGAATGCCATCTCGCTGGAGTCCACGTCGTGGTACGACCCATCAAACAGGGTGACCTTGACATCCACCATCGGGTATCCGGCAATGACGCCATTCTGCATCTGTTCCTGGACACCCTTGTCAACCGCCGGAATATATTCCCGGGGTACGACACCACCGACGATTCCGTTCACAAACTCGTAACCACTACCCTGTTCCCGGGGTTCGATCCGCAGATAGACATGCCCATACTGGCCGCGACCGCCCGACTGCCGTACAAACTTGCCTTCCTGTTCGACAACAGAGCGAATGGTCTCCCGATACGCCACCTGTGGCGCGCCGACATTGGCTTCTACGTTGAACTCGCGGCGCATCCGGTCAACAATGATTTCCAGATGCAGCTCGCCCATCCCGGCGATAATCGTCTGCCCTGACTCCGGATCCGTCGTAACACGAAACGAGGGGTCTTCGTGCGCCAGCTTGGACAGCGCGACCGACATCTTCTCCTGATCGGCCTTGGTCTTCGGCTCGACCGCAACCGCGATAACCGGCTCCGGGAAATCCATTCGCTCGAGCGTGATATGATTATCCAGCGCACACAGCGTGTCACCGGTAGTGACATCCTTGAGCCCGACGGCCGCCGCAATATCGCCCGCGCGCACCTCCTTGATCTCTTCACGCGAGTTGGAGTGCATCTGCAGGATCCGGCCTACCCGATCTTTCTTTCCCTTTACCGGGTTATAAACACTGTCACCCGACTTGAGCACGCCGGAATAGACACGAAAGAATGTCAGGTTACCGACAAAAGGATCGGTTGCTATCTTAAACGCCAGGGCCGCGAAGGGCGCATCGTCGTTGGACGGGCGCTCGGCGACGCTCTCTTCATCATCCAACACGCCTTTAATCGCCGGCACATCATCCGGGGCCGGCATGTACTCGATAACGGCATCCAGCAGGGCCTGCACGCCTTTATTCTTAAAGGCGGAGCCGCACATCATCGGCGTTATCTCACTGGAGAGCGTTCTGATACGCAATCCGGACTTAATCTCTTCGACAGAAAGGTCGCCCGTATCGAGGTACTTTTCCATCAGCGTGTCGCTCGCTTCAGCGGCCGCCTCGATCATCTTTTCGCGCCACTCAGCCGCCAGTGGCTGCAACTCGGCGGGAATCGCTTTTTCTTCAAAGGTCATTCCACGAGATGACTCATCCCAGTAGATAGCCTTCATCCTGATCAGGTCCACGATCCCCTGAAAAGTCTCTTCGGCGCCAATGGCAATCTGCAGGGGTACCGGATTGGCACCGAGACGCGTCCGCACCTGCTCGACGACGCGCAGAAAGTTGGCGCCCATGCGATCCATTTTATTGACGAAGGCGATACGTGGAACACCGTACTTGTCCGCCTGGCGCCACACCGTCTCGGACTGCGGTTCAACGCCGCCCACCGCGCAGAACACCGCGCAGGCGCCATCCAGAACACGCAACGACCGCTCAACCTCAATGGTAAAATCGACGTGCCCCGGCGTATCGATAATATTGATACGATGCTCCGGAAATTGCTGATCCATCCCTTTCCAGAAACAGGTTGTTGCCGCAGAAGTAATGGTAATACCACGCTCCTGCTCCTGCTCCATCCAATCCATAGTCGCCGCACCATCGTGTACTTCACCAATCTTGTGAGAGACCCCGGTGTAGTACAGAATGCGCTCGGTTGTGGTGGTCTTACCCGCATCAATATGCGCCATAATCCCAACATTCCGATACCTATCAATAGGTGTGCTTCGCGCCACGACTCATTCCGATCAACAATGTAAAAGAGCAAAAAAGGTAAAACGGGTAAAAAAGTATTTCTTACCAGCGATAATGCGAGAACGCCTTGTTGGCCTCAGCCATGCGATGCGTATCCTCACGCTTCTTGACTGCGGAACCACGCTGCTCGGAAGCGTCCGCCAACTCGCCCGCCAGGCGGTGCGCCATCGACTTCTCGCTGCGCTTACGTGACGCATCGATCAGCCAGCGCATAGCCAGCGTATTGCGGCGACTTGCCCGCACCTCCACCGGCACCTGGTAGGTCGCACCACCCACACGGCGAGACTTGACCTCAACCACTGGGCGGACATTCTCGAGCGCCTTATCAAGCACATCCATCGGCTCGCCACTGGTGCGCTCACTCACGCGATCCAGCGCATCATAGATGATCTTCTCAGCGACCGATTTCTTACCATCAACCATAATCATGTTGATGAATTTCGCGAGCAACTGACTTCCAAATTTTGGATCAGGCAGAATTTCGCGTTTTGCTGCAACTCGTCTTCTTGGCATGACTTATTAACTCAGTCCCGTTAGTGAATCCAATCAGCTCTTAGGCCGCTTGGCACCATATTTTGAACGACCCTGGCGGCGCTTATCCACACCGGAGGTGTCCAGACTACCGCGCACCACGTGATAGCGCACACCAGGCAAATCCTTAACACGGCCACCACGAATCAGCACCACCGAGTGCTCCTGAAGGTTATGACCTTCACCACCGATATAGGTACTGACCTCAAAACCGTTGGTCAGACGCACACGAGCGACTTTACGCAATGCGGAGTTCGGCTTTTTCGGCGTGGTCGTATAGACACGCGTACAGACGCCACGCTTCTGCGGACAGGCCTCCAGCGCAGGCACGTTACTTTTTTCTACTTTGCGCATGCGTGGCTTGCGCACCAACTGATTAATTGTAGCCATTAAATCCCGTCTCCAGAGAAGCGCCTTATGCACCCTCTATCGCACCAGAAAAGCGCGCAATCGACACCCAACCGGCGGCTCGCCGGCGCACGTCAATTACAAGCTTAAAACCCTGCCCCCAAGGCCGAAAATGGCCTGGGAATAATTCTGAAACCCGAGCCTGAGTACCACTTCAGCCCAAGTGAAGAGCGCGCATTCTACGCGCCCGACAAGGAGGTGTCAACACTACCATGGCCACTCTGTTGATGAAAAAAGTGGCCGCCCTGTTTTTTTCAAATACTAATCACAGGGGACGTCGCAACGCCCCATCCCCTGTATTTGGCGATTACTCGCTATCCGCGGTATTCAACGCCTGCTTGATCGCCTCGGCGACCTCGTCGGCATCCATCTCGACCTTGGCATCCACCGACTCGCCACCCAGCTCTTCATCCCGACGCTTGTGCCGATCATTATGATAGGAGAGGCCAGTGCCCGCCGGGATCAACCGCCCGACAATCACGTTCTCCTTCAGCCCGACCAGCGAATCGCTGGAACCACGCACTGCCGATTCCGTCAGCACGCGGGTGGTCTCCTGGAACGATGCCGCCGAGATAAACGACTCGGTCGCCAGTGATGCTTTGGTGATACCCAGCAATATGGGGGTCCACAACGCCGGATGCTTGCCCTCGGCCTCGACCTGCAGGTTCTCTTCCAGAACCCGGGATTTTTCGGCCTGCTCGCCACGCAGGAAGCGGGTGTCACCCGACGCGGTAATCTCCACCTTGCGCAGCATCTGGCGAATGATCACCTCGATATGCTTATCGTTGATCTTCACACCCTGCAGGCGGTAAACGTCCTGAATCTCCTTCACCAGGTAATCCGCCAGGGCGGTCACACCTTTCAGGCGCAGGATATCGTGCGGGTTGTATTCGCCGTCGGACACCACCTCACCCTTGGCCACATGCTCACCCTCGAACACGTTCACATGGCGCCATTTCGGGATCAGATCTTCATGCTGCTCGCCATCCGCATCGGTAATAATGAGCCGCTGCTTGCCTTTGGTATCCTTACCGAAACCGACCGTACCGGTCGCTTCCGCCAGAATAGCCTGATCTTTCGGCTTGCGTGCCTCGAACAGGTCCGCCACCCGCGGCAGACCACCGGTGATATCACGGGTCTTGGATGACTCCTGCGGAATACGCGCCAGGGTGTCACCGACCTGCACCCGGCCGCCATCAGTCACAATGACCACCGCGCCGGAGGGCAGGTAATAATGAGCCGGGATATCGGTTCCCGCGATATTCAGGTCATTGCCCTCATCATCCACCAGCTTGACCATCGGCCGCATGTCCTTACCGGCGGTCGGACGCTGTTTCGGATCAATAATCGCCAGCGACGAGAGACCGGTGACATCATCCACCTGTTTCTGCACACTGACGCCGTCCGCGAACTCCACGAACTGTACCGTACCGGCCACCTCGGTAATGACCGGATGGGTATGCGGATCCCAGTTCGCCACCATCTGACCACCGGCAACCTGTTCACCATCAGCGGCGCGAATATTGGCACCGTACGGCACTTTATAGCGCTCGCGTTCGCGACCCACCTCATCAACAACGGTCAGCTCACCGGAACGGGAGACCGCCACCAGGGTGCCGCTGTGGTGCTCCACGGTCTTAATATTGTGCAGACGCACCGTACCGGCGGTTTTCACCTCAATGCTGTTGACCGCGGCCGCCCGCGAGGCTGCGCCACCGATATGGAAGGTACGCATGGTCAGCTGGGTGCCCGGCTCACCGATGGACTGCGCTGCAATCACACCGACCGCCTCACCCATATTAACCTTGTGTCCGCGCGCCAGATCACGGCCATAACACATGGAGCAGACACCGACCTTGGATTCACAGGTAATGGCGGAGCGCACCCGTACATGGTCCACACCCAGTTTTTCCAGCGTCTCTACCGAGGCCTCAGTCAGCAGCGCGCCACGATCATATACCAGCTCATCGCTGCCGGGCTTATGCACGGCCTCTGCCAGCACCCGGCCCAGGATCCGCTCACGCAGCGGCTCGACCACATCACCACCCTCAATGATGGGATGCATATCCAGACCCTCTTCGGTGCCGCAGTCCGGTTCGAGCACCACCATATCCTGAGCCACATCAACCAGACGTCGGGTCAGGTAACCCGAGTTGGCAGTCTTCAGCGCCGTATCGGCGAGACCCTTACGGGCACCGTGGGTAGAGATAAAGTACTGCAGTACGTCGAGACCCTCACGGAAGTTGGCGGTGATCGGCGTCTCGATAATGGAGCCATCCGGCTTGGCCATCAGGCCTCGCATACCGGCCAGCTGGCGGATCTGTGCGGCGGAACCACGCGCACCCGAGTCGGCCATCATGTAAATCGAGTTGAAAGAGTCCTGCTGGACCTCCTTGCCCTCTCGGTCCACGACTGACTCTTTGCCCAGGTGAGACATCATCGCCTTGGCCACCTGATCATTGGTATGCGACCAGATATCCACCACCTTGTTGTAACGCTCACCGTTGGTCACCAAACCGGAGGCGTACTGATTCTGGATCTCTTTGACCTCGCGTTCGGCGGCGGCCAGAATCGGGCCCTTCTCCTTGGGTATGGTCATGTCGTTCATACCGATGGAGACGCCGGCACGGGTGGCGAACCGGAAGCCCATGTACATCACTTGGTCGGCGAAAATAACCGTCTCCTTGAGACCGACACGACGGTAGCAGGCGTCGACCAGATTGGAGATCGCGCGCTTGCCCATGGCATTGTTGATCAGCTCAAACGGCAGCCCCTTGGGCAATATTTCCGACAGCAGCGCCCGACCGACCGTGGTATCCACCAGGCGCCGAACCGTCTGCTCCTGTCCATTCTCATCCGCCACTTTCTCAGTCAGACGCACCTTGACCTTGGCTTGCAGATCCACCATGCGTGCTTCATAGGCACGATGCACTTCCGCCAAGTCCGAGAATACCATGCCCTCACCCTTGGCATTGATGCGCTCGCGGGTCATAAAGTAGAGACCCAGCACCACGTCCTGGGAAGGCACGATGATCGGTTCGCCGTTGGCCGGCGAGAGGATGTTGTTGGTCGACATCATCAGGCTGCGCGCTTCCAACTGCGCCTCGATGGAGAGCGGTACGTGGACTGCCATCTGGTCGCCGTCAAAGTCGGCGTTGAAAGCAGTACAGACCAGCGGATGCAGTTGAATCGCCTTGCCTTCCACCAGCACCGGCTCAAATGCCTGGATGCCCAGACGATGCAGCGTCGGTGCACGGTTCAGCATTACCGGATGCTCACGAATCACTTCTTCGAGAATATCCCACACCTCACCGGTGCCGCGCTCAACCAGTTTCTTGGCTGCCTTGATGGTGGTGGCCAGGCCACGCAGTTGCAGCTTGGAGAAAATGAACGGCTTGAACAGCTCGAGCGCCATTTTCTTCGGCAGACCGCACTGGTGCAGTTTCAGGGTCGGGCCGACCACGATCACTGAACGACCGGAGTAGTCGACACGCTTGCCCAGCAGGTTCTGGCGGAAGCGCCCCTGCTTGCCCTTGATCATATCCGCCAGGGATTTCAACTGACGCTTGTTGGTACCGGTGATGGCACGTCCGCGCCGGCCGTTATCCAGCAGCGCATCCACCGACTCCTGCAGCATGCGCTTCTCGTTGCGCACGATAATATCCGGCGCATTCAGATCCAGCAGCCGTTTCAGGCGGTTGTTGCGGTTGATGACCCGACGATACAGGTCATTCAGGTCAGAGGTTGCGAAACGGCCGCCATCCAGCGGCACCAGTGGACGCAACTCGGGCGGCAACACCGGCAGCACGGTCATCACCATCCACTCGGGACGGTTGCCGGACTCGTGCAGGGACTCCACCAGCTTCAGACGCTTGCTCAGTTTTTTCAGCTTGGTTTCCGAGTTGGTGCCCTGGATCTCCTCCCGGAGAATCTCGATCTCCTTCGGCAGATTCAGCGAGCTGAGCAGCTCATAGACCGCCTCGGCGCCCATCCGGGCATCAAACTCGTCGCCATTCTCTTCAATGGCCTCGAGATACTGGTCATCGTTCAGCAACTGGCCGCGCTCCAGCGGCGTCATGCCCGGATCGACCACCACAAAGGACTCGAAATAGAGCACCCGCTCGATATCCCGCAGAGTCATATCCAGCAGCAGACCGATGCGGGACGGCAGTGACTTGAGGAACCAGATATGCGCCACCGGGCTGGCCAGCTCGATGTGGCCCATGCGTTCGCGCCGCACCTTGGCCAGGGTCACTTCCACGCCGCACTTCTCACACACCACGCCGCGATGTTTCAGGCGCTTGTACTTACCGCACAGGCACTCATAGTCGCTGGTCGGGCCAAAGATCTTGGCGCAGAACAGCCCCTCGCGCTCCGGTTTGAAAGTCCGGTAGTTGATCGTCTCAGGCTTTTTAACTTCGCCATAGGACCATGAACGGATCATGTCGGGTGAAGCCAGACCAATTTTGATCGCGTCAAAATCTTCAGTCTGCCCTTGCTGCTTCAGAATTTTTAATAGATCTTTCAAGATCGTATCTCCTGCTGTCGGGTTCCGGTGTTTGTCTCGGTATTCGCTAGGTTACAGCGCGTGATGCCGGACCCTATTCCCGCTCCAATTCAATATTGATGCCCAGAGAGCGTATCTCTTTAACCAGCACGTTGAAGGACTCCGGCATGCCGGCCTCCATCTGATGGTTACCGTCAACGATGTTTTTATACATCCGGGTACGGCCGGTCACATCATCGGACTTCACGGTCAGCATCTCCTGCAGTGTGTAGGCGGCGCCATAGGCCTCCAGCGCCCACACCTCCATCTCACCGAATCGCTGTCCACCAAACTGCGCCTTACCGCCCAGCGGCTGCTGCGTAACCAGACTGTACGGACCGGTCGAGCGGGCATGCATCTTGTCATCCACCAGATGATTCAGTTTCAGCACATACATGTATCCGACCGTCACCTGGCGATCAAAGGCCTCACCGGTCCGGCCGTCAAACAGGGTTGTCTGACCGCTTTCCGGCAGATCCGCCAGCTTCAGCAGCGCCCGGATCTCCTCTTCCGAAGCACCGTCAAACACCGGCGTTGCCATCGGCACGCCACGCTTCAGGTTGGCCGCCAGCTCGACAATTTCATCGTCACTGAAGCTGTCCAGGTCTTCCGACTTACCACTGGTGTTGTAGACCTTCTCCAGGTACTTGCGCAGTTCGGCGATCTTGGACTTGGCCTCCAGCATCTTGCCGATCTTCTCACCCACGCCCTTGGCCGCCCAACCCAGATGAGTCTCCAGGATCTGTCCCACATTCATACGCGACGGTACGCCGAGCGGATTCAATACAATATCCACCGGCTGACCATTCTCGTCGAACGGCATATCCTCGACCGGCTGGATCATCGAAATTACACCCTTGTTACCGTGCCGCCCGGCCATCTTGTCACCCGGCTGGATGCGTCGCTTCACCGCTACATAAACCTTCACCATTTTCAACACGCCAGGCGCCAGGTCATCACTGGTGGTCAGCTTGCGTTTCTTCTCTTCAAACCTCTCGCGGAACTCTTCGCGTTGCAGCTTGACCTGCTCGGCAATAGCCTCCAACTGGGCCGCCGCCTCTTCATTGTGCAGCCGAATTTCCAGCCAACGATCCTGATCCAGTTCAGCCAGATAAGCCTTGGTGATCTTGGCGCCGGATTTCAGCTGATTAGGACCGCCATCGGCCACCTTGCCCAACAGCATCCTCTCGACGCGCTGGAAGGTATCCTCTTCCATGATCCGCAACTGATCATCGAGATCCTTTTTCACCCGCTCCAGCTCGGCATTCTCAATCTGCAGGGCACGGGCATCCTTCTCGACGCCGTCGCGGGTAAATACCTGCACGTCGATAACAGTACCCACACGGCCGGAAGATACGCGCAAGGAGGTATCCTTCACGTCAGCCGCTTTTTCACCAAAGATGGCTCGCAGCAGTTTCTCCTCCGGCGTCAGTTGAGTCTCACCCTTGGGGGTTACCTTACCCACCAGGATATCACCCTCCTTCACCTCGGCACCCACATAGACGATACCGGACTCATCCAGCTTGGCCAGAGCGGCCTCACCCACATTGGGGATATCGCCGGTGATCTCCTCGGAACCCAGTTTGGTGTCCCGGGCCATACAGGTCAGCTCTTCAATATGAATCGTGGTGAAACGATCCTCCTGAACCACCCGCTCGGACACCAGGATGGAGTCCTCAAAGTTGTAGCCGTTCCAGGGCATAAAGGCGACGCGCATGTTCTGGCCCAGCGCCAGCTCACCCAGATCGGTGGACGGGCCGTCCGCCATCACATCACCCCGGGTGATGATATCGCCGGGACTGACCAGGGGACGCTGATTAATACAGGTATTCTGGTTGGAACGCGTGTACTTGGTGAGGTTGTAGATATCCACGCCTGGCTCGCCGGCCACCGTTTCATCATCGTTCACGCGCACCACGATACGGGCCGCATCCACCGCCTCAACCGATCCGCCACGCTTGGCCACCACCGTCACACCGGAGTCGACCGCGACGGCACGCTCCATACCGGTACCCACCAGCGGCTTCTCGGCACGCAGTGTCGGCACCGCCTGTCGCTGCATGTTGGAGCCCATCAATGCGCGGTTCGCATCATCGTGCTCCAGGAACGGGATCATGGAAGCCGCCACGGAGACGATCTGCTTCGGCGAAACGTCCATGTACTGGATTTTGTCGGGAGTGGTGAGCATGGTCTCGTTCTGATAACGACACGGGATCAGATCCTCGAACAGATGCCCCTTCTTATCCACTGCGGCACTGGCCTGGGCAATCACATAGCGCCCCTCCTCAATCGCCGACAGGTAATCGATCTCGTCGGTGACCAGGCCATCTTTCACCACCCGGTAGGGTGTCTCCAGGAAGCCGTAATCATTAGTGCGGGCATAGACCGCCAGCGAGTTGATCAAGCCGATATTCGGACCCTCAGGGGTCTCAATGGGACAGACTCGACCGTAGTGCGTCGGATGCACGTCGCGCACCTCAAATCCTGCACGCTCCCGGGCCAGACCGCCCGGGCCAAGTGCCGAGACACGACGCTTGTGGGTGACTTCCGAGAGCGGGTTGTTCTGATCCATGAACTGCGACAGCTGGCTGGAGCCAAAAAACTCTTTGATCGCCGCCGAAACCGGCTTGGCATTGATCATCTCCTGCGGCATCAATCCTTCGGATTCGGCCAGGGTCAGGCGCTCCCGCACGGCGCGTTCTACACGCACCAGACCGACGCGGAACTGATTTTCCGCCATCTCACCGACGGAACGGATGCGGCGATTACCCAAATGATCAATGTCGTCGACGATGCCATGGCCGTTGCGGATATTGATCAGCTCTCTGAGCACATCAACAATATCCTCGTTGGACAGCACACCTTCACCGGTCACTTCGTCCCGGCTCAGGCGCTTGTTGAACTTCATCCGGCCAACAGCAGAGAGATCATAACGATCCGCGCTGAAGAACAGGCTGTTGAACAGTTTCTCAGCCGCTTCCTTGGTGGGTGGCTCGCCCGGGCGCATCATGCGATAGATCTCCACCTGCGCCTCCAGGGCATTGGCGGTGGTATCAATCCGCAGCGTGGTGGACAGATAGGGTCCCTGATCAAGGTCGTTGGTGAACAGCGTTTCAATCTTCTTAACGCCGTTCTCGATCAGACTCTCAAGCAGCTCTTCGTTCAATTCATCATTGGCGGAAGTGAGGAGTTCACCTGTATCCTGGTCGACTACATCGTGCGCGATGGTCTTGCCGTATATAAAGTCGAACGGCACTTCGAGCGACTTGACCTCGGCCTTTTCAAGCTCACGGATATGCCGTGCAGTTACCCGACGACCCGCTTCCACTATCACGGTCTTGCCCACTTTGATATCAAAGGTGGCGGTCTCCCCGCGCAGGCGCTCCGGCACCAGGGTCAATTTGGCCGATTTCTTGCTCAGCGCAATCTTGTCGGTATCAAAGAACATACCCAGCATCTGTTCGGTATCGAATCCGAGCGCGCGCAGCAACACGGTGGCGGGCAGTTTGCGGCGCCGGTCGATACGCACAAAAACGTTGTCCTTGGGATCAAACTCGAAGTCCAGCCAGGAACCGCGGTAGGGAATGACACGGGCAGAAAACAGCAGCTTCCCGGAGCTGTGGGTCTTGCCCTTGTCGTGGTCAAAAAACACGCCTGGAGAACGGTGCAGCTGCGACACGATCACGCGCTCGGTGCCGTTGATCACAAACGTCCCGTTATCGGTCATCAGGGGCATCTCACCCATGTAGACTTCCTGCTCACGAATGTCTTTCACCACCTTGGATTTGGCCGGCGCATCTTTATCGTAGATCACCAGGCGAACCAGCACGCGCAACGGTGCCGCATAGGTCGCGCCACGCAACTGACACTCCCGCACATCAAAGACCGGCGTACCGAGACGATAGCTGACATACTCCAGCACCGCGTTGCCGGAATAGCTTTCAATCGGAAATACCGACTTGAAGGCGGCATGCAGCCCCACATCCACACGGTCCGCGATCGCGACACCTTCCTGGAGAAACTTGCGATACGAGTCGATCTGTGTCGCCAAAAGAAAAGGCACTTCCAGGATACTCGGACGCTTGCCGAAATCCTTACGAATACGCTTTTTCTCAGTGAAAGAATAGGCCATGTTGCCGTCCCTCGATTTCTTGAGATCCTGTGGATCTTCGAAAAGATACTCTTAATATTTAGGTTCCAGCCAACTCCCTGCCGGAATACGTCCCTGTTGCTGTGTTCCTACCCAACGCCCACATTAGGTATATGCCCACAAACCATCAATGCTCCGCCCTGCCAGATTATCTGTGGAAACCGCGTTTTTCACGTTTCCCAAACCTGCTTTCCAAACGAAACCCAATAACGCTTGGAAAGTAAGTCTAGAAGCGGGAAAAGGCCGGTGACGAAAACGCCACCAGCCCCAACCTCACGAGTATTTGCAACTATATGAAATCAAGAATTATTTGATCTCTACTGCTGCACCCGCTTCTTCCAGATCTTTCTTCACGCTCTCCGCCTCATCCTTGGAAACACCTTCTTTCAGAGTGGTGGGGGCGCTTTCGACAGCTTCCTTCGCCTCTTTCAGGCCCAGCCCGGTGATACCGCGCACAGCCTTAATGACGGCAACCTTGTTGGCACCGAATGAAGTCATGACGACGTCGAACTCAGTCTGCTCTTCAGCAGCGGCAGCTTCACCGCCACCGGCAGCCGGAGCCGCGGCAACGGCAGCCGCAGCGGAAACACCAAACTTCTCTTCCATGGCGGAGATCAGCTCGACAACATCCATAACGGTCATGCCGGCGATTGCCTCCAGGATATCTTCTTTAGAAACGGCCATTGTAAAAACTCCTGATAATGGGTTAACACTTACAACATGTGTAGATTAATGGATTAAAGCTATTAAGCAGCCTCTTTCGCATCACGGATCGCAGCCACGGTGCGGACTAACTTACCCGGTACCTCATTAATGGTACGTGCAAGTTTTTCCACCGGAGCCTTCATGACAGCCATAAGCATACTGACAGCCTGCTCGTAAGTAGGCATCTTGGAAAGCGCCTCAAGATCGGAAACGGCAAGCAGCTTGCCTCCGATTGAGATCACTTTTACAACCAGCTTGCTGTGATCTTTGGCAAAGTCTTTGATCACGCGCGCAGCAGCACCTGGATCTTCCTGTGAAAAGGCGATGACAAGCGGCCCCGTCAACTCCTCTTTCATACAGTCAAAATCCGTGTTCTCGACAGCACGACGAGCCAGTGAGTTCTTGACCACCCGGACATAGACGCCTGCTTCGCGTGCCTTGGCACGCAACTCAGTCATCTCACCCACGGTCAAACCACGGTACTCGGCGGCAATCGCAGAATAGGCAGTACTTGCTACCTCAGCGACTTCGGCGACGACAGCTTTCTTTTGCTCAATATTGAGTGGCACTCGTCACCTCCTAAAAAATGACAATGTCATTTTAACTACCACACCTTCCCCCAGCCGGGTTCAGGCACTCTCACTACAACGTGCACCATCATCAGTAAACCGAATCAGGAGCACCGTCTGCGCAGGCGATGATTAAGCCCATCGGGCGCCTGCGGTCTTTGACGGCATCCGGCTTGTGGCCGGCGCCCCAAAGTTCTTCGACAGCGGGAGAAACGATTCCCCCGCCTACAACAATCAGACATCCAATGAAGAGAGATCCACCTGCAACCCTGGACCCATGGTCGAGGAGATGGTGATCTTCTTCATATACACACCCTTGGCTGCGCTCGGCTTGATCTTTTTCAGATCAGCCAGCAGCGCTTCTAGATTCTGCTTCACAGCCGCCGGCTCAAAGCCGACCTTGCCGATGGTGCAGTGAACGATGCCGCCCTTGTCGGTACGATAACGCACCTGACCGGCCTTGGCGTTTTGAACAGCCTCTGCGACGTTCGGTGTTACGGTACCCACCTTGGGGTTCGGCATCAGGCCGCGCGGACCCAGGATCTGCCCCAACTGACCGACAACGCGCATCGCATCCGGCGTGGCAATAACCACATCGAAGTCCATTTTGCCCGCTTTCACGTCGGCAGCCAGGTCATCAAAACCGACCACGTCCGCACCCGCTTCTTTGGCAACGTCGGCGTTTGCACCCTGTGCAAACACAGCCACACGGACCACTTTTCCGGTACCGTTCGGCAGCACGGTGGAACCGCGCACGTTCTGATCCGACTTACGCGGATCAACCCCCAGATTGACGGAGACATCAACCGCCTCACCAAACTTCACGGTGGACAAATCTTTCAGCAGCTGGACCGCATCCAGTATGCCGTACTGCCTGCCGGCCTCGACCTTCTCCTTGATGGCGCGGGCGCGCTTGCTCAACTTGGCCATGCTTATACCCCCTCTACATCAAGGCCCATGGAACGGGCAGTACCGGCGATGGTCCGCACAGCCGCATCCATATCGGCAGCCGTGATATCGGGCATCTTCACGTTGGCGATCTCCTCCAACTGCTCACGGGTCACCTTACCCACCTTGACAGTGTTGGGAGTGCCGGAACCCTTGGGAACACCGGCCGCTTTCTGCAGCAGCACAGCCGCCGGCGGGGTTTTGGTAATGAAGGTAAAGCTGCGATCGGCGTAGACGGTAATCACTACCGGGATCGGCAACCCTTTCTCAATACTTTCGGTCTTTGCATTGAATGCCTTACAGAACTCCATGATGTTGACACCATGCTGACCCAGGGCCGGACCCACTGGTGGACTGGGATTGGCCGATCCGGCCTTAACCTGCAGCTTGATATAAGCTTGAATTTTCTTTGCCATGTGTTACTCCTGATCGGGTGCAAACGCCCTGCGGCTCCCCGGATATCGAGATGAGCGGGATGTCGCCCCTCATGCAGAGGCGCGAACAGATACCTTGCTCAGCTTTTCTCCACTTGGCCGAACTCGAGATCGACCGGGGTAGAGCGCCCAAAAATCAGCACGGACACCTTGAGACGACTCTTCTCGTAGTCGACATCCTCGACCACTCCGTTGAAATCGTTAAAGGGACCATCGACAACACGCACCACTTCACCCGGCTCGAATAGCACCTTGGGACGCGGTTTTTCAACACCTTCCTGGACCCGTTGCAGAATAGCATCCGCCTCGCGCTCGGTGATCGGGGCAGGACGATCGGCCGTGCCGCCGATGAACCCCATTACTTTCGGCGCGTCCTTGACCAGATGCCAGGTTTCATCGGTCATTTCCATCTGCACCAGCACATAACCGGGAAAAAACTTGCGTTCACTCCGGCGCTGCTGGCCACTGCGCATCTCCACCACCTCTTCGGTAGGCACGAGTATTTGACCAAACTGTGACTCCATGCCGAAACGCTTGACGCGCTCTTCCAGGGAGCGCTTTACCTGCGCTTCAAAACCGGAGTAGGCGTGAACCACATACCACCGCAATGCCATAGTATTCTCCTATCCGGTTACAGCTTGCACGATCGCCATCAGTATCATATCGAACACCCAGAGCACGATACCGATCAGTAACACCATGGCGAATACGATTAACGTCGTCTGAATGGTCTCCTGCCGGCTGGGCCAGACGACCTTTCTGACCTCGGTTCGTGACGCCCTGGCAAACTCCCAGATACGACGACCCGCGACCGACTGCATGGCAATAAACACCGCCACACCAGTCACCGCCAACAGACCAAGAACCCTTACCAGGGCAGAGTATTCCTCTAGAAAATAGAACAGCGCGATACCGCCTACCAGCAGCAGCACCGCCAGTAACAGTTTCACTGTATCCATCCCTGAGCTTTCGACTTCAGCCTTTGCGTTCATTCCTGCCACAGCACCTCTTTGAAAAGGCGCCTTAAATAATGGCAGGCCAGGAGGGACTCGAACCCCCAACCTGCGGTTTTGGAGACCGCTGCTCTACCAATTGAGCCACTGGCCTGTAAAAAATTGTTAGTTGCCAGACGAAGAGGCGGCGCGACCTTGCGATCCGCCGCATCTCCACGACCAGCTACAGATAACTAACAATGATCACTCTATGATCTTAGCAACGACGCCGGCGCCGACGGTACGGCCACCTTCGCGGATCGCGAAACGCAGACCCTCTTCCATCGCAATGGGTGCAATCAACTTCACCGACATCTTCACGTTGTCACCCGGCATCACCATCTCCACACCCTCGGGCAGGTCACAGGCACCGGTCACGTCGGTGGTACGGAAGTAGAACTGCGGACGATAGTTATTGAAGAACGGCGTGTGACGGCCGCCCTCGTCCTTGCTCAGTACGTACACCTCGGCTTCAAAGTGGGTGTGCGGGGTAATCGTGCCCGGCTTCGCCAGCACCTGTCCACGCTCCACCTCTTCACGCTTGGTGCCACGCAGCAGCACACCCACGTTATCACCCGCCTCGCCCTGATCCAGCAGCTTGCGGAACATCTCAACGCCGGTACAGGTGGTCTTGGTGGTATCCTTGATACCCACAATCTCCACCTCGTCGCCCACGTGGATAATGCCACGCTCAACACGACCGGTAACCACCGTGCCACGACCCGAAATCGAGAACACGTCCTCGATCGGCATCAGGAACGCCTTGTCGGTGTCACGCTCCGGGGTCGGAATGTAGTTGTCCATCTCATCCACCAGCTTGATGATCGACGGCGCGCCGATATCCGAGGTGTCTCCCTCCAACGCCTTCAGCGCCGAACCCACCACGATCGGGGTGTCGTCACCCGGGAACTCGTACTGGTCCAGCAGCTCGCGGATCTCCATCTCCACCAGCTCCAGCAGCTCTTCGTCGTCCACCATGTCAGCCTTGTTCATATAAACAAGAATGTAGGGAACGCCCACTTGGCGCGACAGCAGGATGTGCTCACGGGTTTGCGGCATCGGACCGTCGGCTGCCGATACCACCAGGATCGCACCGTCCATCTGCGCCGCCCCGGTGATCATGTTCTTCACATAATCCGCGTGCCCCGGGCAGTCAACGTGCGCATAGTGACGCGCATCCGACTCGTACTCCACGTGCGCGGTCGCAATAGTGATGCCACGCTCACGCTCTTCCGGTGCATTATCGATGTCAGCGTAGTCTTTAAATACTCCACCCCGCGCTTCCGCCATCACCTTGGTGATCGCCGCCGTCAACGTGGTCTTACCGTGGTCAACGTGACCAATGGTTCCCACGTTTACGTGGGGTTTTGTACGCTCGAATTTTTCCTTGGACATCGACTCAATCTCCGAAAGGTTCGCTCTAAAAACTTATGACAAATAAACCCGCACACAGCACATGCGCGGGACTAGATTAATGGAGCCCATGAGCAGATTTGAACTGCTGACCTCACCCTTACCAAGGGTGTGCTCTACCAACTGAGCTACATGGGCCTTGCACTACAATCATAGAAGCCCTACCGAAGGACTTGATATGGAGCGGGTGATGGGAATCGAACCCACGTATTCAGCTTGGAAGGCTGAAGTTCTACCATTGAACTACACCCGCGCTGCCAAGCGACGGATCGCTTACCAAAACCGCTACAAATTCAGTGGTGGAGAGGGAAGCATACTCAGGCCTGCGACCTTCGCCCTCCGGGCCGTCGCGCTACGCGCGGCGTTCGGGTCTCTACACACCCCGTCGAACCTCTTTTATCGGTTCGCCTCATCCCCCACTAACAATGCAGGAGAGCCTTCCACCTACCGTACCGCGCAACCATTGCGCAGTACAATATAATCTGGTGGAGGGGGGAGGATTCGAACCTCCGAAGGCGGAGCCGTCAGATTTACAGTCTGATCCCTTTGGCCACTCGGGAACCCCTCCACGAAGCCCGGCATTCTGCTTGATCACAGGGGTGCTGTCAACATTTTTTCCAATAAATTACCGAACAATCCGGGCCCACGAATCCACGCCAACCCCGACACCCAACCCGGCATCCAACACCCAGTCGGCTGTCACGCAACACTTAGAAGAGACTAAGGAAAACCTCTATATAAACCAATCAATTCACCAATAACATTCACTAATAACAATAAGTTACTAATATTCTAATATTTTTTCTAGTTGACATACACGAGATCGATCCGCATTATTGCTGACGCAGACAAGAATAAGAATAGCAACAGCCCTGAAAACAAAAACAGTAACGACCTTTATGCCGCAGCCACATCAACGTAGCACCAGGCATAAGTAGCGGAGGAATAAACAAATGCATTTCAAGAAACAGCTGCTTGCCGCGGCGATCTCTACACTCTTCGTGTCTGGCGCCTGGGCCACCAACGGCTATGCACCCCATGGCATCGGCCAAAAAGCCCAGGGCATGGGGGGCGTTGGCGTTGCCTATTCACAGGACGCGCTGGCCGGTGGCGTCAATCCCGCCGGCATGGTGCATGTGGGTAACCGCATTGACCTGGGGGTGAACTGGTTCAGACCGATTCGCAGCACGGACATTGTCGGCCACCCCACATCCAGTGGTCATTTTGATGGCAGCGACACCAAGAACTTCCTGGTCCCCGAATTCGGCTATAATCGGATGCTGAATGAGAACAGTTCCTTCGGCGTCTCGGTATTCGGCACCGGCGGCATGAACTCTGATTACGCCAATGGCATACCACTCTTCAATGGCGCCGCCTTCCCCACCCGCACCGGCGTCGACCTGGCACAGCTGTTCATCGTGCCCACCTACTCGGTAAAGCTGAACGAAAATCACTCGGTGGGCATCGGGCTCAACCTCGCAGCCCAGGCCTTCGAGGCGCAGGGCCTGCAGAACTTCGCCGGATTTTCAACTAACCCGACGAATCTTACCGATAACGGCCACGACTTCTCCTACGGCGCTGGCATCCGCGTGGGCTGGCAGGGCAAGGTATCTGACAGGGTCACCCTGGGCGCCACCTACCAGACCCGCACCTATATGAGTGAGTTCGATGACTATGCGGGTCTGTTTGCGGAGCAGGGCGACTTCGACATTCCCGAGAACTACGCCATCGGCATCGCCGTCCAGGCCACGCCCAAGTTAGTCATCGCCGCTGACGTGATGCGCATCAACTACAGCGATGTCAACTCAGTAGGCAACGGCGGCCCCGCGACCAACCCCGCCTCCTTCCCCCTTGGCGGTGACGTAGCGGCGGGTTTCGGCTGGGATAACCAGACCATCTATAAGCTCGGCTTCGCCTACCAGTACAGCAAACAACTGACCCTGCGTGCCGGCCTGAATCACGCCAGCCAACCGATCCCTGCTTCGGAGACCATGTTCAACATCCTCGCACCCGCCACGGTAGAGGACCACCTGACCCTGGGCGCCACCTGGACCCTGGATAACGGCTCGGAACTGACCTTCAGCTATATGCATGCGTTTGAGAACACCGTGAACGGCTCCGGCTCTATCCCAGGTTTCCTCGGCGGTGGCGAAGCCAACCTAAAGATGTACCAGGACGCCATCGGCGTCGCCTACAGCTGGAAGATGTGACAATCTGAGCAACCGTAGGATGGGCAAAGCGCAACGTGCCCATCAGAAATAAAAACCCCCGCCGGTAATACCGGGCGGGGGTTTTTAGTATGGAAAACCACCAATCAACCGGAATGCAAGGCATTCATCGCTACCTGAAATCGCCCTTCGACCAAATCAGGCAGCACCCGCTCGCCCTCATCCAGCGCCCGGGCAATAGCCTCAGCGTCCGGCTTCGACGGACGGCCCAGTACATAATTCACCACCTCACGAGCATTCCCGGGATGATCAATACCGATGCGCAACCGCCAGAACTCCTTCCCGCCCAGAGCGCTAACGAGATCCCGCAGACCATTATGCCCCGCATGACCACCACCAAACTTGAGCCGCGCGACACCCGGCGGCATATCCAGCTCATCATGCGCGACCAGGATCTCGTCCAGGCCAATCTTGTAGTATTTCGCCAGACTGGATACCGATTGCCCACTGCGATTCATGAAGGTTGTGGGCTTCAATAGCCAGCACTCCCGCCCCTCCACCAGAATCCGGCACGCCTGACCGTGAAATTTGGATTCGGATTTGAAACTGCCGCCAAAGCGCTCCGCCAGGAGATCGACAAACCAGAAACCGGCATTATGGCGCGTCGCCGCGTAATCAGCCCCCGGATTTCCGAGGCCGACGATCAGGCGGATGGGTTGTGTGGGATGGCTACTCATGCGGGGGTTGTAACCTTTTTCGTACAGTAGGGTTGATGGGCACGCCAAGCTTTGCTCATCCTACTACCGACCGAACTGCTGCCGGGGCGGTTCGGCACACAGTATTCAAGGAGAGGTAATACATGGGCCGGACATTTCGTCCGGCCCAACAGTTCGAACAGGAGGACGGATTACTCTTCCGCGGCACTCTCGCCCTCTTCAGCATCCTCTTCCTCGGCCGCCACATGCGCGGTGTGGATTGAAACGACCTGCACATCCTGCGCGTCATCCTGCGCCAGCGCAGGCAACTCGACACCTTTCGGCAGCGCAACCTCGGACAGCATGATCGCCTCACCCAGCTCAAGCGCAGCGACATTCACCTCGATATATTCCGGCAGATCGCCCGGCAGACAACTCACCTCAACCTCGGTGATCAGATGCGAAACCACACCGCCCGCCTTGACACCAGGCGCCACGTCTTCACCAACAAAGTGCAGCGGGACGTTGGTCTTCAGCTTCTCCTTGGCACTGACCCGCAGAAAATCCGCATGCATAATGAACGGCCGGGCCGGATGGCGCTGCAGATCCTTCAGGATCACCTGCTCTGACTTGCCGTCAATTTTCAGGGTCAGGACATGGGAATAAAATGCCTCATGATCCAGCCGTTGAATCAGATCACTGTGCGCCATAGAGATCATGGCGGGGTCCTGGTGAGCACCGTAGACGATGCCCGGAACCAGCCCGGCATGACGCAGGCGGCGGCTCGCACCCTTCCCTGTATCAGTACGCAGCTGCGCATTAACAACAAACACTTCTTTCATGATTTTCTCCAAACCATCAAGTTAATAAATCACCGCCACTCCGCGACCAGAAATGACAGTGAAGGACTGGCTATCACTCCATAAAGAGCGAGGTCACCGATTCATTCAGGGCGATTCTGCGCATGGTCTCCGCCAGTAGCTCCGCTATACAGATCTGGCGGATTCGGCTGCAGTGCCGCGCCTCCTCGTGTAGCTGGATGGTATTCGAGACCACCAGCTGATCGAGTACCGAATTTTCAATATTGCGAATTGCCGGTCCCGACAGCACGGGATGGGTACAGTAGGCAATCACCTGCTCCGCACCGCGATCCTTGAGCGCCTGTGCCGCCTTGCACAGGGTACCCGCCGTATCTACCATGTCATCGATCAGCACACAGGTCCGGCCCTTGACATCACCGATGATATTCATCACCTGGGCGTCATTGGCCTTCGGCCTCCGCTTGTCGATGATGGCAAGATCCGCATCATCCAGCTGTTTGGCCAGCGCCCTGGCGCGCACCACACCACCCACATCCGGCGAAACCACCATCAGATTGGGATACTTTTGACGCCACACATCGCCCAGCAGCACCGGCAGGGCGTAGATATTATCTACCGGGATATCAAAAAAGCCCTGGATCTGGTCGGCATGCAGATCGACTGTTACTACACGGTCAGCGCCCGCCGCCGCGATCTGCTTGGCCACCAGGCGGGCGGTAATCGGCACTCTGGCGGAGCGTGGACGGCGATCCTGGCGGGCATAACCAAAATAAGGTATCACCGCCGTGATGCGCTCTGCCGAGGCCCAGCGCAACGCATCGATCAGCACCAACAACTCCATCAGGTTGTCATTGGTCGGCTGCGAGGTGCTCTGGATAACGTACACATCGCGCCCGCGTACACTCTCCTGTATTTCAGCCATCGCCTCACCGTCGCTGAAGCGACCAACAATAGCCTTACCCGTGCGCAGACTGAGACGAGAAGTAATCTCGCTTACAAGTTCAGGATTGGAATTTCCTGAAAAAACCATCATGTGGCTATCTGGCATAACAAGCCTCTCCACCTGTCCGACAATCAACGGGAAACGATAACGCCTTTATATGCGGGCTGACTCAGGCAACTGCTGTGCGGATACCCGGAAAATACGGCTGGGGCGGTAGGATGACTCCGGGTTGCGCCCTCCGCCCCTTCGGGGCCAGCGGCTGCGCCGCTGTTAGGTTCGCTCCGCTCACCTTTCGAACCTGTAGGTTCTCACCCTGCCGCCCAGGCACTGCCCTGCAGATACCTTAACTAATCTGGCTGGGGCGGTAGGATTCGAACCTACGTATGCCTGGATCAAAACCAGGTGCCTGGCCGCTTGGCGACGCCCCAAAAATCTTTAAACTCAAATATTCCATCCCACTCACTGCCACCCGGGCAGTCAGGCTGGGGCGGCAGGATGACTCCGGGCTGCGCCCTCCGCCCCTTCGGGGTCAGCGGCGGAGCCGCTGTTGGGCTCGCTGCGCTCGCCGCTCGAACCTACGTATGCCTGGATCAAAACCAGGTGCCTAGCCGTTCGGCGACGCCCCAATAATCTCGGTTGAACCCCTAACCCTCGTCAGCAACGGTGAGTGATCCAGCCCCTTGGCAACAAATGCCTGATATCGATCAGGCACTTGCCGTAATACCTCGAAGGCCTCTGCCTCTTGCCTAAACTCGGCAAACACGGCGCCACCGGTACCGGTCAATCGCGCTGCTGCGAAGCTCCCCAGCCAGCGTACCGCCTCTGCAACCTCGGGGTAGTGATTCAACACAACTGGCAGGCAGTCATTTACCTGACCGCCGGCGAGAAAGTCGCGTATTGTCGTTCGAGGAGCGTTCCGTGTCAATTGCGGATCATTAAAAACTGCGGCTGTGGAAACATGGCAGGAGGGCACCAGTACCAGATACCAGGCAGTCGGCAGCCGCAGCGGGATCAGCTGTTCACCCACTCCCTCCGCCCAAGCCGCCTGCCCTCTGATAAAAACCGGTACATCCGCACCCAGACGTAAGCCCAACTCGGCCAACTTTCCCTGGGCATAGTCAACTCCCCACAACCGGTTGAGTGCAACCAGCACGGTAGCGGCATCGGAACTGCCGCCGCCCAAGCCACCGCCCATGGGGATATTTTTGATCAGTGAGATATCCGCACCCTGCGAGATACCGGCTTCCCGCTGAAGCAGTCGCGCCGCCCGAACCATCAGGTCCTCCGGTTCCGGCACGGACGCATTACCCAGTGATCGCCGGATCACGCCATCCGGTCGGACCGCGAAGGCGATGCGGTCACCATAATCAATAAAACGGAACACGGTTTGCAGCAGGTGGTAGCCATCCGGCCGGCGACCGACAATCCTGAGCATAAGATTGAGCTTGGCCGGCGCTGGCCACCAGGCAGCGGTTTTATCGGTATGCATGACAAAGTGACATAACAGACAACGGGAATTCTCTGACAATCATTGGCAGGATCAGATTTTCAGACGCCGCATGACTTCCAGCACATGTTCACTTTCGGGGGACTCCTCAAGGATACCCTGCCAGACCTTCCGGGCTTGCTGCTGATCGCCGGTCACCCAGAGCACCTCGCCCAGATGGGCGGCGATCTCCGGGTCCGGCAGCTTATTGAAGGCCTGGCGCAGATAACCTATCGCCTCCTGATGCCGCCCGAGCCGGAACAACACCCACCCCATACTGTCCAGAACGGCGGCGGAATCCGGTTTCAGCGCCAGGGCGCGCTGAATATAATCCAGCGCCTCCTGATGCCTATCGGTCTGATCGGCCAGGGTGTACCCCAGGGCGTTCAGCGCATCGGCATGTTGTGGATCATTGCCAATCACCTGCAGCAGGTCGCGCTCCAGGATATCCACTCTTTTCTGAGTAGCGGCATACAGCCCTCGGGCGTAGAGGAGATCATTGTTCCCCGGTAAGGCACCGATTGCCGTATCGAACAGCGCCATTACCTGCTCAGGCGTTCCATGGTCACGCAGCAGTTCCACTTCAATCAGATAGAATCTGACCGCCTGATCCGGATACTGAATACGCTTCCTCTGCAGCCAGTCAAGCGCCTCGCCAACTGCTCCCTCCGATGCCATCAGCCGAACGATCCGAACTTGCGCCTCATCGTTGAATTCACCGCCTTCAATACGCTGATACCACTCGATCGCCTGCTTCGGCTCCGCCCTGTTCTCAGCAATCCGGCCCAGGTAGTAGGCCGCGACTTCAGCCCGCTTATTCAGACTGATCAGCCGCAGAAAATGTCCGCGTGCAACTTCATCCTTGCCCAGCTCCAGGGCAATCAATCCCAGCCAATAGCTCGCTCCACCTGGCTCCTGTTCAATCTTCTCCAGGGTCAGAAACTGTTCATAGGCCGGCTGCAACTCCTTGGCGTCCACCAGGAGACGGGCATAGGCGGATCGCAGCAGAGGATCCTCAGGAAACCGACTGACGGCCTCCGCCAGCAACACTTTCGCCTGTACCTTGTCGCCCCGAGCCAGATGGACCCGACTCAACACCAGATAGCCTTTCGGCCAATCAGGATGGGCGGCAACCAGCCGGTCCGCCTCTTGCTCCGCTATCGCAAAATCCTTATCGACCAACGCGGCAACGGCCAGCGCATAGCCGCCCCGGGGATCATCCGGGAAAGCTAATACCAGCTTGCGCATCAACGCCAGCACAGCATCCCGCTTTAACTCGCGGTTAATCGCCGCCATGACATTCAGAAAACCATTCTCATCCTTGTGTTCACTAATCTGGACTATGGCCTTGAGATGCTCCAACACTGACGCTTGTTCATTCTGGCGCAGCATCAGGACCACAACCAGCTGACGCGCTGTGAGCTCCTCCGGCGCCAGTTCCACCCAGAGATTGGCCGCGCTGACAGCAAGATCATCCCGATCCATGTGCAGGGCCAGTCGGGTTGCCCGTTCAGCCGATTTAGCATCACCAGACAACCGGGCCGCCTGAAGCTGATACGCATAGGCTTCACTCAAGGCGCCACGCTGCGCGGCGACTTCGCCGGCCAGCAGGTTAAACACAATATCCTCGGTCAGCTCGGCAGCACGCGCGGGTGAGGCTGACGATTGGCTTTCCACCGGCGGCTGAGCGATCGGAAGTGAAGGCGGGGTGACGGTGGTCGCAGAACCCGTTTTAACTGGGGAGGATTGGCAGCCGACAAGAGACCAGAAGAGCGTGAGAATGAGTAACCGTTGAAGCGACTGCCACATGAACATTGCACCTGAAATACGCCCACTTGGGGCCTGTTAATGAGAATAGATGATAACCGGGATCACAGCCAATGGACGATATTTAACTCCTGGAAAACGTCCTGCGACTTGTATTTAACCTTTTGATAATACAAAATTTCACTTTCCAAGGTCCGGCAGGCGCGGATTTTATGGTAATTCACCCGGTTGCGATGTCGCTGAAAAGATTGTTGATCCCAAACAGCGACAGCCGTCAGTAACAGGAGAAAACACCATCTACACCGAAATACTGAGACTACCCTGATACACGACAAGTTCATATGGCACTGATTACACTCGGCCTCAACCACAAGACAGCACCCATTGATATCCGAGAGCGGCTCACCTTTGGCCCGGATATCATCGTCGCCGCGCTGCGCAGCCTGTCAGAACGGCCGGGAATAGATGAAGCGGTCATCCTGTCGACCTGCAACCGGACCGAACTCTACTGCGCCCACACCCGGTCCGGTCGGGAACAGGTCTGCGCCTGGCTGGCAGAGTTCCATGGATTGGAGCAGGAGACCATCTCACCATTCCTCTACAGCCATCAGGATCAGGAGTGCGTGCGTCACCTGCTGAAGGTGGCCAGTGGACTGGACTCCATGGTGCTCGGGGAACCGCAGATTCTGGGACAGGTGAAGCAGGCATTCCAGACCGCCACGGACGCCTCCAGCAGCGGTAAGTTTCTCGGCCGCCTGTTTCAGCACACCTTCTCCGTCGCCAAGCAGGTCCGCACCGATACCGCCATTGGACACAGCCCGGTGTCTGTCGCCTTTGCCGCCGTCAGCTTGGCCCGCCAGATATTCAGCGACCTGTCACAACAGACCGCGCTGCTGATCGGCGCCGGCGAGACGATTGAACTGGCGGCCAGACACCTGCATCAGCACGGCGTCGGCAGGATTATTGTCGCCAACCGGACACTGGAAAAGGCCCATCAGCTGGCCGGTCAGTTTGATGGCTATGCCATCGGTCTCACTGAGATCCCCAGCCACCTGGCGGAAGCCGATATCGTCATCTCATCCACAGCCAGCCCGCTGCCGGTGGTCGGCAAAGGCACCGTGGAGAGTGCGTTGAAAAAACGCAAGCACCAACCGATCTTTATGGTCGACATCGCCGTACCGCGGGATATTGAGAGCGAAGTGAGTGAACTGAATGACGTCTACCTCTACACGGTTGACGATCTGCAGGAGGTGATCCAGGAGAACCTCCGTTCCCGCCAGGAAGCGGCGGAACAGGCAGTGGAGATTGTCGACCTGCATGTCGAGGAGTTCATGGGCTGGCTGCGCTCCCTGGATGCGGTCGGCATGATCCAGGACTATCGCCGGCAGGCGGAACGGATGCGCGATGATGTGCTCGAACGGGCCCTGAAGCAGATCCAGTCTGGCAAGTCGCCCGAAGAGAGCCTCAAATTCCTTGCTCACACCCTGACTAACAAACTGCTGCATACTCCCAGCACCCAGATCAGACAAGCCGGATTCGAGGGTCAGTCGGAGATCCTGGAGGCGGCAAACACCCTCTTTCAAATTAGTGAAAAAACCACTCAATGAAAAATTGGCGGGATAGACAATTTTCACGGCCGAAGGCCGCCCGTCAGGGTGCGGCACAGGGATGTGTATGCCGCATGACAAAACGGCAGGATAGCCGTTTTGCACAGCGAAGCTGCCCGAAGGGTGCAGCACAGGGATGTGCTGCATGAACGCATCCATACGCAGCAAGCTGGACCAGATTGCCGAACGCTTTGAAGAGATCACCGCCCTCCTCGCAGAACCAGAAGTCCAGAACAATCAGAACCGCTACCGGGAACTGGGTCAGGAGTACGCCCTGCTGGAACCGGTAGTGGAGTGTTTTGGCCGCTATCGTGACCTGGAAAGCGAAATCACCGCTGCCCGGGAGATGTTGAGCGACCCGGAAATGGCCGATCTGGCGAAAGAGGAACTGACTGAGGGAGAGCAGAGGCTGCAACAGCTGGAGCCGCAGCTTCAGCTACTGCTGATCCCCCCTGACCCGAACGATGACCGGAACATCTTTCTGGAGGTGCGTGCCGGTACCGGTGGCGCGGAGGCCGCGCTGTTCGCCGGGGATCTGCTGCGAATGTACCTGCGCTATGCTGAACAGATGGGCTGGCAGGCAGAGACCATCAGCCAGACGCCGGGGGAGCAGGGCGGCTACAAAGAGGTGGTGAGCCGGGTCTCCGGGCGCAATGTCTACTCGCGGTTGAAATTCGAGTCCGGCACCCATCGGGTCCAGCGGGTACCGGAAACCGAATCCCAGGGCCGGGTGCATACCTCGGCCTGCACTGTCGCCATCCTGCCGGAAGCGGCCGAAGTGGACAATGTCGAGATCAGCACTAACGATCTGCGCATCGACACCTTTCGCGCGTCCGGCGCCGGCGGGCAGCATGTCAACAAGACCGACTCAGCCGTGCGCATCACCCATCTGCCGAGCGGCATCGTGGTGGAGTGCCAGGATGAGCGCTCACAACACAAAAACAAGGCCCGGGCGCTATCGCTGCTGCAGGCCAGGCTGCTGGCCGGCATCCAGGAGAAGCAGGCCAGTGAGCAGGCCGAATCGCGCAAACTGCAGGTCGGCAGCGGCGACCGGTCGGAACGCATCCGCACCTACAACTTCCCGCAGAACCGGCTCACCGATCACCGCATCAACCTGACGCTCTATAAGCTGGACGAGATCATGACCGGGGCGCTCGACCAGGTGATCGACCCCCTGATCCATGAGCATCAGGCGGAGCAACTTACCTCCTTGGCCCGCTGACCGGCGCGGGTTCCGATGATTACCGACGGACCGCTCTCTATCGCCGCTGCACTGCGGCTTGCCGCACAGACCTGCGGCCTTCCGCCGCTGGAGGCACAGGTGCTGCTGGCCCATGTCCTGCAACGTCCCCGCAGCCACCTCTACGCCTGGCCCGAACAGCGCCTGAGTGATGCCCAGCAGGCGGACTTCCTGACCCTGATTGAGCGTCGCAACCAGGGCGAGCCGGTGGCCTACCTTACCGGACACAGGGAGTTCTGGTCCCTGCCCCTGCAGGTGACACCGGACACACTGATCCCGCGCCCCGAGACCGAGCTACTGGTGGAGTGTGCACTGGCGTTGTTGGAGCAGGGACAAACCGCCACCGTGGCCGATCTGGGAACTGGTAGTGGCGCCATCGCCGCGGCCATTGCCAGCGAACATCCGCAGGCCCGGCTGGTCGCCACGGACATTTCGAACGCCGCCCTGGCGGTCGCCGCAGACAACTTCCGGGCCCTGAAACTGCACAACATCGAACTGCGCCAGGGCAGCTGGATGAGCGGCCTGAAAACCGCGGAACGGTTTGACCTGATTCTCAGCAATCCGCCCTATGTGGCTGAAGGTGATCCCCACCTGCAACAGGACGGCCTCCCCTGGGAGCCGATTGAGGCCTTGACCTCGGGAACCGATGGCCTGGCTGATATCCGCCAGCTGATTGCCGACGCGCCGCCCCACCTGCAACCGGAGGGGTGGCTGATTATTGAGCACGGTCTCGACCAGGGGCGCGCCGTTCGCCAACTCTTTTCCCAGGCCGGCTATCGGGCAATATCGACCCAACAGGACCTGGAGTCGCGAGACCGGTTGACCAAAGGGCGACGGCCGGTGGATGATGTGAATAATTTCGACTGAAACCATAACCGTTAAATTTACATCAAAATGTGTGCGCCCAACGCTTGATAATTTCTGCGTAGTGTTTAGGATCATGACTATGGAAAGCGACGATAGCGACGTCATCAAACTCCGGGAAATCGTGTTCACGGAGTTGCACCCCGATCCTGAGCAGGCACACTCAGCTGCCAAGCTATTGGAAGGGATCGACGGTGTTATCGAGGTCCATGCGGAGACCCACCTGCAACTCAAGGTACGCTACCACGTCCTCAAGATCTCACTGGAGCACATTGAAACTGCCCTGGTCGACTGCGGCTATCATCTCAGCAGCAAACTGATCTACAAGATCGCGCGCGCCCTCTACTACTACACCGAGGAGATCCAGCGCGCCAACAACGGCTGCAGCGACGAGGATCACAACAGCACCCGCAAAATTTTCATCAACCGCTACGAACATCGAAATCACGGCTGCTCGGACACCCGACCCGAACACTGGCGAAAATATCTGTAGCAGGACCCTACAGCGGAAAAGACCCATTCAGGGGCCGGAAGGGCGGGAGATGCCCTGTCACGCCATACCTGAGCATAGATGACCTGACCTGCAACCTATGAATGATGACCAACTCCTCCGCTACAGCCGCCAAATCATGCTCCCCAGCATCAGTATCGAGGGACAGGAAAAACTGCTGCAATCGCGGGTCGTGATTTTTGGCCTGGGCGGACTCGGATCACCCGCCGCCATGTACCTTGCCGCCGCCGGTGTGGGCGAACTGGTGCTGGTCGATTTCGACCGCGTCGACCTGACCAATCTGCAACGTCAGATAATCCATACCACCGGCAGCATCGGCCAGCTGAAAGTTGATTCGGCACGACAGACGCTGCGCTCCATCAACCCCGAGTGCCGGATTGAGACCGTATCCGCACGGCTCGAAGGGGAGGAACTGGCCCGGGAGATCCGACGGGCCGATCTGGTCATCGACGGCACGGACAACTTCACCACCCGCTTTGCCGTGAATGAGGCTTGCGTCAGGCACGGCATTCCGCTGGTATCAGGCGCCGCCATCCGCATGGAGGGACAGGTCTCCGTCTTCACCGGTCAACCAGGCGAGCCCTGTTACCGCTGTCTCTATGGCAGTGCCGCCGAACTGGATGAAACCTGTTCCGCCAATGGCGTTCTGTCACCGTTGGTAGGCATTATCGGCAGCGTGCAGGCACTGGAGGCGATCAAGGTGCTCACCGGATCAGGCAGCCCCCTGATCGGCAGACTGCTGGTCCTGGACGCCCTGGAGATGCAGTGGCGCACTCTGATCCTGAAAAAAGACCCCGCCTGCAAGACCTGCGGATAACAGCAGTAAACCCCATGAGCCGTATACAAATACCCGACGACACCAACCTCTACCTGAACAACCTGCGCAGGGATATCGTGTTCCAGGAAACCCTGCGCGGAGAGACACTCACCTACCACACCACCTGGGGGCTGTTCTCCCCGAAGGGGATTGACGAGGGGAGTCGACTGCTGCTCGATTACCTGGAGGCGCGGGAAACGGATGACACCCTGGATCTGGGATGCGGTTATGGCCCACTCGGCCTGACCCTCGCCCGACTGGCACCACAGGGGACCAGCGTGCTGGTGGACAAGGACTTTGTCGCTATCGATTACAGCCGCAAAAATGCCGATATCAACAGCATTACCAATACGGAAATCTTTCTCAGCAACGGCTTCGCCCAGATCGGGGATCGCCATTTTGACCTGATCGTCTCCAATCTGCCGGCCAAGACCGGCAAGGAACTCTATTACCTCTACTTCTACGATGCCCTGGCGCGAATGAATCCGGGCGCCCGCTTCTACGTGGTGACGATCAGCGGTTTACGCAAATTCATCCAGAAAGCCTTCATCGAAGTATTCGGTAACTACAAAAAGCTCAAGCAGGGGAATACCTATACGGTGGCGATGGCCACATTGCCGGAATAGCCCGCCCACTAGTGCCAACAGCGAGGTTTGGGCATCCTCGCGTTATACCTTATAATCCCGCATTATGACGGCCGACGGGCTGTTATCTTTCCGATACCATGCCCGGACTTCCGGCGACGAGGGCAACTCAGCGTGCGGATTACTCAGAAATCACCATGAAGCAAAATAAAATCCTGGTTGCCGATGATGACATCTTCACACTCACCAGCATTACAAGCGGCCTGAGTGATGCCGGGTATCAAGTCGTCTCCGCCCAGGATGGCGAGAGTGCCGTTCGCCTTGGCCTGCTTGAACAGCCCGATCTGGCCCTCCTGGATATCCGTATGCCCGGCATGACCGGCATTGAGGCGGCGCGTGAATTAAAATCTCAAGGGCGCATCAGCACCCTGTTTCTCAGCGCCTATTCCGATCGCGAGGTGGTGGAAGTCGCCACTCGGGAGGGCGCCCTCGGCTACCTGGTCAAACCCATCAACCCCCAACAGCTGATGCCGGCGATTGAGGCGGCACTCAAGCGTTCAGCCGAACTGCAGCAGCTACAACAGAAAGAGTCGGATCTGCTGGGTGCAATCAGTCGTAATCGCGAGATCAGTGTTGCGGTCGGCATCTACATGCAACGGTTTGCGGCAGATGAACAGAACGCCTTTGACGCGATTCGGCGTTTTGCCCGATCCAAAAGCCTGAAACTGGCCAACCTGGCCACCGCACTGGTCAACGAGCGCAGCGGCCGTGATGACCTGATCGAGGCGATATTCCAGCACAACCTGAAGGCGCGCTAGGAGGCTGCAAGGGTCAGAGCTTTTTCAGCAACAGCTCGTTGACCTGTTGTGGATTGGCCTTGCCCTTGGACTGCTTCATCACCTGACCGACAAAGAAACCGAGCATTTTGGGCCGCTTCTTCTCGTCGGCGTTACGGTAGTTGGCCACCTGATCCGGGTTGGCCGCCAGGACGCCATCCACCACCGCCTCAATCGCCCCGCTATCAGTGATCTGCTTCAACCCCCGGGCCTCGATGATCTGGTCGGCGCTCCCTTCGCCGGCCCACATCGCCTCAAACACCTGCTTGGCGATCTTGCCGGAGATGGTATTGTCGACGATGCGACGCAGCATGCAACCCAGATCCTCGGCGCTTAGCGGACTCGCCTCGAGGGACATCCCGGCCTTGTTCAAAGCCCCGGAGAGCTCCCCCATGACCCAGTTGGCCGCCAGCTTGGCATCCCCCGCGACCTTGGTCGCCTGCTCAAAATAGTCCGCCAGCCCCTTGCTGGCCGTGAGCACCGAGGCATCGTACGGACTCAATGCGTAATCTTGCTCAAACCGGTGCCGCTTGGCGTCGGGCAGTTCCGGCATGGCCGCCCTGACCGACTCGATCAGCCCCTCATCCAACTCCACCGGTAACAGATCCGGGTCCGGGAAATAGCGGTAGTCGTTGGCTTCCTCCTTGGAGCGCATGGAACGGGTCTCATCCCGGTCGGCATCATATAACCGGGTTTCCTGCACCACAGTGCCACCGGCCTCGATCAGGTCAATCTGACGCTCCACCTCGATATTGATGGCACGTTCCAGAAAACGGAAGGAGTTCAGGTTCTTCAGCTCGGCACGGGTGCCCAGTGGTCCGCCCTGGGGCCTGACCGAGACATTGGCGTCGCAGCGGAACGAACCCTCCTGCATATTGCCGTCGCAGATGCCCAGATACTGGACAATCTGATGGATCTTCTTGGCATAGGCGACCGCCTCTTTGGCAGAACGCATATCCGGTTCCGAGACAATCTCCAGCAGCGGCGTGCCGGCCCGGTTCAGGTCCACGCCGGTCATACCGTGAAAATCCTCGTGCAGCGACTTACCCGCATCCTCCTCCAGGTGGGCCCGGGTCACACCCACCGGCTTTAGCGTGCCGTCATCCAGCTCAATCTCGACGACCCCCTTGCCCACGATCGGCAGCTCAAACTGGCTGATCTGGTAGCCCTTGGGCAAGTCCGGATAGAAGTAGTTCTTGCGCGCAAACACCGATCGCGGGGCAATCTCGGCCTGTATCGCCACACCAAAAGTGATCGCCATGCAAACCGCTTCCCGGTTCAGTACCGGCAACACCCCCGGCATGCCGAGGTCTATGTTGCAGGCCTGGCTATTCGGTGCGGCACCAAAGGCAGTCGAAGCCGCGGAAAAGATCTTTGATCTGGTCGCCAACTGGGCATGGATCTCCAGCCCGATTACGGTTTCCCATTGCATATGCTGTCTCTATGTCCCGTCGCTAATTACTCAAAACCGGCCGGTGCCGCACTGTGCCAGTTCGTCGCCTGCTGTAGCTGGTGCGCCACATTCAGCAGGCGGGCCTCCTGAAAATAGTTGCCGATCAGCTGCAGACCCACCGGCATGCCATCGACCGGCCTTACCGGCACCGACATCCCGGGCAATCCGGCCAGGTTCACCGCAATGGTGTAGATATCCGAAAGATACATGGTGACCGGGTCATCCGCCTTCTCACCGATGGCAAAAGCCGTCGATGGCGCGGTCGGACCCATGATCACGTCCACCCGTTCAAAGGCGGCACGGAAATCGTCGGATATCCGGTGGCGGATCTTCTGTGCCTTCAGGTAGTAGGCATCGTAATAGCCCGCCGAAAGTGCGTAGGTACCGATCATGATGCGCCGCTTCACCTCGGCGCCGAATCCCTCTCCCCGGGAGCGTTTATAGAGATCCTCGAGATCTTTCGGATCGCTGCAGCGGTAGCCGTAACGCACACCGTCAAAGCGCGACAGGTTGGAGGAGCACTCGGCCGGCGCCACCACGTAGTAGGTTGGAATGCCCAACTGGGTATTGGGCAGGCTGATCTCCACCAACTCCGCCCCCAGGCGAACGTACTCGTCCAGTGCCAGCTGAATGGATTCGGCGATCGCCCCGTCCAGCCCCTCACCGAGATACTCCTTGGGCACGCCGATACGCAACCCCTTCAGATCATCATTCAGGGTCGACCGGTAATCCGGCACCGGCTGTTCCGCACTGGTGGAGTCGCGGCTGTCGAAACCGGCCATGGCCTGCAACAGGGCGGCGGCGTCCTCCGCACTACGCGCCATTGGCCCACCCTGGTCCAGCGATGAGGCAAAGGCAATCATGCCGTAGCGCGACACCCGGCCATAAGTGGGCTTCAGCCCGGTAATACCACAGAAGGCCGCCGGTTGGCGGATTGATCCGCCGGTGTCCGTACCGGTGGCAGCCGCGCAGAGCCGGGCCGCCACTGCGGTCGCCGAGCCGCCGGAAGATCCGCCCGGCACGCTGCCCGCCTTCCAGGGATTGTGGACCGCTCCGTAGTAGCTGTTTTCATTGGAGGAGCCCATGGCAAACTCATCCATATTCGTCTTGCCCAGCATCACCGCGCCCGCCTGTTTCAGCCGGGTAACCACATGGGCGTCATAGGGGGCGATAAAATTGTCCAGCATCCGGGAGCCGCAGCTGGTTTTTGCCCCGTCGGTGCAGAAGATATCCTTGTGCACGATAGGAATACCGACCAGTGGCCCGCCATCACCGGCCCGAATCCTTCGATCCGCCAGCTCCGCTTCCTGCAGCGCCCCTTCCTCGCACACGCTGATAAAACAGTTCAGTGCCGGGTTATGACTGGCAATCCGGTCCAGATAGGTCCGGGTCAGCTCAACGCTGGTGAATTCACCGTCCTGCAGGCCGCGCGCCAACTCCGAAATACTTTTGTTATGCATGCACTCTACCCATCAAATTCTTTCAGTTGCCCGGTATCGATGACACTATTTACTCTATCACCCGGGGCACCAGGTAGAGCCCATCCTCGGTCAAGGGCGCAATTGCCTGGAACTTCTCCCGCTGATCGGTTTCGCTCACCTCGTCCGCCCGCAGGCGCTGTGTCATGTGCAGCGGGTGGGCCATCGGCTCCACCCCGGTGGTATCGGTCGCCTCCATCTGCGCCACCAGATGCAGGATATTCGACAAGTCTGAAGTGACCGCATCCAACTCCTCCTCACTCACGGCAAGACGTGCCAGATGGGCAATCTTCTCAACATCGGATCTTTCCAGTGACATGATTTCCTCGATATACAGACAGTTGATCTGGGGCTATGATGGCGCCGTGACGTGTTAGTGCAGCAGATCACAAAAGACCGCCGTACAGGCCGATCACAACCAGGACAACAAATTAAGAGGGGGAAATTAACACATTTCGCACCGCGAGTGCAGGTGCAGAAATGATAAACACGCCCCCAAACCGGCATATTTTCCAGCAGAGTTCCTTGCCCAATACCCCCCGTGATTGCTAGATTACGTCTTTTTCCCGGGGCATCACGATGGAAGCGACGCCCTGCAATAACTAACGACACACCTCACGGGATATCAATTTCGCAATGTTCAGACGCATACGCGGGCTTTTCTCCAACGATCTGTCGATCGATCTTGGGACTGCCAATACCCTGATTTATGCACGCGGCCAAGGCATCGTGCTCAATGAACCCTCCGTAGTAGCCATCCGTCAGGACCGAGGGCCGGGCAGTGGCAAGTCAGTCGCCGCGGTAGGCGAAGAAGCGAAACGGATGCTCGGCCGCACCCCGAATAACATCACCGCAATCCGGCCGATGAAAGACGGGGTGATCGCGGATTTCACTGTCACCGAGAAGATGCTGCAACACTTCATTCACAAAGTGCATGAAGCGAAACTGATCCGCCCCAGCCCCCGGGTACTGGTCTGCGTGCCCTGCGGCTCGACCCAGGTTGAGCGCCGCGCCATCCGCGAATCGGCCGCCGGCGCGGGCGCCCGCGAGGTCTATCTGATCGAGGAGCCGATGTCGGCCGCCATTGGCGCCGGCCTGCCGGTGAACGAGGCACGCGGCTCCATGGTGCTGGATATCGGCGGCGGCACCTCGGAAGTGGCCATTATCTCTCTCAACGGCATCGTCTACTCCAACTCGGTGCGGGTCGGCGGCGACCGTTTCGATGAGGCGATTATCAACTATGTGCGGCGCAATTACGGCACCCTGATCGGCGAAGCCACCGCCGAACGGGTCAAGAAAGAGATCGGCTCCGCCTTCCCCGGCAACGAGGTGAAGGAGATGGAGATCAAAGGCCGCAACTTGGCCGAAGGCATACCCCGCAGCTTCACCCTGACCAGCAACGAAATCCTCGAGGCGATGCAGGAACCGCTTTCCGGTATCGTCGGCGCGGTGAAGGCGGCCCTGGAGCAGACGCCCCCGGAACTGGGGGCGGATGTGGCCGAGTGCGGCATTGTCCTGACCGGCGGTGGCGCCCTGTTGCGGGATATCGACCGGCTGCTGGAAGAGGAGACCGGCCTGCCGGTGCTCATCGCGGAAGACCCGCTCACCTGCGTTGCTCGGGGCGGTGGCAGGGCCCTCGAAATGCTGGACGAACGAGGCGGAGAATTTCTGTTCGCATTGGAGTAATTGCCGTCAGGCACCGATCAGAAAGCAAAGAGGCTGATCCCCTATTAAGCCGATCTTTACACAAGGTCCATCCATCAGTATCCGCGTGCTGCTCGCCGTGGTGTTCTCGCTCGCCCTGATGATTGTCGATCATCGCCAGCAGCACCTGGAATCGGTCCGCTCAATCCTCTCAACCGTGACTTATCCGCTGCAGTATGCGGCCAATCTACCCCTTGCCGCGGGCTATTGGGCCTCCGAGGCTTTCGCCACCCGCACCCGCCTGCAGGAAGAAAACCGGGAACTGCACCGGGAGAACCTGCTGCTGCAGGGCCGGCAGCAAAAACTGGCCGCCCTGGAAGCAGAAAACATGCGCCTGCGCGATCTGCTGGACTCCTCGTTTAAAATCGGTGACCGGGTGCTGATTGCCGAGCTGGTCGCGGTCGATATGGACCCGTACCGGCAGCTGGTATTGTTGAATAAGGGTTCCAGCTCCGGCATCTACAAAGGCCAACCGGTGCTGCACGCCAACGCCGTGATGGGCCAGGTGGTGCATGTCAACCGCTTCACCGCGTCAGTATTGATGATCACCGACGCCAGCCACGCCCTGCCGATCCAGGTCAACCGCAACGGTCTGCGCACCGTGGCTATCGGCACCGGCCGTATCAATGAGCTTGAGTTGCCCAACCTGCCGAACAATGCCGATATTGAAGTGGGCGACCTGCTGGTCACCTCCGGGCTGGGCGGGCGCTTTCCCTCCGGCTACCCGGTCGCCACCGTCACCTCGATCCGCCGGGAACCGGGGGAACCCTTCGCCCTGATCAAGGCCCAGCCCAGCGCCCACCTGGAACGGGCCCGCGAGGCGCTGCTGGTCTGGACACTAACTCCTCCCGGCCGGGACGACACAGAAACCACGTCCGCACAGACCGCGGAACCGCCGCCACCGGAGGAGCCATGACGCTGACCCCGAGGAGCGGCACCACTGTCATCATCATCTCCTTCTGTGTCGCCCTGCTGCTGACCATTCTGCCCCTGCCGGACTGGGCCCAGATGCTGCGCCCGCAGTGGTATACGCTGGTCCTGATCTACTGGACCATGGCATTGCCGCAGCGGGTCGGCGTCGGTGTCGGCTGGCTGGTGGGCATCGTGGTCGACGTGCTCTCCGGCACCCTGCTGGGGCAGCACGCCCTGTCACTGGCGCTGATTGCTTACATCACCTTCGAGATGCATCTGCGCATCCGCCTGTTTCCGCTGTGGCAGCAGTCACTGACTATCCTGGTACTGCTGCTGCTGGAGAAACTGCTCTCGCTCTGGGTCATGGGCACCGTGGGCCAGCCCACGCCACCACTCTCCTACTGGGCACCACCCCTGGTCGGCATGCTGCTGTGGCCCTGGATCTACATCGTGTTGCGGGATCTGAGACGGAAGTTCCAGGTCAGCTAAGCCCATGTACCAGACCACACTGAAAGATTATCTGCGTGAAAGCCGTCTGTTTCGGACACGCGCCATTAGTGCCGCGCTGATAATTCTGCTGCTGCTGCTGCTGCTGATCTTGCATTTCGCCAAACTGCAGATTGTCGATCATGCCCACTTCACCACCCTGTCGCGGGACAACCGGGTGAAGGTGGAACCGCTGCCCCCGACCCGCGGACTCATCTACGATCGCAATGGCGTCATCCTGGCCCAAAATCTCCCCACCCACAGCCTGGAAATCATCCCGGAACGGGTTAAGGATCTGGACTGGACCCTGCAGGAGCTGGGCAAGATCATCAGCATCAGCGACAACGACCGCAAACGCTTCGATCGACTGAAAAGCCACCAACGCCGCTTCGAGAGTATCCCCATCCGCGTCCAACTGAGTGATGAAGAGGTGGCACGCTTCGCGGTCAATCGCCATCTTTTTCCCGGCGTCGATATCCAGGCCAAGCTGTTACGGGACTATCCGCTCAAGGATGTGACGGCACACATCCTCGGTTATGTGGGGCGCATCAACAAACGCGAACTGCAGACCATTGACAACTCCAGCTACTCAGGAACCACGCACATCGGCAAAAACGGTATTGAAAAGTACTATGAGGAGACCCTGCATGGCAAGGTGGGACTGCAGCAGGTGGAGATCAATGCGTTGGGTCGGGTGATCCGGATACTTGAAAGTACGCCGCCGGTGCCGGGAGCGGACCTGCACCTGACACTGGACTCGTCGCTGCAGCGCGTCGCCATGGAGGCGTTCGGGGAGGAGAACGGCGCGGCGGTAGCGATCAACCCGGAGACCGGGGATATCCTGGCCATGGTCAGCAAGCCGGGATTCGATCCGAACCTGTTCGTGGAGGGGATCTCATCGGCGGACTATAGCGCCCTGCAGAATTCGGAACAAAAACCCCTGTTCAACCGCGCCATACGCGGCCAGTACCCCCCCGGCTCCACGCTCAAACCCTTCATCGGACTGGGGGGGTTGGAGTACGGCATTATCACGGCAACCCAGAAAAAGTACTGCCCCGGTTTCTTCCAACTGCCCAACCACAGCCACAAATACCGGGACTGGAAAAAGGCCGGCCATGGCGCTGTCGACCTCTATGACGCCATCTCCCAGTCCTGTGACGTCTATTACTATGACCTTGCACATCAGATGGGAATAGACAAACTGTCCGAGTATCTTGCCCCCTTCGGATTCGGCCAGAAGACCGGCGTGGACATCACCGGCGAGTTGGGCGGACTGCTGCCCTCCCGGGAGTGGAAGCGGCGCAACAAGAATCAACCCTGGTATCCGGGCGAAACCCTCATTACCGGTATCGGCCAGGGCTATTTCCTGACCACACCGCTGCAGTTGGCCAGCGCCACGGCCACGCTCGCCAGTCGCGGCATCCGTCTGCGGCCGCGAATCGTCAAATCAATCCGCCTCAACGGTGAACCGGATCCGCGGGAACAACCGGTCACCCAACAGCAGCAGATTGCCCGGCAATCAGAGCCCCATTGGGATAGCATTGTGGAAGCCATGCTCCAGGTCACCGAAGGTTTGCGGGGCACCGCCCGGTTGATCCGCAACGAGCACTATCGTATCGCCGGCAAAACCGGTACCGCACAGGTGTTTACCATCAAGCAGGAAGAGAAGTACGAAGAGGAAAAACTGGAGAAAAAGATGCGCGACCACGCCCTCTTTATCGCTTTTGCCCCGGCCGAGGAGCCGCGTATTGCGGTCGCTGTGATTGTCGAAAACGGCGGTCACGGCGGCTCCGTGGCGGCCCCCATCGCCAAGGCTATCATGGACCATTACCTGCTTCAGGACACCCGCTGATGGCACGCTACAAACCAAGCGGTCTGCCAGAATCCAACCCGACCCGGGCAGAAGGGTTACTGGCCGACCTGCACCTGGACCTGCCGCTGTTGACCGGCCTGATCCTGCTGTGCGGATTCGGCCTGCTGGTGCTGTACAGCGCCAGCGGTCAGGACATGGCGGTCATGGAACGCCAACTGATCCGGCTGGGGGTGGCCTTTGCCGTGATGGTGGCGGTCGCCCAGGTGCCGCCCGCCACGCTGCGGCGCTGGGCTCCCTGGCTGTTTGCCGTCGGCATCCTGATGTTGATCGCGGTGCTGGTCGCCGGTCAGGTAGGCAAGGGTGCGCAGCGTTGGCTCAACCTCGGGCTGTTCCGCTTCCAGCCATCTGAACTGGTCAAGCTGGCGGTACCCATGATGATTGCCTGGTTTCTGGCGGAGAAATCCCTGCCACCCCACTGGAACCGGCTGGTCATGGCCGGACTGATGATCCTGGTTCCGGTACTGCTGATTGCCCGTCAACCCGACCTCGGCACCTCGCTGCTGGTCGCCAGCGCGGGGATTTTTGTACTGTTTCTCGCGGGACTCAGCTGGCGCTTCATCGGCGGCATGGTCCTCACCGCCATACCGGTCTCCTGGGCGCTGTGGGAGTGGGGCATGCGCGACTACCAGCGCAACCGGGTCCTCACCTTCCTGAATCCGGAACGTGACCCGCTCGGGACTGGCTACCATATCATCCAGTCCAAGATCGCCATCGGCTCCGGGGGACTCTACGGCAAGGGCTGGCTGAACGGCACCCAGTCCTACCTGGAGTTCCTGCCGGAGGGCACCACTGATTTTATCTTCGCCGTCCTGTCCGAGGAGTTCGGCTTCATCGGTATTCTGTTGTTGCTGACCCTCTACCTGGCGATCATCCTGCGCGGCCTCTATATCGCCGCCCAGGCCCAGGACACCTTCAGCCGACTGCTGGGCGGGGCCGTCACCATGGTCTTTTTCGTCTACCTGTTCGTGAATACCGGCATGGTCAGCGGTATCCTGCCGGTGGTCGGCGTACCGCTCCCCCTGGTCAGCTATGGCGGCACCTCACTGGTGACCATCATGGCCGGGTTCGGTATCCTGATGTCCATACACACCCATCGCAAGCTGCTGCCCACATGACGGTGGATAATGGTGCAGCACCGCGTAAACGCAAAAAAGGAACAAGGCATGGTTAAGACCCTGACGAGAATCGGCTTTCTGGCAGTGCTACTGTACTGGCACGGCGCGGCCCTGGCGGCCACCCCGGCAGAAGAAATCGAGGGGCTGATCCAGGATCTGGCGACGGAGAAGGGATACCCGACGCAAACACTGCGTGAACTGCTGCAGGGCGCCAGCCGCAGCCAGCTGGTGATCGACAGCCTCAACCGCCCGGCCGAGACCATCCACACCTGGAAGACCTATCGGCCGATCTTCCTCAAACGCAACCGGATCGAGGAGGGGGTGACCTACTGGGAAAAACACCGGGAGACCCTGGAACGGGCCCAGGCGGTTTACGGCGTGCCCCCGGAGATCATCGTCGCCATCATTGGCGTCGAAACCTTTTACGGCAAACGGCCCGGCACTATCCGTATACTCGATGCCCTCTATACCCAGGCCTATCATTATCCGAAACGCTACCAGTTCGGGCGTAACCAGCTGAAGGCCTTCCTGCAGATCCTGATGGAGGAGCAAATAGAGCCGGCCATGGCGGTGGGCTCCTACGCGGGGGCCATGGGCACCCCCCAGTTTATCCCCACCAGCTATCTCAGCTATGCAGTCGATTTTGATGGCGACGGCAAGCGTGATATCTGGGGCAATGATGCCGATGTCATCGGCAGCGTGGCCAACTACTTCAGCAAGCACAACTGGCGCAAAGGGGAGCGTGTCGCGCTGCCGGCCAGGCGCATTGAGCCGGGGCAACCCTACTATACCGAGCCCGCACAACGGGCAGCGAAACCGGACACGCCGCTGACCAAACTCGCGGCAGCCGGCATTGTAGCCAATCCCACCTCGGTCGCGGCTGATGCCAAGGCGACCCTACTGCATCTGCAGGGCGCCGAGGGCGCCGAGTTCTGGCTGGGCCTGAATAACTTTTACGTCATTACCCGGTACAACCACAGCAACCTCTACGCCATGGCGGTCTACCAGCTGAGCCAGGAGATACGGGCACTGAAGAACGGATCAGCCAGCTAATGCGTGTCACGATGCCGGTAAAATTACTGTTCTATGGCCTGGTGTGCACCACTCTACTCAACGCCTGCTCTGTCCGTCCTCCCCTGCTGCCCGGCTATCCGGACAGCGGCGATAGCGCACCGGCCCGGCGGCTTGATCCCCATGCCATTGCCGACGCCACCCCACGGGTCGAACCGAAAAGCCGGCGCGGCAACCCAGCCTCCTACGTGGTGCTGGGTCAGCGCTACCACACCCTGGCAAGTAGTCGCGGTTACGTGGAGCGGGGCATCGCCTCCTGGTATGGCACCAAATTTCACGGCCGCTCCACCAGTAGCGGCGAACCCTACGACATGTACGCCATGACGGCCGCCCACAAGAGCCTGCCGCTGCCGACCTATGTGCAGGTGACCAACCTGCGCAATGGTCGCACTGCCGTCGTCAAGGTGAATGACCGCGGCCCGTTCCATGACAACCGGCTGATCGACCTCTCCTACGCGGCAGCAACCAAACTGGGCATCCTGGCCGAGGGCACCGGCCTGGTGGAGGTTCGGGCTCTCGACCCCGGCGCGCCGGGGTCGCTACCGGCAACACAACCGGTCAACCCGGTGAATCCGGTCATCCAGGCCAACCGGCGGGCGCCCCTCGGTCTGTTCATCCAGGTCGGTGCCTTCAGCAGCCGCCACAACGCCAACCAGCTGAGCCGACGGCTGGCCGGTTCGCTGGGCGAGAAAGTGCGCATCCAGCAGGCCGACCTCCGGGGACAGCCGCTGTTTCGGGTGCAGATCGGCCCCCTGGCCAACGTGGAACAGGTGGACAGCCTGAGTCTCAACCTGCCCCGACTGGGCATTGTCGAGACCCAGGTGATCATCGACTGACGACCCCGGAGTTAAGCGGCGCACAGAATCGGCTATTCCACACCGGGTCGCGCCGCCCCTCGGCGATCAGCAGCGGTTTTGACCAGTCATTCGGGTTAGAATAAACCCACCACTGACAGAACCCCACCGGTTTTGCGCTGTCTCTAGCTGCTTCAGGTTCAAGTAACTGACAAGGATTACCATGTTTGTACGCACCACCAGCACTGACCTACTCACCCTGCTCGGTCTAATCGTTCTTATCCTGTTCGTCCTGCCCGCCACTGCCGCCCCGGTACCGGCCCCTCCCAGTGTCGCGGCCAGCGGCCATCTGCTGATTGATTTTGACAGCGGCTATGTGCTGGCGGAGAACAATGCGGACCAGCGCCTCGAGCCGGCCAGCCTGACCAAGATCATGACCGCCTATGTGGTGATGAAAGAGATCCAGGCGGGTCAGGTTACCCTGCAGGATCAAGTACTGGTGAGCAAAAAGGCCTGGCGCACACCCGGGTCACGCATGTTTATCGAGGTCGGCAAAAAGATCGCCCTTGAGGATCTGCTCAAAGGTATGATCATCCAGTCCGGCAATGACGCCAGTGTCGCCCTGGCTGAACACATTGCCGGCAGCGAAGAGACCTTCGCCAACCTGATGAATGACCACGCCCGGCGCCTGGGGATGGTGAATACCCACTTCGTCAACAGCACCGGTCTGCCGGATGAGCAGCACTACACCACCCCGCGGGACATCGCCCGGGTGACCCGGGCCACCATCCGGGAATTCCCGGATATGTATCAGTGGTATGCCACCAGGGAGTTCACCTTCAACAACATCAAGCAGCACAACCGCAACAAGCTGCTGTGGCGCGATGACGCGGTGGACGGGGTCAAAACCGGTCATACCGAGGCAGCGGGCTTCTGTCTGGTGGCGTCGGCAGTAAAAGATGGCATGCGTCTCATCTCGGTGGTGATGGGTACCAGCAGCGAGGATGCCCGAGCCAGCGAGAGCCAGTCCCTGCTCAACTACGGTTTCCGCTTCTTCGAGACCCACCGGCTCTACGGTGCCGGCGAACAACTGGCCACCACGCGGGTCTGGAAGGGCAGCCAGGAACAGCTTCGCCTTGGACTGACCCGGGACCTCTATATCACTATACCCAGGGGCCAGTACCAGAATCTGAATGCCGGCATGCGCATTGAACCGAAAATTATTGCCCCGGTGACCTCGGGACAACCGCTGGGCAAGGTCAATATTGCCCTGGCCGGTGAGACCATTGTAGAGGACGATCTGGTGGCGCTGGACGCGGTCGCCGAGGGAGGCCTGATGCAGACCGCCAAGGATACTGTCCTGTTATGGTTGGAGTAACGGAGAACGACCAGTCGATGCACACGGCACAGACGGAAATCTACCTCAACGGCCGCTTTCTGCCGCCCCAGGAGGGGAACATCTCGGTCATGGACCGGGGGTTCCTGTTCGGCGACGGGGTCTACGAGGTCATCCCCTGTTACGGGGGACGGCTGTTCAGGCTGGAACACCACCTGCAGCGCCTGGACAACAGCCTGCACGCCATCCGCATGCAAAATCCCCTGGAGCGCGGGGAGTGGCAGGCGATCCTGCAGCGGCTGATCGGGCAACTGCCGGGCGCCGACCAGTCCATCTACCTGCAAGTCACCCGCGGCTCCACCGGGAGACGGGATCACACCATCCCCAGCGATATTGAACCGACCGTCTTCGTCATGACCCAGCCGGCGGTGTATCCGGACGCCGCCGCCCTGGCGACCGGAATCACGGCCGTCACCCTGGAAGACAACCGCTGGCTGCGCTGCGATATCAAGGCCATCACCCTGTTGGCCAATGTGCTGTTGCGCGGTGAGGCAATGGAGCACGGGGCAGCCGAGGCGATTCTGATCCGTAATGGCATCGCCACCGAGGGTGCCACCAGCAACCTGTTCATCGTGCAGGCGGGCGAGATCATCACCCCGCCGAAAAGTGACCATCTGCTACCCGGCATCACCCGCGACCTGGTGCTGGAACTGGCGCAACAGCACGCCCTGCCGTGCAGTGAAAAAGAGATCAGCCAACAGATGCTCGACAGCGCCGATGAGATCTGGGTGACCAGTTCCACCAAGGAAGTGATGGCGGTGGTGGAACTGGACGGCAGAGCGGTTGGAAACGGCACGCCCGGCCCCATTTACACCCGTATGGCCGGCTTCTACGGCGAACACAAGGCGCTGCTCCAGGCAGGCCGAATACTATCCTGAGCGACATGAACCAAGAGAAAGACACCCTGCTGGAATTCCCCTGCGAATTCTCCGTCAAGGCCATGGGCCTCTCCAGCCACCCCGATTTCGAGGCGCTGGTGATGCAGATCGTTTCGGTCCACGTCCCGGACCTGACACCCGACGCCAGCCGCAGCCGGGCCAGCAAGAACGGCAAATACCTGTCCATCACCATCACCTTCCAGGCCACCAGCAAGGCTCAGCTGGACGCCATCTATTACGACCTCACCGATCACAACGATGTGGTGATGAGTCTCTGATGAGCAACCGCCCTGCCCTTCCGCCGCTGATCCGGCAGCTGGGCCGGCAGCCCTATGAACCGGTGTGGCAGGAGATGCAGGCGTTTACCGCCAGCCGGGATGCGACCACCCGGGATGAGATCTGGCTGGTGGAACATCTACCGGTATTCACCCTGGGACAGGCCGGCAAGCCGGAGCACCTGCTCGATCCGGGCAACATCCCCGTCATCCGAACGGATCGCGGCGGCCAGGTCACCTACCACGGTCCGGGACAACTGGTCGCGTACCTGCTGCTGAATCTGCGACACTACGGCCTGGGGGTGCGCCAGTTGGTCACCCTGATCGAACAGAGTATTGTGGACCTGCTGCGGGAGTTCGGGATTGCATCGGCGGCCCGCCCGGACGCCCCGGGTGTCTATGTGGACGGCAGCAAGATCGCGGCACTGGGACTGCGGGTGCGGCACGGCTGCAGTTTTCATGGCCTGAGTCTGAATGTGGACATGGATCTGGAGCCGTTCAGCCGCATCAATCCCTGTGGCTATCCGGATCTACAGGTGGTGCAGATGCGCGACCTGACGCAACCGGTGGCGCTGTTTACCGTGGGTAACCGGCTGGCCCGCCACATCTTAAGGCGACTCGGCTACAATCAAAACGAACTGACAACAGGCGATCACATTTCCCATGAGTAAAGCCGAAGACCACAACGCCCCATCCCGGGCCACCCCCGAGACCCACCAGCGCGGCAGCGAAAAACTGGCCAGGATTCCCGTCAAGGTGGAGCCGACCCGCGTGATGCCACGCAAGCCGGACTGGATTCGGGTAAAAATGCCCAGTGGTGAGCGGGTCAACCAGATCAAGCAGATCCTGCGCCAGAGCAAGCTCAGCTCGGTGTGTGAAGAGGCCGCCTGTCCCAATCTGGGGGAGTGCTTCAGCCACGGCACCGCCACCTTCATGATCATGGGGGATATCTGCACCCGTCGCTGCCCCTTCTGCGACGTAGCCCACGGCAAGCCGCTGCCGCTGGACCCGCATGAGCCGGAGGAGCTGGCCGAGGCGGTAAAGGCGATGCAGCTGCGTTACGTAGTGGTCACCTCGGTGGACCGGGATGATCTGCGGGATGGCGGCGCCGGGCATTTCGTCGACTGCATAACGGCCTTGCGCGGCAGCAACCCGGACACCCGCATCGAGATCCTGGTACCCGATTTCCGTGGCCGTATCGACGTAGCACTGGAGGCGTTCGCCAAGACCCAGCCGGACGTGTTCAACCACAACCTGGAGACCATCCCCCGACTCTACCGCCAGGCCCGCCCCGGCGCGGACTACCAGGGATCGCTCGATCTGTTGGCCCGATTCAAGCAACGCCACCCCGATGTGCAGACCAAGTCCGGTCTGATGCTGGGACTGGGCGAGACCACTGACGAAGTGCTGACCGTGATGCAGGACCTGCGTGATCACCAGGTCAACATGCTGACCCTGGGCCAGTACCTGCAGCCCAGCCGGGACCATCTGCCGGTTGATCGTTTTGTCACACCCCGGGAATTCGATGACCTGCGCTGGCAGGGCGAGGCAATGGGCTTCTCCAATGTAGCCAGCGGCCCGCTGGTGCGCTCCTCCTATCACGCCGACCTGCAGGCCAATCCGCTGCTCGACCGCGATCACAAGGAGTAATCGATGAATCAGGAGATCGTCTGGGCCCTGAAAACCCTGATCCTGCCGCCTGGCATACTGGTTTTGCTGGGACTGCTCGGCCTGATCCTGGCCCGGCGACTGATTGGTAAGTTGCTGCTGTTAACCACCCTGGCCGGACTCTACCTGTTGTCGACCCCCTACTTTTCAGGCCAGCTGATGGCCAGCCTGGAGACCATTGCCGCTCTCACCGAGGATCAGATCCGCAACTCCGATGCCGAGGCCATTGTAGTGCTCGGCGCCGGACGTCAGGAAGCGGCGCCGGAATACGGCGATCAGGACACGGTAAACGCGCTGTTCCTGGAGCGGCTGCGTTACGCCGCCTGGCTGTCGCACAAAAGCGGCCTGCCTGTGATCCCCAGCGGCGGCGCACCGCTCAGCACCGGGCCCAGCGAGGCGGCAATCGCCCAAGTGCTGCTGGAGCAGGAATTTGGCGCCAAGGTGCTGACGCTTGAAGAACAGAGCCGCACCACCCGTGAGCAGGCGCGGGCGCTGAAACCGCTGTTGAACAGACGCGGCATCCGCAAGATCATGCTGGTGACCCATGCCTGGCATATGCTGCGCGCCCTGGACGTGTTCGAAGCCGCGGGAATCAGGGTGCAGCCGGCACCGACGGGCTTTGCCCATGGCCCGACCAACCGTCCCGCCTACTACCGCTGGCTGCCGAGTGCAAAGGCGTTCATGAACAGCTATTTCGCCCTGCACGAGCAGCTGGGGCGTTGGTGGTACCGGCTCCTCGTCTGAGATATCTCAACCGGTTAATTAATGTTGTCGGGTAACTGCTCCGGCACGCAGTCCGACCGCCACAGCCGCGCGAACTGGCGTCCGGCCGAGTGGAGATCGCCACTCGCCCAAAGGCGTTCGCTGCCCGCGATCGCGCTATCCATCGACAATCCCAGTGCTTCGAGTCGCCGCTGCAGTTCCCGGGCGATCGCCGGCCCGGTATCCACGATCTGCACTGCCGGGCCGGCCAGCTCCTCGATCAGTGGACGCAGAAAGGGGTAATGGGTGCAACCAAGTACCAGGGTATCCGCACCCCGTCGCCGCAGGGGGGCAATAGTGGAGTCCACCAGTTCACGGGTTTCGGCACTATCAAACGCACCCGACTCCACCTGCTCCACCCACCCCGGGCACGGCTGCACAATCACCTGACGCTGCTGTCCGTGGATTGAGATCAGGCGCTGGAATTTCTCGCTACCCAGCGTACCTTCTGTCGCCAGAACCCCGACCACCCCGCCGCGACTGAGACTGATTCCCGGCTTCAGCCCGGGCTCGACACCGATCACCGGCAGCGCAAACCGCCGGCGCAGTTCTGCCACCGCCGCAGCCGTGGCGGTGTTACAGGCCACCACAATGGCCTTGGCTCCCTGCGCCACCAGAAACCGGCTGATTGCCACGGAACGCCGGAGCACCACGTCCGGTGACTTGCTGCCGTAGGGGAGATGGCCGGTATCAGCCACATAAAGGAGTGACTCCGCCGGCAACAGCCGGCGGATATGTGTCAGTACCGACAGTCCGCCGATCCCGGAATCGAAAACACCGATCGGTGCGGCGACTTCCAGGTCAGTCATCGTCCCGACGATATTTGCCTTCAATCACCCGATGCTCGCCGGGGTGCTGCTCAGGGTCGGCGCCCGGGGCGGGGCGCATGGTTCCGGAACGCTTCAGGAACCAGACGATCATGGCGCGACGTATGGGAGGAACCAGACAGAGAAAACCGAACAGGTCGGTAAAAAATCCGGGCAGCAGCAACAGGATGCCACTGAACAGCAGCAGCACCCCTTCCAGCATCTCGATGGCTGGCACCTCACCCCGGTCCATCCCGGCCCGCACCCGCATGGCGGTGGAGAAGCCCTGCAACCGGACCAGCAGTCCGCCCAGCACCGCGGTAAAAACGGTGAGAAATATGGTCGGCAAGGCGCCGATCTGGGAACCTACCTCGATCAGGAAATAGAGCTCAAACAGCGGAATACCGACAAACAGCAGCAGAAGCAGGACTAAAGGATTCATGGACGCAGAGCTTACGCCCCGCATCCCCACGTTTCAAGACGGCCCCGACCTTTGGACTGTCTGGAGGCGTAGCGATGCGTACCAACTCCCATCGTTGCGGTTTGCTTCAATCACCAGATCCTGTCGGCCAATCCACCTTTTCATTTTGCGCACAACCGGGCAATCCTGTATCTTCCGGCAGATGCCCGTGGACAAGCTTTTGATCTACTGTACCTGCCCCGACCAGCCAAGCGCCGACAGGATCGCCGGCCAGCTGGTGGAACAACGCCTTGCCGCCTGCGTCAGCATAACGGCACCGATAAGGTCGGTCTATGTCTGGCAGGATAAGCTTGAGACGTCGGAGGAGTGGCTGTTGTTGATCAAGACTACGCAAGCACGTTATGCGGATCTGCAACAGGTCATTCTCTCCCTCCATCCCTATGAACTTCCGGAGATCATCGCGGTCCCTGTACGGCAGGGCCTGCCAGCTTATCTCCACTGGATTGATGAATGCACACAACAACAAGATTGAACCCGCTGTTTCTGCTGCTGAGTCTGTTACTGTTACCGATATTTGCCGGCGCCCAGTCGGAAGAACCGGACTACCTGCTGCCACAGCAGGCATTCAAGCTCACCGCCGAGGCCGAAGATGCGAATAATATTCGCGTGAGTTGGCAGATTGCCGACGGCTACTATCTCTATCGCAGCAAAATTAAAATTACCAGCCAGACCCCCGGCATCACCTTGGGCGAAGCGCGATTCCCGGCCGGAAAAATCAAGCAGGACCAGTTTTTCGGCGATATGGAGGTGTACCGCAACTCGGCATCCGTCCAGATCCCGATTCAGCGGGCCGCCGGTGCAGGCGATTCGCTGGTCCTGGCGACGGTCTCCCAGGGCTGTGCCGATGCCGGCCTCTGCTACCCGCCGCAGAAAGAAAACATCACCCTTAGCCTGCCCCCGACCGCCCCCGCCCAAGTGACACCAGCCGCCCCGGCGCTCTCCGCCCTCGGCAATCTGGGTCAGATACTGGGACTGCCGGAAGAGGACGAGATACTCACCCCCGAGCAGGCTTACCAGCTCTCGGCAACGGTCGAGCAAGCAGACCAAATCCGCCTGATCTGGCAGATCGCCCCTGGCACCTATCTCTACCAGGATAAGATCAAGATTGAGCTGAAGTCCGCCGACGGCGTGCAGCTTGGCCAGTTCCAACTCCCCCCTGCCGAGATCAAACGGGACGCCCTGAGACCCGACGGAACACTCGGCGATCTGCCGGTCTACCACAACGAGATCAATCTGCCGATTTCGCTCATCCGCAGCAACCGGGCCGCCACGAACATCGAACTCCAGGTGGGTTATCAGGGCTGCGCCGAGGCTGGGGTCTGCTATCCGCCGATTCGCAAGACCCTGACCCTGGCCCTGCCGCTGCTGCCGGCCGGACAGGCCGCCGCCCAGACCATCTCCCCCCTGCAACAGGCCCAGCAGGCGCTGATCGCCACTCAGACACCCGGCGTTGCCGTAGCGCCCGCGCCCCAGGAGCCCTTATCTGAACTGGATGAGATTGCCTCCACCCTGGCCGGGGGCAGCACCTGGCTGGTGATACTGCTGTTCTTCGGCCTGGGGCTGGCGCTCTCCCTGACGCCCTGCGTCTTCCCCATGATCCCGATCCTCTCCGGTATCATCGCCGGGCAGGGCAGCAACATCACCACGCGTAAGGCGTTCATCCTCTCGGTGGTCTACGTGCTGGCCATGGCCCTCACCTACACTGCCGCCGGTGTACTGGCGGGACTGTTCGGACAGAACCTGCAGGCAACTTTCCAAAACCCCTGGATTCTCAGCTTTTTCGCCCTGGTGTTCGTGCTGCTGGCACTCTCTATGTTCGGCTTCTATGAGTTGCAACTGCCCAGCCGCTGGCAGAGCAAGCTGACGGAACGGAGCAACCGGCAATCCGGTGGAAGCCTGGTCGGGGTCGCGATTATGGGCTTCCTTTCCGCCCTGATCGTCGGCCCCTGCGTGGCACCGCCGCTGGCCGGGGCGCTGATCTATATCGGCCAAACCGGCGATGCCATACTTGGCGGTCAGGCCCTGTTTGCCCTGGCCCTGGGCATGGGGGCGCCGCTGATCGTCATCGGCACCTCGGCCGGCAAATACCTGCCGCGGGCCGGCAGTTGGATGGACAAAGTGAAGGCCGTCTTCGGGGTTGGCATGCTGGCGGTGGCCATCATCCTGCTGGAGCGGATACTGCCGGCCGAGATTTCCATGCTGCTGTGGGGCATCCTGCTGATGGTGAGCGCCATTTATATGGGCGCCCTGCGCGAACTGGCGGTTGAGGCGTCGGGCTGGGATCGGCTCTGGAAGGGCCTCGGCGTGGTGGTGCTGGTCTATGGCACCCTGATGCTGATTGGTGCTGCGGCCGGTGGCAAGGATACCGTGCAGCCGCTACGCGGCCTGATCGCGGCCAGCGGAGGCAGCAGCGAGGCCGCCCACCTGCAATTCAAACCCATAAAGAACGTTGCCGACCTGCAACGTGAGGTCCAGAGCGCCAGCGCCGCCGGCAAGCCGGTGATGCTCGATTTCTATGCCGACTGGTGTATCTCCTGCAAGGAGTTGGAGCGCTACACGTTCAGCAACCCCGGAGTGATTGCTGCACTGTCCGATGCCGTCCTGCTGCAGGCCGATGTGACCGCCAATGATGAACAGGACGTGGCCCTGCTGCAGGGTCACTTCGGTCTGCCCGGCCCCCCCAGCATCATGTTCTATGGTCGCGACGGAAAAGAGCGAAAGGGCTACCGTGTAGTCGGCTTTATGGGACCCGATGAGTTTTCCAGTCACGTGAGGAATGCCCTGCGATGAGTATGCGCCACATCCTGACCCTCCCACTACTCCTGATCAGTCTGGGCCTGCTGCTCGGTTGCGAGCAGGAGCCGCCAAAACCAACCTTGACCGGCAAGGCCGAGAGCCAGATGCCGGCCTTCAGTTTCGCCGACCTGGAGGGTGAGCAGCAGGCAAGCAGCCAGTGGAGCGGCAAAGTACTGGTAGTGAACTACTGGGCCACCTGGTGCCCGCCCTGTCGCAAGGAGATGCCGCTGTTCATCGAGACTCAGAAGAGTTACGGCGAAAAGGGGGTACAGTTCGTCGGCATCGCCATTGATGACCCGGATATGGTGCAGGATTTTGTCGACGTCTATGACATCAACTTCCCGATCCTGATCGGCAGCACCAAAGCGATCGAACTCTCAAACCGGATGGGCAACCGGTTCGATTCGCTCCCCTTTACCGCCATTTTCGACCGCCAGGGCAAGAGCCGTTTTATCCAGGTGGGCGAGGTGAGCCGCGAGGTGCTGGAGAAGGAACTGAAGCCGCTGCTATAGGCTAAAATTCGACGCAGGCCCCGGCCAACTGAGGCCTGAATCACAGCCAGGGTAGACGAGTCCTTTAATTCGCTAGTAATTTTCGTCGATCTTGGCGTGATCTTCGTTAAAATCTGGACAAACTCACTCCAGTCGGTCAGAATTTGCGCTCAGTTCGATTTTTGGAAGACCCCGCTGCAGATGCGCGGCGGCAGCACAACTCCTGTCAGGTAAACAATCATGGCGACCATCCTGGTACTGAACGGACCCAACCTTAATCTATTAGGGACCCGGGAACCCGAGCTGTATGGCCAGGACACGCTCGCCGATATTGAGCAGCGACTGACCCACCTCACCCAGGGTGCCGGGCATAATCTCACTTTCACCCAGAGCAATGCCGAGCATGACCTGATCGAGCGCATTCACCGCGCCCGGGATGAACAGATAGCCTATATCATCTTCAATCCGGCCGCCTTCACCCACACTAGCGTGGCGCTTCGCGACGCCCTGCTCGGGGTGGGCATACCCTTTATAGAAGTGCACCTCTCCAACGTGCACGCCCGGGAGCCGTTTCGCAAACACTCCTATTTTTCCGATATTGCTGAAGGCGTCATCAGCGGGCTGGGGGTACAGAGTTATGAACTCGCACTGGCCGCCGCACTCAAGCGCCTCAGCATCTAGCCACTGAACCAGGATTTACAGCCACAATGGATATCCGAAAAGTAAAAAAACTGATCGAGCTCATCGAAGAGTCCGATGTCGCCGAGATCGAAATACACGAAGGGGAAGAGTCGGTGCGCATCAGCCGCGTCAGCTCCACCGCCCCCGTCATGAGCATGGCGGCTCCTCAGCCCCAGGTGGTTGCGGCGGCGCACCCTGCCCCGGTGCACGAGACCACGGCTGAAACCAAGCCGGAACTGTCGGGGCACGCGATTCGCTCCCCCATGGTCGGCACCTTCTATCGCTCACCCACCCCCACCTCCAAACCCTTTGTCGAGGTCGGCCAGCATGTCAGCGCGGGCGAAACGCTCTGCATCATCGAAGCGATGAAGATTCTCAACCAGATCGAGTGTGACAAGTCCGGTGTAGTCACCCAGATCCTGGTGGACAACGGCCAGCCGGTGGAATACAACGAGCCCCTGTTTATTGTTGAATAAAGGCCCCTGTCGCTATGATCGAAAAAATCGTCATCGCCAATCGGGGCGAAATCGCCCTGCGTATCCTGCGGGCCTGCCGCGAACTGGGCATCAAGACCGTGGCGGTACACTCCGAGGCAGACCGGGAGTTGAAGCATGTCCGACTGGCAGATGAAACCGTCTGCATCGGCCCCGCCCCGTCTGCCGGAAGCTACCTGCAGGTCCACTCCATCATCAGTGCCGCGGAAGTAACCGATGCCGTGGCGATCCACCCCGGTTACGGCTTCCTCTCCGAGAATGCCGACTTCGCCGAACGCGTGGAAGAGAGCGGCTTCATTTTCATCGGCCCCAAACCCGAAACCATCCGCATGATGGGGGACAAGATTACCGCCATCGAGGCGATGAAGGCCGCGGGTGTGCCTTGTGTCCCAGGCTCGGACGGGCCGCTCGACAACGACGAGCGCAAGACCCTGAAAATGGCCACCGACATCGGCTATCCGGTCATTATCAAGGCGGCCGGCGGCGGCGGCGGGCGCGGCATGCGTGTGGTCCACTCCGAGGCAACCCTACTCAACGCCATCTCCCTGACCAAGGCCGAGGCGGGCGCCGCCTTCGGCAACGATACGGTCTATATGGAGAAGTACCTGGAGAATCCGCGCCACGTCGAGTTTCAGGTGCTGGCGGACACCCACGGCAACGCCATCCATCTGGGTGAGCGCGACTGTTCCATGCAGCGCCGGCACCAGAAGGTGGTGGAAGAGGCACCGGCACCGGGCATCTCCGAAGAGTTGCGTAATCGCCTGGGTGAACGCTGCGCCGAGGCGTGTCGCAAGATCGGTTACCGGGGCGCCGGCACATTCGAGTTCCTGTATGAGAACGGCGAATTCTATTTCATCGAGATGAACACCCGGGTCCAGGTGGAGCACCCGGTCACCGAGATGATCACCGGTGTCGATATCGTCAAGGAGCAGCTGCGCATCGCCGCCGGCGAGGCACTCGCCTACCGCCAGTCCGATATTCAGATCCGCGGCCATGCCGTGGAGTGCCGCATCAATGCCGAGGACCCGGACAATTTTATGCCCAGTCCGGGCGATATTACCCACTTGCATATTCCGGGCGGTCCCGGTATTCGCGTGGACACCCACATCTATGACGGCTACCGGGTACCACCGCACTACGACTCGATGATCGGCAAGCTGATCGCGCATGGGGAGAACCGTGCATCCGCCATCGCCCGCATGAAGACCGCGCTCTCGGAGATGGTGGTGGACGGTATCAAGACCAACATCCCGCTGCAGCAGCGGATTATGCAGGACGAGGCGTTCGCCAAGGGCGGCGCCAATATTCACTACCTGGAAAAGAAGCTGGGTATCTAGAATCGAATCTGCCGGGACCCGGTTGAACCGGTCCTGGCAACGGGAGTTGATCGTGCCCTGGATACAAGCCCATCTAACCACCGGCAAGGAGCAGGCGCCACTGATCGAACTGCTGTTCGAGAACCTCGGCGCCCTCTCCACCACCTTGGTGGACGCGGAGGACGAACCGCTACTGGAACCCAAGCCCGGGGAACTGCCGATCTGGCAGCAGACCCGGGTCACCGGTCTGTTTGAGGGCCACATCGACAGCGATCACCTGCGCCAACGGATCAATCAGGCCCTCAACAGCGATGTCACCCGCACCCTGGAACTGGAACGGCTGGAAGACCAGGAGTGGGAGCGCACCTGGCTGGACAACTTCCACGCCATGTCCTTCGGACAGCGCCTGTGGATCTGCCCCCAGGGCAAGCGCCCCGAGCAGCCGGATGCCGTCATCGTTGAGCTGGACCCGGGGCTCGCCTTCGGCACCGGCACCCACCCCACCACCGCGCTCTGTCTGCAATGGCTGGACCGCACGCCACTGGAACAACTGGAGCTGATCGACTTCGGTTGCGGCTCGGGAATCCTCGCCGTGGCAGCGCTGAAGCTGGGAGCCAAGCGGGTTTACGCCACCGATCACGACCCGCAAGCAATGCAGGCGACCACCGCCAATGCCGAGAAAAACGGCGTACTTGAGCAGATGCAACTCTGCGACAGCCAACATCCACCCACGCATCCGGTAGATCTGGTGATGGCCAATATCCTGGCCGGCACCCTGATCGAACTGAAAGATCTGCTGACCCGGCTGACCCGCCCGGGCGGCCGGATCATTCTCTCCGGCATTCTCAGCGAACAGGCGCAGATGGTCAGTGATGCCTATGCCGACGCATTCAGCCTGCAGCCGCCGCAACAGCAGGAGGAGTGGATACTGCTGGAGGGGCGGCGAAAATGAGCGGGGCCGGCTGAACGTGTACACCCAGTGCCCCCACTGCCAGACTCTTTTCCGCATCAGCGCAGAACAGCTGAAGGCGGCCGCCGGCAAGGCACACTGCTGCCGCTGCGATCAGGTATTCAGCGCCCTGGACAATCTACGTGAACCGCAAGCGGACGAGGAGTGGCCGGACTCCCGCTTCATTGATGATTTTTCCGCACAACAAAACCTGGAACTGCCGTTTGACTCCCACCCGGAGGATGACGGCCCGCAGGAGATACAGAGTAGCCTGACAGAACTGCTGCAGACCCTGCAGATCACACCCGAGCACCCCGTACCGGAGCCGGACGCGCCGGAGACAGACGAGCAACTGGCGGTGGATGATGAGCGCGACCCGTTCGAACCTCTCTATATCTTCAACGACCCGGAAATGGACAGCGTACAGATCGGCCTTGATTCCCAACTCCACGACACTGTCGACTCAGCCACCGGTCCGGCGCATGAGTCGACAACCCCGGATAACCCGGCACCAATTGAAGCAGAACTGCCGGATACCGATACCGAACCGCAATTTTCCGCAATACCGCAGGCGTCGGCCGCCCCGATCGGCCCGGCACCCTTTGATATTCCGGATAACCTGCCTGAAATCCAGCCCACTGAAACTGTTCCCCTCTCCCTGGAGGAGACCCTGGAAAATACCGCCAATGGCAGAAGGGGGACATTCGGCTGGTCGCTGACCATTCTCTTGCTGTCCCTGGTGGCCCTGGGTCAGTTGGGCTGGTTCGGCCGCGACCACCTGTTGCGCCACCCTGCGGGCAGACAGCTATTGGAGAGCGCCTGCAGCCTGCTACCCTGTCAACTACCACCCCGGCACGAACCGAAAAAACTCCAGATAGTCTCCCGCGCCATCACCAGCCACCCGGATAAGGCGAACGCCCTATTGGTGTCGCTTACTCTGCGCAATGACAGCGATTTCGCCCAGGCATGGCCGCAACTTGAGCTGAGCCTACTGGACGACAATGGCGGCCTGGTCGCCCGACGCAGTTTTCGCCCGGAAGAGTATCGCAATACCAGCGGGGGCCTGCTGCAGCCGGGAATTCCCCAGACACTGCGCCTGGAATTGGCCGATCCCGGCGACCGGGTGGTGGGCTTCCGGTTCGATTTCCGCTAGCCCATCACGCCCGGTTAACCGCTTGTCCCCCCCCGCGGATCGTCGTACCATAGCCGCCTCTCTTCGCGACCACTCCAGAATCAATCGACCTTGTAACGACAATGCGCATTGGTCCCTACCAACTCGACAACAACCTGCTGGTTGCCCCCATGGCCGGGGTTACGGACCGCCCGTTCCGCCAACTCTGCCGCCGCCTCGGTGCCGGCATGGCGGTCTCCGAGATGATCTCATCCGACTCCTCGTTGCGGGGTACCCGAAAAACCGTACGCCGGCTTGATTTTGAGGGTGAACCGGGACCGGTCTCGGTGCAAATCCTCGGGGCTGACCCCCAAACCATGGCGGAAGCGGCCCGGATTAATGTCGGTCATGGTGCGCAGATCATCGATATCAACATGGGTTGCCCGGCCAAAAAAGTGTGCAAGGTGGCTGCCGGGTCGGCGTTATTGATGGATCCGCCCCTGGTCGGGCGCATCCTGGATGCCGTGGTCCGGGCGGTGGAGATACCGGTCACCCTGAAGATCCGCACCGGCTGGGACCCACAGCACAGAAACGGTCTGGAGATCGCACGCATCGCCGAGGCCAGCGGCATCCAGGCACTGGCGGTGCACGGCAGAACCCGCGCCTGCGGTTTTTCCGGCCAGGCCGAGTACAACACCATTCGTTCAATCAAACAGTCCATCACCATTCCGGTGATTGCCAATGGCGATATCAATTCACCGGAAAAAGCCCAAAAGGTGCTGGAACAAACCGGCGCCGATGCTATCATGATTGGCCGGGCTGCCCAGGGGCGGCCCTGGATATTTGACGAGATTGCCCACTACCTGAAAACGGGGGAAAAACATTCCGCTCCCCATCCGGAGTGGATTCGCGATATCCTATTGGAGCATCTGGGGAATCTGTACGCATTTTACGGCGAGTTTCAGGGGGTGCGCATTGCACGCAAACATATCGCCTGGTACAGCAAGACCCAACCGGGAGGTGCGCTCTTCAGACAGCGCATTAACACAACCGACTCAACGGAAAAACAACAAGCCCTGATCGTGGATTTTTTCGATCAGCTGGCCATAAATAATAAGGAGCGGGCAGCATGACGATGGATGCCTTACTGGTGCAAGAATCCAACAAGCCACACTTTTCTGTGGCCAAAAACAAGGCGACGGAACCCCTGCGGGAATGTGTCAGGGACGCCCTGGCCAGCTACTTCAAGCAGCTGGACGGCCACAGCGCCGCCAACATTTACCAGATGGTGCTGGCCGAGGTGGAACAACCACTGCTGGAGACCGTCATGAGCCACACCGAGGGTAACCAGACCCGGGCCGCGGAAATCCTTGGAATCAGTCGCAGTACCCTGAGGAAGAAACTGGCCCTGTACGATCTCGACTGAGCCTGCTCGCGGGAGTCAGCCAAATAACCCATAACGCGGCCCGCTGGCCGCGTTTCCATTAATCATCCAGCAGAAGCAGGATCAGGACCATGACAGCAATCAGCCGAGCCCTCATCAGTGTCTCCGACAAATCCGGTATTGTGGAGTTTGCCCGGGCACTTCATCAACGTGGCGTTGAGATCCTCTCCACTGGTGGCACCGCCCGCCTGTTGGCCGAACAGAATATTCCAGTCATTGAGGTTTCTGCCCATACCGGCTTTCCGGAAATGATGGACGGCCGGGTCAAGACCCTGCACCCGAAGATCCATGGCGGCATTCTCGGTCGACGCGGTATTGATGACGCCGTGATGGCAGACAACGCCATCGCCCCGATCGACATGATTGTGGTTAATCTCTACCCGTTCGAGCAGACCGTGGCCAATCCCGACTGCGACTTGCCGACCGCCATCGAGAATATCGACATCGGCGGCCCCACCATGCTGCGTGCGGCGGCAAAAAATCATAAGGATGTCACCGTCATCGTGGACGCGGCAGACTATGGCCGGGTGCTGCAGGAGATGGACGCCAACAGCGGCAGCGTCACCGATGCCACCCGTTTCGACCTGGCGGTCAAGACCTTTGAGCACACCTCCAATTATGATGGCGCCATTGCCAACTATCTGGGCAGCCGACTGGCGGGCGAGGCCAGCGACTTCCCACGTACCATCAACCTGCAGTATCGCCAGGTGCAGACCATGCGCTATGGCGAGAACCCGCACCAGAAGGCGGCCTTCTTTGTCGAGCGCGACCAGGCCGAAGCCTGTATCGCCACCGCCCGACAACTGCAGGGCAAGGAGCTCTCCTACAACAACATCGCCGATACCGATGCCGCACTGGAGTGCGTCAAGCAGTTCTACGAGGCACCGGCCTGCGTTATTGTCAAACATGCCAACCCTTGCGGCGTCGCCTTCGGCAGCGATCTGACTGAAGCGTACGAGCGCGCCTTCAGCACCGATCCGGAATCGGCCTTCGGCGGTATCATCGCCGTCAACCAGACCCTGGATGCCAAAACCGCACAGGCGATTGTGGACAAGCAGTTTGTCGAGGTGATTATCGCTCCTGATGTCGCCGCCGATGCCGTGGAAATTATTGCCGCCAAAAAGAATGTGCGTCTGCTGGCCTGCGGCGAATGGAACAAGGAGTCCAGCCACCGCCTGGAGATGAAGCGGGTCAACGGCGGCATGCTGGTACAGGATGCCGATCTGCAGCTCTACAATGAACTCAAGGTGGTCAGCAAACGCGCACCCAGCGAGCAGGAGATGGAAGCACTGCTGTTCAGCTGGCGGGTGGCCAAGTTCGTCAAGTCCAACGCCATCGTCTATTGCCGGGACGGCATGACCATCGGCGTCGGAGCCGGGCAGATGAGCCGGGTCAACTCGGCCCGCATCGCGGGCATCAAGGCCGAGCAGGCCGGACTGGTAGTGCCAGGATCGGTGATGGCGTCAGACGCCTTCTTCCCGTTCCGGGACGGCCTGGACAACGCCGCCGCCGCCGGTATCCGCGCGGTCATCCAGCCGGGCGGCTCGATGCGCGATGACGAGGTGATCGCGGCAGCCGATGAGCACGACATCGCCATGGTCTTCACCGGCATGCGCCATTTCCGACACTAGGGCATTCCAAGCGGGTATCCATACACGGATACCCGCACACATCAATCACCATGAACATTCACCCCACAGCAATTATTGATAGCAGCGCCCGCCTGCATGCGAGTGTCGAGGTAGGCCCCTATTCGATCATCGACGCTAATGTAGTGATCGGCGAGGGCTGCCAGATCGAAAGCGGCGTGCGCATCTTTCAGGACACCCGGCTGGGCCGGGACAACCGGGTGTGCCACGGTGCGATGCTCGGTTGCGAGCCACAGGACCTGGGGTTTGTGCCGGAGAAGAGTCGCCCCCTGTTGATCGGCGACCACAACCATTTCCGCGAAGGCGTCAACATCAGCCGCGGGGTGAAGACGGAGGGTGGCTCTCAGATCGGTGACCACAACTATTTCATGTGCGGCTTTCACGCCGGGCATGACTGCCGCCTCGGCAGTCACAATATCTTTGGTGCCCACAGCACCCTTGCCGGCCACGTGGAGCTGGGCGAGCGGATCTTTATCTCCGGGCTGGTGGCGATTCACCAGTTCTGCTTTATCGGCGACTATGCCATGATCGCCGGCTGCGCCAAGGTAGTAAAGGACATCCCGCCCTATGTGACCTGTGACGGCAATCCGGCCCGGGTAATCGGTCTCAATACAGTGGGGCTGCGACGTGCCGGCATTCCGGCGGCGAACCGCAGCGCCATCAAGCAGACCTATAAACGCCTCTATCACTCCGGTCTGAATACCAGCCAGGCACTGGCTCAGCTGAAACAGGAAACCTCCACCCCGGAAAGCGACAATATCTTGCGCTTTTTTGAACAGACAAACCGGGGCGTGACGGCGCACCGCTGAGTAGAAGCCGGTAGCCAATCCTTATTGATATTAGAAATGCAGGGCAAGCTAACATGAACATCCTGATTATCGGCGGCGGCGGTCGCGAACATGCACTGGCCTGGAAGGCCGCCCAGTCATCCCTGGCGGAGAAGATATTCCTGGCGCCAGGCAATGCCGGCACGGCGCTGGAGCCGGGCATGGAGAATGTACCGATCAGTGTGGAGGATATCGACGCCCTGGTTGAGTTTGCCCGGACCCGGCAGATCGGTTTGACTATCGTCGGCCCGGAAGCCCCCCTGGTACTGGGCGTGGTGGATGCCTTCACGGCGGCTGGCCTGAAGTGCTTCGGCCCGACCCGGGGTGCGGCCCAACTGGAGGGATCCAAGGCGTTCACCAAAGACTTCCTGGCGCGTCACCAGATCCCCACCGCCGCCTACGGCAACTTTACCGACGTTGATCAGGCGCTCGATTATCTGCACCGGGTCGGGGTACCCATCGTCATCAAGGCCGACGGCCTGGCGGCCGGCAAGGGGGTGATCATCGCTCATGAGATGGGCATGGCCGAAGCGACCGTGCGCGACATGCTCTCGGGCAACAGCTTCGGTGAAGCGGGCCACAGGGTGGTGATCGAGGAGTTTCTCACCGGTGAAGAGGCCAGTTTCATTGTGATGGTGGATGGCCAGCACATCCTGCCCATGGCCAGCTCCCAGGACCACAAGGCTCGGGATAACGGCGACAAGGGTCCCAACACCGGCGGCATGGGCGCTTACTCCCCGGCCCCGGTGGTGACACCCGAGATGCATGAACGGATCATGGACCAAGTAATCCGACCGACTGTTGAAGGCATGGCAGCGGAAGGACTGCCCTATACCGGGTTCCTCTACGCCGGGGTGATGATCAATTCCGACGGCGTACCCAAGGTGCTGGAGTACAACTGCCGCTTTGGTGACCCGGAAACCCAGCCGATCATGTTGCGCATGAAATCCGACCTGGTGGCTCACTGCCTGGCTGCGTTGGATGGCAACCTGGACACACAACAGACCGAGTGGGATGAGCGCGCCTCTCTCGGCGTGGTACTGGCGGCTGGAGGCTATCCGGACAGTTATCCCAAGGGCGATATCATCAGCGGTCTGCCCATCCACCCGACTGCCGGAGAGAAGGTGTTCCATGCCGGCACTGCGGAAAAAGACGGCGCGGTAGTCACCGCCGGCGGGCGGGTGCTCTGTGCCACCGCCCTGGGCGACAGCGTCGCCGAGGCACAGGCACGCGCCTACGCCCTGGTCAGGGCGATCCACTGGAACAGGGTCTACTATCGCACCGACATCGGTTACCGGGCTGTCGCCCGGGAGCAGGAATGATCACGCAATCCGGGCCAACCACCCCTGGAGGCGATACCCAAAATAGATGACTCTGTCCCGGTTACCTGTTGCTTAAGAGACGATGCTGTCGTAGGGGCGCATTTACCCGGTTTGACTCACTCGAGACAATACCCGCAGACCATACCGTTGGAGCAGAATCTAGATATTAGCCAGTGACTTGGTTATATTCAGGTAACTAACAAATTCCTACTGATGCTATCAGGATGTGGCTATTGAGTGAAACCACCTCATGGATTCGGAACGTTGTAGGGAAGTGGGGGAGTACACCACTGCCCAGCTCGGTGATAATACTGGTATCGGGGGTGATCCTGACGCTGACCCTTTACCTGCAGGTGCATGATGAGGAACATGTCTCCATGCAGCGGGAGCTGGAGAGCTGGGCGGTGGAGCATGCGACAGCTTTGCAGGCGGCGATCAATGCCAGTATTCAGATTGTCGACTCGCTACACCGCCTGTACACCGCCTCCGAAAGCATTGATTCACAGGAGTTTCAAGCTTTCGTCACACCTGCATTGAGCAAACATCCCCAACTGCAGGCCCTGCAATGGATACCACGGATCAGCAATTCGGAACGCGAGACTTTCGAGCAGGCCGCACGAGCGGCCGGACTACGCGGCTTCCAGATCACCGAACGCACGGCCAGCGGGACAGCCCCGGCAGTGGTGCGTGCTGAATATTACCCGATTCGCTATATCGCGCCCCTGACCGGTAATGAGGCGGCACTTGGTCTTGACATCGCCTCCCAACCCCTCCGGGTGCCACTGCTGGCATCTGCGCGGGACAGTGGTGAAATGCTCTTTTCCGAGCCGTTCACGCCGGCCCAGACGACGAGCCACCAGCTCGCCGTTGCAGTTCATGCCCCGGTCTATCAGAGCGAGCCATCACAAATAACCATCGCACAGCGGCGCGAGTCACTGCGTGGCTTCATGACCGGTCTGTTTCGCATAGAGGATCTGGTTGAGGAGGCGATGTCCGGGATGACTCACACAGGGCTTGATTTCGAGCTGTATGACGAAACCGTACCGCAGGCCCGAATCAGATTGTACCGCCAGTTCGCCCGGTTAACGGATGACACCGGGGCCGACCGGCAGCAGCTACAACAACAGGTGCCTCTGGAGGTGCCGGGGCGGAGCTGGGTACTGCATTTCTACGCCACGCCCGAGTTTCTGGAACGCTATCACAACCATACCTCCGACATCCTGTTGGTGGTGGGGCTACTGCTTTCCACTATCACCAGCCTGTATCTGTTCATGGTATTACGGCGCAAGACAGAGATGGCTCAGCTGGCGAATGAACTGACCGTTAGCAACCGCTCTCTCGAGGCCTCGGGAAGGCGCCTTACCGACTTGATCGAAGCGGCGCCCATGGCGATCATGGCGGTCGATTCTGAGGGTAATCTGACAAACTGGAACCCGGCCGCCGAGAGGATTTTCGGCTGGACCCGGGACGAGGTGCTCGGTGGCTTCCCGCCTCACATGGAGGCCAACGATGCCAAACAATATCTGCCGGTTGGAGAAGGGGAAACGGTAATGGGCATAGAGGGCCTGCGCTGGCGCAAGGACGGCTCCAAGGTCTATATACGCGCCTCCGGTGCTCCGTTGTTAAATGCCGGCGGTGAGGTGACCGGCATGATTGCCCTGATCGAGGATCGGAGTGATTTTTATCACACCCGGCAAGCGCTGGAGTGGCGTGATGCCATCCTCATTGCGCTACAGCGGGTGGCCCGGCTGTTGCTGCAAGCCGAGCATTACGCACCAGCCATGCCCGAAGTACTGCAGGTGTTGGGAGAGGCAACCCGGGTGGATCGGGTATACCTGTTCAGAAATCACACCGCGGATGATGGCACCTTGCTCGCCAGCCAGCTCCACGAGTGGTGCGCGAAAGGCATAACACCGCAGATCGGCAACCCCGCCCTGCAGAACATTTCTTACCAGGAGGCCGGTCTGGCCCGTTGGGTCACCTTGCTGCAGGCTGGCGAGGTGGTTCAGGGTAATATTGCTCACTTCCCGGAAACCGAGCAGGCGCTGCTCAGATCACAGGACATCCTGTCCCTGTTGGTGGTGCCGATCCAGGTGGACAACAACTGGTGGGGTATGATCGGTTTTGACTGCTGTACTCAGCGGGACTGGAATTCGGAACAGGTTCGACTACTGCAGATCGCGGCCGATAGCCTGGGGGTTGCCATTCGCCGTGAAGACTACGAACAGCGGCTGCGCCAGGCGGCACTGGTGTTCGACAATACAGTCGAGGGTGTCATCATCACCGATGCCAAAGGGATTATACTGGACGCCAACCGGGCCTATACCGAGATCACCGGTTACCGTCGCGAAGAGGCGATTGGCCGCAAGCCCAGCCTCATCAAGTCGGATCGGCACGACGCCGATTTCTATCGCTCCATGTGGAAGGCGCTGCTGCGCGATGGCCTGTGGCGTAACGAGATTTGGGATCGACGCAAAAACGGCGAGGTGTTCCCGGCACGTCTGACCATCAGCGCCGTGTCCGGCCCAACGGACAAACCCTCACACTACGTAGGTGTGCTCTCCGACCTGACCGCGCTGCGCAGCACCGAAGACCGGCTGGACTATCTGGCACATCATGATCCGCTGACCGATCTACCCAACCGGCGGCTGCTCCAGTTGCAACTGCAACAGGCCATTCACCACGCCGATCTCAGCGGCGTACCGATGGCCCTGCTGCTACTCGATATTGACCACTTTAAGGATATCAACGACAGTCTCGGCTACCTGGTGGGCGATGAACTGCTCAAGTTATTTGCCGGTAGGCTACTGGAGCAGTCACCGGATCAGGACTTGGTGGCACGGGTTGGCGGTGATGAGTTTGTTGTGCTGCTAGAACATATCAGCAGTGCGCAACAGGCCGCGGAGGTAGCGCAGAATCTGCTGGACGGTGCCAATCTGCCATTCGCTATCAGTGGTCAGGAACTGTTCGCCAATACAAGCATCGGTATCAGCCTCTACCCAGAGAACGGCACTGATGCCGAGGTTTTACTCCGCAACGCCGATACCGCCATGCACCGGGCCAAGGATCTCGGCCGGACTCGTTACCAGTTCTACACCCAGGATCTCACCAATCGCGCCTACGAGCGCATATCGCTGTTAGCCCAGTTGCGGCATGGGGTGGATAAACAACAGTTCCGGCTGCACTACCAACCACAGATCGACCTGCGCACCGGACGGATTATCGGCGCCGAAGCACTGGTCAGATGGGAGCATCCCGAGCTAGGCGTGGTTTCACCGGCCGACTTCATCCCTCTGGCGGAGGAGTCCGGACTCATCATCCCACTCGGCGAGTGGGTACTCCGAACGGCCTGCAAACAGGCCGTAAGCTGGTGCACCGGTGATTCCGATTTCCGGCGTATCGCCGTTAATGTTGCAGGCCCTCAGGTACGCCCCGAATTTATCGGCAGTGTGCAAACAGCACTGGCGGAAACCGGTCTCTCTCCTGCCTGCCTGGAACTGGAGGTGACGGAAGGTTTCATCATGGGGCATGCCGATGATGCAATCGATCTGCTGGCTGAGCTGAAGTCGCTCGGCGTTAGACTCGCTATCGACGACTTCGGCACCGGCTACTCCTCACTGAGCTATCTCAAGCGTATGCCCATCGACAAGCTGAAAATCGACCAGTCATTCGTGCGCGGCATGCCTAACCCCGAAGATGAAGCCATTGCACGCGCCATTATCGCACTCGGTAAAAGCCTCGGCTTGAGTGTCATCGCCGAAGGTATCGAGACGGCGCAGCAGCGTGATTTTCTCCATGCCCAGCAGTGCGATCAAGGGCAAGGTTACCTTTACAGTAGACCGGTTCCGGCCGATGCATTTGTGGCATTGCTCAGGGAACAGGATGTAATAACTTAGGACAACACACGCACATTTCTTCATCGCCAATTGAAATGAAAATCCCTTGTCAATAAGTCGGGTATATCCAAGCAGTCCCGTTCCTGTCATGAAGAAACGCTCCATCTTGCGAGATCGATCACAACGGCAACCCATGCGGTTTATAATCGAGGCAGCAGCCGCTGTTCGATCAGCTGACCCAGCCCGGCCAAGTCCGGATAACGTCCAGCCACCTCGACGATATAATCCAGGGTCCGGGGGATATCCGCCAGGTAACCCGGCTTGCCGTCACGGTGATTGAGACGGGCAAAAATCCCGCTCGCCTTCAGATGCCGCTGCACTCCCATCAGGTCGAACCAGCGCAGGAACTGACCCTCATGCTGCGGCTGTAACACGCCCGACTGGACCGCCAGCTCAAAATAGCCCATCGCCCAGGCCTGCACCCGGGGCGTCGGCCACGCGATATAACAATCCTTGAGCAGCGAGACCAGGTCATAAGTCACCGGCCCTGCCACCGCATCCTGAAAATCGAGTATCCCGGGACTGGGCGATGCGCTGACCAGCAGGTTGCGGCTATGATAATCCCGGTGCACACAGACCCGGGGCTGCTCCAAAGCGCTGGCAACCAACAGGTCAAAACAGCCCTCCAGCATCGTCCGCTCAGTATCGTTCAGGCTAAGTCCAAGATGCCGGCCCAACAGCCAGTCGGGAAACAGCGCCATCTCCCGCCGCAGCAACGCCTCGTCATAGGGAGGCAGACGTTCGCGGGGACCCACTGACTGAATCACCGCCAGGGCAGCCAGGGCATCCCCGTAAAGCCGGTCCGCGGTCGCATCGTTCAACCGGTCCAGGTAGTGCACGGTGCCGAGATCCTCCAGCAGGATAAAGCCCTGTTGCGGATCGGCGGCATGGATCATCGGCACATGCAGGCCGACCTCACCCAGCTGTTCGGCAATGCGCAGAAACGGCCCGCAATCCTCCTGTTCTGGCGGCGCATCCATGGCGATCCGGGTATTCCCGTCGGCCAGGGTAATACGGAAATAGCGACGAAAACTGGCATCATCCGAAGCCGGCTCGACGCGGATATCCCGCAGGCCGATCCGCTTCGTCAGCCATTGGGTCAGGGCTTGTTCTCTTTTCGGCATCACCGGTTCCGTACTGCAGCGGGCCATCCTCCACATCCGCCCAGACACGCTGAACGGGGTGTAGAAGCAGTTGCGGCCATTGAAGAAAAAGCGATTCTATGCGATTTTATGCGGTTGTTGCCATGGCTTCTCATATTTAAGAGACGCTGGAGCTGGCCGCCAGGGGAGCGGCACAGGGTACGATCAGGCGAACAACGCACGTACCGGCCCAACCAATCAAAAACAATCAGAGTATTGCCGTGCCTGGAATAAGAAGGATGCTACCGCTTGCCATCAGTGGATTGCTGTTGGTTCCTGCCGCCCAAGCCGCTCCAACATGGGATTGCCGCGCATCCAGTGACGGCGGTTGGGAGTGTTTTCAGGACGGTGAGCCCGTTCCGTCCGGGCCGGTTAGCCGGGAAAAAACTGCCCCCGGGACTCTGGATAGCGGCGATGCACCCGAGCCAGATGCCGACCGGGCCGGCGCCGTCACCCGGCCCTTGGCAGAGACGCCCGAGCCGGTCGCTGAGCCCGAGCCAGTCGCCGAGCCCGAGCCGGTCGCTGAGCCCGAGCCGGTCGCTGAGCCCGAGCCGGTCGCCGAGCCCGAGCCGGTCGTTGAGCCCGAGCCAGTCGCTGAACCCGAACCGGTCGCCGAGCCCGAGCCGGTCGCTGAGCCCGAGCCGGTCGCTGAGCCCGAGCCGGTCGCTGAGCCCGAGCCGGTCGCTGAGCCCGAGCCGGTCGCTGAGCCGATCGTCGAACAACCGCCAGCAGTCACCCCACCCCATTCCACAGCGACCGCGAGTAGTGCCGCGGCGCGTATCGACCGTGGTCTCAACTGGAATCAGTGCGGCGCCAGGGGCGCTTCCGGCGTGGGGACTATTATACCGGTCACAGACTATGACACCCGAATCGAGGCGGATGCGGCCGACCTTTACCGCCGTGAAGACCGCACGGAGTTTTTTGGCAATGTGCAGATTGAACAGGGCAATGATCGACTGGAGGCAGACCACGCCACTTACCTGAAGGGGGCCAATACCCTGGATGCGGACGGCAATGTCTACCTGGAACAGCCGGATCTGCGCGTCACCGGCAGCACCCTGCACTACAATCTGACCTCCAAACAGGGCACGGCTGAACAGGCCGAGTTTCGTCTGGTCGATCCGGTAGCACGGGGCAGCGCCAGCACGGCGGAGTTGCTGAACGCGGATCAATCGCGCTACGGCGATGTCCGTTACACCACCTGTCCACCGGGAAACAACGGCTGGCAAGTGGAAGCGAAGGAACTGGAGATCGACCAGTCGACTGGCGTGGGGGTGGCCCACAACGCCAAGCTGCGCTTCAAGGGCGTACCCTTTATCTATCTCCCCTACGTCAGCTTTCCGATCGACGACCGGAGAAAGTCCGGTTTTCTGCCGCCCACTATCGGCAGCTCCACGAATTCCGGGGCGGATATCGCCATCCCCTACTATTTCAATATCGCGCCCAATATGGATGCCACCTTCACGCCCCGCATCATGAGCAAGCGCGGTATTCTGCTGGGGGGTGAATTCCGCTATCTGACGGAAAACAACCAGGGAGAGATCCGCGCGGAACTGCTGCCGAGCGACAGCGAACAGGGGCCAGGAGAGAACGATACCCGCGGCGCGGCCAACATGTTGCTGAACGGGACTCCGGCGCCGCGCTGGAGCTATGATATCAACCTCAATTACGTTTCCGATAACGATTACATTGATGACCTGGGCAACAGCCTGGCGGCCACCAGCGCAAAACACCAGGAGCGGCGCGGCGACATACACTACTACGGCAATGGCTGGAGCTTTCTCGGCCGCGCCCAGCAGTACCAGACCATCGACGACACCATTGCCGTCAGTGATCGTCCCTACAGCCGTCTTCCCCAGCTGCTGCTCAATCTGGAGAGACCGGATCAGGCAATGGGTCTGACCTATCATCTCCGTACCGAATATGTCCATTTCGGCCACAGCTCGGATAGCAAGGTGAAGGGGGAGCGGTTCGACCTGCAGCCCGGCATCAGCCTGCCCATGCGCCGTCCCTGGGGTTTCCTGACACCGAAGTTGAGCCTGCGCCACACCCGCTACAGCCTGGAGAATCAGACCGCCGGATTGAGTGATAATCCAGACCGCACCCTGCCGACATTCAGCCTGGATAGCGGACTCTATTTTGACCGTGCCAGCAACTGGTTTGGCAACGCCATCACCCATACGCTGGAGCCGCGTCTGTTCTATCTCTATATCCCGGAAGAGGATCAGAGCGATCTGCCGGATTTCGATACAGCCGATCTGGACTTCAGCTTTGCCAATCTGTTCCGGGAGAACCGATTCAGTGGCACCGACAAGGTGGGTGACGCCAACCAGTTGACCACCGCCCTTACTACCCGCGGCCTGAGTACCACAACCGGCGAGGAACTCTTCCGTGCCAGTATCGGTCAGATATTCTACTTCAGGGACCGGGATGTGCAGCTGCTCTCCAGCGGAGCCGTCACCAATGAGGACAGCTCGTCAATTGTGGCTGAGGTGGCCGCCAGGCTGACCCGCAACTGGCGCGCACAGGCTGGCATACAGTGGAACCCGCATGCCGATGTGGACGCCACGGAGAAAAACGCCTTCGGCATTCACTATCTGGACGAGAAACAGCGCATCCTGAACCTGACATATCGTTTCACCGACGGAACAATCGAGCAGACCGATCTCTCGGCGCGCTGGCCGATCACCCACCAGCTGCATGCCGTCGGGCGCTGGAACTACTCGCTGCTGCACAAAAAGAGCATGGAGACCTTCGCCGGTATCGAGTATGAAAGCTGCTGCTGGGTCAGCCGCTTTGTCGTCCGCGATTACCGCTCCGACGCCAATGCCGAGGGCAACCTTGCACTGTTCCTGCAACTGGAGCTGAAGGGACTCACCAGCCTCGGTGACAAGATTGATCAATTCCTGGAACGCGGTATCCTGGGCTATCGCACTGACAACTGATTGACACATTCATGACCACTAGAAAGACTCTGCTAAACCACCTGGGGCTGCTGCTCCTGGGCCTGATTATGTTCCAAGGACTGCCTGCCATAGCCCGCGGCCAGTCGGTCGAGCCGGTTGATGAAATCATTGCCGTGGTCAACGAAGACATTATTGTTCGCAGTGAGCTGGACAATGAAATGATGAAAATTGTCACCCAACTGCGACAGCAGGGACAGCGCCTGCCCCCCACGGCGATCATTGAAAAACAGGTGCTGGGCCGGCTGATTCTGAAAAAGCTGCAACTGGAAGCAGCGGCGCGGGCAGGCATCAATGTCAGTGAAGATATCGTGGCGCAGGCCATCAATAACATCGCTCAAAGCAATAATCTGAGTCTGGCTGAATTTCGCCGCACGCTGGAAGAAGGAGGTATCAGTTTTCGCACCTTCCGCCAGAACGTCCAGGAAGAGATCACCCTGCGGCAGCTGCTGGACCAGGAAGTACGCAGACGCATTCGGGTCACCGATCAGGAGGTGGAGACCTATCTTACCCGTCAGGCCAGCAACCTGGGAGAACGCTCTGCCTATCATCTGCAGCATATCCTGATTGCCACCCCTGAGGCCGCCTCGCCGGAACAGATGGAGCGCGCGCGCCAGCAGGCGGAATCGGTCGTACGGTCTTTACGGGGCGGCGCCGATTTCACCGATGTTGCGATCACTGAATCCGACGGTCGGCAGGCCCTCGAAGGCGGCGACCTGGGTTGGCGCCCGGCCAATCAGCTGCCTACCATCTTTGTCGATCTGGTGATCAACATGGAACGCGGGGAGATCAGTGACCCGATACGCACGGCCAGCGGCTATCACATCATCAAGCTGAACGACTATAAAGGGGGCGATCGCAAGATCGTCACCCAGAGCCATGTCCGACACATCCTGATCAGCACCAACGAGGTGACATCCAACAACGACGCCCGCACCCGACTGGAACAGCTGCGCCTGCGCATCCTGGGTGGAGATGACTTCGGCGCCCTGGCCCGCTCCCACTCCGACGACAAATCATCTGCCATCAAGGGTGGCGATTTGGGCTGGACGACCCCGGGCGCACTGCTGCCCCGGTTTGAGGAGGAGATGGCCAAACTTGCTCCGGGAGAACTGACCGAGCCGTTCCGTACTGAATACGGCTGGCACTTGGCCCAACTGTTGGAACGTCGCGAGCACGACAGCACCACGGAGGTACAGAAAGCCGAAGCCCGGAAGGCTATCAGCGACCGTAAGACCGCCGAAGAGAGTGAACTCTACCTGCGCCGACTCAAGGACGAAGCCTTCATTGATATCCGCATCAGCGACTCCTGAGGCAACGGTGGGATTGAGCATGCCGCGCCCGCTCGTGTTCACCCCGGGCGAACCCGCGGGAATAGGCCCCGATCTTTGTGTACAACTGGCGCAGGATGCGCGCAGCTATCCGCTGGTGGCCGTCTGCTCGCCACAACTGCTGATGGATCGTGCGGCACAACTCTCCCTGCCGCTCAGCATCGAACTCTATCAACCCGAATCACCGGCAACCAGGGATGCCGGTCGCCTCTGCGTATTGCCGGTAGAGCTTATCGAACCTGTCCGGCCGGGCAACCTGAATCCGACCAATGCCCAATACGTGCTGGAGACTCTGACCCAAGCCACCCGGGGCTGCCTGGACGGGAGCTTCAGCGCCCTGGTGACCGGCCCCATCCACAAGGGCGTAATCAACGACTCGGGCATCCCCTTCTCGGGCCATACCGAGTTTCTGGCGCGGCTGACCAACGCCTTTCCGGTTATGATGCTGGCCTGCCCAGGCCTGCGGGTGGCATTGGCCACCACCCATCTGCCGCTGAAGGATGTCAGCCCCGCCATTACCCGGACCTCGTTGACCCGGGTGATCAGGATCATGCACCAGGACCTGACCCATCGCTTCGCCATAACCAATCCCAGAATCCTGGTCTGTGGACTCAATCCACATGCCGGTGAGAGCGGGCATCTCGGTACGGAAGAGATCGATACCATCAGCCCGGTCCTGGAGCGGCTCCGCCTTGAGGGGATGCAACTGGAGGGACCACTACCGGCGGACACTCTCTTTACTGCCCACCACCTGAAACAGGCTGACGCGGTCCTGGCGATGTATCACGACCAGGGTTTACCGGTACTGAAACACCAGGGGTTCGGCAACGCGGTCAACATCACCCTCGGCCTGCCGATCATCCGCACCTCGGTTGATCACGGGACCGCCCTCGATCTCGCCGGCACCGGCACAGCCGACATCGGCAGCCTGCAGGCGGCTATCAAGGCAGCCCATCAGCTAACGACATCCTCCGACAGGTAGCCGGAACCCCAAAAAAGTTCTATCCCCATTATGTGCTGGTGTTGTATTGGCTTGACGATTTGCCCAGGCGCCCACGCCGCGAAGCACACGACTCGGTGGATGGAAGAGGTACAGCGAAGCACATCGTCAAGCATGGCGGGAGGAGCGTCGCCCTCGCCGCGATTTCGGCCCGGTATGGACCTCCTACAAAACACCCCCCCGGCAAGTCCTTGCCGGACTACAACTAACAAACATACACGCGGCTCGAGCCAAGCCGGTATAACACCAGACGCTCCGACGGGACAAAAAAAAACGCCCGGACAAGCCGGGCAAAGGGAGGTATAACGCGGTGAAAGGGCGAACCCTTAAAACTGATGCTGCCTTCCGGCAGATTGTCTGGCGCGCAGCCAGACAGAAAATACTGAATTAATTCAAATAGGCTCTGGCCTCTTCACCCGGATCGGGCAAACCGGCGATACGCCACACCTGGAGACATCCGCCAAACAGACTTTTGACCTCTTGCCGTGACAGCTCACTACTGCGGCATATCCGGCGCATGGGGGGGATGGCACCGAGGCGTAAGTAGCGATCACGTACAAACCGGATCACGCGCCAGTGCGCCGCTTGCAGGGGAGCGACTCCCTCCAGTTCGGCAAGTGTTTCCGCCACCTGATCATTCCAGGACTGCGCATCGGACAGAAAACCATCCGCGTCAAAACTGAGGGCGGCCAATACGGAACCATCTGTTGCAGATTCACTTACTCTCTGTAATGCGCCCATCGACATAACTTCCTACAATGTTAATAGTTTCTGCGTCCACATGAGAATGGCTCGAACCATCTCCGGATCTGCTTGCATAAAACTATAGCGCGGCGTGACAATACATCAAAATAACTTTTCCGTCTATAGAAATAGTTGATTGTTATAACAGTAATACGAATCATTCTATATATTAGGCCCGTTATGAAACTACAACAGCTCCGCTTTCTACTGGCAGTGGCCCAGAACGACTTGAACATTACCGCGGCCGCCGAGCGGTTATTCACCTCCCAGCCGGGGATCAGCAAGCAGATACGCCTGCTGGAAGAGGAACTGGGCGTGACCATTTTCGAGCGTACCGGCCGTCAGCTGGCCGGGATAACCGATGCCGGCAAGGCCATTATCAGCCGTGCAGAGGCGGTGCTTCGGGAGGTGGACTCCATCCGTGATGTCGCCAGTGAGTTCAGTGACCCGCGTGCCGGCAGCCTTTCGATCGCCACCACCCACACCCAGGCGCGCTATGTGCTACCCCCCGTCATCAAGGCGTTTCGAGCACGGTATCCGGGAGTCGACCTGCAGATGCACCAGGGCAACCCGGAGCAGATTTCCGAAATGGCGGCCGGGGGGGGCGCCGATTTTGCGATCGCCACCGAAGCAACCGTCGACTTCGGCAATCTCATCATGATGCCCTGCTATCATTGGAACCGGACCATCATCATTCCCTGCGACCACCCGTTGAGAGAGGTCGACCCGCTGACACTGGAGGCAGTCGCGGAATTTCCGATTGTCACCTATGTATTCGGTTTCACCGGCCGGTCACAACTCGATAAGGCGTTCCGCCGTCATGACCTGGAACCGAACGTGGTGTTCACCGCAACAGATGCGGATGTCATCAAGACCTATGTCAGATTGGGTATCGGCATCGGTATCCTGGCCAAGATGGCCTATGACCCCGAGCAGGACAAAGATCTCTGCTCCCTGGACGCCACCCATCTGTTCCCCCCAAGCACCACTAGACTGGGCTTCAGGCCGGGCCTGTTCCTGCGAACCTATCATTACGACTTCATTGAACTGTTTGCCTCCCACCTGACCCGGGAGGTGGTGGACAATGCCGTCGAAGCCGCCTCCGAACAAGAGCGAAACGCACTTTTCACCGATCTTATCCTGCAAGAGTATTAACTTCCGCAACAAGCCCGTTGTGCTGCCCGAAGCAGGACTTCAGGAGTAGGAACATCAACCCCAAAAAGCTCTGTAATATTGGCGCCGGAAACTATTGTCGAAATCCCGATTTTAAAATAATATCAGGCCGTTTCCGGTCCGCCAGGCCCCTGCCCGACCGGATAGTCATGGTCGGTAATCAGGCGGCTCCATTCAGCCTCGCCTGGGAACAAGTTTGGACAATGCGGGAAAAAAAATGAGCAAAACGAATTATTGGCACGGCTATCTTGAAGCTGGAACAAAAAGCTCACCGGTACTGCGCGACCCGAGCATGGAAACAGGCAATGCAAATACCGTTTACCTCTACTCACTGAACCGCAACAAAATCATCGAATTTCAGGCGGGCATTGTTGAACAGAAACTGCGGGAGCTTGACAAGGATGAATCGGCACTGATCAGTTCGCTCAACGCGGGCTATAAAAAGGCCAAAAAAGAGTTTACGCCGCGCGCCTCGATGCGTCTGAAGCAAGTGGAACTGACACCCCAGTCCACGGCACCGGCAAAGCCGGATCTGGATGAGATTGACGATTCCGACCTGGATGATGACCTGGATATCGATATGGACATTGATGACGATTAAGCCAGTCGCCGACGCGGTTTGACCCGCACCGGCAGACAATCGACCCAAACAGATCCAGACGCCGGCCGCCCAATGCGGCCGGCACTGTTTCAGATTTCCTCGATCCGCTCACAGACTGCATCAACCTGGGCTTCTGTCATCGCCGGGAATATCGGTAGCGACAGAGTCTCCCCACAGACACGATCCACCACCGGCAGGTCCCCCGGCCGATAGCCCAGATCCGCGTAGATCTGCTGCAGATGCAGCCCCAATGGATAGCACTGGCTGTTGCCGATCTTGTGCTCGTTCAAGTGAGCCCGCAACGCGTCGCGGCGGGGATGCCTGATAGTATAGAGATTGAAGGCATGGCGACCCTGGGCCGGGCGCACCGGCGTGACCAGATCCAGCTTTGAGAGGCGCACATCATACCAGTCGGCCACCCGGGCACGAGCGGCGATATCCTGCTCCAGTTTATCCAGCTTTATCCGCAGCAGGGCAGCCTGAACCTCATCCAGGCGGCTGTTGTAACCCAGTTCATCGTGGGTAAAGGGGGCGGTTGCACCATGATTTCGCAACTTCAGCAGACGCTCCCTGAACGTTGCATCGCTGGTGCTGATCAACCCCCCATCGCCATAGCAGCCCAACACCTTGGTGGGATAGAAACTGAAACAGCCACTGTCCCCCAGACTGCCCACGACAGCCTCGCCACAGCGCGCACCAAACGCCTGGGCACCGTCCTCAATGATTTTCAACCCATGCTGCTGTGCCAACTGACTCAACGACCCCATATCCGCCGGATTACCGAAAATATGTACCGGCAATATCGCTTTGGTTTTCGCGTTGATCCTGGCGACCACACTGTTGGGGTCGAGATTGAAACTCGACTCATCGATATCAGCAAAAACCGGGGTCGCCCCGACAATCGAGATGGCCTCGGCAGTCGCAAAAAAAGTAAACGGTGAGGTAATCACCTCATCACCCGGGCCGATGTCCAGGGCGCGCAACGAGAGTACCAGCGCATCGGTACCGTTGGCCACCGCCACGGCAAACTCACTGCCGATATAGGCCGCCGCCTCCTGCTCAAAGGCACGCACATTGGGACCAAGGATAAAGGCCCCACCGGCCCCGATTGCCTCAATGCGGCTGAACCACTCCTCCCGCAACGACTGGAACTCTTGTTGCAGACTGAGATAGGGCACACCCTGGGACGCTGTTTGCTGTGTCATTGTATTTTCCAATAGCCGTAATGAATGGTGGATTCCTGTCCGCGCCGCATCTGCCGGCGCCTGAACGACGCGTCAACCACGGCCAGAAGAGTTGTCTATCTGAATAGCCGGATCAGCTGCCGAGGCGGCTCATGATCTCGGCCTTGACCCGCATGGCTACATCCAGCGCCTCCAGTCCGACATGCCCGTCCACCAGGGGCGGACGGCCGGTGAGCGCACTCTCCGCAAACGCCGCCAGTTCAGCATCCAGGGGTTTGACCGGATCTATATCCAGGCGCTCCATCACCACTTCGGGCCAGGCCTCGCCGGGACGCGGCTTGGGATAGGCGGTCTCGATCCGCTGGTCGATAAAATCGAGCGATTCGTAGCGATTCTCTTCAAACACCCGGATACGCCGCATGCGTTTTTCCGAAACCCGACTGGCGATCACATTGGCAACTGTGCCATTGGCGAATTCAAGGCGCGCATTGGCGATATCCACGTGGGAAGTGAGGACCGGCGTACCGACTGCGGAGATGGCGGTGATTTCCGATTTCACCAGCGCGAGGATGATATCGATATCATGAATCATCAGATCCGATACCACGTCCACATCGGTCGCTCGCTCCACAAAGCCGCCCATGCGGTGGGCCTCGATAAAGCGGGGCCGATTGATGCGCTCCGCCAGCGCCATGACGCCGGCATTAAAACGTTCCAGATGCCCGACCTGCAGAATGACACCGGCCGCCCCCGCCAAGCGGACGATCTCGGCCCCGTCCTCGACCGTGGAGGCGATCGGCTTTTCCAGCAGCATATGCACCCCGGCCTGCAGGAACGGCCGTGCCTCATCAAGATGGGCCGTGGTGGGTACTACGATACTGACCGCGTCGACCTTCCCCAGCAGATCGCCGCTACTGCCGAAGGCACTACAACCACACTCCCCGGCCACCCGGGCGGCGGTCTCTGCATCGACATCCACCACACCGACCAGCTCCACATTATCCATTCGGGAATAGATCAGGGCGTGAAAACGCCCCAGATAACCTACACCCACGACACCCACTCGCAATTTATTACTCATTGACCACCCAGATTGAACTCAGAACAGTTGCGGCATGGGGCCGCGAACCTGAAACCCGGCTAATTCTAAACCATCTGGTCAATCAGTGGCATCTTTAGAGAGGGTATCAGGCGCGCTGATCGCTGTCGGAGTGACCCGGGTCAACCTCTGCCGGACGCTCAAGCAGGTGATAATGGACCGAGAGTGTCGCCAGCAGGGCCACACCGACCAGGGCATACAGAACAAGAAGCATATCCGGCTTGCGCCGGGGGTGCTGAACTCTGAACACGCGACACCTCCCCCTGCAACGCAGTAACAGGCCGTAGGAGCGTAGAAACAGTGGAACCGACACACCTGCGACGACCGTTGCAACATCGCCAAAACTGACTGACTTCACATCAGTCCACTGACCCCTTCGCCGATGGTTGAAAACGGCAAAACCCTCACAGTTACGGTAAACCGGGAGCACGCTGGCGTGCCGATGGCTTCAAGTCCCCGCCTCCTCAGTAGCCCCCGCCTCTTCCAGTAGCTTGATCACCTCGGGGTGCTTGCCCAAGTTGGCCCGTTTCAGCGCCCCAATCCCCGCCTTGTTGCGCAGATTGACATCGGCGCCCGCCTGAATCAGCGCTTCCACTACTGTCGCATGACCAAATGCCGACGCATCCATCAACGCGCTGTTGCCTGCGCCATCCACGGCGTTGACATCGGCACCGGCAGCCAGCAACGCCTTCACGGTGCGGGCATTGCCATTAAACGCGGCCAGCACCAATGCCGGTCGTCCAGCGCCATTCTTGGCATTGGCATCCGCACCCTGAGCCAACAATGCCATCACCTGCTGCTCCTGCCCCTGACCGGCAGCCGCCAGCAGCAGTTGATTGGCATCCGCCGCCCAGGCCGACATGTTCAGCAGCCAGAGCAGCATGAATAAAGATCGCTTGTTCATCCACGGTGTCCTATCGTCCACGCCCGCCTCGGAGAATCCCCGATAATCTATTGAGCGACCGGGCAACGATTATCTGAAGTTGCCATAATTATCACACCGGATCCGCTTTTCGGATAAGATCTCACCATACCCAGCATCGAGTCACATGCCAATCCATGAGCAAGTCAACGCAAAACAGCATTGAAGTGGATGTTCGTACTGCCTACATCGAAGGCCAGTCCAATCCGGCAGAGGATCACTATGTGTTCGCCTACACCATCACTATCCGTAACACCGGAGAGTCCGCGGCCCGGCTGATCAGTCGCCACTGGCTCATCACCGATGCCGATGGCGGGGTGCAGGAGGTGTTTGGTGAAGGGGTGGTTGGGCAGCAGCCGTTTCTGCGCCCGGGCGAGGATTTCAGTTACACCAGCGGCACTACGCTGCCTACCCCGGTGGGCACCATGCAGGGCAGCTACCAGATGCAGACGGAATCCGGTGAACAATTCGACGCCATCATCGCGCCCTTTTCTTTGGCCCTGCCCCATATACTGCACTAGCGCTTCGAACCGGGGTTGTCCGCATGCACCGAGCTGCCATTAATGAACCGACCGTGCTGCTGGCGCTGGTTAGCCTGTCCCTCTTGTTCAGTGCGGTCGATCCGGTGGCCGACAGACTCACCTGGTTTCTGGAGACCGCGCCGGTGATGCTGGGGCTGATTGTCGTGATATGGACACGCCACGCCTTTCCGCTGACACCGCTGCTCTATCGGCTGTTGGCCATACACGCAGTAATCTTGATCATCGGCGGCTATTACACTTATGCCGAGGTCCCCCTGTTCAACTGGTTACGTGATAGCCTGGAGCTGTCACGCAACCACTATGACCGTATTGGTCACCTGGCCCAGGGTTTTATCCCGGCCATACTTGCGCGGGAGATACTGCTGAGACGCTCGCCACTGGTCCGTGATGGCTGGCTGCTGCTGACGGTGACCAGCATCTGCCTTGCTTTCTCCGCCTTTTATGAAATGATCGAGTGGTGGACCGCACTGGTCAGCGAGGAGGCCTCATCGGCCTTTCTCGGCACCCAGGGTGACGCCTGGGATACCCAATGGGATATGTTCCTGGCGCTTATCGGCGCGCTGCTCTCCCAACTGCTGTTGGGTCGTCTGCACGACCGCCAACTACAACTCATCCAATAGACAATAGGTTCTAAATATGGCGCTGTATGCCATCGGTGATGTTCAAGGCTGCTACAAGGAACTGATGCAGCTGTTGAAACAGATCAAATACAACCCCGATCGGGACATGCTCTGGTTCGCCGGAGATCTGGTCAATCGGGGTCCCGATTCACTGAAAACCCTGCGCTTCGTCAAAAATCTGGGGGATGGCGCCAGGGTAGTGCTGGGCAATCATGACCTGCATCTGCTGGCGATGTCGCAGGGCAACTTAAAGCATGCGGAAAAGGATCACACGCTGCGCGAGGTGCTGAAGGCCAAAGACCGGGACGACCTGCTGGAGTGGTTGCGCCAGCGCCCCCTGATGCATCACTGTTCCGAACGGAACTACAGCCTGATTCACGCCGGCCTGCCTCCCCAGTGGGACCTGGCAATCGCCTTGCAGTGCGCCGCCGAGGTCGAGGCGGTACTGCAGGGTGACGGACTCAGGGAGTTCTGTCTGCAGATGTACGGCAATGAGCCCGGCCGCTGGTCGAACGAGTTGCAGGGAATGGAACGCCACCGCTTCATTGTCAACTGCTTTACGCGGCTGCGCTTCTGCGACAGCCAGGGCAACCTGGCGCTGAAGGAGAAACGGGCTCCGGGTCATCAGGCACCCGATTTGTATCCCTGGTTCGCCATACCCGAGCGCGCCAGCCGTGACCAGCGCATCCTGTTCGGCCACTGGTCGACCCTGGGTTATCATGCCAGTCACAACAGCTGGTGTCTGGATACCGGTTGCCTGTGGGGTGGAAAACTGACGGCACTGCAGATCCGCCGGGAGAAGCCACCGCGACCGGTACAGGTTTCCTGCGGAGGTTACAAGAAACCCTGAAAGCTTCGAAAAGGAGCGACGGCAAGAGAGTCCCGCTCACCCGGCGGATCTGGCGCCGAGCCAGTTACAGCTGCATCAGCGAGGCATTCGCTCAAGTGTCAGAAAGGTATAGTCAAACGGATTGCGCTCATCGGCACCGTGCTCCTCCCGCGCCAGTTCGTGCCAGGCCTCCGTCTCATAGGCGGGAAACCAGGCGTCACCCGCCACCCGGGCGTGCACCAGGGTCAGATAGAGGCGATCCGCCCTCGGCAACAGTTGACGGTACAGGTTCGCCCCGCCAACCACCATGATCTCGTCCACCTCGCCGGCCGCCGCCAGCGCCTGCTCGACTGAGTGCACCAGCAGACACCCCTCGGCCCGATACGCCGGGTTGGACGAAATCACGATATGGGTGCGACCGGGCAGCAGGCCAGGCAGCGATTCCCAGGTTTTGCGCCCCATCACGATCGGCTTGCCCAGAGTCAGGCGCTTGAAGTGTTGCAGGTCGGCAGGCAGGCGCCAGGGCAGGCGATTATCGCAACCGATAACCCGACTTTCGTCCATCGCGGCAATGAGTGAAAGGATCGGCTGTTTGTGCATGCCGGGGAGCATATCACGTCCATGGTCTAAGCTTTACTCTAAACGGCAGTGGCACGCCGTTCGTACAATAACAGCAGACAACAGGAGGCTGACGGCATGCGGCTTATCACCATCAGCCACCTAAGACAGATTATCCGGCAGACCGGGATAGATGATTTTCTGCAGCGGAATCTCTCATCACTCGAAGCCGCCTTTGGCCGCTGGAACGAATTCCATAAATCACCCCGACACGCCACCCACTACCCGCAGGGGGTGATAGAGCTGATGCCCTGCGCGGACGATGACTACTACAGCTTCAAGTATGTCAACGGACATCCGAAAAACACCGCCGAGGGGCGCCTCAGCATTATCGCCCTGGGAATGCTGGCGGATGCGCACAGCGGCTACCCCCTGATGCTCAGCGAGATGACCCTGCTGACGGCTATCCGCACTGCGGCCACGACGGCACTCGGCGCGAAATACCTGGCCCGCCCGGAGAGCCGTCACCTGGCCATGATCGGTACCGGCGCCCAGGCGGAATTCCAGCTGCTGGCTACCCGCCAGGTACTGCCGATCGAGCAGGTTTCATATTTTGACACCGATCCCCTGGCCATGCAGAAATTCGCCCGCAACATGGTCGGGTGTGCCAGCCTGATCCCCTGCCGGTCAATCGACCAGGCCATTGCCGACGCCGACATGATCATAACCGCCACTGCCGCCCGGCTGCATAACCGGCTGCTTGGGCCTGGCATGATCCGGCCCGGCAGCCATATACACGCCATGGGGGGAGACTGCCCCGGCAAGACCGAACTGGACCCGGCACTGTTGCAGCAGTGCAAGATCGTGGTGGAGTATCTGCCACAAAGCCTGGCGGAGGGTGAAATTCAGCTCTCGCAGGCGACGTCGATACACGCCGAACTCTGGGAACTGGTCTACGGCAGCAAGCCGGGCCGTGAGGGAGCGCTGGAAGTGACCCTTTTTGACTCGGTCGGCTTCGCCCTGGAGGATTACGCCGTGCTGCGGCTGGTCTATCAGCTGGCCTGTGACCTGGACATCGGTGACGAAGTGGAACTGACGCCTTCACCGGCCGACCCGAAGGATCTGTACAGCACCCTGCTCTCGCCATAGAGCGCGGCGATCAATGCACCGATCAGCTGTATCGTCTTCTCTTCACGCTCATGGCGGGGGCAAAACTCGGCAATCTCCATCCCCACCAGTCGGGGATTTCCGGCAATGGCGGCCAGTGCCTGAACCAGTTCATCGCCGGCAATACCGCCCGGCGCCGGCACCCCAACCGCCGGCGCATCCCGGGGATCAATGGCATCCAGATCGATACTGATACCGAGAAAATCCGTGTGTCGTGACAATTGGGCCACGGCCTCGATAAGGCGCAGCCGGAGTGCCCCGGGCGCCCGTAACTCAGCCATCGGGATCACCCGTACGCCAAGCCGGTCCAGCAGACGTTGCTCGGCCGACTCGAAACTGCGCACCCCGATCAGCATTAGATCGTCCGGCGCCAAGTGGCGAGTGCCGCCGTAGATCCGGGTCAGCAGCTGATCCCCGTGCCCCAGCAGGCCGGCCACCGGCATGCCATGAACATTGCCCGACGGCGTGGTCTCAAAGGTGTGGGCATCCATGTGCGCATCGATCCAGATCAGCCCCAGCCGCCCACCTGCCGGCAAGGCCCCCATTGCCCCTTGCCACACACCCATGGCGGTTGAGTGATCCCCTCCCAGAAACAGGAAAGGTTGTCCCTGCCGCACCAGGGCCGCGGCAAACCGGGCCGTCTGTCGACAGAGCCCGGCCACCGCATCCAGTTTGCCGGCCCGCTCATCCGCCTCCAGCAGCGCATGCCAGACCAGCCGCACGCCTTGGGCATCGCAGCAGCGTTTCAAGCCCAATGAATTTTGCAACACCATGGGCCCGCGCCAACACCCGGCATGCATTCCTGCCTGGCCCGAGGCCACACCGACCGTCGCTATGCTGCGCATCCGCCACCTCCCGAATTCAATGCTTCAAGAGATTAGAGGCGCATTACCCGGTATAGGTTTCCTTAATGGATAACAAAGGCGTGTCATTGCCGCCCGACTCGGCCAGCGGCATCCAACTCAGACCGCCACCGGTGCCTTGATGTGGGGATGACACTGGTACTGCTCCAGGGAAAAATCATCATAGACAAAATCAAACAGCGAGTTGACATCCGAATTCAGCTGCATGACAGGAAGCGGGAAGGGACTCCGGGACAACTGGGTCTTCACTTGATCCAGATGATTGGCGTAGAGGTGGGCATCGCCGAAAGTATGGATAAATTCACCCGGCTGCAGACCGGTCACCTGGGCAATCATCAGCGTCAAAAGCGCATAGGAGGCAATATTGAACGGGACACCCAGGAAAATATCGGCACTTCGCTGATACAGTTGGCATGACAGCCGGCCTTCCGCCACGTAGAACTGGAACAGGCAGTGACAGGGTGGCAACGCCATCCGCTCCACCTCCGCCGGGTTCCAGGCACTCACCAACAAGCGCCGGGAATCGGGCGAATTGCGTATCTGCTCCACCAACTGAGTGATCTGGTCGATACTGCCACCAAGGGGGGTTGGCCAGGAGCGCCACTGGGCGCCGTATACCGGCCCCAGGTCTCCGTTTTCATCCGCCCACTCATCCCAGATACTGACGCCGTTTTCCTTCAGGTAGCGGATATTGGTCTCCCCTTTCAGAAACCAGAGCAACTCATGGATTATCGAACGCAGGTGTACCTTTTTGGTGGTAACCAGGGGGAAGCCTTCCGACAGATCAAAGCGCATCTGATACCCAAACACACTGAGGGTGCCGGTGCCGGTGCGGTCCTCCTTGCGGGTGCCGTTCTCCAGGACGTGGCGCATGAGATCAAGATATTGGCGCATAATTCAATCCGTTGTGGTTTGGTTGCGATAAGCGAGCCAGATCATGATGCCGCCGGCCAGCAGCATGGGGAGGGTCAGAAGCTGGCCCATGGTCACCCAGTCAAAAGCCAGGTAACCGATATGGGCATCCGGCATACGGACAAACTCGATACCAAAGCGGAACACTCCGTAGCAGACCAGAAACAGGCCCGAGACTGCCATGGCCGGTCGGGGACGGGCCGAAAACAACCACAGAATGGTAAACATCACCAGCCCCTCCAGCAGGGCCTCATAGAGCTGATTGGGATGCAAAGGCGGACTCATCGGTGTCCCCGGGGGCAGCTGCAGTTTGTCCGCACAGAGCGCCACGAAACGCTGACAGGACACCTGCATGGCCCAGGGTACGGAAGCGGGCGCACCCCACAACTCACCATTGATAAAGTTACCAATGCGTCCCGCACCCAGGCCGAGCGGCACCAGCGGCGCAATGAAGTCGGTAGACTGAAAAAAGCCCATGCCGTGACGGCGCCCGAATAGCCACATGGCCACCAGCACCCCGAGCAGACCGCCATGAAAGGACATGCCGCCCTGCCAGATCCGCAGCAGCGAGAGCGGGTCCCGCAACAACTCATCGAAGCCGTAAAACAGGCTGTAGCCGAGACGGCCGCCCAACACCACGCCCAGGGCGATATAGAACAGCAGGTCATCGACCTGTTCCACCCGCCAACCGGAACCCGGCCGGGCGGCGCGTAAACGGCCCAGCCACCAGCCGGCGACAAACCCCACCAGATACATGGCCCCGTACCAGTGCACAGCAACCGGTCCAAGTGAGAACAGGATTGGATCAATATTTGGGTATGTCAACATAGGGCGCTATCTTATGGTCAGGATCAAAATAAATCACCCCAATATTTCTGCCGGGGTGAACCAGAACGAGAGTTGCAGGACAACCAAATGTAGTGGGACAACCATCGCTAGGGAGCGTTCAATATGCGCTATACAATTATCGCCCTGTTGTTAGGGTTACAGCCGGGCCTTTTATCCGCCGGCGGTGTTGAGATCATTTCCGCCATCGCCAATGCCGCCGGCAATGGCCGCTATCATATTCAGGTGACCCTGCGCCATACCGATAGCGGCTGGGAACATTATGCCAACGCCTGGCGGGTACTGGCACCCGACGGGAGCATTCTGGGTGAAAGGAGACTGCTCCATCCCCACGTGGACGAACAACCCTTCACCCGTGGACTCACCATCACCATTCCGGATGAGGTAACCGAGGTAGAGATAGAGGCACAGGACTCCCGTCACGGTATCGGCAGGCAGCGTTTCAGGATCCGACTACATCGATGATGAGAAAAGCGATCTGGATCAAGGACTACAGAAAAATAGTGAAATAAATGCTGCTCGGGGTGCCATCCAGGGTTGCAAAACAGGACAGCTTTAGGAAAAAGGGTTATGCTTACACCAAGGATGATTGTTCTCGTAAGACAATAATTTCCTTAGTGTTAGTAATTGTATTCGTTGATATCACATCAAGGTGCTAAAGCTACACATGAAAAATACCGGTGCTCCTGAATACTCAGGATTGTCCTGAATAGCACAAGGCAATCCTGCAGTAGGCAATGCGGCGGCTGGTCATGCCCCGAAAACCCGGCATGACAAAGGTGTGACGGGGGACTGAAAAAAAGACCCAAGAACAGTAATCGGCCACCCAATCGGGAGCTATACTCAAATTTGAACTAACGACAGGTTGAAGAAAATGACTAATGAGAATCCCCAAAACCCCGGGAATCTGGGTCAACGGATGCGCTTCAGACGACAGGAAAAAGGTTGGACACAAGAGCAACTTGCGGTGCGGGCCGGCACAAACCAGGCCGTCATTCAGAAAATTGAAAACGGAAAAAGCCTGCGCCCGCGCAAAATTGACCAAATTGCCGCGGTATTGGATGTCAATCCTGCCTGGTTGATGTTTGGTGATGAACTGGCGGCATCACTTCCGCCTGATGCCATGGCAGTCGCCGAGGCGTGGCATGCCATGCCCGAACCCCACAAATCGAGAATCCAGCGCGAGATCATGGATCACGCCTCGAAAGGGTAACCGATACGCGCATCCTTGTGCCAGATAGGGCACAAGGATGCGCTGATCCCGCTTTCTTGTCTTAGAAGCTGGGCAAGACCCGCAGATAAAAGGTCTTGAGGTAGGCCGTTTCCGGGATGGCCGGATGGACCGGGTGATCAGGCGCCTGAAAACCCCGCTCAAGCAACTGTAGCGAACGGTCGGTATGCCGTGCCGCCTGTTGAATCTCGTGCAGCAGCGTCTCCTCGCCCATGTGATGGGAACAGGAAGAGGAGACCAGGATGCCGTCCTTGCTCAGGACCTGCAGCGCCAACTGGTTCAGACGTCGATAGGCCAACACTCCCTCCTTGGTATCCTTCTTACGCTTAATAAAGGCTGGCGGGTCGACGAGTACCACATCAAAACGCTCATGGGCCTGGCGTAGTTCCTTGAGGGCATCAAAGGCATCGCCCTGCAGCCCGGCCACCTGCTCAGCCACCCCGTTCTCCCGTGCATTACGATCCACGACATCCAAGGCACTGCCGGAGGCATCGACACAGATCACCTCCGTCGCGCCTTTTACCGCCGCCTGCACCCCCCAGGCACCGACATAACTGCAGACATCCAGCACCCGCTTATCCTGGATATAGGGCTGCATGCGCCGCCGGTTGGCCGCCTGATCGAAAAACCAGCCGGTCTTCTGTCCCGCCTGGGAGGGCAGGACAAAGCGAACACCGTGCTCTTCGACCGCCAGCATTTCCGGCCAACCGCCCAGGGCATCCTCCACATAGAGTTCCAGACCCTCCAGTTGCCGCGCCGGCGAGTCGTTGCGAAACAGCACGCCGACCGGGCGCAGCACCTTAACCACTGCCGCCAGAATTTCCGCCTTGAGCTGCTCCATACCGGCGGTGGTGACTTGGATCACCAGATAGTCACCAAACCGGTCGATGACCAGTCCCGGCAGCCCATCGCTCTCGCCAAACAGCAACCGGTAGAAGGGCTTTGGATAGAGCCGTTCACGCAGACCCAGGGCTACCTTCAAGCGGTGCACAATCAGCGATCCACTGAGCGGATGCTGGCGATCACGGCTCACCATTCGTGCACAGATCAGGGAGTGTGGATTGGCATAGCCGGTACCCAGCAGCTTCTCCCGGTTGCTGAAGATCTCCACCGGCTGTCCCGGCTGCAGGCTTTTTAGCGGCGTAATCGAGCTATCGATCTCGTTGCTGTAGATCCAGCAGTGGCCGGCGCGCAGACGTCGGTCCTCGTTTTTTTTCAATCGCAGCGGAGCAAAATTCATGGCCGGAAATCCTGGTGTCATCGGAAGGTAAAAACGCGCACGCAAGATTATCAGATTTGACAACCGGGTGCTCAGTTAAATATATTGCGCCGACATATAACGACCCGATATATTTATCGATATGAATACCAGCCATCTCTGTCTCGGCATTTTAAGCCTCGGCGACGCCAGCGGCTATGAAATCAAGAAGGCGATAGAGCAGACTTTCAGTCACTTTCAGGCCACCAGCTACGGATCCATCTACCCGGCTCTGGCAAAACTGACCGAACAGGGTCTGGTCAGTTTTCACGAAGAGACCCAGCAGAAGCGACCGACCAAGAAGGTGTTCACCCTCACCGAGACCGGTCGGGAACATTTTTTTCAGGCCCTGATGCGCGCCGAACCGGCCGAACAGTACCGTAGTGATTTTCTGTTCCTGATGATGTTCGCCCACCTGTTGCCAGCCGAACAGATCTCGACACTCCTGGAAAAACAGACCACCCACTTGCAGACTGAACTGGGCATCCTGGAGCGGATCATCAGCGAGTGCGAGACCCTCACACCGGGCATGCGCTTCACCCTGGAGTACGGCATCACCGCCAACCGGGCGCTGCTTCAGTTAATACAAAATCGCAGCCCTTCACTGCTCGAGGAGATCGTCGCGGCCAGGAGCCCACATTCATCATGATCATTGACCATGCTACCAAGTCCTTACTCTGGGGAAGCCTGCTGACTCTTGCGGCCCTGCCCGGCATGGCGCAGGAGCGACCTATCCAGATCACCACCGCCCCACTGGGTGAAGTGGCCATTCACCAGGAGTATTCCGCACCCGCGACGACCCTGAGCTTGAACGAAAGCCGCATCAGCGCCGAGACAACCGGGACCATTCTGAGTATTCCGGTACAGGTGGGCGACCGGGTGGAGCGGGACGCCCTGCTGACCGCGCTGGATTGTCGGGACTATCAGCTCAAACTGCAGAAGGCCGAAGCGGGACTGACCAGTATCGAAGCCCGGGTCGCTCTGGCAACACGGCAGATCGCACGCACCCGATCCCTGCGCAAGACAAGTAGTGTTTCCGAAGAACGGCTCAATCAACAGGAGACCGACCTGCGGATCGCGGAGGCCGATCGTCAGGCCCAATTGGCCGGTATCGCCGAGGCCCGATTGAACCAACAGCGCTGTGAGATCAAGGCTCCCTTTGCCGGTGTGGTCAGAGAACGCCTGGCCGGTGAGGGGGAGTGGGTCAATCCGGGTCAGCCGCTGGTTCACCTGATCGACCTGGAACGCCTGGAGATCTCGGCCCAGGTCTCGGTGGATCGGGTCGCGTCACTGCAGGAAGCCGACAGCATCGTGTTGGAGACCAATCAGGGCGTGTATCCGGTCAGACTGCGCCAGATAGTCCCGGTGATCGAATCACTCGGCCGCAACCGGGAGGTGCGCCTGCAGTTTACCGATGGCCGTGCGATGCCCGGCAGTAGCGGACGTCTGCTCTGGCAATCACAACAGACTTATGTGCCGGCTGATCTGCCGGTCAGACGGGGCGACACCCTGGGCCTGTTTACCATTGAACAGGGGAAGGCCCGCTTCATACCGTTAACCCGGGCACTAGAGGGACATCCGACCCAGGTGGATCTGCCGGCCAACACCCTGCTGGTCATCGAGGGACGGCAGGCACTGTCGGATGGCGCCGCCATCGAGCTGGCCAACTAGGGATTGCCGACACCATGCTGGGACGATTTTTTAGTAACCATGTATTGGCTAACCTGACCTTCGGCCTGGTGCTGCTGGTCGGCTTTCTCTCCTACAACCTGATGCCCCGGGAACAGGACCCGAGCATCAATTTCAACTGGATCGATATCACCACGGTGCTGCCGGGTGCGGCGGCGGCCGATGTGGAGAAGCGCGTCACCGAGGTCCTGGAGAAGAAGATCCGCACCATTTCGGATATCAAATTTGTCTCCAGCGTCAGCCGCGAGAGTATCTCCAGCATCCTGGTGCGGTTCGAGGACATCAAACCCGAGGTGTTTGATAAACGCGTGGCGGACCTGCGGCGCGAGGTACAGAACGCGGACGATGAACTGCCGGACAATGCCACCACGCCGTTCGTGTTTGAGATCACCACCGCCAACGCCTTCCCCAGTGCCACCTTGGCGGTGATCGGGCCGGCGGACGATGAAAACCTGCGCCGGCAGGCCGAGAACGTCAAGAAGGACCTGGAGCGCATCAAGGGGGTCGATCGTATCCTGGATACTGCGCTGCGCGATCCCGAACTGCAGATCAACTTCTACCCGGAACGCCTGGAGGCCGCCGGCATCACCCCCGGACAGCTGGCGGATACAGTCACCCGCAGCTTCCAGGATCTGGCCGCCGGCAGCGCCCGGGTGAACGACCAGAACTGGCTGGTGCGCATCATCGGCCAGGACAGCGACCCCGGCTACCTGGCCGCCCTGCCGGTGGCAGGTGTCAGCGGCGAGGTGCCGCTGGGTGACTTGGCCCAGGTAGTGCGGGCGCGGGAGAAACAGGACAAGGCAGTTTTCTACCAGGGACGCCCGGCGGTGATGCTGGCGATCACCAAAAAGGAGAGTGCCAACACCCTGGAACTGGTGCAGAAGATCACCGAGTACGCCGCTGAGCGCAACCGCTTCCAGGACAAGACCGGCGTCGAGGTGGTGCTGATCGACGACCAGACCGAGATCACCCGCAACGCCCTCGACATCATGCAGACCAACGCCTTGCTGGGCCTGATCATGGTGCTGTTTGTCACCTGGCTGTTCCTCGGTGGTCGCATCTCGCTGCTCACTACCATCGGTATCCCGTTCATCCTGGCGGGCACCTTCCTGGTGCTCAACACACTGGATCAGACACTCAACGTCAGCGTGCTGCTGGGGGTGGTGATCAGCCTCGGTATGCTGGTGGACGACGCCGTAGTGGTAGTGGAGTCGATCTACTACCGCCTGCAACGGGGCATGGCTGTGCTGCCCGCCACCCTGGAGGCGCTCAGGGAGGTGTTTGCCCCGGTCACCACCGCCGTGCTGACAACCATGGCCGCATTTATGCCGCTGATGCTGCTGCCCGGCATCCTGGGCAAGTTCATGCTGATCATCCCGCTGGTGGTAACCATCGCCCTGGCCATCAGCCTGATCGAGGCCTACTGGATGCTGCCGGCCCATATGTTGGGGGCCAATGTGCACTTTGAAAACCCCTCACGAATACAGCGCTGGCGCACCGATGCCCTGCACTGGATTCGGATCAAATACACCCGACTGCTGGTACGCGCCCTGCACTGGCCGAAAATCATCCTGCTTGGCGTGCTGATGATGTTTATTGCCGCCGTCGCGGCAACCGCCAATGGCCTGGTCAAGATCGACTTTTTCGCCACCGATCCGATCCGGCTGTTCTACGTCAGCCTGGAGATGCCGGCCGGCACCCCGCTGGATGTCACCCGCGACAAGGTGCTGCAGGTGGAGCAGAAGATCCGCCGACACATCCAGCCGGGCGAGACGCGCAACATCCTCAGTTACGCCGGCCAGCTGTTTACCGAGACGGCGCCCTTCTTCGGCGACCATTACGGACAGATACTGGTGGCGCTGAATCCGAAGACCGATCAACTGCGCAGCGTGGACGAGATGATCGAGTCCATGCGTGCCGACATCGAGGCCACTGCCGGCCCGAACAAGATCTCCTTCCTGCGTCTGGCCGGCGGCCCGCCCACCTCAAAACCGGTCCAGGTCAAGGTGCGGGGGGACGACACCGGCACCATCCGTGCAGCGGTACGGGAGCTGAAATCGATCCTGAAACAGAATCCGGCCATCCGTGATATCACCGATGACGACAGCCAGGGCCAGATGGAACTGGCGCTGCGCGTGAATCAAGACGCCGCCCGCCGCGCCGGTATCAGCCCAGCTGAAGTTACCCGCACCCTGCGGCTGCTGGTGGATGGGGAAATCGTCAGCAAGATGCAGGACCGGGGCGAGGAGCTGGAGGTGCGGGTTCGCGCCCTGCCACGCACCCTCGCCACCATCGGCGAGCCGGGCGACTACACCCTGCCCCTGCCCAACGGCGGGCGCATCGCCCTGACGGAGCTGGTACACAGCACCACCGGACCGAGCAACAACAGCATCCGCCACTACAATTTCCGCCGCACCATCACGGTGGAGGCGGACCTGGACAAGCAACAGACGGACACGGTGACTGCCAACCGGCAGATCCAGGAGGCGTGGGACCTGATCGCCGGACGCTATCCCAGTATCGATCTCGATTTCTCCGGCGAGCTGGACGATATCCAGGAGAGCCTGGATGCCATTGCCGTGCTGTTCCTGTTCGGCGTCGGGCTGATGTATCTGATCCTCGGCACCCAGTTCAAGAGCTATTTCCAGCCGCTGATGATCCTGGCCACCGTCCCCATGGCCTTTACCGGCGTGGTGATCGGGCTGATGATTACCGCCAACCCGCTGAGCCTGTTCACCCTGTACGGCGTGGTGGCGCTGGCCGGCATCGCGGTGAATGCCGCCATCGTGCTGATCTCCGCCGCCAATGAACGGCTGGAGCGGGGTATGAGCGTGTTGCACGCCACCCTGTACGCGGCACGCCGCCGGGTGATCCCGATCCTGATCACCTCCATGACCACCATCGCCGGACTCTTCTCCCTGGCCACCGGGCTGGGTGGCGCCTCGCTGATGTGGGGTCCGGTCGCCACCGCCATTGTCTGGGGCCTGGCGGTCTCCACGGTGCTGACCCTGTTCGTCGTGCCGCTGCTCTACCGGCTGTTCATGGGGGCCGGCTGGGTGACCCGCCGACGCCTGGCGGCGCTGAAAAAAGTCCATTACGAACTACAAACCGAACCCACGGATCGACTATAATAGCTCCGCCTTCACCCGCCGATACACGGCGGGTGATCCTGACTGAATCACCCGGGCTTTATCGATACCTGACCACCATGAGTAATCCGTTTACCGCCGCCTGGAGTGAACAGGGCCACCTGATCTGCCTGGGTCGCTGGGAGATCAGCTACCAGGGCCGCCCCCTGCAGGTCCCCGCCCCCCGCAGCGAAGAGGATATGGGTACCTATGGCATCTACTCTTTCCTCTATCCGGACGATCCGGAGTTCGCCGAGGGTCTGGAAGAGGACGACTGGGTACTGGAGAACATCGACTGGCTCAGCGACCTGTTCATCGCCAATGAGATCCCCATCGACGAACAGCACGCCCGCTGGTTCTTCCAGGCGGTGAACGGCAGTGACTGGCGTTGCGGCAGCTGTGGTGGCTGTACCTGAATGAGTAAACACTCACACCTGCGCCTGCAGCTGGTGGTCTTCACCCTGGTGGCCGCCTCCTTCACCAATATCTATCTGACCCAGCCGGTGCTGCCGGTGCTGCAGGCCGAGTTCTCGGCCACCACCCTGCAGGTATCCTTCACCGTGGCCGCGGTGATCCTCGGCATCGCCCTCGCCAATCTGCCGTTTGGCGTACTGGTGGACCGCCTGCCGATCCAGCCGATCATCCTCACCGGCGGCATTGCCGTGGCGCTGGGCGGACTGATCTGCGCCGTGACCGACGACCTGTGGATTCTGATCGGCGCACGCTTCCTGCAGGGTCTGTTTATTCCGGCCCTGACCACCTGCATTGCCGCTTATCTGGCCAAGACCCTGCCGATCGAACGGCTCAATGTGGTGATGGGCGCCTATGTCTCGGCCACCGTGGTCGGCGGGCTGGGCGGGCGCCTGCTGGGTGGCTGGATTCACCCGCCGCTGCACTGGCGCTACGCCTTTGTCTCCGCCGCCGTGCTGATCCTGGTCGCTACCTTTCTGGCCCTCAAACAGCTGCCCAGCCAACCGAAGATTGAGACCCAGTCGCGGGAACAGCCGCGATTCTTAAGCCTGCTTGGACGCTGGGAGCTGGTGCGCATCTATCTGGCCGCCGCGGGGGGATTCTTCATCTTTTCATCGGTGTTCAATTACCTGCCTTTCCGGCTGGCGGCCGCGCCCTTCTCCTTCTCCACCGAGCTGATCACCCTGCTCTATCTGGTCTATGTGATGGGCATATTCATGGGGCCGCTGTCGGGTCGAATCAGCAACCGCATCGGCAGCGGCAACACCCTGATCGGCGGCACCCTGCTGCTGGGTTCCTCTGTGGCACTGACCCTGCTCCCCTCCATCACCGCCATCATCCTCGGGCTGTTGGGGCTCTGTGCCGGCTTCTTTGCCGTGCACGCTGCCGCTGTCGGCTCCCTGAACCGGCGCCTCACCGGCGGCCAGGGCCGCGCCAACGCCCTCTACGTACTTTTCTACTACGTGGGCGGCTGGATCGGCATCACCGGCAGTGGCTTTGCCTATACCCAGTGGGGCTGGCAGGGGGTGATCCTGATCTGTCTGCTGCTGCTGATACTCCCTTTTATGGCCGGATTAGGAGAGCGCAGGGACGTCCGGCGCTGATTTCGGTTATATTAAGCCGCCTGAAGATCACAAACCCTTATAGAGAAGACCGTCAGCCGTGAAGTTGAGTCTGCAAGAGTTCCGCGCCTGGAAGAACAAGAGCATCACCCTGCTGGGCATGTCCGGGGTGGGCAAGACCCACCTCTCCAAAACCATGCGCCGCTACAACTGGTTTCACTACTCCGGTGACTACCGCATCGGCACCCGTTACCTGGATGAGGCGATCCTCGACAGCATCAAGCAGGAGGCGATGCGGATACCCTTCCTGAAAGAGCTGTTGCGCAAGGACTGGATCTATATACGTAATAACATCAAGGTGGATGACCTGGGGCCGGTGCTCTCCTATGTCGGCAAGCTGGGCAATCCGGAACGGGGCGGGGTCCCGCTGGGAGCATTTCAGCAACGCCAGGCGCAGTATCGCCGGGCCGAGATCAACGCCATGCGGGATGTTCCCGAATTTATCCGCAAAGCGCGGGAGATCTACGGCTATCAACACTTCGTCAATGATGTGGGTGGCAGTCTGTGTGACATGGAGGAGCCCGGCGTCATTGATCTATTGGCAGAACACAGCTTGATCCTCTACATCCAGGCCACCGAGGCGGATGAGGAGGCGGAGCTAATACGGCGCGCCCGGAGCGATCCCAAGCCGCTCTATTTTCGCCCCGCCTTCCTGCAGCAACAGGTGCAGACATACCTGGAGGAGCAGCGACTGCAGTATGCCGCGCAGATGGACCCGGATGATTTCACCCGCTGGATCTTCCCGCACCTGTTCCGCTCGCGCATCCCGCACTATGAGGCGATTGCCGGGCCGCTCGGTTATACCGTCACCTCCCTGGAGGTGAACCAGGTACGGGATGAGGCCGATTTCCTGGCCCTGCTGGAGCTGGCCATTTCACGCAAACAATGGGACTGACCCGGAGCCACCATGCCACTGGTATCACACAACAACCTGCCCACTTTTGAACGCCTGAGAAAATCCGGCCAGACGGTACTGAAACCGGACCGGGCGCAACACCAGGATATCCGCGAGTTGCACATCGGCCTGCTGAACATGATGCCGGACGGCGCCCTGGAGCCCACCGAGCGCCAGTTTTTCCAACTGATCGGCGAGAGCAACCCGATCGCCCAGTTCTATGTACACCCCTTTACCCTGGACGAACTGCCCAGAGGCACCAAGGCTCGCAAACATATCGACCAGTACTATGAGCCGCTGGAGAAGATCCAGGCAGACGGCCTGGACGCCCTGATCATTACCGGCGCCACCCCGATCCATCCCAATCTGGCCGATGAACCGTTCTGGGAGCCGCTGGAGCGGGTGGTCGAGTGGGCCTATGAAAATGTCACCTCGACCCTCTGCTCCTGTCTAGCCACCCACGCCGTACTGGAGGCGCGCCACGCCACCAAACGCAAACCGCTGGGTTTCAAGCGCTGGGGGGTATTTCCACACCGGGTAATGGATCGGGTCCATCCGCTGGTGAACGATGTGAATACCCGCTTCGACGTGCCCCACTCCCGTTTCAACGAGATATCACGCCAACAGTTCGAGGACGCCGGCCTGCATATTCTGGCCGAAAGTGACGTGGCCGGGGTGCATCTGGCGGTCAGCAAGGACGGCTTCCGCATGGTCTATTTCCAGGGTCATCCGGAATACGAGACCATCAGCCTGCTGAAGGAGTACAAACGGGAAGTGCTGCAGTTTGCAGCCGGCAAGCGGCCAACCTACCCGCCCTTCCCCGACAACTACTTCATGCCCCAGGTAGAGGCCATTTTCAATGAGTATCAACTCTACCTGGAACGCGCCCTGTTGGAGGGCACCGAGCTGCCGGAATTCCCGGAACAGTTGATCAGCGCGGATCTGGACAACACCTGGCACGATACCGCGGAGGGCATCGTGGGTAACTGGATGGGCCTGGTCTACCAGATCACCCACCGCGAGCGACACCTGCCGTTCATGGAGGGTGTCGATCCGGACAACCCTCTCAACCTCAAGAGCATAGGTCGCAGCTAAAGCTGCTCCTACAGCCGTGAAAGATCACCGTTAGAACGGTCCCCTGCAAATCCCGTTTTTTTCGTGTCCGGAAAAAACGCAGGTGTAGGGGCGGCGTCAGCTGCGCCGGGTTTCCCCAGCCGCGCATAGAACCAATCAATTCCACCGGGCTTTGCCGGTTGATCCGGCTATAGTTTCTGTCATGATCGCTGAAAACACTCGCGGATATTTCAGCTAAACCCGCCATCTGCGCAAACAGAGCACTACAGGAAATCACATGCCCGCAAACCGTCTGAGCGACTGCACCAGCCCCTATCTGCAACAACATGCCGGCAACCCGGTGGAGTGGTATCCCTGGGGTGAGGAGGCACTGAAAAAAGCCCGCCAGGAGGACAAACCGATCCTGCTCTCTATCGGTTACTCCGCCTGCCACTGGTGCCATGTGATGGCTCATGAATCGTTTGAGGACGATGCCACCGCCGAGGTGATGAACCGGCTGTTCATCAATATCAAGGTGGACCGGGAGGAGCGTCCCGACCTGGACCGGGTCTATCAGTCGGCTCATCAATTGCTGGCCCAGCGTCCCGGCGGCTGGCCGCTCACGGTGTTCCTGACCCCGGACGACCAGACTCCGTTTTTTGCCGGCACTTACTTCCCACGGGAGCCGCGCCACGGCTTGCCGTCGTTTAGCGAGATTCTGCACAACATCGCCAACGCCTATCATCAGCAACGGGAAGATATCCTGACCCAAAACAAGGCACTGATCCGGGCCATCAATCAACTCGACCCGATTGCCACCGGCAAGGCCGTGCCACTCGATTCTGCCCCCCTGGAGACCGCTCGCCAGCAGTTGGCCGGCAGCTTTGACGAGACCCACGGCGGCTTTGGCAATGCGCCAAAATTCCCCCACCCCAGTAGCCTGGAGCAGCTGCTCAGACACTGGGCGGCCACCGGCAGCAGCGATCCCCGCTCCCTCTATATGGTGGACTTCACCCTGACCCGGATGGCCCTGGGCGGTATCAACGACCAGCTCACCGGGGGCTTCTGCCGCTACTCGGTGGACAGCCAGTGGATGATCCCCCACTTCGAGAAGATGCTGTATGACAACGGCCCACTGCTGGGCCTCTATGCCGATCTGTGGCAGGCCACCGGCAATCCGCTGTTTCGGGAGACGGCGCTGAACACCGCCCACTGGGTGATGACCGAGATGCAATCGCCCGAAGGGGGGTTTTACTCATCCCTGGACGCCGACAGCGAGGGCCACGAGGGACGCTTCTACGCCTGGGATCGGGCCGAGGTCAAGCAACTGCTGAGTGAAGACGAATACCGCCATTTCAGCCGCTATTACGGCCTGGACCGTGAACCCAATTTTGAGGGTCTGTGGCATCTACACGGCTATACCGATATAGCCACATTGAACAGCGAACTGGGCAGCAACTCGGAACAGGCACGTCAGCTATTGACGCAGGCACGCCAGAAGCTGTTCAAACATCGGCAGAAACGGGTACGCCCCGGACGTGACGAGAAGATCCTTACTACCTGGAACGCCCTGATGATCAAGGGGCTGGCGCGGGCCGGTCGGCTGCTGGATGAGCCGACCCTGATCACCTCAGCCCGCCGTGCAGTTGATTTTATCCAGCAGCAGTTGTGGCGCGACCGGCACCTGCTGGTCTCCTACAAGGACGGCCAGGCCCATCTGAACGGCTATCTGGATGATTACGCCAACCTGATCGAGGCGCTGCTGGAGCTGTTGCAGGCTCAGTGGGACAGCCGGCTGCTGGCATTCGCCACAGAACTTACCGATATCATGCTGGAGCGGTTTGAAGACAAGCAACAAGGTGGCTTCTTCTTCACCTCTAATGACCATGAGACGCTGATCTACCGTCCCAAGCCATTTGGCGATGAATCGATACCGGCCGGCAACGGTGTTGCCGCGTCCGTGTTGACCCGTCTCGGCCACCTGCTGGGCGAGACGCATTACCTGCATGCCGCCGAGCGCACCCTGCACTGCACCTGGGAGCACCTGAAACAGATCCCCCACGCCTACTGCACCATGCTGAAGGCGCTGGATGAACTGATCAATCCCACCGAGGTAGTCATCCTGCGGGGGGATGAAGCCGCCATGCAACCCTGGGTCAAGCGGGCGAATCAGCACTATGCCCCACGCCGCATCACCTTCGCCATACCCGCCTCGGCCCGCGACCTTCCGGAGGCATTGAAGATAAAACGGGCGCAGGGGGATTGCATCGCCTATCTCTGCCACGGCTCCCACTGCGAGGCGCCGATCCACGCGTTCGACGGGTTTGATCAGGCATTACAGAACGGTGACACATCGGCCCACCCGGAGAGCCAGCAGTTCGACGGTGCCGTGGGGTCGTTCAAGCGTTCCCGCGAATAGTTACCTTGTGCGCTATCGGCGTGCCAAATCGGATGACACCGGTCCGGCATCGCCTGTTTCATCCGGCGCCAGCAAACCGGCTGGACCTATATCAAGGTCTGACTTTACCCTCAGATCATTATCCGCGGTAAGCGGCCGAGACGAAAAGAGCCGGACGCCGCAGTCGACAAACCAGAGAGAGGAAGAGATATGATAACCAAGACCCACAACCTGATCGCCCTGTTGCTGTTTTTCGGTATGTTCGCTGGACAGCCACTGTTGGCGGCGGAAGACGCCCCCCACAAGGTAGTAATCCAGGTCAGTACCGACGATCCCCGTACTCAGACCATTGCCCTGAACAACGCCGTCAATCTACAGAAGGCGTTGGGACAGGATAATGTCCAGATCGAAATCGTCGCCTACGGCCCCGGGCTCGGCATGCTGACCAACGACTCCAAAATGGCTGAACGCATTACCAGCCTTGCCATGCAGGATATCCAGTTCAGCGCTTGCGGCAACACCATGAAGGGCGTAGCGAAAAAGACTGGTAAAATGCCGGTACCGCTGGAAGGTGTCACGGTGGTGGAGGCCGGTGTGCTGCGGCTGATGGAGCTGCAGGAACAGGGCTATGCCTACATAAGACCCTGAGTCGGTCGGTCATCGACCCAGATGATCTCCTTCCCAGGCGACGATCCAGACACCACACGTAGGGGCAGGCCCCCGTGCCTGCCCTTTTCCGGGGCGCCACTGCTCCCGGGCAACCACGGGAGATTGCCCCTACCAGACTGCGTTGAAGCCGCACAGGTGTTTTAGCAAAACCCCGATTATATAACGCCGTTCCGTCCCTTCAGGTCTCAACCATCACTCCGCCTAACCAACAACTGGCGATCCGCCTCCAGGCCCATGGACAGCAGAAACGGATCATCCGTTTGGCGCTGTTTGAATCCCACCTTGTCCTGCAGCCCCAGCCAGCGCTGCTTCACCAGCTCCTGACCGATCGGCGCGCCCAGGCTGCTGCCCGGCCCCAGCAGGATCAGCCGATCCGGGGCAAACTCCTTGATCGCCACCTCGACCGCGGCGGAGAAGTTGAACGGGGCCACCACCTGATGACCCAGGGTGTATTCATACAGTGCCAGGGCATCGGTCGCCAGGGGTTGCCAAATGTGGCCCCGGCCATCGATCAGGGGCAGTTCGGGCCGACCAAACAGGCCGGGTGACAGCAACGCCCGGGCACGCTGTGCGACCGGTTCGAGCAGCGGTGTGTGGAAGGCCGCATGCCTGGCCAACTGCATCGGATAGCGATCCGCGATCGGGGGCAAGGCATGCTTCAACGTCTCGATGCCCGCCGCATTGGCGCCGATTACCCACTGGCCGCCGAGATCAATGGAGAGATAGGCCCGGCAATCCGGCAGCCGGTTCACCTTGTCGATCAGCGCGACAAGGCCCGCTTTAGTCGCAGGATCAGGTCGCCAGGTTTCATCGGCCACCGGATAGACCAGTTGCCCACCGATCGGGCCGTCCTGCATCATCGAACCCATGGTGTTGACCAGGGTGATAGCGGCCTGTCGATCGAGCGCACCGGCCGCCGCGAGAGCCAGATACCAGCCCATGGAGTTGCCGGTGACGGCGACAATCTCATAGCGATCCGGATCGATGTCGGCAAAGTCGGCCAGGGCGCAGGCATAGATCAGCACCGAGGCGTTCTCCCCCGCTCCGTGCTGGCTGGGCGAATAGCGGGAGAGCCCGTCCAGTTCGGTAATCGCCATCTGCCCGCATCGCCTTCGATAACCATCCACGTCCGCGATGAAGGCCATCTTATCGGCATGATGTCTCGCCAGATAACCCAGCTCCTCCCGGTTGTAGCTACCACGCCCGGGGCAGATCACCACGGCGGTCTGTTTCATGACGACTCCCCGTTAATCAGCGCCCGTGCGGCCTCAATGATCTGTTGCTTGTCCGGCAGCACCAGATGAGCCGCCTCGGCCAGCGGAATGAAGCTGTCTTCGGCGGTGACCCGGGTGATCCGGTGCCGTCCCGGCGCCCGCTCCGTCAGCAGCGTCACAATGGCCTCACTGATGGAGCCGGTGCGGCGACACTCATCCACCACCAGCACCCGGTCGCAAGGTGCAACCGCGTCAACCAGCGCCGCCTCATCCAGCGGCGCCAGCCAGCGCAGATCAATCACCCGCAAGTCAATCCCGTGACCCTGTTTCAACTCATGGGCCGCCTGGCGGGAGAGATAGTAACCATTGCCATAGCTGATGATGCAGAGATCGGTGCCGTTACCATGACAACCGAACTCACCCAGCGCAATCGGCATGCCTTCACCGGGCGCCGCATACCCGGCGGTCCAGAGCTCATCACCCGCCTGGTGCAGATCCTGGGTCATGTAGAGGGCAATTGGCTCGATAAAGATCACCACCCGGCGCTGCTGGTGGGCCAGCGTCATGCAACTGCGCAGCATCTGCACCGCATCCGCACCGTTCGAGGGACAGGCGATTACCACACCGGGAATATCGCGAAACAGCGCCAGCGAGTTGTCGTTATGGAAGTGGCCGCCGAAACCCTTCTGATAGGCCAGACCGGCAATCCGCACCACCATCGGATTGCTGAACTGTCCGTTGGAAAAGAATGGCAGGGTCGCTGCCTCGCCGCGAATCTGGTCCTCGGCATTGTGCACATAGGCGAGAAACTGGATTTCCGGTATCGGCAGATAACCGAGCTGCCCCAGGCCAATGGCCAGGCCAAGAATGCTCTGCTCATCCAGTAGGGTGTTGATCACCCGGTGCGGGCCAAACTTCTCCACCAATCCGGTAGTAACACTGTAGACCCCGCCCTTGCTGCCCACATCCTCACCACACACCACGGCGTTGCGATACTGCAGCAGGATATCGGCCAGTGCCAGATTGATCAGCCGTGCCATATTCTGCGACTTGCGCAGCTGCCGACGCTCCCGGCCCAGCATCGCCTCGCGGGCAGCGGGTTCGGCAAGCGGGATCTCGGAAAATGTCTCATGCACCGGTGCTATGGGCGCCATCACCTCGACGGCGCTCTGCAGCTTGGGCCGGCTAATGGCCTGCTCGGCAATACGGGCCACCCGCTGCGCAATCTGCCTGTTCAAGGCGCAGATCTCCTCACCACTGAGAATGCCCTGCTCCAGCAGGATACGGGCCGAATGCAGCAGTGGGTCCTGCCGCTCATCCGCTTCCACCTGCTGTAAGGTACGGTAGCCCACCTCGGTATCGGAACCGGCGTGCCCGAGCAGGCGAATCACCCGCATGTGCAGAAATACCGGCTTGCGCAAGCGCCGCGCATAGTCCACGGCGGCCCGCACTCCACGGGCGGTATCGAGCAGATCGGTGCCGTCACAATAGAGATAGTGCAGCCCGGCACGCCCGGAAAAGCTGGCATGAATCCAGCCCCTGGGGGTACTGGTGGAGATACCGATGCCGTTGTCCTCACAAACGAACACGATCGGCATGGGTGAATTCTGGTAAGCGGCCCAACCCGCCGTGTTGATCGCGCCCTGGGCGGTGGAGTGGTTGGCCGAGGCATCCCCGAAATTGCACAGGATGACACTGTCGCGCGGCAGCGATGGACCGTCCGGCTCCAGTGTCTGCGCCAGACCCAGGGCATGGGCCGCCCCCATCGCCTTGGGCAGGTGGGAGGCGATGGTGCTGGTCTGGGGCGGCACCAGCAGGGTCTTGCTGCCGAGCACCTTGTGCCGCCCGCCGGAAATGGGGTCATCGCGGGAGGCAACAAAGGAGAGCAGCATGTCATACAGTGGCGTCTCACCGGGGCGCTGCTTGCTGCGCTGAATCAGCAGTGCACCGCTGCGATAATGCAGAAATGCCATATCGCTGATACGAAAAAGTTTGCCGAGTACCGCATTGCCTTCATGGCCGGCACTGCCGATGGTATAAAAGCTCTCATTCCTGGCGCGCAACCGGCGCGACTGGTAATCGAGATGCCGGCTCATCAACTGACTCTCAAACAGATCCACCAGATCGGTCGGCGCCAAACCGGTGGCGAAGAGGCTCAACCTGACGACCGGCTCTGGCAGTTCCCCCTTCATCACCCACTCGGAAAATTGCAACTCGATGATTTCGGCCCTGCTTTTCATCATGCCACTTGCTATTGTCAATTGATGAAAAGATTGTATACCAGCCGCCATCAGAATAGTGACAAAACCATCGGACACACAGACCACACGTGGATAACAAGAGGGGCTGGCAATGCTTGTTGGATACCCCCGTCAAGCGGCGGCGAAACCTATCCAGAAAAAAAGATCAGGCCGGACTTTGTCCGGCCTGATCTTTTTATTGCTGACTATCTGACTTCAGGTAACGGTCTAGCGATCTCGATAGTCGTTCAAGCGATCCTGCATGCGGCTAAAATCCGTCTGCATATTTTCCTTGTCTTGCCGACCGGCCGCCGTGGCGGGCAACTTGGTCATGTCTTCAGAACTGGCGGTCTGGTTTACCCCATAGTTCTCCCCATAGAACACATCAAGCCGGATATCTGTAGCATAATCGGCTGACGCAGTGTTGATGAATGCCAATGTAACGAATGCGGTAATAAGTAGACGTTTCATAGTTTATCTCCTGAAATTTTACGTTTTGGATCAACTCAAACGATCCTTACCGTAAAAGACCCAGGAATTGAGCCAATTCTTTCACCGCATTTATTATTATTCCGTGTAGAGATTCGAATATTCCGTCCAGCTGTTGATCGCCCTCCCCGGGGGTACGTCAATAGCCTCGATGCGGATCAGCCAAGCGCCAGCCAGAGTCCCACCCCCATCATTAGGGTGCCAGCCAGCCGGTTGAGCAGGCGCACGTTCCCGCGCTTCTGCAAAAACAGGCTCAGGGTCCGGCCACCACTGGCATAGAGCACCAGACAGCCGAACTCGATCAACAGGATCAAACCCAACAACAGCGTAAGTTGTGGCAGCATGGGTTGCTGATCGCTGATAAAGGGCGGCAACAGGGAGATAAAGAATGCCCAGCCCTTGGGGTTGGCCACTGCCGTCACGAACCCCTGCACCGCAAGGGCCATCCCGGTGGCGCGCTCATGTCGGGGGCAATCGAGATCAATCGCCAGCTTGCCACGGGAACGCCACATCTGGATGCCGAGATAGATCAGATAGGCGCCGCCCAGATATTTAAACAATTCAAAGGCGACGGGGTAGCGCAACATCAGGGTGGCCACGCCAATGACTGCGGCGGCAGCCACCAGGCCCACGCCAAGCAACTCACCCGCCATCATCCAGAAGGTCCGCCGGACACCGATGGTCATCCCCAGGGTCATGGAGAGGGTCATACACATGCCCGGTGTCACCGAGACAAATAAGAAAGTGGGTATAAAAACGCCCAACAGGGTGGGGTTCAGGACCGAACTCATCGTTATCGCCGCCAGCGCTGCTCCGCCTGGTCATCGGTGTGGCGTGCATCGACCCAGCGATCACCTTCCGGTGTCTGCTCCTTCTTCCAGAACGGGGCGCGGGTCTTGAGATAATCGATGACAAACTCACAAGCCTGGAACGCCTCGCCGCGATGGGCGCTGGCGACCGCCACCAGCACAATCGGATCCAGCGGCTGCAGCGGACCAACCCGATGAACCACTCGGATACCCATCAGTTGCCAGCGCTCATTGGCCTCATCGACTATCGCCTGCAGCGCCTTCTCGGTCATGCCGGGGTAGTGCTCCAGGGTCATGGTGGTGACCCGGTCACCCTCGTTGATATCGCGCATCTGGCCCAGAAAGGTGACCAGGGCGCCGATGGCCGGGTTCTCCCGGCGCAACTCTTCCTGGATTGTGGCGAGATCAAAAGGTTCGGTCTGGATTTTTATCTGGTTCATGGCGTAGTACCGTGCAGACAGAGAATAAGGTGGATGCGCTACCGCTTATCCACCCTACATAGATTTGTAGGGGTCGATACCCGTAGGATGGGCAAAACGTAGCGTGTCCATCAACGGCCACGCAAAACCACCTTCCCAACGAAGGAGTATATCTAACCGCCGGTAACCGGGGGAAAGAAGGCCACTTCGTCACCCTCCTTCACCGGCATCTCCAGATCGCACATCTCCTGGTTGACCGCCACCAGCACGGTCTGATCATCGGCAAACAGCTCGCCCCAGAGACCGCCGCGTGCCTGCAACAGTTTGACAATGGCGGCCACCGAATCCAGTTCAGGGCTAAAGTCCAGTGTCTCGGAACCGGTTTGCAGCGCCTCGCGCAGGCGGGCGAAATAGAGCAGTTTGATCATTTGAGTAACTCACTAAAGGGCAGAAATTTTACCATTGCTCCGCGGGTCAGGGTCTGCTGTTCCGGCAGGATCGCCAGGCCATTGGCCCAGGTAAGGGAGTTGAGCACACCGGACGAGCGGCTGGAATAGAGACTGACCTGCGCCTGACCCTGGGCATCCAGATTGAGCTGAGCACGGGCAAACTCACGCCGCTTCTCCGCCTTCGGCCAGTCGAAATCGGCCTTGGCCAGGATCGGTGTTGGCGTCAGCTCTTGATCCCTGACACCCTGACATTTGAGGATAAACGGACGGGCAAACAGGCAGAAGGTGACAAACAGGGAGACGGGATTGCCCGGGGTACCGATAAAGGGCGTGCCTTCGATATGGCCGAACGCCAGCGGCTTGCCCGGGCGGATGGCGATTTTCCACAGATCCAATGAGCCGAGCGCCTCGACCGCCGGCTTCAGGTGATCCTCTTCACCCACCGAGACGCCACCGGAGGTCATCACCAGATCGGCCTGTCCGGCCGCGGTGGAAAGGGCCCGACAGGTCGCATCGAAGGTATCTTCCACAATACCCAGGCTGACGACTTCACAGCCCAGCGCCTGCAGCAGCGCCCGCAGGGTGTACTCGTTGGAGTTGTAGATCTGTCCCGGCCCCAGCGGCTGGCCGGGGTTGATCAGTTCATCGCCCGACGAGAAGAGCGCCACCTTGAGCCGTCGGTAGACCACCAACTCACCAACTCCAACGGAAGCCGCCAGCCCCAAATGCTGGGCACCTAGCCGGGTACCCGCCTGCAGGACCTCCTGTCCAATGCGGGTATCTTCACCGGCACGGCGAATATTGGCCCCCGGCTCCGGCCATTCGCGGATGGTGACTTCGTCTCCATTCTGGTCACACACTTCCTGAATCACCACGGCATCGGCATCGGCGGGCACCGGCGCGCCGGTAAAGATCCGTGCCGCCGTACCTGCAGCCAGCGGCTGAGGCGCCGCGCCAGCCGGAATACGCTGGGAGATAGGCAGGGTATGGGGCGCGCCCTTCAGGTCCGCCGTGTTCACCGCGTAGCCATCCATCGCGCTGTTGTCCCAGGGTGGCATGTCGATTTTGCTCACCACCGGCTCGGCCAGGATGCGCCCGTTGGCCTCGGCCAACGGCACCGTCTCGCTCTCGCGCACCGCACTGGCATGGGCGAGCAGCAGGGCCAGTGCCTCTTCAAGCGGCTTCATGCTGGGTTCGGTTACGGAAGAACAGCCACATTCACTCATTGGTCTCTACTCTCGGGTTCTGTTGCTGGATCGACTTCAAGCCCGAAACATCTGGGCGAAATTACACGGCCGTGTGCGGTGATCCAGTTGCGGATTAAGGATCTTGTCCCAACCGGTACGACAGGCACCAGTGGAGCCCGGCAGACAGAAAACCAACGTCTGGTTGGTCAGCCCGGCAATGGCCCGGGACTGGATCGCCGAGGCACCGATCTCCTCCAGCGAGACATGCCGAAACAGCTCACCAAAACCTTCGATGGACTTCTCCAGCAGTGGCAGCACCGCCTCCGGGGTACTGTCGCGGCCGGTAATGCCGGTGCCGCCGGTACTGATTACCACGTGCACTTCCGGGTCGGCGATCCAGCGCGAGAAGATCGCCCGCATCTGGTAGACATCATCCTTGACAATCGCCTTCTCTACCACCCGGTGCCCGGCGGTCTCTGCACCCTGCTGGAGGATCTTGCCCGATTTGTCGGTCTCTTCGGTGCGGGTATCCGAGATGGTCAGTACCGCAATATTCAGGGGCACAAAGCCCGATTCATCATAATGTCCTGTCATTTTCTACTCTCGAAATTCGGGTCAGAGGGTATATCCGAAGGCGATTCTGAAGCACTGCTCGAACTCATCGCGTTGGAATCGGTGATTCTGCGGCCCCGCCTCCTCTATCTTGATGCCGCCCATCAGTGAGGCGACACGGCCAGTGGTCTCCCAATCCATATCATTCATCAAACCATACAACAGGCCGGCCCGATAAGCATCACCACAACCTGTGGGGTCAACGATATTGGCTACCGGCGCGACCGGAATCTCGTACTGCTTGTCCCGGGTATAGATCAGCGAACCCCGGCCGCCCCGGGTAATGATCACCGCTTCCACCTGTTGCGCCATCTGCTTCGGGCTGAGTCCGGTGCGCTCTTCCATCAGCTTGGCTTCGTAATCGTTAAAAGCGAGCCAGGTAGCCTGCTCCACGAAATGCATCAGATCCTCGCCGTCAAACATCGGCAGGCCCTGGCCCGGATCGAAGATAAACGGGATCTCCTGTTCGACAAATTGGTTCGCATGTTCGATCATTCCCTGGCGGCCATCCGGGGAGATGATGCCGATGGTGCAGCCTGCTGCCTGATCGACCCGATTCAGGTGAGAGTGGTTCATGGCACCCGGGTGGAAGGCGTTGATCTGATTGTCATCCCGATCAGTGGTGATGTAAGCCTGGGCGGTATAACTATCCTCAATCACCTTGATATAGTCCCGGCTGACGTCATTCTCATCCATCCAGTTGGCATAGGCGCCAAAATCACCGCCGACCGTTGCCATCGGCTTACCGTCCCCTCCCAGCAGCTTCAGATTATAGGCGATGTTCCCGGCACAGCCGCCGAACTCGCGGCGCAGTTCCGGCACCAGAAAGGAGACATTAAGAATATGCACCTGCTCCGGCAGGATGTGGTTCTTAAACTGGTCCTGAAAGACCATGATGGTATCAAAGGCCATAGAGCCACAAATCAGTGCAGACATTCCGTCCTCCGTTGGTATTATTCAAGCTGGGGATTCTACACCGATCGGCGTAGGGCTGGGTAGAAACTGCCAGCAGGAACGCGGCCTGGCAATGATCTAGATCAGATGCAGGGTTGACCAATGAATAAATCCGAGCCCGGGGACGACCGCTGGCAACGCGTCATGCTTAGCGTCTCTCACCAACGGGGGGACAGGATCAGCAGCCAGATGACAATGGTCATCACAATGGCCAGGAACACCGCGGCCGACCCGACATCCTTGGCCCGCCCCGAGAGCTCATGCTGTTCGCCACCAAAACGGTCCACTACTGCCTCAATGGCGGAATTGAGCAGTTCCATCAACAGCACCAGTAGCAGGCTCCCGACCAGCAGAGCCCGCTCGACCCCGCTCTGGCCCAAATAGAGCGCCAGTGGCAGCAGCAAAATCAGCCCCAGCAACTCCTGCCGAAAGGCGGCCTCATGCCGCCAGCAGGCCCCGAATCCAGCCATGGAGTAGCCACCGGCATTAATAATACGACGAATGCCGGTGGCCTTCTGGTTGGCCATTTAATGGGCCCCCGGCCGCCAGGCCAGATCCAGTTCGCGCGCCGCCTTGACGTCATCCAGACGTTTCACCGGCAAGGAATAAGGCGCCCCCTTGACCATCTCGGGATCTTCCTTCGCCTCCTCCAAAATACGGCCCATGGCATCGATAAATCCATCCAGCGTCGCCTTGTCTTCAGTCTCGGTTGGTTCAATCAACAGACACTCCGGTACCAGCAGCGGAAAATAGGTAGTGGGGGCGTGGAAGCCGTAATCCAGCAGACGCTTGGCAAAGTCCATGGTATTGACCCCCAGCTCTTTGGCCTGTTTTTTCAGGGTGATAATGAACTCATGGGTAGCCCGGCGTTGCGGATAGGCCGCCTGAAAACCGACTGCCTGCAACTGTTTTAGCATGTAGTTGGCGTTCAAGGTGGAGAACTCGGCCACCCGGGGCATGCCCTCGCGGCCCAGCATGCGTGCGTAGATATAGGCCCGCAGCAGCACCCCGGCATTACCGGCAAAGGCGGTCAGACGGCCAATACTCTCGGGACACTCCTGCTCGGTGAGCCAACGGTACTGATCATCCTCCCGGGTCACCATGGGTACCGGCAGATAGGGTATCAGACGCTCGCTGACGCCGACCGGGCCGGCGCCCGGCCCGCCGCCGCCATGGGGGGTGGAGAAGGTTTTGTGCAGATTCATATGGATCACATCGAAGCCCATGGCGCCGGGACGCACCTTGCCGAGGATGGCATTCAGGTTGGCCCCGTCGTAATAGAGCAGCCCGCCCGCTTCATGTACCGTTTTCGCTATGGCTTCGATTTTTCGATCAAATACCCCCAGCGTGGAGGGATTGGTCAACATGATGCCGGCCGTCTGCGGGCCGACCACCGCCTTGAGTGCTTCCAGGTCCACATCGCCATCCGGTCCGGTGGGGATCTCGCGCACCTTGTAGCCGCACATTACCGCCGTCGCCGGATTGGTGCCATGGGCCGCATCCGGCGCCAGGATCTCGCAGCGGGCGCTATCGCCCCGCGCCTCATGATAGGCCCGGATCATCGCCACCCCGGCAAACTCACCCTGGGCACCGGCGGCGGGACTGAGCGACACCGCCTGCATGCCGGTCACTTCACGCAGCATCTCCTGCAACTCGTACATGCACGCCATAAAGCCCTGGCTATGGCTCTCCGGCGCCTCGGGATGGCGCGACACCAGCCCCGGCAGACTGGCCAGACTGTTGCAGGCGCGCGGGTTGTACTTCATGGTACAGGAACCCAGGGGATAGAACTGGGTATCGATGGAGAAATTCTTGCGCGACAGGCGAGTGTAATGCCGCACTGCCTGCATCTCGGAGACTTCCGGCAGGGCGGCAGACCGTTTGCGCCGAAACTGCTCGGGAAGGCCGCTGACATCCGCCTTGTCGAGAGGCGACTGCGCCGGGGCATAGCGTCCGGTTTTGGATTGTTCATAAATTAGCATGCTGCAGATTCTCCAGATTACTCTTTCGGTACCAGACCACAGGTGACACCACCCTGCAGCTGGATCACCCGGGCCAGTTTTTCGGCATAGGCCGCAATCTCATCACCGGTCCGCTTCTCGGTGGCGCAAACCAGGATGGCCTCGCCCAGCTCCGGATAGTCGCGCGACAGATCCAGTCCCCCCAGCACATTGTGGGCCGCCAGGGAACGCAGCACACTGGCCGCCTGCGCCGGCAATCGCAGCACCCGCTCATGGAAGGCCGGCCGATCAAACAGCGGCGTCACCCCGGGAATAGCGCCCAGGGCATCTACCAGTTTACGGGTATTCCCAAAACAGGCGGCCGCCGCCCGTTCCAGGCCTTCACTGCCCAGCAGCGCCATGTGGATGGTCGCAGCAGTGACCATCAGGCCCTGATTGGTGCAGATATTCGAAGTCGCCTTGGAGCGGCGGATATGTTGCTCACGGGCCTGCAGGGTCAAGGTATATCCCACCTTGCCATCCAGATCCTCGGTACGCCCGATAATACGCCCCGGCATCTGCCGCACCTGGGCCTGTTTGCAGCAGAGGAAGCCGAAGTAGGGACCACCGGAGGAGAGCGGTGCACCCAGCGGCTGCCCCTCGCCACAGCAGATGTCGGCACCCTGCCCGCCCCACTCGCCCGGTGGGTTCAGTAGTGCCAGGGCCAGGGGATTGACCACGCCAATCGCCAGGGCGCCGTTGGCGTGCGCCCAGTCGGTCAGGGCGTCCACCTCCTCGAGCACCCCGAAGAAATTGGGCTGGGGGATGACCAGCGCGGCGAAATCCTCGCCCTGATACTGTTCCAGCACGGCCGGGTCAGTATGTCCGCCCTGTGGGTCGAACGGCAGCTCCACCAGCTCGATCTGCTGGTTTTTGACAATATTGCGCACCACCCGTCGATAGGCCGGATGCACCGTTCTGGGCATCAGGATGCGCTTGGATTTGGACTTGCGATTGGCTCGCACCGCCATCAACACCGCCTCGGCCAGGGCCGAGGCACCGTCATAGAGCGAGGCGTTGGAGACATCCATGCCGGTCAGCGCCACCATCATGGACTGGAACTCATACAGCAGCTGCAGCGTGCCCTGGCTCGCCTCGGCCTGATAGGGCGTGTAGGCGGTGTAATACTCGCCGCGGGTGGTGATCTGCCAGACCGCCGCCGGTATATGGTGATCATAGGCGCCGGCCCCCAGGAAGCAGACCGGCTGCCCATCCTGGAGTGCGCGCTTGTTCATCAGATGGTCAATCTCCATCTCTGACAACGCGCTGGGTATGGCATCCAGCTGGGAGAGTCGCAGGCTGGCCGGGATCTCATCGAACAGGTCATCGATGGAGGCAGCACCAATGGCTGCCAGCATCTCCTGCACCTCTTCTTCTGTATGGGGGATAAATGGCATGTCTCTCTGAGCCCTCTCAGTGTTCTTCCGATTCCATCACTTCGCTATAGGCATCGGCATCGAGCAAGTCGTCCAGCTCGGCCGGAGCGGAGAGCTTGACCTGAAACAGCCAGCCATCACCAAAGGCGTCCTGATTGACCGTCTCGGGCGCATCCGCCAGGGCCTCATTGATCGCTATCACTTCACCGGACACCGGGCTGTACACATCGGATGCGGCCTTGACCGATTCCACCACGGCGCACTCACTGCCGGCATCGACCGTGTCACCCACCTCGGGCAGTTCAACAAAAACCAGATCACCCAGCAGTTCCTGCGCATGCTCGGTGATGCCGACAAACACCGTGCCATCCTCTTCATCACGCACCCACTCGTGACTTTTGGCGTATTTCAGATCATTGGGTACATTGCTCATCTCTAGACCCTCGCTAGTTGCTAAACAGGTTGTTATTTTGAAGTTTTCCGCTAACCGGTCGGTGCTTAAAGTTCGACCCGTATCTTGCCATTGCGCACAAACGGCGGACGCACCAGCCTGGCCGGAATCCGCTTGCCCCGGATCTCCACCTCACACTGCCCGCTGACTTCAGGCGATACCCGCGCCAGCGCAATGGATTTCTCCAGTGTAGGCGCAAATCCGCCGGAGGTGATCTCCCCGACCTCCCGATCTGCGACAAAGAGCTTCTGATGGTCGCGCAGCACACCCCGCCCGCTCAATACCAGGCCGACAAACTGACGATTGGCCGGATCACCCTTGCGCGCCTCAATGGCACTGCGACCGATAAACTCCCGATCGGCGGGCTCCCACGCGATAGTCCAGTTCAGACCCGCCTCCAGCGGAGAGATGGTTTCATCCATATCTGAGCCGTACAGGTTCATACCGGCCTCCAGACGCAGCGTATCCCGCGCACCCAGGCCACAGGGCTGTACACCGGCAGCCGCCAGCGCCTGCCAGAAGTCGATCGCCTCGGTCTCCGGCATCACCACTTCAAAGCCATCCTCGCCGGTATAACCGGTACGTCCGACAAACCAGTCAGCAGCAGTTGCCGCAACGAAGGGTTGAAGATTAGCCGCCGCCTCGCGCAGCCCTTCCGGCAGCACCGGTAGCGCCTTGTGTCGCGCATGGGGACCCTGCACCGCGATCATCGCCAGATCATGGCGTGGCTTGACGGTAACGCCAAAGGCCGGACTCTGCTGTTTCAGCCAGGCAACATCCTTCTCGGTAGTACCGGCATTGACCACCATGCGAAACCAGGTTTCATGCATAAAATAGACGATCAGGTCATCGATGACGCCACCCTGCTCGTTCAGCATGCAACTGTAGAGGGCCTTGCCAGGCTGCTGCAAACGCGCCACATCATTGGCCAGCAGGTGGCGCAGGAAATCGCGCACCCGGTCACCCGTGAGATCCACCACGGTCATGTGACAGACATCGAACATGCCGGCATCCCGGCGCACGGCATGATGCTCTTCCAGCTGCGAGCCATAGTGCAGCGGCATATCCCAACCACCAAAAGGGACAATACGTGCACCCATCTGATTATGGGTATCAAAAAGAATTGTTCTGTTTCCCATGGGATTCTCCACCAGTCAAAAACAAAGCCGCTTCCATTACCTGTTGCATGCGGGACTGTGCTTTATTGTAGGCGCTGCTTTAACTGCGACCTATGCACGATCGCGGCTAAAGCCGCTCCTACGGGCCGATTCCGCTCACGCACTTCCCTCGGCTCCGACCTACACGGCATAAGTCCGCCCCTGAACAAAAAAAGGGCGGCGCAGGAGATCACACCCTGCGCCGCCCCTCTGTCCTGAACCTGAGAGTTTGAAACCGAGATCATCGGTCACTGCCCCGTCGGTGGGCCTGACGGCCACTCTCCAGAGTCAACCCGGAAGGAGACTTCCCTCCCCACACCGCGGTCCTTCTGCCTGAGCGATTCCGGACGGTTTGCGCCTTCGGCGTCGGCCAAGGCCGATCTCTCCCACAGTGGTTTGGATTGAACTGTCGACTATACCGGTTGAATTCTGCTTTGCCAATCTCGACAACCATACCGAGAGACCACGTAAGCGACACCCATGGGGTGCCGTGGTTCATGTCACCGATCCAGTAGCGGGCCCGCACCCTATGGCAGGCCTCCGTGCCTGCCCTGGTGCGGAGCAAATCCGTCCCATGGGCAACCACGAGGGGTTGCCCCTACGGTTTTTTACAGAACACAGGGCACATTTTTTGCCCACGCGGATGTAATAGGCATTGAAAATACGAATGATTCTTAATAGAATGCGCATCAATAATCAACAACCCCTGGAGATCCAACCAATGAATATCCGCTCCAAGCTAGCTGTCTTTATCACCGCCATCGCCCTCTGCACCAGCGCGCTGGCGGCAGAGGTAAATGTCTACTCAGCCCGCAAGGAGGCCCTGATCAAACCACTGCTGGACCAGTTCACCAGCGACAGCGGCATCAAGGTCAACCTGGTCACCGGTAAGGCGGACGCCCTGCTGAAAAGGTTGAAAACCGAGGGCGCCAACTCCCCGGCTGACCTGTTCATTACCACCGATGCCGGACGTCTGCATCGTGCCAAGGAGGCCGATGTACTGCAACCGGTCTCCAGCGAAGCACTCAACGCCGCCATCCCGGCCAGTTACCGCGATCCTGAAGGGTACTGGCACGGCCTCTCAGTACGTGCCCGCGTCATCACCTATATCAAGGATCGAGTGGATCCCAAGCAGCTATCCACCTACGAAGCCTTGGCAAATGAGCAATGGAAAGGCCGCATCTGCATCCGCGGTTCCGGCAATATCTACAACCAGTCGCTGGTGGCCTCGATGATTGCGGCAGACGGTGAGACAGCCACGCAGCAGTGGGCCGACGGCTTTGTGAAGAATTTCGCCCGTGACCCCAAGGGCGGCGACCGGGACCAGGTGAAGGCGGCGGCGGCCGGCGTCTGTGATCTGGCAATCGTCAACACTTACTATTTGGGCGCCATGATCAACAGCAAGGACGAAAACGAACAGGCGGCGGCTGCCAAGGTTGCCCTGTTCTGGCCAAACCAGAACGACCGGGGCGCCCATGTCAATGTCAGTGGTGCCGGCGTGACCCGTTCCGCCAAAAACAAGGAAGCAGCGGTCAAGTTGCTGGAGTTTCTCGCCAGTGAAAAGGCCCAGGGCTGGTACGCCAGCGTCAATCACGAGTATCCGGTGCGCCCGGGGGTGGAGTGGTCCGAGACCCTGAAGCAGTGGGGAACTTTCAAGGCTGATACGCTCAACCTCTCGGAGCTGGGCAAGAACAATCCGGCGGCGGTACGGCTGATGGACAGGGCCGGCTGGAAGTAAACCCTGCGCCCGGCGCGACCGGGCCTCTATTGCACAATCGCGCCGATAACCAGAGAATAACCGTCCACGCCTCAGCGCCATCCTCAACGGGTGGCGTTGAGTTTTTTGTCTCAGTCATTTTGGTAGCGGTGAACCCGTGGCATCTGGCAACAACAGAAGAGCAACAGCACCGCTGTCATGGCGGCTCGGCATTATCGGCACGGCCCTATTGCTGGCCATGCCGGTACTGGTGGTTGCCAGCTACGCCCTGATTCCAGCCGGAGAGGTGTGGCGTCACCTGGCCGACACCGTACTGATCGACTATGTCAGCAACTCCCTGCTGCTGATGCTGGAGGTGACCGTCGGCACCCTGCTGATCGGCGTCTCCACCGCCTGGCTCACCACCATGTGCCGCTTCCCCGGCCGCGGCGTTTTCGAGTGGGCACTGCTGCTGCCCATGGCCATGCCGGCCTATATCATCGCCTACACCTATACCGGCATGTTCGATGTGGCCGGCCCGGTCCAGACAGCACTACGCGAGTGGTTTGGCCTGCGCTACGGCGAGTACTGGTTTCCGGAAATCCGCTCGCTCTGGGGCGCGGGCGGCATGCTGTCATTGACCCTCTATCCCTATGTCTACCTGCTCTCCCGTGCCGCCTTTCTGGAGCAGTCGGTCTGTGTCCTGGAGGTGAGCCGTTCGCTTGGTAACGGCCCCTGGCGGACCTTCTTTCGGGTCGCCCTGCCGCTGGCCAGACCCGCCGTGGTCGCCGGCCTGAGCTTGGCGCTGATGGAGACCCTGGCCGATTACGGCACGGTGCAGTATTTCGGCATCGGCACCTTTACCACCGGCATCTTTCGCACCTGGTTCGGCATGGATGACAGCGCCGCCGCCGCCCAGCTCTCCACCGCGCTGTTGTTGTTTGTCTTTACCCTGGTGCTGCTGGAACGCTGGTCCCGGCGCAAGATGCGCTACCACCACTCCAGCCAGCGCCACCAGTCCCTGCCCGGCTTTGTACTGCAGGGGCGGCAGAAATTAGGCGCCCTGCTGATCTGCTCCACCACCCTGTTCCTGGGTTTCCTGCTACCCGCCGGCCAACTGCTATGGTGGGCGATTGAAACACGGGAGATGATCGACCGTGAGTTCCTGCAACTGATACTCCACACGGTCGGACTGGCCGCCGGTACCGCACTGCTCGCCCTGCTACTGGCGCTGCTGATGGGCTATGGCCGCCGGCTCAGTCCCGACCGGGGTACCGTGGCCGCCGTCCGGGTGGCCGGGATGGGCTACGCGGTTCCCGGCACGGTGATTGCGGTCGGCGTCATGCTGCCGCTGGCCTGGATCGACAACAGCATTGACAGCTGGCTGCGCGCCCGCTTCGGTATCTCCAGCGGGCTGCTGCTGAGCGGCACCCTGGTGGCGCTGGTCTCCGCCTACCTGGTGCGCTTTCTGGCGGTCTCGCTGCAGACGGTGGAGGCGGGACTGGGCAAGATCAAGCAGACGATCGATGAAAGCGCCCGCACCCTGGGCGCCACGCCGGGGCAGGTCCTGAACAGGGTCCACCTGCCGATGCTGAAGGGGAGCCTGCTCACCGCCCTGCTACTGGTGTTCGTGGATGTGATGAAGGAGCTGCCCGCCACCCTGGTGCTGCGCCCATTTAACTTCAACACCCTGGCGGTCAGGGCCTTCGAACTGGCCTCGGACGAACGGCTGCGGGATTCCGCCAGCGCCGCGCTGACCATTGTGCTGGCGGGGATCATCCCGGTGATCCTGCTGAGCCGCTCAATACGCAATTCAAGAGAGAAACATGACCTATCGACTGGAACTGAATGAGGCCTCGATCGCCTTCGGCACCACCGAGGTGGTCAGGCGAGTCAGCCTCAAACTGCATGAAGGCGACATTGGCTGCCTGCTGGGCCCCAGTGGCTGCGGCAAAACCACGCTGCTGCGGGCGATCGCCGGGTTTGAACCCCTACGCCAGGGCAGCATCGCCCTGCATGGCAAAGTGGTCTGCGACACCCAGAGGATGATTGCGCCGGAGCAGCGCCGGGTGGGCATGGTGTTTCAGGACTTCGCCCTGTTTCCCCATCTCAGCGTGGCCGAGAATATCGGCTTTGGCCTGCGCGGCCGAACGACCCAGGCAAAACAGGCCAGGATTGCGGAGCTGCTGACGCTGGTCGGCCTGACGGATGCGGCACGCCAGCATCCACATCAGCTGTCCGGAGGACAGCAGCAGCGGATCGCCCTGGCACGGGCCATGGCTCCCCGGCCGGAAATCCTGCTACTGGACGAGCCATTCTCCGCCCTCGACCCCGAGCTGCGCGGACAGCTGGCCAGCGAAGTGCGCACACTGCTGAAACAGGACGGCATCACCGCTATCCTGGTCACCCACGACCAGACCGAGGCCTTCACCATGGCCGACCAGATCGGCGTCATGAACCAGGGCGTGCTGCATCAGTGGGACAGCGGCTACAACCTTTACCACCATCCGGCCACTACCTTCGTGGCTGATTTCGTCGGGCGCGGCGCCTTGTTCGCCATCACGGTGGCCGACAGGAACAGCATCGACACCCCGTTCGGACGACTGAGTGGAAAGCTGCCCAACGGAACCCGGCCCGGTACCGCCCTGCAACTGCTGATCCGCCCCGACGATATCCATCTGACCACCAAGCAGGACGGGATCTACGCCCGCATCAATGAGCGTCTGTTCCAGGGCGCCGAATATCTCTACACCCTGCAGTTGGAAAGCGGAGACCGTTTTCAGTGTCTCGCCCCCAGTCATCAGCAGCATACCATCGGCGACACTGTCACGCTGAAGCTGGACATGCAGGACCTGGTACTGTTTTCAGACGACGGACAGGCGCTCTTCTGAGCATTCATGGCGCAACGGGTAGGATGGACAAAGCTTGCGTGCCCATTGTGTCCCGAAAACGATGGGCACACCACCTTCTATCGCATGGACACCGGTGCAGGGCGTGAACCGGGAGCCCCAATGGTTGATGGCTTTGCCCATCCAACGGACCCAGACATACAGACGACAGGCGGGCGCTCTAGGCATTGAGAGGCGGCGATTCACCCCGCCATCAGCGCCTCGATCTCCTCCACCGACTTGGGCACATCCTTGGAGAGAATGTCATGTCCGTCCTTGGTCACCAGCACGTCATCCTCAATCCGGATACCGATATTCCACCACTTTTTAGCCACCCCTTTTGAACCGGCCGGAATGTACAGGCCCGGCTCCACCGTCAGCACCATGCCCGGCTCCAGCAGGCGCCACTTGCCATCGATCTTGTAGTCCCCCACATCATGCACATCCATACCCAGCCAGTGGCCGGCACGGTGCATGTAATAGGGCCTGTAAGCCTCTTTTTTAATCAGTGTGGAGACCCGTCCCTTGAGTATGCCCAGTTCAACCAGCCCCTTGGTGATCACCTTCACGACCGCGTCATGAGGATCATTCCAGTGGTTGCCCGGACGCACTTGCGCGATGGCCGCCGCCTGGGATTTGAGTACCAGCTCATAAATTGCCCGCTGCTCCGGTGAGAAACGGCCGTTCACTGGAAAGGTACGGGTGATATCGGAGGCGTAATACTCATACTCGCAACCGGCATCAATCAGCAACAGGTCGCCCGATTGCAACTCGTCAGCATTTTCCACATAGTGCAGGATACAGCCGTTGGCCCCACCACCGACGATGGGCGTGTAGGCCTGAAAGCGCCCGCCCTGGCGGGCACACTCATGCACCAGCTCCGCCTCCACCTGCCACTCCATCAGTCCGGGACGGCAGAACTGCATGGCGCGCCTGTGAGCCCTGGCCGATATTCGGGCGGCGGTACGCATCGCCTTGATCTCGGAGCGGCTCTTGTACAGGCGCATGTCGTGCAGATAGTGATCCAGTGCGACAAACTCAACCGGGCCCGGTACGCCGGCACGCCCCTGATTTCGTATAGTGCTGATCCACTCCGACAACTGCTTATCCAGTTCATGGTTGCAGCCCATGGCATAGAACACCCGCTCGCTCTGCTCGATCATGCGCGGCAGGATGTCATTCAGATCACCGATTGGAAAAGAGTCATCCGCATCATACAGTTCGCAGGCCCCCTCCTGACCGGCGCGGCGACCGTTCCAGGTCTCCTTCTCCAGATCCCGTTCCCGACAAAACAGCACGTACTCCGCCTGCTTGCGCCCGGGAATCAGCACCGCTACCGCCGCGGGCTCGGGGAAGCCGGTCAGGTAGTAAAAATCACTGTCCGGGCGATAGGGATAATCGGCATCACGATTGCGTATCGCCACCGGCGCAGTGGGTAAAATGGCAATGCTTCCAGGCCCCATCATGCGCATCAACTGGCTGCGCCGCCGCTTGAATTCAGTACGGGTCATGAACGCTCCGTCTCATCAGCCACCATCTCCGAATGCACCAGCATGGCCGCCACCCAGATGAACTCGGTCACTTCCATCAATGCCTCTTCATCCTCCTCAGCACCGTTCAGCTGATTCAGGTCCATGCGGGTAATCTCGGTCAGCGAGTTCAATGCATCCTGGGTCTCCGCTGAAAACTGGTGGCCGGAAGGCAATCCCGCCACTCCGATACCGTAGAGAAAACCCTGGCACCAGTCCGCCACCGCCTGGGCACGCAGCTTGAGCGGCTTCTCCTCATCCGGCAGAAATGGGGTAAAACCCAGTCCCGGACCCTGTACCGCAGCCAGCGTCTCATCATGCAGCACCTTGAGCGATTCCGCACACTCACGCACCAGCAGATCGGTCGCCTGCGCTTCGGTGAAAAGCTCACCAAACCAACGCGCCTGGGCATCCTCGCGACCCGTGCAGATCAGCCCACATAAAATGCCATGTACCTCAGCACCGCTGCTTTCGATATCCGCCGAGGCCATCTGCCGCTCGACACGCTCATACTCTAAACCGCTATCAGTCATTGGAAACCTGTTTCAGGGGATTGGGAATTATCGGAACAATGTCACTACACCGGTGGCGTATTATCCATTCTAATAATTGTATCATGCCGGCGGATAACGTTGACCGACACGATGGCTCACTCTATATTGGACCGTATGAACGCCAACGACCCCAACTCCACCACAGAACTGGACCTGAAGCGGCTTGAATCACAGGTGGATCAGCTGATCCGCACAATTGAGCGGCTGAGTGAGGAGAACAGCAACCTACGCGGCAAACAGCAGGAGCTGATGTCGGAACGGGCAGAACTGATCGAGAAGACCGAGCTGGCCAGAAACCGGGTCGAGGCGATGATCTCCCGGTTGCGGACAATCGAGACTGGCTGACAGACATCCACGCAGAACCAGACTTCCAACCACAACACCTGTAAATACATACTGGGTATAAATCGTGATCGAAAACAGCATCCCCGTTATCGTGCGCATACTGGACAAGGAGTATCGAGTTGCCTGCAACCCGGGAGAGGAAGAGAGCCTGATTGCCGCTGCACGCCTGGTGGACCAGAAGATGCGTGAGATCCGCTCAAGCGGCAAGGTGTTGGGAACCGACCGGATTGCGGTAATGGCGTCACTCAACCTGGCGCATGAACTGCTGGAAAGGCAGCACCTCAAAGATGATGTCAACAGCGGGATTAACGCGCGCCTGCGCACCATGCAGCAGAAAATTGACGCCGTTCTTAGTAAAGAAAATCAGCTGGATCTTTAAACTCAATAGAGTTAGCCTGTTCTCACAGGTATCCCCTGCGGTGTTCGTAAGCGGATCGGGTATTTTCTTGAGCCTATTCATTACCCCGGGGACTTAATGGGAATGTCATTGTGCATGTCCGCCCCGAGCGGAAAGCCTTAAGCTTCCTTGTCGTCCCCACTTGAACCTACCGGTTCAAGAACGATGATTCGCTACGGCACAGGCGGGGGATGCCTTATTTCATGCCCGTGCATCGCATGCAGAATCCCAAAAAAATTCGCCGCGCCATCCGCGCCAAAAGACAACGCCTCTCCAGACAAGAGCAACATAACCACAGCTTGTCGGCAGCCAACCACTTTATAATAAATATTCGTCTGATCCGTAGCAGGCGCATCGCACTCTATCTGGCCGCAGACGGTGAACTTGATCCCCAGCCGCTTATTCAACGATTACTAAAACTCAACAAAAAACTCTACCTGCCGGTGCTCAGACCCGGCACCAACAACGCACTATGGTTTTCAGAGTTTCACCCAAACGACCGCCTGCAGACGAATCGATTCGGCATCGCCGAGCCGAACATTCGACGTAGAAAGCCGATACCGGCATGGAGCCTGGATCTGATCATCATGCCGTTGGTCGCCTTCAACAGTGATGGGGTCAGGATGGGTATGGGCGGCGGTTATTATGATCGAACGCTGGCTTACCAACTCAAACATCAACAATGGATTCGACCCGCACTGATCGGTTATGCGCATGATTTTCAGCGTGTAGAGAGACTGTCGCGACAGCCCTGGGATGTCCCGTTACATGGGGTAATCACAGAACAGGGATATCAGTCATTCCGGTTTACCAACTAACCCATTAACCGCTTCACACAGCAAACCGAATCCATCGACCGTGCCGGCTAACAGATCCCATAGATACAAAGCCAACTTGAGGTTTCACGACGTCTGATCGTTTCATCGGAAAAAGGCAGACGCGCCATGCTTTGCTCATCCAACAATAGCAGCCATACTGGAAATCCCGCCAATAACAAGTAAAAAATGCCAAAATATCCGTGATTTACTAGCTTTTTTTGAATACTTTATTATACTCAAACTGACTTTTGCATACTGATCGTGGAGGGAGCGTAATGGCCGTCAAGAAAGCCGCTAAAAAGAAGGCTGCAAAAAAGAAGAGCGCAGTCGCCAAGAAAACCATGAGCAAGAAGGCTATTGCACCCAAAAAGACAGCCAGTAAAAAGAAAGCTGTGGTTAAGAAAAAGGTGACAAAGAAAAAGGCTGCCGTTAAAAAGAAAGTCGCCAAGAAAAAAGTGACGAAGAAAAAGGCCGCCGCTAAAAAGAAGGTCGCCAAGAAAAAGGTGACAAAGAAAAAAGCCGCCGCTAAAAAGAAGGTCGCCAAGAAAAAGGTGACAAAGAAAAAGACCGCCGCTAAAAAGAAGGCCGCAAAGAAAAAAACCGCCGGCAAAAAGAAGGTCGCCAAGAAAAAGGTGACAAAGAAAAAAGCCGCACTCCGCCCCAGAAAAGTCAGGCCACGGAAAAAGGCCGCGACCAAAACCTGATATTTAACCCACAAGAAAGGCCCTGCAACAGGGCCTTTGTTTATGTCTGCCGGATTGAATGCGTCCCGAGCACTTAAGACTTCGCGGCTGAAGCCGCTCCTACAACCCGGCTGCTCACCGTCACAGGGCCCTGCCCGTAGGTGGACTTCGCGGCTGCAACCGCCCCTACAACCCGGCTGCTCACCGTCACAGGGCCCTGCCCGTAGGTGGACTTCGCGGCTGCAACCGCTCCTACAACCTGGCTGCCCACCGTCACAGGGCCCTGCCCGTAGGTGGACTTCGCGGCTGAAGCCGATCCTACAACCCGGCTGCCCACCGTCACAGGGCCCTGCCCGTAGGTGGACTTCGCGGCTGAAGCCGCTCCTACAACCCGGCTGCTCACCGTCACAGGGCCCTGCCCGTAGGTGGACTTCGCGGCTGAAGCCGCTCCTACAACCTGGCTGCTCACCGTCACAGGGCCCTGCCCGTAGGAGTTGCTTTAGCTGCGATCAACGCCCACAGCGGCATCCGGGCACTCGCCACCACAGGCAAACAGGCGGTAGGCGGGATTGTCCGTCTCCTCTACCCAGGCATAACCGAGTGCCTTCAGGAAGGCCTGAAAATCACCTTTATCACCATGTTCAATCTGAACCCCCATCAACACCCGGCCATAGGCCGCACCGTGGTTGCGATAGTGGAAAAGCGAGATATTCCAGCGCTGGCCCATCTCGGTTAAAAAGTTGAGCAATGCGCCAGGCCGCTCCGGAAACTCAAAGCGAAACAGCGCCTCATTGCTGACACCCGGGGCATGACCGCCGACCATATAGCGGATATGCAGCTTGGCGGTCTCATTATCAGTCAAGTCCACTACCCGATAACCCCGCTCACCGAGCTGTTGCACCACCCGCTGCCGTTCTACGACACCATCGGCCAGCTCAATGCCCACAAACACATGTGCGCGCGCCGAGTCGGCAAAACGGTAATTGAACTCAGTAACACTTCGCTTGCCAATGGCACGGCAGAACTTGAGGAAACTCCCCGGCTCTTCGGGTATTTCTACCGCCAGTAACGCTTCCCGTTGTTCACCCAACTCAGCGCGTTCCGCCACATGACGCAGGCGGTCAAAATTGATGTTGGCGCCACTCTCTATGGCAATCAGACTTTGTTCAATCACCCCGTCTCTTGCGACATACTTCTTTAGTCCGGCAACCGCCAGCGCTCCGGCCGGCTCTGCCACGGTACGCGTATCATCGAACAGATCCTTTATTGCAGCGCAAATTTCATCGGTGCCGACCAGAATCACTTCATCAACCAACGTTTTCGCCAGCCGGAAGGTCTCTTTACCGATCTGCTTCACCGCCACACCATCGGCAAAGATGCCGACCTGCTTGAGATTAACCCGACGCCCTTTTTGCAGAGCCGTATACAGGGTTGGTGCGTCCTCCGGCTCCACCCCAATGACCTTGACCTGCGGATAGACATATTTCACGTAGGCACCGATACCACTGATCAAACCGCCGCCACCCACCGGCACAAATATGGCATGTGGCGGACCGGCATGCTGCCGCAACAACTCCATGGCAATCGTTCCCTGTCCCGCGATCACTTCCGGATCATCAAAAGGATGGACAAAAGTCATACCCTTCTCTTCCGCCAACTTGAGTGCGTAATCACAGGCCTCGTCATAGGAATCACCCCAAAGCACGGTTTTCGCACCGAACGCCTTGACTGCCTGGACCTTTATAATAGGTGTGGTTTTGGGCATCACGATCAAAGCCTTGATGCCGAGATGTCTTGCGGAGAGCGCGACCCCCTGGGCATGATTGCCTGCCGAGGCGGCTATCACACCGTTGCCTTTTTCTGCCTTAGATAAGCCGCGTATGCGATTATAGGCGCCACGCAACTTGAATGAAAAGACCGGCTGCAGATCTTCACGCTTTAGAAAAACCGGGTTATTCAGCCGCCCTGAAAGCCGCACCGCCTTATCCAAAGGCGTCTCTCGAACAATGTCGTATATCTGTGCTCGCAGGATTCGCTCAATATAACTCTGGGGCATATTCTGTCCTGATGTTCCTTCGATAGTGGGAGGCGGAAGGTAAATAACCTTACAGCGGATGTAGGCCTGAATATATCAAACTTGCTTATCCATAAGCACAGAAATCCTTCTGCGATAATGCGTTGCTTCATGATAAAAAGGGCGGATACTGTGACAAACAACCGGGCGGTCGTTATCATGAACGAGCCAACCGGGCATGAGGAAAAGCTATGAACCAGGATGAACTGAAACGCATGGCGGCAGCTGAAGCCATTAAGCAGGTCAAAGGCGGCATCATCGGGGTAGGGACGGGCTCCACGGTGAACCACTTTATCGACCTGCTGGCCGGCATAAAACAGACCATTGATGGTGCGGTTTCGAGTTCCGAAGCCTCCACGGAACGCATGAAGTCACTCGGCATTCCGGTGATTGACCTGAACGCCACCGGTGAACTGGACCTCTATGTCGATGGCGCCGATGAATCCACCCGGCATCTGCACCTGATCAAGGGCGGCGGCGGCGCTTTGACCCGGGAGAAGATCGTCGCCGGCGCCAGCAAGCGCTTTATCTGTATTGCCGACGAGAGCAAACTGGTCGAGGTACTGGGTGAGTTCCCGCTGCCGGTCGAGGTGATCCCCATGGCCCGCAGTCACGTCGCCAGACAGCTGGTGAAACTGGGCGGTACCCCGGTGTGGCGTGACGGCTTTATCACCGACAACGGCAATGTCATCCTGGATGTGCACAACCTGCGGATCATGGAACCGGTAAAAATGGAGCAGGAGATCAACAACATCGCCGGCGTGGTGACCACTGGCATCTTTGCCCTGCGACCGGCTGACTTGTTGATCCTGGGTTCTCCGACAGGGATCAAGGTGATTGAGTGAACCACAAACCCCGGCAGCTTTCAGGGAGACATCCCACCACATGGCTACGGAACGGACGTAGGGGCTGCTTTAGCTGCGACAACCGTGATCATCGAACCCGGCAATCGCGGCTGAAGCCGCTCCTACAAAAAACACCGCTCCCATGCACAGGTAGCGGTGATAGACCATTCTTCAAGGCAGAGGTTGATCCACTACTTCACTGAGCAACCCCGCCCTTCATTTCTATTTATCCGTGCTCAGGCACATGAAGCTGACGCTCCACTTCATCCGACTTCGAGTCGCCCCCCTCTTTGCGGCCTGCCGCGGTAGCCGGCATCCGGGTGAAGTCAGTTGAGCTGCTATTAGTATTAGCCCCCGGAATAATGTAATTATTTACGTCGTCCTGGTAGCCTGCGGTAGCGGTACCCATGGCAAGGATAGAGATGAGTGCGGCAATTGCGATATTTTTCATGGTCATTCTCCTGGTATTGACTTGGAAGTTTTGTCTGGCGCTTGTTGCGCTTACCAGAAAAGACCCGGTAGGGCACTGAGTTATTTCATCCGTGCGATATTTTTCTTAGACCCACTGACACTTAGTCTCTTAAACCTTAAACTGGATAACCTTAATCCGGTATTTCGGACAATAAAAAACGGGGTCCGAAGACCCCGTTCTTTATCACTGGTTTCTAACTGATCAGATCAGATTAGAAGTCGTGACGCAGGCCGATGCCGAACTTGTCGGTGTCATCTGCTGCGGTATCAGAGTCAAGCTGGCTGTACTCTGCATAAACACGGGTACGCTTGGAGAAGGCGTGACGCACACCCAGTGCCCAGACATCCAGATCAGCGCCAGCTACTTCACTGTCACGCTCGCCATAGGAGAGGGTGAGGGTGTTGTTACCGAAGAATGCCTGGCCAGCCAGCTGGAATGCATCAACATCAGTATTGGCAGCAGTATTGCTCTGATCCTGATAGCCCGCGACAACCATGAAGTTACCGAAGTTATAGCTACCGCTTACGCCGAGCCAATCGCTGTCGGTGGCCACACCGGTGGTGCGATCTTCATAGCCCAGACCCACACTGATCGGACCATTGTTGTAGTTCAGGCCCAAGCTCAGGTTGTCAACACCGTCTTCCACCAAAGTAGATGCATCGGCATCGGTGGCATCATTACCGGTGGTGATCATGGCTTCCGCAGAGAAGCCGTTCATGTTGGGTGAGCTGTACTTGACGGAGTTGCTGTAACGGAAACCGCCACCCAGCCAGGATCCCATGGAGCCGGAACCGGACATGTCATGAATGTTAAGCTTGCCAACTGACATGTAGTAAGGGGACCACATACGACCCACGGCAACGGTACCGAAGCCACCGCTCAGACCGACCTTCGCAACACGGGTGCTGAGGCCTGAGTTTTGACCATTGGTGCCTGAGTTGTAGGTACCACCAGCAGCATCGCCACTGATATCGCTACCGGTCGACCACTCATACTGGAAGATCGCCTTCAGACCATTACCCAGGTCTTCGCTGCCCTTTACACCCAGACGTGAAGAGCCGTTACCGTCTTCCAGGTCCCATGCGTCAACGCCACCTTTATCGGTGTTGGCCAGGGTGAAGTCCATGATGCCGTACAGGGTGGTATCGGCATTGACAGCCATAGGCGCTGCAACGGCAGCAGCGATGGCGATAGAAAGAAGTTTTTTCATTTATAGATTCCCGCTAAAAGTAAATTTACGAAAAATGCTGTGCAGGGGAGATACTAGTACTCCGCCGAGCGGTTTGCAACACTTTTTTAGAAAAAAACCACAGTTTTCTGAGTTGTTGCAAAAGAACAACAGGATAATAAGTGAGGCGTCTCCGAAAAATCGACAAATCTCTATGCAGCATAGGGTTAGGATAATTACTGAAGAAAACGGATTCACTCGGTTTGGATTCGGCAATTGTCTTCCTGTCCGGCAAGCTCCTAACACATGCAGCGGAGTTGCAACAAACAGACCGTGACGATTCATTCACGGCTGAAGCCGCTCCTACATCTGGGGGGTTTTCCACTGGGCTCAAGGGGCATCCCCCAGCATATGGCTGCCGGTGTAGGAGCTGCTTTAGCTGCGGCCTGCGCACGCCCAAAGACCCTTCGCGGCTGAAGCCGCTCCTACATCTGGGGGTTTTCCACTGGGCTCGAGGGGCATCCCCCAGCATATGGCTGCCGGTGTAGGAGCTGCTTTAGCTGCGGCCTGCTCACACCCAAAGACCCTTCGCGGCTGAAGCCGCTCCTACATCTGGGGGTTTTCCACTGGGCTCGAGGGGCATCCCCCAGCATATGGCTGCCGGTGTAGGAGCTGCTTTAGCTGCGGCCTGCTCACACCTAAAGACCCCTCGCGGCTGAAGCCGCTCCTACATCTGGGGGGGTTTCCACTGGGCTCGAGGGGCCTCCCCCAGCATATGGCTGCCGGTGTAGGAGCTGCTTTAGCTGCGGCCTGCGCACGCCCAAAGACCCTTCGCGGCTGAAGCCGCTCCTACTTTTCCCCCTCCCACGAAAAAACCCGCCGAAGCGGGTCGTTTCGAGTTGGCTGGGGATGGAGGATTCGAACCTCCACTGACGGAGTCAGAGTCCGTAGTCCTGCCGTTAGACGAATCCCCAAATGCCTGGAGCCACCCGACAGGCGCTCCGTGGGCATATTAACGCTTGGAGTACTGCGGACGCTTACGCGCCTTGTGCAAACCGACCTTCTTACGCTCAACCTCACGGGCATCACGGGTCAGGAATCCAGCACGACGCATCGGGCTGTGCAGACCTTCGTCATAGTCAGAAAGGGCGCGGGCAATGCCGTGACGGATGGCGCCGGCCTGACCGGTGGTACCACCACCCTTAACCGTAACCATGATATCGACATTTTTCAGCAGATCAGCCACTTCTAGCGGCTGGCGAACCACCATGCGGGCGGTTTCACGACCGAAGTATTCGTCCAGCGGACGGCCATTGACGACGATGTTGCCGCTACCGGCACTCAGGAAGACGCGCGCAGCAGAGCTTTTACGACGTCCGGTTGCATAATTCTGGGTTTGAGCCATGTTTCTGTTCCGTTATGTGGATTTCAGATATCCAGCGCCTGGGGCTGCTGTGCCTGATGCGCATGCTCGGGGCCGGCAAAGACCTTGAGCTTTTTGAACATCGCACGACCCAGTGGATTCTTGGGCAGCATGCCCTTGACTGCGGTCTCAATCACACGCTCCGGCGCCTTGTCCAACAGCTTTTCCAGGCTGATGGATTTCAGGTTACCGATATAACCGGTGTGATGGTGATACATCTTGTCTTTCATTTTGTTGCCGGTCACGCGAACCTTCTCGGCATTGACTACCACGATGTAGTCACCGGTATCCACGTGCGGGGTATATTCGGGTTTATGCTTTCCGCGCAAACGGCGCGCTATCTCGGTTGAGAGACGGCCAAGGGTCTTGTCTGTGGCGTCGACCACGAACCAGTCGCGGCGCACTTCTGCGGGTTTTGCACTTACGGTCGTCATCTGACTTGCTCCAGCGGAGTAACAATACTAGCGCTTCAAAAAAGAGCGCGAATATTACCGGACCACACGCACGCTGGCAAGGCCCAGTTAAACTATTTTATCCAAAGCCGCTCACGCACATCCCTCGGCTCGGGACTCCTGTTCGCTCTACCTCCTCCATCCCTGGAGTCGTGTGCGTCGCGGCATAAGTCAATCCCGGACAAAAAAAGAGGCGTAGCCGGGGAGGCTACGCCTTTAATAATATAAACCACCAAAGGAGGATGGATGGAGTACTTAAAAATGCAACTGCATTTAAAGTGTTAACATTTTCTAATATTATTATTTTTATGTCAACGCTTTTGCCTCCAAAACCGTTATAAATTGACATCACACCCCCCTGCCACGACACTCTGCAACTACTGACAGCCACTCAAACTCAATATGCCATTTCACCTTAGGTAACCGGTGCTGAAGGTGAAACAAGCCATTCAACCTCAGTGAACCAGAACGAAACACTACTCGAGGAGGCCGATCGCTGCGTTAAGTGCGGCATCTGCCTACCCCACTGCCCCACCTATAACCTGACGCAGGATGAAGGAGACTCGCCCAGAGGGCGCATTTCGTTGATCCAAGGGATTGCCGGCGGCGTGTTGGACAGCAAAAGAGCCAGCCGGCACCTGGACCGCTGTCTCGGCTGCCTGGCCTGTCAGGCGGTCTGTCCATCCGGCGTCAACTACAGCCAGCTGATTGACGGCATCCGCGCAGCCCGTCACCAAAGCAGACAACAGCGACTCATGCATCACCTCATTACCCATCTCCCCTACCAGGGCTGGGGCCGCATCGGGTTATGGCTCTACCGCCATTCGGGCGTCCGGCCCTTGCTACGCACCTTGGGCGGCGGGCGTGCTCGCCGTCTGGACAATCTGCTCCCGGACCGGGCCAGGGTCGGCAAATGGCGGCAAACCTACTCACCACCCACCCCCGGACAAGGGCGCGTAGGACTGTTTACCGGATGCGCCGGGCGCATCAGTGATCGTCCCGCGCTGGATGCGGCGGTTGCCGTGCTGACCCGCCTCGGGTATGAAGTGGCCATACCGCGCGACCAGGGCTGTTGCGGCGCAATGCACCAGCACTCGGGTGACCCTGCGACGGCAGAGACTATGGCCAGGATCAATCACCAGGCCTTTGATGACAAAAACCTGGATGCCTTGATCTATCTGGCCAGTGGCTGCGGTACGCAGTTAATCAAACAGCCATTGGCCATTCCCGTGTATGAAATCAGTCAGTTTCTCAACCGTTGCCACTGGCCAGAGGATAGCGCCCTTAACCCGATGAATTGTACCGTTGGGCTGCATTCTCCCTGCACCCTGAAACACCAGTTGAAATTGGCGCATGAGCCGGAAAAGCTGTTACTGCGGATCCCCGGCATCCGGCTGATTCGTCTGGATCAGATTGAATGCTGCGGAGCAGCGGGCAGCTACCTGCTGGAACAACCGGAGATGGCAGACGCACTGGGCGCACGGGCAATCCGGCAAGTGCCGCTACAGGAGTTGCGGTTTCTGGCTACCAGCAACAGCGGTTGTGCCCTGCAGATGGCCAGTGAAATCCGCAAAGCGGGCCACCCCATCAGGACAGTGCACCCAATTGAACTGATCCACAACAGCTTGAACGGCGACGAGATTGATTGAAAGAATTTGGCCCAATTCCAGTGGCCTGATGCGTGACCGACGGCATTTTTCCAGGCGCGACCATCCCTCACCATCAGGGTTATGAGCGCAGAAGCTGTTTTAGCTGGGATCAGATCTCAAACAGACACAAATTTCGCGGCTAAAGCCGCTGCCACGATGACATGTAATTTGAGTCAATTTACCGTTCCGCCGTCTGATGACTGAACACCGATCAACTGCTATTATTGCGCTCCCTTGGCGCCCGGACAGGCATCCGTCCCGCGACCTGATTTTGCGCAATCGTGCGGGATCGAGATGCAATGTCATACTGGATCACTAAACTGTGACAAAAGGCGCTCTGCGTTTGGTTTTCTCTTTCTGACTCAAGGAACGCAATTACAATGAGTACTGTACTGATTATCGGAGCCGGCGGTGTGGGCCGGGTAGTTGCGCACAAATGCGCCCAGGTCCCTGAGGTGTTCAGTGAGATTTACTTGGCGAGCCGCACCCGATCCAAGTGCGATCAGATTGCCGCTGAAGTGGTGGAGAAGACCGGCAGAACCATCCAGACCGCACAGGTTGATGCTGACAATGTCCCGGAACTGGTGGCCCTGATAAAACAGGTCAACCCGATCATGGTGATCAACGTAGCACTGCCGTATCAGGACCTGACCATTATGGATGCTTGCCTGGAGACCGGTGTGCACTACCTGGATACGGCCAATTACGAGCCGCTGGACGAGGCCAAGTTCGAATACAAGTGGCAGTGGGCCTACCGCGAGCGCTTTGAGCAGGCCGGACTGATGGCACTGCTCGGCTCCGGCTTTGATCCCGGCGTCACCAACGTTTTCTGCGCCCATCTGCAGAAGCACCACTTCGATCAGATCGACACAGTGGACATCCTCGACTGTAATGGCGGTGATCACGGCTACGCCTTTGCCACCAATTTCAATCCCGAGATCAACATCCGCGAAGTGACCGCCAACGGCCGCTATTACGAGAATGGCATCTGGGTTGAAACCCAGCCGATGGAGATTCATCACACCTTCGATTTTGAGCAGGTCGGGCCGAAAAAGATGTATCTGCTGTATCACGAGGAGATGGAATCGCTCTCCAAGAACATCAAGGGCGTCAAGCGCATGCGCTTCTGGATGACCTTTGGCGATGCCTACCTGAAACATCTGGAGGTATTTCGCAATATCGGCCTGGATTCGATCGAACCGATCCTGTTCGAGGGCCGCGAGATCGTCCCCATCCAGTTCCTCAAGGCACTGCTGCCGGACCCGGCCTCCCTGGGTCCACGCACCGTCGGCAAGACCAATATCGGCTGTATCGTCAAGGGCAGCAAGGATGGCCAACCGGTGTCGCGCTATGTCTACAACATTTGCGATCATCAGGAGTGTTACCGAGAGACCAACGCCCAGGGCGTCTCCTACACCACTGGCGTGCCGGCGATGATCGGCGCCATGATGATGCTGACCGGAAAATGGATGAAGCCCGGCGTCTGGAACATGGAGGAGTTCGATCCCGATCCCTTCATGGCCGCGCTCAACCAGCACGGCCTGCCGTGGACCGATATCGCAACCGACATCGATGTCGACGCCCTTCCCGAGTAAGGATAACGGCCACACCATGACCCTCGATATCTCCCGAATCCCCACCCCCTGCTACGTGCTGGAGGAGGAGCGGCTGCGCGCCAACCTGGCCCTGATGGACCGGGTACAGTGCGAGTCCGGCGGCAAGATCATTCTGGCCCTGAAAGGCTACGCCATGTGGAGCACCTTCCCGATCATCCGGGAAGTACTACACGGCTGTACCGCCAGCTCGCTGAACGAGGCCCGGCTGGCCGCCGAGGAGTTTGGCAAGGAGGTACATGTCTACGCACCGGCCTATACCGAGGCCGAGTTTCCGGAAATCCTCAAACTGGCCCACCACCTCACCTTCAATTCATTCAGCCAGTGGCGTCGCTTTGGGGCGCAGGCGCTGGCTGCCGGGGTCTCCTGCGCCATCCGGGTCAATCCCCAGGTGGCGGAAGTGGAAGTGGACATGTACAACCCCTGCGGCAGCACCTCCCGGCTAGGCGTCACCGCGGAAGAGTTCCACCCCGAGGCGCTGGAAGGCATCGAGGGGCTGCATTTTCACGCCCTCTGCGAGTGCGGTGCGGAGAGCCTGGAACGGACCCTGGCCGCCTTCGAGGAGCGCTTTGGCGAGTGGATTCCCCAGATGAAGTGGATCAACTTTGGCGGTGGACACCTGATGACCCGACAAGGTTACAACGTGGACCTGCTGATCCGTCTGGTGCGCGATTTCCGTGAACGCTATGGTGTCGAAGTCTATCTGGAACCGGGTGGCGCCGTAGGCTGGCAGACCGGGCCGCTGGTGGCCTCGGTGCTCGATATCGTACGCAACAACATGGATATCGCCATCCTCGACACCTCGGCCGCCGCCCACATGCCGGACGTGCTGGAGATGCCCTATCGACCCAATATCCGCGGTGCCGGCGAACCGGGCACAACCCCCTACACCTATCGGCTGGGTGGCAATACCTGCCTGGCGGGTGATGTGATCGGCGATTACGCCTTCGAGCGACCGCTGCAAGTGGGGGACAAGATCGTACTGGAAGACATGATCCACTACACCTTTGTCAAAAACACCACCTTCAACGGCGTGAACCTGCCATCACTGGCCATCTGGACATCCGACAACGAGCTGCGCATGATCCGTACCTTCGGTTATCAGGAGTTCAAGAACCGGCTTTCGTGAGCAGGGTGATTCATTCGCCGCTGTAGGAGCCGCTTTAGCTGCGACCGGTGGTTTGGAGATCCCTTCGCGGCTGAAGCCGCTCCTACGATTCCGTGCCATGGCAAGGTTGGGGAGCAATTTTCGCCGCTGAAGCCGCCAGACGTTATTCCGCCACCAGCTCGAAATCGTGGGTGATCTCCACCACCTGTCCCAGCATAATCGACGCCGAGCAATATTTTTCCGCGCTCAGCTTGACCGCCCGCGCCACGGCCTTTTCGGTCAGGCCGGGCCCGGCCAGCCGAAAATGCACATGGATCCTGGTAAACACCTTCGGATCGGTTTCGGCGCGCTCGGCCTCCAACTCGACTTCGCAGAGTGTCACCTGGTTACGCCCCTTGCGCAGAATATGCACCACATCGAACTGGGTACAGCCGCCCAGGCCCAGCAACAGCATCTCCATCGGCCGAACGCCCAGGTTGCGTCCGCCGAAATCGGGCGGGCCATCCATCACCACCGCATGTCCGCTCCCCGACTCACCCACCATGAGGGTCTGTTCGACCCATTTTACCCGTGCTTTCATCACATACTCGCAGTTTAATAAAGGTTTGCAGACTAGCATACATCGACAATCAGCAGGAGCTCACCTAGAATCCTAAGTGGAACGTTTCATTCCCAGTCCTTAACAGAAGGTCACACATGAGCATTATCAAGCCACCAGAACAGGAACCCGCTTTTCTGAAGCCTTTTCTGTCGTTCTGCCACAGACGCCGCTACCCTGCCAAAACGGATATTATCCATCCGGGCGATCGGGCTGATATTCTCTACTACATTGTGGATGGCTCCGTCACCATCCTGATTGAGGATGAAGATGGCAAGGAGATCATTCTCACCTATCTCAACAAGGGTGATTTTATCGGCGAGATGGGGCTGTTTATCTCCCAATCGAATCGCAGCGTCCTGGTACGCACCCGCTCCGACTGCATGCTGGCGGAGATCAGCTACGCCCGCCTGGAGCAGCTGTTTGACGGCGAACTGCGGGAACATGCCAAGGACATACTCTACGCACTGGGCGGTCAGTTGACCCAGCGCCTGATTCACACCAGTCGAAAAGTCGGGCATCTGGCATTTCTGGATGTCACCGGCCGGGTGGCCGGCACGCTGTTGGAGTTGTGCAAACAGCCGGACGCCATGACCCACCCCGACGGCATGCAGATCCGCATCACCCGCCAGGAGATCGGCCGAATTGTGGGTTGTTCCCGGGAGATGGCGGGACGCGTACTGAAAAACCTGGAAGAGCAGGGCCTGGTCTATGTCAAGGGCAAGACTATCGTGGTGTTCGGCACACGCTGACCGGTAACCGCCCAACCCTGGCGACGACCGTCCATCCGCGCACCGACACCGGCTATTGGCCGCCTCACCCCTCCCTGCGATTCAATCTTCATTTATTTGCCTTGATTCGCGGCCCATGCCTGTCTGACAAGAGACGAGTTATGCTCTGGCTACGTTCGGCTTGGCCTGTTGCAGGGGGAACGGTGCTATTGCAGGAACCCGCTAGGATGCGCTGAATGAAACGAGCCGTATCGATGACGATTGATGGGCACACAAACTTTGCGCATCCTACATATTTGTAGCCCGCTCCGGGTTGATCATCCAAGCCGAAAACACCGACACATAATCGGGACAGCGCTTAATTAACAGCCGTTTCCCGTTTCAGGTCATCCGCGCTGCCGAATACCTTGTCAGGACCCGCGGAAATCACCTGATAGCGCCCATCCCCCGGTTCATAATGGAGCGCGGTTCCCCAGCCATCCAGCATCTCCTGCTCACCGATACTCAAATCCTGCTGTAACCGCTCCAGCGTCACCTGAGCGGGATTGAATCCCGAACCATACTGAATCATCCATACCTTGATGGAGCGGTTGAGTTGCTCCAGCCGGCTATTGGTCGCCGCGCGCTGGGGATTGACCGGAATGGCGGGGGTTGTGGCAACGACCGGTGCCGGCGGTTCCTCCAACAGCATTGGCAGCACCAGCCCAACAGCCACCACGATCACTGCAATCAGGCCAGCGGCGAGCAAGATCAGGCGTTTGCGTTTTTCCCGAGCGGCATCATCCCTGGCCTCTGCAACCGTGCTTCGCTCATAAAAGGTACCGACATTTTCCGAGTCATCGTCCGGCTGGTAGGCGGCACGCTCCGCCGCCTCAGGCCGGACCGTGGCCAGGGGGCGCGTCCGGTCATCTTCCGGGGTCAATTCAGGCAGATCCAGCGACAGCGGCTGATCCATGGATGGCGGTCGTTCGGTCTGTGGAGACGGGGCCTCTGCACTCGCCGTTGCCCGCGCGGCATCGGCAGACCGAACAGTCGGCCCCATCGGCTCGATGGAACACTCCGCTCCACGTGCCCTGATCTTCTCCAACAGACGCTCGGCCTTGGACTTTTCCAATGCCTTGTTGATCCTGAATCGATCCCCCTGGATCAGATGCCCGGCCTGATCCAGGGGGATCTTGAGCAACTGAGCCAACGCACCCTGCACCTCGGGGTGTTTGAACCCCTTGCGCAACTTTCCACTGAATACAAGTCGATAATTCGGAGTAGCCATTATTCTGGTTATTGTCGAAACCGGGAGAAAAAACAGCTTAAGGCTAGCACATCAAATCGTGGTAATTCCACTAGGAGGCTGTCGGGTTTATCCGTTTGAAGCGAAAATGACTGGAGGCGAATCAAATCGGTTTATCGAGCGAGGCGAGGAGTGGTGCAGGGATGCACCGTTTACGGACCTAAGGATGGAATAGTGGACCTATTTAACGAGATCGATAAGCTGAGTTGATCGTCATCCAGGGATTTGCAGCCAAATAGTGTTAAATTCGACAGCCTCCTAGGATTCCTGCACCACCATCACCTGCAGCACCACGCCATCTACCCCCACTACCTTCACCCGGGTTCCCGCCGGGCAGTCGTCACCCCGGATCTTCCAGGTGCTGTCGTCCACTTTGATTTTGCCTTCACCATTCACCACCGGTTCGCTGAGGGTAAATATCCGATCGACATACTGCTCGCCCCGGCGATTGAGTCGGGGCTGGTCGCTTGGCGTGGGATACTTCTGCAGATAGAGCCGCCAGGCTACGATACTGATGACGCTGAACAGGGCAAATATCAGGATCTGAATCTCCCAACCCAGTTCCGGCAGCAGCAGCGTGGCCAGCCCGACAATGCCTGCCGAGATCGCCATCCAGAGAAAGAAGGCGCCGGGCGAGAACACCTCCAGGACGACCAGAATGACCCCCAGTACCCACCAGTGCCAATAGGTAGCGGAATCAAACAGCCCCATCAGGGTTCACTCCGGCCCGACCTGCCGGCCGCTTCCCGGGCGATCTCCGCAATGCCGGCCACCGATCCGATCAGGTTGGAGGCCTCCAACGGCATCATGATCACCTTCTGATTGGGAGCGGAGGCGATATCCTTCAGCGCCTCAGTGTATTTCTGGGCGACAAAGTAGTTGATGGCGCTAACGTCTCCTTTGGCAATGGCCTGGGAGACCATCATGGTCGCCTTGGCCTCGGCCTCGGCCAGGCGCTCTCGCGCCTCCGCCTCCCTGAAGGCGGCCTCCCGCTCACCTTCCGCCTCAAGAATGGCCGCCTGCTTTTCACCTTCGGCCTTGAGAATCGCGGCCTGGCGATGGCCTTCTGCTTCAAGAATCTGTGCCCGCTTCTCCCGCTCGGCCTTCATCTGCCGCGCCATGGCATCCACCAGATCGCGCGGTGGCGAGATGTCCTTGATCTCGATACGCGTCACCTTGATACCCCAGGGCGTAGTGGCATCATCCACCACCTCCAGCAGTTTGGCATTGATCTGATCGCGCATGGAGAGCAGTTCGTCCAGATCCATCGAACCCATCACGGTACGGACATTGGTCATGGTGAGATTGAGAATGGCGTGGGTCAGCTGACTCACCTCATAGGCGGCCTTGGCCGCGTCCAGGATCTGGAAGAAGACCACACCATCCACGGTCACCATGGCGTTGTCCTTGGTGATCACTTCCTGGGAGGGGACATCCAGCACCTGCTCCATCATGTTCAGCTTGCCCCCGACACTGTCCACCAGCGGGATGATCAGGTTCAGGCCGGGGCGCAGTGTCTTGGTGTAGCGGCCAAAGCGCTCCACCGTGTACTCCATTCCCTGCGGCACCCGTTTGGCGCCCAGCACTACAATGACGATCGCCAGTACCAGTACTGCGACTGCAAAGAGTTCCATCAAGTTTTCCCCATTGTTTAATTCCCCGGCTGAGTATACTACCGCGACCGTGCGGAGAGTACGAATATCACGTACCCCTGACAGGGTCGCGTCGCATGGTATGCTCCAAGGACATATCACGCTGACGAATCCCTATCCCGAAACGGCCAGTCGCGGTAGGATAAACAGGGCCAGGTTCAACACGATAAACCAGAAAGGGCGCTGCCACGGTGATGTGCCGCAGGCGGGACGCTGCTTTGCAGGAATGGATTTATCCGCGAATTTCGCGGCGGAAACCGCACCTGCGAGGCGAGCTTTCCAACCAGGTCAACAGCGACACATAGCCAGGACATCGCCCCTAAAAACCCACTGATTTGAAAGGCGCAGCAATTCACCCGGTGAAGCGCCGGTTATATGAAGGAGACCGGATCTCAAATGCGACACCTCACACTCTGCCTGTTACTGCTTCTCGCCCTCCCGATCACCCCGACGCCGGCCGCGGAAAATCTGGCTACCGATTACGCCCGGCTTACCACCATGCCGCGCGAAATCCGGCTGGATGGCGTGGTGGAAGCGATCAACCAGTCCACCATTTCGGCGCAGACCAGTGGACAGGTGGTGGAGATCCTGGTGGATGTGGATGACTTTGTCGAGCAGGGAGCGGTGATTATCCGACTCAAGGATACCGAGCAGCAGGCCCGGCTGGAGCAGGCCGAGGCGGAACTGAAGGCGGCCGACGCGCTGCTGCAGGAGGCGAGCCGCGATTACGAACGCACGCGGGAAATATTCCAGCGCAAGCTGGTGGCGCAATCGGCCATGGACAAGGCAACCGCCAATCTGAAAGCCTCCAAAGCCCGGCAACAGGCCGCCAGCGCCGCACTGAACCAGGCACGGGAGCAGCTGGAATACACCCGCATCCGCGCCCCGTATGCCGGCATCGTCACCGAGCGGCTGATCGAGACCGGCGAGACCGCCGCGCCGGGCCAACAACTGATCAGCGGCATTTCACTGAATCAGTTGCGCGTCTCGGTTGACGTCCCCCAAAGCCTCATCCCGGCCATCCGGCAGCAGCCCGGCGTCCGTGTGCTGCTACCCGATGCCAGCAGCGTGGCGGCCACCGCAGTGACTATTTTTCCATTCGCCGATCCGGCCAGTGGCACATTCAAGGTACGCCTGCAACTGCCGGACAAGTTACCGGGACTGTTCCCCGGCATGCTGGTGAAAACCCGCTTTGAGATCGGTAAAATGCAGGAGCTGCTGATTCCCGCGGCCAGTGTGGTCTATCGCAGTGAAGTGACCGCCGTCTATGTGGTCGACGCACAACAACAACTCGCACTGCGCCACATCCAGACCGGTCATAAGCGCAACGGAAACCAAATCGCGGTACTCGCCGGTCTGGAGGCGGGCGAACAGGTGGCCCTCGACCCGGTCGAGGCGGGCAGCCGGCTGAAGCTCCAACTGCGTGGTTCGGCCAATGAGTAGCCTGGGTATTTCGGGCCGCATCGCCGCGCGCTTCCTCTCGACCGAGATCACCCCGCTGCTGGCCCTGGTGGGTCTACTGCTGGGTCTGTTCGCCATCCTGGTGACGCCACGCGAGGAAGAACCCCAGATCAATGTCACTTTCGCCGATGTGTTCATCCCGTTCCCCGGCGCCAGTGCCATCGAGACCGAAAACCTGGTGGCCACGCCGGCCGAGCAGGTGTTGTCGGAGATCGAGGAGATCAAGCACGTCTACTCCATCTCCCAGCCAGGCATGGCGATACTCACCCTGCAGTACCAGGTGGGCGTGGAACGCACTGATGCCATCGTGCGGCTCTACAACAAGGTCTTCTCCAACCAGGACTGGCTGCCCCCCAATCTGGAAGTCGGGCAGCCGATCATTAAACCGAAGGGCATTGATGATGTCCCGATCGTCACCCTGACGCTACGCTCGGACAATCCCGCCACCGGCGCTTACGAGTTGGGCCAGGTGGCGCACGCCATTGAGTCGGAACTGAAGCGGGTGCCGGGCACCCGGGATATCTACACCATCGGCGCGCCGACCCGGGTAGTCAGTGTCCGGCTCGACCCGGATGCCCTGGCCGGTTACCGGATCAACCTCAACCAGCTGCGACAGAGCCTGCAGGCGGGCAATAGTGTGCGGGACGATCTGACCGTCACGCGCGACAACCGGGAGGTCCTGGTGCAGGCCGGCAGCTTCCTCACCAACAGTGAAGAGATCGGTGATCTGGTGGTGGCCACGCACGCCGGTCGACCCGTATTTCTGCGTGACGTGGCCGAGATCCGCGAGGGGCCGGATCAACCCGAACAGTATGTCTGGCTGGGGGCCGGACCCAGCGCGGCGGACAAACAGCTGCAACTGACTGGCACAACCCCGGCGGTCACCATTGCGATCGCCAAAAAACCCGGCACCAACGCGGTGGACATCAGCAACGCCGTGATCCAGCGCTTTGATCAACTGAAAGGGACCTTCATCCCCAGCGACGTAAAAGCTACCGTCACGCGCAATTACGGCGAAACCGCCGACACCAAGGCCAAGCAACTGATCAGCAAACTGGTCTTCGCCACCGCTTCGGTAGTGTTGCTGGTGCTGTTCGCCCTGGGTTGGCGTGAGGCGCTGATTGTCGGTGCGGCGGTAGTCGTCACCCTGGCCATCACCCTGTTTGCCTCCTGGGCCTGGGGTTTCACCCTCAATCGGGTCTCCCTGTTCGCCCTGATCTTCTCCATCGGCATCCTGGTAGACGATGCCATCGTGGTAGTGGAGAACATCCATCGTCACCTGGCACTGGGTAACCGCAATCTGCTGCAGGCGATACCGGCCGCCGTGGATGAAGTGGGCGGACCCACCATCCTGGCCACTTTTACCGTGATCGCGGCACTGCTGCCAATGGCCTTTGTGAGCGGTCTGATGGGGCCCTACATGAGTCCGATCCCGATCAACGCCAGCCTGGGCATGCTGATCTCGTTGGTGGTCGCTTTTATCTTCACCCCCTGGCTCACTTACAAGGCACTCGGCCACATGACCCGGCAACACCATGAGCCGGCGCAGGGCGGTTCAGCCAACCCCCTGATGCAGCGGATTTTTCAATGGATCATGCCGCCGTTCCTCGCCGGAGGACGGGGGCGGGCCATGCGCTGGCTGCTGCTGTTGTCCGTATTGATCATGATCACCGGCTCCCTGGCCCTGGTGGTGAATCAGTCAGTGGTGCTGAAAATGCTGCCGTTTGATAACAAATCGGAGTTCCAGGTGATGCTCGACATGCCGGAAGGCACCAGTCTGGAAAAAACCGCCCAGGTGCTGGACAGCATGGGCCGCTACCTCGGCGGTGTCCCGGAAGTGACCGACTATCAGGTCTATGCCGGCACCTCGGCACCGATCAGTTTTAACGGACTGGTCAGACAATATTACCTGCGCAAAGGCGCCCATCTGGGGGACATCCAGGTCAATCTGGTGGATAAGAAACTGCGTGAACGCAAAAGCCATGAGATCGCCCTGGCGGTACGTGCACCGCTGCAGGAGATCGCCCGCCGCTTTGACGGCAATGCCAAGATCGTGGAACTGCCGCCCGGACCGCCGGTTCAGTCCCCGTTGGTGGCCGAGGTCTACGGCATCGACTATAACGGGCAGATCCAGCAGGCCAAGGCGCTGCGCGGTCTGTTCGAAACCACGCCGGATATCGTCGATGTGGATGATTCGGTGGCATTCCCCTCGGAAAAAATCATCCTCCAGGTCGATCGCGCCAAGGCGGCCCGACTCGGCATTGCCCAGTCGGAGATCACACGTACCCTGGGCATGCTGCTGACCGGAGAGGATGTCAGTTACCTGCACGGGGAAAATCTCAAATACGCCGTACCGATCCGGGTTGAATACCACCCGGGTGACAAGACCGACCCGACCCAGCTGCTGACCTTGCGACTCCAGGGCGCAGGAGGCAACTGGATCCCCCTGTCGGAGATCATCACACCTCTGCAAAGCCAGCGCGCCCACGCCATCTACCACAAGGATCTGCTGCCGGTGGTCTATGTGACCGGCGACATGGCCGGGACCGCCGACAGCCCACTGTATGGACTGTTCGCCATTTCGGACCGATTGAAAGCGACCGACGGGCTTGAGCAGTGGTTCCTGAGCCAGCCGGAGAACCCCTACGAGTACAGCCTGAAGTGGGACGGCGAGTGGCAGGTCACCTATGAGACTTTCCGCGACATGGGTATCGCCTACTCGGTAGGTCTATTGCTGATTTATCTGCTGGTGGTTGCCCAGTTCCGCTCCTACCTGGTGCCGCTGGTGATCATGGCGCCCATCCCGCTGACCCTGATCGGTATCCTGCCGGGCCACGCCCTGCTGGATCGCCAGTTTACCGCCACGTCCATGATCGGCATGATCGCCCTGGCCGGTATTATCGTGCGCAATTCCATCCTGCTGGTGGACTTCATCAATCAGCAGGTGCGCGAAGGCATGGCGCTGGCGGAGGCGGTGGTGCTGTCGGCGGTGGTGCGGGCCAAACCGATCATCCTCACTGCGCTGGCGGCAATGGCCGGTGCCTTCTTCATCCTGGATGACCCGATCTTCAGCGGCCTGGCGGTCTCCCTGATCTTCGGCCTGCTGGTCTCCACTCTGCTGACCCTGGTGGTGATTCCGGTGGTCTATTACGCGGCGATGCAGAACCGGATCGAGCGCATCACCAACGGCTGAACCGGTCTGTTAACAACCGTAGGGGCAGGACCCTGGCCTGCCCAGGGCAACCACGGGGGGGTTGCCCCTACGCCAACAAACCAGCTACCCCGCCAGCCGCCCAAAAATCCGGAAGCCGGCCAGGTAGGTGCCGGCGGCCGAGCCCAGGGTGCTGAACAGAAACACCAACAGGGTGCGGGAGACACGGTTGCGCCACCAGCCGCTGACTCGGGTAGTATCGTGCTTGAGGCGGGAAAAATCCCCCACCTCCGGCTTGCGCAGATAGATCTCCATGGCAGCCGTCACCATGCCGGCCCCCACCGTGGGATTCAGCGAGGTGATCGGCGCCGCCACAAACGCTGTCAGAATCGTCAGCGGGTGAGCGGCCGCGAGTAATGCACCCAGGGCCGACAGCACGCCATTGATCAGCACCCAGTCCATCACCAGTTGCCAGCCCAGCTCCGGGCTGCGCATAAAGCCGATCACGAAGCCGGTCACCACCAGCGCCACGATCAGCCAGGGGATCAGCCTGGGCCAGCGGCTGGGGGAGGGCAGGTGATCCAGTTTCTCTATTTCCCGGGCCGGCTGCTCCATGCCCGCGTCCAGATACGCCCGGATGCCCTTCAGATGGCCGGCGCCGACCACCGCCAGCACCCGTTCCGGCGATTGCAACTGCAACTCCTGCAGCAGCCGCGCGGCCATGTAGCGGTCCCGCTCGTCAATCAACGGCAGGAACAGATCCTTGCGGTCCTCGGCGAACTCGGCAAAGGTGTGCTCCAGTACATCGCCCTCTTTTAGACCTTCGATATCCGCCTCGCTCACCTCATCACGTGAAATCAGGCTGCCCAGCAGGCCGGCAAACAGGCCGAAGCGCTTCCACCAGGGCACATTGTGCAACACCCGCTTGAGGGTGACACCAATTTCACGGTCGATCAGCAACACCGGCTTGTGATGCGCCTGCGCGTGGCGGATGGCCGCCAGCTGCTCCGCGCCCGGCTCGATTTCAAACTGTTCGGCCAGCCGCTGCTGATACGCCCCGAGCGCCAGGTTGGCCGCCACCATGCTCACCTTGCCCTCGCGGATCACCTTGAACAGGTCCATACGGGAGAGGGCATCGGGATCGAGAATGGCGTGATAACGGCTGGGACAGAGTTCCACCGCCACCGCATCATAGGCGCCACTGTCCAGCAGTTCCCGAACCTTCTCGGCGCTGGCGCGCGAGACATGGGCGGTGCCCAGTAAAGTGACCTGACTGCTTCCGATCCGGACCTCGACCAGAGGCTCCTGTTCCGCGCTTTCTGACATTAAATTTAGCTCCCTGACAAGCCGCGCATGATAACCCCTTTGACGCCCTTTTGTCTTTGCTCCCACCGGTTGAACCTTCGCGGCCGAAGCCGATGTTTCCCCGATCGTCTCCGTCGACACCGCTTTCGTCGCGGTATTATTCAACTCCCGCCACGTACAATTTTGCACTGATCCGGGTTACACTGCCGGCTCCAGACAAGGAGCGAATCATGATCGGAACCGTCCTGAGAGTCATCGCCATCCTGGCAGCTCTCACCCTGCTCACCGGTTGCAAGACCCTGAACCTGATGCAGGACAAAAAAGAGGAGACACTGCAGGGTCGGCTGAAGGCCTACCAGTCGACCCTGCGCTGGGGTTACCCGGGACAGGCATACAACTTTCTGCGCCAGGACATCGCCACCAAGACCCCGGTTCCCACCAACCTGAACAATGTCAGCGTCACCGAGTACAAGGTAATCCGGCCGCCGGATCTGGTGTCGGAAAACCAGGCTACCCAAACTGCCATCATCGGTTTTATTTTCGATGACCGACAGGTGGAAAAAACCCTCCATGACCAGCAGCTCTGGGAGTACGATTCCGAGGCCGAAACCTGGTTTCGCATCAACCCGATCCCCGAGTACCGTTAGTGTCTGCAGCGAGTCGACCGGCCAATGGCGGGCGCATCCTACTGACCACGGCGGCCTTTGTCATCGTGGTGGCCGGCATGCGCGAGGCCCAGGGTGTGCTGGTGCCGTTTCTGCTCTCCGGGTTCATCGCCATCATCGCGGCCCCGGCGCTGTTCTTTCTGCGCGCCTACCGGGTCCCATCGGTAATTGCGATCATTCTGGTGATCCTGGCTATCGCCTCCATCGGCCTGCTGCTGGGCGTGCTGGTCGGCAATGCGGTGGATGACTTCTCCTCGCAGTTGCCCACCTACCAGGCCAAGCTGAAAACCCTCACCGGCACAGGTCTGCAATGGCTGTCGGGCATAGGCGTGCCGGTACCGGAGCAGATCTTCTCCAAGCTGCTCGATCCGGCCAAGGCGATGTCGATGGCGGCACAGGGACTCAGCAGCCTGGGCGGACTGCTGACCAACACCTTCCTGATTTTGCTGACGGTGGTGTTTATCCTGCTGGAGGCGTCCGGTTTCCCAGCCAAGCTGCGCCGCATCCTGGCCAACCCGGAGCAATCGTTTCCCCACTTCGACCAGTTTATCGACAACATCAAGCGCTACATGGTGATCAAGACCGGCACCAGCCTGCTGACCGGGACCATTATCTATCTCTGGTTGCTGGTGGTCGGGGTGGATTACCCGGTGTTGTGGGGCGTGATCGCCTTCTTTCTCAATTTTGTGCCCAACATCGGTTCCATCATCGCCGCCATCCCCGCCTTGCTGCTGGCGCTGGTTCAGCTGGGACCGGGCGGCACCGCCTGGGCGGCGCTGGGCTACCTGCTGGCCAACAACCTGGTGGGCAACGTGATCGAACCCCGTTTCATGGGCAAGGGTCTGGGCCTCTCCAGTCTGGTGGTCTTCCTCTCCCTGGTGTTCTGGGGCTGGGTACTGGGTACGGTGGGCATGTTCCTGTCGGTGCCCCTGACCATGACCATCAAGATTGCCCTCGACAGCAACGACGATACCCGCTGGCTGGCCATCCTGCTCGGCCCCGAGGTCGAGGATGAACCTGACCGTGCCAAACCGGGCGGCCTGCTGCGCTGGCGGCTGCCGCATAAACAAGAGACCGACGAGTAGTACTAATTATGCCACTGAGATTCAGCACCTTCCCCGGAAAGCGGGAGCGCCACCTGCTACGTAAACAGCACAACCCACTGTTCCCAGAAGCCCAACGTACCGTGACCCCGGCCCAGCTTGAAGAGGCCCAGCGGCTGGATCATGAGGAGCTGGTGGCGTTCATCAGTGCATTTCGTGCCCTGGTGCACGAAGCGATGCGCCTGCCCGACAATGCGGACAGCGAGTTGATCCTCTCTATCAAGGAACGGCTGGACCAGACCTATGAGCAAGCGGCCCGCATGGTGGATGATCAACACGAAATCCAGCAGGGGGTCGAGAAACTGGTAGCGGTGGTGATGCAGGCGGTCAGGAAAGGGGCCGGTAATGATAAGGTGGCGCTACAGGAGCTGGCCGACGAGGAGGCGGCGCGCACCGCCCATTACGCGCTGCTGGCCTACCCGCTGGTCGCCGACCTGCTGGACCCGGATTCCGTAATCGAGGAGCATGAACTGTTGCCGAGCCTGCTCTCCTCCTCACCGGAAGCGTTGCAGGCGGCCTGCTCCCTGTTCGATCGGGCACAGATCGAGGCGCTGGCGGAGACGGGAAAACAACTGCTGGAACAGACTGCCGACATTCCTGAAGAAGCCAAGGCACGACTCCAGGAACTGGCGCGGCACCGGGACAATTGACCGGGATTTCCGAACCGTAGAGGCAACCCCCCGTGGTTGCCCGGGTGACGGCGCACCGATCGAATCAGGGCAGGCACAGGGACCTGCCCCTACACACACCGGCCGGAATCCAGGAACTGGCGCGGCACCGGGACAACTGATCGGGGTTTCCGAACCGTAGGGGCAACCCCTCCGTGGTTGCCCGGGTGACGGCGCACCGATCGAATCAGGGCAGGCACAGGGACCTGCCCCTACATACACCGGCCGGAATCCAGGAACTGGCGCGGCACCGGGACAATTGACCGGGATTTCAGAACCGTAGGGGCAACCCCCCGTGGTTGCCCGGGTGACGGCGCACTGATCGAATCAGGGCAGGCACAGGGACCTGCCCCTACACACACCGGCCGGAATCCAGGAACTGGCGCGGCACCGGGACAACTGATCGGGGTTTCCGAACCGTAGAGGCAACCCCCCGTGGTTGCCCGGGTGACGGCGCACGATCGAATCAGGGCCGGCACAGGGACCTGCCCCTACACACACCGGCCGGAATCCAGGAACTGGCGCGGCACCGGGACAACTGATCGGGGTTTCCGAACCGTAGAGGCAACCCCCCGTGGTTGCCCGGGTGACGGCGCACCGATCGAGTCAGGGCAGGCACAGGGGCCTGCCCCTACACACACCGGCCGGAATCCAGGAACTGGCGCGGCACCGGGACAACTGATCGGGGTTTCCGAACCGTAGAGGCAACCCCCCGTGGTTGCCCGGGTGACGGCGCACCGATCGAATCAGGGCAGGCACAGGGACCTGCCCCTACATACACCGGCCGGCGACCCGTCTGTCAGAGCAGCACCCGCTCGATACCACCCTGCTTCACCCGTTCGACAAAACTCTGCTGCCAGTTCTCACCCAACCGGTCCCGCACCAGCTCCTCGACGATATAGGAGACCTCCAGTCCGGTCTCATCCTTGTAGCGGTTCAGCCCCTGGGTACAGGCGGGACAGGAGGTGAGCATCTTCACGTTGCCGTTGACCGCGCGTTCGTTGCCGCTCAGGGCCTTGATCCCGTGCTCCAGCTCCTCCACCTTGCGGTAGCGCAGCTGGCTGGCGATATCCGGCCGCGCCGTACCCAGGGTACCGGCCTCGCCACAACAGCGGTCGGACAACAACACCTTTTTGTCCATCAGCCTGGAGGCCACCTCGGTGGGGTTGTACTGCTTCATCGGGCTGTGGCAGGGATCGTGATAGAGATACTCGGTGCCGTTGCCATCGCCCAGCACCACCCCCTTCTCCATCAGGTACTCGTGGATATCCAGCAGCCGGCAACCGGGGAATATCTTCTCAAACTCATACTTCATCAGCTGATCGATACAGGTGCCGCAGGAGACGATCACCGTCTTGATATCCATGTAGTTGAGGGTATTGGCCACCCGGTGGAACAGCACCCGGTTGCCGGTGGTGATCTCCAGCCCCTTGGCATGCTGACCGGCCGCGGTCTGGGGATAACCGCAGCAGAGATAGCCCGGTGGCAGCACCACCTCGTTGCCCAGCTCATAGAGCATGGCAATGGTGGCCAGTCCCACGTCACTGAACAGCCGCTCAGAGCCGCAGCCGGGGAAATAGAAAATAGCGTCCGACTCGTCGTTGACCTTTGCCGGGTCGCGGAAGATCGGGATCATGTCGCTCTCTTCGATCCCCAGCAGGGCGCGGGTAGTCTTCTTCGGCAGCTCCACGCGGATCGGCCGACGCACCAGCTCCACCACCAGTGCCTTCGGCTCCGGCCGGCCGGTGGTGGCGTGGGGGATTTGCTTGCCGCGCCCCAGCATACCGGCACGCCTGAACAGCGCATGGCCGAGTGCCAACCCCTTGAAGCCCCACTCCAGCATGCCCTTACGCAGGCTGCGGATGGTGCGGGGATCGGTGGTATTGAGAAACGACATGGCCGCCCAGGTGCCTATGTTGCGGCGTTTCTTGCCCTGCTCGGTAAGGATCTTGCGCATGCGCACGGTGACATCACCAAAGTCGATATCGACCGGACAGGGGTTGAGGCACTTGTGGCAGATGGTGCAGTGATCCGCCACGTCGTTCATCTCTTCGAAGTGACGCAACGAGATACCGCGCCGGGTCTGCTCCTCGTAGAGAAACGCCTCGATGATCAGCCCGGTGCCGAGGATCTTGTTGCGCGGTGAGTAGAGCAGATTGGCGCGCGGCACATGGGTCATGCAGACCGGCTTGCACTTGCCGCAACGCAGGCAGTGCTTGATGTCGTCGTTGAGCTCGCCCAGCTCGCTCGCCTCCAGGATGATCGCCTCCTGCTGCACCAGGCGCAGAGATGGGGTGTAAGCGCTGTCCAGATTGGAACCGGGCATCAGCTTGCCGCGGTTGAAGTGGCGTTGCGGGTCGACCCGCTCCTTGTAGGTGACGAAGTCGCGCAGTTTCGCTTCATCCAGGAAGCGGACCTTGGTCAGGCCAATGCCATGCTCGCCGGAGATCACCCCGTCGAGGGACTGGGCCAGCGCCATGATGCGCTCCACCATGCGCTCCGACTCGTGCAGCATCGCGTAATTGTGCGAGTGCACCGGGATGTTGGTGTGCACGTTGCCGTCGCCGGCGTGCATGTGCAGGGCGACGAACAGACGCGCATCGCGGATTTCCGCGTGAATGCTGTTGAGCCGCTCCTGCACTGCCAGCATATCCTGACCGTCGAAGATCTCGTTCAGCCGTGCCGCCACCTCCTTGCGGTAGTTGTGCACCAGATCGCGTCGCAACATCATGTCCAGCAGGCTGTCGCCCGGCTGTATTTTGGCCTGCTCTTTCTCCCGCAGCAGCGCACGATGGGCATCTGCCGGCGACTCCAGGTTATCGAGAATCTGCCGCCAGCGCTGCTCGGCCGTGGCCACTACCTCGCTGGCGGCATCCCGCTTGGCCCGCAGAATGGCGCGACTCTCTTCCGACTCTTCGTACTCCTCCGGCAGGCGCAGCTCCGGCATGGGCCCACCCAGGTAGTTGAGCACCGCCCGCATGATCTGCAGCTTGTTGCTGATCGACTGCTCGATATTGATCTGCTCAATGCCGCGGCTGTACTCCGCCAGCCGTTCCAGCGGGATCACCACATCCTCGTTCACCTTGAAGGCGTTGGTGTGGGCGGAGATGGCGGCGGTACGGCTGCGATCCAGCCAGAAGCGGCGCCGCGCCTCGGGGCTGACCGCGATGAACCCCTCGCCCTCACGGGCATTCACCAATCGCACCACCTCGGAGGCCGCCCGGGCCACTACGGACTCGTCATCCGACACCAGGTCGGTGATCAGCACCATCTTCGGCCGCTCCCGTCGGGGTGCCTTGGTGCTGTACTTGACCGCTTTGATATAGCGCTCGTCCAGGTGTTCCAAACCCACCATCTCAACCCCGTCGGTGGCGCCGATGGCATCACGGATCTCAATAATGGCCGGTACCGCCTTGGAGAGGTCGGAGCCGAAAAACTCCATACAGACAGTGCGCACATGATCCGGCATGCGGTGCAGGATAAAACGGGCCGAGGTGATCAGGCCATCACAGCCCTCTTTTTGCGCCCCGGGCAGTCCGGAGAGGAACTTGTCGGTCACGTCCTTGCCCAGTCCCGCCTTGCGGAAACTGGCACCGGGCATCTCCAGGAGCTCCGGCTCGCCGATCTGCCTGTTCCCGTCCGCCTGGTAGCGGGTGATGCGGAAGCTGACCCGTTCCTGTTCGTGGATCTTGCCCAAGTTGTGATTCAGCCGTTCGACCTCCAGCCAGCGGGAGTCCGGCATCACCATGCGCCAGGAAGCGAGATTGTCCAGCGTGGTGCCCCAGAGCACCGCCTTCTTGCCACCGGCATTCATGGCAATATTGCCGCCGATGGTGGAGGCGTTCTGCGAAGTGGGGTCCACGGCAAAGGCGAGGCCGTGTTCGGATGCCAGATCGGAGACCCGCTTGGTCACCACGCCTGCACCCGTGTTGACCGTTGGCACCTTGCCCTCGACCCCGGGCAGCTCGCGGTACTCGACCGCGCCCAGTTGTTCCAGCTTCTCGGTATTGATCACCGCACAGTAGGGATCGAGCGGCACCGCCGAACCGGTGTAGCCGGTGCCACCGCCGCGCGGGATAATGGTGAGGCCGCAGTCGATACAGGCGCGCACGATCGCCGCCACCTCCTCTTCCCGGTCCGGGCAGATCACCACGAAGGGCACTTCAACGCGCCAGTCGGTGGCATCGGTGGCATGTGAAACCCGGGCCAGACCGCCGAAATCGACATTGTCGCGACGGGTAATTTTTGCCAACGCCCGGCTCACCTGGCGGCGCAGATCCTGGTTGCGCTGGAAACCGGCGGAGAATTTTTCCACCGCGACCCGGGCGGCGGCCAGCAGCCGAATGGCATCCTCGTTGCCGTTGGTACGGGCCTCGAACTGATCCAGCCGATGCTTGAGGGCGTCGATCAGGGCACCACGCCGCGCCGTATCCATCAGCAGGTCATCCTGCAGATAGGGGTTGCGCACCACGACCCACATGTCCCCCAGCACTTCGTAGAGCATGCGGGCGGAGCGGCCGGTGCGGCGACTGCCGCGCAGCGTTTCGATCACCTGCCACATCTCCTCGCCCAGGAAACGAATCACGATCTCCCGGTCGGAAAACGAGGTGTAGTTATAGGGTATCTCGCGGATACGCTGGGGTTCGGTTACGGGGTCAGCCATAGGATCTATCAACTCTGCAGAAAGAGTTACTCGCGGTGTCAGCAGTTAGGGTACGCACAGCGCCATCTGTACAGGTGAGACGGCCATTTTAGCCCAATCCGGACTGAAACAGTAGGTCTTCTGTTTAAGGCATCCCAAGGAAACCCTTGAAATTGCAGGGTAAGTTATTTACGCATGATGAATTTTAGTCAGGCCAATCAATCACCACCGGCGTCCTGTCATCAGGGCGGTCGGTACCGGCGATCGGAGGTGAGTCCCAATGCAATTCCAGTACAGAGACGAATGGAAAAGATTCCCATCTGAGGCTGATCCAGGCGCCCTGTCACTGTTAGAATCAACAGCGGCACCCTATGTGCCTTCACAACTGATTTTTCGCCCCGGGAGCCCTCAATGCCACAACCCAAAGCCGTTTTTCTCGACACCAATACCCTGGGTCGAAGCGACCTGGACCTCAGCACCCTGGCTGCCACACCCTATAATTGGCAGTTCCATGCCAACAGCTCACCGAAACAGACCCTGGAGCGGATTCGCGGGGCGGAGGTCGTCGTTAGCAACAAGGTGGCGCTGGACCGCGCACTGATAGAGAGCGGTGATGCGCTCAAGCTGATCTGTGCAGCGGCAACCGGCACCAACCATATTGATCTACAGGCAGCGGCTGAACGGGGGATTGCCGTGACCAATGTCACCGGGTACGGCACCGCCACCGTGGCCCAGCACAGCTTCTGCCTGATGCTCGCCCTGACTACCCGCCTGCTGGAGTACCAAGCGGCGGTGCGGCGCGGGGACTGGCAACGCAGCGACATGTTCTGCCTGATGGATTACCCGATCCGTGAGATCGCCGGCAAGACCCTGGGGATTGTCGGTTACGGCACCCTGGGCAAGGGCGTGGCGCAAATTGCCGAGGCGTTCGGCATGCGGATCCTGCTGGCCCAGCGCCCGGGAGGAGCCTTGAAAGCTGGACGTCTGCCGCTGCAGGAACTGTTGCCCCGGGTGGACATATTGACCCTGCACTGCCCGCTGACCCCGGAAACCCAAAACCTGATCGGCGCCGCCGAGCTGGCGCTGATGCGCCCGGACGCGCTGCTGATCAATACCGCACGAGGCGGTATCGTTGATGAACAGGCACTGGCCAACGCATTGCGACAGGGAACGCTGGGCGGCGCCGGCGTGGATGTGTTGACCCGGGAACCGCCCGACGACGCCAACCCGTTGCTGCAGCACGACATCCCCAATCTGATCGTGACACCGCACAACGCCTGGGCGAGCCGGGAGGCACGCCAGCGACTGCTGGATGGAGTGGCGGATAATATCAGGGATTATCTGGCCGGCGGCTCCGCGAATCGGGTCGAGGGACTTTAGGCGCGCGTTGACTAACGCCATCCCGCTGTCGCAGGAACCCCTGAAACAGTCAGAGGTTTCTCCAGTCGCGCCAGATCCGGCCCGCGCCGGCCTGCCGGGATTAACAGCTCAAGGAAACTCAGGACCCGCCTCATCCACCGACAGCATCCGCTCGATAGTGCAGGCAATGGAGAATCTGCCGCCCGGACCATCGTCCGCCGGCGTACAGCGAATCACGCGCACCACGGCATGCAGGGGCGGAGTAATGGCCTTGCCGGGCTGGATCGCCACATTCAGGCTCACGCCGGATTCCACCTCATGGTCGGTGCGCAACTGCAGCCCCCCGGCACTGAGATCCTTGACCGTGGCAGGTTGAACCGCATCCGCACCGTCTACCCGGTATCGCGCCGCACAGTCCACCGCCATGCGATAAAAGTCCCGCTTCTCAGAATAGTCCTGCATTGCTCACCCCTGTCGGATTATTGTTAGTCCTCTGAAATCATTGTTTCGGCGCCACCGCGATACGCACCTCGCACCAACGTGCAATAACACACTATCCCTATGGGTCGACCGGTTCCCTGGATACTGAAGGGATGCGGCAATTTTTTTACCCGTTGCCGTCCGCCATCAGCGCCTTAGCCTGACTGGCCGTGAGATAGCGCCAGGGCAGGGGGACCAGGGCCGGCACCTGCTCCCGATATTGGCGGTAGCGTGCCCCGTGGTACACCAGCAGCTTGCGCTCTTCGAGACGCGAACCCAGGATAAAATAACCGGTGATCATCAGGCTGGAGAGTAGGAACACGCCATCCATGTCGCGGGTCCAGAGGATAACCAGCCCGAGGGAGTACCAGGGATGACGTACAAACCGGTGCAGCGGCGAGATGTAAAAACGCTCCTGGTCCTCGACTCGCCTCTCCCGTTCACGCCACTGCCGCAAGCCGATAAATTCACTACCGTCGTAATAGCGCAGCGACCAGGCAAAACCGCCTATCGCCGCCAGTGCCAGCCCATTGGCGAGCCACCAGCCCGTGCCCGTCCACTGCCAGAGCCAGTCACCGTGCCAGCGGTAGATCATCCATAGCGGTGGGATCAGCGTGATAACCGCCAGCAGGTTGAAGAGCAGCCGATAGAGCGGCATGCGCCCCGGCCAGCGTTCGGCAAGCCGGCGTTTCAGCCATAACGAAGCGGTAAACGAATGCAGCACGCCATACAGCGCCCAAGTGGCACAGATGAGTACAACCTGGGCGGCGCTGAGTCCCGACTCGATCAATGGGTGAACTTGCCTTTCTTGAGCAACTGCGCCTCCATGATCTCGAGCTCCCTTGAACCGGACACCAGCACCTTGGATTCCGGGACAAAATCAAGCTTGGGATTGAGCCGTTCATAGGGCACCGAATTCAGGATCATCTTGATGGCATTGAGCCGCGCCTGATGTTTGTTATTGGACCGGATGATGGTCCAGGGGGCGTGGGTGGTATGGGTTTTCCGCAACATCTCATATTTCACGTTAGTAAAATCATCCCAGCGCTCCTGCGCCTGCACATCCACTTCACTCAGTTTCCACTGCCGCAACGGGTCATTTTTCCGCCGATCGAAACGCAGCGCCTGCTCATCCTTGGTGACACTGAAATAGAGCTTGATCAGGACCGTGCCCTGTCGCACCAGATCCTTCTCAAAGCCGCTCACGCCACGCATGAAGTTCTTGTACTCTTCATCGCTGCAGAAGCCGAATACCGGCTCCACCATTGCCCGGTTGTACCAGCTACGGTCGAACAGCACCACCTCTCCGCCACGGGGAAACTGCTGTACATACTTCTGGAAAAACCACTGGGTTTTCTCATGCTCGGTCGGCTTACCCAGCGCCACCACCCGGTAGTGTTTTTCGTTCATATAACGGGTCACACGACGAATCGTGCCACCTTTGCCGGCCGCATCCCGGCCTTCGAACAGAATAATCATCCGGGTACCGGTCGACTCCAGATACTGTTGCATCTTGATCAACTCCGCCTGATAAGGCTTGAGCTCCTCTTCCCGCTCAAATCGTTTGATCGCCTTGCTGCCTTTGGCCTGCAGCGCCTCCACGACCGTACGTAGCTTGAGATTCTCGGCCTCAAGCTTTTTCACCACCCGGTCACTGGACGACACCGACTCCTTTTTGATCGTCAGTACAGTCGGCTCAGTCACGCTGTTCGCTGCTTTTCCGTTCTGATTTTCCTCTTCCGCCATCACTACTTGCTCCCTTGCAAACATTACCCTTCGGGATGCACAACCCCTCATTGACGGTTCGATACTACGCGCCGAAGCGAGTTGCTGCATGCGCTATCACCGGCAAAGCGCGGATAGCTTGAGCCATATCAACAGAGACTGCCGGTCAGATCACAAAATGATAGCCGGGACTCAGATCTTATAGGCGGACTCCAGCTGCTCCCGGGTCAGCACACCATAGATTCGCCGGATACCCGGCGCGGTCATGCGCTCGACGTACAGCGCCTCAACCCCGCTATTGAGTCTTTCCAACGCCTCCTGCAGGGTGGCCTGGAGATAGATTGGCGCCACATCGATTCGCTGTCCGGGAATCTGCAGCAGATCGATTTCACCCAGATCCTTTCCCTCTTCTGTCTTCAGAAAGCGCACCAGATCCACCGCCGGCATCAGGCTGACCGGTTGTTCTTCACCCTGTATCAGCAACCACTCCGGCTCGTCCCTTAACAGCGCCTCGGCCTTGTCCCGATTGATCCGGCGATTCGGTCGCACAAAGCGTTTGCGCATGACGCTGGCAACACCGGCGCGGCGTAGCGCCAGCATCACCGGATTGGTATCGTAATCCTTGCCAATCGCCCGCATCAGAGTGAGGAACAGCGACTCCTTGCGAAACAGCTCGCTGACGGTGAGTCCCGCCACAACGATCACCAGCATGCCGGGCATGATGGTCTGGGGTGAGTGGGTCAGCTCCATCATGGCGGTGAGCGCCGCCAGCGGCGCCTGCAGGGTCGCCCCCATCATCGCCCCCATACCAAGCAGCGCATAGAAACCGACATCCAGTGTGTCGTGGTGAAAAACATGGGTGGCAATCTGGCCGGTGAGGCTGCCCAGGCAGCCGCCCAGGAACAGCAATGGCCCGATATTCCCGCCGGGAACACCGAGACCGAGACAAGCCACGGTGGCCAGTACTTTGGCAACCAGGATCACCGCGAGGAGCGTAATCCCCAACTCACCCAGCAGGGCGCTGTTAACAGTGTCATAACCGATCCCCATGGCCTGGGGCACCAGCAATCCGATCACCCCCATCAGCACACCGGCGGCCAGCACGCGCCGCCAGAATGTCACCCGGGCCACCCGTTGCATGGTCATCTGCATCAGGTGAATAAACAGTGACGCGAGTCCGCCAACCAGGAGTCCGAGCAACAGCACCACCGGAATCTCGGCCAGGGACGGCAGGGTCATGGGCGGAATCTCAAACGCCGGGGCATTGCCAAACACGGCGATAGAGATACCGGTCGCCGTCACCGCCGCCAGGATGACCGGGATGAAGCTGACCAGCGAGTACTCCATCATGACCACTTCGAGTGCAAAGATCACCCCCGCCAGGGGCGTATTGAAAGAGGCGGCAATGCCGGCCGCCGTGCCGCAACCCAGCAGGGTGCGGATGCTGTTGTTCGGCAGGGAGAGCCGCTGTCCCAGCAGGCTGCCCGCCGCCGCGCCGAGCAGGATATGCGGTCCCTCTCGGCCGACCGAGTGGCCGCTGACAATGGCAGCAGCGGCGCCGACAAACTGGAGCATAAAGCCCCGCAGGGTAAGATAGCCTTGGTGATAAGCCATCCGCTCCATCACATAGGTGACACCGAGTACCGTCTCCCCTTTAGCGTAGCGGTGAAAGAACAGGGCAATGATCAACGCCCCCGTGATCGGCAGCAGAAAGCGCAGCCAGGGGGAGAGGGCCTCGTAGTTCTCGGGTAGCCCATCAGCCAGAAATCCTGCCTGGGTCTGCTCCACCACCATCCGGAACAGCACGATCACGGTACCGGCGAGCAAGCCGGTCAGCAAGCCCAGCAGGGAGAGCTGCAACAGGGCGTCATGACGGGCGAGATGGAGCCGCAACTGCTCCAGCTGATCCCCGGACCAGAGATGAATCCTTTGCTTCAGATTGTTTTTTCTCATTGTGTTATAGATTATCCGCCATCAACATAGGCACCGAACTCAAAGCGGCTATCCGGCAATACTGATACCAAGCCCCGCCGGATAACCCCTAGACAGGAACAGCAGTATGCAGATCAGCGCGCCGGAAAAATATCAGACTGCCACAGAGCTGGAGATTATTCAGCAACATCTCCCGATCCAGGACAAGCTGCTGCTTGAGCTGGGTTGCGGACGCGCCTGGATGACTCGTCAACTGGCGGAACGCTTTCAGCCCCGCCAGATCATCGCCACGGAAGTCGATACTATACAACATGGGAAAAACCTGCTGATCGATGACCTCCCCAGCGTCACTTTTACTGCAGGCGGCGCAGAAGCGATCGACCTGGAGGATAACAGTGTCGATGTGGTGATGATGCTGAAATCACTGCACCATGTACCGCTGCCGCTGATGGACCGGGCCCTGTCGGAGATTGCGCGGGTACTCAGGCCGGGGGGGCTGGCGTATATCTCGGAGCCGGTCTATGCCGGAGACTTCAATGAGATATTGCGCCTGTTCCATGATGAAAAGCGGGTGCGTGAGGCCGCTTTCACGGCCGTGCAAAACAGCGTGGCAAGCGGTGAACTGTCACTGGTGAAGCAGATCTTTTTCAACGCCCCCGGCAGCTACCGGGATTTTGCCGAGTTCGATGAACGGATGATCCAGGTCACCCACACCAACCACCAGATTGACGACACGCTTTACCGGAGAATTCGCAACGCCTTCAACCGCCACATGGGAGAGGATGGCGCCCACTTCCTCAAACCCTCGCGGGTCGATCTGCTGCAAAAACCGGGATCATAAGGCGCCCTATGGAGGGGTCGACGGCCCCTTCTTCAGCCAAGGGTAACGCACCCGATTGCAGGAGCTGCTTTAGCTGCGACCTGTGGGCCGCTGGAGAAGCATTTGCGGCTCAAGCCGCCCCTTCGATTCCATGCACAGACAACCCCTTTTTTTCAAAGTTTTTTTCCTTAATCAGTTGTTCCTAATATACATCGATGATAAATTAAACGTTAATCATTCTTATTGAGATGTCGCTGTCATGGACGCCGCTGTACCCGCTGACAACACCGTCACCCTCGACCGGATCCCGGCCGGGACACTGGCTCGCATCACCCGAATACAGGGCGACAAGGGCCTGGCCAGGCGCCTGCTTGGCCTGGGGCTGCGGGTCGGTTCGGAGATCAGTGTCCTGCAACAACGCCGCCGTGGCGTGGTGGTGGCCAGTGCCGGCACCCGGGTCGCGCTGGGCAGCAGTGTTGCGGACAAACTGCTGATGCAGCCGCTCGACCCATAACGCCATTCCAAGGCCGGAGCAACCGGTCACCGGAGGAGACCGTGATCACCATCGCCCTGGGCGGCAACCCCAACTGTGGCAAGTCCGCCCTGTTTAACGCCTTTACCGGTATCCGGCAAAAGACCGGCAACTGGCCGGGCGTGACCGTCGACCGCAAGGAGGGACGCTTCCAGTTGGCGGGCGAGGATGTAGCGATTATCGACCTGCCGGGGATCTACTCCCTGGATGCCGCTTCCATTGATGAACAGGTCACCCGCGACTATCTGCTGTCCCGTGACGCCGAGTTGATCATCAATGTGCTGGACGCCTCCAACCTGGAGCGCAATCTCTATTTCAGCGTGCAGTTGCGGGAGATGGGGATACCCATGGTGGTCGCACTCAACATGATGGATGTGGCGCGCAAGCGCGGGATAGAGGTCGACATCGAGCAGCTCAGCCGGGAACTGGGCTGCCCGGTGGTACCGGTGGTGGCGGTCACCGGCGAGGGTATAGGGCCACTCAAGGAGGCCATAAACGACCTGATCGGCCAGGCCGGCCAGGCGTTTCAGGTCACCCATGAAGCGTGCGTGGAACAGGCGATCACCGAAATCACGCCCCATCTGGATGGGATACCGGTCGCCGCCAACCGGCGCTGGCTGGCGCTGAAACTGCTGGAGAATGACACCCACGCCTTCACCCTGGCGGGGAAGGAGATACGCCCGCTGGTGGAGCAGTGGCAGGAACGTATTCGCGACCGCGCCGGTGAGGATGCGGATATCCACATCGCCGATGCCCGCTATGGCCACGCCCATATCCTGGCGCAGCGGGTGATTCGCGAGCAGGGGAACATCGGACGTACCCTCTCCGACCGGATTGACAAGATTGTCCTCAACAAAGTCGCCGGCATCCCCATCTTTATGCTGCTGATGTACCTGATGTTCATGTTTACCATCAACATCGGCGGCGCCTTCATCGACTTCTTCGATCTGGCCGTGGGAGCGCTTATGGTGGAAGGGGCGAATCACTGGCTGGCCGGCCTCGGCTTGCCCCAGTGGGCCCGGGTGTTCATTGCCGACGGCTTTGGCGGCGGCATCCAGGTAGTCTCCACCTTCATCCCCATCATCGCCTGTCTCTACCTGTTTCTGTCGGTGCTTGAAGACACCGGCTACATGGCCCGGGCCGCCTTTGTGATGGACCGCGCCATGCGCACCATCGGCCTGCCGGGCAAGGCCTTTGTGCCGCTGATTGTCGGCTTTGGCTGCAATGTGCCGGCCGTGATGGCGACCCGTACCCTGGAGAACCAACGGGAGCGCAAACTCACCATCCTGATGAACCCCTTCATGTCCTGTGGCGCACGGCTGCCGGTGTACGCCCTGTTCGCCGCCGCATTCTTCCCCAGCAACGGCCAGAATCTGGTGTTTTTACTCTATCTGATCGGCATCCTGATCGCCGTGCTGACCGGCATGATCATGCGCCGCACCCTGCTCTCCGGCGAGAGTAGCGGCTTCATGATGGAGCTGCCGCCCTACCATCTGCCGACGCTGAAAGGGGTCATGCTGCGCACCTGGGACCGGGTCAAGCTGTTCATCCGCGACGCCGGCAAGGTGATCGTGGTGATGGTGCTGGCTTTAAACGTGCTCAACTCCATCGGCAGCGATGGCAGCTTCGGCAACCAGGACAGCAACCAGTCGGTACTCAGCGAAATGGGCAAGACGGTGACACCGCTGTTTGCACCTTTGGGAATCACGGAGGAGAACTGGCCGGCCACTGTGGGTATCTTTACCGGGGTGCTGGCCAAAGAGGTGGTGGTCGGCACGCTGGACTCCATCTATACGCGGCTGGCGGAGCAAGATGCCGGTACGACCGGGGCAGCACCCCCATTCGATCTCTGGACCCGTCTGGGCAAGGCGGTGGCCACTGTCCCGGACAACCTCGCCGCTGTCCGTGACACCCTGCTCGACCCCCTGGGGCTGGACGTGGGGGATCTCAGCACGCTCGAGAGCGCGGCCGCGGCGCAGGCCGTGAACGGCGGTATCTTCGGCGCCATGGCGGCCCGCTTCGACGGCCAGGCGGGCGCCTTCGCCTATCTGCTGTTCATCCTGCTCTATTTCCCCTGTGTCGCCACTATCGGCGCCATTGTGCGTGAAGCCGGCGGCGCCTGGGCGATGTTTGTGGCCGCCTGGACCACCGGCGTCGCCTACACCAGCTCGACCATCTTCTATCAGGCAGCGACCTTCGGCAGGCACAGTGCCAGTTCAGCCGCCTGGATTATCGGTCTGAGTCTGTTCATCGCCGCCGTCATTTTTGGGCTGCGCATCTGGGGCAGCCGGGATCCGCAGACGCAGCCGGCACCCAATAAAAAGGCCACCGCCTGATGCTCGCCGACATTAAACGTTATCTGCAAAACCGCGGGCCGGTCTGTCTGTCCGATATTGCCCTGCACCTGGGCACGACACCGGATGCGGCGCGCGGCATGCTGGAGACCTGGATACGCAAGGGCAAGGTGCGTCATCAGCAGCTCAACGCCGCCTGCGGGTCCAGTTGCGGCAAATGCCAGCCGGACAGTATGGAGTTTTATGAGTGGCTCAAGGATAATCCCAGCTGATTTTCATAGTGACGGCGTCTCGCTTATCCACAAACAATAAACGCCCGCCTGTAGGAGCTGCTTTAGCTGCGACCTACTCGCGACACTTTCGCGGCTGAAGCCGCTCCTACGGATAAAGCGATTCCGCCGGCGATACCTCCCGGGCATTGAAGGCCATACAGCTATTTTTTCAGCTTGATTACCAGACTGTTGATATTGTTCTGGGCCAGCCGGGTACGCAGGGTGTTGACCTGGCCACTGGTGTAGGGGCCACTACGCACCCGGTGGAACACCTCGCCGCCATCCAGGGTAAATTTCTGGATTTCGGCCTCGATGCCCACCAGAGCGAGGCTCGCCTTCAACTTATCGGCATCGGTAAATTTCCTGAACGAGCCCATCTGCAGCATGTAGAAGGCGGCCGCAGTCCCGGTCTTGCTACCAGCGCTGACCACCGGTGCCGCACCGTTATTCGCCGCGGCGACAGCCGGCTCTTTCTCCGGTTCCGGGTCCGGGACTACCACCTCCATCTCCGGCAGGATGGTATAGAAATCGAAACGGGGCTTGGGCGCGGATTGTGCCTTGGGCGGCTCTGGTTCGCGCCTTACCAGCTCCTCACGGGGTGCGCTGTAGGATCGGTCAACGACGACCGGCCTCGGCTTCTTCGGGCCCTCCGGCGCTAGCTTGAGCCAGACCAGCAGGGTAATAAACAGACCGATCAGCAGACCACCGGCAAACCAGATCCAACCAGACGCCGGTGGCTTCTGGGCCTTTCTCCGGGGTGTCGCCCGACTTTTGTAATCCCGCGGCATTACATCTTCTCCGGCGCGGAGACTCCCAGCAGATTGAGTCCGTTACGCAATACCTGGCGCACCGCCAGGATCAGCTTGATCCGGGCATCGCGCAGCGCCTCATCCTCCACCAGGAATTGGTGGGCGTTATAATAGGTGTGAAAATCATTGGCCAGATCCCGTACATAGTGGGTCAGCTGGTGTGGCTCTTCATTCAGGGCAGAGTTCTCGACCACCTCCGGGAAACGGGCCAGGGTCTTCAGCAGCGCCTGCTCATGGGCCTCGGTCAGCCGCTCAAGATTCCGGTCGCCCTCGCTGATCTCCACCGGAATGCCTTTTTCCGCCGCCTGGCGCAGCACGCTGCAGACCCGGGCATGGGCATACTGCACGTAGTAGACCGGATTGTCGCTGGACTGGGACTTGGCCAGATCCAAGTCGAAATCCATATGCTGTTCACACTTGCGCATCACGTAGAAGAAGCGCGCCGCATCCGAACCCACCTCCTTGCGCAGCTCCCGCAGAGTAACGAAGGAGCCGGAGCGGGTGGACATCTGTACCCTTTCACCACCGCGATAGAGAATGGCGAACTGCACCAGCAGCACATCAAGACGGGAGGGATCATCACCCACCGCCTGCATCGCCGCCTTGACCCGCGGCACATAGCCGTGGTGATCGGCGCCCCAGACATCAATCACCCGCTCGAAGCCGCGCTCCAACTTGTCCATGTGATAGGCGATATCGGAGGCGAAGTAGGTGGTCTGGCCGTTGTCCCGCACCACCACCCGGTCCTTCTCGTCACCGAAATCGGTGGACTTGAACCAGAGCGCACCGCCCTTCTCATAGACATGGCCGGAGTCGCGCAACCGCTGCAGGGCCTTGTTCACGGCACCGGACTCGGTCAGGCTGCGCTCCGAGTACCACTCCTGGTAGGTGACACCGAACAGGCTCAAATCATCCCGGATGTCATCCAGGATGGTGTTCAGGGCCAGCTCGAATACATAGCGATAGCGGTTGTCACCGAGTAGGTTTTTGGCCTGCTCGATCACCCCATCGATATGCTTCTCCTTGTCGCCCCCGGCCGGCTCGTCCGCCGGCACGCCTGCGAACACCTCATCCGCTGCATGCCGATAGCTGTCGCCATGCTCCCGGTGCAGGGTGGCGGCGATATCCCAGACATAGTCGCCGCGATAACCGTTGACGGGAAAGGGGATAGTTTGATCACACAACTCCAGGTAGCGCAGCCAGACACTGGCGGCCAGGATATCCATCTGTCGTCCGGCATCGTTGACATAGTATTCCCGGTGTACATCGTAGCCCACCGCCTCCAGCAGATCGGCCACCACCGCGCCGTAGGCGGCCCCGCGACCATGCCCCACATGCAGTGGCCCGGTGGGATTGGCGGAGACGAACTCCACCTGAATACGTTTGCCCTGGCCCAGAGTGCTACGCCCGAAGTCATGCGCCTGGCTCAGCACCTCACCGATCACGGCACGATAGGCATCCGCCGCCAGGGTGAAGTTGATAAAGCCGGGACCGGCAATCTCCACCTTGACCACCGCCGGCGAGGCGGGCAGGGCGGCGATCAGCTGGTCGGCCAGATCACGTGGCTTGCAGCGCGCCGCCTTGGCCAGCACCAGCGCCACGTTACAGGCGAAATCGCCATGTCGCGGATCCCGGGTGCGCTCAATGATCGGCTGGGGCATCGGCGCATCGCCAATCCGGCCATCCTCGGCCACCTTGGTCAGGGCCTGGGAAACCAACTGCTGAATCAGGTTCTTCATCTTCTACCTAACGGGAAAACGGAAACGCGTAAGGATACAACAAAGGCGGTTAGAGGGTAACTGCCGGTGGCGGGAATGGATGGAACGGGGAGCGATACCAGGAGCACCAGGGATTTAACGCAATGGGTAACCGGTTCTTCGGGCGCTACGCGGGCGTCGTGCGACCCTGCAGCGGAGCTTGGCGGGCAAGCGACGCGGACTCCGCGTCGGCAGTGGCTTTTTACCTGGATTGAATCAGAACATCTCCTGCGGATCCACATCGATCGACCAGCGCACGCGGCGCGCTGACTTGAGCGTTGCCAGTTGCCTTACCCAGGGTGTCAACAGCCGCTGCAGATCAGCGCGCTGATTCGACTGCAGCAACAGATGGGCGCGGAAGCGCCCCGCCCGCCGCTCCATCGGCGCCGGCACCGGTCCCCAGAGCTCAACCCGCCCGCCGGCCAGTGTTTCGGCCAGACTGCGGGCCTCCTCCAGAAACTCCCGGGGTGCCTTCTCCTGCGGCGCCTCGGCCCTCAGCAGCGCCTGATAACTGAACGGAGGGAAAGCAGCTGCCTCGCGCTCCGCCAGCATTTCAGCGGCAAAGGCGGCATAGCCCTGGCGCACCAGCAGTTGCATCATGGGATGATCGGGATGCCGGGTCTGGATCAGTACCCGCCCCGGTTTCTCTGCGCGCCCGGCCCGGCCCGCCACCTGTATGATTAACTGCGCCATGCGCTCGGCGGCGCGGAAATCAGCCCCGAACAACCCCTGATCCACATCCAGGATGCCCACCAGGGTCACATCCGGAAAATGGTGCCCCTTTGCCAGCATCTGGGTTCCCAGCAACAGTGAGTACTTACCTTTTCGGATGCCGTTCAATAGCTGGTCAAGGCTCCCCTTGCGCCGCGTGGTGTCGCGATCGATTCGGGCAATACCCGCTTCGGGAAAACAACTCGCCAGCACCTCCTCAACCCGCTCGGTACCCTGGCCCAGGGTACGCAGATCCGCATCACCGCACTCCGGGCAATTCATATCCTGTCGTCGTTGTGAACCGCAGTGATGGCACCAGAGCAGCCGACTGTCGGCATGCAGGGTCATGCGCGCATCACAACGGCGGCACTGGGCAACCCAGCCACAGGCGTGGCAGGTGACAATCGGCGCATAGCCACGCCGGTTGATGAACAGCAATGCCTGGTTACCCTCGTCCAGGGTCTCCCGGAGCTTCTGCATCAGTACCGGCGACAACCCCGCCTCCATACGCACTGAGCGGATATCCAGCAGGTCCATGCGGGCTGGCTTGGCTTCGCCGGCCCGCCGGGGCAGCCGCAGATACCGGTAACGTCCGGTGCGGGCATTCTGCAGCGTCTCCAGCGCAGGCGTGGCACTGCCCAGGAGCACCGGACAGCCGGTGCGTTGAGCCCGGATTACCGCCAGATCCCGGGCGGAGTAGCGAAACCCATCCTGCTGTTTAAACGAGAGATCATGCTCCTCATCCACCACGATCAGGCCGAGCCTCGGCAGCGGGGTCAACAGGGCGGAGCGGGTGCCCAGCACCACCGCCGCATGTCCCAGCCGGGCCAGATGCCAGGCGCGCTCCCGCTCACCTGCCGCCAAACCAGAGTGGAGTACCGCCAGCCCCCTGCCCAGACGACGTTCAAAGCGGCGGATCAATTGCGGGGTCAGACCGATCTCCGGCACCAGCACCAGGGTTTGCCGACCGGCTTCCAGCATCCGCTCCACCAGCGCCAGATAGACTTCTGTCTTGCCGCTACCGGTCACCCCGTCGAGCAGATAGGCCCCAAAGCTTGCCGGATCGACGGCCTCAATCGCACGCTGCTGATCCGTATTGAGTCGGCACGATGCGGAGGCGGGCACTTTGCCGGTCTCTTCCGGCAACCGCTCATCCAGATGAACCCAACCCTTCTGTTGCAACGCCTTCAGTGCTTGCCGGCAGTTCCCGCAGGCCTGCAGGATCTGCGTCTGCTCCAGACTGCCGCCGGACTCCTGCAACAGGGCCAGCAGTTCGGCCTGCTTCGGGGCGCGCCGGAGTGCCGTCGAATGCTGTCCGCCAGCCATCGCCGTCACTGACCAGACCCTCTGCAGCACCGGTACCGGCGGTTCCCCCTTGCGCAATCGTACTGGCAGGGCATTAGCAAGCACTTCACCAATCGGATGCTGGTAATAGCCCGCCGCCCAGCGCAACAAGGACAGATCGGCAGCGGAGAACAGGGGCGCCGCATCCAGCACCGCATGAGCCGGCTTCAGGCGACGCCCGCCGCCCGCCGCCGAGGTGACCAGTTCCAGCAACACACCACACCGCTCTCCCCGACCAAAAGGTACCCGCACACGTACCCCGGGGATCAGTTGCTCGGGGGCCCCATCGGCAGGCGGCAGATAGTCAAAGCAGTGGTGAAGCGGAGCTGGTACAGCCACCCGCAAAATCGGTCGTTCAGGCATGGCGGAATGCTACCTGACTCCTGGCAAATAAACACTAACGGGAGGTGTCGCCCAGCGACGACACCAGGTCGGCAAAGCAGGTTTCCGGAAAACCAAATCTGCACAAAATCCGCTAACTGTCTATTCCATAACAGACTATTGTATTTATCCACAGAAGTTGTGGATAACTCTGTTGAAAAACAGTTGGAACTGGCCGCAAGACCAGTAATTCATTACTTTTTTGTTAATCTGACAAAAAAATGACCGCCAGACACTAATCCTTACAAAACAGTCGGTTGCGTAATTTCATCGTTCCCTAATATACAATTATGCCCGACTTGGCCAGCATTATGGCTTGTTGCACTGCAACTGTGCATAACACCCAGGCAAAAGCGCGCTTATTTCCCTCTTGTCAACCTCTTTTTTTACTTATCGACGCTCTTCGGGACCTGGAAGAAACTGCCTGTGTGGAGTGAAAAACTTCAGCCAATATCCCGGCCGGTATGCCTCTTGACGCACAATAAAATCCTTGCGCCCAGCCATTTGCAACCAATATCAAACTATGCTAACTAAATGAGCAGTTACCAGGGCTTTTGACATGGCAGGACTTCACCAACTGATACTTCGTACCGATCTGGCCGGCATGCCCCTTGAGTGGGTCGATTACCGCGATGCGGTGCGTCTGCACTTTCTTGACCAGATCGCCTACACCTGCGGGCGCGTGCTCTACCGGGTACATGGCGGCATCAACGCCAGAACCCAGCGGCAGAGTCATGTCGACGTCAACTCAATCATCGCAACCCATGGCAACAGCCGCGCCCTGGAGAAGATGCGTAACGGTTATGTGCCACCGCTGAACAACCAGACCCTGTTTCAGCGGGATGGCCATATCTGCCTTTACTGTGGTCAGCATTTTCCAAAAAAACAGCTCTCGCGGGACCATGTCCGCCCCTTGAGTCTGGGCGGACCCGATCGCTGGAACAACGTGGTCACCGCCTGCATCCGCTGCAACAACCACAAGGCAGGCCGCACCCCGGAGGATGCCGACATGCAGCTACTGGCCATCCCCTTTATTCCGACCCACGCCGAGTACATCTATCTCCAGGGACATAATGTACTGGCGGATCAGATGGAGTTCCTGCGCGCTCATTTCCCCCGTTCCAGTCCACTGCACCAACGCCTGGGCAGGGCGCTGCCGGCCTACTCACAGGAATGAAGGCAGAGCACGCCAGCCTGCCGCACATTCTTCAGCAGATCACCGGCACCTCGACCACTGAACATCGCATCCACCCGTTAGGTGGCGGCTGTATCAACCAGGCACTGAAACTCTCCCTCCCGGACCGGACATACTTCATCAAGTTCACCCAAACCGACCGTCTGGAGATGTTCAAAGGGGAAGCCGCCGGATTGGAGACCCTGGCCGCGACCGGGGCAATCCGCACGCCAGGCGTGATCTGCACCGGATCGACAGCTACTCAGGCCTATCTGGTGCTGGAATATATCGCGCTGAACAGCACCGGTGACCCGGTGCTGGCCGGTCACCAGCTGGCAATGCTGCATCGTACCACTCGTCACCGTTATGGTTGGGATCGCGCCAATACCATCGGCGCCACCCCCCAGCCCAATGAACCATGCGACAGCTGGATCGACTTCTGGCGCGAGCAGCGACTGGGCTTTCAACTGGCCCTGGCCGCACAACAGGGATACCAGGGACTACTGCAGGAACGTGGCGCCCGATTGCAGGAACAACTGCCGGCACTACTGAATCACGCCCCGGCCGCTTCACTGCTGCATGGCGATCTCTGGTCGGGCAACCTCGGATACGACGGGAACAGTCAGCCGGTCATCTATGACCCGGCTGTCTATTTCGGCGACCGGGAGACCGACTTGGCCATGACCGAATTGTTTGGCGGATTTTCCAGCCGCTTTTACCGCGCCTACAACGAGACCTGGCCGCTGGACAGTGGCTATCAAGTCCGAAAAATCCTCTACAATCTGTACCACATCCTGAATCACCTCAACCTGTTCGGCGGCCACTATGAACAGCAGGCCCTGGCCATGACTGACCGACTGCTTGCGGAGCTGGGCGGGTAAGCGCCCGCCAACCATTGCCTGGCTGACGGCCGAGGGGTTCAGTGCTGCAGGATCTGGCTAAGGAACAGCTTGGTGCGGTCTGACTGGGGATTGTTGAAGAACTCGTGGGGTTCGTTCTCCTCAATAATCTCACCGACATCCATGAAGATCACCCGGTTGGCCACGGTCTTGGCAAAGCCCATCTCGTGGGTCACGCAGAGCATGGTCATGCCGCTCTCCGCCAACTCGATCATGGTATCCAGCACCTCCTTGATCATCTCCGGATCCAACGCCGAGGTGGGCTCATCGAACAGCATGATATGGGGATTCATGCACAGGCTGCGGGCGATCGCCACACGCTGCTGCTGTCCACCGGAGAGTTGCCCCGGATACTTCCTCGCCTGCTCCGGAATCTTCACCTTCTCCAGATATTCCATGGCGGCGGCCTCGGCCTTTTTGCGCGGCATTCTGCGTACCCAGATTGGCGCCAGGCAGCAGTTCTCCAAAACGGTCAGGTGCGGGAACAGGTTAAAGTGCTGAAACACCATCCCCACCTCCTTGCGCACCCGATCGATATGCTTCACATCGTCCGTGAGCTCGGTGCCGTCAACGATAATCTGCCCCTGCTGATGCTCTTCGAGGCGGTTGATACAGCGGATCATGGTGGATTTACCGGAACCGGAAGGCCCGCAGATCACAATCCGTTCGCCCCGGGTTACTTCCAGATTGATGTCCTTCAGGACATGAAACTGGCCATACCATTTATGTACACCCCGTAGTTCGATAGTCAGGTCAGCAGATTCCTGTGACGGGCGGGTAGCGTTATCGGTCTCAGACATAGCGTGTCTCCAACTCTTGCGTATTCATGGTGATTACCGGGCGTGGCCGGTATGCAGTTTCTTTTCCAGCGCCATGCTGTAGCGCGACATACTGAAACAGAAAATCCAGAAAATACTGGCGGCGAACACATAGCCCTCAATGGAGAATCCCAGCCAGTCCGGATCGGCGAATGCCTGCTGGATAATCGCCAACAGATCGAACAGACCGATAATCAATACCAGGGTGGTGTCCTTGAACAGGGCGATGAAGGTATTCACGATACCCGGAATCACCAGCTTCAGCGCCTGGGGCAGGATGATCAACCCCATGCTCTTCCAGTAGCTGAGTCCCAGCGCCTCCGCGGCCTCATACTGTCCCTTCGGTATGGCCGCCAAGCCACCCCTGACCACCTCGGCCATATAGGCCGACTGGAACAGGGCGATACCGATCATGGCCCGCAACAGTTTGTCGAAGTTGGTGCCCTCGGGCAGAAACAGCGGCAGCATGACCGAGGACATGAACAGCACCGTGATCAGCGGCACACCGCGCCAGAACTCGATAAACACCACACAGACCGACCTTACGATGGGCATTTCCGAGCGTCGCCCCAACGCCAGTACAATACCAATAGGCAGCGAGGCCACAATGCCAACCCCGGCCAGAATCAACGTCAGGCTGAGGCCGCCCCATTTACTGGTTTCCACCGGGACGAGGCCGAAATTGCCCCCGGAGAAGAGTTGGAAGGTGATGATCGGATAGACCACCAGGATAAAGATCGCCAGCTTGCCCTTGTGCTGAAACTTTTCAATGAACAGCGGTATAGCCAATACTATCAACAGCCCAAAGGCGAGATTGATACGCCAATATTGTGATTCGGGATAGAAGCCGTACATGAACTGATTGATGCGCACCTTGATGAATACCCAGCAGGCGCCTGTGGTCCCGCTGCAGGCTTCCCGGGTATCTCCCACCCAGGTGGCATCCAGAAATACCCAGCTAATGATCGGTGGCACCGTCAAATAGATCAGGTAGAGGGCAAACAGGCTTAACACCGTATGCAGGGGCGAAGAGAACAGATTGCTCCTCAACCAACCGAGCACACCGACACTCAGGGTTGGGGGCGGCAGGTCGGGATGGGGGGTATGCACAGTCATGGATTACCTCTCCACCAGTTGGATACGTTTGTTATACCAGTTCATGAACAGCGAAATGGTCAGACTGATCGCCAGATAGACCGCCATGGTCATGGCAATCACTTCCACCGCCTGTCCAGTCTGGTTCAGGGTGGTACCGGCAAACACCGCCACCAGATCGGGATAACCGATCGCGGTTGCCAGCGAGGAGTTCTTGGTCAGGTTCAGGTACTGGCTGGTCAGCTGCGGAATGATCACCCGCAACGCCTGGGGAATGATCACCAGCCGCAGCGTCGGGCCCGGACGCAGGCCCAGTGCACGGGCCGCCTCGGTCTGCCCATGGCTGACCGCCAGGATGCCGGAACGGACCGCCTCGGCGATAAACGCACCTGTATAGATACTCAAGGCCACCAGCAAGGCCGCCAGCTCAGGAATGATCACCATGCCGCCGGCCATATTGAAACGCTGCAGCACCGGAAAGTCCCAGCTCAGCGGCATGCCCATCATGAAAAACGTCAGCAGCGGCAGACCGATCACCAGTCCGATAGAGGCATACACGGAATGGAACTGCTCGCCCGTGGCCTCCTGCCGTTTGTGGGCCCAACGGATCACCAGGATACTGGCCACAATCGCCACGACCAGGGCCACGATCACCAGCCAGAAACCCTGCTCGTAGACCGGACTTGGCATATAGAGGCCGCGATTGCTCAGAAACAGCGTGTCGTTGAATACCATGCTCTGGCGCGGCCCGGGCAGCGGCCGAAGCACGGCAAAGTACCAGAACATGATCTGCAGCAGCAGGGGAATATTTCGAAATACCTCAATATAGATCGTGGCCATGCGCGAGATGATCCAGTTCCGCGACAGTCGCGCCACCCCCATGACGAAGCCGATAATGGTGGCAAAGAAGATACCCAATGAGGCCACCAGCAGGGTGTTCAGGAGACCGACCAGAAACGTGCGGCCGTAAGTGTAGGTCTCATTGAAGGGTATCAAGGTCATCAGAATGCCGAAGCCGGCCTCGTTTTCCAGGAAACCGAAACCGGTACTGATGCCACGTTGCTCCATGTTATGGAGGGTGTTCTGAAAGATGGTGTAACCGAAGAATCCAATGCCTGCGACCAGCAGAATCTGGAAAACCAGTGAACGGACTGCAGGCCGTCTCCAGAGTGCCGGTTTCGCAGGTTCCGGCACTGTCCGTTGTTCATCCGCCATAAAAATACCTTCAGGGCAGTTAAGGCAAGTAAGCCACAGGGCAGTTGCTAACCCGCCCCGTGGCTCCCAAGGCACCAGAGAATCCGTCGAATGCAGCGGGCACACATGGTACGACCCGCTGCATCCGGCAGCCCCCCGGCACGATGATTAGCGGATAGGCGGAGCGTACTGCAGACCACCCTTGTTCCAGAGTGCATTCTGTCCGCGTGCGATCTTCAGCGCACTACCTTCGCCCACATTACGCTCAAAGGCTTCCGAGTAGTTACCGACCTGCTTGATGATATTGACCGCCCAATCGTCAGCGAGACCCAGCCCACTGCCCTTGATGCCTTCCTGTCCCAGCAGGCGACGAATATTGGGATCATCGCTGGACATCATTTTATCGACATTGCCCGAGTCCACACCCAACTCTTCCGCATTCAGCATGGCAAACAGTGACCAGCGGACAATCTTGTACCACTCATCATCACCCTGAGCGGTTACCGGGCCCAGTGGCTCCTTGGAGATCACCTCGGGGAGTACGAAGGCACCATCCGGATTGCCCAGTTTGATGCGCAGGGCATAGAGCTGGGACTGATCCGAAGTGAGCGCGTCGCAACGACCGGAGTCGAACGCCTTGACGGTTTCGTCGGATGAATCGAAGGTCACCGGGGTGTATTTCATATTATTGGCGCGAAAATAGTCGGCCAGATTGAGCTCTGTCGTGGTACCGGCCTGAATACAGAACGAGGCGCCATCCAACTCCAGGGCACTTTTTACACCCAGGTTCTTGTTCACCATGAAGCCCTGGCCGTCATAATAGTTTACGCCGGCAAAGTTGAGACCCAGGGATGAATCACGGGTCAGGGTCCAGGTGGTGTTGCGGGAGAGCATATCGATCTCGCCGGATTGCAGCGCGGTAAAACGCTCCTTGGCGGTCAACGGGGTGTATTTAACCTTGGCGGCATCGCCGAACACGGCCGCCGCCACGGCGCGACAGACATCCACATCCAGGCCCGACCAGTTACCTTTTTCATCGGCACTGGAGAAACCGGGCAGACCGGTACTCACACCGCACTGCACGAACCCTTTCTTTTTCACGGCGTCGAGGGTTGCGCCGGCAAAGGCGTTGGTTGACATCACCGCGGTCAGAGCGACGGCGGAGGCGATTACATGAATTTTCTTCATGGTACAGTTTTCCCCTTGTGAGAGATATTGTTGACATCGGTTTGATGTATCCCGGTACGGGCAGCTCTCCTGCCTGCCCCGTGCTGATCCTCCTTAGCCGGAGGCGTCGCACCAACATCCATATCGAGATCAGACGTTTATCCAAAAACGCTAAAGTACTGATACACAACATGGTAAAGTCGAATAAACTCTAGCCCGCCCGAGTACGATCTGCAAGCCTATTCGCAAATTCAGGCGGCAGCAGCCTGCTGTTACGCAACAATCGTTACCGGGATCATCTAAGGTATAGGGAACCGTCCAACCGTTCAGAGTTCAACCTAAACCACGAATACTCCATGGCCATTCGGTTAGCCCTTCACCGGCTGCGCCTGCACCGACATCAATGTCTGCAGCGCCGTGGCGCAGAGTGTCTCCTGTCCATTGTCAACGGCAAGAATCTCAATCTCAGTGGTGGTCAGTGAACGGCCGGCACGCACCACCCGGCCACGACCAATCAGCCGCTCCCCCCGTCCCGGCGCCACGATATTGGTTTTATACTCCACCGTGACAATCCACATCCCCTCTGGGAGCAGACTCCAGCCGGCAAAGCCGCCGGAGACATCGGCCAGGGTAGCGATGGCCCCACCATGGAAATAGCCGTGGTTCTGGCTGATATCTTCCCGATAGGGGAGTTGCAACTCACAAAAACCGGGCTCAATCCGGCAAAACTCGACACCGAGCGAGGCCAACATGGCCTGTCCCGCAAACGCCTCCCGCACCCGCCGGGCGTAATCCGGGGTGCGCGGTTCGAATTTCAGTGAATCGCTGTGGCGGTTCTGTCTCATCGGGCGTTCTCCAGTTGCGGCTGGGTAAACCTTAGTTCACGTTTACGTTAACGTCAAACCATTACTCCTGTGGTTGCTCGCCCGACGCCACCCGCCCCAGCCAGGCACGCACCTCGGCGACCAGTGTTTCACTCAGACCGTTGAACAGGTGGTCCGCCCCCTCAACCCGGTTCTGCCGATACTCCCCATTCCCCGCCTGTCTGGCGGCTGCGGAACGGGCCGACACACTGTGCAGCACGGCATCAATATCCCGGCTGCCGTAGATATCAAGCAACGGCAGGTTCAGTTTTGTCAGCGCGCCCAGGGTACCGCTGCCCGATGCACGGATTTCTGCCGGCAGGCCGATCGCCACCAGCGCCCGCAACCCGTCAGGCACACCCTGCGCCAGATACTCCACCCCCATGCGGGCGCCCAGGCTATGGCCGATCAGCACGATATTGGTCACCCCCTGCTGTTTCAGGTATGCAACCGCAGCCGTGATCCGGGGAAAGGCTTCAGGAATCAGTTCCGGGTAGACCCAGTCGGAGGCATCGGAAGCGGCAATGGGCAACTGGATGGAGAGCGTTTTCCAACCATAGTCGGGCAGCCGAGAGCGCAGCGGGTGGATCACATCCACCCAGTCCGGATGCGCGCCCCGCCCGTGCAGGAGAATCACCGCCCCCTGATTGTAGGCGGACTCCTCCCGTGCGTAGATGGCAAAAAAATCGTTGCCGTCCGCCTGCAGCGTCACCGGCTCACCCACCCGCAGCGCTTCACGGATTTCCGCTGCAATACGGCCCTCCCGGACCCGATCCGATGCCCACAGCGGGCTGGCAAACAACAGCAAGATAAGCAGCATCAGTGTGATCCGCATATAACCTCCGTCAGGTGTTCCAATAACCGGGCAGTGCGCCACCACTGCCGGCGGCCAATTCAGGAAAGTTCTTAAGATAATTTTATAGACACCATAAATATCTCTTCTCAATCAATATCTTACAAAATTTGCAGGTGAAAAGTGCCGGCGCTTGCGGTAGAGTGCCCCCATTCACAATTTCATAGGCCGCCACGGCCAAACGGGAGAAGTTCCATGACCGATTACAAAATAGCGCCATCTATCCTCTCCGCCGACTTTGCCAGACTGGGCGAAGAGGTCGACAGTGTTCTGGCAGCCGGTGCAGACATTGTGCATTTTGACGTCATGGATAACCACTATGTACCCAATCTTACAATCGGTCCGCTGGTGTGTGAGGCCCTGCGCAAACACGGGGTGACCGCGGATATCGATGTCCACATGATGGTAAAGCCGGTGGACCGGATTATTCCCGACTTCGCCAAGGCCGGCGCCACCTACATCACCTTCCATCCGGAAGCGAGCGAGCACGTGGACCGCTCACTGCAGCTGATTCGCGATCATGGCTGCAAGTCGGGACTGGTGTTCAATCCGGCCACCCCTCTGAGCCACCTGGACTATGTGCTGGACAAGATCGATATGATCCTGATCATGTCGGTCAACCCCGGCTTTGGCGGGCAGAGCTTCATACCCGGTGCGCTGGATAAACTGCGCGCCTGCCGCCAACTGATCGATGCATCGGGCCGGGACATCCGACTGGAGATCGATGGCGGCGTGAAGGCCGACAACATCCGCGAGATTGCCGCCGCCGGGGCCGATACCTTTGTAGCCGGCTCCGGTATCTTTGGTAACGCCCAGGCGTCCGATCCGCACCGCTACGACAGCATTATCGGTCAGATGCGCGAGGAGCTGGCCAAGGCATGAGCGCGGGGCTGGTGAAAAAGCCACGGCTGATCCTGTTTGATCTGGACGGCACCCTGGTGGATAGCGTGCCTGACCTGGCGCACTGCATTGACGGCATGATGACCCGGATCGGTCGCCCGGCCTGGGGCGAATCCCGGGTCCGGGAGTGGGTCGGCAACGGCGTGGAACGCCTGGTCAAGCGGGCGCTGATCGGGCAACTGGACGGGGAGCCCGACACGGCCGATTACGCGCAGGCGCTGCCCCTGTTCATGGATCTATACAGCCGCCATAACGGCCGGCGGTCACAGCTCTATCCCGGGGTAAAGTCCGCGCTGAAACAACTGAAAAATGCCGGCTACACTCTGGCCTGCGTCACCAACAAGGCCGATCAATTCACCCGCCCGCTACTGCAGGCCCTGGACATTCACGACTATTTCAGCCTGATCACCAGCGGCGATACCCTGCCACGAAAAAAGCCGGACCCGCTGCCACTGCTGCACAGCGCCGAACATTTTGGCTTCAGTCCGGCTGAGTCCCTCATGGTTGGCGACTCCTCCAATGATGTGAAGGCAGCGCGGGCGGCAGGATTTGATATTGTCTGTGTGCCCTATGGCTACAATCACGGCCTGGACATCCGGGACTCGACTCCGGATGCGGTGATTGATTCACTGGAACAGCTCGAAGGCCTGTTTGAATAATGACAGCGAGGGGCGCGTGATCCGCCCCGGTTGCAATCACACTGGATAGTTGTGGCGTAATCGATTATCTTAGCCTCCACAAATCAGACAGCAACAAACCCTTCCGCATGCTCCATCACGAAACAGACAAGACAGGAACACGATGGCGTTGGTGATGCCGCGCACCCCTATCCCTGTCTTTAAGTTTTGCTCGTGTGGAGAGGCAAATGACCCCTGAACAATTTGAACAGCTGGCCGCCCAGGGCCACAACCGCATCCCGCTCATGTGCGAGGTGCTGGCCGATCTGGACACCCCGTTAAGCGTCTATCTGAAACTGGCCGATGCACCCAACTCCTACCTGCTGGAGTCGGTGCAGGGCGGCGAGAAGTGGGGCCGCTACTCCATCATCGGTCTGCCCTGCCGCACCCTGCTGCGGGTGACGGGACACAGCATCACCATCGAGACCGATGGGGTAGTGGTGGAGTCCCATGAGGTCGACGATCCACTGGCTTTCATCGAATCCTTCCAGCAGCGTTACCGGGTCGCCAGTCATCCCGACCTGCCCCGCTTCACCGGCGGCCTGGTGGGCTACTTCGGTTATGACACCATTCGTTATATCGAACCGAAACTGTCGCACTGCCCCAATCCGGACAGTATAGGTACCCCGGACATCCTGCTGCTGGTATCTGACGAGGTGGTGGTGTTTGATAACCTGCGCGGTCGCCTGTACGTGATTGTGCACGTGGACCCGACCAGCGGCGGCACCTTTGAATCAGGCCGCAAACGGCTAGGCACGGTGGTCGACCGCATGCGCGAGTGCCTGCCGGATCAGCCAGTCAGTCCGCGCCGCCGGATTAACGAATCTGATTTCATCTCCGGATTCACCGAGCAGGCGTTCAAGCAGGCGGTGGAACGGATCAAGGCCTATATCCTGGACGGTGACTGCATGCAGACGGTGATCTCCCAGCGCCTCACCATCCCCTATCACGCCCAGCCCCTGGATCTCTACCGGGCGCTGCGCGGGCTCAACCCCAGCCCCTACATGTATTTCTACAATCTGGGCGATTTCCATATCGTGGGTTCCTCGCCGGAGATCCTGACCCGGCTGGAGGATGGCGAAGTGACGGTACGCCCGATCGCCGGCACCCGGCCCCGGGGGCGCACCGACGCAGAGGACCTGGCCCTGGAACAGGAGTTGCTGGCCGACCCGAAAGAGTTGGCGGAACACCTGATGTTGATCGACCTGGGCAGGAATGACGCCGGACGGGTGGCAAAAACCGGCAGCATCAAACTGACCGACAAGATGATCGTGGAGCGCTACTCCCACGTCATGCACATCGTCTCCAATGTCACCGGCCAACTGAAGGAGGGGATGAACGCCATCGATGTCTTGCGCGCCACCTTCCCGGCCGGCACCGTCAGCGGGGCACCCAAGATCCGCGCCATGGAGATCATTGACGAGCTGGAACCGGTCAAGCGCGGCATCTATTCCGGCGCTGTCGGCTATCTCTCCTGGAACGGCAACATGGACACCGCCATCGCTATCCGTACCGCCGTCATCAAGGACAAACAGCTGCATATCCAGGCCGGCGCCGGGGTGGTGGCCGACTCGCAGCCGCAGCTGGAGTGGAACGAGACCATGAACAAGGGGCGGGCGGTATTTCGCGCCGTCGCACTGGCCGAGGCCGGCCTGGAAAACAGCAGTTGCGGGGAGGCATAACCGTGTTACTGATGATCGACAACTATGACTCCTTCACTTACAACCTGGTGCAATATTTCGGCGAGCTGGGGGCGGATGTACGAGTCTACCGCAACGACGGCATCACTCTGGAGGAGATCGCGGCCCTGCAACCGGCGCAGATCGTCGTCTCACCCGGCCCTTGCACCCCTAACGAGGCGGGCGTCTCGGTGGCCGCCATTCAGCGCTTCGCCGGACAGATCCCGATCCTCGGGGTCTGCCTGGGGCACCAGTCGATCGGCCAGGCGTTCGGCGGCCGGATTGTCCACGCTCGCGAGGTGATGCACGGCAAGACCTCACTCATCTATCACGCCAATGTCGGCATTTTTAACGGCCTGAATGATCCTTACACCGCCACCCGCTACCACTCCCTGGTGATCGACCGGAAGAGCCTGCCGGACTGCCTGGAGATCACCGCCTGGACCCAGGATGCGGCCGGGGAGATGGACGAAATCATGGGCATCCGGCATCGCGAAATGAACGTGCAGGGGGTGCAGTATCACCCGGAATCGATCCTGTCGGAACACGGGCATGATCTGCTACGCAATTTTCTGCAGGGCAAATAAGAACCAGGATTTTCAGAGGGGAAACACTATGGAGATGCCACAGGCGATCAATCAGGTACTGGCCCACAAGGACCTTTCGACCGAAGAGATGACCAGCGTCATGCGCACTATCATGACCGGTGGCGCCACCCCGGCACAGATCGGCGGCTTTCTGATCGGACTGCGCATGAAAGGGGAGTCGGTGACCGAGATCGCCGCCGCCGCCGCGGTGATGCGGGAACTGGCCAGCGGCGTCAGTATCGGCGACCTGCCCCACACCGTGGACATCGTCGGCACCGGCGGCGACTGTTCCGGCACCTTCAATATTTCCACCGCCTCCATGTTTGTCGCCGCGGCAGCCGGTTGCAACGTGGCCAAACACGGTAACCGCTCGGTCTCGAGCAAGTCTGGCGCCGCCGATGCCCTGGAGGCCGCCGGGATCCGACTCGATCTCACCCCGCAGCAGGTAGAACAGTGCGTGCGCCAAGTGGGGGTTGGCTTCATGTTTGCGCCGGGCCACCATAGCGCCATGAAGCACGCCATCGGCCCGCGCCGGGAGATGGGCACACGCACCATCTTCAATGTGCTGGGCCCCCTGACCAATCCGGCCGGGGTACCCAACCAGCTACTGGGGGTGTTCAATGAAGAGTTGCTCGAGCCGATGGCCGAGGTACTGCGAAAACTGGGCAGCCGCCATGTGATGGTGGTCCACTCCCGGGACGGCCTGGATGAAATCAGTATCGGTGATCGCACCGAGGTGGCGGAATTGAAACAGGGGCAAGTACGCCGCTTCAGCATCCAGCCGGAAGAGTTCGGCCTGAAACGCACCTCGATCGATCAGCTAAAAGCGGCGGATGCCGCCGCCAGCCTGAGCATTATCCGCGATGTGCTGGACAACCAGGCCGGACCGGCGCGGGATATCGTGCAGCTCAATGCCGGTGCCGCCATCTACACCGCCGGGGTAACCGACACCCTGCTGGCGGGGGTGGAACGGGCTGGCCAGGCTATCGCCAACGGCGAGGCCAGAAACCGCCTCGACCGGCTGGTGATACTGACCCAGAGCTTTGACTGACTCTAAACCTCTGTGACACGGGGTGGTGTAGTACGAGTGAGGGAGCCACAATTCCGGCCGGCACGCTGTACAGACCGGAGACAGAGGTAACAAAACATCCAGGGCGATAGGTAACACATTCCAGGCTATTGGCATGAGATACACCGGGAGGAGTGCTCATGCCCTGGAATCAGGTGTCTATCGTGAATCTGGGAACCGAATTTATTGTTCTGGCGCAACAGCCGCCAACCAATTTCAGAGCACTGTGTCGGCGGGTAGGCCCGCCCGGGGTTGGCGGTCTACTCGTTCACCGCAAAGATCCGGTACATCGCCTCGATCATCTCGCCGGAGACCCTGTCTGTCACCTGCACCACCTGGGGCTGATTGAGCCCAACCAGGTCCCAGGCCGGCGCGGCAATTTTTTCAAAAATCTGCTCCATCAGCAAGTCGGTATTCAGTCCGTGAGCAATCCAGGCGGCCAAGTGCAGAATCGCCACCTGTTTTGCGATCGCCCCCCCCTCTTCAGGATGTTGCAGGCAGACGAATGAGTCGAGGAAGCCCTGGGGCAATTTCCAGGCCTTCATCAACTGGGCACCAAGCTCATTGGCGTCACAACCGATCAACTGGCGCTCCAGATGATAGAACCCCAGCAGATCATCACCGGAGTCGGCCAGTGCCTGCCGGCACGCCTCGGGAAAACGACTGTACAGAATCAGGTGGCCGATATCCAGCAGCAGGCCCCGCACAAACAGGCTCTCGGTCTCGCGCATGGCGCACGACCTGGCCAGCTCGCGCGCCAGGAAGCCGCACATCACGCTGCGATACCAGAAGGTACTCATATCCATCAGTTCGTTGGGCAGCCCTTCAAATGCCTGCGCCACACTGGTCGCCAGGGCCAGATCGTGAATCTGCCGGGTACCCAGGATATTCACCGCCCGGGTGATGGTCTCCACCTGCGACGGCAGACCATAGTAGGCGCTATTGGCTATCCGCAGCAGCCGGGCAGCCAGCGCCGGGTCCAGCGACACCACATCCGCCACATCCTTCATGCCACTCCCTTCCGAGGCCATCACCTCCTGCAGGCGGGTGTAGGCGGCCGGCAGGGAGATCAGGGTCAGGGAATCCTGTACCAACTGTTCGGCGGTGTTGAGCGCATGGGGATGCGTGTCGCTACTCATTGACATATATCTCTCCTGATCCTTATGCCCGGGGACCCAAGGAGTCGCTGATTAAGTCTGGCCGACGCCGATTGTGCGCCACAATGATCAGATTCAAGGCGCAAGACTCCAGCCCATAACTTGATCAAAGGTCCCCTAATAGAGGGTAGCGGCCAGTCACGACAAATCCTGTGGGCGAGCGGTCGTAGTTTTATGTTCTGCCTGACACTATAGCAGCCAGTCGCCCCCTTTACTCTACCCTCCGTAACCTGCCGACCAGACGATCTCTCAGGCACAAAAACCGGAAATACGCTATCATCCCGGGCTCGTTAACTGCCGGCCACCCTGATGAAATACGACAACATTCTGCAGACCATTGGAAACACCCCCGTCATCCGCCTGAACCGATTCACCGATATCCTGGCCGCCGAACTCTGGGTCAAGCTGGAGAGTTTCAACCCGGCCGGCTCGGTCAAGGATCGCCCGGCCCTGAACATGATCGAATGCGCGGAACAGCGCGGCGATCTGAAGCCCGGCGACACCATTATCGAACCCACCTCCGGCAACACCGGTATCGGCCTGGCCATGATCGCGGCGCAGAAAGGCTATTCCTCGGTCTTCGTGATGGCCGAGGACATGAGCGAGGAACGCAAAACCATCCTGCGTGCATTCGGTGGAAAACTGGTGCTGACATCGGCGGAAAAAGGCACCAAAGGGGCCATTGAAGAGGCCAAAAAACTAGCCGCCGAGAATGACTGGTTCTTTGTCGGCCAACACTTCAATCCGGACAATCCTGACGCCCACAAGGGTACGGCAGACGAGATTCAGGCTGACTTCGGCAAGCAGCTCGACGCCATCATCTGTACCACCGGAACCGGCGGCACCATCTCCGGCATCGGCAAGTATATGCGCAGGCATAACCCGGATATCCAGATCATTGCCACCGAACCGGCCGATTCACCAATCCTCTCCCAAGGCGTTGCCCGCAAACACAAGATCATGGGCACCGCTCCCGGCTTTATTCCCGAAACCCTGGACACCAGGATCTATAACCGGATTTTTCAGATCACCACCGAAGAGGCCTATGACACCACCCGCCTTCTGGCACAGCGCGAAGGCATATTTGCCGGTATCTCTTCCGGCGCCGCTGTGGCCGGCATGTTAAAAGCAGCCCGGGAAGAGACATTTCGCGGCAAAATCCTCCTGGCCATGTTGCCGGATACCGGTGAGCGATACCTGAGCACGGATCTCTGGGGTTGATGCGGTCGGCTACTGATCAACCACCTGAACACCGACTCACCCTGATACCGCAGGATAGCCGGCGGCATTGTTGAACGCACTCGCATACGCCGCCGGGACTCAACACCCCGAACAGATGCCGCGTTCCGGAAGCGGAGTATTTTGCAGCGGTTGATTGACCTTGGCCGTGACATCGGACAGGATTACTCCATCCTAAGTGCGCCACCAGAGACGGACTTCAACCGATGATCGACCCGGCCGAAAACCTATCCCGCCGCCAGCATTGATCCGATGAATATACCGGAATCCAATTATCTGCAGCAGATTGCCGAACTGGGTGAAATGCAGACAGTGGTCTGCACCGAACACATTCAGTCTGTCGAGGGCGCCAGACTGCTGCCCCAAGGCGCCACGCTCAACCGTCAGGTTATTAAACGCCTGCTCAGCCATAAATTGCTCAAGCCGATCGACTTCACCACCCGAATCGAGGATGCGGTCGACCACAACACCCTGATCGCCCTGGGGCTTGAATTGATGGCACGCGAATCCGAAATGGGCTCACTCCTTCGGATGATGCGCAGCGAGAGCTTCATCCGGCACAGTTGTGCCAGAATTCATCTGGAGACACCTATCCAGAACAAGCTGACCGTGGCACAGAAACTCCACCCTGAACTGTTGGGGCACAGCCTGCGGGTCGCATTGGCGATCACTATTATCGGCGAACAACTGGGACTGCCCGAAAAGGAACTTGAAGTGCTGGCTACCGCCGGTATGTTGCACGACCTGGGTGAGCTGCACCTGGGAATTGGCGATCTGCCGCTGGAACAGAATCTGAATCTCGACCACTGGCAGCAGGTGCGTAGCCATCCGGTTGTCGGCAGCATGATTCTACAGCAGTTTCCCGCCTACAAACCTCATGTCTCCAGAACCGTACAGGAACACCATGAACGCATGGATGGCAGCGGCTATCCGCACAGATTGAACGTCAGCACGATGAGTCGCACCGGCCGCCTGCTCTCATTCACTGAACTGTCGATTGGCGCGTTGAAAAAATATTCACTCAGGCAGCTCAGTACCATTATAAAAACCAACCTGGATGCGCTCGACCCGCAACCGGTATCAGTATTTCTGAGCGCACTGCACCTGTTCCAGTCCAAAAGCCCGTTCAAATCGACCGAAGTCAGGGATGAAAACATCATTACCCTGTTCAGGCTGGTGTCCAAATTGGTCATCAGTGCGGAGGCCGTCACCGACTCACAAGAAACCGATTCCGACAAAACCAACCCCTGCCTACTGAGTCCGGCTATAGAAAAAATACAGCAGACCATGCGGCGCGCCGGATTCGACCTGCGCGACACCGAAGCCACCCTGCAGATGATCAACAATGACCAGGAAACCCTTATCGAACTGGAAGAGCTGCTGCTGGAAGCCATCTACCAACTGCGCAAGACCCTGCTGGAGTTGCAGCGGCGTAACAGCGGTCCCGGACACGATAACCGGGAGACCATCCGGCAATGGGTGGCGGATGCGGAACAACACCTCGACACCGCGGCCGGACTACTCGTCTGAAATCCCGCGCCACCCCATCGCGTCCGGCTTGACTACCATCAAATAATTACAGAGTTAAACTCTTTAAGATCTCGACCGCTGATAGCGGGGCCCGATATCAGGATACGCGTCTGTCACCACCGCGCTGCCGCACCCGGGAAATGGGATGCGCAATGGACTACCGAACCTTGATTTACCTACTTGGCTGCTGCTGGGCCAAGGGCCTCCACCATTCGGTAACGGCGGTGCATAACCCCTAACAATAAACAAGAACAATCACCGGCTCCTGAAGCCATGGAGAACGCTTTGAATCAGCTACTCAGTAAATTTATGGTCAAGCATAAACTTTGGGCCGTTGGTATTTCTGCCTTTATCGGATCAGTCCTGGTACTGACCCTGGCACTTTTATCCCTCAAGCAGAACCTGCTGGAAGACCGAAAACAGAAAGCCCAGCAACTGGTGGAAGTCGCCCACAGCCAACTCGCGCACTTCTATCAACTGGAGCGCAGCGGTGCACTCACCACCGCGCAAGCCCGGCAACAGGCCAAGGCGGCAATTGCCTCCATGCGTTTTGATGGTGACGCCTACTTCTGGATCAATGACATGCAACCCCGAATGGTCATGCATCCGATCAATTCAGAACTCAATGGCCAGGATCTGAGCAACACCCGAGATCCGGACGGTGTGGCACTGTTCAATCAGATGGTGGAACGGGTTGAGCAGCATGGCAAAGGTTTTGTCAATTATCGCTGGGCCAAGCCGGGATATGATCAGCCGTTGGCGAAAATCTCCTTTGTTCAGGCATTCAAACCCTGGGGCTGGATCGTCGGGACCGGCATCTACATTAATGATGTAGACGAAATTTTCTTCATGAAGGCAAAACAGCTGGGAGGCATCGCCCTGCTGTTTATCCTGATCAGCGGACTACTTGCCTACGGCATCATTCATCAGCTATCGCGGCAGATTTTCGATCTGCACCACACCATGCGCATAGTCCGTGACAGCGGCAACCTGACCCATCGAATCAATCCGGTAGGGCGGGATGAACTGGCCCACATGGGGCACGCCTTCAATCACATGCTGGCCCAGTTCCAGGAGATTCTCGGCCACATCAGCCATGCCGTCACGAAACAGGGAGAAACCAGTTTGGAGATGAGCACCGTCACCAACCAAACGACCGAAGGCATGGAGCGCCAGCGACAGGAGACCGAAATGCTGGCCACCGCCATGACCGAGATGGCCGCGACTGCCAAAGATGTGGCGAACAGCGCCGCTCTGGCCTCCGGTGCCGCCTCTGATGCCACCCGACAGGCCAACCACGGACACCGGGTGGTGGGTGACGCGATTGCCAGCATCAATGAACTGGCGGAGGAAGTGGAACAGGCGGCCGAGGTGATCCATAAACTGGAGGGCGATGTAGAGGACATCGGCAGCATTCTGGAAGTGATCCGCAGTATCGCCGATCAGACCAACTTGCTGGCACTGAACGCGGCCATTGAGGCGGCGCGCGCCGGTGAGCAGGGCCGGGGGTTTGCCGTGGTGGCGGATGAGGTGCGTACGCTGGCCCAACGTACCCAGGAGTCAACCGAGGAGATCCAATCAATGATCCTGAGCCTGCAGGAACGTTCGCGCAATGCGGTCAGCGTCATGGGACGCGGACGTGCACAAGCGAAACAGGGCGTGGAACGGGCCGCCCTCGCGGGCGAATCCCTAACCGCCATCACCGACTCGGTTGCCCGGATCAATGATATGAACACCCAGATCGCCAGTGCTGCCGAGGAGCAGACCGCGGTCTCCGAGGAGATGAACCGGAATATTATCAGCATCAACCAGATCGCCACCGAAACCGCGCAGGGTGGACAACTGGTACGTCAGGCAAGCGAGGGGCTGAACCGACTGGCCGGCAAATCCAAAAGCCTGCTGGCACAGTTTCAACTCTGAGCAAGAAAGTCGGGGCCAGCCACATCACTGGTCCCGCAACATGGCCTGGCGTATCGGCTCCGGCACCGGCATCGGCTGTTGCGTCTGGCGATCCACATAGACATGCACCCAGTGGCCGGTCGCCGCCGCCTCGTCCTCACCCTTGCGGAACATGGCCAGGGCATAGGCCACACTGGTGCGCCCCACTTGGATGACCCGCAGCCCCAGATCCAGCACATCAGGGAAACTGACTGCACGGCGGAAACGGCACAGGCTCTCGGCCGCATAGGGAATTATCGGGTCCCGCATCCAGTCCAGTCCGGCCTCGCTCAGATACTGGACGATCAACGCCTCGTAAAGACGGTAGTAGAGGACATTGTTCAAGTGTCCGAACTGGTCATTATCATTCCAGCGCGTGGGGATGGTGTAGAAATAGCGGTAATCGGTGCGTTGCAGCCATTCATTGTTGATCATTCGGGATTTGCTCGGCGGTTGCTGCGATCATGCGGTTCCACCACCGCGCAGAGCGGTCGTTAACCACATGAATTGCAGATAAATTAATCAATCGAATCGGCCGGACAGAATAGTCTCATCTGATACTATCTGGCAAGGGCCGATGGGTCAGCGGTAGCTGCCGGTCAGCTCGATCAGCTTCTGCATGGCGCCACTCAGCGGGGTATCCTTACGGCGGATCAGCAGGGTCTCTATGCGGGCGATATGGGCCGGTATCGGGCTGATCTCCACGTCCACCTGGAAGGCCGAACGCTCCACCACGGCACGTGGCATCAGGGTACAGCCCAGCCCCGCATCGACGCAGCCCAGAATCCCTTCCAGGGTGCCGTACTCCATGATCGAATAGGGCAGCCGACCCTCCTCGCGCAACCACTGCTCGGCCCGCGCCCGGTAGACACAGCCGGTACGGAACACCAGTAGCACATTGGGCGTCACCGCCTGGCGCGCGGTGACCAGCACCAGCTCCTCCGCAAAGGCGATCTCGCCCTCCAGTTCCGGATGTTCCACCGGCCCGCCCACATAGGCACAATCCAGCCGATGCTCCAGTACATCCCGGATCAATCCCTCGGTGCGCCCGGTAGTGACGCTGATCCGTGCCGCCGGCAGGTTGCTGTGCAGCGCCTTGAGAATAGCCGGCAGCCGGATCGCCATGGTGGTCTCCATGGAGCCGAGACGGACCGAACCGCCATCCTTAATGGTGCCACGCACGGCATCCGTGGCCTGCAGCTCCAGCCGCAGAATCCGCTCGGCATAATCCTTCAGCACCCGGCCGGCCGAGGTCAGCGACATGCCACGACTTTGACGCACGAACAGGGCCGCGCCCAGCTCCTGTTCCAGCTTCTTGATCCTGGCCGTCACATTGGACTGGACGTAATGCAATTGCTCGGCAGCCGCAGAGACACCACCGGCCTCGGCCACGCTGAGAAAGATACGCAGGCTGCTCACTTCCATCTTCCACCCCAACTATCATTTATAACGAATGATTCGATCATTATAAATCGTTTGTAATGATCGACAAGTCACCACATGCTCTGCCACAGACAACCGACACCGGGGAGAGCCATTTGAACAGTCAACGACATAACCTGCAGGTCCTGGCCGGCGGGATCAGCAGTCTGATCCTCACCATGGGAATCGCCCGATTTAGCTATACCCCGGCTCTGCCTCGCATGCAGGAGGCCCTCGGTCTGGGCGATGCTGCGGCCGGCCTGCTGGCGGCGATGAACTTTGCCGGCTATCTCAGCGGCGCGCTGCTGGCCAGCAGTCTGGCGAATACCCGAGTCAAGGAGAGGCTGTTTCGTGCCGGACTGATCCTGGCGGTGCTCTGCAACGCCCTGCTGCCCCTGACCGAATCCATACCCGTCTGGTCCCTGCTGCGCTACCTCTCCGGACTCAGCAGCGCCGCCGGCATGGTGCTGGGCACCAGCCTGGTCCTGGAGCACCTGACCCGACAGGGGGTACGGCAACTGATCGGCGTCCACTTCGGCGGAGTGGGAGTCGGTATCGTGCTTACGGCACTGGCGTTGGGTGGTGCCGACAGCCCGCTGGACTGGCGGATGACCTGGTGGAGCAGCGCCCTGCTGGGCGTGATGTTTATCCTGCCTGCCTGGTTCTGGGTCAGGGGCGACGACGGGGCAGTCCACCCGCAGGCCAGCCAACCCGTGACCTGGCGTGAACTGGGGCGACCGTTTCTCTATCTGACCGGCAGCTACTTCTTCGCCGGCGCCAGTTTTGCTGTCGGCACTACTTTCATCATCGCTGTCATCCAGGCCAATCCCGAACTGGCCGGGGTTGATCAATCGGCCTGGTTGCTGCTGGGCCTGGCCGCCGCCCCCTCCTGCTACCTGTGGGTACGCTGGGCGGCAAGGATCGGCAACCTGCAAAGCCTGCTGATGGCCTATGTCATTCAAACCCTGGGCCTGCTACTACCGCTATTGGGGAGCGGCAACGCCACCCTGGTGGGGGCACTCTGCTTCGGCTTCACCTTCATGGGTATCGTCGCCATGGTGCTGAGCCAGGCGGGGCATCTGGCCCGGCACAACCCGGCGCGACTGATGGGCCTGCTGGTCACCTCCTACGGGGTCGGCCAGATCAGCGGACCGATTGTCACCGGTCAGTTGATGGCCCAAAGCGGCAATCCGCAGATTGCACTCTGGCTGGCCGCTGGCCTGAGTGCCGCGGGCACCCTGCTGGCCATCGGCACCCGGGAGAGACGACCGCAGCTACGCCAGGAATGCCCCCAGCCCGGCTGAACCCTCACCAGGCCGGGATGATTACCCGCTCCGGCCGCGAATATGTCACCATGCGATAAAGCGGATCGGTCGCTGACATCAGACGCCACAATTGAAGGAGCAACCCATGCCCTACGTAAACATCAAGATTACCAACGAAGGGGCCACGGCCGAACAGAAGGCGACCCTGATCGAGGGGGTAACCCGGCTGCTGCAGGAGACCCTGAACAAGAACCCGGCCACCACCGTGGTGGTGATCGAGGAGGTGTCTACCGACAACTGGGGCATCGGCGGGCGTTCCGTCACCGAACTGCGGCGGGAGAAAAAGTAGTTTTCGAGGATCGGAGTATCTACGGGAGTTGATATCCAGGACGTCCGGCCTCTAGTCCGGCGCGTAGCTGACAGACAGTACCCAGTAGCGGCGCTGCCCGGCCGGGGTCTGCACCTGCACCTCATCATCCACACAGCGCTTCAACAGCGCCCGGGCCAGCGGCGCATCCATGCTGATCCAGCCGCGCTCCGGATCGAACTCGTCCGGCCCGACAATCCGGTACATCGACTGTGTACCCGCCTCATCCTCCAGTTCCACCCGGGCCCCGAAGAAGATCTGCTCGGGATTGGAAGGGAGCGTATCCACCACCTTAAGGTCGGGCAGGCGTTTCTGCAGATAGCGGATCCGCCGGTCCAGCTCCCGCAACTCCTTCTTGCGGTAGATATACTCGGCGTTTTCCGAGCGGTCGCCTTCGGCGGCAGCCGCCGCCAGCGCCCGGGTCACTTCACGGCGACGCACCCAGAGGTTTTTTGATTCTGCTTCCAGGCGCAGATAACCCGCCCGGGTAATATAGGGGGACTGTTTCGGTTGGGGCGGACGATAACGACCCATCGCTAATTCACCTCTGCTGCGCCCGGCCTGGCCGGGGTTAATTCAAAATCGAGAACGTGTACACTATGCGGCCCGATACTGTTTACCAGAGAAGATTGCCCATGAGCAATACACCCGACATCCTGAAAAAGATCATCCGGCGCAAACGGGAGGAGATCAGCCAGCGCCGGGCGGCGCTGCCGCTCGACCAGCTGATCGAGCAACTGGCGGGCCTCGACAACCCGACCCGTGGCTTTGTCCGGGCCATTGCCGACAGGATCGACCGGGGCGCGGCGGGGGTGATCGCCGAGATCAAGAAGGCCTCTCCCAGCAAGGGGGTAATCCGGGCCGATTTTCGGCCGGCCGAGATCGCCGCCAGCTACCAGCAGGGCGGGGCCGCCTGTCTTTCGGTATTGACCGATGTCGATTTTTTTCAGGGCAGCGACGCCTATCTGCAACAGGCACGCGCCGCCTGCCAACTGCCGGTGATCCGCAAGGATTTCATTATCGACCCTTACCAGGTCCATGAGGCCAGACTGATCGGCGCGGACTGTATCCTGCTGATCGTCAGCTGCCTGGATGACGAGACTCTGCTGGAGCTGAATGCGCTGGCACACCGTCTGGGCATGGATGTCCTGGTGGAGGTGCATGACGCGGCGGAACTGGAACGGGCACTGCCACTGAACAATCGGTTGATCGGCATCAACAACCGCAATCTGCGCACCTTTGAGGTCTCCCTCGATACCACCCTGGAGCTGCTCGCGCAAATCCCCCCCGGTCAAATCGTGGTAACCGAAAGCGGCATCCACACCCCCGCCGACGTGGAGCGCATGCGCCGGCATGGCGTCCAGGCCTTTCTGGTCGGCGAGGCGTTCATGCGTGCCGGGGACCCCGGTGAGAAACTGGCCGCCCTGTTCCATCAGCCAAGCTGAGCATCGCCCCGGACCGGCCATGCCGGCCCGATAGCGTCACTAATTCCGCAACGAGTCGCTGGCCGCGGTAAATCCATTCAGCGACACTTCCATTCCCAGTGGCTTATTCTGGGCATTGGCAATGGCCACCTTGAGTTTGTCACCCTGTTTCATCGCCGCCAACAGCGTGTCATCCACCGGCAGGCTGGCGCGACAGCCATCCGCGACACAGAGATTGTAGGGCACCTTGATCGTCTCACCCACATTGTCCACCTTCAGTTCGACACCCGCGACCAGGGAAACACCCAGCGGCGTGGTCAATACCATGACCGGTCCCTTGGCAAAAGGCGGGTAGCCGAAGGTCACGTGGAGTACCGTCTGGTTATTCTCTTTCAGCCGCAGGCGCTGAAAAATAAGACAGAGTTCCTCTCCGCTCTTGAGAGTTTCGCAGCGGCGTCCCCAGTCATCGAAAACCTGTCCGGCTGGAGCCTCACCCGATACCGCCTCTCCCTGCTGCTCGTCGGCCTGAGACCCGCCAAAAGGGGCCAGTGTCGCCACCAGGGTCAAGAATAGAATCGCACATCCACGCTGCATCATAAGCTGTTGCTCCCAAACTGCTTCATGTCCCGATTAATTGCGTCGCATCCGGTCTAAAACCGCACGCTGACATCATACTGCATCTCCGGTACCGATAGGTGGAATTATCAATCGCCGCCTTGTGGGGAAAAAAGTACCACCGATTGCGCCCCCGGATATTCCACATTGCCGCCGAGTCGTTTAGTCTTGCCCGGGTATTCACTCTTGCTGCAGTCGGTTACATGAATAATAGCCCCTCAATCGATAAAGTCCGCAATATCGGCATTGCCGCGCACATCGATGCCGGCAAGACCACCCTGACCGAGCGTATCCTGTTCTATACCGGGGCGCTGTACAAAATCGGCGAAGTGCATGATGGGGCCGCCCACATGGACTATATGGCCGAGGAGCAGAGTCACGGCATCACCATCACGTCGGCACTGACCAAGGCCATCTGGCACGACCACCTGATCCAGATTATCGACACACCCGGACATGTGGACTTTACCATCGAGGTGGAGCGCAGCATGCGGGTACTGGATGGCTGCGTGATCGTGCTGGATGGCGTCAGGGGCGTTGAACCACAAACCGAAACGGTCTGGCGGCAGCGCTCAAAATTCAATCTCCCCTGTCTCTTCTTCATTAACAAGGTCGACCGGCCCGGGGCCGATTTTGACCACGCCCTGGCCACGGTCGGCAAACGCCTCGGCGTCCGGCCACTGCCGGTCACCCTGCCGCTGCCGGAACAGGGCGCGGTGATTCATCTGATCGAGCGCACCCTGATCCGGTTTTCCGGCGAGCACGGCGACCAGTTGGAGACCACCCCCTGCGATCCGGCCCTCTGGGAATCCGTCGCATCCCACCGGGAAAACCTGCTGCTCGGTATCGCCGAAACCGATGAGGTGTTTGCCGACCGGGTACTGGCCGGCGAGGAGCCCGCGCCGGAGCAGATCTGGGCGGCACTGCGCAGCGCCACCCTGACGGGTGAGGTCTGCCCCTGCTTCGGTGGCTCGGCACTGCGCGATCTGGGGATTCAGCCGCTGATCGACGGCGTGACCCGGCTGCTCCCCTCACCCCTGGAACGCCCACCCGCCAACGCCTGGCTGCCGGATGGCTCCACCACACCCATCGACATGGAAGACAACCAGCCGCTGGTCGCCCTGGCCTTCAAGGTGCAAATGTGGGAGGGGCGGCGCCATGTGTTTGCCCGGATCTACCGGGGCCGGCTGAAGCCGGGTGATCAGGTCCGCTTCAGCCGGGCCGACGGCAGCGTGGTACAGGAGCATGTGGCGCGTATCTTTGACGTGGATGCGGCCAAGAAAACCCGGCTCGATATCGCCCACGCCGGCGATATCGTGCTGCTGGCCGGACTGCGCCACGCCGCCACCGGCGATACCCTCTGCCACCCGGACCATCCGCTGCTGCTGGAACGCATCGACACGCGGGAGCCGGTGCTCAGCCTGGCGGTGGAGCCGGCCTCATCCGGCCAGGAGGAGAAGTTCCTGGAGGTGATGGGCAAGCTGCAGGAAGAGGACCCGACGCTACAGTTCGGGGAAGACCCGGAAACTGGCCAGAACCTGCTCCGGGGCATGGGCGAGCTGCATCTGCAGATCATCATCGAGCGACTGCAGCGCGAGTACAATCTGCAGGTCAGGACCGGCAAGCCGGCCGTGGCGCTGCGCGAGACCATTACCCGGCAGAGTGAACTGACGCACCTGTTCCAACCGCCGGCCGATCCGGCGCGCAAGGAACCGTTGCAGGCCCAGGTAACGGTCTTGGTCAATCCTCTGCCACGCGGCGCCGGCTTGGTGAAAAACTGCCAGCCGTCCATCCTGCCGGAGGGCGGCCAGCTCACTGCCCCGCAGCGGGAGGCGCTGGATCAGGGCATCCGCTTTGCCCTCGGTGGCGGCCCGCTGGAAGGCGCGCCGCTGCAGGATCTGGAAGTGAACGTCACGCAGGTGGAGTTGTTCGGTGCCCACTCCACACCGGAAGCCCTCACCTCGGCCACCGCCCGCGCCCTGCGCAAGGCCCTGGAAAGCGCCGGACCGGCCCTGCTGCAGCCGATCATGAAGGCGGAAATCGTGGTACCGGAGGAGAATCTGGGCGCGGTCCTGGGGGACCTGCAATCCCGCCACGCCCTGATCCAGGACACCGAACGCACCATCGAACAGGCCACCATTCACTGTGAAGTGGCGCTGGCCAGCCTGCTCGGCTATACCACCGAACTGCGCAGCATGACCCAGGGGCGGGGCCAGTTCAGTACCCTGTTCGAACGCTTCGACATCTTCTGAACCAACACTCATCCAACGAATCGCCTAATCTACACAGCATGAATACCCAGGATCAGCTCTACCGGTTTGTTTTTGAATCGCTCGATATTCGCGGCGAAATCGTCCAGATGGATGCCAGCTGGAAGGCCGTGCGCGAGCGCTACGCCTATCCCGCGGCGGTCGGCGAACAGCTTGGCCAGGCCATGGCGGCAGTGATACTGCTCTCCGCCACCATCAAGTACGACGGATCGCTGATCCTGCAAGCCCAGGGTAACGGCCCACTGCACACTCTGGTGGTCCAGGCCACCCGACAGCGCACCGTCCGGGGACTGGCACGCTGGAAGGGTGACCTGCCGGAGGGCGATCTGGCCGCCCTGTACGGCGCCGGCCAGATGATGCTGACCGTGCTCAACCGGGGCGGCGACCGCTATCAGGGCATCGTCGGCCTGGAAGGGAAAAATCTGGCTGAGGCCCTGGAGCGCTATTTCAACAACTCCGAGCAGCTCGCCTCGCGTTTCTGGCTGATGGCGAATGGCGAGCGGGCAGCCGGCCTGTTTCTGCAGCAACTGCCGTCGGAGCGGGAGCGGCAGGATGATTGGCAGCGCATCGGCATGCTGGCAGAGACGGTAACCCGGGAGGAGTTGCTGAAGCTGCCCGCCCAGACCCTGCTGCATCGGCTGTTCCACGAGGAGCAGGTGCGGCTGTTCGATCCGGAACCGGTCGCCTTCCGCTGCAGCTGCTCGCGCGAGCGCATTGCCGATTCCCTGCGCGCCATGGGCAAGGCAGAGCTGCAATCAATACTGAAAGAGCAGGGGGCGATTGAGGTCGACTGCGACTTCTGCAACAAACACTACCGGTTCGACACCATCGATACGGAGCAGCTGTTTGTCGACGGGGTGCCGATCGATACCTCCGACACACCACAATAGCCATTGTGCCCGCACAGCTATACACCCGGGCAAGGAGCAATCATGATATCCCGATTCCTCGCGCTACTTCTGATACTGGTCGCCGGCCATGCCTCGGCCGACGAAACGGCGTTCTACGACCGGATCAACCTGGCGGTGTCGGCCAGCGAAGAGGTCGACAACGACACCCTCAGCGCCACCCTGTTTGTCCAGCATGAGGGCAACAATCCCACCGAACTCGGTGCCCGGGTAAACCGCTCCATCAGGCAGGCAGTGGAAACCGCCAAACAGCAGCCGGGCATCAAGGTACAGACCCTGGATTACCAGACCAGTCCGGTCTATCGCAACGCCAACCTGTCCGGTTGGCGGGTGCGTCAGTCCATTCGCCTGGAGAGTCAGGATGCGGCATTGATCGCCCAACTGATGGGAGAACTGCAGGCGGAACTCAGTATCGGCAGTATCAACTATGACGTGTCACCCGAACAGCGCCAGCGTATCGAAGAGCGGCTGATCAGCCAGGCTATCCGGCTGTTCAGGGGGCGGGCGGAACTGATCAGTAAAGAGATGGGACACAGCCACTATCGGCTGGTACAGATGGATATCAGCAATAATGGCATCGCACCCCGACCCTACCCGATGCGGGCGATGGCGATGAAATCGGAGTCAGCACCCACCCTGGAAGCGGGCACGCAACGGCTTGAGGTGCATATCAATGGCACCATTGAACTGAAACCGGAATAACCACCGCCGACGGTGGCAGCTACAGCCAACCCTCAGCGGCTGTCAGCCCGGCCGTCCGAACAGCCCACCCCGGTGCCCCCCAGGCCACAATAGCCGCCGGGGTTCTTGGCCAGATATTGCTGATGATACTCCTCGGCATAATAGAAGGCCGGGGCTTCCAGAACTTCAGTGGTAATCGGTCCGAACCCCCGCACCGTGAGCGCCTGCTGATAGGCGTCACGGGACGCTTCCGCCTGTTGGCGCTGTGCGTCACTGGTGGCATAGATACCGGAGCGGTACTGGCTGCCGACATCATTGCCCTGACGCATACCCTGGGTCGGGTTATGGCTCTCCCAAAACAGTTTAAGCAGTTCACTATAGGAGACCTGGTCGGGATCAAACAGCACCTGAACCACTTCGGCATGGCCCGTACCCCCACTGCAGACCTGCTTGTAAGTCGGATCAACTGTATGACCGGCAGCATAACCGACGGCCGTGGTGTAGACCCCCGGCATCTCCCAGAAACGCCGCTCCGCCCCCCAGAAACAGCCCATGCCAAACAGGGCACGCTCTAACCCGTCAGGAAATGGCGGCAACAACGGATGACCATTGACAAAGTGTTTATTGGTTATCTGCATGGCGACCTCGGGAATCTGGGTTATAGTGGGCAGCAGGCGTGATAACAGACCTGGATTAATATCAGGATAGTGTCTTGAGTAAACAACGCAAGCCCGGTCAGGGCAAGGACCGTTTGAGTATTTTCGGCCCGGCGGCGGTGCTGGTGCTGTTGGGCTTCCTCCTCGCCTATCAGTTCGTCAAACCGGCACCGCCGGACCACATCCGCTTGGCCACCGGTCAGCCGGACGGGGCTTACTACCTGTTTGGGCAGCAGTATCAGAAGCGGCTACAGGAGGAGAAAGTCCGGCTGGAGGTCCTGACCAGCGCCGGATCCATCGACAATATCGGCCGCCTTGTTCGCGGCGAGGCGGAGGCGGCACTGGTTCAGGGGGGCACCACCGGTAACACGCCTGGAGAGGCTGGCCTGCTCTCCCTCGGCAGTCTCTACTTCGAACCCATCTGGGTGTTTTATCGCAAAGGGCTCGCGGTCTCCCGACTCACCGACCTGCAGGGCAAAACCATTGCCATCGGCGCGCCAGGGAGCGGCACCCGCTCGCTGGCCTTGCAACTACTGGCAGACAACGACATCAACCCAAGCAACAGCTCGCTGGTGGAATCCAGCGGACGTGCAGCAGCCGATGCCCTGCTGGACGGGAAGATTGACAGCGCCTTCTTTGTCGCCTCCCCGATGTCGCCGGTAGTGCGCGCCCTGCTGGATGCGCAACATATCCGACTGATGAGTTTTGCGCGCGCGGAGGCCTATACCCGCAGCCACCGTTTTCTCTCTTCGGTGGTTCTGCCGGAAGGCGTGATCAACCTGAAGCACAATCTGCCGGACCGTCCCACCACCCTGCTGGCCGCCAGCGCCAACCTGGTGGTCCGCGACGATCTGCATCCGGCGCTGATGGATCTGCTGCTGCAGGCCGCTCAGGGGGTACATGAGAGAGGGGGGTGGTTCGAGGAGAACGGACAGTTTCCAGCCCCAGACTATCTGGTCTATCCCCTGAGCAGCGCGGCCGAGCGCTTCTACAAATACGGCCCCCCGCTGTTGCAGCGCTATCTGCCGTTCTGGGCCGCCACCCTGGTGGATCGACTGAAGGTAATGCTGCTGCCATTACTGGCCCTGATGCTGCCGCTGTTCAAGATCATGCCGCCCATCTACCGCTGGCGCATGCGCTCGCGCATCTATCGCTGGTACCGGGACGTGCTGGCCATCGATCATCAGCTGTTCAAACCGGACGCGGACCTGGCACAGGCCAGATCCGCGCTGGATCAGATTGAGTACGATGTCTCACACATCGAGATACCGCTCTCCTATGCCGAAGAGCTGTATGACCTGCGACTGCATATCAGTCTGATTCAACAGAAGCTGGAACGGCTGGACGGGGAGGGAGCGCACTGACGGTGTCGGTTACGACGGGCGAAGTCAGCGTACGGCACCACCACCGTCAGGCATAACATTCCCAGGGGCTATCCTCGTGGTTGGCCGGGCGCGGGATTACGGCGCATCAGGGCAGGCACAGGGGCCTGCCCCTACATTGCACTGATTATTCTGTTCGGGTAACAACCCCCGGTCAGTCCAGCCCCGGACCCAACACAAACTCCAGTGCGCGAAACCCATGGGCATCCAACGCGTCTTCGATATCATCCCAGGTAAAATCAGGGTTGGCCTCTTCGGCCGCCGCGATCACGCCGGTGGCGTGTCGAAACGCCTCATGTGACTCCATATCCTCGGGAATCCTCACTAAACGGATCTGCTCCGGCTCCTTGCTTGGCAACACCATCACATTGCAATTCATCAAACACCACTCCTCTGATTATCGGGGCCGGTACGCTCAGTCACGCACCTTTTCCCGTTCACTGGCACAACGAATACAGAGTGAGGCGGCCGGATCGATCCCCAGACGGTTCTCCGCAATCTCCTCGCCGCACTCGACACAATATCCATACTCATGATCCCTGATACGACCCAACGCCTGGCCGATCCGTTTCAACTCCAGCGCGCGACGGCGCTGGTTCTCCCGGGACATGGCCTGCTGCTGTAGTGCATCCATACGCGACAGGCGGCCGACCCGGGTCTGATCCAGTTCGACGGTATCCGCCGCGGCCGCAGCCGTGTCGGCCACCGTCAACAGCTCAGCCTGGCGGGCCAGCAACTGGAGCCTGAACTGCTCTATATCAGGACCGGCCATAAAGCGCCTCATGCATGGCCACTACCCGTTCCGCCTCTTCCACATGCAGATTCTCCACCAGGCGTCCAGCCACCACGCAGACGCCGCTGCCGGACTGCTGCGCCTCACGCCAGGCGGCGATTATCTGCCGCGCCTGCTGTAGTGCCTCCGCGCTGATGCCGAATGCCCGATTTGCCGGTTCAATCTGTTTGGGATGAATCAGGGTCTTGCCATCGAAGCCCATATCCCGACCCTGTTCACAGGCCGCCGCGAAACCGGGTGCATCCCGCAGGTCCAGGTAGACCCCGTCCAGGATCTCCACGCCCCGGGCGCGGGCGGCCAGCACGCAGCGGCCCAGCGACGCCAGCAGGCCCTCGCGGCCCGGGGTGTGGCGCACCCGCAACTCCTTGGCCAGATCCGATGTACCCATCACGATCACTTGCAGACGCGGATGGGCCGCGGCGATGGCATCGATCTCCAGAATACCGCGCGGCGTCTCGGCCATGATCCAGAGCGGCAGGTCGGCCGGCCCACCGGCGGCATCCAGCGCTGCCACCGCGGCCTGCACCGCCTGGACGCTCTCCACCTTGGGCAGCAGGATGGCGTCGGCGCCGGCCCGGGCCATGGCGGTGATATCCGCCTCACCCCAGGGGGTATCCAGGCCGTTGATACGCACCACCCGCCGGCGATAGCCGTAACCACCCTCCGCCAGTGCAGCAACCACCGTATCCCGCGCCACCGCCTTGGCATCCGGTGCCACCGCGTCCTCCAGGTCCAGGATCAGGCCGTCACTCGGCAGGGAGCGGGCCTTATCCAGGGCGCGACGATTTGCACCCGGGGCGTAGAGCACTGAACGGAGTGGGCTGTAGGATCTGGGTGTCATCACCATGCCTGTCAGATTCGATAAACAAACAACGGGCGCCTGGAACGCCGGGGAGTGCTCCCTATCCTACCCGAACCCCCATCGGGGGCAAGGGCAATGCTTGTTCTGATTTGCGGAAATGTCTATCCTTCCCGCTCTCATCTTATCCACAGCAGAGAAAAACACCATGTCTGATAACGCACAACGCACCCTTTTTGTATTCCCCGGCCAGGGCTCACAATATACCGGCATCGGCAGTGACCTCTGCGCCGAGTTTGCCTCTGCCCGCCAGGTCTATGAGCAGGCCAGCGAAGTGCTGGGGTATGACGTGGCCAAGCTCTCACTGGAAAACCCGGACGACCGGATCAACCTGACCCGCTACACCCAGCCGGTGCTGCTGACCCACCACATCGCCTGCCTGACGGTCTACCGTGAACTGGCGGGGACCCCGTTACAACCGGTGGCGGCCGCCGGCCACAGTCTGGGAGAGTACAGCGCCCTGGTGGCAGCCGAGGCCCTGAGCTTCGAGGACGCATTGAAGCTGGTTGCCCGGCGTGGCGAACTGATGGGCGATTTCGGCGAGGGTGAGATGGCGGCCCTGACGGTGGACCTGGAAACCGCCCGTCCCCTGGCCGACAAGCATTTCTGCGGCATTGCCGGCCTCAACCTGCCGGATCAGACCGTGGTGGGTGGGGCCGGCTCCGATCTGGATGCGCTGGCGGCGGAAATGGCCGAACGGCTGCCGAAGAAGAAGGCGGTGCGACTCAAGACCGAAGGGGCCTTCCATACCTACTATATGGTGGAAGCGGCACGTCGCTTCCGCGAGGCGCTGGCCGAGACGGGTTTCGCTGAAGCCAAGCTGAAAGTGCTCTCCAACTATACCGGCGGTTTTCATGAGAACGATGCCGAGACCATCAAGTCCCGACTCTTCTTCCAGCTGTTCCACCCGGTCAACTGGGTCGGCTGCATGCAGAGCGCGCTGGATGACGGCATCAACCTGTTTGTGGAATTCGGCGGTGGCATCGGCAGCGGCGAGGGACCGGCCGAGAAGCGCCCCAACCTGGAGGGCATTATCAAAAAATTTACCCGCCGGGCCACTCCCCGGCCAGACTATATTCCCGCCATCAACCTGACCACCATCCGGTCCGCCGCCGGGATTGCATAACCCAAAAACACGCTGCACGCCCGGCTGACCGATGCAGCCGGGCGATTGAGCGCCAACAACACCGGTTATCGGCCAATCGGTGCCAATCGGAACTCCCCCGGAGGCAAGCCGGGCACGCCCACCTATAATTCCAACCAACCGGCAATAACCGGATTCGGGCGAGGGCGCAGGCCCGGCGTGTAAAATGTGTTAATCGATTAAATCATTACGCCAGGCTGCCGATAACACCAGATGTACGGCAAATGTAGCTATCTTTATCCAGGGGGCCAATCCAAGTGACTGAACGAATCCTGCTGGTGGATGACGAACCCCTCCTCCTCGCCGGTTACCGCCGTGGCCTGGCCAAGCAATTCAGCATGGATACCGCCACCAGCGGAGCCGAGGCACTGGAACTGTGCGACAGAACCGGTGCCTCCCCCTACGCGGTGGTGGTGTCGGATATGCACATGCCGGACATGAATGGCATCGAACTGCTCACACGCCTGACCACTTCCTATCCTCAGGCGATTCGCATCATGTTGACCGGCAACTCGGACCAGCAGACCGCCGCGGATGCCGTCAATCAGGGCCACGTGTTCAAGTTCCTCACCAAACCCTGTTCCATAGCCGATCTCCGCGAGGCGCTGAACGAGGCACTGGCGCAGTATCGCAGCGAGCGTGAGCGAGACGCCGTTTCACAGCATGCCGCGATCAAGGTTCAGCATCTTAGCGCCAAACTCGCGCATCAGGCACGGCATGACATTCTCACCGGCCTGGCCAATCGGCGGGCATTCGAGCTGCGGTTGAAGGGCTCCCTGGAATCGGCCAGACAGGAGGGACGCGAGCATATCTTCTGTTTTATCGATATCGATTACTTCCACCGCATCAATGACGCGTGCGGTTATACCGCCGGTGATGAGCTGCTGCGACAACTGGGGGGGATACTGTCGCATCAGCGGCGTAGCGGCGACATCGCCGCGCGCCTGGGCAGCGACCAGTTCGGCCTGATTCTGAGCGACTGCGGGCTGCAGGACGGCCAACAGATCGTGCAGAAAATACACCAGCAGATGAAGGCTTTTGTTTTCTATTGGGAAGAGGGCCGTTATGAGTTGAGCACCAGCATCGGACTGGTACCGGTCAACAGCGAGAGCGGCAGCCTCACCGCCCTGTTCAACGCCGCGGAAACCGCCTGCAATGTGGCCAAGGATCAGGGACGAAACCGGATTCACAGCGGCGATGCGCAGGACGCCCTGCTGACCCGGCGCCTGACCGAAATCCAGTGGATCAGCCGCATCAACCGGGCGATCACCGAGAACCGCTTCCGCCTTTATTACCAGACCATTGAACCGATCAATCCGATCGATAGCGAGGGAGAGCAATATGAAATACTGCTCCGGATGGAGGGGGATGACGGCCGGATTATTCCGCCGGGTGAATTTCTGCCAGCCGCGGAACATTACCATCTGGCCCCGCAGATCGACCGCTGGGTGATCCTGAATACCATCGGCTGGCTCAACGACAATCCGGATCAGCTGCAAGCGCTGTCGCTCTGCTCCATCAACCTCTCCGGACTCTCCATGGGTGACGAGGAGATGCTGGACTTCATCCAGGAGACCCTGGCGCAGTCCGATGTTCCAGCGGGCAAAATCTGTTTCGAAGTCACTGAAACGGCCGCCATCAGCCACCTGGATGCCGCCGTCAGTTTCATGCAGATCCTGAAGGCCATCGGTATCCGTTTCTCCCTGGATGACTTCGGCACCGGGCTCTCCTCCTTCGCCTACCTGCGCACCCTGCCGGTGGATTTTCTCAAGATAGACGGTATGTTTGTCCGCAACATTGACCGCAATATTATTGATTGGACCCTGGTCAAGTCGATCAATGACATGGGTCAGATCATGGGCAAACAGACCATTGCGGAGTTTGTTGAGAACGAGGATATCTACAACCAGCTGCACGAGATCGGCGCCAACTATGCCCAGGGGTACATGCTGAGCAAGCCGTGCCCACTGTCAGAAAAAGGGATACTGCTACTGGAGCAGGAGCCGTAGCGCTATAACTACCCGGCAATCGATGACGACTGAAAAAACTCCCAGGTCGCCGGCGCTAAAACACACCGCATCCATGGGGGTTGATGTAACGTCTTATCATGCGAACGGCAAGGGGCCGGCGTCAAGTCTGCACCGGTATAGCGACCCTGATCGGCTCCCTGACCCGATGCACCTGGTGATAATTGACCAGCCGCTGGATCATGGTTTCGGTCAGCTTCTGGCCGGCGGTAATCAGCGTGTGCCCCTCCATGGTCTCCACCGGATGGATCAGGGTGGCACCTGGCGTCAGGCCCGCCACCATCACATCAAGCGGCGGCCGCAGCTTCTCCTCCTCTTCCGACGCCATGAAAAACCAGCCTACGGTCTGCAGCACCTTGGGGTCATACCGCCCGACCTTCCCGCTCATCTGCTTCAGCGCAACGGTGGTTGAAACTCCGTTCTCCGACTGCACCGACAGGTCATGCAACACCTTGAGAATGCGGCTCTCCAGGGGGATGTCATGCCCGGCCAGTATGTCCTTGGGAAAGCCGCTGCCATCAAAATTCTTCAGCTGATAAAGAATAATCCGGGCTACTTGCTCCAGGCGGGGGATATTGGCCACCAGTTTACTGCTGGTCTCGGGCAACCGTTCGATGACCAACTGCTCGGCGGGTTCCAGCGGCTTGGATGCACGCACCCTGGCGAGAGTCTGGGGCGGCAGGGTGACATAAGCGATCTTGGACAGCATGGCCGCCATCTCGATATCCCAGGTGGTCATCAGGCGCATGGCACGCGCGATCTCCCGCGCCGTCTCCCGCAACTCGGTCAATTTTCCAAAGGTCTCCGGCGCTACCATTGACAAGATATCGGTCAGCAACTTGATGGAGCCGTTGACCGTACCCTGCAGCAGCTCCTGCTCGGACTTGATCAGGCGGTACTGTTCCAGGGCCGCCTCCACACTCTCCACCAACAGGGAGACTGGGCAGGGCTTAGTCATGAAACGGTACACCGCGCCCCGGTTCACCGCATCGATAGCGGTCTGCTGATCAGCATTCCCGGTGAGCATCACGCGGACACTATGAGGGGAGAGCTCTCTGGCCCGATGCAGAAACTCGACCCCATCCATCTCCGGCATGCGCATATCGGAGACGATCACCGCGAACTCATCGTTTTCCTTGATCAACTCCAGCGCTGCGGCACCACTCAAGGCTGTGCTTATCTGATACTGTTTTCGGAGCTGACGTTTGATGCCATTCAGAATATTCTCTTCATCATCGACAAACAGTACTCGCGCTACCATCACCCGGCCTCCGCCAACAGGGTGGTATGGAGGGCGCGCCATCCATCCAGTCGGTCCGTCATACCGGCGGCTGCCAGATAGTCCATATTCAGCGTTGTCGGAATGACGGACGTCTCCGTGCTGTGAGCCGATATCAGGGCATCCGCCACATGCACCGCCAGCAGCGGTGACAATCCGAAGTGTTCCGAGAGCTGCGGTTCATGATGATAGGCAACCGCCTCCACCAGGCTATCGGGTAGTGCCCATAGGCCCAATAGATAGGCACCCACCCGCCCATGATCGACATTGAACACGGCACGCTCCGCCTCCAGTAATCCGGTCTGGCAGTCATGCATCTTATTAATGAACTCCTGATATTCATCCGGCAGGCTCTGTACCAGGACCAGCCTGCCGATATCATGCAGCAATCCCGCCAGCAGGGAATCCTCCACTACTTGCTTCTCCGCTTCCATGGAGACAGCGATCCCCTTGGCCAGGCGCGACACCTGCAGGCTGTGGCGATGTAGCGCCTCCAGCGTGAAGCCCCCGACATTCAAAGCCTTGGTATCAAACTGCATAAAAATACCCGCCGACAGCACCAGTCCCCGCAACGTTTCGGTACCCAGCATAGTGGCCGCCTGTGCCGGACTGGAGATGTGGTGACCGATACCAAAAAAGGCTGAATTGACCATCTGCAGAATTTTAGAGACCATCGCCGGGTCCTGGCCGATCACCTCGCCCACCTGCTGTACCGAGACCCGATCCGAATTCAACAGATCGGTCAGTTCGACATAGAGTTCCGGCAGCGTAGGCAGTGAGCGGGTCTGCGACACCAGGGCCTGTACGCGACCATCCTCTACCAGTGATTTCAGCTTGAGCGAGCGGGTAATGACATGCTTGATCACATCCGCCTCGCAGGGCTTGGAAAGAAACTGGTGGGCGTAGGGCACCGCCTTGAGAATCAGCGTCTCATCTGAATGTCCGGACAGGATCAGCCGGATCATATCCGGATGATGTTCGGAAAGTCGCTCCAGCAGTTCAGCCCCGGTCATGCCCGGCATGCGCATATCCGCGACCACCACATCAAAGTGCTGAGCATCCGTCAGGCGGATTGCCTCCTCGCCGGAAGTGGCGAAGGTCATCTCCCAGACGTTGCGCTGGCTTCTCAGAGATCTTTTCAGGCCATCCAACAGATGCCGCTCATCGTCTACGAAGAGAATCCTGTTTTTCATCTGACGGTTCCTATCCTAATCAGTCTGGGACACCACGCCACCCATCCGCTCTGCACTATTCGCCGGCAGCATTACCACGAACACGGCGCCACCCTCCGGGTGGTCCTCCACCCGGAGGCTGCCGTGATGATGCTCCACCACTGTAGTATAGGCAATGCAGAGTCCCTGCCCGGTACCCTTGCCGACCGCCTTGGTGGTGAAGAAGGGGTCAAAAATGCGCTCTTTTATCCCGGCCGGCACGCCGGTTCCGCTGTCGCTTACCCGGATTTCAATCTGGTCGTTTAACAGACGGGTTGAGATATCAATGACGCCGATGCGGGACTCACTCTGCTCGATAACTTCAGCAATCGCCTGGGCGGCGTTGACCACCAGATTCAGGAACACCTGATTGATCTGATCCGGCACACAGAGGATATGCGGTAGATCCTCCGCCAGATTAAGATGGATCTCGGCGACATATTTCCACTCATTGCGGGACACCTCCAGGGTGGTGCGGATCGCCCGATTGATATCCGTCTCCACCCGGCCCGCCACACCGGGGTGGGAGAACTCTTTCATCGCCCGGACGATCTTGCTGATGCGTCCCACCCCTTCCAGTGACTGATCGATCGCCCTCGGTATCTCCTCACGCAGAAAACTCAAATCGATCTCATCTTCCTTCTCATGAATTTGTTGGATAAGCGCCGATACATCCGCCCCCGATTCAACTCCCTCAACCAATTGCCGATATTGGCCGATCAGCGATTCCAGATCAGCAATCGCCTCTTTCAGAAACTGGGTATTGTCACCAACGAACTGGGTGGGTGTATTAATTTCATGCGAGATACCGGCCGCCAGTTGGCCGATCGATTCCAGTTTTTGTGCCTGGCGCAGCTGCACTTCCATCGACTGACGTTCCAGTTCGGTTCTCTTCCGTTCTGAAATATCACGGATAATGCTGATGGCCTGCCACTGTCCCCTCAACTGCAGGGAGGAGATCGACAGCTCAATGGGAAAGGCTTCGCCGCCCTTCCTCAGGGCCATCAATTCCACTGTTTTTCCAGTCGACCGCCACATGTGCGGTTTGGTCAATTGCGAAACCAGTCTGGCAAACTCATCCCGGCTGACGCCCGGCTCAATCCAGTCATCCAGTCGCTGCCCGACAATGTCCTGCACCTGAAAACCGAACATCGTCTCGGCGGCCATATTCCAGAAGATCACTTCCTCATCCTGGTTCACCATCACAATGGCGTCCTGGGCCGAGTTGGCCATGGCCGAGAATTTCTCCTCACTCTCCTTCAGCGCCGCCTGGGAACGCTTCTCTTTCGAGTTGTCCCAGTACATGCCAAACACACCAATGACCTCACCCTTCACGTTGCGCAGCGGCGCCTTCAGTCGATGATAAGAGGACTCTTGCCCCTGGTAAGTCCGGATCACATCCTGCTCCAGGATCTCACCGCTCTCCATCACATACCGGTCTTCATGACGGAACTGCCGGACCAGTTCATCCGCATAAAATTCACTATCGCAGCGACCACCGATATCGCCCGGCTGTATCCCCACATCCTGGGCATAGAGCTTATTGCAGGAGACATAGCGTGAGTCCCGGTCCTTATAGAAAATGCGCTGTGGCAGGTTTTCTATCAGGCTCTGATAGTGACTTTCCTGCTGTTCCTCGAAGCGCTTACGCTCAATGATACCGGCGATCACCAAGGCAGCGGCCACCAGGAAACGCTCCTCTTCGCCATTCCGCTCATGCCCATCGGGCAAATAGAGCACCATCACCCCCAGCACCACGTCACCAGACATGATTGGCACATTGTAATGGCCATGGGGCTTGATCCCGTCAAATACGATCTCATGGCGCTCATCAACACAGCCGGCATGGATGATCGCACCCTCCTGGGCCGCCCGACCACAGAGACACTGGCCAAACGGGATGCGCCTGCAGAGTGTCTTCAGCGGCTCGGCAAGATTCCGCTCCACCAGCAGCTCCAACTCCCGGGTTTCATTATTGGCCAGGAAGATTGCCCCGGAGGGCTGCAGGGCTGAAAAGGGGGCGGTCAGGATGATCGCCAAGGCATCCCGAAGGCATTCGCGCAACGATCGGTTGGCCAGCTGAATTTGTAACAGCAACACCAATACCAGATGCAGGCCGCTGTCCCGTGCGGCCTGCTCCCAATCCGTATACTGTTCATCACTCATTGATTCAACCCTTCAACCCCGCGCCAGGGCAAGCACATCTCCAGATAACCCGGATAGCGGCCCATGAATCGGATGGGAGCTGCCGCACCGCTACTATCGGGAAACCAATTGAAGCCTCAGATCGGAAATTCTTAAATTACTATCGGCAGCAGCGCTGATTTCCTGACCCGCCGGACAGCCGAAGAGAGTCACGGCGATCAAACAAACTCAGGCTGAAACCGGGAAGTGTCGTTTCCAACGCGGAATCACCACCAGATGCCGGTAAAGCCGCCACTGGCCGATCAGTTACTCAGGTGGCGGCGGAATAACTGCCGGTAAAGCGGACAGCGACACCCTGGTCGACGAGAATTTCGGCGGTCAGTTCGATCCGGCTGCGCCGGCCGGTCCGCAGGTTATCCATAAAGGTCTCATAACTGCCGTCCTCCGGCAGGCGGCAGCGTGCCTTGATTTCACCCCGCACCGGCAGGCGGTAGCTGATCCGGGCATCCCCCAGCACACTGTGGGCCGGCAGTCCTTCGTCCTCGTACTTCAGATGCAGCATTCCCCAGCAGACCACCGCGCAGATGCTGTAGAGGCTGCCGCCGAAGGCTGTGCCGTGGATATTGATATTGGGCTCGAAATCGGCCAAAAACAGCAGTTCCCGTCCGTCATGCTCCTCCACCCGCACACCCATGGTGCGGGTCAGGGGCACTTCACGGTGCAGGGTCTCTTCGAGCAATGCAAGACGTTGTTTCATGATCACTTCGCCGGTTTGTGCCGATAGACCGCCGGGAGCTGTCCCGCCGCGTCATAGCTGACATCCAGATCCCGCAGAATGCCGTCCCGAATACTGTAGATCCAGCCATGTACCGACAGCGGCTGTCCGCGGCTCCAGGCATCCTGCACAATCGTGGTATGGGACAGGTTGGCCACCTGCTCGATCACATTCAGTTCACAAAGAATATCGACCCGCTCCTCCTGGTCGATACAGTTTTCGAAACGCGCCTGATGACGGAAATAGATATCCTTGATATTGCGAATCCAGTTATCGATCAGACCCAGCGGGCGGTTTTCCAGCGCGGCCGCAACACCGCCACAACCGTAATGTCCAACGACCATGATGTGCTTCACCTTCAGTACCTCAACCGCGTACTGCACCACAGACAGACAGTTAAGATCGGTGTGCACCACCATATTGGCCACATTGCGGTGGACGAAAATCTCACCCGGTAGCAGGCCGGTGATCTGATTGGCCGGCACCCGACTGTCGGAGCAGCCGATCCAGAGATACTCGGGCGACTGCTGCTTCGACAGCTTGTCAAAAAAATTGGGGTCCTCCGCCTTGATGCGCGCCGCCCAATCGGCGTTGTAGTCAAAAAGCTGTTCGATTTCGGCCATCGCTAACCTCGATTTGGCTGGTAGTCCGCAGGTTGGGGTGAGCCTGCGAACCCCAATCCACGGAATGTGCCACGAAACCGGTCCGAGGCGAGCCAAGTATTGATAATTTCGACCCGACGGGCAAGGGAATTGTCTACGCCTGCTCCAACTCCACCAGGGTGCCGCAAAAATCCTTCGGGTGCAGAAACAGCACCGGCTTGTTGTGGGCACCGATCTTGATATCTCCCAGCACCCGCGCACCCACCTGTTTCATCTTCTCCGCCGCCGCATGGATATCCGCCACCTCATAACAGACATGGTGCACCCCGCCAGCCGGATTCTTCTCCAGGTATTTGGCAATGGGGGAGTTTTCGCCCAACGGATAGAGCAACTCGATTTTGGTGTTGGGCAGTTCAACAAATACGGTCGTGACACCATGCTCCGGCAGCGCCAGGGGTTCGGAGACCCGGGCTCCCAGGGTGTCCCGATAGATAGCGGTCCCGGCCTCCAGGTCAGGCACGACGATGGCGACGTGATTCAGTTTTCCAATCATGGGTATAACCTCATGGGTAATCGGGCTGATACAGGCACGCAGAGGTCGGAGTCTCGCCGACTAACAACGTGCAACGATTTATTAAAAGTCCACGGTTTGACTCCAACCTCTCACATTGCGCCCCCCGCACATTCAGATCCGCGGGTTTGCCCAGTCGGGCGATCGGTCGTCACGTAAAAAGGTTTTCAGCAGTTGAGCCGCGGCCAGGGTAGGGGGCAGGGAGCCGTCGATCACCGCCCGTTCCAGTCGGGGGATCAGCTGCGCCACCTGTTTGTCCTCGCGCAAGGCGGTAAGCAGATTTTCCGCCGTCTCGCTCCACATCCAGGACTTGGCCTGCTGGGCGCGTCGCTGGGCCAGTTCACCACTTTCGGTGAGCACGTCCCGATAGCGGCAGACCGTCTCCCACGCCTCTGCAATGCCCCGCTGCTCCAGGGCCGAGCAGGTCTTGACCGGCACCCGCCAGTTGCGGGTCCGGGGATGCAGCAGTTTCAGGGCGTGGATATAATCACTGGCCGAGTGGTTGGCAGTGGCCGTCATATCCCCATCCGCCTTGTTCACCAGCACCAGATCGGCCAGCTCCATGATGCCGCGCTTGATCCCCTGCAGATCATCGCCACCCCCCGGCAGCAGCAGCAGCAGGAACATGTCGGTCATATCGGCCACCGCGGTCTCCGACTGACCCACCCCGACGGTCTCGACAATCACCACATCAAACCCGGCCGCCTCGCACAGCAGCATGGTCTCCCGGGTACGTCGGGTGACGCCCCCCAGGGTCTTACCCGCCGGCGAGGGGCGGATAAAGGCCTCGCGGTGCCGGCAGAGTTCTTCCATACGGGTCTTGTCGCCCAGGATAGAACCCCCACTGATGGCGGAGGAGGGGTCCACCGCCAGCACCGCCAGCTTGTGCCCCTGCTCCAGAATATGCAGCCCGGCCGCTTCGATGAAGGTGGATTTACCCGCCCCCGGCACGCCACTGATACCGATGCGGATGGAATTGCCGGCATAGGGGGTCAGCTGCTGCAACAGGGCATTGGCCTGGACCCGATGATCGGGCCGGGTCGACTCCACCAAAGTGATGGCCCGGGAGAGGGCGCGCCGCCGGCCCGCGAGAATATCGCGGACCAGGGTCTCTGCATCAAACGACATCCGCGATCACTCGAACTCGATAATAACCTGATCCACTCCCAGACTGTCACCGGCCTCCGCCTTGATGCCGGACACGGTGGCGTCCTGTTCGGCGCGCAACACGTTCTCCATTTTCATCGCTTCGATCACTGCCAGCTCTTCACCCGCCTTGACCTCCTGGCCCTCGACAACCGACACCTTGACCAGCAGCCCGGGCATGGGAGAGAGCAGGAACTTGGAGAGATCCGGCGCCTCTTTTTCCGGCATCAGGGCATGCAACTCAGCCGCCCGCGGCGTCATCACCAGGGCATCGGTTTGGTTGCCGCGATGGAACAGCCGCAACCAGAGTCCGTTGCGCTCGACCTGAAAACAGACCGACTGGCCGTTGATGGTGCCGTGCAGCAGGGGTTGACCCAGCGCCCACTCGGTGGTCACGTCATAACTATTGCCGGCATACGCCACCCGGCAGCCGCCATTGGCCGGCACCGCACTGACCGCATGGTGTTCTCCATTGATAATCACCACCCACTCATCATTCACCCTGCGCTCATGACCGCGCAACTGGCCGCTCAGCCGGGCTGCCCGGTCCATGTACTGACGATGAATCATGGCGGCGACCGCCACCACCTTGGCCGGATCATCCTGCGGTACATAGGAGGCATCGAAACCATCCGGAAACTCTTCGGCGATAAAGTTGGTGGTGAGCCGTCCCTCGATAAAACGCGGATGTACCATCAGGGCGTTGAGGAAGCTGATATTGTGCTGTACGCCGCGAATGCAGTAGGCGTCCAGGGCATCCTGCATACGCGTGATCGCCTCGTCGCGGTTGGCCCCGTAGGTGATCAGCTTGGCGATCATCGGGTCATAGAACATGGAGACCTCGCCGCCTTCGTAGACGCCGGTATCCACCCGCACGTTGTCACCCACCGGCGGCTCGTACTTGACCAGGCGACCGATGGAGGGGAGGAAGTTGCGGAACGGGTCCTCCGCATAGACCCGCGACTCCATGGCCCAGCCGGTCAGTTTTACATCCTCCTGCCGGAGCGGCAGCTCCTCACCATTGGCCACCCGGATCATCAGTTCCACCAGATCCTGACCGGTGACCAGTTCGGTCACCGGATGCTCCACCTGCAGTCGGGTGTTCATCTCCAGGAAATAAAAATTGCGCTTGGCATCGACAATGAACTCCACGGTTCCGGCCGAACGATACTGCACCGCCCGGGCCAACTGCACCGCCTGTTCGCCCATCTGCTTGCGGGTGGCCTCATCGATGAAGGGCGAGGGGGCCTCCTCGATCACCTTCTGGTGGCGGCGCTGGATGGAGCACTCGCGCTCGCCCAGGTAGATGACGTTGCCATGGGTATCGGCCATCACCTGGATTTCGATATGGCGCGGTTCCTCGATGAATTTCTCGATAAACACCCGGTCGTCACCAAAGCTGGAGCGGGCCTCGTTGGTGGCGCGCTCGAAGCCATCACGGCACTCCGCTTCGTTCCAGGCCACCCGCATACCCTTGCCGCCGCCGCCGGCCGAGGCCTTCAGCATCACCGGGTAGCCGATGCCATTGGAGATCTCCACCGCATGCTCCGCATCCCGCACCACATCGGTATAGCCGGGAATCACATTGACCCCGGCCTGCTCCGCCAGGTTCTTGGAGGTGATCTTGTCGCCCATGCTGTTGATAGCCAGGGTAGCCGGCCCGATAAAGGCGATACCCTCTTTCTCCAGTGCCTCGCAAAATGCCGAGTTTTCCGACAGGAAGCCGTAACCGGGATGCACCGCCTGGGCGCCCGTATCGCGACAGGCCTGGATAATGCGCTCCATCACCAGGTAACTTTCGGCGGAGGCAGAGGGCCCGATATGCACCGCCTCGTCGGCCATCTTGACGTGCAGCGCCTCGCGGTCGGCATCGGAGAAGACTGCCACGGTTTTGATACCCATCTTGCGGGCACTCTTGATCACCCGGCAGGCGATCTCACCTCGGTTAGCTATCAGTATTTTTTCAAACATATTTTTATGTCTCTATGTATTAGCCGCGAATGCATGCGTTCATTCGCGGCTCTCCTCGTTACCTGTAGGGTGGGCACGCCGTCTGTGCCCACGCGGTGTCTGTCCGTGTTGCCGCATCTGCGTGGGCACAACAAGTGTGCCCACCCTACTAGCTCCTAAGCCGTTATTAAATCAGCTCCCTACAGCGGAATATTGCCGTGCTTGCGCCAGGGATTTTCCAGCTCCTTGTCCTTCAACATGGCCAACGAGCGGCAGATCCGTTTACGGGTACTGTGCGGCATGATCACATCATCGATAAAGCCGCGGCTGCCGGCGACAAAGGGATTGGCGAACTTCTCCCGGTACTCCTCGGTGCGCGAGGCGATCTTCTCCTGGTTGCCCAAATCCTGTCGGAAGATGATCTCCACCGCCCCTTTCGGACCCATCACGGCAATCTCGGCGGTCGGCCAGGCCAGGTTGACATCGCCGCGCAGGTGCTTGGAGGCCATCACGTCATAGGCGCCCCCGTAGGCCTTGCGGGTAATCACGGTGATTTTCGGCACGGTGGCCTCGGCATAGGCATACAGCAGCTTGGCGCCGTGCTTGATGATGCCGCCGTACTCCTGGCTGGTGCCCGGCAGGAAACCCGGTACATCCACCAGGGTAACCACCGGTATGTTGAAGGCGTCGCAGAAGCGGACGAAGCGGGCGGCCTTCTTCGATGAGTCGATATCCAAACAACCGGCCAGCACCATCGGCTGGTTGGCAACGATGCCGACAGTCGATCCCTGCATGCGGCCAAAGCCGGTGATGATATTGGCGGCATAATCGGGCTGGGTCTGGAAGAAGTCGTGATCATCGACCATCTTGGTGATCAGCTCCATCATATCGTAGGGCTTGTTGGGATCGGCCGGGATCAGCGTGTCCAGGGACGGTATCTTGCGATCGGCCGGGTCATCCGTCGGCCACACCGGCGGCAACTCCTTGTTGTTCGCCGGCAGGAAATTGACAAAGCGGCGCAGCAGCAGCAGCGCTTCCACATCATTTTCGAAGGCCAGATCGGCCACACCGGACTTGGTGGTGTGGGTCACCGCTCCGCCCAGCTGCTCCGCCGTGACGCTCTCATGGGTCACCGTCTTGACCACGTCCGGTCCGGTGACAAACATGTAGGAGGTGTCCTTGACCATGAAGATGAAGTCGGTCATGGAGGGGGAGTAGACCGCGCCACCGGCGCAGGGTCCCATGATCATGGATATCTGCGGTACCACACCAGAGGCCAGCACATTGCGCTGGAACACATCGGCATAACCGGCCAGCGACTCCACACCCTCCTGGATACGGGCACCACCCGAGTCGTTGAGGCCGATCACCGGCGCGCCCACCTTCATGGCGTGATCCATGATCTTGCAGATCTTCTGCGCATGCGCCCCGGAGAGCGAGCCGCCAAACACGGTGAAGTCCTGACTGAAGACGAACACCAGCCGGCCACTGACGGTGCCGTAGCCGGTCACCACACCGTCACCCGGGATCTTCTGCTGCTCCATGCCAAATTCGGTGCAGCCGTGCTCGACGAACATGTCCCACTCCTCGAAGGAGCCGGGATCCAGGAACAGTTCGATACGCTCACGCGCGGTCAGTTTGCCCTTGGCATGCTGGCTTTCGATGCGTCTCTCGCCGCCGCCGTTCACCGCCGCGGCGCGCTTTTCATCGAGCCGGCTAATCATATCTTGCATGAATCTCTCCTCAAGCTTGAACGGTGGCCCCGCCACCTGACACCTCCCCCGGCATGGGGGAGGGTTTATTCTTGTCCTATCAGCCGGCTTGGCGGCGGCGAATAAACGCCAGCATTTCCGCCGCCGAGGCCGGTATATTGGTGCCGGGCCCATAGATCGCCGCCACCCCCATTTCCAGCAGCACCGGGTAATCCTTGGGCGGGATCACCCCACCACAAACCACCAGAATATCCTCGGCGCCCTCATCCTTCAGTGCGTGAATCAGGGCCGGCACCAGGGTCTTGTGCCCTGCCGCCAGGGACGAGACACCCACCACGTGCACATCATTCTCCGCCGCCTGGCGGGCCGCCTCCTCCGGAGTCTGGAACATGGGGCCGATATCCACATCGAAACCCAAGTCGGCGTAGGCGGTGGCGATCACCTTGGCACCCCGATCATGCCCGTCCTGGCCCATCTTGACCACCAACATGCGCGGCCGGCGGCCCTGCTCCTCGGCAAAATCGGCGATCTCCTGCTTGATCTTTTCAAAGCCATTGTCCCCCTCGTAGGCTGAACCGTAGACACCGGAGACCGAGCGGGTGATCGCCTTGTGCCGGTTGTACACCGACTCCAGGGCGTCGGAGATCTCGCCCACAGTGGCGCGGGCTCGCGCCGCATCCACCGCCAGCGCGAGCAGATTGCCGCTGCCATCCTGTGCCGCCGCGACCAGGGCATCCAGCGCCGCCTGGTGGGCTGTCGCATCACGTCCGTCGCGGATCCGTTGCAGCCGCGCCACCTGAGCCTCGCGCACTACCGTGTTGTCGATATCCAGGACGTCGATCTCCGGCTCCTCCGCCAGCTGGTACTTGTTGACGCCGACGATTACCTCTTCACCCCGGTCGATACGCGCCTGGCGCAGGGCCGCCGCCTCCTCGATACGCAGCTTGGGCATGCCGGACTCCACCGCCTTGGTCATGCCGCCCAGCGCCTCGACCTCGTCGATCAGGGCGCGCGCCTCTTCCACCATGGCATTGGTCAGGCTCTCCACATAGTAGGAGCCGGCCAGCGGATCCACCACTTTGGTAATACCGGTCTCCTCCTGGATCACCAGCTGGGTGTTGCGGGCGATGCGGGCCGAGTTGTCGGTCGGCAGGGCCAGCGCCTCGTCGAAGGCGTTGGTGTGCAGCGACTGGGTGCCACCCAGCACCGCCGCCAGCGCCTCAATGGTGGTACGCATCACGTTGTTATAGGGATCCTTGGCGGTCAGGCTCACGCCGGAAGTCTGGCAGTGGGTGCGCAGCATCTTGGAGCGCTCATCCTTGGGCTGGAAGTGCTTCTCCATCAGTTCTGACCAGAGCAGGCGCGCGGCGCGCAACTTGGCCGCCTCCATGAAGAAGTTCATGCCGATGGCGAAGAAAAAAGAGAGACGCGGCGCGAACTGATCCACATCCAGCCCCTTGGCCAGGGCGGCCCGTACGTACTCCAGACCGTCGGCGATAGTGAACGCCAGCTCCTGCACCAGAGTCGAACCGGCCTCCTGCATGTGGTAGCCGGAGATGGAGATAGAGTTGAACTTGGGCATATTCTCCGCGGTGTAGCCGATGATATCGGCGACGATGCGCATCGACGGTTCCGGCGGGTAGATATAGGTGTTGCGCACCATGAACTCTTTGAGGATGTCGTTCTGCAGGGTGCCGGCCAGCTTCTCCGGCGGCACCCCCTGCTCCTCGGCGGCGACTATGTAGCTGGCCATCACCGGCAGCACCGCGCCGTTCATGGTCATGGAGACCGAAACCTGGTCCAGCGGGATGCTGTCGAACAGGATTTTCATATCCTCGACCGAGTCGATGGCCACACCGGCCTTGCCCACATCGCCCACCACCCGGGGATGGTCGGAGTCATAACCCCGGTGGGTGGCCAGATCAAAGGCCACCGACAGCCCCTGCTGACCGGCCGCCAGGTTGCGCTTGTAGAAGGCGTTGGACTCCTCGGCAGTGGAGAAGCCGGCATACTGGCGCACCGTCCAGGGGCGCCCCGCGTACATGGTGGCGCGCGGCCCCCGCAGATAGGGGGCGAAGCCCGGCAGACTGTCGATATTGCCCAGCCCCTCGAGATCGGCGACGGTATACAGCGGCTTGATCTCGATGCCTTCCGGGGTCTGCCAGTTCAGCGCTTCAAGGGGGCGTCCCCGCAACTCTTTCTCGGCCTGTTGTTTCCAGTCATCCAGGGTCGGTCTTGGCGTATTGGCCATGGCAAATCACTCCTGCACAGTGGCGCGACGCGCCCCTGTCTCATTAAAGTCCGGCGGCGAACGCCGCCGGTTTTGGGTCACACAATATGACTGAAAATCAGTGCTGCTGGGCGTAGCCGATGCGGATCAGCGCCTCGGTGATCTCATCCAGGATGGCGGGATCATCAATGGTGGCCGGCATCTTGTAGGACTCACCATCGGCGATCTTCTTCATGGTGCCGCGCAGGATCTTACCAGAGCGGGTCTTGGGCAGACGATCCACCACCACCACCTTCTTGAAAGCGGCAACCGGGCCGATCTTCTGACGCACCAGGGCCACCAGTTCACCGACAATCTCCTCCTCGGGCCGGTCGACACCGGCTTTGAGGACCACCAGACCCACCGGCAACTCACCCTTGAGCTGGTCGGCGGCGCCGATCACACCGCACTCGGCCACGTCGGGATGGGAGGCCAGCACCTCTTCCATACCGCCAGTGGAGAGCCGATGCCCGGCCACGTTGATGATGTCGTCGATACGGCTCATGATCCAGAGATAACCATCGGCATCCTTGTAGCCGGCATCGCCGGTCAGGTAGTAACCGTCGGTGGCGCTCAGATAGGAGTCGACAAAACGCTGGTCGTTCTGCCACAGCGTCGGCAGACAGCCCGGGGGCATGGGCAGCTTGATCATGATGCGGCCGATCTCGCCGGCCGCCTCCTCATTGCCGTTCTCATCCAGGATGCGTACGTCATAACCCGGCACGCAGACCGTCGGCGAGCCCGGCTTTACCGGCAACTCCTCGATACCGAGACAGTTGGCAGCGATACCCCAGCCGGTCTCGGTCTGCCACCAGTGGTCGATCACCGGCACCGCCAGCTGCTTCTGCGCCCACTCCAGGGTATCGGGGTCGCAGCGCTCACCGGCCAGGAACAGCGCCTCAAAGTCTGACATGTCATACTTTTTCAGATATTCCGCCTCCGGATCCTCGCGGCGGATAGCACGGAACGCGGTGGGCGCGGTAAACAGGGTCTTCACCTTGTGCTCGGAGATGACCCGCCAGAAGGCACCCGGGTCGGGGGTGCCGATCGGCTTGCCCTCGTAGAGGATGGTGGTGGCCCCCTGCAGCAGCGGGGCATATACGATGTAGGAATGGCCCACGACCCAACCCACGTCCGAGGCGGCCCAGAACACATCACCCGGATCGACGTTGTAGATATTCTTCATGCTCCACTGCATGGCGACGGCATGGCCGCCGTTATCCCGCACCACGCCCTTCGGCACGCCGGTGGTGCCGGAGGTGTAGAGAATATAGAGCGGATCGGTGGCGGCTACCGGCACACAATCGGCCGGTGTCGCGGCCGCGGCGGCCGATGCCCAGTCCACATCCCGGCCGACCTGCATAGCCGCGCTGGCCTGGGGGCGCTGATAGATGACGGTGTGATCCGGCTTGTGGGTGGAGAGCTCGATCGCCTCGTCCAGCAATGGCTTGTATTCGATTACCCGGCTGCCCTCGATACCACAGGAGGCAGAGACCATCACCTTCGGCTTGGCATCGTCGATGCGGGTGGCCAACTCCTTGGAGGCGAATCCGCCGAACACCACCGAATGGATGGCACCAAGACGGGCACAGGCCAGCATGGCGATGGCGGCTTCCGGAATCATCGGCATATAGACGATGACCCGATCACCCTTGGCTACCCCCTGGTCTCGCAGCACCCCGGCAAACTGGGCCACGGCATCGCGCAGTTCACCGAAGGTATAGGTTGTCCGGGTATCGGTGACCGGGCTGTCGTAGATCAATGCGGCCTGATCGGCACGGCCTTTTTCAACATGTCGATCGAGGGCGTTGTAGCAGGTATTCAGCTCGGCGCCGGCAAACCAGCGGTAAAATGGCTTGTGACTGTCATCCAGCACCTTATCCCATGGCTTGTACCAGTCGATAGCGGCCGCCTGCTCTCCCCAAAAACCCTCTGGATCTTCCATTGAACGCGCATAGATCTCTTCGTAGCTCATAAGTCTCTTCCACAGTTGGTGGTAAATACCCAGTCTGGGATAACCCAGACCACGCCGATATGCTAATTGCTTCGCATAGATTACGTTTGCGTAACGGAAAAATAAACAGCTAAATGCTTATTTAGCTGCATTTTTTTGAAAAAAACCACTTCTTTTATGGTAATCCCTTATAACTGCAAATTTGTTTGCAGTGGATGTTTTTCACTGTAAAGCGTGAGAAGGGTAAATCGGCACCAATTTCCCCCGCAGGCCGCCTTGGCGATTCCACAACGGCCGACGTTACACCGCTTGTTCTGTGGAAATATAGCAAAGATAATCATCGGCTGAACCATTTTCACCTGATGATGGGACCTTACAAAACAGCCCAGCCGGACAACCACCATGCAGACAGAACCTTCACCCGCCGACAGACTGCGACAGTTACTGGCCCAGCCGGGGATAATCACCATGCCGTGCTGTTTTGACGGGCTCAGTGCACGCCTGATTGAACAGGCCGGCTTCCCCCTCACCTTCATGAGCGGTTTTGCCGCCTCGGCCGCCCGCCTGGGGATGCCGGATACCGGACTGATCTCCTACGGCGAGATGCTGGACCAGGGCCGGAACATCTGCGCCGTTGTCTCCATTCCGGTCATCGGTGATGCCGATACCGGTTACGGCAATCCGATGAACGTACGCAGAACGATAAACGGATATGCGTCTGCCGGATTTGCCTGCGCCATGATCGAGGACCAGGAGAGTCCGAAACGCTGCGGCCATACCCGCGGCAAACGGGTAGTTGGACGGCAGGAGGCGCTGAACCGCATCCGGGCCGCCGTGGATCAACGTGAAGCCGGTAGTGACATCCTGATCATGGCCCGCACCGATGCCCGACACAGCCAGGGTATGCAGGAGGCACTCTGGCGCTGCCAGGCCTTCGCCGACCTGGGCGCCGATATCATTTTCCTGGAGGCCCCCAGAAGCCGGGAGGAGATGGAGCAGTTCTGCCGCGCCATACCCGGCCCGAAGATGGCCAATATGGTGGAGCAGGGCGATACGCCACTGCTGTCGCCGGCGCAGCTTGAGCGCATTGGCTACAAGATTGCCGCCTATCCGCTGACCCTGATCAGCAGCGCGATACGCGCCATGCAGGAGGCGCTGGCGACACTGCAACAGGGCGGGCACCCGGATAATTTGCTGCCCTTTGCCGACCTGAGAACCGTAGTGGGATTCGATGAGTATGACAGTGAGCTGAATGGTTATCCGGACAGCGAATCTCACGGCTCATGAAAAAATACGACGCATACATGGAGCCGCGTTGGCCGCGACCAGGTGCATGGCTGAACCCTCCTTCGCGGCTGAAGCCGCTCCTACATCCGGGGGTTTTTCGGGACATGAAAAAATTTGGCGCATACATGGAGCCGCGTTGGCCGCGACCAGGTGCGTGGCTGAACCCTCCTTCGCGGCTGAAGCCGCTCCCAAATCCGGGGGTTTTTCGGGACATGAAAAAATTTGGCGCATACATGGAGTCGCATTGGCCGCGACCAGGTGCGTGGCTGAACCCTCCTTCGCGGCTGAAGCCGCTCCCAAATCCGGGGGTTTTTCGGGACATGAAAAAATTTGGCGCATACATGGAGCCGCGTTGGCCGCGACCAGGTGCACACTTGTAGGAGCTGCTTTAGCTGCGACCAAGCGCATGACTGAATACCCCCTTCGCGGCTGATGCAGTACCCCTCACTCCTCCAGCCGATGCAGTATCAAGGCTACGCGGCGGTTACGCGCCCGCCCCTCAGCGGTTGCGTTATCAGCCAGTGGCCGGGTCGAAGCGTAGCCGACGGCACGCATACGCTCGGCGGCAATCCCCTGGGTCAACAGGAATCGCAACACCCCGGTGGCACGCTGCGATGACAGCTCCCAGTTGGAGGGAAACTGGGCATTGGCAATCGGCGTTGGATCGGTATGCCCCTCGATCGACAGACTGTGGTCGCTGGCTACCGACAGCAGCGGCACCAGCGTCACCAGCACCTCACGCCCCTCCGCGGTCAGCTCGGCCTGACCCAGCTCAAACAGGATGCGCTCACTGATCTGAAGATTGACCTGATTGGCCGACACCGTGACCTCGATCGACTCCTGCAAACCCTGGCCGAGCAGGGCGCTGCGAAACTGTTCCTGCAGCTGTTCCGCCTCCGTATCGACCGGCCGTTCGGTGTCTGCCTCCCGCTCCCTGGGCTGCTGTTGGGGTTCGACGGGCGTCTCCACCGGACCGGCTACCGTCACCGCACTGGAGAGGGCCCGGGCCAGCGCCCTGTACTCTTCGGTTGAATAGCTGGAGTAGGCGAGCAGTACCACAAACAGACAGAGCATCAGGGTCATCACATCCAGGTAGATGATCAGCCAGCCGCCATCCGTGTCATCCGGCAGCGGCTCATCCTCCCACTGCGGGGGCGGTGGCAGATGGGGACGTCGCCGGTCCATCAGCGCACTCTCCCCTCTTCGCCAGTTGTCACCCCGTCGCTCTCCGCCTCCACCCGCTGTTCAATCTCCTCCAGGGAGGGCGAGTGGATCTCATCTTCATACTGGGCGACAAAGGAGTTGAGGGTCTCCCGGATAAAGCTGGGGTTGCGTTTCTGCCCCAGCATGCTGATCCCCTCCAGCACCATGTACATCAGCATGACCCGCTGCTCGGTGCGCCGTTCCAACTTGATCGCCACCGGTTTCAGCAGCAGATTGGCCAGGATGATACCGTACAGCGTGGTGGTCAGGGCGATGCCCAGGTTGAGGCCGACCACGCGGAAATCGGCGTTATCCATCGCCTGCAGCATATTGACCAGTCCGAGCAGGGTACCGGCCATACCGAAGGCGGGGGCAAAGGCGGCCATGGAGCGGAACACCTGCGCCTCACCCCACTCCTGGCGGCGCAGTTTGAAGATGCGCCACTTCAGCAGGGCGTCGATATCGCTGGGCGGTGTGCGGTCGATCACCAGCTGGATGCCGGTGCGCAGGAACGGGTTATTGATCCGGGCCAGCGCATCCTCGATCGCCGAGAGCCTGCCATGACCGAGCAGGATGGAGACCCGCACAATCTCTTCGATCTCACGATCCACCGCCAGCTCCTGATGCCGCCAGATCAGTCGAAAGCTGCGATAGACCTGACGCAACTCTTTCATGGGATAGCTGATAAAGGTAGCCGCAATGGTGCCGCCGATGACAATCAGCAGACCCGGCAGATTGAGAAACACCCCCGGCTCTTCCGCTGACAGCAGCACTGAAAGTACGATCAATAACATCCCGGTGACAATACCCACCAGGGTGGAGCTGTTCAGATCCTTGCGCGGCGGTAGCAACCCCATACACCCTCTCCCTCAAAGACGATCCAGTCCAGTTATCAGGGACAGCCGGGGCTGGAGTCAAGTCGTCCATGGTACAGGATTTCCGCACCCCATTACCGTACGTCCCGACGCCAACCCGTTACCATAATTTTATTCCCGCAGTTCAGCATGTTAGCCAACTATCGCGCCGATGCAAACCGGATGCACGGCGCGCCGGAGATCGCACAACCCGGTAATTTCTGTTTTACTTAGGCGAACTGCTCCGTTCAGTCCGGCAGCCGGTCAGCCACGGGGCGGTTGCGATCATTGGCCAAAGGAGGATGCAGTAATGACATTGAATGATGTATTACAGAACAAAGCTGGCGGCGTTATCACCGTTCCTGCCAGCATGGATCTGCTGGACGCGATCAACACCATGTGTGAGCGCAAGGTGGGCGCCCTGCTGGTCAAGACCGAGGACGATGCGCTGCTCGGCATCGCCACCGAACGGGACATTCTCCGCTACTGCTCCTCCAGCAAGGGTAATCTGCAGGGCGCCGTGGTCAATGACGCCATGACCCGCAAGCTGGTCGTAGTCACCCCTTCCACCAGCGTGGATGAGGCGATGACCCTGATGACCGAGCACCGTTTCCGACACCTGCCGGTACTCGAGGACGGTGTCCCGGTCGGCATGATCTCCATCGGCGACCTGGTCAAGGCCCAGCTAACCGATATCACCGTCGAGGCGACTTATCTGCGGGAGTACATCAACTACTCCTGACTCAACACCCCCCATGTGGTACGCCGTGAGCGCGGAAGCACTTCCGCTCACGGCCCACTCACGCGCTGCGTACAGAAGCCATGCGAACCATTAAATCCAGAACCGGTTTTATCCTGCTCTTTCTGCTCTCCCTGCTAACCGCCATCCCTGTGCAAGCGGATGGACAACTGGTGTTCAAGCAGTACTTTGAAGCCCTGCCGGTGTTCTGGCAGCGCATCTACCCGGACGGCGGCCATACCCTATACTGCGACGAGAAATTCGGCGCCTACCACGGCCGCAGCATCAATATCGAGCACATTTTTCCGATGGCCTGGGCGATGCGCGATGAGGGGTGCCGCAGCCGCAAGCTGTGCCGGGAGACCAGTCAGCGCTTCAACCGTATCGAGGCCGACATGCACAACCTCTACCCCGCCCGGGCCGACATCAACAGGGTCCGCAGCAGCTTTCCGTTTGCCGAAATCGCCGGCGAGAAGCGTGAATTCGGCCGTTGCGACTTCGAGTTCCATTCCCGCCAGCGGGTCGTGGAGCCACGCCCGGCCAGTCGTGGCAACATCGCCCGCGCCCTGTTTTATATGCACGATACCTACGGACTGACGCTCTACCGGCGCCAGGGTGAGTTGATGAAAAAGTGGCACCGGGAAGATCCCCCGGATACCGAAGAGCGGCGGCGCAACGACCTGATCGCCCGATACCAGGGGACGCGTAATCGCTTCATCGACGACCCCAAGGCCGCGGATGCGTTGCGGTTCTGAGACAAAACGGCGGATGCGCTATCTCTTATCCAGCCAGCTGTTCAGCTGCGCCAATACCGGCGCCGGATCCCGATAATCGTAATCCAGACGATGATGGCGCCCCTGATGCTCGAGAATCAGGGACGGAAACCCCTCGGCGCCGATCGACCGGCTCAGCGCTATCTCCTGTTCCAGTTGCTGCCGGGTGGCCGGCGCATTGAGATCCCGGGCAAAGCGCGCGCCATCCAGGCCGAGCTCTCCGGCCAGGCTAATCAAGGTATCGTCATCCGACGGATTCATCGCATGCAGATAGTAAGCCTGCTGGATGGCCAGAATCATCGCCGGCTCAGATGCCGCATCCTGCAGGCGCGCGGCGATCACCGCGCGGCAGGCCGGATAGGTGGAGCGCCGTGGCCGGCAGTGGGTCCAGAAATCAAAATTGAACCGGGTACCCGGCACCCGTTGCTCGATGGTGCGCCAGGTGGCCTGCAGATAATCCTGCAACTGGCCGGGCATCGGCTCGTCACTGTCCGGCGCCAGCCCCCCCAGCAGTCTGACCAGCAGCAGATCTGCCGGCAAGGCCTCGACAATCTGTGCGCACACCGGGCGAAAGGCCCAACACCAGGAGCACATGGGATCATGGACATAGTAGAGTCTGCTGTTCATCGACTACCTGGTTACCTCCCGGTCTTCCGGCTGCTCCCAACGCAACACTTCGGCGCGGCTGATTTTGTCCAACGGGATATACAGGGTCATCTTGCCGCCATACAGGCGCTGCTCCAACTCCAGTTGCCGGTCGCCCAGCGCCATCAATATGCCCTGCTGCGGATCTACCCGTTCACTGCCATAGACCCGCACATCGCTACCAATATAGCGGGTCAACTGCGCCACCGGTGTGGCAATAAAACGCGCCCTGGGTTTGGGGCTTGCCGGTGCAGGGACCGCCTCACCCCCACCGTTTTCACCAGAGGCCGCCGGAGCAACGGCGCCGAACAGATCGGCCAGTTGTTCATTACCCTGGGGCAGACTAAAGCTCAGATCGGTTACCGGCTGATCATTGACGCTCAGGCTGATCCCCAGCATCTTGACCAGTTCCTGCGGTTGATACTGTTGCAGCAGGACGGGATTGAACCGGCGGTCGGGGACCGCGGTGATCAGCAGGTCGCCGGGCCGGCTGATCAGGCGTTGCAGGCCCGACCGTAGACCGGCACCCGGGATAAAACCCAGCTGCTTGGCATGGTCGGCGGAATTGCCGGCAAACAACCGCTCGATATACGCCGTTGCATCCAGGCCCGCCGCTCCGGCACAGTAATCGACCGCCCCCCGCATATAGTCCGGATCTATCCGGTAGTGCAGCGAAAACCGCTCCAACTCCGGCGGCATCCCAGCGTCCGCGGGGGAGAGCTCGCCCAAGGACATCTCCACACTCAGTGCCGAAAGGCCATCCAGCATGTAGTCCACCAGCAGGGTCATATCACCGGAGCGTCGGTCAAAGTCGTAACGCAGACGGGCATCGGCCACCCGCTGGCGGAATCCCAGACGCTCGATCTGCGTCTGTCCCAGCAGGCCACCGAGCGTACAGAGGTCCGGTTCGGTGACACCCGAGGCCGGGAGCCACTGTTGCAGATAGCCACCCCCAAGTGGCATCGCCATGCGGCTGACCGAGAGCTGCAACCGTCTCGGCGGCTGTTCCGGATCGAAGCCTTTCAGCAGATCCAGCAGAAACCGCGTCCCCTCACCCTGCAACTCGATCCGCTCGATCCGGATACCCACCAGCGCGTCCGCCGGCGTCAGGCGGATGCCGGTCACCGCCACGCTACCCTGCAGAGCCGATTCGATACCTTCATACTTGAGTATGGCAAAGGGCGCAGCTATGGCAGCCAGCCGATCCAGTTCGGTCTTGACCTGGTAATAGACCGCACCCTTGAGGGCAGCATAGGCGACCAGGCCGACAACAGTAGCGATCAACAGCGCCCGTTTCAGTCTCACCCGTGTTCCCCCGTCAGCCGCATGATGCCATCCCCGCTCAGGGCCGGTCCTCCGGGCGCCTGGCCAGGAATGCCTTGCCCTCGGCCATCAGATCGACAAAGCCCTGCTCATCGCCATCCAGCACCCGCCCCGCCACCTGGGTGACCGCATTCAGCAGCGTCACCAGGGCGCGCGGGCTGTGGGCATTGAGGGACTGGATCTCGAAATAGAGATAGGGGTTCTCCTCCGCCACCCGGCTGGCCACGTCCATCTGGGCATCGAAGGTACTGCTGGAGAGGGTCGCCAACGCCTCCGCCTGTTCGCCGCTCTGGGACAGGGCATTGAAAAAGGCGATATTGACGGCATGGGAGAGGCCGAGTACATAGGCCATCGCCCGGTCATGTCCATCCAGGGACATGCACACCTGTTCCACCATAGTGGAGGCAAACAGCTCCTGCACCACGGCCGTGGCCTCCGGGTCACCCAGATCGACGAACACCACATTGCGCCCGGACAGGAGTTCAGTGTCGGGGCCAAACATGGGGTGGATCGAGGTGACATGACAACCGGCCGCACGCAGTCTCCGCAGCGCCTCGGCCAGTGGTCCCTTTAGCGAGCTGATATCAAAAATAATGCCGCCCGGTTGGCGCTCGGCCAGCTGCTCCAGCAGCCGCACGGTCTGCTGGATGGGCGCGGCAATCACCATCAGGTCATGATCCAGGACCGTCTCATTCAATGACGCAAAACGGACGTGGTCAGAACGGGCCGATTGCGGATCACAGATCTCCACCCCGTAGCCCTGGGCATCGAGAAAACGCACAAACCACTGCCCCATCTGGCCGGCACCACCGATTACCAGTGCGCGCTTGCCGCTACCGGACCCCTGGGAAGTGACCTTGTCCAGTTCCTGGGCCGCCAATGAGGCGCGGATCAGCAGGCGGAACATCTCCTCGCCGACATCCTCATCCAGCCCGACCCGCCTGGCGGTGCGCCGGGCCAGCTGCAGTACATCTTTTTCCCGGGCGTAATCCCGGGTGCCCCGACCGGCGGAGGATTTGACCCGGCCGATCTCAGCAACGATCTCCTGGCGGCGCGCCACCATCTCCAGCAGTTCAACATCAAGCCGGGAGAGCCGTTCTCTCAGCGCCTGTAGATCTTTCATCTTGCCCTTACCTGTCTGGGTCAACCGGATGGTCGCGCCAGCGACATCCGGAGTGTAGATACTGTAACGTCAGCCGCTGCCTGTTCCGCAACCGCTCACTCCGGCCGCGGCAGGGTGATGATCTCGCCGCCGGTAAAATATTCCCGGGCGCCGAGTCGGCCGAGGGGATTCAGGCGATCGGCATGGATCTTGAGCCGGCCCCGGGCATCCTGCTCCGCTACCCCATCCTCGATATAGAGATGGGTCAGGCGCCCGAAGATCAGCGCCTGAGGCACCGGTCCCAGCTCCACTACCTCATACAGCTCGCAGGCCATGGCCAGCCGGCAGTCGGCCAGCCGGGGTAGCCGGGAACCGGGAAACTCCGCCAGTTCAAGCTCCAGATGGGCAATTTCGGATTCGCCGGCGGGCAGGGTCGCCGAACTCGCATTCAGCGACTGGATCTGTTCGACCCCGGCAATATGCACCACAAAGGAGCCCCGCGCCTCGATGTTGACCCGGGTATCCTTGGGCGCACCGTCCGGCTTCTTGCCCAGCGAGATCATGATCAGCGGTGGTTCACTGCAGACGGCATTGAAATAGGAGAACGGTGCCAGGTTGTAGTCACCTGCCCTGTTCTCGGACAATACCCAGGCGATGGGCCGGGGGATTATCGCCTGGGTCATGGCGAAATAGGTTTCGGAGGTACTCAGGTCATCAAGATCAATAATCATGTATAACAATCCAGGCTGATCAGGGGAACATACATTTCATGGGGCGACAGGCCACCATGTACACCGATATGGTTCAGCGGCTTTTCACCGGGCAGCTCGCTGGTCATTATATAGTTCTCTTTCATGAGCAGGGCATAGTGACCAATCCGGTCATGCAGACGCGGATGCGCCGCCCCCAGACCGAATCGACCCTCGTTTAGCAACTGCTCGCTGCGGCACAGGGTCGTTGCCTCGCCCAGCTGGTCGGTGACATAGTGTTCAAACTGTCCGGTGCGGTCCGGGTGCACGTAACAGAACGACAGCCGGGGTTCACCGCACAACGGCATCATCAACGTCTCCGCCAGCTCCGGATGGGCCGACAGCCGTAGCGTCCTGTCTGGTGAGGTGTCGACAAAACCATGGTCCGCCGTTACCAGTAGTTGGGTATCGGTGCCGTGCAGTCGCGCGACCAGTTCGGCAAAGGCCTGGTCCAGGGCGGTCAGGTGTGCCTCCACCTCCGCGCTTGCCACCCCATATTCATGGGAGAGGCTATCGAATTCCGGCCAGTAGGCGTAGATAAAATTACGCCCCTTGCCTGCATCCACCGCACCGCCGATACCCTTGAACATGCCCTGCAGGCCGCCCCGGTAGGGGCGAAGCCGGCCCTGTCCGGTAAAGGCCCGGTTAAAAGTTGTTCCGGCGATCCAGTCCGGTACCACCAGATGACTCTGCACTGCCAGCCGGTCATAGATCGGCGCCACGCCGCTCAGCTGCCGTGGATGCAACCACCGATCATCGATCGGCATGCGCCCCAGCCGTGTGGTATAGGGCAGCACCGTCACGATGGAACCGACTTCGGCAAAATAGGTGAACCAACCGGTCAGTCCGTGTTGCTGTGGTGGCAGTCCAGTGAGAAAGGTGGGAATCGCCGTAGCCGTGGTCGACGGGCAGACCGAGGTCAGCGAGTCGATACAGTGGTTGAACAGTACGCTCTCCGGTGCGCGCTCCTTGAGATGGCGATAGCCCAGGCCATCCACCACCAGCAGCACCAGGTTGCGTACCCGGCCAAGCCGATCAGCGTCGAGCTGACCGAGCGGCTGATAGCCGGTCTCCCAGCCCCCCATCGCCAGGGCGATGGAGGACATGAGATTGGCAATACTGCCACCGTGATAGTCAGGAAAGACCATGGCTCAGGCGGCGATCTCCACCAGTTCCAGCTCAAACGTGAGGGCCTTGCCGGCCAACGGATGATTACCGTCCAGGGTGACGCTGGCGTCGGCCAGTTCCGTCACCACCAGGCGAAACACCTGGCCATCCGGTCCCTGGGCCTGCAACTGCGCACCGATGGCCAGCTCGATGTCCGCCGGAATCTGCTCCCGATCCACTTCCTGCACTAGTTCCGGCTGGTGCTCACCGTAGGCCTGTTCGGCCGGGATCTGCACTGTTTTCGTCTCCCCGACCGCCATCTCGGCAAGCGCCTGCTCAAAACCGGGTATGACCTGCCCCTCCCCCAGCGTAAACTCCAGCGGATCACGACCGGCGGATGAATCGAACTGGGTGCCGTCTTCGAGGGTACCGGTGTAGTGGACCTTGACCGTCTGGCCTGGTTGAGGTGTAGACATGGATTGTCTCCTTGTATATGCGTCGTTTGAAATGGCGGGCGGGCGTTGCCGCCCGGTCCGCCTGGAAAGATTGCCACCACGCACCAGTACAGAGTACAAACACGGCGAACAACCGGGGTCCCCCGACAAGGGGGGACAAAGCCATTTTATCATGGCATGATTTCAGCCCCGTTGCCCACCCAAAGCCGTTATGCCGTTAAGAAAATCAAAAAAATCCTCACGCAATCAAGCCATCCTGCGCTACAAGAAACAGCGCCAGCGCAACCTGCTGGCAAGCCCGGGGCCACACCGGTTCGCACTGGTGCTGGATCATCTGAAGGCGGGTTTTAACGTGCCCAAGATCTTCCGCAGCGCCGAGGCGTTCGGCGCCCGGGAGGTGCATCTGATCAATATCGGCATGTTCGATCCGGCACCGGGCAAGGGTTCATTCAAGAAAGTGCCGGCACGTTTTTATGCTGCTTTCGAGCAGAGTTACGCAGAATTGAAATCACGCGGTTATACCCTGTTCATTCTGGAAGCCGGCAGCGGGGAGTCACTGTTCAAAGCTGCGCTACCGGAGAAATGTGCCTTTGTGCTAGGGCATGAAGAGCGGGGTATCAGCTTTGATCCGGATACCTATCCGGATATCCGCCGCCTGACGATCCCGCAGTTTGGTCAGGTTGAAAGCCTCAATGTGAGCATTGCGGCCTCTATTGTCATGTATGAATTCGTCCGCCAGCAGGGCGATCTGGCGGCCGCTGTCACGCCACCTGAAGCAGGAAACAGCTTGCGCAGAAAGGGCATCGCCGAATAGCAATCAGGCGCTGCGGGCGGGACGAAAGATCACCACCGCACCCGGCATATCGCCATTGGCCATCGGATAGGCCGAGTACTCCACCGCCAGGGGGGCACCCTCCCCATGCCAGAAAACCCCGTTCTCGACATGCGCGCGCCTGCCTTGGCGGTAGGCGGCGTAGAGGGGTGACTCCTCCTCGGGATAGGGCGTCTCATCGGCCCGCGTGTGCTGCACGAGGTCATGGAATTTGCAACCGGTCAGCTCAATACGGGTATAACCCAGCATCTCCAACGCGGCCGGATTGGCAAAAGTACAGCGCCCCGTGCCGTTGAGACCGCAGATGCCGTCGCCAGCGGACTCCAGGAGCAACTGCAACTGGTGATGCAGATGACTCAGCTCGCGGGCCGTCTCCTTCTGGGCGGTCACATCCAGTCCGATGCCGCCGACCATCTCCGTCTCGCCAGTGAGTCCCGCTATGGGAAACCGGATCATCTGCCACTGGCTCGGTCGATCACCCCAGGGGTGCACTTCGGTACTCTCCACCACCTGTCCCGCCTCAAGCACCTTGTGCTCCTCCTGCTCTCGTGCCATCAGATCCCGTTCCGGCCAGATTTCCGGGGCGCTGTGGCCGAGCACCGCCGCCTCACTCAGGTGGTTGGTCTGCTCCCACACCGGATTGACGAACAGATAGCGTCCGGACGCCGACTTCATGTAGGCAATACCAGGCAGATGCCGCATGAATGCGGCGAAGCGCTCATTCATTTCACGGATCTCTCCGGTCTGCACCCGGACCTGGCGCCGTAACACCATCACACCTCCGACCAGCAGCAACAACATTAGCAGCAGGATCAGCAGCACCCAGCGCAACCACTCCGGAATCTCCAAGGCATCGGTATTGCCGAACCAGCGCTCCTGAAGCCGGTAAAACGCCGACCCCCGATCCCCCTTTAGGCGGGTCATATGATAATCCAGCCGCTGGATACGCTTGGCATTGGGAATCTGACCCTTCAGAGGCGAGAGAGCAATACGGATCTCGGCCGGATTGAAGATCACCGAAGATTTGATCAGCGGAAACTGCCTGAACCCGGCCAGATCAAACGAGCGCGGCACCAGTCCCGCATCCACCGGACCATGATCCACCCAGGCCAGCACCGACTCATAGTCGCTCACCTCCAGGAACCGGACATTGATATCAAACCGGGCCGCCAGTTCCTTGAGATCGGCAAAGTGCGGATCACTGGAGAGCGCCACCACGGTCTTGTCCGCCAGATCCAGGGGCGACTTGATCACATCCTTGCCGGCCATCACGATCTGCCCCCAGTTCACGTAAAGGCTCTCCCGGTTATAGTCGACGCGGCGCTGCTTGGCCTCGTTGGAGGAGATGGGCGTCAGCATATCTATCTCACCCAGCGCCAGCTGTTGATTGCACTCATCCCAGCGGCAGGGAACGTACTCCAGCGCCCAGCCTTCCTCCACCGCAATCAGGTCGAGCAGATCGACCACAAAGCCCTGGACGGCACCCTGGCCATCGACCATCGAGAGGGGCGGTTTGGCATGGATACCGACCCGGACCGATTCCGCCGCCAGCGGGCTGCCGGTGAGGACGAGCAGTATCAGCAGCAATAAGTACCGTTCTAACATCATGGTTATTATATTGTTTTCGCCAACCGGAGCATGGGAAAAGTGTATCTCTTTCGCGGACAAAAATGGATTACTTTCTCGGACCAGATCAATAAAACACCTTTGCACACACCACTTTTTCCAGCGACAACAATAACTAATCAACTTGCTCCTTGCCCGTTTCCCCTTCACCCCCGCCGCACCCTATAATAGGCCGTTCTGTCTCCCTGGATATTGAGAGCTCCATGAACCGCCCCGAAGATCGTACCGCAGAACTCCACGCCCTGTTGCAACAGCGCATCCTGCTCCTGGATGGTGCCATGGGTACCATGATCCAACGCCACAGCCTGGCGGAGGCGGACTATCGGGGGGAGCATTTTGCCGACTGGTCCTGTGACCTGAAGGGCAACAACGATCTGCTCTCCATCACCCGGCCCGATCTGATCGGCGACATCCATCGCGCCTACCTGGAGGCCGGCGCGGATATCCTTGAAACCAATACCTTCGGTGCCAATCGCATCTCCATGGCGGACTACCGGATGGAGTCGCTGAGCCACGAGATGAACGTCGCCTCGGCGCGACTGGCCCGACAGGCGGCCGATGCGGCCAGCACCCCGCAACGCCCGCGCTTTGTCGCCGGCGTGCTGGGTCCGACCAACCGCACCTGTTCCCTGTCGCCGGACGTGAATGACCCGGGCTTTCGCAATATCACCTTTGACGACCTGGTGACCGCCTACGCCGAGGCCACCCGCGGATTGATCGAGGGCGGCAGCGACATCATCCTGATCGAGACCATTTTCGACACCCTGAATGCCAAGGCCGCCATCTTCGCCGTGGAGCAGGTGTACGAGGAGGACGGCCTGCGCCTGCCGGTGATGATCTCCGGCACCATCACGGACGCCTCCGGCCGCACCCTCTCGGGGCAGACCACCGAGGCGTTCTACAACGCCCTGCGCCATGCCCGGCCGATAGCCATCGGCCTCAACTGCGCCCTGGGACCGGACCAACTGCGCCAGTACGTGGAAGAGTTGTCGCGCATCGCGGAGACCCACGTCTCGGCCCACCCCAACGCCGGCCTGCCCAACGAGTTCGGTCAGTATGACCTGGAACCGGAGACCATGGCGAAACAGATCCGCGAATGGGCGGCCAGCGGTTTTCTGAATATCGTCGGTGGCTGCTGCGGCACCACCCCGGACCACATCCGTGCCATGGCAAGCGCCATTGCCGACCAGCAACCACGCCAACTGCCGGAGATCGAGCGCGCCTGCCGGCTCTCCGGCCTGGAGCCCCAGACCATCAACCGCGACAGCCTGTTCGTGAATGTGGGCGAGCGCGCCAACGTCACCGGCTCGATCAAGTTCAAGCGTCTGATCATGGAGGAGCAGTACGACACGGCGCTGGAGATCTGTCGCCAGCAGGTAGAAAACGGCGCCCAGATCATCGACATCAATATGGACGAGGCGATGCTCGACTCGAAAGCGGCGATGATCCGCTTTCTCAATCTGATCGCCACCGAGCCCGACATCGCCAAGGTGCCGGTGATGGTGGACTCCTCCAAGTGGGAGGTGCTGGAAGCGGGGCTCAAGTGCATCCAGGGCAAGGGGGTGGTCAACTCCATCTCCATGAAAGAGGGTGAGGAGAACTTTCTCCGCCAGGCCACGCTGATCCGCCGCTACGGTGCGGCAGCAGTGGTCATGGCCTTCGACGAGGCGGGCCAGGCCGACACCCTGGAGCGCAAGGTGGCCATCTGCAGCCGCGCCTACCGGCTACTGACCGAACAGGTCGGCTTTGCGCCGGAAGATATCATTTTCGATCCCAATGTGTTCGCTGTAGCGACCGGTATCGAGGAGCACAACAATTACGGCGTCGACTTTATCGAGGCGACCCGGCAGATTACCGACAGCCTGCCCCACGCCCTGGTCTCGGGCGGCATCTCCAATGTCTCCTTCTCGTTCCGCGGCAACAACCCGGTGCGCGAGGCGATCCACGCAGTGTTTCTCTACCACGCCATCCAGGCCGGCCTGACCATGGGCATTGTCAATGCCGGCCAGCTGGCGATCTACGACGACCTGCCGGCTGAACTGCGTGAGCGGGTCGAGGATGTGATTCTCAATCGCCGCGCCGACGGCACCGAGCGGCTGCTGGAGATCGCCGAGAAATATCGCGGCGATGGCGCCGCGGCGGAACAGAAAGAGGACCTGGCCTGGCGCGCCTGGCCGGTGGCCCAGCGCCTGGAGCACGCCCTGGTGAAGGGCATTACCGAATATATTGAGGAGGACACCGAGGCCGCCCGCCAGGGGGTGAAGCGCTCGCTGGAGGTGATCGAAGGCCCGCTGATGGACGGCATGAACCGGGTCGGCGACCTGTTCGGCGCCGGCAAGATGTTCCTGCCACAGGTAGTCAAATCGGCCCGGGTGATGAAGCGGGCAGTGGCCTATCTGGAACCCTTTATCCAGGCCGAGAAGAGCGACAGCAACAGCCGGCCCAATGGCAAGATCCTGCTCGCCACGGTGAAGGGCGACGTGCACGACATCGGCAAGAATATCGTCGGCGTGGTCCTGCAGTGCAACAGCTACGAAGTGATCGACCTGGGGGTGATGGTGCCGGCCGAGACCATCCTGCAGAAGGCGGCAGAGCATCAGGTCGACATCATCGGTCTGTCCGGGCTGATCACACCCTCCCTGGAGGAGATGGCGCACATCGCCCGCGAGATGGAGCGGCTGGAGATGCGTATTCCGCTGCTGATCGGCGGTGCCACCACCTCGCTGATTCACACTGCGGTGAAAATCCACCCCAGATACAGCGGCCCCTCGGTCTATGTGCCGGACGCCTCGCGCGCCGTGGGCGTGGCCAGCAGCCTGCTCTCCGCCGAGCGGCGGGACGAATACATCAGCCAGATCAACAGCGAGTATGCCGATGCCCAGGCACGCCGGGCCAGCCAGCAGGAAAACCGCAACCTGGTCTCCCTGGCCGAGGCGCAGGCCAACCGGGTGCCCATCGACTGGAGCAGCTACCAGCCACCGGTGCCGGCCCGACCGGGTATCCGTCTGCTGGAGGATATCGACCTCGCCAGCCTGGTCCCGCTGATCGACTGGACCTTCTTCTTCCACGCCTGGGAGCTGCGCGGCAGTTATCCGAAGATTTTGCAGGACCCGGACAAGGGCGAAGAGGCACGCAAGCTGTTCGACGACGCCCAGGCCATGCTGGAACAGATCATCGGGCAGAAGTGGCTGCGCGCCAACGCCATGATCGGCATCCTGCCGGCCGGCAGCGACGGTGATGACGTCATTGTCTACCGGGACGAGGCGCGTACCGAGGTGGCTACCCGGTTCCATTTTCTGCGCAAGCAGGGCAAGCAGCCGGCAGGGCGCTATAACGACTGCCTGGCGGACTTCATCGCCCCGCAGGCCAGCGGGGTGAAGGACTACATTGGCGGCTTCGCTTGCAGTGCCGGCATCGGCATCGACCAGAAGGTCGCGGAGTTCGAGGCGAATCACGACGACTACAGCGCCATCATGCTCAAGGCGCTGGCCGATCGGCTGGCCGAGGCGCTGGCGGAGCAGATCCATCTGCAGGTGCGCCGGGAGTTCTGGGGTTATGCCGCCAACGAGGAGCTGGATACCCGGGCCCTGCTCAAGGAGCAGTACCAGGGCATCCGGCCGGCCATCGGCTATCCGGCCTCCCCGGACCACACGGAGAAACGCATCCTCTGGGAGCTGCTGGATGTGGAGGAGCAAGCCGGCATCTGGCTGACCGAATCGATGGCCATGGTGCCGACGGCGGCCGTCAGCGGTCTCTACTTCAGCCACCCCGAGGCGCGCTATTTTGCCGTCGGTAAACTGGCACGGGATCAGATCGCAGACTACGCCGGGCGCAAACAGATGGACCCGGCCGAGGTGGAGCGCTGGCTGGCTCCGAATCTGGGTTATGACCCCGAACCGGCCGGAGATTGATGGAATAGGGCCTGATTGCTGTTGCTATATAATCGGTAAAGGGTGCGGGCAGGCGGAATCCGGGGCGCCTAACGGCCCCTGCCCATATCTCCGGATTACGCCGTTGCGAGCGCACCAGTTCATTCCAATTTCGCAGGTGGTGACTCCATCCGGGTAACCACGGGGGGTTGCCCTACGTCTACACACCTATGGTCAATCTGTAGCCCGGATGCATCCCGCCGCACAAAAGCCCAGCCACGAATTCCGCAACAAAACAGAGGTTGACGCGCCGTTGCAACGGCAATAGATTCAACACTCATAACAAGAGTGACCGGACACCTGAGGAGGAGTCATGCTGAAAGTCGGTGATCAAGCGCCGGATTTTGCCTTGCCCAATGCGGACCTGGAAAAATCCGAACTCAGTGACTATCTGGGCAAACGTAATCTTGTGCTCTATTTCTATCCCAGAGACAACACCCCGGGCTGTACCATCGAGGCGCTGGAGTTCTCCGATCGGGTGGATGAGTTCCAGTCCCTTGAGACCGACATCCTGGGTGTCAGCATGGACAACTGCCTCAGTCATGGTGATTTCCGGGATAAAAACGGCCTCACCATCGGCCTGCTGGCCGACATCGACGGCACTCTCTGTCAGGACTATTACGTCTGGAGGGAGAAGGAGGCGCATGGCGAGAAACGCATGGGTATCCTGCGCTCCACCTTTATCATCGACAAACAGGGCGTCATCCGCCACGCTCTCTATGACGTCAAGCCCAAGGGGCACGCCCAGGTGGTACTGGAACTCGTCAAGTCACTCTGAGCCAAACCCGAGACGCTCGAACAGACCCGCCAGCTCCGTATCCGGCCGCGTTCCGACTGACAGGGCAACCCCGCTGTAGGGATGTACAAAGTTCAGCTCCGCGGCCATCAACAGCAGACGACAGATCCCGAACCGGTCCCTGAATAGCTGGTTATGCCGCCCGTCGCCGTGCGTGGTATCCCCTACAATCGGATGAAAGATGTGTTTCATGTGCTTGCGGATCTGATGCATGCGCCCGGTCTCCGGGCGCACCTCCAACAGAGAATAGCGTGCACTGGCATAGCGCCCGACGGCTATCGGCAGCTCCACGGTAGCCAGCCGGCGATAACCGGTGACCGCCGCTTGCGGTGCCTTGTGGGCCTCCTCCCGCAGGGGATAATCGATCACATCCGACTCGGCGGTATAGCCCCTGACCACCGCCAGATAGCGCTTTTGCACCTGGCGCTGCTCAAACAACTGCACCAGCCGTCGCGCCGCATCCGAATCCAGGCCGAAAATCAGCACCCCGGAGGTCGGCCGGTCCAGGCGATGGACCGGATAGACCCGCCGACCGATCTGGTCACGCAACTGCTGCAGCAGGAAACGGCTGTCCTCGGAGATACGGGTGCGGTGCACCAGCAGGCCGGCCGGCTTGTCTACCGCGATATAGTGTTCATCCCGATACAGGATCGTCAACTCGCTCATCGGCGCATCATGCCACACTTTGCGGATAGGCATGGCTTGGGTTAATGTGCCTGCACCGGCAGCCGCTTGGCAACACGACGTGAAACTCCGCACCCAGATACTGCTGTTCTTCTTCGCCTTCGCCCTCACCCCGCTACTGATTGCGGTGATGATCAATCTGCCGTTGGTGCTGGAGCGCATGGACCTGTTTTATCAGAAGGCGCATCTGCAGAATCTGCGCGCCGACTTCCGCGATCTGGATCAACACCTGGCCAGTCGCCACGAGATGGTGCGATTGCTGGCCAAGCTGCCGGAACCGGGCACGGTGCTGGGTATCAGCGATGAGAACAACAGCGACAAAAATATCGATCTGGCCCGCACCCGCTATATCCAGTGGATCAACCAGATCCTCCATGAGCAGCTGGACATCGTGCAGATTGTGTTTCTCGATGCCCAGGGCGATGAGCAGTTCTGGCTCGACCGGGACCGGGAGAACCAGTCCTGGCAACCTACCGTGCGACGTCCCGGCAGGGCGCCAAAGGCCCTGATCAGTGCCGCGTTGCAGGCGGAGCCGGGCCGCGTACTGGTTAGTGCGCTCAGTCTTAACCCGGATGCGGGCGCGCTGGACCCGCGCCGTTTCATGACCCTGCGCCTGATCACCCCAATCTTCAGCCAGGAGAGTGGCGCCCCCATCGGCGCCGTGATGCTGAACATCGATGTGGGCGGTATCGCCCGCTTCTACCGCGACACCCTGTGGGTAAACGATGACGGTGACTTTCTGGAGATCCCCGCCCCCGGCACCCCCACCGGCAACGCCTTTGAACGTTATCCCGGCCTGCAGCCACTGTTTGCGGAGGAGAAACCGGCGCTCTGGAAAGGGCACGATGAGCAGATCATGTGGGTGCCGATGTTCCGCACCGAGCAGTCCCGGTCGCTCTGGGTCGGGCGGCTGGTGGATCCCTCGCCCATTGCCGAGTTTCGCAACGCCCTTACCCTGCGCGTGCTGAGCATTGTGTTTCTGTTGATGCTGGCCACCTGGCTCGCCTCGCGCTGGCTGGCGAAGCGGGCGGAGCGCCTGAGCCGTGAACTGATCGACGGCATCCAGCAGATCCTGGAACAGGAGGCGCCGGTCACTTTCGACTGGAAAGGCCCCCAGGAGCTGAAGCGCCTGGGGATGAATCTCTCCCGTCTGGCCGAGGAGCATGGCCGCACCTCGCGCAACCTGCGGGCCCATGCCCGGGAGCTGGAGGAGTCCAACCGCTACAAGTCCCAGTTCCTGGCCAACATCAGCCATGAGCTGAAGACGCCGCTCAACTCCATCCTGCTGCTCTCCAAGCTGCTGGCCGGCTCCAGGCAGGGGCTGAGCGAGGATCAGATCAAGCAGGCACGGGTCATCCATGAGGCGGGCAGCGATCTGCAGGCGCTGATCGACAATATCCTGGACCTCTCCCGCATTGAGGCGCGGCGTATCCCGCTACATGCCGAAACCGTCAACCTGACACCCCTGCTGCACGGCCTGGTTGAGCTGGTCCAACCCCAATTCGACGCCAAGGGGCTGGCGCTGCGGCTGGAGATTGCCGGCAATGTCCCGGAGCAGATCATCAGCGACCCGGAAAAACTGCGCCAGATTCTCAAGAACTTCCTCGCCAATGCGGTCAAGTTCACCGAGGCGGGCGAGGTAGTGATCCGGGCGGCCGTTGCCGATCCGGCCGACGCGGAGTCCTATGCCCTGCAGATCAGCGTGACCGACAGCGGCATCGGCATCCCGCCAGCCAAGCATGCCGAGATCTTCGAGGCGTTCAAGCAGGCCGATGGCGCCACCAACCGCCGTTATGGCGGTACCGGCCTGGGCCTCACCATCAGCCGGCAACTGGCCGGGCTGCTGGGCGGGGAGATACGGCTGCACAGCAGCCCCGGTCAGGGCAGCCGGTTCACGCTGCTACTACCCGCCAAACTGGATCCCGAGCAGCCCGCCACGCCTGTATCGGAGACAATCACCAGCCCGGAACTCCCCGCGCCGGCAAAGGCCGATCCGGCCGACCACTACCTGGGCAGGCACTCGCTACTGGTGGTGGATGCCAATCTGCACAACCTGTTGCAACTGACCCCGCTGCTGGAACAGGCCGGCCTCAAGGTCACGGCGGCGGAGGACGCCGGCGAGGCGATCGAACTGATGGCCGATGAGCCATTTGCCCTGGTGTTGATTGACATCATTCTGCCCTGCGAGGAGTGCTGTGATACGATCAAACGTATTAAACAGACCCAGCGGCTGCCGGTGATTGCCATAGTTGCCGGACCGGCCCCGGAGATTGAGGCGGCCTGTCGGGCAGCCGGCGCGGACGCCCTGATCCAGCGGCCGATTGATCGTGGACAGTTGCACAGGCTGCTCGCACAATATCTACCAGCGGAAGTTGTAGACAGCAAATGATGAAAAATTGGCAGGAGAGACAATTTTCACGGCCACAGGCCGCCCGCCAGGGTGCGGCACAGGACTGCATGGATGCAGGAGGTACGACCCCATGGGTGGGGGAGGTAGACCGCGTCGGGAACAGGCGGTCGAGAGCAACGCCGGGAGCGGTTGCCGAGGGATGTGCCGCATGAACCGCTATAGCGGGTTTACCCTCCTGGCTGTGGACGACCACGCGCACAACCTCTTCACCCTGCGCACCCTGCTGCTGCAGCATATGGACGTGATCATACTGGAGGCCACATCCGGACAGCAGGCGCTGGACATCGCTCTGGGTGACGACCACATCGACCTGATTATTCTCGATGTGCAGATGCCGGAGATGGACGGCTTTCAGACCGCCTCCATGCTGAAGATTCGCAAAAAGACCCGGGATATACCGATCATCTTTCTCACCGCCGCCTTCAAGACCCAGGAGTTCCAGCAGAAGGGCTATGAAGTGGGTGCGGTGGATTATCTGCTGAAACCGATTGATGACAATCAGTTGATCAACAAGATCAGCACCTATTTCCGGCTGATCGAGAAAGAGCGCAACCTCAACCGGGTGCTGGAACAGAAGGTGACGGAACGCACCGCGGAGCTGGCACAGGCAAAGCAGCATCTGGAAAACATCATCAACTATATGGGCGAGGCGCTACTGGTGCTGAGTCCCGATGGCAAGGTCCGCGAGGTCAATCCGGCCCTGCGGCGCATGCTCGGCTATAGCGATGAAGAGCTGCTCGGCATGGGCATCGGTGATATTTTTGAAGAGGAGGGCGACGAACAGGCCGGCGCCTTCATGGGTACCTGGCTGGAGGCACTAATCCGGGTCGGCGCCCTGAACCAGATCGAGGCCCGCTTCATCACCCATGACGGACGACGCATTCCGATCCTGTTCTCCCGGACTGCGGTGAAAAATGAGCATGGAGAGATATCCGATATTTTATGTATTGCCAAGGATATGAGCGGCTATATCCGACAGGATGAGCTGTCAGAGGATAGTGCATCCAGCATAGATATGCCCTCTTGAGCTGTAAAAGGAGTCAATCATGAGTGATCAAAGCCCGCCCCTGGATAATGAAGACACCACCCTGACCGCCAACGCACTCAAGGCGATGGCCCATCCGCTACGCTGGAAAATCCTCTGCTCACTGGGCGATGATGAACTGTCGGTCGGTGAGATCGTGGAGCGCACCGGCACTTCGCAGAGCAACATCTCGCAACACCTGGAGCAGCTGCGCAACAAGAATATCGTGATCTCGAGAAAGGAGGCCAACCGCATCTACTACCGGATTCGCAACGGCCAGTTGCTGACCCTGATCGGTACCATGCGTACCGTCCTTTGTCCTGCCAATCTGGATGAACGCCATCCCCACGAAAAGGATTAGGTCACCAGGTCCAAACCAGGAATTTTTTACTTGAATCCGGTATTCTTGGCCGGATGACACCCGAGCAATTTTATCAGCACCAGCTGCAACAGAATGCGGTAGTGGCGGACCCGGACCAGGCGGCCGTGGTCGCTGAACTCCAGGCACTCTATATGCGGCTGATTCAGCCGGCGCCTCGCCCCCCCGAACCGGACCTGCTCAGCCGGCTGTTGAAACGCACGCCTCAGCGGGAAATCAACCCCGCCACCGGTCTGTACCTGTGGGGCGGCGTTGGCCGGGGTAAAACCTGGCTGGTAGACCTGTTCTTCAACCAACTGCCATTCGAGAACAAACTGCGCATCCATTTTCATCATTTCATGCGCGATACCCATGAGTCGCTCAGCCGTCTCAAGGGGGTAAAAAACCCGCTCGACCGGGTCGCCGAATCCCTTGCTTCCCGGACACGCATCCTCTGCCTGGACGAATTCATTGTCACCGATATCGGTGACGCCATGATCCTGGCCCAACTCCTGAAGTCCCTGTTCAGTCGCGGCGTCACCCTGGTCACCACCTCCAACACCGAACCGGACAACCTGTATCGAAACGGCCTGCAGCGAGCCAGTTTCCTGCCCGCTATCGAGTTAATCAAACAGCACACCCGGGTGATTCACCTGGATAGCACAACCGATTACCGGCTGCGCTACCTGCAACAGGCCACCGTCTACCACACACCCTTGGGAGCGGCGGTTAATGAGCGCCTGATTGAAGAGTTCGAACAACTGGCGCCCGAACCGGGCCAGAGTGGCGGAACAATCTCCTTGTACGGGCGTGAAATTCCCGTCCAGCGGCTGGCGGACGACCTGGTCTGGTTCGACTTTTTTGCCCTCTGCGGCCCTCCGCGCAGCCAGGCCGACTACCTGGAGCTGGCGCGCTGCTACCACACTGTAATCATTTCCAATATCCCGCTGCTGACCGGTGAGCTGGACGATGCCGCCCGCCGTTTTGTCTTTCTGGTCGATGAATTTTACGATCGGCGGGTCAAGCTGATCATCAGCGCGGCAGCTGGTCCGCTGGATCTGTACCGGGGCGAGCGGCTGAAAGCGGAGTTCGAGCGGGCCGTCAGCCGGCTGCAAGAGATGCAGTCGATTGAATATCTGTCACGGGAGCATCGTGCATGACCAATGAAATAGTCGATTTACAGACCCGCATCGCGTTTCAGGAAGACGCCATCCATCAGCTCAATCTGACCGTCAGTCAGCTGCAAAACCAACTCAATACCCTGCAACTGGCCATCAAAGAGCTGCATCTGCGGATGCAGAACCTCACACCACCGGAAGACGGAAGCGGCGGACACGAGATCCCGCCGCATTATTAACCCACATTGTTCACCGCGAAACCCCGCGGATGCCACCACCCCCATCCCGGCAGGCAAGATTCGCGTGCCCATCAATTGCAATCGTTCAGGTTCGCTGGATTAGGCCAGGATAATCCGACCTGCGAATCCGCAGGCGGGCCGCATTAGCCTGTTGGGGTTCACAAGTTCACACCAACCTATGGGTGTATTGCATTTTTTGCGGCTCATATGCTTCCCGGACACGGCAAAACAGGATGGGTAATCCCGGTTAACGCTCGTCCTGTTGTTAAATAAATAATCCATTACATCTTGACACTTAAACGATAATGATTATCATTAACTATCAGATCGCAAGGAGACTGAATCATGCAATGTGTCATCGATGCCTGGCTGGAGCGCAGCGACCCCTGCCTGCGGCTGCTGGATGCCGAAACCGGCCAGGAGATACTGCGTTGCGGCGCCGGCTGGATTCTACCCCTGCTGGAGCGCGGCGTCCTGACCCTGGAAGATATTCAGGACGAAGGACTGAGCTACGCCGAGAGGCTAGGCCTGACGTTTGACCAACCCACATTCCGCGCCCGCTAGTCCATGTGCGATCTTCTAAAAAAGCGCTTCGAGCCGCCCCGGACTACCGCCCCCAGGCGCCTGAAACTGTGGGAGCTGGAGCACCGCTTTCACTGTGCTGTCCTCGGCACCTGCCTGACCCTGCCGGAATTGCATAAAGTCATACGCCAGGCCGGTATCGTGCTGGAACCCAAACAGAGCGACTATGATGCCCACAACGCCCTGGTCGGCAAGGCCGGTCAGGAGTGCCATGCCGCCCGGCTTTTAACCCGTCTGCTGGACAGAAAATACCGCACGCCCATCCAGCAGCTTGCCAGGCGCGACAAGCGGGAGCTTGCCGGCTATTGGCAGCAGGCGCTGCAGGCAGGTGATATCGCCGGCCCTTTCTGGGCGCTGGTCACCCACCCGCAGATCAGTTCGGGACTGATGCAGCGCATCTATGGCGATGTGCATATGTTGTCGCATCTGGCCGGTGCCGCCAATCGCGCCGATCTGAAGCGGCTGACAACCCTGGAAGCCAATGTGGCCGAATTGCGCGCAGCGGCTATGCACACAAGGAGCCGCCACCATCAACAGTTGGCACAAAAAGAGGCGGTAATCCAACAACTGGAAGCACAGCTGCTACGCCGGCTAACCCGGGACAAATCAGCGACTGAAACGGACAGCGCTGCCCTGAATCAGCAAGTCGCCGCCAGTCAACGGGAGTTGACCCAGACAGTACGCCAGCTGGAGCGCACTCGGCGCCGGCTCACCAACCTGACTCGACGTAACGAGCGGCTGCAACAGCAACTGACCTCCACCCGTACGTCATTGACTGAGCTGGAGGTGGAACAGCAGGCCAGCGAGCAGGCACTGCACCAGTTGCTGGTGACCGAACAGGATCCCGCGCAGCCCGCCACCGACCTGTGCGGCAAGCAGATCGTCTATGTAGGGGGGCGCCCCTCACTGTCACCCCACTTCCGCACCCTGGTGGAAAAGTGCCGGGGCCACTTCGAACACCATGACGGTGGCGTGGAGGAGAGCCGGACCAACCTGCACTGCCTGCTGAGCAAGGCGGACATGGTGTTCTGTCCAATCGACTGCATCAGTCACGCTGCCTGCCTGAAGGTGAAACGCTTCTGCAAGCAGAACGCCAAGGCCTTCATTCCGCTACGCAGTTCCGGCCTCTCGGCCTTTGCCAAGAAGCTGTCGCAGATACAGCCCACTGATACTTAAGTCCAATTAACCATTAAATGCCATGCCATTAGATTTTGCTATCAAGCCGCCGCCCCAAGGCCGCCGTAACCGGACTTCAGTTGGACTATCCGCCGGACTGCTCCGGGCCACCGCACTGACTGGATTGGTGCTGGCCGGTCTGGTCGAATTTGCGGGGGATTAGCATAAGTGGCCGAACAGAATACAAACTGGCCCGAATGGAAAGTGTCCCGCGACGCGTCCCAACAACGGCATTAACCGGCACAACCTTATCAACCCACCAACAACTACAAGGGGACAACGTGAAACAACGATTACTTGGCGTAGCAATCATCTCGCTACTGGCGAGTCGCACAGCACAGGCCGATAACCTGGGCGATGCCTTCAGAAACGGTACTGTCAGCGGTGATCTGAATCTTTACTATCAGGGGATCGACAACCGAACCGCCATTGACAGCGGTTACGCCACCGGGTTTCTTGGGCTGAAATATGAGACCGCGCCATTGAGTGGCATTCAGGTGGGGCTCGCCTTGCGCCACGGTACGGAGGCCTGGGAGCATAACATGGGGGATTCCGATGAGGGTGTCGGTACCCTGATGACTGAGGCTTATATCCTTTATCAGGGTGATGGCTTTGGTGCTGTAGTAGGACGCCAGGAGATCGACCTTGAATGGGTCTCCGATTTTCATGAAGCCGTTACCCTGACCAGCGATACCTTGCCCAACACCGAACTGACCGCCGGTTACAGCCGAAGTCTTGCGGTGGCCGATGAGGACGACCTGCAAAACAGTTTTACCGATATCGGTGATGATGGCGCCTGGTTTCTGGACGCGAAAACCTCCCCGGCCGAGGGGCTGCTGATCAACCCTTACTATATTCAAGAGGACGCTGTATATGACGGTCTGGGCCTGAAGGCCGGGTACGATCACAGCTCCGGTCTGGGAGTGACCGCACACTACGCCAGCTCAGATGTGAAAGTAGCCGGCGAGGCGGATGGCTCAATCCTGCATCTGGAACTGCGCGGCACCCTGGGCGGGCTTGCTCTTGCGGCCGGTTACATCGACACCGACAGGCAGGGCGGCGTGGGCCACCTGGACGACCTGGGCGAAAACATCAATCCGCTGGAGGATGGCAATCAGGTCTACGTCGCCGATGCCCAAACCCGGTACCTGGGCGCCGAGTACAGTATCGGCCACGCCACCCTGGGACTGATAATCGGCCACAGCGACTACGCCGGTAGTGCCGAGGAGCGGGAGATCGATCTGACTCTCGCCTATGACCTGTCAGACATTGCCGAGAACCTGAGCGTGAATCTGGTCTATGCCGATATCGATGCCGACGCCGACAGCGATGATTATGAGAAGTTGACCCTGATGCTGAGCTACGGTTTCTGACCACAGCCGTCAGGGTGGCCTAAAACCGGCACCTGAACCGTAGGAGCCCCCGTGCCTACCCTAATTCCGTATGCACAGGGACAACGGGGGGGTGCCCCTACGGCGCCTCCATGGCCTTCCCGGCATAGGTCCGTCCCTGGACAAAAAACCCCGGCCGGTTTCCCGGTCGGGGTCATTCAGGATCATGGTTTTAGCGGACGGCGAGGCTCAATCACTACCCCAGCTTTTCCCTTTTACCCCGGGGCTGTGGTAAGCCTGACTCAGTTCATGCACCGCCTCGACCAACACCCCGGCATGTTCCGGGTTTACATCAGGATGGATGCCGTGGCCAAGGTTGAACACATGTCCGGGACCGTGACCGTAGCTGGCCAGTACCCGGCCCACCTCTTCACGGATACGTTCGGGTGCGGCATAGAGGATGCTGGGGTCCACGTTACCCTGCAGCGCCACCCGATCCTTGACCCTTATCCGGGCATCGGCCAGATCGGTGGTCCAGTCCACGCCCAGGGCATCGCAGCCGGTGCGGGACATGGCATCCAGCCACTGACCACCGCCCTTGGTGAACAGGATCACCGGCACCTTGCGGCCCTCGCTTTCACGCACCAGCCCCTGAACAATACGCTCCATATAGGCCAGTGAAAACAGCTGGTAGTCGCGTGGACTCAGCACCCCGCCCCAGGTATCGAACACCATCACCGCCTGCGCGCCGGCGGCAATCTGGGCATTCAGATAACTGATCACCGACTCCGCCACCTTGCCCAGCAGGCTGTGCATCAGGTCGGGCCGATCGAACATCATCTCCTTCACCTTGGCGAAGTTCTTGGTGCTGCTGCCCTCCACCATGTAGGTGGCCAGGGTCCAGGGACTACCGGAGAAGCCGATCAGCGGCACCCGTCCATCCAGTTCACGGCGGATGGTGCGCACCGCATCCATGACATAACCCAGGTCGTCTTCCGGGTCGGGCACGCCCAGCGCGGCGACCGCCGCCTCGTCCTGCACCGGGTTTTTGAATTTCGGACCCTCTCCCTCGGTAAAATAGAGGCCCAGGCCCATGGCATCGGGGATAGTGAGGATGTCTGAGAACAGGATGGCGGCATCCAGGGGAAAACGCTCCAGCGGCTGCAGGGTTACTTCACAGGCCAGCTCCGGGTTCATGCAGAGATCCATGAAACTGCCGGCCCTGGCACGGGTGGCCCGATACTCCGGTAGATACCGTCCCGCCTGGCGCATCATCCAGACCGGGGTCATGTCCACGGGTTCACGCAGCAGGGCGCGGAGAAATCGATCGTTTTTCAAGCTGGACACAGCGCGTTTCCTTTGTTGACACCAAGAGACCACCGACCTCTGTTGCCGGTGAGAGGGCGAGTTTACACCTAAATAGCCAATGACACACGGCGCCAGTGGCAATCCATGGCGCCGCGTGTGTCTGGCTAGAGTGTCAGGCCATCAGCGTCCGATCAGTAGTCGCCTTTCTTGCCCACCCCGACAAAAGCGAAATCCCACTCCAGATCAAACGGTGCCCACCAGGCACCGACACCGGTCTCCTTGTCGGTATGCCGATAGAACCCATTATAGGCCGGTGGCTTGATGTGGTACTTGAGGTGGTACTTGCCGGGACCGTTCAGCTTGATGTTATCCGCATAGTGGGGGCCGTCGGAGGCCACCATGGGCATGAAACTGCCGGTCGTGGACCAGTCACCACCCTGCTGGGTGATGGTATAGCTGATGTCCAGGTAGGGTATCCATTCACCCTCACCAAAGCCGTTCTGGTTGCCCTTAATGGCGTGTATATCTGCCTCCAGGTGGATATCGGCCTTGCCCATGCCGGGCAGCATCGGCTCCATCATAGTCGGCTGCAGGTAGACCGCCGCGACCTCCATGCCGTTCAGTTCCACCGGATCACCGATCGGCTGCTCGCCGGCGATAACCATTCCGCTCCCCAACAGGCCCGCCAGGGCCAGACTCAATGCATTTCGTTTCATATCGAACTCCACTATTATAAATACGACTCATTCGCATTGTTTAGCCAAAAAAAACCCGCCAGAGACCTCCCCGGCGAGGCAAGACTAAATTCCAAATATGGCCGGCCACCAAGCCAGCCCCACCAGCATGCTACCAGCCACTCCCGGCAACAGCGGCACCCACAATCCGGCACCGCGCAGTCCCTGATTGAGCAGGATCTGCCGTCCCAGATAGAGGCTCCAGAGTAACCCAAGACAGAACAGCCCCCCCTTCAGCAAGCCAACCATGGCATCGGACAGACCCAGCGTGGTGAGCGGGGCAAACAGCTCACCGCCCAAACCCAATACCAGCGAGACCATGGCCACCGGTGCATACTGGTAACCCAGCTCGACAAACCGCCCCGTCCACTGTCGGTCCGCCCCCAGGCGTCCCGCCAGCCAGGCCGACAAGCTGGTGGTCAGGGACAACAGCAGGCTGAGCAGCAGCATCACCGCCAGCATGAAACCGACGATCATGGAAAAATCGAGCCAGTTGAACACCTCGCGCCGCTGCGGGTGCACACTCATCAGCCACCAGGGGCCCGACTCGCCAATCCAGTACCAGCCACGTCCAATGAACCAGCTACCCACCGCCTGGCGCAGCTGCTGGTACTGGGGCAGCACCAGCCAGAGAAAACCGCCCAGGGCGATCCCTGTCCCCATGAACAAGAAGACCACCTCGTAGGGGTTGGGATGATGCCGGCGAATCTGGGCAATCTCCTCACCCGGCGGCCGTAATCGCAAATAGAGCCCGCCGCGGGAGTGGGGATTGATGCAGCGGAAGCATTCGATGCAGTGGCGCGACTCCTCCTTGCGCGGGATATCGATCATGGTCGGGCAAACACCCTTCTCGGTGAAGCGGTCTCCGCCGGGCTTCTTCCGCTTGGGGGCGAACTGCACCGCGCCGATGCGGGAGAAGACGCCCAGCAGCAGGCCGATCGGGCACATGTGGCGACACCAGGCCCGCTTGTTCCGGCCATAGACAAACCCCAACAGTATCGCCAGCAGCAGGGTGCCGCCAAACACCTCTGCCACTGCCTCCGGGTGATCCCGTACACCCACCGTCTGGCCCAGCAGGGTGATCAGCAGGAAACTGATTATTGGCGTGCCTTCCCAGCGCACCCAGGCCGGGATCGGTCGTTGCAGACCCTTTTTGTTGGCCCATTCGGAGGCCGCCCCCATGGGACAGAAGATGCCACACCAGCTGCGCCCGGTAAAAATCACCGATATGAACACGAGCGGAAACCAGAGACCCCACATGGCGTAATTGGCGAAGCGGGTGAAGTCGTTCAGCGGGGTAGCATTTTCCGCGGCTTCCGGGAGAAACAGCGGCAGGAAGATGACGGCGAGGAAAAACAGAAACATACCGGCATGCAACCACACCAACCGATCACGCTGGCGCACGAAAAACGCCTCCACCGGCCCGGCGATACGGGCATCCACGGTTCCCGATATCCGTATCGGCAGGGACGCCAACTGTTCAGCGGCCAGGCTCCCAGTCAGTTTCTGCTGCGCAGGTGCATTCACAACCCGGCCCCCGCCGGTGCAGATCGACGCCGATGCCACCACCAGGCGATAGCCAGGGGTAGCGGAATGATCAGCAAGAGCTGGGCGGTCAGGGTCTCCAGGGTGGGATAAAGACCCAGCCAGCTGATCCTGGCGAACCCATCAATCGGGGTAATCCCCAGCCAGCCGGCCTCTTGCAGCTCCAGTACGCCATTGCCGGCAAAGGTGACGGCGAGATAGTAGAGCAGCACGGCGGTCAGGGTGAAAAACAGCCCGATCGGCAGCCGGAATGAGGCCGCCTGCATCAGCCGGTAGAGCAGCAGCAGAGCTCCCAGGGCGAGCGCAAACCCGATCAGCAGTGGCCACCATTGACCCTTCGCCTGACCGTTCAGGGCCTGGTAGAACAGTACTGTCTCGGCACCTTCACGATAGACCGCCAGGAAGGCGGCCAAGCCAAGCGCAAAGGTACTGCCCTTCGACAGGGCACTGTTGATCTGCGCATGGATAAAGGCCTGCCAGCGGGCCGCCTCGCTCTTCGAGATCAGCCAATAGCTGACGTAGAACAGCACCGCCGAGGCCAGTAGCATGGTGACCCCTTCCAGGACCTCACGGCCGGCGCCGGATATCTGTAGCACCACACCAAACAGCCAGGCGGTCACCAAACTGGCCAATAGCGCCCAGGCTGTGCCGTGATAGACCACGCGAACCTGATCCACAGCCCCCTGTCGGCGCAGGTAGGCCACCAGTGCGGTGATGACCAGCATCGCCTCAAAGCCCTCACGCAACAGGATCAGGAATGACTGCACCAGCAGACCCCAAAAACCGTCTTCTGCCGGCCTCTGGGCATCGGCAACCTGTTGCAGATGGGTCCGCAACTCCTGCCAAGCCACCCGTACTTCATCAGCGGCGCGTTCACGGGAGGCCAGCCCGATGACCTTGCTGAAACGAGACTCCAGTTCGGTTTTCAACGCCGGGTCCCGCATGCCGATGGCCACTTCCATGCCGCTCCCTTCGAAGATATCGAAATAAAGCCCGGACACGGCATCCGCCGCATCCATGCCATTCTCCGGCCGATAGTCGGCCAGGATCTGTTCACCCTGACGGGTCAGTTCGGACACCACGGCACGGAAGTCCGGTGATGTTTGTGGTGACTCGACAGCCCCGAAACAGAACACCGGGAGCAACAGCATGAGCAGCAGCCAGCGGCGATTCATTGGTTCACCTTGAATACTTCCAGCGGGATACCGGCCCGCTGCAACTTCTCGGCATCGCGCCGCATCGCCAGCCGTATCGACTCCGCAATGGCGCTTACCTCTGCGCCATCCAGCCCCTTCTGGATCGCCTTGCGCAGGTCACCAAACCGGCGTTCGACCTGATAGGTGTGCTTGGCCCCCAACTCCATGCGCATCGCGGCCTCCATTTTGCGCTCCTCGAAAATGCCGAAGTAAGCGCTTACAATCGACCGTTTGGCCTGTTTTGCATCCCCTGCCAGATAAGACTGCTCCGCTGCATCGATATGTTGCACGACCGCCTCGGCCACCGCTGGCCAGCCGGCCAGTTCACCCGTCCAGCCGATGCCGGGCAATAGCAGAAGCCAGACAGAGAGAAGACCGTTTTTCATTGCAACCTCGCACTCGAATAGTCCGTACACCAGCGTCTGCATGGACACCAGATGTTGCGACCAGAAATATTTGGTTGCTAATAATAACGATTCTCAATTGTAATATCAATAACGAATATGGCACTTCCTCCCGGCGCGCTGTCGTTGGAAACGTCAGCCGAAAAAAGTGGCCAAAGCTGCTCCTGCACATCCCTCGGCTCTGGCTTCCAACTTCGCTCTACCTCCTCCATCCCTAGAGTCGTGTGCTCCGTAGCATAAGTCCATCCCTGGACAAAAAAAGGGCGACGGCCCTCCCGGCCATCACCCTTTTTTCCAACCGCCTCCGGCGAAATCAGTTAACGCGGCAGTTCGGAACTCCCCATCAGGTACTCATCCACAGCACGGGCGCACTGGCGGCCCTCACGAATAGCCCATACCACCAGGGATTGTCCGCGGCGCATGTCTCCTGCAGAAAAAACGCCACCGATGGAGGTGCGGTACGCCTCAACCCCTTCGGTATCGCCCTTGACGTTGCCACGACCATCCAAATCGACGCCCAGCTCATTCAGCATGCCGTCATGCACCGGGTGGACAAAACCCATGGCCAGGGTCACCAGGTCGGCCTTGAGCTCGAATTCAGAGCCGGCCACTTCGGTCATTTTCCACCCACCCGGCTCGACCTGCTGCCACTCTACCTTGATGCAGCGAACCGTCTTTACATTACCATTTCCGTCATCGATGAACTCCTTGGTGGCAACACTCCACATGCGTTCACAGCCCTCTTCCTGAGAAGAAGAGGTACGCAGCTTGTTCGGCCAGTAGGGCCAGATGGTCAGCTTGTCCTCCTTCTCGGGCGGACGCGGCATGATCTCGATCTGGGTCACCGACTCCGCGCCCTGGCGATTGGATGTGCCGATGCAGTCGGAACCGGTATCGCCACCGCCGATCACCAGTACATGCTTGCCCGCGGCGGAGATGAAGTCGTCGCCTACCTCGTCACCCTGCACTTTGTGGCTGTTCATGCGCAGAAAATCCATGGCAAAGTGGACACCGTTCAACTCTCGACCGGGCACCGGCAGGTCCCGTGGCTGTTCGGCACCACCGGTCAGCACCACCGCATCAAACTTGTCCACCAGGGTTTTGGCGGAGATGTCGACACCGATGTGGGTATTGGCGTGGAACTTGACGCCTTCTGCCTGCATCTGCCCCATACGACGGTCGATCACCTTTTTGTTCAGTTTGAAATCGGGAATCCCGTAGCGCAACAGGCCACCAATCCGGTTCTCTTTTTCAAATACCGAGACCGAATGGCCCACCCGCGCCAGCTGTTGTGCGCAAGCCAGACCGGCCGGTCCGGAGCCGACGATGGCCACCCGCTTACCGCTCTTGTGGCGGGCGATCTGTGGCTGAATCCAGCCCTCTTCCCACGCCCGCTCGGCAATCGCCAGTTCGATGCTCTTGATGGTCACCGGCTCGTCGGTCAGGTTAAGCGTGCACGCCTCCTGACAGGGTGCCGGACAGATGCGCCCGGTGAACTCGGGGAAGTTGTTGGTGGAGTGCAGGACTTCCATGGCCGATTTCCAGTCCTTGTGATAAACCAGATCATTCCAGTCGGGGATAAGGTTGTCCACCGGGCAGCCCGTATGACAGAACGGTATGCCACAATCCATGCAACGCGCGCCCTGAATGCTCAGCTCGTCGCTACTCAGTTCGATTGCGAACTCGTTAAAATGAGTCAACCGGTCAGCGACCGGCGCATAACTGCGGTCCTGGCGTGGATATTCCTTGAAACCTGTTGGCTTGCCCATGATTAGTGACCCCCCTTGGCAACTTCACTACTTCTCGCCTGTGCCACCTGCATCTCAAGCAGAGCACGACGATAATCCACCGGCATCACCTTGACGAACTTCGGCAGATACTCACTCCAGTTGTCGAGAATCTTCTGTGCAACTGTACTATTGGTGTAATGCAGATGGTTTTGAACCAGCTGCCTGAGACGGATGGAGTCAAACCGGGTCATATCGTGACTCACATCGACACGCCCCTTGGTCTCCAGGTCTCCCCCCTGGTGATCCAGCGTCTCCAGGGCATCGTCTTCATCCCTGATCGGCTCAAGGTCGACCATGGAGAGATTACAACGCTGCTCAAAGGTGCCGTCTTCATCCAGCACATAGGCGATACCACCGGACATACCGGCGGCAAAGTTTCTTCCGGTCGAACCCAGACAGACCACCACACCGCCGGTCATGTATTCACAACCGTGATCGCCAACCCCTTCGATCACCGCTGTTGCGCCCGAGTTTCTCACGGCGAAGCGTTCACCACCGACACCACGGAAGTAACACTCACCAGCGATGGCGCCATAGAGCACGGTGTTGCCAACGATAATGTTCTCTTCTGCCTTGTCGATACCCGACTCGGCCGGCGGGTAAACCACAATGCGTCCGCCCGAAAGCCCCTTGCCGACATAGTCATTGCCTTCACCCGCCAACTCGATGGTCACACCTTTCGCCAGCCAGGCACCCAGCGACTGACCCGCGGTACCTTTGGCCTTGATGTAAATGCTATCGTCCGGCAGGCCGGCATGGCCGTATTTCTCCGCAACCCGACCCGATAACATGGTGCCGAAGGTGCGGTTGTAGTTGTGGACATCGATCTCAATCTTGACCGCCTCGCCCTGCTCCAGGGCCGGCCGGGCCATCTCGATCAACTGGTGATCCAGCGCCTTGTCCAGCCCGTGGTCCTGGATTTCGGTATTGCAGATCGCCACACCCTCCCCGGCCACCGGCTTGCTCAGAATGCGCGAGAAGTCGAGGCCCTTGGCCTTCCAATGGGTCACCGCCTTGCGGGTATCCAGACGATCGGTCTGGCCAATCATTTCATTGACCGAGCGGAAACCCAGCTTGGACATCAGCTGGCGCACCTCTTCGGCGACGAAGAAGAAGTAGTTGATCACGTGCTCCGGCTTGCCGGTAAAGCGCTTGCGCAATTCCGGGTCCTGGGTGGCCACACCGACCGGGCAGGTATTCAAATGGCATTTGCGCATCATGATACAACCCTCGACAATCAGCGGCGCGGTGGCGAAACCGAACTCGTCCGCCCCCAGCAGGGCGCCGATCACCACGTCACGCCCGGTGCGCAGACCGCCATCCACCTGGACCGCGATACGGCCACGCAGTTTGTTCAGCACCAGGGTCTGGTGGGTCTCCGCCAGGCCGATCTCCCAGGAGGAGCCGGCATGCTTGATGGAGGTGAGGGGCGATGCGCCGGTGCCACCATCGAAACCGGAGATGGTGACATGGTCGGCATGCGCCTTGGACACCCCCGCCGCCACAGTACCGACACCGACTTCGGAAACCAGCTTGACCGAAACACGGGATTTCGGCTGTACATTCTTCAGATCGTGGATCAGCTGGGCCAGATCCTCGATGGAATAGATGTCGTGATGCGGCGGTGGCGAGATCAATCCGACGCCCGGCGTGGAGTGGCGTACCCGGGCAATCTGGGCATTCACCTTGTGTCCCGGCAACTGACCGCCCTCACCCGGCTTGGCACCCTGGGCCATCTTGATCTGAATATCATCCGAGTTGACCAGATACTCCGTGGTGACGCCGAAACGGCCGGAGGCCACCTGCTTAATGGCCGAGCGCTGCGGATTGGCCGATCCGTCCGGTAGCGGATTGAACCGGCTGGGCTCTTCGCCGCCTTCACCCGTATTGGATTTTCCGCCGATCGCATTCATCGCCACAGCCAGGGTGGAGTGGGCCTCGTAGGAGATCGATCCGAAGGACATGGCCCCGGTGGCAAAGCGTTTGACGATCTCTTTTGCCGGTTCCACTTCGTCCAGCGGGACCGGTTCACTCGCCCAGTTGAAATCAAACAGTCCCCGAAAGGCGAGCAGGCGTTCATCCTGTTCGTTGATCAGGCGTGAATACTCGGCATAACTCTTGGCATCGTTGGCCCGTGAGGCGTGCTGAATCTTGGCAATGGAGTCCGGTGTCCAGGCGTGCTCCTCACCCCGCTGCCGATAGGCATAGTCGCCACCCACATCCAGATGCTTGCGATAGATTGGATTGTTACCGTAGGCATTGGCATGCAGGCGCAACGCCTCCTGGGCAATTTCATCCAGTCCGGCACCTTCGATCATGCTGGAAGTGCCGGTGAAATACTGGTCAACAAAGCTGCTGGAGAGGCCCACGGCATCAAAGATCTGCGCCCCGCAGTAGGATTGATAGGTCGAGATGCCCATTTTGGACATCACCTTCTTCAAGCCCTTACCGATGGCCTTGATGTAACGTTTCTGGGCATCCTGGAAACAGGACTGTTCCGGCAGCGACGGCAGCATGGACTGGATGGTATCAAACGCCACATAGGGGTTAATCGCCTCGGCCCCATAGCCGGCCAGGGTGGCGAAGTGGTGCACCTCGAGCGCTGCACCGGTCTCGACCACCAGGCCCGATTCAGTACGCAGGCCCTTGCGGATCAGATGATGATGTACCGCCGACACCGCCAGCAGCGCCGGGATGGCGATATTGTCCGCATCGGCACGACGGTCGGAAAGGATCAGGATATTGTAGCCTTCCAGCACCGCCTTCTCGGCGGCGTGCCCCAGTGCATCCAAGGCCAGCTTCAGGCCGGAGGCGCCTTTGGCCGCCTTAAAACAGATGCTCAGGGTGCGGGTGCGGAAGGCACCACCGGTATTGTCTTCGATATTACGGATGCGCTCCAGGTCACTGTTGGTCAGGATCGGCTGGTGCACCTCCAGCCGCATGGCTGGCTTGCTCTGGCCGATGCCCAGCAGGTTGGGGCGCGGACCGATCAGGGACACCAGCGACATGACAATCTCTTCACGGATCGGATCGATGGGCGGATTGGTGACCTGGGCGAAATTCTGCTTGAAATAGGTCGACAAGTGCCTCGGCCTGTTGGAGAGCACCGAGGGCGGATTATCCGCACCCATGGAGCCGGTCGCCTCCTGGCCGGTCAATACCATCGGTGTCAGCAGGAATTTAATATCTTCCTGGGTATAACCGAAGGCCTGCTGGCTGTCCAGCAGGGTCTCGGGATCCGGTGACATGGCGCCCACCACTTCCGGTAAATGGTCCAGATGAATCTGGGTCTGGTTGAGCCAGTCCTGGTAGGGGTGTTCAGCGGAGAGCTGCTCCTTGATCTCGGCATCATCGATAATGCGCCCCTCTTCGAGGTCGATCAAGAACATCTTACCCGGCTGCAAGCGCCACTTCTTGATGATGCGCGCTTCCGGAATATCCAGCACACCCATCTCCGAGGCCATCATCACCATATCATCGTCAGTGATTAGATAACGGGCGGGGCGCAGGCCGTTGCGATCCAGGGTTGCGCCAATCTGCCGGCCATCGGTGAAGGCCACCGCTGCCGGTCCGTCCCACGGCTCCATCAGCGCGGCGTGGTATTCGTAGAAGGCACGGCGGGATTCATCCATCAGCGGATTGCCCGACCAGGCCTCCGGAATCAGCATCATCATGGCGTGGGCGAGGGAATAGCCGCCCTGCACCAACAGCTCGAGGGCGTTATCAAACGAGGCCGAGTCGGACTGTCCTTCCGGGATCAGTGGCCACACCTTGGCCAAGTCATCACCCAGGATCTCGGACGCCAGGGAGTGCTTGCGCGCCGCCATCCAGTTGACGTTGCCGCGTAACGTATTGATCTCGCCATTGTGGGCGATCATACGGAATGGATGGGCCAGATCCCAGGTCGGGAAGGTGTTGGTGGAGAAACGCTGATGCACCAGCGCCAACGCCGACACCATGCGCTCATCCTTCAGGTCCGGATAATACTCACCCACCTGATCGGACAGCAGCATGCCCTTATAGGTGACGGTGCGGGACGAGAGCGAGGTGAAGTAGAAGGACTCCCCCGTTTCCAGACCGGTTTCACGAATTACTTTCTCAATCTGTTTACGAACGACAAAGAGCTTGCGCTCAAACACCGTCTGGTCAGCACAGTTCGAGCCACAGCCTATAAATATTTGTTTTATATGAGGTTCGGTCGGTTTGACACTGTAGCCGAGGCCCTGGTTATCCACCGGCACGTCGCGCCAGCCGATAATCGTGTGCCCCTCGTCCTCGACAAAACGGCTGACCGTGCTTTCGGCGCGCGCCCTGGCCGCCTCATCACGGGGCAAAAACAGCATACCGATCGCATATTCGCCCGGTTTCGGCAGATCGAAATCCACCATTTCGCGGAAAAAAGTATCGGGTATCTGGATCAGAATACCGGCACCATCACCAGCACGTGGATCGGCACCCACCGCACCGCGGTGCGTCAGCCGCTCCAGGATTTCCAGCCCCTGCTCAACAATCTTGCGGCTCTTGCGGCCCTTGATATTGGCGACAAAACCGACGCCACAGGCATCGTGTTCGTTACGGGGATCATACAGTCCCTGCTTCGGTGGCAAAGCGCCTTGTCCCATCGTAAACCTCATCTTATCGGGGCAGAATATGGCAACAACTGCTCTCTACCCGTTGGAAACATGGACGTAAGACCCGAAAAACCACATGTCGGGGTTCGTCCAAACTGGCTGGATAATGCCCATCACAGGGAATTCCAGCCGGACAGAACCCTGCAGGATAATGGAAAACTCTGCTTCAGGCCAGTCATTTGCCAAACGGCTTTAGTTTCCTCTGAAGGGAGAGGGTGATACCGGGAAGTCTTCTATGTTTTACTTGCCAACAACCGCCTGGATAGAGGCAAAGGTGCGCGGCCAGACATCACTTTTCTGCAACGCAGGCGGCAATGTCTCACGGCCCTTCAGTGCTGCTGACCGGTCGGGATAGACGCCGTAGATTACCGCGTACCACGGCTGACCCGAACGGATCGTCTTAAAGTAGGCAGCTTCGCCCTTCAGCCGGTGCTGGCCAATAAAACGTTTAACCGCTGCCTCGTCCCGAACACCCACCAGTTGCAGTGTGTAGTCCTCGGGCCTTCGGGTCAATATCCATTTTTCATCCTTGACAGGCTTTTTGTCGCTCACGTCCAGCGCCGTCGGAGACTCCCCCAACACCCCTACCGGCTTCTCCTCTGCGGCCGGCTGAACCATGCGCGCATCGTCTACAACCGTCGCCTCCTCCGCCGCAGGATGGCCACCACTGGCAGGCGCTGCCGCCTGCGGCGTATCGATTGCCGTTACCATGCCTGCATCATCAGCCGCTGACGCGGCCACTTCCGGCAACTTCGGCTCATCGGCAGCCGTCGAGGCGGGGGAGGCCGCCTCGGGTTCGGCCAAGGGGTCGACCTCTGTCTGCAGCGGCGGCATCAGCTCAGGCAACTCCGGACCAGCGGCAGGAACATCTGCCACGACGGGCAGCTCCTCCTGTAGATCTTCTTCTACGGTGGATGCTGTATCCTCCGGCTCAACGCGGTTATCGGGTTCAGGGAGCTTGAGGGGTCGCAGCCCGTCTTTCCCGGGTGTCACCGTATCTTGCGTCACCGACTCCACTCCGGTCTGATCGAACAGGTTATTTATCGCATCCTGGAAAATCAGTGTCAGTAACAGCAGCAGCGCCAACAGCGGGACACCCACAAGAACAGACACCGGCAGATCAGCCAGGATCGTGCGAACACCGATGGACGCCTTCCCAGCAGATTCAACAACACTCTCCGGAACAGGTTCCGGGGCAACAGCGAAAACACTCTGCAATTGCGCTTCCAGTAGTCCCGGCACACCGCCCGAATCCTTGACAATTCGCTCTATTCGACCCGCCGCCAGGGTCAACTGCTGCTGGTTGTCCTCCACATCCAGCAAAAACTCTATAAATGCCTGCGCTTGCGCCATATCAAACAACGGCATGTCAAGGGACTGGATACACTGCAGATTCATTGCCTGCAATTGCGGCGTCTGCAATTGTGTGTTGATCTCAGGTGTGGCAAACAGCACCACCCGGATCAGCGCCCGGTTTCCGGGACGACGTTCAAACAGCCGGAACAGTGCGATCAGGGTCGCTAACGGTAATAGATGGGCATCATCCACCACAATAACCGGCAACCGCCCGGCGGCATGCAGCATTTCAAACCGCTTCACCAGCGCATCGATATTCAGCACTGTCGAATCAGTCAATCCAAATCGCCGAAAAAGGAGCGAGAAGAATTGATCAGGCTGCAGCATAGCGTCGGCGGACAGACAGCAGATCATCCACTCATCACGGGACAGCCAGCGAAACTGCTGCAACAAGGTACTCTTACCGGAACCGTCAACCCCCTTGATTAACAGTATTTTTTCACTGTTGTCGGTGAGATGTCGCAGCAGATCCAGTCGCTGCCTGAGTTCCGGCGTTGAAAAAAATGTCGCGGTTTCCTCCGGGGCGGAAGCACTGTCATGCTGGCGAGACGGTACCGCACTCTCTTCAGCGTCAGCCGGTCGCTCTTCCATATTCATTCAGGGTTACCTGCAAAAGATCCGGATCAAACTCATCGGTCACTACGGAATAGCCCAGCCGCTGCATCAAAACCAGGCGGATTTTCTGCGCAAGCACCTTCTTGTCCACTGACATCAGTTGCATAAACTGTTCGGCGTTTATCTTATCGGGTGGTTGCGTCGGCAGTGCGGCACGGCCAATCAATGACACAATCCGGGTTTGATCGGACTCGGTGATCCAGCCCAGGCGGCGGGACAGGTCCGCCGCCATGCAGATGCCCGCACCGACAGCCTCCCCGTGCAGCCATTCGCCATAGCCCATGCCGGTTTCAATGGCGTGACCAAAGGTATGCCCCAGATTGAGCAGGGCACGGTTACCCGCCTCGCGTTCGTCTGCAGCGACGACACCGGCCTTATCACGGCAGGAGCGCTCAATGGCATAGGCCAGCAACGCCTGGTCACGGGCCAGCAGTCCGTCCATGTTCTGTTCCAGCCAGGCAAAAAACCCGGGGTCGCCGATCAGCCCATATTTGATCACCTCTGCCAGCCCCGCCGAGAGTTGACGATTATCCAGAGTGGCGAGCGTCTGTATGTCGGCAATAACACATTGCGGCTGATAGAAGGCGCCAATCATGTTTTTACCCAGCGGATGATTGACCCCGGTTTTGCCGCCCACCGACGAGTCCACTTGGGCCAGCAGCGTGGTGGGGACTTGGATGAAATACACCCCACGTTGATAACAGGCTGCGGCGAACCCCGCCATGTCGCCAACCACACCGCCGCCTAAACCGATCACTGTGCAGCGTCGGTCGAACCGGTTTTCCAATAACGAGTCGATGATCTGCTGCCAAACCCCCAGCGTTTTATACCGCTCCCCGTCCGGCAGAATGACCGTCTCGACCTGATACCCCTGAAGCGCCGATGTAACCGATTCCAGATAGAGCGGTGCCACCGTCGTATTTGACACGATCAGCACCTGCTGCCCATGAATATGCGGCTGGTAAACCGCACTGTCGCCAATCAGATCCGCACCGATGTAGATGGGGTATGAGCGCTCGGCGAGATCGACGTTTAAAATGCGGGTTGGGTTATTCATTACCTGATCGTTTCATCTATCTTTTTCAAAGACGCCAAGGATACAACTATACCTAAAACTCGAATGCCGGCGCAGACCTCTGGCGCGGTGATAAGCAGTCGGTCAGGTCGCGGGATTTTGACCGTTCATTTCCCTTGTCTGTATTGCGCCGCGGCACGCATTACTCGGGATAAAAGCGGGCTTCCTGATATAACCTCGGGCTCTAGTCGCGGCCAAACCGTACCGGGATCACTCGGATCGGAGCTTTTTGACGATCTCGTTGGCCACCGCCGAGGCGCTACGCTTCTCTGAAGTCACAACAATATCCGCCGTTTCCCGGTACAGCGGGTCGCGCTCCGTCATCAGTGTCTGCAAGGTACCCAATGGATCCTCTGTCTGCAGCAACGGCCGACTCCGGTCCCGCAAGGTGCGCTCATACTGTTGCTCCGGACTACAGTAAAGATAGACGACAAAGCCACGACTGCTCAGGTTGCGGCGATTATCCGGATTGAGGATGCCCCCCCCCCCGGTCGCCAACACCAGGCTGCCACGCTGGGTAAGTTCGTCGATCACGGCACTTTCGCGCTTACGAAAGCCCTCCTCTCCCTCATAATCAAAGATGGTGGGGATATCGACCCCTGTCCGCCGCTGTATCTCATGATCCGTGTCGTCAAAATCCAGGCCGAGCAATGCCGCCACCTGACGACCAATGGTACTTTTGCCAGCCCCCATGGGACCAATCAGAAAGATGTTGTTAGGATGATTCATAGACAACCAGATATGCCAGATTTTGGATCAGCAGACAATAAAAAATGGGCTATCAATACTAACTGCCCGGTATTTCGAGGACAATCACCAGACCACCGCTCCTCTCTGCGCCTCTGTTGCCGGCCCAAACCAAGAAGGGTCTATCCAAGATAGACCCTTCTTGGTTCAGCAAACAGCTGCGCACATCAACGGGCAGAGAGGGTCTCTTTGAGTATCTTCGGGGTCACGAAGATCAACAACTCCCTGTTTTCGTCGGTACGCAACTGCTGCTTGAACATAAAGCCGACATAGGGCAGATCGCCAAAGAAGGGAACACGTTCGCTGCTGCTGCTCTCCGTACGCTCAAACACACCACCCAAAACCACCGTTTCACCGTTTTCCACCAGCACCGAGGTCTCGATCGCCCGGGTATCTACTGGCGGAACACCCAATACAGAGCGCGAGAAGTCAGGATTATCCTTGGTGATGTTCAGATCCATAATAACCCGGTCATCCGGGGTGATATGGGGCGTCACCTCAAGCTTCAGTACCGCCTCCTTGAAGGAGACCGAAGTCGCACCGCTGGAGCTGGCCTCCTGGTAGGGAATTTCAATACCCTGCTTAATCACCGCGGTGCTCTGATCCGAGGTCACCACCCGGGGACTGGAGACGATCTCACCCTTACCCTCCTGCTGCATGGCCGACAGCTCCAGCTGCAGCAGATAGGAGCCGACCTTGCCGGCAATAAAGTTAATAGCTCCGCCTCTGGACGTACTCAGCGTTTGCGGTAGATTTACCAGCAAGCCATCAGTCCCTGATCCAGTCGGAGACTCCAATGTGCCCTCATGCAGGCCCGCCGTGCCACCAATATAGCCATCCTGAGTGCCGTTGATATCCAGGAAGTTGCCGTCCTGCTTGAGATGGGTACTCAAACCGAACCGCACACCGATATCCTTGGCGAAATCGTCATTGGCAATCACCACACGTGACTCAATCAGCACCTGTCTGACGGCCACGTCCAGCCGGTTGATCAACCTGCGGATATCGTCCAGCTTGGCCGCCGTGTCACGCACCAGCAGAGTATTGGTCCTTTCGTCAAACGTGACATTGCCGCGATCCGGCGTTAACAGCTGATTGCCTTCCGCCTTCAATAGCTTCTGGATATCCGTCGCCTTGGCATAATTGAGCTGGATATACTCTGAAAACAGCGGCGCCAGCTCTTCAATCTGTCGCTGGGACTCCAGCTCCAGTTTTTCGCGCGCGGCGATCTCTTCGGTGGGTGCGATCAGCAGGACGTTACCGTTCTGACGCATGGAGAGACCGCGGGTTTTCATAATGATACTGAGCGCCTGATCCCAGGGCACATTCTTCAGTCGAAGCGTGATATTGCCGGCCACGGTATCCGAGGTGACCAGATTCAGCCCGGTAAAATCGGCCAACAGCTGCAGTACCGCGCGCACCTCGATATCCTGGAAATTCAGCGACAACCGTTCACCCGTGAAGGTCTCCTTACGGCGCTGGATCTCCTCTTTTTCCTCTTTGGTCAATGCGCGGAATTCAACGGTAAAGAGGTCATTGGCCTGATAGGCAAGGTGTTCATACTCGCCCGTTGCCATAATCTCGACATGAACATTCTCACCCTGGCTGGTCACTTCGAACTGTTTCACCGGCGTGGCAAAATCACCCACATCAAACTTGCGCATCAGGCTCTCTGGAAGCGAGGTATTCAAAATATCCAGGACAACCCTGCCCCCCTCTTCACGCAGGTCCACGGCGGCCGCAGGATTGCCCAGGGTCAGAATCACCTGTCCCTCACCCCCGTCGCCACGTCTGAAGTCCACATTGCGCAAGCTGTCTGCCGATTGCACGGTAGCGCCCCTGGTGCTGGACGTAGCGCGCGTAGCTGTCGCGGCGGCACCGGCTCTGCTTGCCGCCACACGGGCACCACCCTTGATGGTGATCTCCAACTGATTTCCATTCACCACAATGTCATGGCCCGTCGCCTCAATCAGGTTGACCACTACCCGGGTACGGTCCCCCGCCTCGATGGCCGTTACGCTACGCGCCATGCCGATCCCGATCGCCTGGGTTTTGCTGTCCAGTCCGTTCGACATACCGAAAAAATCCAGCGCAATACGCGCCGGGTTATCGGTGGTGAACATTTGCGGTTTTTCTATCGGTCCTTCCGCACGCAGAGTGATGACAACGTCGTCACCAGGCAATGCCGAGAAGGTTAACTCCCTCAGAACATTTTCAGCGGCCAAAACAGGCGTGAGTGAAACGGACAATAGGAGGAAAACAGCCCAGAACAGCCGCAGGGGATTTATGGAACTCTTCATATTACCTTCGGCATGGTTCCACCGTTCGACATCAAGTGGTTTATTATTCATTAACATAGCCCTGTTACTCTCCTGCCAATGCCAAGGAGGCCTGCCGCTCACGGTAGCCGCCCTGACCGTCCGGAATAATCTCCGTCAACTCCACCTCGGTTTCACTGATCTGGGTAATTTGCCCGAAATTGGCGCCGAGATAATTGCCCGCCTTCACCCGATGAATCGTCTTCTCTTGCGTCTGTATCAACGCCCAGGTGACGCCCAGCTGCTCAAGCAGGCCTACCATCCGTAGTGAATCGAGTGGATAACTCTCCAACTCTTCCTTACGACGGTTAAAATCGGGTGACAAACCATTGGAGGCGACCTGCCCCGCCTTCTCCTCGCCCTGACCTTGCGCCGCGAATGGGCTTCGTCGTCCATCACTGATGTAGGCAAATGTTTCTATGGGCTTGATTTCAGGTAACGGTTCAATATGCCCCGCTTTCCTGGATTTTACCTCGTCCACATAGCTCTTCAGATCGTGCATGCTCCGGTCCGCACATGCAGACAACAGGAACACCGGGAACAGTACCGCGACCAGACGAATGATTTTTGTATACAACATCAATTCGCCTCCTCTTCCAGATAGCGATATGTCTTTGCCGTCGCAGACATTACCAGCACACCCTCTGTACGGGGTGTGACCGACACATCATGAATGGTCACGATGCGCGGCAGGGCGGCCAACCCACTGATGAACGCCCCCAGCTCATGGTAGCTTCCGAACACACGCAGCTGTATCGGTAATTCGGCATAAAACTCCCGCGGCACTTCATCCTGTGGATCGAATAGCTCAAACTCCAGCCCGGAGGCCAGTCCGGTTTGCGACACATCCACCAGCAAATCCGCGACCTCGGTCTTGTTCGGCAACTGGCGTAGCATGGCGCCAAAGGATTGCTTCATCTCCTCCAACTGCTTCTTGTATTTCTCCAGATTTACCGCCTTGGCCTGTTTGCTTTCAAACTCCGCGCGTAACGCCAGTTCTTTCTTCTCCGCCGCTTCCAGATTGAGCAACTGCTCTTCGGTATTGAAATAGTACCAACCGACGCCGACGCCGACACAGAGCAGGAGGATAATGAACGTTTTTACGGGTGTCGGCCAATTCCCGATATTATTTAGGTCAAGTTCATTTAACTCCTGAAGGTTCATTGCTGATCCCCTTTATCCTTATTGCGATCAATCTGTTTGGCGACCAGGGTAAAGGTACCCTTGGATTTTTGGGTGCTTGTAATCACCTGCAGAGAAGGACTGCCCAACCAGGCTGATGAATCGATGTTTCGCATGTAGGCGGATACCCGCGCATTGGAGTCGGCTATTCCGTTCATTGTCACCCCATCACCCTTCTGCTCAAGCTTGGTGAGGTAGGTACCATCCGGTATGGTCGTTACTAACTCATCAAACAGGTGCACAATCTGTGGCCGACTCCCTTGCAGTGACTGAATGACGTTCATACGGGCAATCAACTGCGCCTTTTGTTTCTCCAGATCCTTAATCTCTTTTATTTTTTTATCGACGATGGCAATCTCTTGACCGAGATAGCCATTGCGTCCCTCCTGATGACTGATCATATCTTCGATATAGAAGTGAACACCGCCAGCGGCGGCACCGGTCAGGATCAGTGCAAGCACAACCGACATGCCAAAATCCTTTTGGCGCTTTTTTCTGAGATTCTCCCGCCAGGGAAGTAGATTAATATGGGCCATATCAGTCGAAACTCCTTAATGCGAGTCCGCAGGCAATCATCAGCGATGGCGCATCGTTACTTAACCCCTGGGGTTTAACACTGGATGAAACAGACATATTTGCAAAAGGATTGGCCACAATCGTCGGTGTGCCGATTTTCTCTTCTATCAGTTCATCAACCCCTGGAATTGAGGAACTCCCTCCTGCCAGGATGATGTAATCCACGCTGTTATAGGCGCTGGATGAAAAGAAAAACTGCAGCGATCGGCTGACCTGCTGAGCCATGGCATCTTTAAACGGCTCCAGCACCTCGGGTACGTAATTATCCGGGAGGCCACCCTGTCGCTTTGCCATACCCGCCTCCTCGTGCGAGAGGCCGTAGCGTCGCTGAATCTCCTCAGTCAGCTGTCGGCCACCGAAGTTCTGCTCCCTTGTATAGATGATCTTGCCATTTCGAAGCACATTCAACGTGGTGGTGGTTGCCCCGATATCCGCGATGGCAACTGTCTGATCATCGCCACCGTCCGGCAGTTGATCAATGATCTGGGTAAAGGCGTTTTCCATGGCATAGGCTTCAACATCGACAACACTGGCCATCACGCCGGCTATTTCCAGGGCCGCAACACGGTCATCGACATTCTCGCTACGGGAAGCGGCCAGCAGCACATCCATCATTTCCGGGTTCTTCTCGGAAGAACCAAGAATTTCAAAATCCAGATTGACCTCTTCCAGCGGATAGGGGATGTACTGATCGGCTTCAAGCTGAATCTGGCTCTCCATCTCCGCATCGGAGAGCGAGGCCGGCATGGTGATGATCTTGGTAATAACCGCGGAACCGGAAACCGCCACTGCCGCCTGACGCGCCTTGCTGCCGGAGCGCCTGACCACATTCTGTATCGCCTGCCCAACGGCATCGACATCGGCGATATTCTTTTCCACCACCGCGTTGGCCGGTAACGGCTCCACAGCGTACGCTTCAACTCTAAACTGGGCACCCGATCTGCCTGATGACTTACTCAACTCAAGCAACTTTACTGCCGTCGAGCTGATATCCAGCCCAAGCATTGCCTGCTTCTTGGATCCGAAAAAAGGGACCATCGCGTTTCCTTTCTCGCAATTATAATATGGCTTTACGGAGAACTTTTAGGTTTTCCTTTAATTAGAATAGTTAACTATATAGCAGTAAATGATTTTCTTGTGAAGTATTTTTTCTCTGAGACTGTCACAACAACACATTTTTGTTAATATAGCCACACATCCCGGACAATATATTCTGGATCCCCATCAATACTCAATCCGTGAACTGGCTCATGAAGTGGTTAATGAAACTGATCAGGCTCTTCCTTTGGCTCGGCCTGCTGGGATCCTTTGCCGGCACAATCGCCATTGCGTCACTCTACTACTATCTTGAACCGTCGCTTCCCTCTATCGAGAACCTGAAGAGTGTCAAATTTCAGGTTCCGTTGCGCGTTTACTCGAGTGACCACAAGCTCATTGCCGAGTTTGGCGAAATGCGCCGCATCCCTCTGGACTATAATGCCATACCCGAACCGATGGTTCAGGCATTTTTGGCTGCCGAGGACGATCGTTTTTTTGAACACCCGGGGGTCGACTACAAGGGACTGTTGCGGGCCGCCTATCAACTGCTGCTTACCGGCGAACGCCGACAGGGCGGCAGTACCATCACCATGCAGGTGGCGCGAAATTTTTTCCTTTCAAGCGAAAAGACTTTTACCCGAAAATTCAGTGAGATTTTCTTATCCCTGCGCATAGAGAATGAACTGACAAAACACGAAATTCTCGAGCTATACCTTAATAAGATATATATGGGCAATCGTGCCTATGGGGTTGGTGCCGCCGCGATGGTCTACTATGGCAAAACGGTCGATCAACTGACACTGGCGCAAGTCGCCATGATCGCAGGCCTGCCAAAGGCACCTTCCCGCTATAATCCACTGGCCGATCCCGAACGATCTATGCAACGGCGTGATTATGTGCTCGGGCGGATGGCCAAGCTAGGTTTTATTACCAGCCAGGCAGAGATGGAGGCAAGAGCAACTCCGATCACTGCGTCACTGCATACCGCCCAGAACGAGGCCGACGCCCCCTACATCGCCGAGATGGTCAGGGCCGAAATGTTCGACCGCTATGGCAATGATGCCTACACCACCGGCTTTAACGTCTACACCACCATTGACAGCCAGTTGCAGTCGGTGGCCAATCAGGCGCTCAGAAACAATCTCCAGGCGTACGATCTGCGGCATGGCTATCGTGGCGCCGAACAGCACCTCAACCTCTCTGGCGACGAAGACGACCAGGCCCTGGATGCGCTCCTCAGAGACCACCGGATTGTCGGCGACCTGCTGCCCGCCATTGTCACCGGCATTGAGGAAAAAAGCGCCACCCTCTATCTGGGCGAAGGCCGTTACGAAACCCTTTTGTGGGAGGGACTGGCATGGGCGCGGCCATTTAAGAGTGAAAACCGTGTCGGACCAAAACCCCAACGCACGGATGAGATTATCAAACCGGGGGACCTGGTTCGGGTGCTGGCAAAAAGCAGTGATGACGGAGCAGGCCTTCGGCTTGCCCAGATACCCGCCGCCGAAAGCGCCTTTGTATCGTTGCATCCCGACAATGGCGCCATCCAGACGCTGTCGGGCGGGTACGATTTTTATCACAGCAAGTTCAACCGGGTTACACAGGCCATGCGCCAGCCAGGATCGGGGTTCAAGGCCATCATCTACTCCGCGGCACTTGAGGCGGGCTTTACCGCCGCCAGCCTGATTAATGACGCACCGGTTGTATTCGATGACCCCAGCCTGGAAGGGGCCTGGCGTCCGGAGAACTACAGCGGAAAATTCTTTGGGCCTACCCGGTTGAGATATGCATTAACCAAATCACGCAATCTAGTCTCCATCCGCCTGCTACGCTCCATGGGGATCGAACACGCACTGGAGCATGCGAAAAAATTCGGTTTCAATCCGGCCGACTTGCCGCACAATCTCTCGCTGGCGCTAGGCAGTGGCGCGGTCACCCCGCTGCAAATGGCGTCAGCCTACGCGGTCCTGGCAAATGGCGGCTTCAAGGTGGAGCCTTACTTCATCGACCGTATAGAAAGAGACAATGGCGAGCTGGTTTTTCAAGCCACGCCTGTCACCGTCTGTGACGGTTGCACGGAGGAGAAGTCCACTAACCTGCCGAGCGCGCCGCGGGTTATCTCCCCCCAGAACCACTACCTGATGAATTCCATGATGCGCGACGTGATATCCCGCGGCACGGGAATCAAGGCGCGCTCACTTGGACGCAAGGATCTTGCCGGCAAAACCGGCACCACCAATGATCAGCGTGACGCCTGGTTTAACGGCTTCAACCGGTCTCTGGTGGCGATCACCTGGGTCGGGTTTGATTCATCCAAACCACTTGGGAGAGGTGAAGTGGGCGGGCGCGCCGCGCTGCCGGCATGGATTGAATTTATGCAGACCGCATTAAAGGATATTCCCGAGCAGCCACTGAAGGTCCCAACCGGCATGGTCACCGTACGCATCGACCCCACAACAGGAATGCGTGCCAGTGTCGATCAGGAGGATGCGATTTTTGAAGTCTTTCGCAGTGAAAACGCCCCCCGGGAAATCTCCAGCGAGGCCGCTTCCAATACCGACCCGGGCAAACCCATTAAGGGTACTGCCAGCGAGGAGCAGATTTTCTAACCAAGGAGCATCGACATGCCGCGTCGTTCAGCACCCCGCGCGCTCAGGCATCAGATCGCTATCGAGGCCGCGCAACTAATAGCAGAGCAGAGTGACCTCAGCTACGCCCAGGCCCGCAATAAAGCCGCCAAGCGGCTGAGATGCACCGACCAGCGGCAATTACCCGAAAACCGCGAAATCGAGCTGGCGCTAAAAAACCACCTGCAGCTGTTTCAACCGTCGACCCAGGCAATACAACTACATGAACTCAGGAAAAGTGCGGCAGAGGCAATGCAGCTGTTCAGCTCCTATCACCCGCGGCTCATCGGACCGGTACTGACCGGCACGGCAAACCGGCACACGCCGATTACGCTAATCCTCTTTTCCGACACCGTGGAATCCGTGGCGATCGCACTGCTGGATTGGAAAATCCCCTGTCGGCAACGTGAGATGACGCTGGATTACAGTCACAAAAAGCGCGCCATGCGGACGCTATTCAGCTTCCATGCCGGTGAACATCAAATTGAACTGCTGGTACTGCCGAAGTCGGAGCGCCACAACCTGCCCCTGGACCCGACGGAAGGACGCCCCCAGAAGGGGGCGTCGCTGGACCAACTACTGAAGCTGCTTGCGTCCGATTAACGCTTGCTTACCGGAACGTAGTCACGCTGCGGAGCACCGGTGTAGAGTTGGCGTGGACGGCCGATTCGGAATTCCGGGTCATCCATCATCTCCATCCAGTGAGCAACCCAGCCCACCGTCCTGGCCACGGCAAACATTACCGTAAACATACTGGTGGGAATACCCAGAGCCTGGTAGATAATGCCGGAGTAGAAGTCCACATTCGGATACAGCTTACGCTCGACGAAGTACTCATCCTCCAGCGCCACCTGCTCAAGGCGCAGAGCCAGTTCAAACAGCGGATTGTCGTTATCCTTCATGTTCTCAAGCACTTCATGGCACACCTCGCGGATCAGGGTGGCGCGCGGGTCGAAGTTCTTGTAGACACGGTGACCAAAGCCCATCAGGCGGAACGGATCGTCCTTATCTTTGGCCTTGGCGATGTACTTGTCGATCTGAGAAACATCGCCGATCTCATTCAGCATGTCGAGCACCGCCTCGTTGGCACCACCATGGGACGGTCCCCATAGAGAGGCGATCCCGGCAGCAATACAGGCAAATGGATTGGCCTGTGAACTACCGGAGAGACGCACTGTGGAGGTACTGGCATTCTGCTCATGATCCGCATGCAGAATGAACAGCGTATTGATCGCCTTCACTGCAATCGGATCCGGTGTGTATTCCTCGCAGGGATTGCTGAACATCATACGCAGAAAGTTTTCGCAATAGTCCAGATCATTGCGCGGGTAGATGAAGGGTTCGCCGATATTGTGCTTATAGCTGGCTGCCGCGATGGTTGGCATCTTGGCAATCAGTCGGTGGGCGGAAATTTCACGATGCCGTGGATTATTGATATCCAGGGAGTCGTGGTAGAAGGCGGAAAGCGATCCGACCACTCCGACCATGATACCCATCGGGTGCGCGTCATACTGGAAACCATCGAAGAAGTTCTTCAAGGTCTCTTTGATCATGGTGTGGTGGCGAATGGTGTTATCAAATTTCGCGAACTCTTCAGCGGATGGCAGGTCACCATACATAAGCAAGTAGGCCACCTCGAGAAAGTTCGACTCCTTAGCCAACTGCTCAATGGGATAACCGCGATAACGCAGGATACCCTTGTCACCATCGATATAGGTGATGGCGCTGCGGCAACTCGCCGTAGCCACGAAACCGGGGTCATAAGTAAACATCCCGGTGTGCTTGTAAAGGGTCGAGATATCCGCGACTTCAGGTCCTTCAGTGCCCTTGTACACAGGCAGGTCTACAGAGGTTCCATCCACTTTGTTGGTTAAGGTTACTTTTTTATCTGACATAAATTCACTTTCTCCTGCCATAAACTGGCTAACTGACCTTTTATATAACAGTCGGCCGATCAGAACAACCCCTCAAGCATTTAATGGGACAATCATCCAATCAAAGATTTCTCGATGTCGCCTGACCATTTGATCATTTATTCAATAAAAATCTGCCGCTGCTGCATTGCAACGCAAGAATCCCCCGGATTTCGCAAGTGCAGCAATGCTACCAAAACTTTATTTGGACGCAATGACTGCATTTTTTAATACAGCACATTGAAATAATGAATACTACCGGATGCCGGAAGGCGAAAAGGTTATCGATGATGCGTCATACGCAGACGCGTTAAGCATAGACCATTCAGTTAACAGGACACTCTGTTTGGGTGCTGCCTTTTCACACTTTCGCGTCCTGGCGTCTCGTGAGACGGAACCCTCTCGGGGCAAAGCCGCTCCCGGCCATCCTTCGGCCCTGGCTCCTGCTTCGCTCTACCTCCTCCATACCTGGAGTCGTGGCCTCCGCGGGATAAATCCATCCCGGGACAAAAATAAAAGGCACCGAAGTGCCTTTTATCTGATTCCCTACTTTGCGCTATGCTTAACCGCGCGAATAACGCTTGCGGAACTTATCTACACGACCAGCGGTATCCATAATCTTCTGTTTTCCGGTGAAGAACGGATGGCAGGCTGAGCAGACTTCCACGTGCAGATCCTCACACAGCGCCGAACGGGTGGTAAACTCGTTCCCACAGCTGCAAGCCACTTTAATCTCTTCGTACTTGGGGTGGATATCCGCTTTCATGACAGCCTCTGAATAAACTCAAACTACCCGCATAATTAGGACGGGGTGAACGGGGCATTATAGCGACGATCAGCGCCCCACGCAAGGCTAGTTACACGAGCGAAGAGGCCCACCCCCTACTCTTCAAAACCCTTCATGGAAAGGTGTGGAAAACCGGCTGACTGCCACCCCCTCCAGACTCATTTAGGGATTGGAAAATACTCACACAACTCCCCCAACCTAGTGTCGAGGGCCACGGCCGGGAATCAGAGGTATCACCTTGGCTGACCTTCCGCTTGCCATGACGCCGGGGAAACCTCGACTGGTCAACTCCTGGAGTCGCTCGACCAGCCCCCCTTCGCCCATCATCTGATCCCACATCATCCTGGAAATACGGATACAGGCTCCCATCGGGCTTTTACAGCGGCGCCGTTCCTGATCAATGCGCCACTGCAGGCGACGCAGACGATCCCGCTGTTCCTCGGGAGCCTGTTCGATGACCTGGTTGATTGTTGCCCGGCGTAGAGCCTCAAAGGCCGGCATATCAGTGCTCGCCAACTCCAGCCACTGATCAAAATCCACCCGCTGTCCCTTACCTGCCGGATCCATCGTTCATTCCTCCTCACCGACATGCAGCCAAGCCCGCCACGGCAACCGGTTCGTAGCCTCATGATGAAATCCTAGCACACAGATATTACTGCTGCTTTCCGCCCACCCGCCGACCGGGGCGTTTCAGGCCAACGGGCGATCTCAATACGCCCCTATCCCTCATCACCCATCCACCAGGCGCGTTTTGTCACAACAGCGCGGCCACCACATCATCCAAAAATAGCCACCCGGAGTCCGACGTTCGCATGGCGCCGCCTTCATGCACCAGCAGTCCACGCTCCAGCAGGCTATCCAACCTGGACCACAGATAGGCCTCATCCAGCCCGGTCCGCTCAGCAAACAACCCCACCTCAAAGCCTCCCTTCAGTCGCAGGGCATTCATCATAAACTCGACCAGAAGATCCGCCCGACCCAGCTGCCGGCGCCCCGAGATCGCCGCCTCGCTGCCGGCACCCTGCAGATATTCCTCCGGTCGTTTCACGCGCCCGCCGCGCTCGACACACCAGGGCGAGGAGCGTGTCAGCTTGCCATGCGCCCCGGCACCTATCCCGATATAGTCACCAAAGCGCCAATAGTTGAGATTGTGCCGACAGGCGCGACCATTGCGCATATAGGCCGACACTTCATACTGCTCATACCCCGCTGCCGCCAGCAGCTCGCGCCCTGCCGCGTGGATATCATCGGCGGCATCACCCCCCGGCATGGCCGGGGGAGGCTGATGATAAAAGGGCGTATTGGGTTCGATGGTCAATTGATAGTAGGAGAGGTGATCCGGACCGGCCGCTATGGCCATCCGCACATCCGCCTGGGCCATTTCCCGAGTCTGGCCCGGCAGGCCGCACATCAGATCCAGATTGATCGAATCAAACCCGGCAGACCGCGCACTGTCAATCGCCGCCAACACCTCCTCCCGGCCATGGATTCTGCCCAACCGGACCAGCGATTCCGGGTGGAAGCTCTGCACACCGATGGAGAGTCGATTTACCCCGGCCTCCCGATATCCACGATAGCGGCCATGCTCCAGCGTTCCGGGGTTCGCCTCCAGGGTCACCTCCATCCCGACAGCGCACGAGATGCGTTCCCTCACCCCATTGAGCAACCGATAGATCGACTCGGCGGAAAACAGGCTTGGGGTGCCACCGCCGATAAACAGCGTTTGCAAGTCACGGTCTTCCATAACGGACAGCGACAACTCAAATTCGAGATCGGCGAGCAGGGCCTCGACATACGCCGCCTCCGCCATATCCGCTCGCGACTCATGAGAATTGAAATCGCAATACGGGCACTTTTGAACACACCAAGGCAGATGTATATACAGCCCCAGTGGTGGCAACGCTGTTCTTTGACTCACCAGATCTTTCTCCCACCCACAGCCATTAGAATCGGTTTTCACCCTATCAACATTAACCGCTTTGCAACACTACGCACAGGGAGTAGCATATTGGCCCATTTGTCAATAAATAACTCGCATGAGGGTAAAAATGTTTGAACAGCTCAGCGCCGCTCCGGCCGATCCCATCCTTGGTTTGACGGAAGCCTTCAAGAAGGACACCCGTAGCGGCAAAATCAATCTCGGTGTCGGCATATATAAAGACGAAGCGGGTACCACGCCTATCCTCTCATGCGTGAAGAAGGCCGAAGAGCAGCTGTTGTCCCAGGAGACCAGTAAGAGCTATCTGAGCATTGAAGGTACACCCGAATATGGGTTGGGTGTCCAGCGCCTGCTGTTCGGCAGTGACAGCAATATCATCAGCACCGGCCGCGCCCGTTCCGCCCACGCGCCGGGCGGCACCGGGGCACTGCGCATCTGCGCCGAGTTCATCGCCCGGCACATGTCGAGCAGACGCATCTGGGTCAGCAATCCTACCTGGGCCAACCACGGCAATATCTTCCAGGCAGCGGGCCTGGAAGTGCTCACCTACGACTACTACAACGCGGAAGCCAAGGACAAGGACTTCGCGGCCATGAAAAATTCACTGCAGCAGGTAGTCGCGGGCGATACCGTACTGTTCCACGGCTGCTGCCACAATCCGACCGGCATCGATCCGACCGCCGAAGAGTGGGAAGAGTTGGCCAGGCTCTCCGCCGCAGGCGGCTGGCTGCCCCTGTTCGACTTCGCTTACCAGGGTTTCGCCAAAGGGATCGAGGACGATGCTGCCGGTCTGCGCATCTTCACCGAACATAATCCGGAACTGCTGGTGGCCAGCTCGTTCTCGAAAAATTTTGGGCTCTATAACGAGCGCGTAGGCGGCATCACGCTACTGGCAAAAGAGGCCGACCAGGCCGATAACGCCTTCAGCCAGATCAAGTCCATCATTCGCGCCAACTACTCCAACCCGCCGTTCCACGGCAGCGGTATTGTCACCACCATCCTCAACAACGCCTCCCTTTATGCCGAATGGGAGAAAGAGGTGGCGGAGATGCGTGACCGTATTCAGGCCATGCGCGATCTGTTCGTGACCACGTTGAAAGAGAAAGGCGTCGACCAGGACTTCAGCTTCATTGGCCGTCAGTGCGGCATGTTCTCATTCTCCGGGCTGAACCCGGACCAAGTGAAACGGCTGAAAGAGGAGTTCGGCATCTATATTGTGGGCTCGGGCCGGATCAGCGTCGCCGGCATGACCCGCAACAACATGGATGCACTCTGCAGCGGTATTGCCCAGGTGCTGTAAACGGATAACCTGCAACGGCAGGGTATCGCCCAAAGCCGCTCCCGGCCATTCCTGGCCCCGGCCTTGGCCCCCTGCTTCGCTCTACCTCCTCCATCCCTGGACAAAAAAACGCCCGGGTTAACCCGGGCGTTTTTTTGTCGTACAAACAGCCATCAGCTGTTGGCGAACTCCACACCCTTGGCGATATTGCCCTCCAGGGTCGGCAGCATCTCATCAAATAGTTTCTGCTCATAGGCACTCAGCGCGCCGGCCGGCAGGATCTCTTCGACGCCATTCTTGCCCAGGCGCACAGGCAGGGAGAGGAAGCGGGTCGGTTGATTCTCCACCTCGACATAGGTGCAGACGACAGACTCCTGGCCATTCAGGGCATCCAGCAGGGTCAGGGCGAAGCGGGCACCGGCATCCGCCATGGAGAGCGTTGCGGAACCGCCACCGGCCTTGGCCTCAACCACCTCGGTGCCGGCATTCTGAATTCTTGGGGTCAGGCTCTCGATCTCTTCCTGGGAGAACTCAATGCCGATTTGGGAAAGCAGTGGCAGGATGGTGTTGCCGCTGTGACCACCGATCACTGGAATATTCAGGCTGGTGGGGTCCAGGCCTTTCAGTTCCGCCACGAAGGTGTTGGAACGGATAATATCCAGGGTGGTGATACCGAACAGCTTGCGCTTGTCGTAAACCCCGGCCTTCTTCAGGACTTCAGCCGCGATAGGCACGGTGGAGTTTACCGGGTTGGTGATAATCCCGTAACAGGCGTTGGGACAGACTTTTGCACCGGTCTCCACCAGTGATTTCACAATCCCGGCATTTACGTTAAACAGGTCGTCACGGGACATCCCTGGCTTGCGTGGCACTCCGGCCGGAATAATTACGATATCGCTATTCGCCATCGCCGCTTCCAGTTGATCAGCGCCATGGCCGGAAACCTTCACCGGCGTCGGAATGTGGCTCAGATCCGCCGCAACCCCAGGTACCATCGGATTAACATCGTACAACGCCAGCTCTGAACCGGCAGGCATGGCATTTTTGAGTAGGAGGGCCAGTGGTTGACCGATGCCGCCAGCGGCGCCAAGAACGGATACCTTCATGAGATTAATCCTCTGCAGTAGTGTTAGGAGTTAACTTAGAATAGCTGAAAATCGGACGAAATATTACGGCATTTCCACACAAGAATCCATGCTCGCCGGGAAAAACCGCAGAATTAATAGGACATTCATACTAATTTTCCATTAAATTCCGGAAATAGCTGAAAAAATAGCCCAATCCTAGCAAAATTCAGGTTACTATTTATTGGCATTGGTATAATCTATTCGATAATTCTATATTCACTATTTGTTTTTTTAATCTAAACCCACAACCCCGTATATATAAGGAATAGAACATGACAGACGAGCTGCGCGAGGCGTCACTTGATTATCACCGCTTTCCGAAACCAGGAAAGATGGAGATTGTTGCCACCAAAAAAATGGTCAACCAACGCGATCTCGCACTCGCCTATTCGCCCGGCGTAGCCGCCGCTTGTGAGGAGATTGTCCGCGACCCCAATGAGGTAGCCAGCCTCACCTCCAGGGGTAACCTGGTGGCCGTCATCACCAACGGCACTGCCGTCCTCGGCCTTGGCGCCATCGGTCCACTGGCAGCCAAGCCGGTCATGGAAGGGAAGGCGGTGCTGTTCAAAAAGTTTGCCGGGGTTGATGTATTCGATATTGAACTTGACCTGAAGGACCCGGAGAAGATCATCGAGACCGTTGCCGCCATGGAACCGACCTTCGGCGGCATCAATCTGGAGGATATCAAGGCACCTGAATGTTTCGAGATTGAGCGCCGGCTGCGCGAACGGATGAATATCCCGGTATTCCATGACGATCAGCATGGCACTGCCATTGTGGTTGCGGCAGCCGTGCGCAACGGTCTGCGGGTGGCGGGTAAAAAAATTGAAGAAGTGCGGCTGGTCTGCACCGGTGCCGGTGCCGCAGCACTGGCCTGCCTTAATCTTTTGGTAAGCATGGGGCTGAAAAAAGAGAACATCCGGGTCGTCGACCGGGACGGCGTGGTTCACAAGGATCGGAAAACGGACATGGACCCCTACAAGGAGGTCTATGCCGCGAAGACCGACGAGCGCACCCTGGATGACGTCATCGAAGGGGCCGATATTTTTATGGGCCTCTCCGGTCCCGGCGTATTGAAACAACACCAAGTAAAGAAAATGGCCAGTCCGCCGTTTATTCTGGCCCTCGCCAACCCGACACCGGAGATCACGCCGGAAGAGGTGCTTGCGGTTGCCCCGGATGCCATCATTGCGACCGGACGTTCCGACTACCCGAACCAGGTCAACAATGTCCTCTGTTTTCCGTTTCTGTTCAGGGGAGCACTGGACGTCGGCGCCACCACGATCAATGAGCAGATGAAAATCGCCTGTGTTGAAGCGCTCGCGGATCTGGCCATGAAAGAGGCGTCCGATCAGGTCCAGGCCGCCTACGGTGGTCAGGCGCTGCAGTTCGGACGAGAGTACCTGATCCCCCGACCATTCGATCCGCGCCTGATGACCGACCTACCGCCGAAGATCGCCCAGGCCGCCATGGACTCCGGCGTGGCAACCCGTCCGATCCAGGATTTCCATGAATACCGTCGCTCCCTGCGAGAGTTCGTGTTCCGTTCCGGCCTGGTGATGAAGCCGGTATTTGAACGGGCCATCGCCAATCCGCAACGCGTGGTATTCGCGGAGGGCGAGGCAACCCGCGTCTTACAGGCCGTGCAGGTACTGGTGGATGACGGTATCTGTAAGCCGATCCTGATCGGACGCCCGGATGTGATCGAAGAGAAAGCCAAGGGACTTGGGCTTCGCTTCCAACTCGGCCAGGATGTCAGGGTGGTGAACATGAACGACAACCCGAACTTCGAGCGGGACTGGCAGCACTATCATGAGATCGAAGGACGCAATGGCGTCTCCCCGGCGTTTGCACGTGGTGTCGTTCGCACCCGTTCCACGGTACTCGCCGCCCTGCTGACACGGCAGGGTGATGCGGACGCCATGATCTGTGGCGTGGAAGGTGCCTATATCCAGCATTTGAAATATATCCGCAGCGTCATCGGCGTTCGTGAAGATACCACCGACTGTTCAGCCATCACTATGCTGATCCTCTCCAAGGGTACCTTCTTCCTGACCGATACCCATGTCACCCCGGACCCGTCGCCAAAACAGATCGCCAAGAAGACAGCCATGGCGGCGGAAATCGTCAGGCGTTTTGGCATGTCGCCCAAGGCGGCCCTGTTGTCACACTCAAACTTCGGCAGTCGGGACAACGCCTTCTCCCGCAAGATGAAGGAGGCGCGCAGGATTCTGCATGAACAGTATCCGGGTGTGGTTGTTGAGGGTGAAATGCATGCCGACTCTGCGCTGTCTGATGAAATCCGTGACAAGGTGTTCCCCCATTCACGTTTCAAGGGCGCCGCGAATCTGCTGGTCATGCCCAGCCTGGACTCGGCTAATATCTCCTATAACATGGTCAAGATGTTGGGCGAAGCTGTCCCGGTGGGGCCCATGTTGACCGGATTGAAATATCCGGCCCATGCGGTATCCGATTCGATCACCGTGCGCGGCATTGTCAACATGAGTGCGGTGGCAGTGGTGGACGCTATTGATTGGAAGACAACCCACGCGGCAGGCTAAACGGCATAGCCGATAGTCCGCACCATCAGGGGCGTGTACCGAGTGGATCGGGCACGCCCTTTTATTATCCGTTGATAATTGACCGACTCTATTTTTGGAGCTGAAAAAATATTTACGTCTGCAACTGTTACGCACACCAACAAGGCGGCAATATTGCACTAAACACTTATCCTTACGGGTGTTATTAAATCAAGAATCTATTTGCACTCACAGTGTCGATCGCCTATATATAGGTCTCTACGCTGTTCAAATAATAACGTTACCAAACCAGAGGAGAACCAGATGAAGCGTCGTGATTTTCTGAAGAAGGCGGCTGTAGGAGCCGTGGCCGCTGGCGCCGCTCCGGCGGTACTCGCCCAGAGCAAAAAAAAGATTCGCTGGAGAATGGCTACCAGTTGGCCAAAGGCATTTGACACCATCTATGGCGGTGCCGTAACCGTCTCAGAGCGCGTAAAAGCCATGACCGGCGGTCAATTCGAAATCATCCCTTATGCAGGTGGCGAGTTGGTAGGTGGTCTTGAAGTATTCGATGCCGTATCCCAGGGCACGGTGCAGATGGGACACACCGCTTCCTATTATTACATCGGCAAAGATCCCTCCCTGGCATTCGATACCGCCGTACCATTCGGCCTCAACTATCGCCAGCAGAATGCCTGGCTTTATAACGGCGGCGGCCTGGAGAAGCTGCGTAAAATCTTCGCCAAACACAACATAGTCAACTTCCCCGCCGGCAACACCGGTGTTCAGATGGGTGGCTGGTTCCGCAAAGAGGTCAACACGGTGGCCGATTTGCAGGGATTGAAGATGCGTATCCCCGGACTGGGCGGCAAAGTGATGAGTCGTCTCGGCGCCACCGTACAGGTACTGCCCGGCGCGGAGATCTACCCGGCACTGGAACGCGGCGTCATCGACGCCACCGAGTGGGTCGGCCCCTATGACGATGAGAAGGCCGGCTTCTATAAGGTGGCGAAATTCTACTACCACCCGGGCTGGTGGGAACCAGCACCGACCCTGAGTATCTACGTCAACCAGAAGGCCTGGGACAGCCTGCCGAAAGAGTACCAGGAGATCGTTGCCTCCGCATCCGCCGAGGCCAACCTGAACATGATGGTGGACTACGACTCGAAAAACCCGGTGGCACTGAAGAGTCTGCTGGACAAGGGTACCGAGCTACGTGAATACTCCCAGGAGATCCTGGAGGCAGCGCGTAAAGAGGCCTATGCCCTGTATGACGAACTGTCCGCCGAGAATGCGACATTTAAAGACATCTACGAAGGTTGGCGGGCATTCAAGGCAGAGTCTGATCCCTGGTTCAGCACTGCTGAGACATCCTACGCCAGCTTCAATTTCAAGTCCTGATCACACGAAGTTGTACAAGAAAAGCCCCGTCTCTGTTGAGACGGGGCTTTTTATTTGACGCAGTGCGACTCCGATTCTAGTAAGACTGACCGACCCCCATGGTCAATAACCCGGTCACCAGTTGCGGATAGTAGAACAGCGCCAGCAAACCGATCAGCTGAATCACGATGAAGGGAATCGCCCCCCGATAGATATCCGCCGTCGCGACTGTTTTCGGCGCCACACCGCGCAGATAGAAGAGTGAGAAGCCGAACGGCGGCGTGAGGAACGAAGTCTGCAGGTTCATGCCGATCATGACACCAAACCAGACCAGGGCCATACGTCCGGGCTCATCGAATTCGGCGAACATCGGTGCCAGAATTCTGACCACCACCGGTGCCAGCAGGGGCACGATGATAAAGGCGATCTCAAAGAAATCGATAAAGAACCCCAACACAAACACCGCAAGGTTGACCAGGATCAGGAAACCGACGGCGCCACCGGGGAGTGTGGTGAGCAGTTCCTCCACCCACAGATCGCCATACAGGCCGCGGAACACCAGCGAGAATGCCTGGGAACCAACCAGGATGAACATCACCATACTGGTAAGCTTAGCCGTTTCCGTCATACTGTCCAGCACCGAACTGAGGGTCAGACGCCGTTTCAACACAGCCAGAATCATGGCACCGACCGCACCAAAGGCACCCGCCTCGGTCGGTGTCGCCCAACCGGCAAAGATACTCCCCAGCACCACCACAATCAGCGCCAGCGGCGGGATCATCACCAGGCCGATTTCGCGACTCAGCTTCTTGCCATCCAGGGCGCGTGCCTCTTTCGGCATGGCCGGCGCCAATTTGGGTCGGGTGACCGCTACCAGACCGACATAGCCCATATACATGGCCGAGAGCATCAGACCGGGAACCAGTGAACCGACAAACAGATCGCCCACCGGCGCACCCAACTGGTCGGCCAGCACAATCAGCACAATACTGGGGGGGATGACCTGACCCAGGGTACCTGAAGCGGAGATGATGCCGCAGGCCAGTGACTTGGAGTAGTTGTACTGCAGCATGATGGGCAGGGCAATCAGCCCCATCGCCACCACTGTGGCGCCGACCACACCGGTCGCTGCGGCCAGCAGGGTACCCACGATCACCACCGAGAAGCCAAGCCCGCCCCGCACCCGGCCGAAGGCGATACCCATGGTCTTCAGCAGATCCTCGGCCAAGCCGGTTCGTTCCAGCAGCATGCCCATCAGGATGAAAAACGGAACCGCCAGCAGGGTGTAGTTCTGCATCACCCCGAAGATGCGTTGCGACATGGCCTGGAGCAGTGCAAAGTCAAACAGCTCCATATTGATGCCAATGGCGGCAAAACCCAGGGCCGTGCCCCCCAGGGCAAAAGCCACCGGATAGCCCATAAAGATCAGCAGCAGCGCACCCCCGAACATGATCGGGCCTAACAGATCTGGGTTCATATCCCTTCCTCCTCATGTGCCGGACGGGGGAAGGGGATAAGCCCCTTGAGAAACGCGGTCTGCTTGATCAGTTCACTGAGACCCTGAAAGATCAGCAGGACAAAGGCGACGGGGATGGCAGTCTTGATCAGATAGCGTGGCAGTCCGCCCGGATCGGGCGAGGCTTCCAAAATAGCCCAGGAGTCAGCCGCGTAACTGTAACTGACCCAAACGATCAGGACCGACAGCGGGAGCAGAAACAGGCAGGTACCGAGAATATCAATCCACGCCTTGGCCCGTTCCGAGACCCGCGAATAGAGAATATCCACCCGCACGTGGGCCTGATGTTTCAACGCATAACCGGCACCCCACAGAAACACCAGGCTGAACATAAACCATTGCGCTTCGATATAGGCATTGGAACTCAAGTCCATACCGATGGTCTGGCTCAACTTGCGTGTGACAGCGTTGTAGACACCCAACAGCACCATGATCAGAACCAGCCAGGAGATCAGTCGGCCAACCCGTTCATTCACAGCATCGACCATGCCGGAAAAACGTAAAAGATTTTGCATAGAGTAAAACCCCTCGGGGCAATTATTATGGGATACTGCCGCTAAACCCTTGAACAATACAAGATTCAACGGCGGGAAACCACCTCCATGCAAACAACGCAAATGGCATGAAAACCCTCCAAAGACCACGCTTTATCTTCGCTGGGTTGTAAGTGAAAATTCCCTGGATAATCCTCGACCATCAGGTACATCGACACCATGAGCACAAATTACGGCACTGTAGAAAACACACTTCCTGAACTTAAAGGGCTGCTGGGCGAACGGCTCTCGACTGCACCGGCGGTCCGCGAGCATCATGGACATGATGAATCCGGCTTCAGGACCGTGCCACCGGATGCGGTGGCCTTTGCCCACAGTACGGAGGAGGTGAGTGAGATCCTGCAGATCTGCGCCCGCCACAAAGTGCCAGTGATCGCCTACGGCACCGGCACCGCCATTGAGGGGCACGTGCAGGCGTTGCATGGCGGAGTTTGTATCGACCTGAGCCAGATGGACCGGATTCTGGAAGTCAATCAGGAGGACATGGATTGCACAGTGCAAGCCGGCGTGACCCGGCGGCAACTGGAGAGTCATCTGCGCGATACCGGCCTGTTCTTTCCGGTTGATCCGGGCGCCGACGCCTCACTTGGTGGCATGGCGGCCACCAGCGCCTCCGGGACCAATGCGGTGCGCTACGGCACCATGAAAGAGAATGTGCTCTCCCTCAAGGTGGTGATGGCCGACGGGCGCATCATTCGAACCGGCACCCGGGCAAAAAAGTCCTCCGCCGGCTACGACCTGACCCACCTGTTTATTGGCTCGGAAGGCACCCTGGGGATCATTACCGAGGTAACCCTGCGATTGCACGGTCTGCAGGAGGCCATCTCTTCGGCAGTCTGCAGTTTCCCGAACGTGGATGACGCCGTCAACATGGTGATTCTCACCATCCAGTCGGGCATACCGGTCGCCCGCATCGAACTGCTCGATGGCTTGATGATGCAGGCCATCAATCGCTACTCGAACATGGATTACCCGGAGCAGCCCCACCTGTTCCTGGAGTTTCACGGCAGCGAAGCCGGCGTCAGGGAACAGGCCGGGGCAGTGCAGGACATCGCCAGTGAATTCAACGGCAGCGACTTTACCTGGACCACCCGCAACGAGGAGCGCAGCCGGTTGTGGAAGGCCCGCCATGACGCCTATCCGTCAGCGCTGCAACTACAGCCGGGCACCCGGGCCATCACCACCGACGTCTGTGTACCGATCTCCCGCCTGGCGGAGTGTATTCGCGAGACCCGCCAGGATATTGACCGGGCCAGTATGCCGATCGTGATGCTGGGCCACGTCGGAGACGGCAATTTCCATCTGGCCGTCCTGCCGCACCCGGACCGCCCCGAGGACATTGAGGAGGCGGAAGCACTGAATCACCGGCTGGTGCGCCGTGCCCTGGCGATGGACGGCACCTGCACCGGCGAGCACGGCATCGGGCAGGGCAAGATTCAGTTCCTTGAGGAGCAAAACGCGCAAGGGGTGGTGCTGATGCGCCAGATCAAACAGGCCCTGGACCCGGATAATCTGCTCAATCCGGGCAAAGTGCTGCGCATGGACTGAGCTGACTCATGGTTGAAAAGGTGTTCTGGCAAGACCCGTATCTGTCGCAACTGAAGGCAACGATTGCTACTGTCAGTGGCAACGATATTACCCTGGACCGCACCATCTTCTACGCCTTTTCCGGTGGCCAGGAGAGTGACCGGGGCAGTATTGGCAATTGCCCGGTTGTGGCCGCCGGCAAACAGGGCCACGAGATCATCTACACACTGGATGCGGGGCATTCGCTCAAGCCGGGTGACAGGGTAGTGGTCGAAATTGACTGGCCGCGCCGCTATCGACTGATGCGTCTGCACTTTGCCTGTGAACTGGTGCTGGAGCTGGTCTACCGGGCGCTGGCGGGGATTGAAAAAGTAGGCGCCCATATTGCCGAGGAGAAGGCGCGGATCGATTTCCTGTATAGCGAAAGCCTGAGCAGCCTGCTGCCGGAGCTGACGGCACAGGTCAATGCCATAGCCGCACAGGATTTAGTAATCACCAGCGACTACAGCGACCCGACTAAAGAGAAGCGATACTGGGCTATTGAGGGCTTTTCCCGCGTCCCCTGTGGAGGCACCCATTTGAAGCGGACCGGAGAGATCGGCGCCGTCACCCTGAAGCGCAAAAACCCCGGCAAAGGCAAAGAGCGTATCGAGATTCGGGTGGAGTGATACCAGCGATGCCAGCCGATCTTGGAATCTATCAGCCGCCACCGGACACCGGTCTCGACATCATCTACCAGGATGAGGCGTTGTTGATTCTGGACAAGCCCAGCGGCCTGCTCTCGGTGCCCGGCCGGGGTGAGGAAAAACAGGACTCGCTGGCCCTGCGGGTGCAGGCCAGGATTCCCGACGCCATGATCGTGCATCGTCTCGACATGGCTACCTCCGGCATCATGGTAATGGCGCGGGGCCGGGACATGCACCGCACCCTGAATCGCCTGTTCCAGCAGCGGGAGATCGGCAAACGCTATATCGCCGTCGTTGCCGGCCGGCTCGATCCGCCAGCCGGGACCATCCGGCTGCCGCTGATTACCGACTGGCCGAACCGGCCAAGGCAAAAAGTGGACCACGACATCGGCAAACCCTCTGTCACCCACTATCGGCTGTTGGGCTATCAGCCGGAAAACCACTGCAGCCGGGTGGAACTGATCCCGGAAACCGGCCGTTCACACCAGTTGCGGGTGCACATGCTCGCCATTGGTCATGTGATTGTTGGCGACAATCTGTATGCCAGCCCTCAATGCCGGCAACAATCACCGCGCCTGCTGCTGCATGCCTGTGAACTCTCCCTGCTTCACCCGCTCAGCGGGAAACCGATGCGGTTTCAATCCGAGCCACCGTTTTAGCCCGCCGGCACCGACCAAAGGTACCCGCGGTTGAAATCTCTGCCATAATTACTGGGGATAGCGTCGGCAGTTGACCGAATATCAGGCTGAAATAAAGGAATATGCATTCATGGCCGGACACACCTTATTGCTGTTGGAAGATGATGAGCCGTTAAGGGAATATTACAGTCTGTCGTTGCAAGCCCATCACTATGAAGTGATTCAGGCTGACAACAGCAAGGATATCCTGAAGCTGGTAGAGCACTACCACCCGGCGCTGATCATCACCGACCTGGTAATGCCGGATCACGACGGCCTGGAAGGGATCTTCAACCTGATCGGCATGTTCAACATCCCGGTGATCGTGCTCTCCGCCTACCCGGAGTTTATCCAACTCGCCAAACCAGTGGTAGCCACCACCTATGTCAAGCCGCTCTCCGCCGATGACCTGATTCGTGCCGTGGAGGAAATCCTTAACCCGCGGGTACAAGCGGCACGGAACGGAGAATAACCTTCAGGGCAGCGGGTCAGATCGACTGCAGATTGGCATAGGCAACCACCAGCCACTTGGCACCGGCCTGTTCGAAATTGACCTGGACCCGGGCACTGCCGCCCTGACCCTCGGCATTCAGCACCACCCCCTCGCCGAACTTGGGATGCAGCACCCGCTGGCCCAACTGGAAGCCGCAGGCGTCATCCGCAAAGCCGGTTGATGCACCACCATAAACCGGGCGGTTGACCTGAGGTCGGGAGCGGATCTCTCGTACCAGCTCACCGGGAATCTCCCGCAGGAAACGCGAGGGCAGGGGATAGGACTCACTGCCGTGCAATCGTCGACTCTCGGCATAGGTGAGGTAGAGCTGCTGCATGGCCCTGGTCATGCCCACGTAACAGAGCCGCCGCTCCTCCTCCAACCGTTCGGGATCTTCTGCCGACATGCTGTGGGGGAACAGCTTCTCCTCCACCCCGGCGATAAACACCAACGGGAACTCCAGCCCCTTGGCCGAGTGCAGGGTCATCAGTTGCACGCAGTCTTCAAACTGGTCACCCTGATTCTCGCCGGCCTCCAGCGCCGCATGGGAGAGAAACGCCGACAACGGGTCCAGCTCATCCTCATCCGCGGCAGTTTCATAGGTAAACTCCCGGGCTGCATTGACCAACTCCTCCAGGTTCTCTACCCGATCCTGTCCCTTGCCGTCACGGCTTTTGCGGAAATGCTCCGCCAGTCCGGCCACCGTGATCACCTGATCGGCCAACTCGTGCAGCGCCAGTCCCTGGGTGCCCACCCGTTGCTCGGCGATCAGTTCCAGAAAACCAGTTAGCGCGCTGGCCGCACGTTTGGCCATGGCGCCGCCCTGGACCAGCTCATGAGCGGCCTGCCACAAGGAGCAGCCGAAGTCGCGGGCATGGGCACGCACCGCATCCAGGGTGCGTGGACCAATACCACGGGGCGGCTGATTGACCGCCCGTTCAAACGACGGGTCTTCCTGGGGATTGGCCAACAGGCGCAGATAGGCGAGGGCATCCTTGATCTCGGCGCGCTCAAAGAAGCGCAGGCCGCCATAGACCCGGTAGGGCAGCTGGGCCTGGATCAGTGCCTCTTCAAACTGCCGCGACTGGGCGTTGGAGCGGTAGAGGATGGCACACTCATCCCGGCGGTGACCCTCCTCGGTAAAGTGACGAACGCGCTCCACCACAAAGCGCGCCTCATCCACCTCGTTGAAGGCGTTATAGAGCAGGATCGGCTCACCTTCACCGCCGTCGGTCCAGAGCTCCTTGCCCAACCGCGAGGGATTGTTGGCGATAACCGCATTGGCTGCCTTGAGAATGGTGGCGGTGGAGCGGTAGTTCTGCTCCAGCCGCAGCAGCGGTGCCGCGGGGAAATGCTTGCAAAAATCCCGGATATGCTCCACCCGGGCGCCGCGCCAGCCATAAATGGACTGGTCGTCGTCACCCACCGCGAACAGGTGGCTCTGTTCCCCGGCCAGCAGTCGCAGCCAGGCGTACTGTATGGTATTGGTGTCCTGGAACTCATCCACCAGGATATGTTGAAAGCGTTCGCGATAGTGGTGCAGGATATCCGCCCGATCGCGCAGCAGTTCATGGGCACGCAGCAGCAGCTCGGCAAAATCGACCACGCCGCCGCGTTCACAGGCAGCCTGATACTCACTGTAGATACGGATCATGGTGCGCTGGTAGGGATCGCCCCCATCATCCATGTGCTGAGGCCGCACCCCCTCATCCTTGCGCCCGTTGATAAACCACTGGGCCTGGCGTGGCGGCCAGCGCGCTTCATCCAGATCCATCGCCTTGAGCAGACGCTTGATCATACGGTACTGATCATCGGAATCGAGAATCTGGAAACTCTGCGGCAGACTGGCATCCTTCCAGTGGGCCCGCAGCAGCCGGTGGGCGAGGCCGTGAAAGGTGCCGACCCACATGCCACCCACCGGCTGGCCCAGCAGGGTTTCGATACGCCCCTTCATCTCCCGGGCCGCCTTGTTGGTAAAGGTGACCGCCAGGATGTTCCAGGGGGCCGCACCCACCACCTGCAGCAACCAGGCGATCCGGTGCACCAGCACCCGGGTCTTGCCGCTGCCGGCGCCGGCCAGCACCAGCATACCGCCCGGCGGGGCAGAGACCGCCTCGCGCTGGGCATCATTCAAACCTTCGAGAATATGTGATACGTCCATCGGATTATCTTAACAGTGGTTGACCGGGATCACGACCGCTTGTGTTGAGGCGAATAAGGGGGCAGGCAACTGATTTAGTTGACCGCTGTCATTCCCCTACTGATCCCCATGTTTTATAAAGAAGTCGAATGCAACGAAAGAGAACCAACCGGCCGTTGCATTCGGATTAACAATAAATCCCGCGTGCAGGGAATCACGCATCGGGGATCCGGGATGGAGGCTCACGGGCATTGATCGCGTCATGCCCGTTTTTTTTGGCTCTGACCCAACGACGATTAGGCTTGGCAATTTGCCCGGTAGGAGCGGCGCCCTCGCCGCGAATTCGGCCCGGGGCGGGCCTCCTACAGATCAAACCCACACCGGCGACCAGCCGTATCGGTAGGAGCGGCTTCAGCTGCGAATTTCCAGGGGTCGCCGCTACATCTCAACCACCACTCCATAACGCTCACGTAACAGCGGCTTCTCAATCTTGCCCGTGGCATTGCGCGGCACATTATCAAAATAGAAGCGTCTGGGTCGCTTGTATCGGGGCAACCGCTCCGCATAGGCCATCAACTCCTGCTCCGTCAGGGAACGCCCCTCCTTGAGCTGGATAATCGCCGTGACCAGCTCACCCAGACGCTGATCCGGGGTACCGATCACGGCAATATCCTGAATGCTCGGATGTTCAAGAAAATAGTGCTCCACCTCCAGCGGCGAGACATTCTCCCCACCGGTAATGATCAGATCTTTCTTACGATCCACCAGCCAGATGAAGCCCTCCGCATCCAGCCGGGCGATGTCGCCGGTATGCAGCCAACCGTCATGGATGGTCTCGGCGGTCGCTTGCGGATTACGATAGTAACCTTGCATCACTCCGGGACCTTTCACCAGCAGTTCACCGGCCTGTCCCGTCGGCAAACGATTGCCCTGCTGATCAACAATACGCGCCTCCCAGTCAAACCCGGGCTTGCCGATGGCGCCAATCTTGTGGCTGTTGCCGACCCCCAGATGGATACAACCGGGGCCGCTGCTCTCGGTCAGGCCGTAGTTGGTATCGTACTCGTGATGCGGAAACAGCTTGCGCCACGCCTTGATCAGATTGGGCGGCACCGGTTGGGCGCCGATATGCATCAGACGCCATTGATCCAGTCGGTAGCGACCAAAATCGATCTCCCCGTTCTCCCAGGCGATCAGGATGTCGTGAGCCCACGGCACCAGCAGCCAGACAATGGTCGCCTGCTCTGCGGAGACAGCTTCCAGAATCCATTCCGGCCGCGCGCCCTTCAGCAGCACCGCCCTGGCACCCACTACAAAATTGCCCAACCAGTGCATCTTGGCGCCGGTGTGATAGAGCGGCGGGATACAGAGAAAGTTGTCTTCGTGGGTCTGCCGATGGTGCTGGTTCTCCACATAACAGGCATGTTCCAGATTACGATGTGTCAGGCTCACCGCCTTGGGCAGGCCGGTGGTGCCGGAGGTGAAGTAGAGCGCGGCATTATCGGTGATTTCCAATGCGACGCCTGGCGGCTCGGCGGTCACCCCGCTGACAAAATCGGCATAACTCTCGGCAAACGCAGGGCAGTCACGGTCCGGTCCGATATAGACATAGTGCCGGATGGTTTGGTCCAGCGCCGGTTTCACCGCCGCTATGCGTTCAATAAATTCCGGCCCGAACAGCAACACGCGGGCTTCGGCAATCTCATTGCAGCGCTGGAGAATATCGGCTTCAAAGCGGAAGTTGAGTGGGGCGGCGATGGCGCCTGCCCGCAGTATGCCGAAATAACAGGGCAACCACTCGATGGAGTTCATCATCAGGTGCAACACCCGATCGCCCCGTTTCACGCCCTGTGCCATCAGCGCATTGGCGAAGCGGCTTGCCTCCCGGTCAAACGAGCGCCAGCTGATCTCCAGTCGGCGGTTGGCGGCAGGGTCGCGTTCCACCAGCGCAATCTCATCGGCATACATGCGTCCGTTGCGGGACAAAATCTCGGTAATCAACATCGCTGGGGCTGGCCTGTCACTCGGTTAACGGTGACCCCTGAAACAGCCCGCCAATTTTGGTGTGTTAACCAACGCATGTGGGCTGAAAACAGCACAGGTCTTGTAGGGTTAATCTATCACAGAAGCCAATGCCGATGTGCCCCTCAAATACCGCAACGGTTTACTCATCGGCCTTGAGGCCGAGCCTGACGGACTTGACCCTTTCCGACTACCAAACGGTCAAGCCCGGCAGACATCTAGGGCTCAATGGTGGCGATGGGACCCAGTGCCGCCTCGATCTCTATGAACAACGGCAGATCCGCCTCCGACAGATCGGCCATCGAGCCAAAACAGCGCATTCGCATCACATTGGGCTGCCGATCGGACGATAGCCAGATATCGTAATAACGCGCCACCAGCGGCTCACCACCATCAAAACCGACAAAAGAGACAAGGGACAGACCGGCCATCTGCAGATGGGGTTGGCCGACGATCTGGGTCTCACCCCACTGGACCTTCACCACAGAAAAATTGTCGGACACTATCTGCTGGGGCGCCTGTTTCAGTTCCCGCACCTCGAAACTGCAACTGGGCCAGTATTGATCCAGATCGGAAAAACCGGTCACCGCGCCGTGCTGGACAAACACCCGCGTATGTCCCGGCCGGACCTCCAGCGGCTGATTCAGGGTGATCTGACTGCCCACCGGAACCCGGTAATAGGGCGAGGCCGGATCTCGAACCGCCGATTGGGCACAGGCGGCCAGCAGGAACGGTGTTACAAGGATCAGGGTCCGTTTCATCAGAGTGTTCATTTTTCGCCTCACATGTTGGCTCTAACCCCATAGACAGGCCAGACTGGACAGGGTTTCATCCGATTATACGGCCCGATGCACGCAGCAGCCCATATCCGGGCGACCGCCCACGCCCGGGCAGGCAACACTCTCATGCGATTCCTCAACGGATAAGCCTTCCCGCCGGCAGCGCACCGACCCACTGCTGACCGGACCAGCAGAAATATATTCTATGCTTTACATACAGGGGCGGCCGCTACGCCGGAAACCGACAGACTCTCCCGGACGACCCTGCCGGCAGCCTGCAGATGAATAACAGAGGGACCCCGGTGATGAGCGAACTATTCGATCAGGTGGATGACCTGGGCCCGGCCAAGATCATTCATGTCTATGAACCGACCCATCAGCTTAAAGGCATCCTGGTGGTGGACAACGTGGCCTGCGGTCCGGCCATCGGCGGTCTGCGCATGGCGCCCGATGTGAGTACCCGGGAGTGCGCCCGGCTGGCCCGTGCCATGACCCTGAAAAATGCTGCCGCCGGGCTCTCTCACGGCGGCGCCAAATCGGTCCTGTTCGGTGATCCGAAGATGCCAAGGGAGCAGAAGGAGTCATTGATCCGCGCCTTCGCCTCTGCCCTGCGCGGCAATGATGAGTATATTTTCGGTCCCGACATGGGCACGGACGAGATCTGTATGGCCTGGATCCAGGATGAGCTGGACGGCCGCGCCGTCGGGCTGCCACAGGAACTTGGCGGCATTCCCCTGGATACGCTCGGCGCCACCGGCTGGGGGTTGAGTTGCGCCGTGGATGCCGCCAGAGAGTATGTGGACTTCACCCTGGACGGCGCCCGGTTGGTGATCCAGGGTTTCGGCTCGGTCGGTCGCCACGCCGCCCGTTTCCTGGTGGAGCAGGGCGCGGTGGTGGTGGCCGTGGCGGACTCCCGTGGTGCCGTCCACCAGCCCGGCGGGCTTGATCTGGAGAGGCTGATTGAACTGAAGAACGAGGGCCGTGCAGTCAACGAATATGCGCACGGGGAGAGACTGGAGCGCGATGCAGTGGTGGGTGTCGCCTGCGACATCTGGATACCGGCGGCACGCCCAGACGTGGTCCATGCCGGAAACGTCAAGCAGATGGATACCAGGCTGGTGGTGCAGGGTGCCAATATCCCCTTCACCCAAGAGGCGGAGTTGATCCTACATGAGCGGGGCATCCTGGTGATCCCGGACTTCATCGCCAATGCCGGCGGCGTCATCTGTGGCGCCATGGAGTATCGCCACATGAGCCAGGGTGCCGCATTTGAGGCCATTACAGAGAAAGTAAGCGCCAACACCACCGCAGTGCTGAAGCGCGCAACAGACCAGAAAATTCCGCCCCGGGAAGCGGCTGTGACGATGGCCGGTGAACGGGTCAAACGGGCCATGGCCACCCGACGCTGGGCCATTTTTTAGGCGCTGTTCCAGCGATGTGTCGATGTCGATCTGGCCCGGAGATTTGCCCAGGGAGGGGCTTATACTGCGAAGCACAGGGATGTGCGTGAGCGGATTTGCCCGGTAGAGCGGCGCCGTCCCTTTTGCAACAGAAAATGGGACGACGCCTCTACACACCTTTTGAATACCAGATTGTCGCGATCACTCAGCCGCCGTACGAATCACCGCCAGTTTGTCGGTGGCTGATTCCGGCAGCCAGATCTCCCCCTTGCGGCCGAGGATCTGCCGCACCATGGCATTGGGGCTCGGCAGCCGGACTAACTCAAACGCCTCTTTCCCGGGGTCGAAGCGTAGGATGGCATCCGCGCCAAAATCAGATATCCAGACCTTGTCCTCCTCATCCACATAGACCGCGTAGGCCTTGGGCCGGTTACCCGGCAGCGGCCACTCGGTCCAGCTTCCGGTCGTTGTGTGGTAGCGCCCGAGCCGGCCCGCGTTCCATTCGCTGACCCAGATGTGACCTTGCGAATCGCCCCAGACCCGCCGCGCTCCCTGGCGCGGCGTCGGCGGCTCTATCACCTGTGCCACCCCCGTATCAGGGTCAACCCGGGCGATGTGCGAACCGGCGAGCGAGGCGTAGTAGATGTTGCCGTCTCCTCCGGTACAGATGCCGTAGGGCCCGCGCCCGTGCGGCGCCTCGAATACCTTCATCTCACCACTGGCCGGGTCGAGGCGGCCGTAGTAGCCGGCCTGGCCGGTGAACCAGAGAATCCCCCGTGGATCGAAAGTAGCGGTATTCAGATTCATATAAGGTGTCCCGGGGGGCGGCGCGAAGCGTTGGACCCGATCGGTCTGGGGGTCGACCCGGACAACGGCATTGAGTCCCGAGTCGGTGATCCAGGGTGCCCCATCAGGGCCGACAATGACGCCATGAGGACTCGATCCATCACCCAGCGGGATGTGACGGATTGCTCCGCTGGCCGGGTCCAGCCAGCCCAGGGCGCCGGCGTGTTGAGCGGTGTACCAGACCCCGCCATCCGCCGCCGGGGCCACATCGTGCGGGTGATCGCCATCCGGCAGCACAAACTCTTCCACCTCCGCGCCGGCTGTCACCATCGCCAGCAGGATGAGCACCAGCAGCAGCGCTACCTTGATTGCTTGTCCCGGAATCATTGTCACACCTCCATTCGCACGACCCGATAATCTCTCCCAGAGTATAGGCCCCTCCCGCCGGTACCCGTCGCGAACAGATGGCGCGGCCGCTCCAGGCACACGACCTACTGGCTCTACACTGATGAACTGCTAGAGTTAATAGTTGTATTCTCACAGAGGTTTTTTCCCATGACACTGCTGATTGTCGGACTCGTACTTTTCTTCGCCAGCCATTCGATCTCGATAATCAACGAGCCCTGGCGCGACCGCATGGTCGCGCGACTGGGCGAGTTGGGTTGGCAGGGACTTTATGGCCTGGTGGCGTTGGCCGGGTTCGTGCTCATCGTCTGGGGCTATGGTGTGGCGCAGCAGACACCGGTGCCACTGTACACGCCACCGACCTGGGCCCGGTCGGCGAACCTGGTGCTGATGCTGCCGGTGTTCCCGCTGCTGGTTGCCACCTACTTTCCCGGGCGCATCCGCGCGGCCGTCAAACACCCCATGTTGCTGGCAACCCTGCTGTGGGCCCTGGCCCACCTGCTGGTCACTGGTACCCTGGCGAGCCTGCTGCTGTTCGGCAGTTTTCTACTCTGGGCATTTGCCGACCGGCTCTCCATGAGGCAGCGGGTACAGCGCCCGATCCAAGGTGCACCGGTGACCGCCTGGAATGATCTGATCGCCCTGCTGGGCGGTCTGGCACTCTACGTCGGTTTTCTGTTCTGGCTACACGGTTGGCTGTTCGGCGTCACGCCATTTATCCGACCGATCTGAGCCGGGCGGGTTAACCAGTCTGTAGCATGTGCTATACCTTCGGTTCCCGGCTTCTACTCATAACTACACCTGATTACCCACCAGACTCAGCCACGATCAGGTACGGGTCACCACCAAGGCGCCTGATGTAGGGTGGATAAGCCGGTAGGCGCATCCACCGGTTGCCACGGTGGATGCGCTGGCGCTTATCCACCCTACGGATTGGCTGCACTAATGAGGCATTTGCAATAACCCATCATTCGCTGACATGTTTTTTCCATATATGGCTGAGTTAGATGGGTAATCAGGTAACTACATAACTTGAACCTCTGGAAGTGGCGGCCAGTTGCCACTCGACATGCGCACGCGGGAGTCGGGGAGATAGAAAAAGAAGAATCCTGAAACAGACACTATCCGCCATTGAGGTAAAACCACAGCGGCACGGGAGCCACCGCCACAACCAACAGCAACAGATAACCCCAGTAGGGGACAATCCGGCTCATTCCCACCACCAGGCCGATTCCACCGCCACCACCTATCAGGGCATTTCCCGGCATATTCAGCACCACCGCTATTGTCAGATAGCGGTGATTGACCAGAAACAGCGCCAACTTGTCCGGCAGTTTATCTTGTAGCAACTTGAGCCGCTCAACCCGACTCAAGGGTTCCAGCTGCCGCACCAGGGCGTGTGCCCGGTCGAGGTGCAGCCACTGAAGAAATCGGCAGACCAACCCGGGGGAGATACGCTGCCCCGCCAAATAGCTGACCGACAGCGCCGCCAGGGTCGAGAGGTAAACCAGCACAGCCCCTTTACTGCCAAACAGCATCATCAGGCCGAGACCAATCTCGATCCCCGGCATGAAGGGTACCGCCATTAACAGGATATAGATCAGCACAATTCCCAGCATTAGCAGGTCCAGCATGGGCCCGTGTTGGGGAATAATCTGTTCATTGATCCGCAACTCCAGCCACTCACCAAGGAAGTGCAGTGCCACCAGCACCACCACAAGCAGGCTGATCTTGAGAATGCGTATCCGCCGGAGGGATCGGATCGATAGCTGATGTTCTGAGGCCATGCCATACCCGCGCATGCATGACAAAGCCGTCGCGGCCTTGTTCACCCTGAATGTACGGAGTTATTCCCTGAGTCTAGCAGTTCATGGCGGGTTGCCCGGTAATGAACGCGTAGGCAGCACCCGGCTGGGGGGTTTATCTGCAGAACATCAGAGGTCCCATTCGGCACTCAGGATAGCGCCGCCCGATGCGCATGGCAGCACCGTGAACATGCCACCCGACATCAGAATACGCTGGCGAGCGATCGACAGGTCGGGTTCCAGGGACTCGGTGGAGGACATGACGGGATCGGTAATCTCCAGCTGTAACATCTCAGCGGATTCCTTCAATACCAGTTGAATCGTTCGTGGTCCGTTGTACCGGGTCATCGCCGCCAGGGCCTCCTGCACAGCGCGGTAAACAACCACCCGGAGCTGCCTTGGAATCCTCTCCTCGTCGACGGTGGCCTGCGCCTCGACGGAAACCGCTGGATAGATCTCCGACAGCTGGCGCGCCAGCCAGCTGAGAGTGGCACCGATCCCCAGATCATCCAGGCTGGGCGGTCGCAACTGCATCGCCATGGTGCGCACCTCCTGAATGGTACCCTGTATCACCTCCACCAGCGACCCCAGACCCTTACCCCGCGCCTCGCCACCATTGGCCGCTGACTGCTCGGCGATTTCCAGATGAAACTTGATCGCTGACAAGGTCTGTGCAATGCCCTCGTGCAGTTCATATGCCACCCGCTTGCGCTCGGTCTCCTGTGCGTCGAGCAGCTGGGCGGAAAGCAGTTCCAGGGTTTTATTGCGTTCGGCAATGGTAAGTTGCTGGCGTTTGATAATGTGTCCGGCGCGATGCACCACAGTCAGCAACAGGGCGTACAGCAGCAAAAAGATAATCCCGGTACCAACAATAATCAGCAACTCCATGCGCGAGATTTCACGTACCAGTGGATTGACGTCGGTATAGATTTCAAACACGCCGAGCGCCGCGCCACCCTTGCCCACGGGCACGTAGGTCTGAATCAGATTGTCCTCTTCCGTTTCCTGGTCGAAGTAATTGAAGGTGTCGTGGTAGATCAGCTTGCTGGAAATCTTTCCATCCAGCGCCACCGCAAAGGCGGAATTGTCGCTCTGGTCATAGCCTATCTGGCTGCGTTTGGTGGAAAACACGACTGTACCAGTGTGGCTGTATACCTTGATGCGCACCACACCGGTGTCACGCAGAACCGCATTCAGCTCCACCTCCAGCGCGTCGATCTCGGCGTCGCTCACCTGCGACCCGCTATTGGCGCGGCGCAGGAACAGGGTCAGCTGTTCATGTACCGAGTTCAGTGCGCTCTGCGCCAGACCGATATTTTGCTGCTCCCCCAGCTTCACCAGTGCGTCGATGGCGGTCTGGCGGTACAGCAAGGTCACCAGCACGGCAGCGGCGATAATGCCAAGCAAACTGGCCACGGAAAAAAACGGTAGCAGTTTGAACGGTTGATGTTTAGGCATGTCATGTCTCCGTCGCGGTTAAATGAGGCGGAGTACACACCAACCTCTGCAGATCGTTAGCCAGCCTGGCTTCGCCGCTTCTCTCCCATCCTCGCAAGTTCCCCGTGTTTATCCTGCGGCCCTTGAGATTACGTTATCTATCTGCTTGGCAGATAAAGTCAATCTTACTTGTTGGCGACCTTGCCGAGTTAAATAATTTCCTGACTACCCACAAAGCTTAGCTAGTTTATAAAGCCGCGAATGAACGCGCGGAGTGGTGCAGGGATGCACCGTTTTCGGACCTAAGGATGGAATACACGCAAATAATAATAAAATCAGTTATCTGGTCATTCTGTAACAGAATACGTCTCTAGGAGGCTGTCGAATTTAACGCTATTTGGCTGCAAATCCCTGGATGACTATCAACTCAGCTTATCGATCTCGTTAAATAGGTCCACTATTCGCCTCGCTCGATAAACTGATTTGATTCGTCCCCACTCATTTTCGCTTCAAACGGGTAAACCCGACAGCCTCCTAGCCGAAAACGACCGGTGCCCGCCCGGTCAGGGAATGCGGTATTTACGCAATAACAGGATTCGCGTTCATTTGCGTCCATTCGCGGCTAATATTTTTCCTGACCATGGCTGAGCGATATAGGTAATCAGGAATAATCTCGCATGACCTGTTTTATCGGCCGGTGACCGACTAAATTTAGCTTACCGGTATTGAGGAAGAGAGGAGGGCACCCGCCTAAACGTTACCAATCGCAGTTTTTCGTACATTCTCCGGTGGCTGGACCCTCTGCAGAGTGGGTAAAGGGCGGGCTATGTCGCCTTACCTGGCGGCCAGCCACAACTCATAGGCGCGTGAGATCCGTGCGCCAAGTTCAGGGAGACTGAAATTCCGCGCCGCTTCCAGGTGCATCTGCCCTTCAATAAACAGCTTCAGCACCGGCAGGCTGAACACCCCCTGCTGGGCGCAGATCTCCGGACTCTGCTCACAATCGACATAGGCCAGCATAATCTCCGGAAACCGCTCGTCCACCAGTTGCTTGATCTTTGGCTTGATCGCCTGACAGATCCCACAACGGGGCCCACCAAACAGGACCAGCAAGGCACCGGTCTGTCTCTGCTGTTGAAATTTTTCAGGAGTGGAGAGGATTTTCATGAAGTGTAATACCTGCCCTTGGCATTCCCTTGACCATGTACCTGGAACAGCGGTGGGTGAATATAACTCTGTACCGATAGTATCCAAGAATAAATGGGGGGACCGTTTCTCTAGGGATACAGCTGTACAATACCACTCTTTCCGGAGAAATCACCAACCATCCAAATCTGCTCAAACGGGTGATTCACCGGCACATCAATACGATGTTGCAGCGCTGCTATATCATCCGAGCGCCATGCCGGATGGGCATTGCGGATAACCAACCACACCCGCCTGGTTTTATAGCGCTTGGTGGACTTGTTATTCAGGATACGGTTAAGTGCATTCAGCAGACGGTGATGAGGATCTGTTTCCTTTTCCAGGGTTCGCAGTTCCTGGCGGGTTTTTTCACTCAGATTCCGGCCCAGTATTTTCATGGCCTCCTGCTCGGTGCCATACAGATGGGCAATTTCGAGATCCAGTCGTTCACCTTCAAACTGACAGGATACATCCGGCTTTATCGGCCGGTTATGCCAGATGTGCCGAATCGGTTTTCCAGTGTCATGTTCATACCAGCGCATGAATAACTTAGCGGCCTGATGCTCTAATCGAATTTTTTCTTGTTTACTAGTTTCATTATCCAGCATGGTCTTAGTGGTGATCTTTTATACGTGTTTAGCGGGACGGAGTGTGGTACTTGATCCCGTCTGGATCTGTTTTTGTAAGACTCCCGGTTGAAGCGGTAGCCGGTCACTTAACACCCATATGAGTTCAGAGGCTTCCAACAAAATCCCTTATTCCATTCAAGAGCATCTGTGTGGCGAGTATGACCAGGATCATACCCATCAGGCGCTCCAACGCTCGCGCCCCCCGGGTGCCAATGACGGTCAGCAGATAGGGCGATGTCACCAGTAATATGGTCACCCCAAACCACGCAAGGAACAGTGCCATGCTCCATTCAACAATCCGATCCGGTTGATTGGAACTCAGGAGCAACAAAACCGCGATAGTCGACGGACCGGCAATCAGTGGAACCGCAAGTGGCACGATAAAAGGATCAGCATAATCTACCTCATCATCCCCTGCCTGACCCGGAAAGATCATCCGCAAGGAGATAATAAAGAGCAGAATGCCGCCCGCTATACTCAGCGACGGCTGGGTCAATCCCAGGAATCCGAGTATGGCGTTACCGGCAAGCAGAAAACCCAACAAGATAACCAGTGCAATCAGCAATTCCCGGGCCACCACTACGGTGCGGCGGCGACGGTCCAATTTCGACAGCACAGCATTAAACACCGGCACATTTCCCAGTGGGTCCATGATCAAAAAAAGCGTTACCGCTGCCGACGCGATGTCACTCCAATTCAAGATGAACCCCCTGTGCGTTATGGTTAGCGCCGAACTACTCAGCGGCACGAGAGAAGCAGACTTCGTTGCGTCTGATTTCACCCGTTTTCAATACTTGCAGTTACTCGGCACACGAACCAGTGACGGGAAAACTGTCATCTTGAAAGTGTTCCAATACCTTAATCCGATAAATAATGTTCGACCATGATTGATGCACGTCGCTACCCTTAGCACATCCTACATTTGTGTTTATCCGACTCCCTGAATCGGGCTGAGTTAAACGAGCAACCGGGCTGGGATTAGCTTGACCTCAGAAATGTCGATACCTTTTATGCGTTTCGACGCGGCACCCAGGTACAGGTTTCACCATTCGCTACCAGCGTATCTCCCACCCGCGCATCGGCGGCCAGATAGACGCGCTGCTTCTCATGATCAATACGAGTAACGGTCAGTTTTGCGGTCACCGTATCGCCAATATGGACGGGTTTAACAAAATTGATCTCCTGCCCCATGTAGGCGCACCCCGGACCGGGCAATCGGGTTCCGACCAGTGTCGACCAGAGGCTGGTCGTCAACATACCATGCACAATACGCTCTTTAAAACGTGTCCGTTCAGCAAACTCCTTATTCATGTGGAGCGGGTTATCATCACCAGACACGGCGCTAAACATCAGCACATCGGCCTCGGTAATGGTCTTTGAGACAATCGCCTCCATACCAACAGAGATATCCTCCATGTAGTAGCCGTGCAAATTTTCAAATACGTCATCTTTCATGGTGATTCGTTCCCGACTTGATCGACCGGTTTACCCGCATGACCTGTCGCTCCGTGTTGGACGCAACATGCCTCTGAGATGGTCAGCGCCTGGTTGCCATTGATTAATGAACGGACTTCACCAGCAAGTCCGAATCAAGATGATAGCGGAACAGTGCATGGCATGAAACGTTACGCCCGCCTTATTGTCAGCGTCACTGATAAACGACCCCCTGGCACCGGCTTCAGCCACCCCTCACTCAGGTCGAGTCATTCTTGCAAATGACCAAACAGCCGAGGGGTGGACCGATGTGTAACCGGGAGACGGGTATAGGATGTGGTGAGTGAAGCAAACCGCAGCATTGGTGCTTGATGCGCATCTCTGCGATCAGCACATCCTGCGCTCTTTTTTTTTGGCGCTAGACGACCGGTCTAATTGAGTGTAGCATTCGCCCATGATTACTGAACACACCGACGTACGGCAGCATATTATCGATACCGCCAATCCGATAATTCTCGGCAAGGGCTTTTCGGCGGTCGGCCTGAGCGAGCTGCTGGTGGCGGCAGAGGTGCCCAAGGGGTCGTTCTACCACTATTTCAAGTCCAAGGAGGCATTCGGCGAGGCCTTGCTGGAGAATTATTTTTCCGCCTACCAGGCACGCCTGTCGGGGCTCTTGAAGAACGGCAAGGGCAGTGCCGCCGAACGGTTAATGCAATACTGGCAGCTGTGGCTGGAGACTCAGACCCAGGACGGTACCGACGGCAAATGCCTGGCGGTGAAACTCGGCAGCGAGGTTTCCGACCTCTCGGAGCCCATGCGTATAGCCCTGGAGCGGGGCACCACCCGAATTATCGAACTGATTGCCGAGTGCATCCGGGAGGCGCAGGAAGATGGTTCACTCGCCGCCGACATCAAACCCACGGAGAGCGCGCTGACTCTCTACAACCTGTGGCTCGGGGCGACGGTTCTGACCAAGATCCGCCGCGACCCCATCGCTCTGGAAACAGCCATGGCGGCCACCCGGCGATTGCTCGAACTGACTTAAACTGCGATCCCGAGAAGGGGACCACTCCGTTCCAACCAGGTGCTACCGGATCCGGAATCTTTCAGTGGCACATTTTTTACCCAAACTATAGACGACCGGTCTAATAGAAGAGAGAGTCATGTTAAATTTTGAATTTTACAATCCCACAAAAATTGTCTTTGGCGATGCCACCATTGCCCGTCTGTCGGACCTCGTACCGCCCGATGCCCGCGTGCTGATTCTCTACGGTGGTAGCAGCGCCCAGAAAAACGGCACCCTGGATGAAGTCAAGGGCGCACTCGGGGAACAAACCGTCTACCAATTTGGCGGCATTGAACCCAACCCCTCCTACGAAACATTGATGGAGGCGGTTACGCTTATCCAGCGCGAAAAACTGGATTTCCTGCTCGCCGTTGGTGGCGGCTCGGTCATTGATGGAACCAAATTCGTTGCCGCGGCGGTTAACTTTCCCGGCGATCCATGGGACATACTGCTCACCCACGGCGAGACCGTGGAGAGCGCCTTGCCCTTCGGCAGCGTGTTGACCTTGCCCGCCACTGGCTCGGAAATGAACTGCGGTTCGGTCATTACGCGTCGCGAAACCCAGGCCAAGCTGGCTTTCCTGAGTCACCACGTGTTCCCACAATTTTCGATACTCGATCCGACCAGGACCTACACCCTGCCGCCTCGGCAGATTGCCAACGGCGTGGTCGATGCCTTTGTACATATCGTCGAGCAATACCTGACCTACCCGGTGGGTGGCCTGACCCAGGACCGATTTGCCGAGGGGCTGTTGCAGACATTGATTGAAGTCGGGCCACGGGCATTGGAAACACCGCAGGATGCAGAGGCACGGGCCAACCTGATGTGGGTCGCAACCCTGGCCCTGAACGGCCTGATCGGGGCCGGTGTGCCGCAGGACTGGGCCACTCACATGATCGGTCACGAACTGACCGCGCTCCACGGCATCGACCACGCGCGCACCCTGGCAATTGTCCTGCCGTCGTTACTCAATGTGCGCCGTGAAGAGAAGCGTGCCAAGCTGCTGCAATATGCCAGCCGCGTCTGGCAGATCAATGACGGTGACGAGACACAGCGCATCGACACGGCCATCCACCGCACAGTGGAGTTTTTCGAATCACTCGGTGTCAAGACCCGTCTCGCGGACTACGGTCTGGAACGTGACGCAATTGATACCGTCGTCGCCCAGTTGACGGCACACGACATGACCGCACTCGGCGAGCACGAGAACATCACCCCGGAAGTGAGCCGGGCCATTCTTGAAGGCGCTCTCTAAAATGGAGACTGGCATGAACCAAAACACTCTGCGGAATCGACAAGTACTGCTGAACTCGCGCCCGGTTGGCGCACCGGCTTCGGATAATTTTCGTCTGGTTGAGACAGCGATTCCGCAACCCGGGCAGGGCCAGATCCTGCTACGCACGCTGTATCTGTCACTCGACCCCTATATGCGGGGCCGCATGAGTGACGCACCCTCGTATGCGGCACCGGTGGGGATCGGCGAACCCATGGTAGGCGGCACCGTGTCGAGGGTTGAAGCGTCGCGACACCCGGACTTTCAGGCGGGTGACCTGGTGCTGGCCTATGCCGGGTGGCAGGACTATGCGCTCTCCGATGGCAGCGGGGTGATCAAACTCGATCCGGACATGGCGGAGCCGTCCATGGCGCTCGGCGTGCTCGGCATGCCGGGTTTCACCGCCTATATGGGGCTGCTCGATATCGGTCAGCCGAAATCGGCCGAGACAGTCGTGGTTGGGGCGGCAAGCGGTGCAGTGGGTGCGGTCGTGGGACAGATCGCCAGGCTCAAGGGGTGTCGCGTGGTCGGTATTGCCGGCGGCAGCGAAAAATGCCGCTACGTGGTCGACACGCTCGGCTTCGATGCCTGTATCGACCACCACAGCGCCAACCTGCCAGAGGCGTTGGCGGCCGCCTGTCCCCGGGGCATCGATGTCTATTTTGAAAGTGTAGGCGGGGCGGTTTTTGACGCCGTGCTGCCACTGCTCAATGTCAAGGCACGGATTCCGCTGTGCGGGTTGATCGCCCATTACAATGACACCCAATTGCCCGCCGGACCCGATCGTCTGAGTCTGCTCACCCGCACGCTGTTGGTCAAGCGCATCAAGTTGCAAGGTTTCATTATTTTTGATGATTATGGTGATCGCTATGACGAATTTTTCACCCAGATGAGCGCCTGGCTTGACGCCGGAGAAATCAAGTTCCGTGAAGACATTAGCGACGGACTGGAGAACGCGCCACAGGCCTTCATCAGGCTGCTTGAAGGGGGTAATTTTGGCAAGCTGCTGATCCGTGTCGCCCACACCTGATCGGGATTGGCCTTGTCGGGTTACACCTTCGGCTAACACGACCTACCATATTTACTGCCGTAGGTCGGATTAACGCAACGTAATCCGACGAAGTTGTTGCGAGAAGGGGCAAGGCTGACCCGAGGCGATCACCGATGGTGGGCTTTGCAGATTAGGGTAACCGGGGTTTATCGAGAGCGCTTATGAGTCATAGCGAAGTCCATCGGTCACATCGGGTAGGCTGGTTACGTGCAGCAGTGCTGGGGGCAAACGACGGCATCGTCTCTACCGCAAGTCTGATTATTGGCGTTGCGGCGGCCAGCACTACCCATGAAGGCATTCTTCTCGCGGGAGTTGCCGGTTTGGTCGCCGGCGCCATGTCTATGGCGGCTGGTGAGTACGTGTCCGTCAGCTCCCAGTCCGACACTGAAAAAGCTGATCTGGCCGTTGAGAAAAAATCACTCGAACAAAATGTTGAGTTTTAAAAAGACGAACTCGCAAAAATATATGAAGAGAGAGGGCTTGAATCAACCCTGGCGCGTCAGGTCGCTGAACAACTCATGGCACATGATGCCCTTGATGCGCACGCCCGAGATGAGATCGGCATCTCAACAGATGGTAACGCCCGGCCTGTTCAGGCGGCATTCTCTTCAGCAAGTACTTTTACAATTGGCGCCGCACTTCCCCTGATGGTGGCCTGGGCTATGCCTGGAAACCAGCTTATCCCTTCTGTTGCCGTGTTCTCGCTGATATTTCTCGCCCTGCTTGGCGGTATTGCCGCACGTATCGGAGGTGCCTCGATTGCAATCGGGGCAATCAGAGTGACCTTCTGGGGTACACTCGCAATGACACTAACCGCAGGGGTGGGCCGAATTTTCGGTGTGGCTGCATAGTGTGGCGCCTCTTCATTACGCCCATATTCCAGGGGCTCATCGGACGGGTGGGGCGTTTGACCCCGCAGTGCCCACACTACACGACAAACAAATCGCCGGCGCGCTTACTGTTTGCCCAGCAGAAGCTCCTTGGCTTGATTGATCTTCGACGCGAGATAGGTGGAGCCGCCACGATCAGGATGCAGCTTCTGCATCAGGCTGCGGTGCGCCGCCCGGATCTCCTCCTCGCCTGCGCCCTCTTCCAGTCCAAGAATTTCATACGCCTCGCGACGCGTCATCCCGTTGGAGGCCTCCGCCCCCTGGGAGTCCGCTTGCGGCTGTTGCCACTCATCGCCATGGACCCGGCCCAGATAGGCGCGCAGCAGTTGTGCGGACTCTTCATCTTGCTGAGTACATTCAGTCAACAGTTCCAGGAGTTGATCGAGCGTAAGCTGGTTCAAACTGTTGCCGGTAAAGGCACCTTCAAGCACCTTTCCGTTCATCTCACCCGTATCATGATCCAGGGTCATTCTTAAAAAGCGGGTTTCGACGATTGACTGCTGGCCGGCAGATGGCCCCTGGCCCGCCTGAGCGCCCTTGTACTGCCGGTAGATGCGCTGAAGAAAGGGCAGGTATCCCAGCAGCGACAACAGGCGCCGGGCAAACGGCAGCAGCGCCCCCACCAGTGCAAACACCCAGCTCAGACGGCCGGTTGCCGCCAGCCCGATGAACAGGATGCCGAGGGTCACCGCGGCCGCCTGCAGCCGGGTCTTGGGGGGTAGCTTGAAAAACCAGCGAAACGCGAGGTATAGACCGACCATCGCCGCCAGAATAATCAGAATACGCACGGGCACTTATACGCCTTGCTGCCGAAGGATATCCATGGGGAACTCAATTTAGTAAGGCGGTCCGCCGCCCTTTAGTCGAAATATTCTAACGATTGGTCAGGCAGAAAGCTTGTGCTTTCCACTGGCGTATGGAAGGTGGCCGGACAACTTGCAGGCATGAAGGCAGGGATACGCGCCTCGGCTAGCCCTTGTTGACCTGGCGGGTTAGTAACCTGGTCACTCCTCCGCGCGCCTTACTGAAGTTTTCCAACGCCCGACGCCCTCCCGCCACGTAGACGGCAACCGCACTCAACAGGTCACGGAGTTGTTGGGCGCTACTGGCGTCAAACGGACAATAGGCACCATCGGTCAGCCGGGCTATCTGTTTGAATGCGCGTTTCGCAGCCGCGTAATCCCCCTCCTGAAACAGGAACACAGGCACGTTATGCAGGCCCAGTTCACCTGCCAGTTGGCAAAGTTCATCAACCTCCTCTTCCAGGCAGTCTCCTACGAAAACCACTGCATCCACTTCTTTCTGCCTGGTTTCCGTGATGGCGTGCTGCAGAACCTTGCGTATCTGGGTGTGTCCCCCCAGACAGCGTACGGCCATCATGCGCTGCTGCAGATCCGTTTTATTGGACAACCAGTCACTGACGTTGAATTCATTGAATCCCCGGTAGTAGCACAACTGGATACTGAGACCGCCAAGCGCTGCGGTCTCTTCGAACATCTGGGCCTGTATATGGCAGGCCTGGTCCCAAGTGGGCTCCCGACTGGCCGTGGCATCCATGGCAAATATCAGCCGGCCGATCCGACTCGCCGGCTTGTGGATCGGCGTGGTGGCCACTTTCTTCAAAAATGCGTCAACCTCCGAACGGCTGGATGTTTTTACGAGCTTATCTTTTGCCATTACCCTCTCGGTGTGTCTGTACTCTACAACTGCTGCAGCACAATAAGATTATCATGATCGCCGGTGCCGGGTCTGTAGTGTCACTTTCTGTGTATGCATAAACCCTGCTCATCGTTGCCGGTCAAGCCTCTATTCAGGCTGCTTCGGTCGCTTCGAAGTGATCATTCTCCGGTCCTTGCCTGTAAGTTTGGCTGGGTTCCTCCACAGGTCAAGCAGATCATGCCGGCCAAGTGCCTTAACCGAAATCCGCTCAACCATATCGATACCGGCAATCCTCGCTTTAGTATCGGGAAGTGAGCCAACACCACGCCGCGGGTCAGCGCGATGGATATATTAAGCCTTGCGGTGGCGCATTTGGCAGGGCACGCAGAAAGATCTTTTCGCCCCCGCGCATCAGGCAGTTATTTTGTCTCCACTTCGGCCGCAGAATCGCTGCAACCTCGACAATAGTGTGACCACAGATGGCAGAGTCACACTCGATGATAATGGTTTCCGTCTTATCCGATCAAAACAATCCTCTGTCACTCACAACTGGTGTTTTTTATATACCCTGACCAGGTATTACTCGGGCACTTAAAATAAACCCTTTGCCTGTGTCGTTGGAGAAAGAATGACTATTTCTAAATTCAGAGCCTGTAAATTGGGTGAGTTGGCAAAGCCGACAGGTTTTTCCTGATGTGGGGATTCGTGCCTCATCCCAACCTACGGGATCTATGAACAGTGGCGTAAGCGGGAGTTGCACCGCCGGCGATACGTATATATTTTGGCTGACAGCGATATCCATACCGAGGGTGAGTCCAGCGGGCTGGCAGCCGACGCGTCTCCGAGCGGCCGCCAGCTGAATTATGGCCTGGATGCCCTTTACTGATTGCACAGCCTGGCCCAGGGGCGTGATACGATTATCAGAGCAGAATTATCCGGCGCAGAAATACGACTTGCGCAAGTAATCGGTAATAATATCGATGACATTCGAACTACCGGAAACCTCTATGGCAAGCTGTCGGTGTTGGTGAGGGGTCACGCGGAGGCTATTCTCCACATCAGCCACACATCATGGCTATATTTTGGGCTTAACTGGCATGATGAGGGTGGAAAGAACCAGCCTGGTTATTATGGGCTGCCCAATATCCACCACCTGGACGTACTGAACGAATTTCCGGATATGGCCAACCGCACGATGCCGTGGCATCACGATTATTTCCAGACCCCGGATCTGGTCTGGGAATGTTTGATCAGCGGCACCCGGCCGTCGTGCCCCGGGATGACATCATTATACCGCTGGTTGAAGCCAATCTGCCGGCTGTCACGCCACAGCCCGCAGAGAAAGACCGCATTCTTTTAATTGATGGTCAGGTACCTATTCCCGAGTGATAACCGTTCCGCCATCATTTGCGCCCCGTATAGAGGGCTATACTTCTACCATTGCCCCCGGTGTGGCCGGGTGCCAGGACTTTCACGATGAATGACACTGAGCCCGGCGCTACGCGCGACGTGACACAACTGTTTGGAGAAAAAAACAAAAATGGTTTGACCCAGGAGCTTATCGAAGCGGTGTTTCCGATTTTTGAAGAAGCCAGCGCTGGTGCTATTGCCGTGGACCGTGGAGCCCGGATTACCTGGATCAACAACAGCTATTCGCAACTCCTGGGCCTGAAAGACCCAGCCAGCGCCATTGGTCGGCCGATACGCCAGGTGATTCCGCAAACCCGTATGCCCGAGGTGGTGGAAACAGGCAAGCCCCTGTTACTGGATATCATGGAACACCAGCAACAACAGCTCGTGGTCACCCGGCTTCCCTTTTACGACGAAACCGGGGAAATAGTCGGTGCGGTGGCGTTTGTGCTCTACGATGACTTACAACCGCTCACTCCCCTGGTCAGCAAGTACCGGCGTCTGCATCAGGACCTGGCAGCGGCCCGCAAAGCCCTCGCCAGCAGGAAAGCCCGGAGCACCCGCTACAGCCTGGGTGATTTTGTAGGTGCAAGCCAGGCAGCACTTGAGGTCAAGCATCGGGCACGCCTTGCGGCGGCGCGTCAGATGGCAGTGTTGCTACTGGGGGAAACCGGCACTGGCAAGGAGTTGTTGGCCCAGGCGATTCACTCAATTTCCGGCCGGGCGGACAAACCATTCGTTGGTGTGAACGTGGCAGCCATTCCCGATAATCTCCTGGAGGCGGAGTTCTTTGGCGTCGCACCCGGGGCCTATACCGGCGCTGACCGACGACTACGGGAGGGCAAGTTCCAGCTCGCCAACGGCGGCACCCTGTTTCTGGACGAAGTTGGCGACATGCCGCTGCCGCTACAGGCCAAGCTGTTGCGGGCCTTACAGGAAGGGGAAGTAGAACCCCTAGGCTCCAACAAGGTCAGTACCGTGGACGTTCGGGTAATTGCCGCCACCAGCCGCAACCTGTCAGCCATGATTACTGAAGGCAGTTTCCGGTCAGACCTTTATTACCGCCTGAACGTACTGGAAATCCCCATCCCACCCCTGCGTGACCGGTTGGTGGATCTCGGATTGCTGTGCGAAACCTTACTCTGGGAAATCAGTGAAGGGCTTGATGTGCGCGCCGAGATCACAGATGCCGGAGTATCTGCGCTGGCCAGCTATGATTGGCCAGGGAATGTTCGGGAACTGCGTAATGTGCTGGAGCGGGCGCTGACCATGAATGAGGACGGCGGCGTGCTGGATGCGGATGCCATGTTCAGGGTGTTGCCCCGTAGCGGGACGCGTCCGACACTATTGATAGCGCCACGCCCAATCAGACCCCTGGCCGAAACACTGGCGGAAGCCGAGGCACGAGCGCTGGAGGAGGCTCTGGTGGCGAGCAGAGGCAATCGCACCCAGGCCGCACGGTTGTTGGGTATCTCCCGTTCAGTGTTCTATGAAAAACTTGCCAAGATGTCCTGATTACAGGACAGATGTCTTGATATACGGACAGTTATCTGTGGCCTCCGCCCATTGCCGTCCTGATTTCCGGACAATTCGGGGCACTCTGGAATAATTGTATTTATTTATCTTCATGATAAATATAAGAATTTTTTTCTGGCACACTCTTTGCAGATCCTTGGGTTGCAGCACATCTGAACGACGCAGGCACTAAGACCGGCGCTTATTGCTGGACCCAGGAATATCCATGTCAGTCTGTTTCCTGCGTTGTTTGACTATACTCACACAAGGCCTGCCCGGTTTTTTTTACCGCCGGCCCAAATAGAACAATAAAACCTTAGGAGACTTGCCAATGAAACTTTTTAAGACCCTCACGGGGGTTGCCGGTGCGATTGCCCTGACAGCGGGTTCGGCTTTCGCGGATGACCTTCGCTGGAAAATGCCGGTCGCTTTCGCCACCAATCTGCCTGGTCTCGGCTCTCCCGCCGCCTGGGTTGCTGACAACCTGACCACCGCATCAGATGGCAGTATTCAGGTTCGAGTGTATGAGCCGGGTAAGCTGCTGCCACCGTTTGAGATCCTTCAATCTGTTTCTGACGGCAAGGTGGCTGCCGGCTATACCTGGATCGGGTATGACCAGGGCAAGGTACCGGCTGTTCCCCTGTTTGCGGCCGTGCCCTTCGGCATGAAGCCCTGGCCTTACATCGGCTGGTACTACTATGGTGGCGGCCATGAAATGCTCCAGGAAATATACGCCAACAAGGGCTTCAAGGTGCATGCGCAGCTTTGCGGCATCATCGGACCGGAAACCGCCGGCTGGTACAAAGATAAGATTGATTCTCTGGATGACTACAAGGGTCTGAAGATCCGTTTTGCGGGCCTTGGTGGCAAAGTGATGGAAAAACTGGGTGCTTCAGTCACCATGCTGCCTGGTGGCGAGCTGTACCAGGCCCTGGAGAAAGGCACCATCGACGCCACCGAGTTCTCCATGCCGGCAATCGATCAGCTTCTTGGTTTCGATCAGGTGGCCAAGTACAACCTCTTCCCTGGCTGGCACCAGCAGTTCACCGCCCAGTATATGCTGATCAACAAGGATGAGTGGGCAAGGGCGACCAAAGCCCAGAAAGCACTGGTTGAAGCCTCATGTACCGCAGCAACCACCCGCGGCTTGGCCGAGGGCGAGTACAAGAATGGCGCTGTTCTGGCGGGCTTCCAGAAAAAGGGGGTTCAGGCTGACCAGATCCCCCGTGAGGTTCTGCTCGAGCTGAAATCGGTGACCGAGGAGGTAATGGAAGAAGAAGCCGCCAAGGATGCCGATTTCAAACGGGCTTACGAGAGCCAGCGGGAGTTCATGAAGACTTACAAGATCTGGGATGAGCGCGCCTACCTCCCGGCGGATCTGTAAGACGGCCTGATCTGATCTCACTGCACCGGATAAGTGTCTGGTGTTCTTCGACCAGCGGATGGCCCCTCGGGGCCATCCTTGTTTCGCAGAGCTTACCCTCTGAGCGAGGTACTCTTCCATGACGGTGTCTGATAAAGACTCACCGCAGAATACTCATACGTTGGTGCCCGACGCAGGCGAATTTCTTCATCACCACACCGAGCTACCCACGACCCGTATCAGCCAGTGGCTTGACGGGGTAATTTCGGTCATTGGCAAGGGGGCATCCTGGCTTTGGGTTGTTGTGACCGGAGTGATTATCTGGGCGGTCATCGGTCGTTATGCATTTGATCACGGCTCGGTGTTGCTGGAAGAGGTTCAGTGGCATCTGGCCGGGATTGGCTGGTTGCTGGGCCTGGCTTACACCCTGGTGGTTGACGACCACGTGCGGGTGGATGTGATCCATGAGCGCCTCTCCCTGAAAGCCCAGGCCTGGGTTGAATTACTGGGGTTGTTGTTTCTGCTGCTCCCATTTCTTGGCCTCGCTGTATACGAGATGGTGCCCTATGCCGTCAGTTCCTGGGAAGTGAATGAAACCAGTCAGGCACCGGCTGGCCTGTCTCATCGCTGGGTGCTCAAAGGTATTCTGGCGTTTTCATTTGCACTGATTATAGTGGCAGCAGTTTCCCGTCTGCTCAAAGTAACGGCACTGCTGTTCGGCTTTCCGCGACCAATCCGGAACAAACCCGAGAATAACAAGAAAGAGGATGTGTCCTGATGGAGCTCGAAATTCTGTTTGTAATCGGCATGTTCCTGACGTTTGGGGTATTGCTGATGAGCGGTTACCCGGTGGCGTGGGTGCTTGGCGGCACTGCGGTTGTCTGGACCGTGATCGGTGTTGTGGCGGTTGAGAATTTTGGTGCCAATCTCTGGTTTGATTATTCTTCATCCATGGGGCTGGTGCCCGAACGGGTGTGGGGGATCATTGAGAGCGAGACCCTGGTGGCGCTGCCCATGTTTGTCTTCATGGGCATTATGCTGGATCAGTCCGGGGTCGCCGAGCGCCTGATGAAAAGCATGGTACAACTGTTTGGCGCCGTACGCGGTGGATTTGCCGTCACTGTCATCGTGATTGGTGTGCTGCTGGCAGCAACCACCGGCATCATCGGCGCCTCGGTCGTGTTGTTGGGCATGCTGTCGCTACCGGTGATGATGGAGAACAAGTACGACAAGGGTTTTGCCGTAGGCACCGCCTGTGCTACCGGAACTCTGGGCATCCTGATTCCACCCTCCATCATGCTGGTATTGATGGCAGATCGTCTGGCGGTCCCTGAAGCTTCGGTAGGTGATCTGTTCATGGGCGCATTCTTGCCCGGCCTTATGTTGGGTGCCATGTATGTAACCTATGCGATGATCAGGCCGTTGCTGCAGCCGCATATTGCGCCGGTGCCCGCCGGGGTTGGCAAAGTTAGCTGGAGTGTGGTCTGGGATGTAGTCAAGGCAGTCATTCCGACGGCGGCACTTATCCTCGGTGTACTGGGTTCAATTTTCGCCGGTATAGCGACGCCTACAGAAGCCTCCGGGGTTGGTGCCCTGGGTGCGATTGTACTGGCGCTGATGTCTGGCCGGTTGAGCCTGAAAGTTCTCAACTCTTCACTCCAGCAAACGACACGGACGGCGGCATTTATTTTTGCCATTTTCCTGGGTGCCACCGCGTTTTCGGTGGTTCTGCGAGGCCTGGGCGGCGACAGGGTTATCGAGGAGGCCCTGCTGGGCTTGCCTTTTGGGCCTTACGGGATAGTACTAACCATCCTGTTCGGAGTATTCCTACTCGGTTTTTTTCTGGACTGGGTCGAGATCACCCTCATTATCCTGCCACTGATTGCACCGGTGGTGCAGCAGCTGGGCTTCGATCTGGTGTGGTTCACCATCCTGTTCGCCATGTGCCTGCAGACATCTTTCCTGACGCCACCGGTAGGGTTTGCGCTGTTCTACATCAAGGGTGTCGCCCCCCCCGAAATCAAGGTCACTGACATCTACCGTGGCGTCGTACCATTCATCATTATCCAACTGATAGCACTCGCTATCGTTTTCCTGGTGCCGGAAATTGCCACTTGGCTACCCGGCGTAGCTTACGATTAAGGAGACAATAACCATGCGTCTGGAAAACCGGATTGCCCTGATCACCGGGGCGGGGCGTGGTATCGGCCGGGCGATAGCCGAGCACTATGGCCGTGAAGGCGCCCGGGTGGCGGTGGCCGATCTTACTTTAGAGCATGCACAAGCAGCCGTTGAGGCCATTGAGAAGGCGGGCGGCACGGCAATGCCCCTGGCCATGGATGTGACTGATGAGCAAGCAGTGGACGGAGGTGTCGCCGCCATTGTAAAAAAATGGGGTGGTCTGGATATCGCCTTGGCCAATGCCGGCATCCAGCACATTGATCCGGTGCATAAACTGGCGTTTGCTGACTGGCGCCGGGTCATGAACGTACACCTTGATGGTGCGTTTCTGGTTACCCGGGCGGCACTTAGGCAGATGTACGCCAGCGGTGGTGGCATCATGCTCTATATGGGGTCCGTGCATTCTCTGGAGGCTTCGCCCCTGAAAGCCCCTTACATCGCTGCCAAGCACGGCATGCTGGGGCTGTGTCGCGCGGTGGCCAAGGAAGGCGCCGAGCATGGCGTGCGCAGCAACATAATCTGCCCCGGTTTTGTAAGAACCCCGCTGGTGGACAAGCAGATTCCCGAGCAGGCAAAGGAGCTGGGTCTCTCCGAGGAACAGGTGATCAGCAGGGTAATGCTGAAAAACACTGTGGACGGTGAGTTCACGACTCTGGAAGATGTTTCCGAACTGGCCGTGCACCTGGCAGCCTTCCCCTCGGCCGCTCTCACCGGTCAATCCATTGTTGTCAGCCACGGCTGGCACATGCAGTAGGTGACGGATGCGCGTTCCGGTACCATCATCCGTGGTCAGGTCCCCCTCGGCGGAGACACTGAAGCGTACCCGCATGGGCCACTGCAAATCCTGGCTGGAAGATCAGAAGCTTGGCCCCTTTGCCGATTATCAAGCGCTGCACCAGTGGTTCATTGATGATCCGGAAACCTTCTGGGAAAAGTGTGGGACTATTGCGGTCTGGTTTGCGAGACACCGGCCAGAAAAGCGCTCGACACGCGGGATATGCCAGGCGTCGAGTGGTTTCCGGTCATGAAACTGCACTTTGTCGCCGAACGGTTACGACTGGCAGGGGGGGTGATCATGCCGGTCACCAGGCAATGGTGGCCTATTGTGAAACCCGCCCGGTTCTGCGCCGTAGCTACGGGGAACTGAAAGCCGATGGGGGTGCGCTTGCACAGCAAAGGCATCGACAAGGGTGACCGGGTAGCCGGTGTGGTCACCAACCCTATGAGGCCCCCGTAGGCATATTGACAGCAAACAGCCCCGGAGCCATCTGGAGTGTCGCTTCACCGGACTTCTGTATTGGTGCCATTCTTAACCGGCTTGGCCAAATCGAACCGTCTGCGTGAATTGCCCACGGTTTGGTGGATGAAGGCCTTTGTGCGAAATCTAACAAAACCCGCTTGCTAGCAGGTATCCGGCATGAAAACACCACGAAGTCAGCATATGAAAAAACAATAATCAAGGCCGGTAACTACTTGTGAACCTGCGAGATAACTCCAACTCTCTGCCAACACAGGAGGATTTCAAGTCTCAAAACCAAACTACTTAACATCCAATCAAACATTTCAAGTTCTCGTTTTCTCTCCCGATTCCCCCACTTTTCAAGCACTTTTGGCACTCCTGAGGGCTCCCCTGGTCTAAAAACTTGCGCAAGGGGATTTACATCACCATGGGTGTGCATGTAATGAAGAGACTGCTGGGTGTCCTATTAGCGGCGGTAATGCTGTTATTTCCTTATGTGGCTTATGCTGAATACGAAACGCAAGCTCGCCAAGCTTCCCCGATTCACCCAACCCTGGTTCACGAAGGTGAATTTGCCATACCGCTGGTTGAAGCGCTCGAGATGGGGGTGGTCGAGAGTGAAGAAGAGGCTGTGCATCGGCTGATTGACGCAGACATTGAACCCACGAATGGTTGGATAGCTGATTATCCCATGACACCGCAGATTGTTGGAGAACTGGCAACTGCGATAGCCGCCGCCGCAGAATCCAACAAAATGGAAATGAGCCGCGAAGCAGCCCTTGAGGCATTCAACATTCTTGTATTGGAATTTGGCCTTTCCATTCCGGGTGATTTAGGCCCCGAGTATGCTGACGGTTCGCCCGTTATTGATTCGCCCAAGTGTGAATATGAGGCCATCAAACATTACTACGATGAATACGGCCCGCCCGTATTAACCTACTGTCGCCCACCGTACCGATATGACTCAATGTACCGATGGGTGCCTTATGATAGTTGGTGGTACGGATATCGTTATCCCGGATACTATTTCCTGCATAGCTTCCACTACACCATACGCATTGGGCATCATCGCCACCGTAATCAACAGGGACATCAACACAGACCGCACAACAATATACATCATCACAAAACGCCTGTGAAAAGCGATCATCCAAGGCGTATATCCAAAGGGCTTGAGCATGGAAAAGGAGCCATTAATAAAGGACATGTACCTGCTACACGCAAAGCAGATCGGAAAAATCGAATTCACCGCGACTTCAGGCCCAAGAACAGACACGATAGAAAGCTGGGTACAACGTACAAAAATGAAGCCCGCAAGAATGCTCTGATAAGGCATGACCCCATTTCGCCTACAGTAAAAAAGAGAGGTCGTGCCTCCCGGGATTTCAGCGCTAGCAATTCACACAATAGAAAGCTAAAAACCATTCAAAAAAGAGAAGCCAGACGATTACAAAATCGACAAAATGGCGCTTTGAAAAAGCCATCCAGAACTTTCAAGGCAGAAAGAAATATAAATAGTGCCCGAGAGAGAACCGCATATAAAAAGAAACACCATCAGCGGCGTGATCTTGGACGAACTCGATTAGGTAAGTCTGGGCAGATAATCAGTCATAAAAAGGGCAGCGCATCTGTACAATCCTTCCAAAAAAACAAAAGGGGATCATTCGGGAAATTCTCGGGGGAAAACCAGCATTCGAGGACCGACATGAAGAGATCTTTTCACAAGAAACGAGGACCAAGTATAAAAAATGGCAACGTCAGACGTCACGCCAAAAGTAGGTAGCACTATACTCTTTATCTGTAGTGCCCAGAGTTGACTATGCAGATTGTGTCAGATTAACGGGGCCGCATTGCAATCTGTATAGCGGAAGTTCAGGATTAACGTAAGCGATCAATAAACCCCATCTATTCCCCTGAACGGCCTGCTTCTATGCTGTGACCATCAAATCCATGTGGAGAGTATGATGGCCAATGAAAAGAAGGCCGCCTTTTGGAAAAAACATCTATCGGGTTGGCGGCAAAGTGACCTCAGTCAGAAGGCCTATTGTGAAAAGCATAATCTGAAGTTTGCCACTTTCGGTTACTGGCGCAAACGCCTAGCCACCTCGGATTAACTACGTCACCACAGGTGCGATTGACCTACTGGACATAACGCTTCATTAACATACGATCCATTCGCTGTTTGAGGCATCAGAAGCCAAATGGACATGATCAGTCATCAATAGATAGGTGTGGATGGCACAGTCACTCTTCCAGGCGTGTCGATTCAACCAATCAAGATAGAATCGAAAATCGTCGCCGACAGGGAAACGGGCTTGGCAATGGGATTTCCACGTTGAATCAAATGTAGTGGCACTCAATGAAGGGAGCTGGTGGTTGTCTTGGCATAAGATGATGGTTAGTCATCGGCAACTCTAACATGCAAACCGTGGTCTGTCCGTTATTGTCAAATTGAACATTGGAGCATTACCAAGTGCGCCCATGATTAGAAACAGGGTTACGGCGGCGGCGATGTCAGTCCGGTTCACGTTATCGTCTGGATTAGTGGTGGCAGGCAGGGTATAGCTTAGGGAGGTACAGGTAGCTTTTCTTACTCCAGTTCTCTGAGGATTACCCGATGTCGGCAAACCGCCGAATTATCAAAGCTCCGTTTATAGACCTCTGTCCGATCATATCTGTATTCCGCCGTTGACTGGCCGACCGCCCGGCAGTCATCTGGCCAGCTATGACACGCTTTTTCAGCATCCGGTCAGATCCACTGGATGCTGTCGATCCTTTGGTATTCATTCCTCCCTGATCATCATCTGTTCGATTGAAGCCAGGGGGTACTGGGTAATGAGCAGGTCCTCCAGCATGTTGCGTTGCCGTTGGTTCAGTATCTGTCGTTCACGCATCAACTGGTCTATAACCACATGTTGTTGTATCGATTGTTGCTCGGCTATCTCATCGCGCAGGGACTCAATTTCGGCAATATCCGGGTCATCAGAAAATATCTCGCGTATCATCAGTTCGCGATTGTTCCTGATAATTGTCCATGAGTTTTTCAGTTCGCTTAGAAATACCTGTTCATTACCTCTCCATTGAGAAAACTGTCGCTGGTCGAGTTCAAGGTGGTTAGCCAAGGCAGTATGCCCGTGCTGTATTGCCTTTGCACCAAACAAGTCACCCGCCGTTCGGCCAACAACTGATGCAATGACCCCAACATTGATAAACAGTGACAGTACCAAGATCACCGGCATTATATAACGCTTGATCATATGCGCTTTCCTATAAAACATGTGGCATGTTCCAGGTTGATGCTTCCAGGCGGGATGAAAGAGAACGGCGCCATTTGTGCTGCCTGTGTAAACGTGAGATCGACCTTTACTTCGTCAACTACAATATGATTTCCCAGATTGATACCGACAACAAGAGCAAATGATGCGGCCAGCCCATAGGATAAGAACCGACCATTTAGCCAATTTCCGGGCCGCCGTAGACCAGGTTTCGTATTTAACCGTTCTTGAATCTCCGGAATAATGTTTATGCCAATAGATTCTGCCTGCATGGCGGAAAACTCATTGCTCAATTGAACAAGCCGATCATGGTGTCGCCTGCAATATACGCATTCTGCCACGTGGTTGCTGATCGCCTCCAGCTCACTCCCGCTCATTTCATGATCCACATAGGCAGAAAGTGTCTCAAAATCCGGGCAACTGTTTCTGTTCATTGGTTACTCTCTACATCATCTATCTGATCAAGTCCGGATACCAGGCCGTATCGTGCTCTCGCGATCCGGGATTTTACCGTTCCTTCGCTAATGTCCAACGCCTGCGCAATATCCACATAAGACATTCCCTCCAATTCGCGTAGTAGCAGGGCCTGCCGAAAAATCGGAGGGATCTGTTGAATCAGTTTGATCATAGTAGTGCATCGTGCCGATGACATGTACTGGCGCTCTGGATCCATGGCATCGATCAAAGTGTGGTTAAGGCTTTCAATCGGTACTTGAGTATACAACTTGTTTCTTCGCAGATAATCTATGGCGGAATTACTCGCTATTCTAAACAGCCATGTTCTAAAAAGGGCATTTGGCTGCCACTTCTCCAGGTTTCTATATGCGCTTATAAATGTTGTCTGGCATATATCCATAGCGTCATCCGGGCAGCTGATCATTCGTAATACATAAGTGTATATCCGGTTTTGATACCGCCGCATTAACTCTGGAAATGCAGCGCTGTTACCCGCTTTCAAAAAGGCAACACAATCTTCATCGGAAAATTGCCGCAAATCGTCTGCCTGCCCCGGAATATGGTGTTCTATAGCAATCACCGTTACCAAATATGTATTGTTATTGCCTCTTCCAGTGAGCCTTTAATCCGTTAACACTCTAACGAGCCGTCCTCCATAAAGTTCCCGCTCTCCAGTCAAAAAGGGTGCCCGGCCTCAAAAATCGGTATTTAGTCTCTTGCAGCATTCAATCCAATGATAAACGGATGCCGCACATTCTCTAGTGTCTCCAAACTGACCTGGGTAAGGCAACAATTCGTTTCCGCCCTTTCTAAAACAGCCCGCTTAGCCTGATATTTATCATTAGGTGCGGTGCAAGTATCCCTATCCAATGAACGATCCGGCGTCATGTCCTGGTTTACGATACCGTCACCAATGCGTTGTTGGAAAGGCTAAGTGGGATTGGTGCTTCAGTCTCTCTAAATTACGCGGTTCCAAAACGCTTTCCTGGAGTTTTGGTAATGCGTATCGGCAGCCAACTGACAATTATCAATATATCTTGGCTGTTTATGCACGGCGACAAATGGTCCGATGCAATGGAAGTGTTAAGAAGTTTTGTCTGATCTGATTTCAACTACGCTCGCTACAACCAGAGTTAATTTTTTAAAAAGAAACGGTTAGTAATAAATGTGTTTGTATTCCAAACTACGGGAAACACAAAACCATTCACCCGGATAAATATTGGAGGAACTTTTCTTAATCCTGCTCGTTTCAGTTACTACCACCCCATCAGAGGGTAGGAATAACTAAAAAGGAGGCGTGATGAAAAAAGTCCCAAAAATAATAACAGGGGGAATTGCGGCACTACTGTTCTCGCAAGGCAGTTTCGCTGCGAACTGGATTGCTATACAAGGTACCGAGCCAGAAAAAGTAACTCACCGCTTATTCGGTGCCGTTTCGTTACAATACTCCAACTACGTTGGTTGTAATCCACTCTCTGGCATGGCAAGGCCGAACGGTACGCCCACGGGAGATCTCAATAGCGGACCTGGACTGAATAACGGTTATTACGTCAACAATTGCAGGGTCGGTCCGGAGTTGCACCACGACAACAAGGGTTTCAATCTGGATGCCTTTGTCGTTGGCCTCAGGGGAAACATCATTCCAGGAAAGATCAACTACTTCCTAACTACGAATTTTGGTATAAACGGTGCCACCTACGAACCGCTCAACACCAATCGTAAACATCTCGTTTCCCTGACCGACGCCAGCGTAACGCTAAACTACATTCCAGGCGCACGCCTCCGATTAGGGCTGTTCAAAAAACCCGGTCCGGAGGAGTTGTTGGAGTCTATTAGAACGAAGGACTTCATCTATCTAACCGACTTCGTCAGGCGCGACCAAGTCGAGCGATTTGTCAACGGCAGTGCCAAAGGAACCAATCCTATTGCCGGCCAGGGATATGCCGGCAGCATTTCCACCCAGGGATATGATTCGGACGTGGGCCGTGACTGGGGCATCCAGGCATTTGACTCGTTCAATACTGGAAAGTGGACGCACACCTATGCTGCAATGATCGGTAACGGCAATGGCATACATCATTCCGACAATAACAATGAGAAGGATCTCAACCTCTACTTCTCTTCGGAATATGATCTTCCGGGTGGAAAAGGCGCCATGAAGAATGGTGTCAAGTTCTACGCATATCACCAGAGTGGCGTAAGAAACTATATCGTGGATGCCCAGGGGACCAAGAGCGAGGACTTTGACCGGATACGCTACGGATTCGGCATGCAGGCATTAGGGCGATTTTTTGGCGAAACCGGCCACAAACACCGACTGGGAATGGACTTGATGTTTGCAGAGGGAATGATCCTGCAATCTGCCACATCGAGCTGTACTGACTGTCCGTACGGCGGGCAGTTTCAAATAGCATCCGAGAGAGAGAACAAGGCCAAAGGCCTGACGCTGGAATATGGATACTATCTGAATAAGAACTGGCAGTTCGATGTTCGCTATTCAAGAAACAACCTGCTGTACGAGACGATCAATAACAGCTACTGGTCCGATTCCGATGAAAGAATCATCACCGAGCTTGCACTCGGCACTACCTACCACATTGCACCTAAAACCAGTCTGACGCTGAACTACGTATTCCGGGATTCCGAAGCACCGAATGCGGTGACCACGACCAGCGCCAATCCGGCGGCGATCAACAATGCCCTTGTCAAAACAAACAACGCTGAAAACTCCACAAGTACGATCGGCGATGTTATTGGCCTGCGTCTGCGACACATTTTCTAGGGGAGTACGATGAAGAAGATATTACTGGCCGCACTGATGGCAACGCTTTCCGCCTGCGGCACTGTACAACAACCTGTTAATACCAATAGCGCATCGACCTCTCCGATGAAGTTTCCCTGCCTGAGTTACAGCCTCTCCTGTGGTGAGATACCGGTCAGGAAGCTGGTCAACAAACAGCTGTCAGGCGAGTTGTCCGGCAACAGCGAGGAGGGCAGGAATATCGCGTTTACAAAAACCCGCGGCAACTGCCTTGCCTGTCACAGAATGAAGGGGGGTACACAACCCGGTAGCCGTGGGCCGGACTTGACCAGCTACGGGAACCTTGGAAGGAGCGACGCAGAAACCTACGCGCTGGTTTATGACATGCGGTGGCGCAGTCCGGACACCCTGATGCCTCCAATGGGGACCAATGAAATACTGACTGAGCAGGAAATTCGCGATGTTGTCGCTTTCCTCCAGTCTTCGAAATAGGGGGCGGATAATGAAAATATTGACATTAATTGCGGTAACGGCGTTACACGCTATCTCTTACCCGGCTCTTGCCGAGACAGACTTCAATACTCATCCGAGATTCGACATTGATCCAAAATTGGGTGTTGCAGGCGATTTTTCCGGAACCTATAAATACTGGAAAGACACCCAGGCAATAGAACAGTTTGCCAGCATCCAGACCAATTCAGATAACGAATGGAAAATGAATGGCAAGAACATGGATATTGTCGAGGACGACTTTCACCCCGGACACCTGGCTGTTGATGAAGGGGAGAAACTCGTCAACCTTTGGGAGCACAGGGAAGCGGGATTCAAGTCGTGCCTGGGTGCCGGTACCACGACCCTGGAAGGGATCGCTGCCAACTATCCCATGTACGATGCGAAGCTGGGAAAAGTACTAACACTGGAGGCACGTATTGAGCACTGTGCAAAGAAGGTGCTTTGGCAAAACTTCAAACAGGGATCACCCGTAAACGCAAGCATTGCCCTGTACCTGAAATCTCTGAGCGATGGACTCCCGATACAGGTCGATGTTGATTCCGGGCCCATGAAGGAGGCCTACCTTCGGGGTGAAACACTGTTCTACAAGCGTATCGGCCAACTCAACTTCGCCTGCGCTTCATGTCATACCCCGGGAAGCATCATGGGCAATCGGTTGCGGGGGGAGGTTCCCAGCACACCCTTCGGCGATGTCAGTCATTACCCGACCTACCGCAGCCCGGTGGGTGAAGTGGAGGTATTGCATAAACGCTTTATGCGCTGCCTGAAACAGATGCGAGCCAAACCGCTGAAGCCCGGTGATCCTGCCTACGTGGACCTGGAGGTATTTTACACCTCGATGTCCAACGGCTATCCGATCAAGGCTCCATCCATCCGTTAACAAAAGAGGAGTACTAGAGTGAATTACAACAGGCGAGAGTTCATAGAGGCACTGGCTATAGGGGGCGGTAGCTGCCTTGTTGCCATGACGGGTGTGAACATGGCGAACGCGGTTGAACTACCCGGAAGCGATGGACGCTTTTCTGCTTCAAACGTCGAGGGGGTGCTGTCCGAGATCGGCGCAGCAGGTGCAAAACAATCCAGCGATATCAAGATAAAGGCACCGGACATTGCCAGCAATGGATCCATGGTTTCGGTTGCCGTAACCAGTAATCTGCCTGATACCGAGTACATAGCGCTGATCGCAGATCATAACCCGCACCCATTGATTGCAGAATACTACTATTCCAAGAAGGCCCAGCCTTATGTTTCGACACGAATCAAAATGGCGAAAACTTCCCAGGTACGCGCAATCGTCAAGGCCGGCGGTCAGTTTTACTACGCGAGCAGCGAGGTAAAGGTGACTATTGGCGGTTGTGGCGGCTAAACAGCAAAGGAAACCGATATGAGTAACACAATGAAGGTTCGTGTGAAGAATAAAAATGGCGTAGTCGACGTCAAGGTAATTATCAACCATCCAATGGAGAATGGCCTCCGGCTTAACCCACAATCAGGCAACAAGATCCCGGCCCACTTTATCAATCAGTTCATAATTTTGGTCAACGGTGAAGAGGCTCTGGTGTCACGCTGCACCGGCGGCCTCTCCAAGAACCCGTTTTACGGCTTTAAATTGAGTGATATGAAGCCGAACGACAGGATTACCGTGAACTGGACCGACAATACTGGCCAGTCAGGCAGCGCAGACGCCGTCGTTAACTGATGAGGATGATGTAATGAGAAGTATGGCTATATTCGCGGTATTCAGTGGTTTCCTGATGACACTGGCATTCAACACATCACACTCAGAAGTCAAAAATAGCGGTACCCTGGAGGATCCGGACACCCGTGCCATGCTCGCCCTGCCGGCCGACGAGCGTCACCTGGTTCTGGTGGAGATGCGCAACTTCGTCGTCGCCATGCAATCCATTCTAGACGGGCTCGCGCGTGACGACATGGAGCAGGTGGCCAGCGCCGCCAAGACGATGGGCAGCGGAGCGGCAAACGAAATTCCACCCCACGTGGTTGCCAAACTGCCTGAAACCTTCAAGCAGTTGGCCGGGAAGGTACATACCACGTTCGATGCAATCTCTATGGACGCGGAAGCGATGGGCGACATGGGACACACCGTGGGACAGTTGTCAGAGCTGACAAAACACTGTGTCGCCTGCCATGCCATCTACCAGGTGGACCGGCTTCGATAAGCGCGGCCTTGTCAATCTTGCTGTATAACCAAAAAGGAGAGTCAGGTTTGAGGTAAATCCATCCGACACTTGATGCCGGCTTCTGCCAATTGGCGAGGCCGGCTTTTTTCAAGCTGTGGAAGCAGGGCGACTGGCGACTGAGTAAGGGCTTCGATCAGGCAAATAATGCCACCGTTTTTAGTTGTAAATAAATCACTCAGACGACTTAAACTGTAAAAAAAATTCGCTGTATGGCGAAGAGCTTCTCCGGACTCTCAATTGTAATTAATCCTTTTGCAACAATGCTTCAACTTCCTTGAGCGGTACTGGCTTGCCAAACAAGTAGCCCTGAAAGGCGTGACAGCCATGTTTGGTTAGAAAGTTCATCTATTCCCTGGTTTCAACCCCTTCAGCAATCACGTTCAACCTCTGAGCCTTGGTCATCCCTATGATGGCTTGTACGATGGCAGCATCACTGGGTCGGTGGTGATGTTGGACACGAAGGAACAGTCGATCTTGACCTCATCCAGCGGCAAGCGTTTCAGATAGGCTAGTGGTCCATGCGGTTAATTTTGTAACGATTTCTTTGTGCGCCCAACAGCGGCCAAAATATGGCTGGCCGGCTTAGTCCACTTAAAAGGTTTCGCGCTCTCCTTGTTGTGAATCTTGATGAAGCGCTCCAACTCAGCCTTTAACTCCGGAACACTGGTAAATACGCCCCGGTACAATGCACGCCGCTCCAGTTGAGAAAACCAGCCTTCCACGGCATTGAGCCAAGATGAACTGGTTGGCGTGAAATGTAGATGGATGCGAGGTCGAGAGGCCACCCATTCTCGAACGGCCCGGGTCTTGTGCGCACTCAGATTGTCCATGATGATGTGCAATTCCCGGTCTGCCTGCCTGCGTCGATCAAGTAGTTTCAGAAAAGATAGAAACTGTTTACTGTTGGTGCGACCCGTAACTTTGCCAATCACTTTTCCGGTCAATGTGTTGAATGCCGCATAAAGACTGGTGGTACCGTGTCTTTTGTAATCGTGAGTGCGACTGCCGATACGGCTCGGATTCAACGGTAGGCCAGGCTGGGTACGATCCAATGCCTGAATCTGTGTTTTTTCATCCACACTGAGAACAACTGCATTGTCAGGCGGGTCCATATACAGACCGACAATATCAACGACTTTATCGGCAAACTCCGGATCGTTACTGATCTTAAATGTTTTCAGCCGGTGTGGGCGCAGATCTGCCGCTTTCCAAATTTGACGAACCTGCCAAGGTGTTACTTCTGCGTACCGAGACATTAACTCGATACTCCAGTGGGTAGACTCCTGCGGAATTCGTTTTGTGGTCAGAAATAGCACCTTGTCGACCGTCGCCTTATCAATGACCGTGGGACGTCCGCAACGAACTCGCTCAAGTAGCCCATCAACGCCTTCGGCCTCAAATCGATTTCGCCAGCGGTGCACGGTCTTTGCTGAGGTCCTCTGGGCCGTTGCAACTTCCATCGGCGTCATCCCTTCACTGAGTTGCAAAATAATCTTTGCACGCATGATCTGGCCATGAGGAAGCGTGGTTGATCGGCACCACTCATTCAAAATCGTGGTGGCTTTATCGGTAATCTGAAATGTCTTGGGTGTACGCATTCCATATTTTACATCATTAACCAATTAATTACAGTATTTTACGCATGGACCACTAGCGTTCACCCGTGTCTTTTTTCCTTCGGCCGGAACGTTTTGCCGAAGGCTGCTTATGAGCCAATGTATAGGCATCCAGTAACCGACGGATCATCTTCTGGTACTGGGTATGATGCTTTTCCGCCTCATGCTTGAAAAACTCGACGCTTTCCCTGCTCAGGGAGATCGTAACCTTTACCGTATCTTCCTTGAACACAAGCTCTTCCGGTGACGGCAGAAAGTCCGGCACCACCTCTATCGGGCCGACCGGCTCATCAGTGTATGTGGTTTTCGCGCTCATAGATTGCTTACCCTAGCTAGATTGATCGCTTCCTTCCCGGGATGCCATTCCGAGCTTTCCATGCTCAGGTATCAAACATAGCAGAATCACAGGCCAGTTGGCCATATAAATATATGGTTATTACTATGGCTTATAGTATGGCATTTTTCATATCGACACACACCGCTACCGATGATTCCGCATCTTGAGCACTGCAGGCTATCTGTCTCACCCATTCACTTCACCGTCGCTAGGTTAGCGAAGCTCCTCGGCTGATCCACATCGGTACCCTTGTGCAAGGTGGCGTGATAGTGGGGCAACAGAAGAGCACAGGTACATTTAATTCATTACTGTGTTGGTTTTATCAAACAATTAGATCGGACATGAGCACCATATAATGTTCGTATGCGGTCATCCGCTCTATAGAAGATTGAAATTTCATGCCTCTGTCGCTCCTCCAAAAGCACAAAATTATTAATAGGTTATCCAATATTTATAAGTTCTTGATCTTATTTTTTTGTCAACTATAATGCAGGCAAGTGGATTGGGGGTGCCCGGTCGGCGTCATAGCCTCGGTGAGTATCATCGGGGCTTTTCGCTTTCTGGCACAGGATAAATCTTCATGCCAACTCCTTCATAACCCCTGCCTACATGCTTCCTCCCACCGTCACAGTAGAATTTTCGCTTTAATACCTCAAAGGCACGATTTTCCTGTTCGGGTCTTAGGAGGTTCAAACCTATAGGACGCGCACGAGGTCAGCCAACTGCAATCCCGAGGACATTGCTTTCTTGTCTGAAAACATGATCTCGAACGGCAATGGTAACCCCAGCCGATTGTTCCCATCACAGATCCTCCGGAACTCCAACTCCAGTTCGTTATCCTCTTTTTTCCCGCGACATTCGACCACGACATGGGTCTTTTTCTGGTGTTGATGTTTCTCCTGCAGGAATTCGAAAAGAGTTTCCAGACAAAAGCCGAGAGCAAGGTGATAAGGATTGGAGTCTAGTTCACCCCTTTTACAGAGAGCCCGCTTATCAATGACACAACTGACGAGAATAAAATTACTTTTTTCAATGATGTCTGTTAACTCATTAAGGAACTGGAGCCTCTCATCTCGACCTCGGAAAATATTGAATACACCCTTTTCCTTTCGGATTTCATTCTCATGCAGAATAACTTGGTCATGGCCGAAATAGTTGAATTTGAACTTCTCCAATGCAGAGACAACCCTCTCGCTGTAATGTCGCTTATGAAACACACAGAATGCCAACACGAATAGAGGGTACTGCTGGTCTATCGACTGCAGGCTATGATCGCCGCTTTCGTCAACATACACGATGTACTTGCTGAAAGGACTTTCCGGTGCTGGCGCAGAGGAGGGTCCAGATCTATCCAGACCACTCTGGGACCCTTCCATTTCAAACAGCGGTAGTTGTTTGTCGTCACCCGTCACCGTTGAATTCCCTTTTCATTCAGCCACCGCTTTACCTACTCCACCGTCACCGACTTGGCCAGGTTCCTCGGCTGATCCACGTCGGTGCCCTTGAGCAGGGCGACGTGGTAGGAGAGCAGTTGCAGCGGTACGGTGTAGACGATGGGGGCGGTGGTGGGGCAGATGTCGTCCAGGGTCAGGCTCTGGTAGTTGTCCAGCTCGATCTTGACCCGTTTGTCGCTGAACAGGAACAGCTCACCGCCACGGGCGCGCACCTCCTGCAGGTTGGAGAGCACCTTCTCCAGTAGCGGATCATCGGGCAGGGCGCAGACCACCGGCATCTCGGCGTCCACCAGGGCCAGCGGGCCGTGTTTCAGTTCACCGGCGGGGTAGGCCTCGGCGTGGATGTAGGAGATCTCTTTCAGTTTCAGCGCCCCCTCCATGGCGATGGGGTAGAAGGGGCCGCGCCCCAGGAACAGGGCGTGGCTGCGCTCGGCAAAGCCGGCGGCCATCTGTTCAATTTCATCATTGAGTTGCAGCACCACTTCCATCTGGCGGGGCAGGGCGTGCAGTTCCTCCACCCATTCGGTCAGTTGTTCCGGGTCGACTCCCTGGCGACGTGCCAGCGCCAGCACCAGCAGCCGCAGGGCGACCAGTTGGGTGGTGAACGCCTTGGTGGAGGCGACGCCGATCTCGGGGCCGGCGCGGGTCATCAACGCCACGTCGGATTCGCGCACCAGGGAGCTCTCCGGTACATTGCAGATCACCAGGCTGCCGAGGTAGCCCTGTTCCCGGCTGCCGCGCAGGGCGGCCAGGGTATCGGCGGTCTCGCCCGACTGGGAGATGGTGACAAACAGGGTGTCCGGCGACACCACGGATTTGCGATAACGGTATTCGCTGGCCACTTCCACATTGCAGGGGATGCCGATCTCCTCGAACCAGTAACGCGCCACCATACCGGCGTGGTAAGAGGTACCGCAGGCGATGATCTGAATCCGCTTGGTCTGGTCCAGCAGCGTCTTGGTCTCGTAGCCAAAGCTCTCCTCCAGCAGGCGGCCCTTGTGGATGCGGCCCTCCAGGGTCTCGGCCACCACGGCGGGTTGCTCGAAGATCTCTTTCAGCATGTAGTGGCGGTAGGGGCCTTTGTCGGTCGCGGTCGGATTCAGTTTGGAGGAGACCACCGGGCGCTCCACCGGATTGCCCTCGCTGTCGAACACCTGCACCCCTCCACGGCGCACGTCGGCCAGGTCGCCCTCTTCCAGGAAGATGAAGCGCTGGGTCTCGGTGAGCAGAGCAAACACATCGGAGGCGACAAAATTCTCACCGTCGCCCAGACCGATCACCAGTGGCGAACCGGCCCGGGCCACCACAATGCGGTCCGGGTCATCGGGGCTGGCGACGGCCAGGGAGTAAGCACCCACTAATCGGCCAACCACCGACCTGAATGCACCACAGAGATCGTTGCCCGCCTTCAGCGCATCCGCCAGCAGGTGGGCAATCACCTCGGTATCGGTCTCGGAGCTGAAGCGGTAACCCTTGGCCGTCAGCTCTTCGCGCAGTTCGGCATGATTCTCGATGATGCCGTTATGCACCACCGCGACCTGCTCCCCACTCATGTGGGGGTGGGCGTTGCGCTCGGCCGGCATGCCGTGGGTGGCCCAGCGGGTGTGGGCAATCCCCAGCTCGCCTTCGATGGGGTTCTCCTCCATGCGCTGCTGCAGGGAGGCAACCTTGCCCACGGAGCGGATGCGCTGGATGCGGCCGGTACTGTCACGTATGGCGATACCGGCGGAGTCGTAGCCGCGGTACTCCAGGCGACGCAGGCCTTCAATCAGGATGGGAGTGATATTTCGCCGGGCCACGGCACCCACAATGCCACACATATTCAGTCTTCCTTTGTTGTCGTATTCGCCGGCGGGCACAGCCCGCCCTATGCATCCTGATGACTATCGGCGGGCCGTACCGGCCATATCAACCCTGCGATCAATCGCCCGGTTTTTCCGGGCGCTTCCAGCCTGTGAGCGTGATCTGCTTGGCACGGCTCAGGGTCAGGGTGTCTGCCGGGGCATCCCGGGTGATGGTGGAGCCGGCACCGATGGTGGCACCCGCACCAACCTCAACCGGCGCCACCAGTTGGGTGTCGGAACCGATAAAGGCGTTGTCGCCGATCACGGTGCGGAACTTGTTCACCCCGTCGTAGTTGCAGGTGATGGTGCCGGCACCGATATTCACCGAATGGCCGATGGTTGTATCTCCGATATAACTCAGGTGGTTGATCTTGCTGCCGGCGGCCACGTCGCTCTTCTTGATCTCGACAAAGTTGCCCACATGCACCCGCTCCGCCAGGGTAGTGGCAGGGCGCAATCGGGCGTAGGGGCCGATGATGGAGTCTGCCCCGACCACTGAGTCCTCGATCACACAGTTCTCCTTGATCCAGACGCCATCGGCAATACGGCTGTTGCGGATCACCGTATTAGCGCCTACACGCACGCCGTCACCGAGGCTCACATCGCCCTCGATCAGCACATTCACATCCAGCTCTACATCCTGACCATGCTGCAGACGGCCACGCAGGTCGAAGCGGGTGGGATCACGCAGGGTGACCCCCTCACGCATCAGCTGTTCCGCCTGCACCTGTTGGTGTCGACGCTCCAGCGTGGCGAGTTGAACCCGGTCATTCACCCCTTCTACTTCAAAGCTGTCGGCGGGGTGCGCGGTCTTTACCTCAACGCCTTCATCCACCGCCATCGCCACGACATCAGTGAGATAAAACTCGCCCTGGGCGTTGTTGCTCTCCAGCCGCCCGAGCCAACCGGCGAGCCGTGCCCGGTCGGCAATCAGGATGCCGGTGTTGATTTCACGGATGCGCTGCTCGATTTCCGAGGCATCCTTCTGTTCAACAATTCGGGTGACATGCCCCTCGACCCGCACGATGCGGCCGTAGCCGGTGGGATCGTCCAGGGTGACGGTGAGCAGGGCCAGTGCGGTATCGTGGGATTGTTGGATCAGGCTGTTAAGGGTCGCCTGCGTAGTGAGGGGGACATCGCCATAGAGCACCAGCACCCGGTCCATATCGGCCATGGCGAACATCGCCTGCTCGACTGCATGACCGGTACCGAGCTGTTCGGCCTGTTCTGCCCAGATCAGGGCAGGATTATTAATCGCCTGCTGTACCTGGTCGCCGCCATGGCCATAAACCACCGCCACCTTGTCCGCGCCCAGCGCCTTGGCGGTGTCTATCACGTGTCCTACCAGCGGCCGGCCGGCGATGCGGTGCAACACCTTGGGCAGTAAAGACTTCATCCTTGTCCCTTGTCCTGCGGCAAGGATCACAACACCCAGCTTCATAGTTATCTCTCTTAAAATTCGCGCTCTGGCCGGTGGCCGATTAGTTGATGGAACAGCCGCCCTCGGGAGGGGTCATGTCATCTATGGTGGCGTCACGCACCTCCACGATCTTGACCATCACCTTCAAAGTCTTGCCCGCCAGCGGATGATTGCCGTCCACGGTCAGCTTGTCACCTTCGATCTTGCTGACATAGAAGGTGCGGGCCTCACCCTCCTGATTCTGCATCTGCACCTCGGCGCCAAGCTGGCGAAACTGGGGCGGTACATTCTCGATATCATCGGTAAAGGTGAGTTCCGGATCATGCTCGCCGAAACCATCCTCCGGCTCCACGATCATCTCGACCTCGTCACCCACTCCCTTGCCGGCAACCGCCTTGTCCATGCTGCCGATCAGCTCGGTCTCGCCGCCATGGACATAACTGACGGGGATATCATTCTGCTCCAGCACATTACCTTCCATGTCGGTGATGTGGTAGGTGAGAGAGACAAATTTTCCGGGTTTGATGACTTCGCTGGACATAACCATACTGCTCCGCTTGAATGAATAGAGCCTCCGGTAGGGAGGCCCGTGAGTATATCATCCGCGGCGCATTGCTGACTAAACCGGGATTGCAATTTGGCCCGGGGCCGGCATCAACATCACTAACCGTTGTGTAGCGCCGGCTTTCGGCGGTTGACCAACCATCCCACAACACCGGATGGGCGGATTTCCACCCATTTTGTACATTAACCTCAATCCGGCCATCTAACCCATAACCATAAAGATCAACCGGTTATGGCCAAAAGTGGGTATTACGTAATATCTGGCATTCCCTTTGCTAACCTTTATAGACCAGCCCAGCACCCCGATGTAGCCGAAGACGTGCCGGGCCTGGACCACTAAAGCTATCCCAATCAGGAGGAATCCAATGCACAAAGCTCTGATCGGCCTCGCCGTTACCGCAGCACTCACCTTCTCATCCACCGCTGCCTTCGCTAACTGCGATCCCGGCGAATTGGTGATCAAGTTCAGTCACGTGACCAATTCCGACAAACACCCCAAGGGAATCGCCGCCTCCCTGCTGGAAACCCGGGTCAACTCCGAGATGAACGGCAAGGCCTGTATGCAGGTCTATCCCAACTCGACTCTGTATGACGACAATAAAGTACTGGAGGCGATGCTGAATGGTGATGTGCAGATGGCCGCACCTTCACTCTCCAAGTTTGAAAAATTCACCAAGAAGTTCCGCATTTTTGATCTGCCGTTCCTGTTTGAAGATGTCGAGGCGGTGGACCGTTTCCAGAACTCTCCCGCCGGTGAAAAACTGAAAGGCTCGATGAAAAAACGCGGCCTGCTCGGTCTTACCTACTGGCATAATGGCATGAAACAGCTCTCGGCCAACCGTCCGTTGATCCACCCGGCAGACGCCAAGGGCCTGAAGTTCCGCGTCCAGGCATCGGATGTGCTGGTTGCCCAGTTCGAACAGATTGAGGCCAACCCGCAGAAGATGTCGTTCAAAGAGGTGTACGGCGGACTGCAGACCAAGGTTATCGATGGTCAGGAGAACAGCTGGTCGAACATTTACGGCAAGAAGTTCTTCGAGGTACAGGATGGCGTGACTGCCAGTAATCACGGCATTCTCGACTATCTGGTGGTCACCTCAGTCGAGTGGTGGGACGGCCTGCCCGCCGATATCCGCGGTCAGCTCGCGCAGATCCTGCAAGAAGTCACCGAAACCCGCAACTCCGAGTCGGCCAAGGTCAACGCCCAGAGCATGCAGCGCGTGATCGATGCCGGCGGCGTGGTACGCACCCTGACACCGGAACAACGTCAGGAGTGGGTCGTTGCAATGAAGCCGGTCTGGAAGAAGTTTGAGGGCGACATCGGTGCCGACCTGATCGAGGCGGCCGAGGCTTCCAACAAGAAGTAAGTGGTTTTACCCTGAGACCAGGCGACCGCGGCTAGCGGTCGCCTCGCTTTGAGCCATCCCCAGTTTCAACCGCCTTCAAGGAGGCTGTGATGCACCCCTTACCCCAGTCCCGGTTCGCCCGAGCGATGGATCAGTTAGAGGAGACTGCGATAGCAATCTGTCTCGGCCTGATGACCCTGATCACCTTTGCCAATGTGGTCGCCCGCTATGTATTCAACAACAATATTCTATGGGCTCTTGAGGCCACGGTTTTTCTGTTCGCCTGGCTGGTGCTGATGGGCTGCTCCTATGGGGTAAAAAAACAGTTTCATATTGGCGTGGACGTGGTGATTAACATGGTGTCACCCAAGGCGCGACGGGTGATGGCACTGCTGTCGGTCGGCGCCTGCCTGGCCTTTGCCATCCTGTTGCTGATCGGCTCCTGGGACTACTGGTACGCGTTTGCCACCAAGCGTGCCTTCCTCGAAACCAATGACGTGCCAATGCCCGACTTCCTGCAGTTTTTGGCGGTCTGGCTGAATGACGGAGAGCTCTACGAAAAGATGCCCCGCTTCATACCTTACCTGGCCCTGCCGTTAGGCATGGCATTGCTCACGCTGCGTTTCCTCGAGACTGCCTGGAAGGTGATCAAGGGTGAACAGGATTCCATCATCGCCAGCCACGAGGCTGAGGCTGGGATAAGCGAGCATCCGCCACATCGTGCAGGAGAGGACTGATTATGGATATTCTGATTCTCTTCGGCATGGTCATTGGCCTGATGTTGATCGGTGTGCCGATCGCCATTGCCCTGGGCCTCTCCAGTATCATTTTTCTGTTCATGCACTCCGATGCCTCACTGGCTTCGGTGGCACAAACCCTGTTCTCCGCCTTTGAGGGACACTATACCCTGCTGGCTATCCCGTTCTTCATCCTTGCCTCCAGCTTCATGTCTACCGGTGGCGTGGCACGGCGAATTATCCGTTTTGCGATCGCGATGGTCGGCTGGTTCCCCGGCGGCCTGGCCATGGCTTCAGTATTTGCCTGCATGATGTTCGCGGCACTCTCCGGTTCCTCGCCCGCCACTGTGGTCGCCATCGGCAGCATCGTCATTGCCGGCATGGTCAAGGCCGGTTATACGAAGGAGTTTGCGGCCGGTGTGATCTGTAATGCCGGTACGCTGGGTATTCTGATACCGCCCTCTATCGTGATGGTGGTCTATGCGGCCGCGACTGATGTCTCGGTGGGCCGCATGTTCCTGGCCGGGGTCATCCCCGGCTCACTGGCTGGCGTGATGCTGATGATCGGCATCTACATCGCCGCCCGGGTAAAGGGTCTGCCGGCTCAACCTTTTACCGGTTGGGGAGAGGTGTTCGAATCTGCCCGCGATGCCGGCTGGGGCCTGATGTTGATCGTGATTATCCTGGGTGGTATCTACGGCGGCATCTTCACCCCGACCGAGGCCGCGGCGGTCGCGGCCATTTACGCCTTCTTCATTGCCAACTTCATCTACAAGGACATGGGCCCACTGGCTGACAAAACCCGGGGCAATTTCTTTATCGCGCTGATCTCTGTCTTCTGGCACAAGGATACCAAGCACACCCTGTTTGAAGCGGGCAAACTCACCATCATGTTGCTGTTCATCATCGCCAATGCGCTGATCCTCAAGCACGTGCTGACCGAGGAGCGAATTCCGCAGATGATTACCGAGGCGATGCTTTCCGCCGGCTTCGGGCCGATCATGTTCCTGGTCGTGGTGAATGTGCTGCTGCTGATCGGTGGCCAGTTTATGGAACCATCCGGGCTGTTGATTATCGTGGCACCCCTGGTATTCCCGATCGCGATGAGCCTGGGCATTGATCCGATTCATCTCGGCATCATCATGGTGGTGAACATGGAGATTGGCATGATCACACCACCCGTGGGCCTTAACCTGTTCGTGACCGCCGGTGTAGCACACATGTCAATGATGCGCATCGTCAAGGCGGCTGCACCCTGGCTCGGCATCATGTTCCTGTTCCTGATCATCGTCACCTATGTGCCCTGGATCTCCACCTGGTTACCCACGCTGATGATGGGGCCAGAGATCATCACCCAGTAGTATTGGAATCCGAGCGCAGGATGCTTCGGCTCCTGCGCTTTCCATAACATCAATTGAGATTGACGCCATGAGCATTCCTACAATCAAGACCATCCTCTATGCCACCGACCTGGGCAAGAATATGCGCCCGGCATTCCGTCATGCCATCAGCATCGCGCAGCAGTATCAGGCCAAGATCATCATGTTGCATGTAGCGGAGCCGATCGGTAATACCGGGATGGCGGTACTGGAACTGTACGTTCCCGACATCGGCGACGATTTTGAACAGGAGGAGTTACACGGCATTCTCAAAAATATGGAGAAACGCCTGGAGGATTTTTACATCGATGAGCTGGGGGAAGACTCAGACCTGGTTTCCGATGTGGCCGTGGTGACTGGCCGGCCGGCCGAAGAGATCAAGAAATATGCCACCGCCCACAACGTTGATCTGGTTGTCATGGGTACCCATACCAGCTCAGGCTTCGGTGGCTCCCTGCTTGGCTCGACCGCACGCAAGCTTATCAACATCAGCGATCGCCCGGTGCTGGTGGTACCGGTGGGAAAATGAGTTCAACGAGTTGAAACAGTTCTGGAAACGCGCAACCGTTGGCTTGGTGGCGACGTGACGCGGACGGCTTCGGCAGTCCGCGTTTTTTATGGTCCTTGAGCTGTTGCGAAAACCGACGCAATGGATTTTCAGCATACCTGTAGGCACAAAAAGCGCGCCCACCCTGCGAAACTGGTCACCCGCAATGCTTAGTGTAGGGTAACTAACCGCAACACATCGACCATTGGCGAGTGTCCAGCCCCCGGCTGAGTTGCGCTAAATCTTTTCGCCGCCCCGCACCGTTATTTGAAATGGCTTTTGTCCAGGCCGTACTTGCGCATCTTGTCATAGAGGGTTTTTCTCGGCACCCCCAGCGCCGACATGGTGGCCTTGATGTTGCCCTTATGACTGATCAGCACCTGTTCGATAATACTCTTCTCAAAACAGTCCACCTGTTCCGGCAGGGTCACGTGGTGTTCGCTCTGCTCATCATCGGTACCGTGCAGCAACTGCTCCAGATCATAGCCGCAATTTTCACCCAGCAGGGTGTAGCGCTCGGCGACATTGCGCAACTCCCGCACATTGCCGGGCCAGTTATGGGTCAGCAATGTGCGGATCTGATGGCTGGAAGGGAGGGGGGCCTCCATTTGGTAGCGGGCATTGGCCACCAACAGGAAGTGGTGGAACAGCAGCGGGATATCCTCGCGCCGGTCACGTAGCGGCGGTATCTCCAGGGTCACTACATTGAGACGATAGAGCAGGTCCTGGCGAAACTTGCGCGCCTCGCACGCCTCTTTCAAATCGATCTTGGTGGCGGCCACCACACGCAGATCCAGTGGTATCAGGTTGTTGGAACCGAGCCGCTCGACCACCCGTTCCTGCAGCACCCGCAGCAGTCGTACCTGCACCGGCATCGGCATACTCTCGATCTCATCCAGAAACAGGGTACCACCGTTGGCGTGTTCAAACTTGCCGATGCGCCGTTCCTTGGCGCCGGTAAAGGCACCCGGCTCATGACCAAACAGTTCGCTCTCGATCAGGTTCTCCGGCACCGCGCCGCAGTTGATGGCGACGAAGTTTTTATCCTGTCTCGACGAGTGCTCGTGCAGCGAGCGCGACACCAACTCCTTGCCGGTGCCGGTCTCGCCCAGCACCAGAATATCGGCAGCCGCATTGGCCACCTGAGCGATGGTGGCACGCAGCTTCTGCATCGCCGGGGTGCGTCCGATAATGCGCGGACCCGGAACGTTCTGCGCCTCCAGTTCGCGCCGCAGACTGCGGTTTTCCAGGGTCAGGGCCCGCTTGTCGACGGCCCGGCGCACGGTCTCGATCAGTTTCTCCGCGGCAAACGGTTTCTCGATAAAATCGTACGCGCCGTCCTGGATCGCGCTCACCGCCATGGTGATATCGCCGTGGCCGGTCACCAGAATCACCGGAATGTCCCGGTCGACCTGCAGGGCCTGGTCCAGAAAGGTGAGGCCATCCATCCCCGGCATCTTGATATCGCACACCACCACGCCGGGCCATTCCAGTGACAGCAGCGGCAGCACCTTCTCCGCACCGTTGAAACTCTGCACCTCAAAGCCGGCCAGTTCCAGGGTCTGTTGGTTGGCCATGCGGATGTGCTTCTCATCGTCTATGAAATAGATCATCGGGTCGGCATTATTCATCATCTGGTTTAATCGGCTCTCCGGCTGCCTTATCCGATTGGCTTATTTGGCCAGCCGCTCTTGTCTGGGTTGATTTTCAGTCACACTCGCAAGATCCAGTTGCAGGGTGAATAGGGCACCACCTTCTGGCCGGTTGGCAGCTGTCAGTGTCCCGTGCATCATCTCGACGATACGGTAGGAGATGGAGAGGCCGAGACCGAGTCCCCGGTCTTCCGATTTGGTGGTGAAGAACGGATCAAATATGCGTTCCAGATTGGCTTTTTCAATCCCCGGTCCGTTATCCAGTATCTCAATATTCGCCTTTCCGGGCCGGGTGCTCACGGCAATCCGAATCCAGCGCTGCGCCTGCAGCTCGACCGCGTGAACCGCATTGGTGATCAAATTCACCAGCACCTGCTCCAGTTGCACCATGTCCGACAGCACGTAGAGTTCCTCCTCCGGCAGACTTCTGCGCAGCTCGGTCTCCGTATCCTTCAGCTGGGGACCGACGATTTTCAAGGCATTTTCGATCACCGCCTGCAGCGATACACTGACAATCTGGCCGGATGTCTTGCGCGAGAAGACCTTGAGCTGGCGGCTGATTTTTGCCATGCGCTCGGTCAGTTCTGCAATCTGTTCCAGATTCCAGCTGGCCTCGTCCGGGCGGTCGCGGGTCAGCAGGGCCCGGGCATTATCGGCATAGGAGCGGATCGCCGCCAGGGGTTGGTTGAGTTCGTGGTTGATACCGGAAGACATCTGACCCAGGGCCGCCATCTTGGCCGCCTGAATCAGTTCATCCTGGGTCTGCCGCAGGGTTTCATCGGTAAGCCGGTGTTCTTCGATCTCTCTCAGTAAACGGATGTTGGCCTCGGTGAGATCGGCGGTTCGCTCCTTTACCCGGCGCTCCAGCACCTGCTTGGCCCGCTTTTCGAAACGTGCGCGTTCCTTGATACGGCGACTGCGCTGGAAAAGGTAAAGCACCAGGAAAACGATGGCAATATACAGAATGGTGGCGAACAGTAGCGACTTCAGCATTTGTGAATTCACCACGCCCAGGCTGGCAAAGGTGTGTACCCGCCAGCCCGCTTCCGACATCTCCTGTACCAGCATCAAGTGGTCTGTCCGGCGCGGGTCACCCATGTTGATCACTTGCGCATACTCCGAAAGTGGGTCTTTTCGGGTAATCGCCAAGGTGCCTATTTCCGCTTTCCCGTAGCGCCGACTGTTGTGAATTCTCTCAATCACCGAATTGTCCAACGGGTAAAGGCTCTTGTAGCGCCAGGCGTCATTGGTGGAGATGAAGATCACCCCATCCGGATCGGTCACCACAAAATCTTCCTTGAAGGAACGCCAGCTCTCTTCAAAACCGAGCAGCTCTATTTTCATCACCACGGCGCCCTGGATCTTCTCCTGGTCGCGCACCGGATAGGCGAAATAGTAACCCCGCTTATTGGACGTGGAACCGAGGGCAAAATAACGCCCCAGCTTGCCCTGCATCGCCTCCTGAAAATAGGGCCGGTAGGAGAAGTTACGGCCGACGAAGGGGCGCTCAGACAGCCAGTTGGAGGCTGCGATGGTCCAGCCCTCCGCATTCATCAGATAGGTATCCGAGGCGTTGGCAACCTCGTTGATCGTTTCAAGATAGCGGTTCAGGGCGTTGATGGTATTGATGTCATTCGGATACTGTAGAAAATTGAGCAGCAGGCTGTTGGTGGCCAGCAACTCCGGCAGAAACTCATACTTCTCCAACTGACCTTGCAGGTTGGCCACAAACAGCTTGAGCTGATGCTGGTTTTGTTGCTGTAGATTTTCCAGCGCGATTTGTCGCGACCAGTGGGCGGTCAGCCAGAGTATCAGCACGAGCGGTAAAATCAGCGCTACCAGCAGCAGGTGGCGATGTGATTTTTTCAGGCTGAAATGGGCAAACTTGATTTCCATGATCCGCTATGAAGTATAGGTCCTCAAGAGGGAATAATCCCGTCGTCCAGCCGCCCTTGACGCGGCACCCCAGTCCCGGGCGGCCATGGAGTGGGTGAAGCGTAGCACAACCCGTCAAACCCTGTGGATCGCGATGGGATACGTCGTTCCGACACCACCCATTCTATGGATCTATGGAAACGGCTCGGCCACTCCCGGGCGTCCCGGCCATTCGCCCCGGCGCAGGCTTCCCACAGGAACCCTTTCCCGACAGCGGAATGGACCTGTAGGAACGGCGCCCTCGCGATGGTTTCTATTCCGGACATCCCGGGATGGTACGACCCGTAAACCACATCGAAAAAAAACCCCGCCTGGATGGCGGGGTTGTTCTGTACAGCGTTGGATCAGGACTTCTTGATCTTGCGGAGCTTCTCGATCGCCCGGAGCTGAGCCACGGCTTCGGCCAGTTCGGCCTGCGCCTTGGCGTATTCGAACTCTTCCTTCTGACCCGCCAGCGCCTCTTCAGCCCTGCGTTTGGCTTCGATGGCGGCCGCCTCATCGAGATCGTTAGCACGGATGGCCGTATCGGCCAGTACCGTTACCATATGCGGCTGGACCTCCAGGATGCCACCGGAGACATAGAAGTGCATCATCTCCTTACCGTCATCCACCCGAACATCGCCCGGTTTCAGGCTGGTGACCAGCGGCGTGTGTCGCGGCGCGATCCCCAGTTCACCCATCACGCCGGGGGCGTAGACCATTTCGGCCTGGCCGGAATGGATCGCACCCTCTGCACTGACGATGTCGACATGTATAGTCATGGCCATTTAGTTTCTCCGGACTTGATTAGTCGCCTGCGCCACGCTCGACAGCTTCCTCGATACCGCCGACCATGTAAAATGCCTGTTCCGGCAGATGGTCATACTCACCGGCAAGAATCGCCTTGAAACTGGCAATGGTGTCCTTGACCGATACGTACTTGCCGGGGCTGCCAGTGAATACCTCCGCCACGAAGAACGGTTGGGAGAGGAAACGTTGTATTTTACGTGCGCGGGAGACGGTCAGCTTATCCTCTTCGGATAACTCATCCATACCCAGAATCGCGATAATATCCTTCAGTTCCTTGTAGCGCTGCAGGGTGCCCTGTACGCCACGGGCCACGCCGTAATGCTCCTCGCCAACAATGTGCGGGTCGAGAATACGCGATGTGGAATCCAACGGGTCCACGGCCGGATAGATGCCCAACTCGGCGATCTGACGGGACAGTACCAGGGTCGCATCCAGATGCGCGAAGGTGGTGGCGGGGGAGGGGTCGGTCAAATCATCCGCCGGTACGTATACCGCCTGGAATGAGGTGATTGACCCGGTCTTGGTAGAGGTAATACGCTCTTGGAGTACACCCATCTCGGCCGCCAGGGTCGGCTGGTAACCTACCGCAGATGGCATACGACCCAACAGTGCCGATACCTCGGTACCCGCCAGGGTGTAACGATAGATATTATCCACGAACAACAGTACGTCACGACCCTCATCCCGGAAGTTTTCCGCGATGGTCAGACCGGTCAGCGCGACGCGGAGGCGGTTACCAGGGGGCTCATTCATCTGACCGTAAACCAGGGCTACCTTATCCAGTACGCCACCCTCGGCCATTTCATGGTAGAAGTCGTTACCCTCACGAGTACGCTCACCGACACCGGCGAAAACCGAGAAGCCCGAGTGGGCAACCGCGATATTTCGAATCAATTCCATCAGAGTAACGGTCTTGCCTACACCGGCACCACCGAACAGTCCGACTTTACCACCCTTGACGATTGGCATGATCAGGTCAATAACCTTGATACCCGTCTCCAGGATTTCGGTGGCCGTGGACTGATCTTCCAGTTTTGGTGCAACACGATGAATCGGCATGAACTGGTCAGTATCAACCGGACCCGCTTCATCAATCGGATTACCCAAAACGTCCATGATGCGGCCCAGGGTTCCCTGTCCCACTGGAACAGTGATAGGGGCACCTGTATTGGTTGCTTCAACGCCACGCTTCAGACCGTCGGTTGAACCCATCGCAATGGTACGGGCGATACCGTCACCCAACTGCTGCTGAACTTCAAGGGTCAGACCCACTTCTTCGATCTTCAGCGCATCGTAGACCTTCGGCATATGACCCATGGGGAACTGTACGTCCACCACGGCACCGATGATTTCCACCACTTTACCCGAACTCATCTCTGGTTCCTCTTGTCGCTGTCGACGACTCTCTAATGTTTAAAAACTTAACCTGTTCTACACAAGGACTTATACGGCGGCGGCACTTAAACAGCCGCAGCGCCGGCCACGATCTCGGAGATCTCCTGAGTGATGGCTGCCTGACGCGCCTTGTTGTAGACCAACTGCAACTCATCAATAAGGTCACCCGCGTTGTCGGTCGCTGCCTTCATGGCCACCATCCGTGCAGACTGCTCGGAGGCTCCGTTCTCCACCACTGCCTGGTAGACCAGGGACTCGATATAGCGGGTCAGCAGGCCATCCAGAACCTCTTTGGAATCGGGTTCATAGATGTAATCCCAATGATGCTTCAGTTCCTGCTCGGTCTCACCGGCGATCGGCACCAACTGCTCAATGGTTGGGTCTTGGGTCATGGTATTCACAAACCCGTTATAAGCCACGTAGATACGGTCGATCTCACCATTCTCATAAGCATCCAACATCACTTTCACGGTGCCGATCAGATGCTCGATACGGGGTGCGTCCCCCAGGTGTGTGGCCTGGGCCAACACCTTGCCGCCAAAGCGTTTGAAGAAGCTCAGCGCCTTGGATCCGATGGTGCAGAAGTCAACCTGAATACCGGCTTCCTGCTGCTTGCGGATCTCCCCGACCAGCTTGCGGAACAGGTTGCTGTTCAAACCGCCACAGAGCCCACGATCAGAAGAGATGACGATATAGCCTACCCGGCTGATATCGCGCTCCTTCATAAAGGTGTGAACGTACTCCGGATGCGCATGGTACAGATGTCCGATAACATTCCGCATCTTATCCGCATAGGGACGCGTCGCGTTTTTTCGGTCCTGCGCCTTGCGCATCTTGGCAGCTGCCACCATCTCCATCGCAGAGGTGATCTTCTGCGTATTTTTGATGCTGGCAATCTTGGTGCGTATCTCTTTTGCGCCTGCCATGATTAAACCTTATCTTTCAGCTTTATGGACGTCATGCCTACCAGGTGTGGTTGGCCTTGAAGTCCTTGATGGCGTCATGCAGTGACTTGGCTACTTCGTCATTGTAATCGGCCGATGCGTTGATCTGATCACTCAGAGCTTTCTGGTTGCTGCGCATATAGGAGTGCAGCGCCGCCTCAAAATCAACGATCTTGTTGGCGGGGATATCATCCAGATAGCCTTCGTTGGCAGCAAACAGTGAGGTGGCCATCTCCGCAATCGAGAGCGGGCTGTACTGTGGCTGCTTCATCAGCTCGGTGACGCGCTCACCACGCTCCAGCTGGGCACGGGTGGCATCGTCCAGATCGGACGCAAACTGGGAGAACGCCGCCAGCTCGCGATACTGGGCCAGCGCCAGTCGTACACCACCACCGAGCTTCTTGATGATCTTGGTCTGCGCCGCACCACCCACTCGGGATACCGACAGACCGGCGTTGATCGCGGGCCGGATACCGGCGTTGAACAGATCCGCCTCAAGGAAGATCTGACCGTCGGTAATGGAGATCACGTTGGTCGGTACGAAGGCCGATACGTCACCACCCTGGGTTTCGATAATCGGGAAGGCGGTCAGTGACCCGGTCTTGCCCTTCACCTCACCGTTGGTGAACTTCTCCACGAACTCGGCATTGACTCGCGCGGAGCGCTCCAGCAGACGGGAGTGCAGATAGAATACGTCACCGGGGTAGGCTTCACGACCGGGCGGACGACGCAGCAACAGCGATACCTGGCGATAGGCCCAGGCTTGCTTGGTCAGATCATCATAAATGATCATGGCATCCTGACCGCGGTCACGGAAGTACTCGCCCATGGTGGCGCCGGAGTAGGGCGCGATAAACTGCATGGCTGCAGAGTCGGCGGCCGGAGCGGCGACGATGATGGTGTGTTCCATGGCGCCGTGCTCTTCGAGCTTGCGCACCACCTGCGCGATGGTGGAGTTCTTCTGGCCCACCGCCACATAGACACACTTAACTCCGGTGCCTTTCTGGTTGATGATGGCATCGATGGCGATCGCAGACTTACCGGTCTGGCGGTCGCCAATGATCAGTTCGCGCTGCCCACGACCCACCGGCACCATGGCGTCGATCGCCTTGAGACCGGTCTGTACCGGCTGGTCAACCGATTTACGATCGATCACACCCGGAGCTACCTTCTCAATCGGAGAAGTTTCGGTGTACTCGATGGCTCCCTTGCCGTCCAGAGGGTTACCCAGCGAGTCCACTACGCGACCCAGCAGGCCCTCACCGATCGGCACTTCCAGTACGCGGCCGGTGCACTTGACTGCATCGCCTTCGGTAAGGTGAGTATATTCACCCAGGATTACCGCACCCACGGAGTCGCGCTCCAGGTTCAGTGCCAGGCCAAAGGTGTTGCCTGGGAACTCCAGCATCTCGTAAGACATGGCGTCTTCGAGTCCGTGGATACGGGCAATACCGTCGGTCAGACTGATGATGGTGCCCTCGTTGCGGGCTTCAGTCTTCAGATCGAACTTTTCGATTCTGTTTTTGATCAGTTCGCTGATCTCGGATGGATTGAGTTGCATGATGGCTTCTCGCTTAGATTCCTAATTCGTTCGCCAGTTGCTGCAGCTGCCCGCTGACGGAACCGTCGATCACCATATCACCGGCACGAATATGAACGCCGCCTATCAGCTCTGCATTCTCTTCGCTTGTGATGGTAATGTCGTATCCCAGTTTGGCTTTCAGCGCATCGGCTATTTGGGTTTCCTGAGTCGGTTCCAGGGCAAAAGCAGAGGTAACATGCACATGCTGTATCCGCTGACTTTTAGCCTTCAGTTGCTCGTAGAGTTTGGCAATCTCACCCGCCAGGGTAAGACGACCATTCGCTATCAGCACCTTGACCAGGTTCTTGCCCTCTTCGGTGAAGCGGTCACCGCCAATTTCGATAATCAGGTCCGTCAGACTGGACCGGTCGAACTTGGGATTGGTGATAACCCCGGCCATGGTTGGTTCTCCAACCACTGCCTCTAGAAACTCAAGAGTTTCCGACCAGGGACCTAATGAATCGGTCTCTTTGGCCCGGTTAAATACCGCTTCCGCGTAAGGACGGGCTATTGTGGTTGTGTCTCCAGCCATAGCAGCGCCTTAGATCTGTTGAGCCAGTTGTTCGACGATATCCTGATGGGCGGCGGCATTAATCTCCTTGCGAAGAATCTTTCCCGCACCCAATACCGCCAGCTCAGCTACCTGTTGACGCAGCTGTTCACGAGCACGATTGGTCTCCTGCTCGATCTCCGCCTGTGCGGCGGCAAGAATACGCTCGCTTTCGGTGCGTGCGTTGCCTTTGGATTCATCGACGATCTCGGAAGCACGCTTCTGAGCCTGGTTAATGATTTCTGCCGCCTGGCCTTTCGCTTCGCGGATGGCCTCTTTGGCGCGTTCCTTGGCCAACTCCTGTTCGTGCTGACCGTGTTCCGCGGCTGCCAGGCCGTCTGCAATCTCCTTTCGGCGGGTGTCGAGCGCGCCCATGATGGGAGTCCAGACGAACTTCATCGTGAACCACACAAACACCGCAAAGGAGAGAAGCTGACCAATAAGAGTCAGATTTATGTTCATCCCGGTTTTACCTCGCTTTTGACGAGATGATTGTCAGTATGTTCGTTGGTAGCCAAAATTATCCGGCAACCGCGAACAAGACGTACATCGCCAAACCAACAGCGATCATCGGGACGGCGTCAACCAGACCCATTACGATGAAGAACTGAGTACGCAGCATCGGAATCAGCTCGGGCTGGCGGGCTGCACCCTCGAGGAAACGTCCGCCCAGCACACCGATGCCGACTGCGGCGCCCAGTGCACCCAGGCCCATCATCAATGCACCAGCAATGTACAACAGTGCAGTTGCTTCAGTCATTTCTATCTCCCGTTTGTCGTGAGGTTGTTAAGTTAAACGAAAAAACTACGAAAAAATTAATGGTCGTTATGCGCCATATCCAGATATACGATGGTCAGGGTCATAAAGATGAACGCCTGCAGCGTAATGATCAGGATATGGAAGATCGCCCAGCCCAGTTGCAGCACGCCACCGAACAGTCCCAACACCAGGCCGGCGTTGTACATGATGGCGATCAGGATGAAGATCATTTCACCCGCGTACATGTTGCCGAACAGTCGCAGCGCCAGTGAAATGGGCTTGGCAATCAGACTGACGAACTCGAGGACAAAGTTGATCGGAATAAACAGCAGTTTGACGATCGGATTGTCGGAGGAGAAGGGTTGCAGGGTCAGTTCACCCATGAAGCCACCCACACCCTTGATCTTGATACTGTAATAGAGGGTAAGCATGAACACGCCGATCGCCATGCCGAAGGTGGCATTGGGGTCGGTCGAGGGCACGATCTTCATGTAACCGATGCCGAGTAACTTCGCCAGTTCAGGAATCACGTCAACCGGCACCAGGTCCATCAGGTTCTGCAGGAAGATCCAGACGAAGATGGTCAGGGCCAGCGGGGCCACCAGCGGGTTGCGGCCACTGAAAGAGCCGCGCACGCTGTCATCGATAAACTCCACCAGCCACTCGGCGAAGTTCTGCAGGCCACCGGGGACACCGGCGGTAACGCGATCGGCGACCTTCTTGCCGAAATAGATGAACAGACCGCCCAACAAAATCGACCAGAACATGGTATCGACGTGGATGGCCCAGAACCCCATCTCCTTGGCTTCGGCCGCGCCGTGGGCCAGGCCCCAGGTACCGTCGGCATGCTGACCGAAGGTCAGGTTGGTCAGATGGTGCTTAATGTATCCGCTAGAGGTAAGGGTATCGCCAGCCATTGTGCTATCACATAACCAAATTTGTTGTTAATCCAAAAGTTGAACCACTGCGATCGGCATCAGCTGTACCAGCAGAAAGATGCCAAACAGTGCGCCAACACTCAGCGGCTTGATCCAGAGGATTACCCCTGCAAAAAGCAAACCCGTCAATACGAGTTTTAAGATCTCTGCGCCATAGAAGCGGGCCAGCAGTCGGCCCGGCTCCTGGGCTGTATATCGGACAAAAATCCGAAAAGCAAAAAAGACATTCCCCAAGGTTGCTATCAGCCCCCCCGCAAGCCCGGAATAAGCATAAACGTTGCCCGCAACCATCAGCAGGAGCAGGGCCGCAGTCAATGTTGTTACCAATTGTGCCAGGACGGTGCGATAGGCTTGGCGCTTATCTGCCAGATGCATCAAAACGATCCCCAGCAGTTAAAAACCGCACTTAAAAAGCCGGCGCAGTATAAATGTTGCGTTGTATAAGGTCAAACGATGGGCAAATAAATTTTTTGATTGTTTAGCGAAAAACGATTAATGGATTCCCGGCCGAATCTACCCAAGTTACTGTATATGCTCCAGAATACCGTCCAGTTCATCCAGGCTGTTGTAGCTGATCACCAGCTTCCCCTTGCCGCCACCGCCCTGTTGCAGCTTGACCCGGGCGCCGAGGCGCTCGGTTAGGTCGGTTTCCAGTGAGCGGATATTGGGATCCTCCCGTAGCGGCTGTTTCGCCTTGGTCGGCTCAGCGCTTTCGCCCTGCAGCCGCCTGACCAGTTTTTCCGTCTCCCGTACCGACAGCCCCTGCAAGCTCACCTGACGGGCCGCCTCGCTCTGCAGCGCATCCTTCAGGCCGAGCAGGGCGCGGGCATGGCCCATCTCGATGCGGCCCTCCTCGATCATCGCCTTCACATCCGGATTCAACTCCAGCAAGCGCAGCAGGTTGGTCACGGTAGTGCGGGATTTGCCCACCGCCCGGGCGATCTCCTGGTGGGTCAGCTCAAACTCGTTCAGCAGCCGGTGCAGGGCACCCGCCTCTTCCAGCGGGTTGAGGTCATCGCGCTGGATATTTTCGATCAGCCCCATGGCCATGGCGGCCTGGTCATTGACGTCGCGGATGACCACCGGAATCTCGCTCAGTCCGGCCTGTTGCGCGGCGCGCCAGCGTCGTTCGCCGGCGATGATCTCGTACTGGTTACCGTCCACCGGGCGCACCACGATGGGCTGCACCACGCCTTGGGCGGCGATGGAGTCGGCCAGTTCCTGAAGGCTGTCCGGATTGAAATCCCGCCGCGGCTGATAGCGGCCGCGGCGAATCAGGTCTACCGGCAGGGAGGTGAGGTTATCGGCTGAACTGCCCGCCTCGGTTGAGTGCTGTTCTGCATTGCCGGCCGAATTACCCAGCAGGGCATCCAGTCCGCGTCCGAGACCTCTTTTTTTTGCTGCCATGTTCTAGTTCCAAAAATGCGCACGCCCCAGGGCGTGTGTGATCTTGTTTTGTTCAGGCTGGCGCAGCCATGCGTTTTTCCTGTCTGCGCATCAGTTCGCTGGCCATGGCCAGGTAAGATACCGCGCCGCGCGACGCCTTATCATACAGCAAAACCGGCAACCCGTGACTCGGCGCCTCGGCCACCCGGATATTGCGTGGAATGATGGTACGGAACACCTGGTCGCCAAAGTGGTGGATCAGCTGTGCCGACACCTCGTTGGTGAGGTTGTTGCGTGGATCGTGCATGGTGCGGACAATGCCGTCGATCACCAGCTGACTATTGCGGCTGCCCTGGATCTGCTTGATGGTGTTGATCAGGGCGGATAACCCTTCCAACGCATAGTACTCGCACTGCAGCGGGATCAGCACGCCATCGGCCGCCACCAGAGCATTTACCGTCAGCATATTCAGCGAGGGCGGGCAGTCGATGACGATATAGTCATAGCGATCCTTGGCGCCGGCCAGCGCCAGGCTCAGCCGCTTCTCCTTCAACGGGACATTCATCAGCCCCACCTCGGCCGCCGTGAGATCGGCGTTCGCCGGCAGCACATCGAAGCCGGCGGCGGGTGTCTTCACCACAGTGTCGCTGAAACTCGCCTCGCCCAGCAGCACATCGCAGCTGGAGTTGTCGAGATTGTGCTTGTCCACACCGCTGCCCATGGTGGCATTGCCCTGGGGATCCAGGTCCACCAGCAACACCTTCCGCCTGAACGAGGCCAATGACGCCGCCAGATTGACCGCCGTAGTGGTTTTACCCACCCCACCTTTCTGATTTGCGACACAAATTATTCGACCCATAGCCCATTTCCGCGCTGATACCCGGCCATTCCAGGTTGCCAAAATCTCCCCGTCCCGAGTTGTCCGACGGGCCGTTCAGAATATCAGAAAGCGGGCCAGATGCACGAACTTTGACCGGATCGCCGGGGGCTTTTGTGCGCAGGTTGGCCATGCGGGGCGGAATCAACCCCGCACCCCCGGCCTGCTATCACTTGAACAGATCTTCCGCCGCCTTGCGGTGATCCCCACCGGCGTCGACGCCAGCTCCCTTGAGATCAGCGGTCGGTTCAAAAAAGTCACAATAGTTGGCGTGGGTCTTGTCTTGCACCTTCTCCGCCTGTGGCTCCCTACACTGATTGGTGAAGGTCGGATCATACCAGCGGCAGTTTCTACACACCCGGGTCGGCTTGCCGCACTTCAGACAGACCGTCTCACGACCATACTCATACACCGACAGTTCGCTACTGCACTGCCAGCATCTGCCTGCCTGGGTTGATGTCATGCCGCTGCCTCTCTGCGCTGTTTCTAATGGTGCTGGAGATTATCGCTCTTCGATTTCGCCACCGGCAAGCCGGATTGTTCATCAGTCTTGTAGGGTGGGCACGCAGGCTTTGCCCATCCTGCCTCGATGAGACCGCCAGCCACCAAATCGGCATAACCACGCGCGCCCCTGGCGGCGTCATCCGGGACCGGGGCGGTCACCGGGCAATGCCCCGATCAACTTGCAGTTCCCCCGGCACTAACGCATATTTAAAAGACCCATGACCCGGAGACGCCGTCCGACGGCAAGGAACTATCCATGTATGAGACATTGAGAGAGTTGGGCGTTACCGACCTTGAGCAGATCGAGCGCTATTCCCTGCGCCAGGAGGGCGATGAGGACATCCTGAAGATCTACTTCAAACGCAAGAAGGGTGAGCTGTTCGCCCACAGCATGAAGTTCCGCCACGGCCGCGCCAAGAAGATGGTGCAGGTGGATAGCGGTACCCATAAATACAAAGAGATCAGCGAGATCTCACCCACCATGCTGAAACTCTCCCGGGAGCTGGACAAGCTGGTGCAGCATGAAGAGAGCGTGTCCGATTTCAAAAAACGCATCCTGGGCGATATCGACCACATGGAAAAGGTGATGGTGCGCAAACTGGATCAGCTCCGATCCGATATCGAAAACCTGGAGTAGGAGGTCCGGATCAGGGGCCGCCCCGGGCCAGAAAACGGTCCAGCTGATTGGCAAATGCCTGACGATCCCCCTTGTCCAGGGCCGGCGGACCACCGGTGTTGACCCCACTGCCGCGCAGTTCATCCATGAAATTCCGCAGGGTCAGCCGTTCGCGGATATTCTCCCGGGTATACAGCTCACCCCTCGGATTCAGCGCATAAGCCCCTTTCTCAATCACTCCGGAGGCGAGCGGTATATCGGCGGTGATCACCAGGTCACCCGCCTCAGCCTGACGAATAATCTCATTGTCCGCCACGTCGAAGCCGGCCGCCACCTGGATGGAGCGGATAAAGCGCGAGGGTGGGGTTCTGACCGGCTGATTGGCGACCAGAATCAGCGTTATTTCCAACCGCTCGGCCGCCCGGAACAGGATCTCTTTGATCACATTGGGGCAGGCGTCCGCATCAACCCAGATCTGCATGTAGTTCTCCATCAGCCGCGCATGAACGCGGATAAACAGCCGTAGTTAATCGCACTCTCGGTCAGTGGCCCGGCGCCACCAGCAGGGCGTGGCGCTGGCCGTCACTGCCGGGCACGCTCAATGCCGCGACCTCGACCCGGTAACCTTCGGCCGCCAGTTCGGCGATTTCATCTGTTGGCACTGTCCCTTTCATCGCCAGCAGCCGACCCTGGTCGGCCAGCAGATGCCGGGTCAGTTGCACCATCCTGGGCAGGGCGGCAAAGGCACGCGAGGTGATGGTGCCAAAGCCGGCATCCGGTTGATAGGCCTCGACGCGGGTGCGCACCACCTGCACATTATCCAGTCCCAGGGCCACCACCGCCTGCTGCACAAAGCGGGTTTTCTTGCCGTTGGAGTCGATCAGCACAAACTGCCGATCCGGCTGTGCCACGGCCAGCGGTATCCCCGGCAGTCCAGGTCCGGTGCCCACATCCAGCACCCGCTCACCCTGCACAAGGTTCAGAATGGAGAGGCTGTCCAGCAACTGGCGGGGGACCATCTCGCCCGGATCACGTATGGCCGTGAGGTTGAATGCCTTGTTCCACTTCAACAGCAGGGCAAGGTAATCCAGCAACAACTGCTGCCGCCGCTCGGACAGATCAATCGCCATGACCCGCAGTCCCTCACTCAGTTGGTGCCGCCACTGGTTCTGGTGATCGGTCATGATTTACGCTTCAGGTGAATCAGTAACAGTGAGATAGCGGCCGGCGTCAGACCCGGAATCCGGCTCGCCTGACCGATGGTGGCCGGACGGCGCTTGATCAGTTTTTCCCGCACCTCGGCGGAGAGTCCGCGCACGGCCGCATAGTCGAAACTGTCCGGCAGTTTCAACGCATCATTCGCCTGCAGCCGGTCGATCTCCACCTGCTGACGCTTGATATAACCGGCATAGCGGGCCTGGATCTCCAGCTGCTCTGCCGCTTCACCATCGCCCAGCGCCGGTCCCAGCGCCGGCAGGCTGCAAAGCTGTGCATAGTCCACATCCGGCCGGGCCAGCAGGTCCAGCGCCCGGGTCTCCTTGGATATCGGGCTGTCGAACAGCGCCGTCACCTGTTCGGCCAGGGGCGTGTTGGGCTGCACCCAGATATCCCGCAGCCGCTGCTGCTCGCGCTCGATCGCCTCGCGCTTCTGTTCAAAACGCTGCCAGCGTTCCTCCAGCACCAGCCCCAGGCGGCGCCCCTGTTCGGTCAGACGCAGGTCGGCGTTGTCCTCGCGCAACAGCAGCCGGAACTCGGCGCGGCTGGTGAACATGCGGTATGGCTCCTGGGTCCCCTTGGTAATCAGGTCATCCACCAGTACGCCCAGATAGGCCTCATCACGGCGCGGGCACCACGCCGCCTGGTCACGTATTTTCAAAACCGCGTTGAGTCCGGCCAGCAGTCCCTGGGCCGCCGCCTCTTCATAGCCGGTGGTGCCGTTGATCTGGCCGGCAAAGAACAGCCCCTCGATAAAGCGCGTCTCCAGGCTGGGGCGCAGATCCCGCGGATCGAAGAAGTCATATTCGATGGCGTAGCCAGGGCGCATGATGCGGGCCTGGGCAAACCCCTCCATGGAGCGCACCAGGGCGAGCTGCACATCGAATGGGAGGGAGGTGGAGATGCCGTTCGGGTAGACCTCGTTGCACTCCAGCCCCTCCGGTTCGATGAAGATCTGGTGCGCGCTCTTGTCGGCAAAGCGCACCACCTTGTCCTCGATGGAGGGGCAGTAGCGCGGCCCCACGCCCTCGATCACCCCGGTGTACATGGGCGAACGGGACATACCGCCGCGGATGATCTCGTGGGTGCGCTCGTTGGTATGGGTGATGTGGCAGCTGACCTGGCGCGGGTGTTCCTCCCGCGAGCCCATGAAGGAGAAGACCGGCGCCGGGTCGTCCCCGGGCTGCTCGGCCAGTCGGGAGTAGTCGATGGTGCGGCTGTCGATGCGCGGCGGGGTGCCGGTCTTCAGCCGCGACACGTTGAATGGCAGCTCACGTAGCCGGCGGGAGAGCGCATTGGCCGGGGGATCACCGGCCCGTCCACCCTCGTAATTGTTCAGTCCGATGTGGATGCGCCCGCCGAGAAAGGTGCCGGTGGTCAGCACCACAGCGCGCGCCTGGAACTTCAGCCCCATCTGGGTCACCACGCCGGTAACCCGCTCCCCCTCCACGATCAGGTCATCCACCGCCTGCTGGAACAGATCCAGATTCGGCTGATTCTCCAGGGCAAAGCGGATCGCCGCCTTGTAGCGCACCCGGTCCGCCTGGGCGCGGGTGGCCCGCACCGCCGGCCCCTTGCTGGCGTTGAGGATGCGGAACTGGATACCGCCCCGGTCGGTGGCCCGGGCCATGATGCCACCCAGGGCATCCACCTCCTTCACCAGGTGACCCTTGCCGATACCGCCGATGGCGGGATTGCAGCTCATCTGTCCCAGGGTCTCGATATTGTGACTCAGCAGCAGGGTGCGCGCGCCCATGCGCGCCGCCGCCAGGGCCGCCTCGGTACCGGCGTGGCCGCCACCCACCACAATCACCTCATAGCTATCGGAATAAAACATGATTACTCAAAACAAAAACGATTCAGCCGGCTAGTGTACCCCCTGTGGGCATCCGGCTGGAACAGGCAGCCGGCCGAACTCAATACAGGCGATGCCGGAACAACCAGGCCGCCGCGCTCAGGGTGCAGCCGGCGATCAGCGCCAGCGGCCACAGCTGATGCACCAGTATCGACAGCGGCGTTCCTTCCAGAAATACCCCCCGCAGCACCACCAGGAAATAGCGCAGCGGGTCCAGCAGGGTCAGCATCTGCACCGCCCAGGGCATATTGGCGATGGGCGTGGCGAAGCCGGACAAGATGACCGCCGGCACCAGGAACAGGAAACCGCCAAGCAGGGCCTGCTGCAGGGTGACCGCCAGTGACGAGATGGCGAGTCCGATACCGATAGCCGCCAGCAGGAACAACACCAGCCCGAGGTAGAGGACACTCAACTCACCCACCAGCGGCACGCCGAACCAGACCTGGGCCAGCAGGATCACCAGGCTCCCTTCGGCCAGCCCCACCACGAAACCGGGTGTCGCCTTGCCGATCAAAATCTCAAACGGTCGCAGCGGCGTCACCAGCAGTTGATCAAAGGTCCCTTGCTCCCGCTCCCGGGCCACCGACAGGGAAGTGACCACCATGGTGACCACCAGGGTCAGCAGGCCCACCAGTCCGGGAATGAAGAACCAGCGGCTCTCCAGGTTGGGATTGAACCAGGCACGACTCACCAGGTGGGCCGGCGGTGCATCCAGCCCGTGCTGCGCAATCCACTGTTCATTGAAGCTGCCGATTACCGTGCCGGCATAGTTGACCGCAATCTGCGCGGTATTGGAATTGCGTCCATCCACCAGGACCTGCACCTGGGCCGGTTCGCCGGCGGCCAGCTTTTCGCTGAAGCGTGGTTCCAGCTGGAGGACCAGCAGTACCTCGCGGTTGTCCAGCAGGTCCGCGATCTCATCCTGTCGCTGCACGATATGCCGCAGCTGGAAATTGGGCGAGCCCGAGAATGTGGCCATCAACGCCCGTCCTGCCTGGCCCTGATCCCGGTCATAGACCGCGTAGGGCACATGGTTGAGGTCGAAGGAGGCCGCATAGCCGAACACCACCAGCTGAATCAGGGGCGGCACAATGGTGACGAAGCGGCTCTGCTTGTCCTTGAACAGGGTCAGGAACTCCTTCACCACCAGGGCCAGGATACGGTGCCACATAGCGATCACTCCAGCCGTTTGTGCATGCGCCGGCGCGCCAGGCCGAGGAACAGCGCAGCCATCAGTAGCAGCGCCAGGGCATTGGGCACAATCACCCCCCAGACATCCCCGGCCAGGAACAGGGTCTGCAGGATGGCGACAAAATAGCGCGCGGCGACCAGATGGGTAACCCACTGCACGGCGACAGGCATGGAGTCGATATCAAACAACATGCCGGAGAGCAGGAAGGCCGGCAGAAAGGTGGCGACGATGGCCACCATGCCGGCCACGAACTGGTTGGGGGTAGTCACGGAAATCAGCAACCCCATGCCGAGGGCGACCAGCAAATAGAGGGCCGAACAGGCGGTCAGCACCCAGAACGAACCGCGCAACGGTACCAGGAACAGCCACAGGGCCATGGCCACGGAGAGGGCCATGCCGCCCATGCCCAGCACGAAGTAGGGGAGCACCTTGCCGATTAGCACCTCGCGCATGCTGACCGGGGTCACCAGCATCGCCTCCAGGGTGCCGCGCTCCCACTCCCGGGCCATCACCAGGGCGGTCAGCAGCGCACCCACCAGGGTCATGTTGATCGCCACCAGACCGGGCACCAGATAGTTGCGGCTGCGCAACCCCGGGTTGAACCAGATACGCGGTTGCAGCATCACCGGTTGGTCCAGCGGCCGGGCCCGGGCACTCAGCTCCCGTTCCAGCCAGTTGCGCCAGGCCCCCTCCACATAACCCTGCAGCAGGCGCGCCGAGTTGGCGTTCACGCCGTTGACAATCAGCTGAATCGGCGCACCGGTCTCGCCTCGCAGACGTGCCGCAAAATCACCGGCCAGCACCACCACACCATCGACCTGGCCGGCTCCAAGCGCCTGCTGGGCAGCGGCCCGGTCGGGATAGTGCCGGGGCGCGAAATAGCGCGAATGTTGGAACACCCCGAGGAAACTCTCCGCCTCCGCGCTTGGCTGCTCCATCACCAACCCCAGGGGCACGTCGGTGGCATCCATTGACACCCCGTAACCGAACAGCAGCAGCAGGAAGGCCGGCATCAGGAAGGCGATGGCGATGCTGCTGGGATCACGCAGCACCTGCAGGAACTCCTTGCGCAGCAGACCACGGAGCCGTCGGTTCATGCCACCTCCGGACTTTCGACCAAGGCAATAAAGGCCGCTTCCATGGTGGCGTCCGACGCCGCGCTGCCAAGCGACCTGACCTTCACCTCGGCCGGTGTGCCCAGGGCCAGAATCTCACCGGCCGCCATGATTGCCAGGCGGTCACAATACTCCGCCTCCTCCATGAAGTGAGTCGTCACCAGCACCGCCACCCCGGCATCGGCCAGGGCGTTGATGTGCGACCAGAACTCGCGCCGGGCCAGGGGATCGACCCCGGAGGTCGGTTCGTCCAAAAACAGGATATCCGGCTCATGCATCAGCGCGCAGGCCAGCGCCAGGCGCTGTTTGTAACCCAGCGGCAGGTCGCCACTGGCAGCGCCGACAAAGCCCGCCAGATCCAGGTCATCCAGCGCCCAGGCCATGCGTTCCCGGCGCCGCGCGCCGCGCAGGCCATAGGCCCGACTGAAAAACTCCAGATTCTGTTGCACGGTGAGGTTGCCGTAGAGGGAGAATTTCTGCGACATGTAGCCGATCCGCGCGCGTGCCGCCGCCGGCGCCCGCCGCAGGTCCACCCCGGCCACGCTGACTTCACCACCACTCACCGGCAACAAGCCACATAGCATGCGGAAGGTGGTGGTCTTGCCGGCGCCATTGGCACCGAGCAGGCCGAACACTTCACCGGCAGCCACGGCGAAACTGACATCCCGAACCGCCACGAAATCACCAAACCGCCGGGTCAGTCCGGACACGCTGATGGCGTCACCGGGCGTGACCTCATGCGGCACGGGCCGCAGGACCTGCTGAATCGCCTCACTGTCGCGCAACAGGTCGATGAAGCCGTCCTCGAAGCGGGGTGGCACTGCCTCGCAGTGTGCGCCGGTCAATTCATCGCCCTTCAGTTCCGGGGGCTTGGCCTGCCGCGTCACCAGCCGCACCGCCTGCCCCTGCACCGTGGCATCGAATACATCCGGTAACTTCGCCAGGCGGGCCTGCAACCGGCGCGGCAGGGTGTCGGGCTGGCGCACCCGGAAGCTGCGGCCGCGCAGCGGTTCGCTGAAGGCCGCCGGGCGGTCATGTCCCACCACCTCTCCCTGATGCAGCAGAATCACCTCGGCGCAACGTTCCGCCTCATCCAGGTAAGCGGTACTGAGTAATACGCTCATCCCTTCCTGCTCCACCAGGCGGTAGACGATTGACCAGAGCTCGCGACGCGATAGCGGATCCACTCCAACCGTCGGCTCATCCAGCAGCAGCAGGCGAGGCGCCCGCACCAGGGTGCAGGCCAGACCCAGTTTCTGTTTCATGCCACCGGACAGCTGTCCGGCCAGGCGCCGGGTAAACTTGCCCAGGCCGGTCATGTTGAGCAGTTCGTCGTAGCGCTCCCGCCTGTTGGCGGGTGGCACGTTCTGCAGGTCGGCATACAAGTCCAGGTTCTCCTGCACCGACAGATCCTCATACAGACCAAACCGCTGCGGCATGTAACCGACCTGAGACTGTACCGCCAATGACTCGCTGCCTGCATCGTGTCCGAGCACCCGGATGGTGCCGCTATCCGGCAGCAACAGGCCGGCAGCCAGACGCATCAGGGTGGTCTTGCCGGCCCCGTCCGGTCCGATCAGTCCGGTCACCACGCCGGCCGCCACCTGCAGATTGATATCCTGCAGCGCCTGAACCGTGCGCCCGGGCAGCCGGAACGACTTGGTCAGTGTCTCCACTTCCATGACCGGTGTCGACATGACCCGGCGTACCTATTGACCGCAACCAGGCACGGCCAGGGGTTCCCGATCCGTGTCCAGGGTCACCGTCACCGGCATGCCCAGACGCAGTTCATCCTGGGGATTACAGACGAACACATGAACCTGATAAACCAAGTCAGCCCGCACCTCTTCGGTCTGTACCTGCTTGGGTGTGAACTCGGCGCTGGGGGAGATGTAGCCGACCCAGCCTTGATAACGCTTGTCTGGGAAGCTGTCGCTACTGACCTCTGCCGGCATGCCGGGGCGAATTCGCCCAAGATGGGGCCCATCCACATAGACCCGCGCCCACAGCGGTTCAGTCAGCGCCAGGGTATAGACCGGACGCTGTGGCGAGGCCATGTCACCCGGCTCCAGGATACGACTCTGAATAATCCCTGCGGCGGGGGCACTCAAGAGCGCTTCAGCCAGATTGCGTTCGGCCAGCGCCAGGTCGGCCTGCAGCGCGCTCAGGGTAGCCTGGGCGGCCGCCACATCCTCGGCGCGCGGCCCGGCAACCGCCAACGCCAGCCCGGCCTGCACCGCCTGCACCTTGGCGGCCGCCGCCTCGGCCACGGTCCGGGCATTATCCAGATCCTGGGGTGATGCCAGGCCCTTTTGCGCCAGGTCCTGTTGCCGCTGGAGACTGCGCCCGGCATTCAGCGACTGGGCCCGTGCCTCCTGCAGTTCGGCACGCAGCTTGTCGATCTCTTCCTGGCGGGTGCCGGCCAGCAGCGCATTCACCTGCTGCTGCTGTGCCTCGACCCGGGAGGCAGCCGCATTGCGCAGTGCCTCAAGTTGACTGGTCTCCAGTTGCGCGAGCGGCTGTCCCGGCTGCACCCGGGCGCCTTCAGACACCGTCATGTCGACAATGCGTCCATTGGCATTGAAGGCCAGGTTGACCAGGCGAACCTCGATGTTTCCATACAGGTTCAGCTCTCCCGTTGCCGGCGGCGCACCGCCGTTTGACCACCAGAACCAACCCCCGGCCCCCAACAGGGTGATCAGGGACAACATCAGCAATGCTTTTTTCACGCAGGCTCCTCCGCTCCATCCTGGACAAAATTTGCTGTGGCGATAGAGATTGCCGCCAATCGCCGCTGCGCATCGATAACCGCATCAAAGTGAATTCGAATTGCGACAAGGGGACGCCACCTGTGCCGCCTGGCACAGAAACAGTCCGCTAGTGTACCGCTACAAACAGTGGGCTGAAACCAGGCAAGTCTGATAGGGGCAAACCGGGCAGGGAACCGGCAGCCAGGGTGTCGGGAGGGGAAAGGGCTAAATGGTTGTAGCCTACCCCGGCCACGGAAGGTGGCCGGGGTCGCTACCGTTCAACTTTCGGACAGCTCCTCATGCCAGCCTGTATCCAGGCCGAATTCGAAGGTATGCATCCGGTAGCCTTCCGGAAAGGCGGCCTTCAGCCGCCGTTCAAACTCCGCATACACCTCTGTCTTGTGCTGCTGCACATCATAGTCGCGGGTGCCGGACTCCACTTCCGGCACCTCCAGCTCCATCTTGAACTCGATCTCCGGTGCCAGTTGAATTCTGACTTTGCCCATGGTGTTTCCTCCTGTTCCGGGAAGTGTTGGCCGGGAACACCCGGCCAGACTTCACGGCGTGCGATTACATTAAGGGTACGATCATCAGTGCCACGATGTTGATGATCTTGATCAACGGGTTGATGGCGGGACCAGCGGTGTCCTTGTAGGGATCACCCACTGTATCGCCGGTGACTGATGCCTTGTGCGCCTCGGAGCCCTTGCCGCCATGGTTGTCATCTTCAATGAACTTCTTGGCATTATCCCAGGCGCCGCCACCGGTGGTCATGGAGATGGCGACAAACAGGCCGGTGATGATGGAACCCAGCAACACTCCGCCCAGCGCTTGCGGACCCAGCATCAGGCCCACCGCCAGCGGCACGGCAATCGGCAGCAGGGAAGGGAGCACCATCTCCTTGATGGCTGACTTGGTCAGCATGTCGACGGCGCGGGAGTAGTCCGGTTTTGCGCTGCCGTCCATGATGCCGGGAATCTCCTTGAACTGGCGCCGCACCTCGCGCACGATGCCACCCGCTGCACGGCCCACCGCTTCCATCGCCATGGCGCCGAACAGGTAGGGCACCAGGCCGCCGATAAACAATCCGACAATCACCAGATGGTTGGAGAGGTCGAAGGTCAGGGCCTGACCGGTATGATGGGCCAGTTCCCGGGTATAGTCGGCAAACAGCACCAGGGCCGCCAGGGCCGCGGAACCGATAGCGTAGCCCTTGGTCACCGCCTTGGTGGTGTTGCCCACGGCATCCAGCTCATCGGTGGTGTTGCGCACCTCGTTGGGCAGGTTGGCCATCTCGGCAATACCGCCGGCGTTGTCGGTGATCGGTCCATAGGCATCGATGGCGACGATGATACCGGTCATTGACAGCATGGAGGTGGCGGCAATGGCGATACCGTACAGCCCGGCCATGGAATAGGAGACCAGGATACCGGCACAGATAACCACCAGCGGGGCCGCCGTGGAGCGCATGGAGAGCGCCAGACCGGCGATGATGTTGGTGCCGTGGCCGGTGGTGGAGGCGGCCGCCAGCAGACGTACCGGCCGGTAATCGGTCGAGGTGTAGTAGTCGGTGATCATCACCAGCGCAGCGGTAATGATCAGTCCGATCAGGGCCGCGCTGTACAGATCCATCACCGCATAGGTGGCATCACTGCCCATCAGCCACTGGGTCACCGGATAGAAGGCGATGGCCGACAGGACGGCCGAGACACCCAGGGCGCGGTACAGCGCATTCATGATCTTGCCGCCTTCCTTGACCGAGACAAAGAAGGTACCGATGATCGAGGTGATGATGGAGATCCCCCCCAGTACCAGCGGCAGCAGGGCCGCGTTGGGGTTGTCCGCGAATATCAGCGCACCCAGCATCATGGTGGCGATGGTGGTCACCGCATAGGTCTCGAACAGGTCGGCCGCCATGCCGGCGCAGTCACCCACGTTGTCGCCCACGTTATCGGCAATCACCGCCGGATTGCGCGGATCATCCTCCGGGATACCGGCTTCCACCTTGCCCACCAGATCGGCACCCACATCCGCACCCTTGGTGAAGATACCGCCACCCAGACGGGCGAAGATGGAGATCAGCGAGCCACCAAAGGCCAGACCGATCAGCGGAGCCAGCTTTACCGGCTCACCCACCGGGGTCATGCTGAGCAGCCAGCCATAAAAACCGGCCACCGCCAGCAGGCCGAGACCCACCACCAGCAGACCGGTGATGGCGCCGCCCCTGAAGGCCACGGCCAACGCCGCATTGAGTCCGGTCTTGGCCGCTTCGGTGGTGCGTGAATTGGCCCGCACCGAGATATGCATACCGATATATCCGGCCAGACCGGAGAAAATGGCGCCGATGGCAAAACCGACCGCGGTGGTGGAGTTGAGCAGCACGAAGATCACCCCAAACAGGATCACCCCGACAATGCTGATCGCCATGTACTGACGATTGAGGTAGGCCGATGCCCCCTCCTGGATCGCCAGGCTGATACTGCGCATCTCTTCCGATCCCTCCGGCTTGGCCAACAGCCAGCGGATGGAATAGACGCCGTAGGCGATTGCCCCGACGGCGCATAACAGTGCAAAAACAAGACCCGATGTCATGTATACCTCCAAAAATCGTTTTTGATTTAAGGCCGGGCCATTTTAGTTATGGTGATAGGGATATAACCCGGCAACTGCTTGCCAGGCAGAGGTTCCTGCAGTGTCTGATTATTATGGTCACCGCAAGCTACGGTTCGATTTACTCTGAGATATCTGAACCTGACACTGGCAAACGGACCCATCCTAGTCCTGGAACTGAACCGGCGATAATCAGAATTCGCTTTGCAACAATTAAAAAAAGCTATGTTGCATTTGCAGCATGTTAGTAGATAAGGATGTGCTGAATTCAGCAAAGACGCGGCTTCCAGCTGCTGCTGCTGTGCAGTAAATGGCGTATTTTTCAGACTGTGAAAACCCCGTTTACACTGGTCAAATTATTCCGGGTCTAAAAAATTGCGAGTGATTTGACGAATCCAAACCGGATACGGGTGTCTGTTTTTCCCAACCGATCGACGCTATGGGAATCATATTGTCGGGAACCTCACAAAAAGCTGATACTCTTCCAGCTATCAAAAAAACGGGAGTAAACATGAAGCAGTTGCTGGATCAGGCGGTGATGCAAGCGGGTAAAATCATTGTCGGCAAGGAGCAGACCCTGCGGCTGGCCCTGACCTGTCTGCTGGCCAACGGCCATCTGCTGATCGAGGATCTGCCCGGGGTCGGCAAGACCACCCTGGCCCACACCCTGGCCCGGCTGCTGGGACTGCAGTATCAGCGCATCCAGTTCACCAGCGACCTGTTGCCGGCGGATATCATCGGCGTCTCGGTCTACCATCGGGGCGACGAATCATTCCAGTTTCATCCGGGACCGGTGTTCACCCAGTTACTGCTGGCGGATGAGATCAACCGGGCCACACCCAAGGCACAGAGCGCATTACTGGAAGCGATGGAGGAGCGACAGGTGACCAGCGACGGCATGACCCGCAGCCTGCCACAACCGTTCTTTGTCATCGCCACCCAGAACCCGGCCCACCAGATCGGCACCTTCCCGCTGCCGGAGTCGCAACTGGACCGTTTCCTGATGCGGATCCACATCGGTTACCCGGATGAGCGGGCGGAGCGGATACTGCTGAGTGGCGAGGACCGGCGCAGTTTGCTGGAACAGCTCACCCCCTGTCTTACCCTGGAACAGCTGCGCGACCTGCAGCATCAGGTACCCCAGGTGCACGTGGCGGACGCCCTGCTGGATTACATCCAGGCCCTGCTCAAATTCAGCCGCAACAGTCCACGCTTCCATCACGGACTGTCACCCCGCGCCGGACTGGCCCTGATCAACAGCGCCCGCGCCTGGGCGCTGCAGGCCGGTCATGCGCAGGTGCTGCCGGAAGATGTGCAGGCGGTGCTCAGTGCCACCGTCGCCCATCGGCTGCACTCGGGCAGCGACACCGGCGTGGCCGAGGGGCAGGGGCTGGCGCAGTTTCTGCTGGAATCCGTGCCGCTGCCATGAGGCTGAAGATCCCGGAGCGGTTTATCCGGCGCTGTCGCAGTGACGGACGGGGCGGGGCCACGGTCGGCGCACAACAGATCTACATCATTCCCACCCGTCAGGGCCTCGGTTTCGCCCTGCTGCTGCTGCTGATGTGGATCGGTTCCATCAACTATGCCAATAATCTCGGTTTTCTGCTCACCTTCCTGCTGGCCGGCCTCGGTCTGGTGGCGATGTTGCACACTTGGCGTAATCTGCTGGGGCTGACACTTCGCCCGGGACACAGTGCACCGGTATTCAAGGGCCAGCAGGCCTGTTTTGAGATCCAGATCAGCAACTCCCGGGACAATGAACGTCCGGGCGTCCTGCTGAACTTTGCAGCAGGTGATCCGGTCGCCGGCGACCTTGCACCACACAGCGAACAGACCTTTAGCCTGACCACTCGCGCCGAGCGGCGCGGCCGTTTACCCATGCCACGCTGTACCCTCAGCACCCGCTATCCACTCGGTCTGCTGTATGCCTGGAGTTATCTGGAACTGGCTGGTGAAGTCCTGGTTTACCCCGCGCCCGGACCGCACACCGCTATCACCAGCCAGCCCAGCTACCAGCCAAGTCCGCATGGAGACAAGGGGGTCGGCAGTGATGATTTCATCGGCCTGCGCAGCTACCGGCCCGGCGACTCGCCCCGGCAGATCGATTGGAAGGCCCAGGCCCGGGAACAGGGGCTGCATACCAAGCAGTTCGGCGGCGATCGGGCCGATCTGCTATGGATTGACTGGGAGCATTACCCCGGAATGGAGACCGAAAGCCGGCTCAGCGCCCTGTGTCGGGCGGTACTGGAGGCGACCGAACAGCACCAGGCATTCGGGCTGCGCCTGCCAAACCTGGAGTTGAAGCCGGCCCCGGGCGATGCGCAACGCCGGGCCGCGCTCGCCGCACTGGCCCTGTTTGGTGAACAGACATGAATCCACCCCCCCTCAACCACCGGTCGTTGCTTTCCCTCAGTCTGATCACACTGCTGGTGGTGGCACCCCATTTTGCCCGGCTGGACCCGCGCATCAGCCTGGCATTTATGGCAGTCATCCTGTTGCGCGTCACCAGCCTCTATCGGCCGCGCCTGCGGCTCGGCCGCTGGCTACTGCTTGGTATCACCCTGGCCAGTGCCGTGCTGATCCTCTCACTCTACCCGCTGCTGATGGGCCTGCCGGCCAAGGTCGCCCTGCTGTCCCTGATGATGGGTCTTAAGCTGATGGAGTGCCGACGACGGCGCGACCTCTATGTGGTGGTATTTCTCGGTTACTTCACCCTGATCACCCACTTCCTGTTTGATCAGGGGATGTTGCAGGTGGCCTATGTGGCGGTGATGGTGATCGCGCTCAGCGGCCTGCTGATCGAGGCCGGCCGTGCCGAGTCCCGTAGTGGCTGGCCGCTGCATTCACTGCGTCTGGCCGCCGGCATGACCGCGCAGGCGCTGCCGGTCATGCTGGTGCTGTTCTTCCTGTTCCCACGCCTCAATGGACCGCTGTGGAATCTTGGCGTGGACAACTCCACCGGCCAGACCGGTCTCAGCGACAGCATCACCCTGGGCAGCATCAGCCGGCTGATTCGCTCCCGGGCCGTCGCCTTCCGGGTCGATTTTGATCAGGCCATGCCAGCGCCGCCGCTGCGCTACTGGCGCGGACCCGTACTCTGGCATACCGACGGGCGGCGTTGGGGCCGTGCCGATCTGCCGCAGACGGCTCTAGTCAGCTACCGTAGCGACGCCCCACCGGTCAGCTATCAGGTGACCCTGGAACCCTCACCCAACGACTGGCTCTACGCGCTGGATCTGCCGGAAACCCTGCCCGCCGAGGCCAGCCTGCTGGCGGACTTTCAGATCACTGCCAAGGATATCCGCCAGCGGCGGTATCGCTATACCGCCAGCTCGCGCCTGCAGTACCACACCGGTCCTTTAAGCGAACGGCAGCGCCGGCTGGGGTTGCAACTGCCCGACACGGTGACCCCGCGTATGCGGGCACTGGTGTCCCGTTGGCGAGCCGAATCCGCTGACGATCGCCAGCTGGTCAACCGGGCACTGCAATTCTTCCGCAACGAGCCCTTCCACTACACCCTCAACCCACCCCTGCTGGAGACCAATCCGGTCGACCAGTTTCTGTTCGACAGCCGCCGTGGTTTCTGCGAGCACTACGCCACCAGCTTCACCCTGCTGATGCGACTGGCCGGTATCCCGGCCCGGGTGGTGACCGGCTACCAGGGCGGCGAACGCAATCCCCTGGGCAATTACCTGATTGTGCGCCAGTCGGATGCCCACGCCTGGAGCGAGGTGTGGCTGGAACAGAGCGGCTGGACCCGGATCGACCCGACGGCCGCCGTGGCCCCCGAACGCATTGAGCGCACCTTTGAATTCGACCTGCAGGAGAATACCGCGCCGGGCAGCCCGGTCATCTTCTCGGCCGGTGATCACGATCTGCTGAACAGGCTGGCAAAACAGTTCGGGCTGGGGCTGGATGCGGCCAATGCCTCCTGGCACCGCTGGATTCTGGGCTACTCCAGTCAGCAGCAGCAGCGTCTCCTGCAATGGCTCGGCTTTGGCTCACTCTCGGCCTTCAAGCTGGCACTCGCCATGGTGCTGGCCGTCGCCGCACTGGTGCCACTACTGATCCTGCTGATGCGCCGGCGCGACCGGGACAGACCCGACCCGGTACAGCGCGACTATGGGAAATTCTGCCGCCGCCTGGCGCGCAAGGGGATCGCGCGCCTGGCCCACGAGGGGCCGCAGGATTTTGCCCGGCGGGTGATCCGGCTACGACCCGATCTGCAGCGACCGGTGAGTGCCATTATCGATCTCTATATCGCGTTACGTTATGGCGCCGAAGATGACCCGGAACAGCAGCGCCGGTTGCGCCAGCTGGTGCGAAATTTCCGCGCCTGAACCGGGGCGACAGAACGCGTAGTAGGGAGCAGGCCCCTGTGCCTGCCCCCTGTTTGGATACCGCTCCTACCAGTTCTCGCCCAACAGCTCGAAATGGGCCTGGGGATGAATACAGGCGGGGCAGACGTTGGGGGCCGCCTCGCCCTCATGCAGATAACCGCAGTTGCGACAGCGCCAGACCACCTTGCCGTTGCGCTTGAACACCAGGCCTGCCTCCAGGTTGTCCGCCAGGGTCTGGTACTGCTTGTGGTGCTGCTTCTCGGCAATACTGATCGCCTCGAATGCCGCTGCCACCTGGTTGAAACCCTCTTCCCGGGCAATCCTGGCAAAGGCCGGATACATGTCGGTCCACTCGTGCTCTTCACCCGCCGCGGCGTGGCGCAGGTTTTCCAGGGTGGTGCCGATCAGGCCGGCGGGGAAGGTTTCGGTGATCTCCAGGTCACCACCCTCCAGAAACTTGAAAAAACGCTTGGCGTGCTCCTTCTCCTGGTTGGCGGTCTCTTCAAAGATGGCGGCGATCTGCACCAGCCCCTCCTTGCGTGCCGCACCGGCAAAGTAGGTATAGCGGTTGCGCGCCTGCGACTCGCCGGCAAAGGCGGTGAGCAGATTCTTTTCGGTTTGTGTTCCCCGGATACTCTTGTTCATGTTGTGACTCCAATGAAACCAGATTTTTTCTATGTTTATTTTACCGTCATTGTCTTTGGGAATACCACTTGGAGACATAGGTGGCGAGCAGGATGGCAAGGAAGATGGTGGTCATGCCGATCACATGGTAGGGTTGGAACGCCTCGCCTAGAAAGATCACCGCCAGCAAGCTGGCAAACACCGAGATCAGATTGGTGAACAGTCCGGCCTGGTTGGCACCACCCAGCAGCACCGCCTTGTTCCAAAAGTAGTAGGAGAGCAGCGAGGGGAAGATGGCCACGTAGCCGAGGATCAGTACCGTGTCGCTGTTCAGGCTGAAAGTCTCGCGACCGCTGATGTCCCAGAGATAGAAGGGCAGGATACCGAGGATGCCGATCAGGATCAGCAACAGCAGCAAGCCAAGCTTATCCAGCTCTCGCGGCAGTTTTTTCATCAACACCGAATAGACGGCAAAGCCGAACACGGCCGTCAGCATCAGCAGATCACCCGGGTTCAGCTGCAAGCTTGCCAGTATCTGGAGGTCACCCCGGGAGACCACCCAGCAGACACCCACCAGAGCCAGCAGCATACCCAGCTTCTGCAACCAGTTGGCACGCTCCTGGCCCAACAGCCAGGTCAGCAGAAACACCTCCAGCGGCATGGTGGCGCTCACCACCCCCACATTGATGGCAGTGGTGAACTGCAATGCCACGTACTGCAGTGAGTTGTAGAGCGAAACACTGAGCAGGGCGAGCAACAGCAGCAGCCACAGATGCCGGCGGTAATAGGCCAGATCCCGCAGGCAGGCACGCCAGGCAATTGGCAGCAGGATCAAAAACGCCAGTACCCAGCGCCAGAACGAGAGTTCGATCCCCGACATGTAGTTGAGGGCGAACTTGCCCACCACCGCATTGCCGCCCCAGAACAGGGTGGTCAATACCAGCAGCAACGCCGGCCGTTCAAACAAGCCCGGCGAACTCAATCCAGCCCGGACTCGAAGTGAGCGGTCGTTACCTCAAGCAGGGCCGAGTCGCGAATCTTCTCCGGCAGCGAGGCGACACAGGCGGCGATCACTGCATCCGCATCCGCGCCGAACGCACCCCGCTCGGTCATGAAGCGGTCCAGATCCGCACTGCCGCTACGGATCATTTCCCTGGCCACCGCATGGGTGGCCAGGGTCTGCCCGGGATAGCGGTTCAACAGATAGGAGAAGGTGAAGGCGGTATTGGTCATGGCCTGGATGGAGATCCGCGACAGTCCGGCCGCCACCGCCAGGCGGGCGGCGTAGATCGCATCGACGACCGCGTGGTGGATGCTGAAACCCTGCTCCCAGTTGTCTGTCGCAATACCCTTGCTGAGTCCGAGCTCCCACTGCCGGGTGCCACCGGCACCGCCGTTGAGAAAAGCGAGATAGTCGAACTGCTCGTCGCCTCCCAGCCTGCCCTGATTGAAACAGTCGGCATGGATGGCGGCAGCTGTGGCAATGCCGTTCAGGCCATTGAACACCATGTGGTGACCGACCAGCTTGGTAATGGCTCCTGCCGCCGGGGAACTGCCAAAGTATCGGGGATGCCCCAGCCGCTGCAGCAGCGGCAGCAGGCGCTGATAAATTGCCGCATCGCCACTGGCCAGGATCAGCATCCCCTTGGGATCGGACCCACCCAACTGAGCCCCCAGGGGTCCCCCGGTCAGGGGATAGTTGACATAGTCCACCTGTTGACTGGCGCAGAAGCGGGTCGCGGCCTCGGCGAAGTCGGGGCTGACGGTAGAAAGATGCAGGATGAAGGGACAGGTGGTCGATACGGCGCGCAAAAGGTTCGTCAGCTCGCTGATGATCGCCACATCGTCGCCGTTCTTGCCGGCACAGACCACCACGCCATCCAGATCGCCATTGCCCGCCAGCTGTTGCAGGGTCGGCACCAATTCCGCGCCATGCGCCTGCCAGTCCGTCCGGTACCGGTCACGGCTGCCACCCTGGGTGCCCCGATCCTGCACCCGCAATACCCGGGCGGGTCCATCGGCGGTCAAATGAGTAGCGGCCGGACCGGCCATCATTCCCAGTCCGCCTACATAAGCAAGTTTCAACATGTTGTTTTCCTGTGCCGGTATGCGATTTCGTCGCCCATCTTACCAGATCACGGCCCCGCTATACCGGTACAGATGGCTGGGTATTCGCCGGTTTGCAATCCCCTGAGTTTCCCCGATAGAGTAGGGCATCTTGAGGCCGGAATCGGACAGGGTTAATTGATGAACAAGCCACTGAACCGGCTGCTGCTGGGCCTGCTGCTGATCGGGTTGGCGGGTTGTGGCTGGAAAATCTGGGAACAGGCAACCGCCTATGAGCAACAGACCCTGGCGATTATTCAGCAGTTACAGACCACCAGTCAGCTGGAGAGTAGCGGTCGTCAGTTACTGGAGGCGTTGAGTTTCGGCCTTTATGACGGATACAGCCAACAGCTCGAGGAGCTCAATCAGCAGAAAACGCTGCAGGCCGCCTACAAAGAGTCGATCAATCAACTGACGGCACTGTTTCTGATTGATTCCGGGCTGTTGCTGTTGCTTGCCTGGCTGCAACGGCGCAGCGCCGGGGATCTCGGTTATGCCATGCTCACGGTGGGCGTCATCTCCCTGGTGGTCGGTCTAACGACACCGATTCTCTCCGTCGAGGTAAGCAAGACGTTGCCGGTACTGGGTGAGACCGTGCTGCAGTTTCAATCCAAGGGGATACTCACCACGGTCAGCGGCCTCTGGGAGCATGGCAACCTCTGGCTGGCGCTGCTGCTGCTGCTGTTCAGCGTAATTCTGCCGTTGCTAAAGACCGCTGTCGCCTGGCTGACCCTGTTCAGCCGCACCCACCATCTCTCCCTGCGCGGACTGCACCTGAGCCACCATCTGGGCAAATGGTCCATGGCCGATGTCTTTGTGGTCGCCATCCTGGTGGCCTACTTCTCCAGTAATGCCGGCGGGTTGACCCACGCCGAGGTGCAGGCCGGCCTCTGGTTCTTCGCCCTCTATGTGGTGCTTTCACTACTCGGTTCACAACTGATCAGCCTGCAACTCCGGCAACTGCCGGAACAGGATCAATCACTCAGTTCACCCTGAGCATGCCGGCCTTGGCCAGCAGCAGTTCCCAGGCGGTTTCAAAACGCGGCGGGACCACCTGCTTGCGCCGCCGTCGCGGCAGGTCATTCACCAGGCAGGCGCCGTCCGGCTTATCTTTCGGAAAAGCGCAATCGCCGGCAAACAGCACAATGCCGCTGACCGGGATGTTCGGCACCAGGGATCGGACCGTGGCGCAGATCAGTTGCAGCTCATGCAGCGGATTATTAAATCGGTGCGAGGTACCACGCAATACCTGGGTCCACTGATCGGTATCCTTGCCACCGAAGATATTGCCTTCATACCAGTTGACCGTCACCAGCAGGATTCCCTTGTGGGTCAACACCACGTAGTCAGCCACCAGTACGCCATCGATACCGTCGGGTACCAGCAGGTCATGATGCACCTTGGGTCCCAGGCGCCGGATGGCCTGGCCGATCTGCCGCTGCTTCAGGGAGGCGGCCAGGCGGCGCCGGAAAATGACGGCGAGTACCAGCAGCGCGGTGGTGGACAGGGCCACCACCAGCCACTGAATCTGCGCGGGGTTGAAGAAGGAGAACATGGGTGATTGTTAATGCCTATCCAGGGTACGGCGGAAACTCACAACATCCGGGTGATGCCTGGCCCGCCAGCCGCGAAGTTTGGCCAACAATGGGAATCAGGACAACCCTTTTTTGTACTTTTGTGACGCCGTCCGATCGCGGACAAACCGGCTATTTGCCGATACAGAAGCTGCTGAAGATCTGCCCCAGCAGGTCGTCGGCACTGAATTCGCCGGTGATCTCGCTCAATGCCTGTTGCGCCTGACGCAGATCCTCCGCCAGCAGTTCGCCGGAACCCTGCCCTTGCAATGCGCCGCGGCCGGTAAGTAAGTGATCACTCGCTCGCTGAATAGCGTCCAGGTGGCGACGCCGGGCAATGAACTCCCCCTCCTGTCCGCTGCTGTAACCCATGCACTGTTTCAGGTGTTCGCGCAGCAAGTCGACCCCTTCCCCAGTCTTGGCGGAAAGGGCGATCTCGACAGCGGCAGCTGATTCGCGAAGCCCCGCCGGGGTGCCGCTCCGATCAATCTTGTTGCGGATGAAGCTGACCGGTATGCCGCGCGGCAGCAGGCTGGAGTCAAATGCCTGGTGTCGGGGATCCAGCTTGTCATCAAAAATCCACAGGATGCGGTCCGCCCGGGCGATCTCCGCCCGGGCCCGGCGAATGCCTTCCCGTTCGACCGCATCGGTACTCTCCCGCAGGCCGGCGGTATCGATCAGGTGTAGCGGCATCCCGTCGATCTGGATCTGTTCCCGCAGCAGATCCCGGGTGGTACCGGGAATATCGGTCACGATGGCCGACTCACGACCGGCCAGACTGTTCAGCAGACTGGATTTGCCGGCATTCGGCAGGCCCGCGATCACCAGGGTCATGCCGTCGCGCATCAGCCGTCCGAGCTGGGCACTCTGGCGCACCGCATCGACCGCTGCGATGATCTCCGCCAGGTCCCCCGCCACCTTGCCTTCGGAGAGAAAATCGATCTCCTCTTCCGGAAAATCGATAGCCGCCTCCACATACATACGCAGCAGGATCAACTGCTCCACCAACTGATGAATACGCCGGGAGAATTCACCCTCCAGGGAGCGCACCGCCAAGCGGGCGGCAGCGGCCGTGCCACTCTCAATCAGATCGGCGATCGCCTCGGCCTGGGCCAGGTCCAACTTGCCATTGAGAAAGGCGCGCTGGCTGAACTCACCGGGTCGGGCGAGGCGTGCACCACAGGCCAGAACACGCTGCAGCAGCAGATCCATCACCACCGGGCCGCCATGGCCCTGCAGTTCCAGCACATCCTCCCCGGTAAACGAGTGGGGAGCGGGAAAGAACAGCACCAGCCCCTCATCCAGGACCTGTCCCTCGGCATCACGAAAACGGCTAAAGCGGGCAACGCGGGGTTCCGGGAGATGACCGGTCAGGGCGGTGGCAACGGTCGCTGCCAGCTTCCCTGAAATGCGGATGACGCCGACCCCGCCCCTACCGGGCGGGGTGGCAACCGCGGCTATCGACTCCTGTGTCTGCACAGGTCCGGATGACTCAGGCCTTGGCGGCGGCATTCTCAATCTGGCGGGTGATGTACCACTGCTGAGCGATTGACAGCACGTTGTTGGTCACCCAGTAGAGTACCAGGCCCGCCGGGAAGAAGGCGAAAAAGACGGTAAACACCACCGGCAGTGCCATCATGATCTTGGCCTGCATGGGATCAGGTGGCGCCGGATTCAGCTTCTGCTGGATGAACATGGAGATACCCATGATCAGCGGCAGCACGAAGTAGGGATCCTTGATCGAGAGGTCCTGGATCCAGAAGATGAACGGTGCCTGGCGCAGTTCCACACTCTCCAGCAGTACCCAGTACAGGGAGATGAAGACCGGAATCTGCACCAGGATCGGCAGACAGCCACCCAATGGATTGATCTTCTCCTTCTTGTACAGCTCCATCATGGCAGCATTGAGCCGGGTTTTGTCCTCGCCAAAGCGATCCTTCAACGCCTGGATGCGCGGCGTCATGCGACGCATATTGGCCATGGATTTGTAGCTCGCCTCGGACAGCTTATAGAACAGCACCTTGATCAGCAGGGTCAGCAGGATAATGGAAAGACCCCAGTTGATCACCACATCCTGAATCTGCTTCAGCAACCAGAAAATCGGTTGTGCAATGACGGTTAGCCAACCGTAATCGACACTGAGATCGAGTCCCTTGGAGATTGCCTTCAGTTCATCCTGCAGTTTCGGGCTGGCGACAAAGCCGCTGTTGAAGGTGTGACTGGCGTCCTGGTCCACCGTCACCGCCGGGGTATAGGCACCCAGAACATAGCGCTTGCCGGGCAGGACGTTGGTGTAGAAGGTGCCGGTCTGGTCTTCGGGCGGAATCCAGGCGCCGAGGAAATAGTGCTGCAGCATGGCAATCCAGCCGCCCTTCACCTCTCTGGAGAGTTTGGACTCCTCCATATCCTCAAAAGCGATCTTCTCGTACTTGTTCTCTTCGCTGTAGATGGCGCCGCCGGTATAGGTATAGAGCAGTTTGGAAGCGGCGCTGTTGTTCTCCGGCGGCGTGCGCATCAGCTGGCGATACTCCCGGCCGACCCAGGGCTTGCCGGAACCGTTCTCCAGGATATGTTGCACGGTCACCAGATAGCTACCGCGATGATAGGTGTAGCGCTTGGTGACCTTGACTCCTTCCGGGCTGGTCCAGTAGAGATCGACACTCAACTGATCGGCGCCGTCTGCCAGTTCGTAGCTAGTACTGTTGGCCTGATAAGGGGTTTCATGGCTGGGAGCCGTGCTGCCTTCACCGGCAATCAGGCCGGACTGGGCGACGAACAGATTCGGCGGCTCCGGTTTCATCAATTGGAAGCTGTTGTCCTTGTCTCCCAGGGATGCCGGATAATCGTTGAGGAACACCTTCAGCACATTGCCGCCAACCGTGCCGATCTCCATGGTATAGAGATCGGTTTTGACCCTGATCGTCGATACCGCGGGGCGGTTGGCATCGGTGATCGATCCGGGCACCGCCGAGCTGGCCGAGATCTCCGGCACTGAAGAGGGGGTGCCGTTATCCCCGCTGGCCGGTGCGGCCGGGACGGCACTCGGAACGGAAGAAGTCGCATCGGCCTGGCCGGCCCGGGTCTCTGTGGACACGGTGGTCTGTGGCTTGACGCCATAATCCTTTTCCCACGCCTGCCAGAGCATCATCAGAATGAAAGCCAGTGCGAAAAACAGTATCAGGCGAAGATTATCCATGGACTATCTCAAACTCGAATTTGGAAGTGGGTCAGCCGATTGGCAAAGGCCGTATTATGGACTGAAATGATGCTTAAGCGGAGACTTTTCCGATCTCAATTCCTGACAGCCGATAATGACTGGACGGCTTTCGCCCAGTGCTTGTCGAGAGAGTCGCGCAGTTGGTGCTTATTGGAAAGGTCGATCCCGCGAGCACACATAACAACCAGATCCAAACCCGCCAAATCGTGCTGCTTGAGTCTAAAGCTCTCCCTGATCAGTCGCTTAACCCGGTTTCTGTCAACGGCCCGCTTCAGAATTTTTTTTGCTACCGCTGTCCCCAGACGTGCGTCGGACCTGCCATTGGCCAGAAAAAGAACGGTAAAGCAGCGATCTGACGACCTTCGGGACCTCTGAAAAACCTGCTTGAATTCAGCAGGTTTAAGGAGCCGCAGATCCCGACCGAAACTTGCCTTGCGATCTTGCAAAGCAGTTCAGGAACTCAGGGTGCCAGACGGTCACGTCCCTTTGCACGACGCGCATTCAGTATCTTGCGGCCATTGCGTGTTGCCATGCGGGCACGGAATCCATGATTGCGCGCGCGCTTCAAATTGCTCGGCTGAAAAGTTCTTTTCATGACAAATACCAGGTAAATAAATTAAGCAGGGCCTGTTCTGAATAAACACAGGAAAAAGCCCCTGAAAAAGGGCGCGTATAGTACGACGCAAAGACAGCAAATGTCAACAATAATGCGCCCCGACATTTTCGGCTAACCCGCTGATTTCTCAGAAACTATGGACGCATGAACCCGGCGGCCGGAAAATCGCTGATAAGAACCACCGGGAATTGTCAGATCTACCAATAACCAACCAAATCTGCATAAAAAACAGTTTTTTAGTCTCTGGACCAATTTGATCGATCGGCGATTGACGATACATTTTACCGACTCCCAAAAGCTGTGGATAAGCCATACAAAGCGGAGTAAACTTTTGCCTCCGCAGTTCAGATCATTCAACCCTGAATCCGATCGATCAGGCGGCGGTCGCTGTGGCATACATATACTCAGGGCATTCAGCAAAGTGGATCGACAGCCGATGCTGCCGGGTCCCCGCATCACCACGAAAAGAGAAATCCTTTCTCATTTTCAAGAAAAGAGTGGATACAGCGTGAATTTTTGGAGCAAGTGCACCGATCGTCTGGAACATGATCTGCCGCAGCAGCAATTCAACACCTGGATTCGCCCGCTGCACTCTGTTGAAGATGCGCACAGCATACGCTTGCTGGCGCCCAACCAGTTTGTCCTGAACTGGGTACAAAACCACTATCTCAACGATATCACTGAATATTTGCGCAGTATTGCCGGCAGCAACGCACCCACCGTTTCGCTCGAAATCGGCAGCAAGGCCAATACCCGGCACCCGGTGGAACCCCGGCAGGATTCACCGCCCAACCGGCGGCAGAACCCACAACCCGATATGCGTCAGAGCGAAGACGCACCGATGCCCAGCAATCTGAATCCCAACTTCGTCTTTGACACCTTTGTCGAGGGCAAATCGAATCAACTGGCCAGGGCCGCCTCGATTCAGATCGGCGAGAATCCCGGTACCGCCTACAATCCGCTGTTCATCTATGGTGGTGTTGGACTGGGTAAAACCCACCTGATGCATGCAGTCGGCAATATGATTGTAAAGACCAATCCCCGCGCCCGGGTCGTCTATGTTCATTCTGAAGGCTTTGTCGCCCAGATGGTGAAAGCGCTTCAGCACAACACCATTGATGAGTTCAAGCGCCGGTTTCGTAGCGTAAATGCTCTGCTGATCGACGATGTTCAGTTTTTTGCCGGCAAGGAGCGGTCGCAGGAGGAGTTCTTCCATACCTTCAATGCACTGTTCGAATCGCAACAGCAGATCATTCTGTCCAGTGACCGGTTTCCTAAAGAGGTATCCGGTCTCGAGGAGCGACTCAAGTCGCGCTTCGGTTGGGGCCTGACGGTCGCTATCGAGCCTCCCGACCTTGAAACACGTGTCGCCATCCTGAAAAGCAAGGCGGATCAACTGTTCGGGGTGGACCTGCCCAATGAAGTGGCTTTCTTTATCGGGAAACGGGTGCGTTCCAATATTCGGGAACTGGAGGGAGCCCTGCGACGGATTATTGCCAATGCCGAATTCACCGGCAGGCCGATCACCCAGGAGTTTGCCAAGGACGCCCTGCGCGACATGCTGGCCGCGCAGGATAAACAGGTGACTATCGAAAATATCCAGAAGACCGTTGCCGAATATTACAAGATCCGAACATCTGAACTGCTATCTTCCAAACGGAGCCGCACTATTGCCAGGCCGCGGCAGATTGCCATGACCCTCGCCAAAGAGCTGACCAATCATAGCCTACCGGAAATAGGCGAGGCTTTTGGCGGACGCGACCATACCACGGTCCTCTATGCCACTCGCAAGATTGCCGAACTGAAGGAAAGTGATCATCGGGTTGAAGAGGATTATGGAAACCTGTTAAGAACACTCACCAGTTAATGTGGATAAACTGTTGATGTTTTTGCGACAAAACAGCATGCTTTAGTTATCCACAGATAACCAACATCTCTTTGGCCATTCATACGGGTGTTATCTACAGGGAATATTTGATGTAACTATATGAAAAACAAGAATAAATTAGAGTTTATCAACAACATAGCCGTTGTGTAATAATAACAGTAAATCTATATAAATATATTATATCTATTAAAGAGTACTTCGCCATGAAGATCGTTACCACCAGGGATAATCTGCTTAAACCACTTCAACAGGTCGGTGGAGTCGTTGAGAGAAGACAGACCCTACCGATTCTCGCGAATGTCCTGATTAACGCAGGCAATGGGAAAATCAATATCACGGCAACCGACCTGGAGGTCGAGATGAAAACGACCACTGTCGTAGATTGTGATAATGAAACGGATTTCACGCTGCCGGCCAGGAAGCTACTCGATATCTGCAAGGCACTGCCCGAAGATGCGTCTATTGAATTGAATGTGGAAAATGAACGGGTGGTGATCAAATCAGGGAGAAGTAGATTCACGCTTGGAGTCCTGCCGGCAAACGACTATCCTTCCATCGATCCATCGGCGAGCAGCCATCGATTCACGGTCACTCAAAAACTATTAAAACGGTTAATTGAAAAAACCCAATTCGCCATGGCCATCCAGGACGTACGCTACTACCTGAACGGACTACTGCTGGAAATGAATGAAGGACTGATACGTGCCGTCGCAACCGATGGCCATCGACTGGCGCTCAGTGAAGCAGAATGTGTACTGGGTCAGGAGACTGGGCTACAGGTGATATTGCCCAGAAAAGCGGTGTTGGAACTCGCCCGACTCTTGAGTGATTCCGAAGATCTGATTGAAATCGATGTCAGCAGTAATCACATACGATTCATCATGGGTGAAACCAGCTTTACCTCAAAACTGATTGATGGGAAGTTTCCCGACTATCAGCGCGTCATCCCGATGAACACGGACAAAGAGATCACTGCCGATCGGGATCAACTGAAGCAGGCTTTGATGCGCACGTCCATCCTTTCCAATGAAAAGTATCGTGGTATACGATTCAATTTTTGCAGTGGGTTGTTGAAACTCCTGGCGCATAATCCGGAACAGGAAGAAGCCGAAGACGAAATGGAAATCAACTACCAGGGTGACGAACTCGTCATTGGCTTTAATGTGGGGTACTTGATCGAAGTGCTCAATGTGATTGAAACCGATTTTGTGAAACTGTCGCTCAGTGATTCAAACAGCAGCTGTCTCATCCAGAACATGGATAGTGATCAGTGCCGTTATGTCATCATGCCGATGCGCCTTTAAACCCTTCAAAACGGGACTGGTGGCAATACCAGTCCCGTACCGGTAATCCCCGTCTCCCGCAAACAACGGGCACATCCCGTGACCATCCAGCAGATAAAAATACAAAATCTCAGAAATATCACTGAGGCCGACGTGCAGTTCTCAGCGGGGATCAACTTCATCACGGGAAAAAATGGTTCAGGTAAAAGCAGCTTACTTGAAGCGATATATATGCTCGGGCGTGGGCGGTCTTTCAGGACCACAAAGTTTGGTCCCGTGGTGCAGCAAGGGCAGAAATCTCTGACGCTCTTTGCTATTTCGGCGCTGGATCGGGTCCATCGGATCGGCATTCAAAAATCCGCAAACCAGACCAATATCAAAATTGACGGCGATAACGTCAAACGCCTCTCTGTAATCGCAAGGATGACACCGTTGCAGATTCTCACCCCTTTATCCCACGAAATTTTGGAACGCGGCCCCGAGTATCGCCGCAGATTTCTGGAATGGGGGGTGTTCCACGTGGAACCTACATATTTCGAAATCTACAAAAAATATCTTAAGGCGTTGCGGCAACGCAACAGCCTGCTAAAAAATGATCCAGGAGAAGTCTCCACTTGGAACCACACACTTGGTGATCTGGGCGAAGCCTTGAACCAATTACGTGTGGAATATTTTACCGCGCTTCGACACGCTTTTGAGCGTGAGCTTAAGTTACTTGATATCAGGAATGATATTGAATTGACTTGGCGGAGAGGCTGGGAGGAGGGCGTTCAGCTATCCCGGGTCCTGAAACAGAAGGAAGGCGTCGATATTAAGCAGGGATACACACACGCCGGGCCTCATCGGGGCGATATCCGTATGACGTTTAATCAACGGTCTGCCTTCACCTCTATTTCCCGTGGTCAGCAAAAAATGGTCATCACCGCCCTGCACCTCGCACAAGCCGCGATCACTGAACAACGTACCGGCAAGTCGCCCCTCATATTGTTCGACGACCTGGTAGCGGAACTCGATCATGAAAATAGGCATCGTCTGATAGACAGGATCAATCAACTGGGTTGCCAAGCGTTTATTACCTCCACTGACGAACTCGGGGTGGCCAATTTTCCTGATAAGCGCGTGATCCGGATTGAACATGGCAGGATCAAAGTCGATCCTGTGACATGAACTGTTCCACGTGGAACATCGGTGATTAATGAATAAATTGGGATGCAGCATGGTGTATAATAGGCCGTTCGCAAACAGGAGTTTTATATGAGCTACGACTCGTCAAATATCAAGGTGTTGAAAGGGCTGGACGCGGTGCGCAAACGGCCGGGCATGTATATCGGTGACACTGATGATGGCACCGGCCTTCACCATATGGTGTTCGAGGTCGTGGATAACTCCATTGACGAAGCATTGGCCGGCCACTGTTCTGAGATCACAGTGTCGATACTTGACGACGAGACTGTGAAAGTGACTGATAATGGGCGGGGTATTCCTGTTGATATCCACCCCGAAGAGGGGCGTTCAGCCGCTGAAGTGATCCTGACGGTATTGCATGCCGGAGGCAAATTCGATGATAACTCCTATAAAGTCTCGGGTGGACTGCATGGGGTCGGTGTATCGGTGGTAAATGCCTTGTCGGAAAATCTCAAACTCTATATACACCGCAACGGGCATACTCATTACCAGGAGTATGTGCATGGAGAACCGCAAGCCCCATTAGCGGTAATTGGCGATACAGACAGATCCGGTACGGAGATAATTTTTAGGGCCAGCAAGCAGACCTTCACCAATATCGAGTATCACTATGATCTACTGGCCAAGCGACTGCGCGAACTCTCATTTCTGAACTCCGGGGTGCGTATCTTATTGTCTGATGCGCGGAACGACCGGCAGGATCTGTTTGAGTATGAAGGGGGTATCAAGGCATTTGTTGAACACCTGAACCGAAAAAAGACACCCCTGCATGGATCGGTTTTTGATTTCTCGATCGAAAAGGATGATGTGGTAGTCGAACTGGCAATGCAGTGGAATGAGTCTTACCAAGAGAATATCTTCTGTTTCACCAATAATATACCGCAGCGCGACGGGGGCACCCACCTGGCTGGTTTTCGCGCGGGGCTGACCCGGACGCTTAATCAGTATATCGATCAGGCAGGGTTGGACAAAAAGCAGAAGGTAAACACTTCCGGTGACGATGCCCGGGAAGGGCTGACCGCGGTCCTGTCGGTCAAGGTACCGGACCCTAAATTTTCATCCCAGACCAAAGACAAACTGGTCTCGTCTGAAGTAAAAGGGATCGTTGAGTCGGTGCTGGCGGAGCGGCTGGGGTCGTTCCTGCTGGAAAATCCTGCCGAGGCGAAACAGATTGCCGGCAAAATGATCGAAGCGGCCCGTGCCCGGGAAGCGGCCAGGAAAGCGCGTGAAATGACCCGTCGTAAAGGCGTGCTGGATGTCGCCGGACTGCCGGGGAAGCTTGCCGACTGTCAGGAGAAAGATCCGTCCTTGTGCGAAATTTACCTGGTAGAGGGGGACTCAGCGGGCGGTTCCGCCAAACAGGGCCGGGATAGAAGAACACAGGCAATTCTGCCGCTGAAAGGAAAAATCCTCAATGTGGAGAAGGCACGTTTTGACAAGATGCTCTCCTCAGCGGAAGTGGGCACTCTGATAACCGCACTGGGTTGCGGAATTGGTCGTGAGGAGTTCGATCCGGATAAGTTGCGCTATCACCGGATTATCATCATGACCGATGCAGACGTGGACGGCGCGCACATCCGCACACTACTGTTGACCTTCTTTTATCGGCAGATGCACGAACTGATCGAGCGCGGTCATGTCTATATCGCTCAGCCTCCGCTGTATAAGGTGAAAAAGGGTAAACAGGAGCAGTATCTGAAAGATGACAATGATCTGAATGCCTATCTGCTGCAGGCCGCACTGGATAACGCGGAACTCTATGTCAGTAAGGACGCCCCGGCCCTGGCCGGTCTCTCTCTTGAGGAACTCTCCAAACAACATCTCTCTACCATGGCGACCGTGAAACGCGTCGGCAAACGTTATGATGCCTCGGTGATCGAAAAACTTATCTACATGCCCAGGCTCACGACGGAGTTGATCGCCGATCAACAGGGTTTCGATGGTTGGCTGAATGAGCTGGAGTCGCGTCTTAACGCCGAACAGAATATCTCCAACCGATACGAGATCGGCGCCCAGCCGGCAACGGACGACAAGGCCGCACAAATCAATGTGATCCAGTATGTCCACGGCATTAATACGGAATCGACGCTACCACTGGATTTCTTCAACAGCAGTGATTATCGGAGGATGGCGGAGATGGGCGAAAAGCTCGACGGATTGCTTTCCGACGGTGCCTATATCAAGCGCGGAGAAAGAGAGTATGAGATCAGTAGTTTTTCCCAAGCCCTGAGTTGGTTGATGGATGAGGCGAAACGGGGCCAACACATTCAGCGCTACAAAGGTCTGGGAGAGATGAACCCGGATCAGCTCTGGGAGACGACCATGAACCAGGAGTCCAGGCGACTGCTGCAGGTGAATATAGAGGACGCGGTCGGTGCAGACGAGATTTTCACCACCCTGATGGGTGATCAGGTTGAGCCACGTCGGGATTTTATCGAGAAAAACGCATTAACGGTAGAGAACCTGGATGTTTGAGATTGTGCAATGATCTAACGACAAGGGGCCGTAACGGCCCCTCTTTGGTGTGCCCGACGAAGTATTGCTGTCGAGCTGGCTTGGTGTTTTGCCCGATAGGAGCGGCTTCAGCCGCGAAATTCGCGGATAAATCCGCTCCTACAAAAAAAGCACCGTCCCTCATGCAATAGATAACCAAAGCAAGGCCTTTCCAAAGTTAGTAAATACTTACTTACTGTTTACCCAAAGTCTGACATCGTCTGCTCTATCCAGTTTTCCACATCTTTGTTGATATCGGCCGCCTTTCGTCCGGCGCTGGGGATTGGGTCACCGACAACCACCCTGATCACGCCCGGGTATTTGCGAATATCGCGGCGTCGCCAGTATGATCCGGCGTTGTGGGCAATCGGGATCACCGGTGCGCCGCTCTTTTCGGCCAGCAATGCGCCGCCCATGCCATAACGCTTGCGCTCGCCCGGGGCGACCCGGGTTCCCTCCGGAAAAATGACCACCAGGCGATGCTGTTGTAACCGCTGCATGCCGGTCTCAATCACTTGACGTGCCGCTTTGCTGCCGGCCTTGCGGTTAATGGCGATAGGCTGGACGGTAGCAGCCGCCCAGCCGAAAAAGGGTACCCACATGAGTTCCCGTTTCAGTACCCAAGCTTGTTCAGGGGGAAGTAGCCAGCGCAGTGCCATGGTTTCCCAGGCCGATTGATGCTTTGCCAGTATAATGGCGCCGGATTCAGGGATCTTGTCCAGCCCATCGATTTCATAATCGAGGTTACAGAGGTGCTTGAGGAACCAGAGATTGACCCCCCCCCAGGCGTTGGCGATCTGGCATCGCTGGCGATAGGGTAACAGCCAACCGATGATCGATAACAGCCCGGCCAATATCACCGTAGTGAACACCAGGCTCACCAGATAGAGTAAAGATCGGATTAGTATCATTGATTTTGTTCTTCTTGCATCAACAGGGCAGCGACCGCATCGCTCAGATCGTTATAGACCGGTATCGCAGGATCGAATTGAGGATTGGCTTCCGTTGCGACGCCTTTACCGGTGCGTACCAGCATCGGTTGCGCACCGATTGCCACGGCGGCCTGCAGATCGCGCAGACTGTCACCGATACAAGGCATGCTCTCCAGGCTGGCATAAAATCGATCACTGATTTGAAGCAGTAGACCCGGTTTGGGTTTACGACAATCACAACCGGTTTTGGGGCCGTGCGGGCAGAAAAACAGCCCGTCGATACGTCCGCCTTCACTGGCCAGTGCGAGGTGCATCTTGTTATGGATGGCGTTCAGGGCATCGATCGTCAACAGTCCACGCGCCAGCCCGGGCTGATTGGTGGCAACCACCACCCGGTAGCCCGCCTGGTTCAGCTGTGCAATCGCTGTCAGGCTGCCGGGTATGGGGATCCATTCATCAGGTGACTTGATATAGGTATCCGAGTCCTCGTTGATGACGCCATCGCGATCCAGGATTATCAGCTTCATATTATGCATGTAAGTCAGTACTTACTACGGGATTGGCTTTCAATTCCAGGTTTATGACCGTCTGTGACCTAGGCCTGAAGAACGGATATGTCAGCAATCCCGAGAAACAGTTTGCTCAAACGGTTGAGCAGAGCCAGCCGGTTGGAGCGGATCGCAGGATCGTCCGCCATCACCATCACCTGATCGAAAAACTGATCCACAGGAGCCTGTAATGTGGCAAGTGTCTGCAGGACCTGGTCATAGGATGCTGCCGCCATCAGGGGGGCGATCTCGTCCGCCTTCTGCTCGATTACCGCGTAGAGCGTCTGTTCCTGCGGTGAGTCGAACAGCGTGGGGTCAATCTCCGCCGGAATGGCCTGTTCACTCTTCTTGAGTATATTGTGGATGCGCTTGTTGGCCGCCGCCAACGCTGCCGCCGCCGCCAATGATCGGAAGCCCGCCACGGCCTGGATGCGCCGGTCAAAATCGGCAATGGAATCGGGCCGGGTGACTGCCACGGCTTCAAACAGATCGACCGGGACCTGCTGCTCCAGGTAGATACCCTTCAGGCGTTCCAGCATGAAACCGTACACCTGTTCGGCACAGTCCGGTTCCGCGATCACCGATTTCAACGGTGCCACCGCCTGTTCAAGAAGTTGCAACAGATTCAACGAAAGTGAGTGCTCACGCATGATGCGCAAGGCACCCAGCGCGGCGCGGCGCAGGGCAAACGGGTCCTTGTCGCCGCTGGGCTTCATACCGATACCGAAGATCCCCACCAGGGTATCCAGTCGCTCGGCCAGCGACAGCGCAATGCCGGTCCGACTCTGGGGCAGGGTATCGCCGGAAAAGCGCGGCATGTAAAACTCATCCAGTGCCTGGGCGATCTCGTCGGATTCACCGTCCCGTTTCGCCTGATAGCGCCCCATGATGCCCTGCATCTCGGGGAACTCGAACACCATCTCGGTCATCAGGTCACAGCGGCTCAACATGCCGGCTTTCTCCGCCATGGTCTGGTCGCCGCCAATCTGTCCGGCAATGACGCCGGCGAGGGCGGCAACCCGGACACTCTTGTCATGCATGGAGCCGAGTTTCTGCTGAAACAGGACGCTCTTCAGGGAATCGATGCGGCTGTCGAGGCGGCGTTTGCCGTCCTGTCGCCAGAAGAACATGGCATCACTCAGCCGGGGCCGGACTACCCGCTCATTCCCCTCTTTGATCAGTTCGGGTTTCGGACTGTCAATATTGGCGATGGTGATGAAGTGATTCATCAATCGTCCCTGCTGGTCCACCAGATGGAAATATTTCTGGTTCTTTTTCATAGTGCTGATGAGCGCCTCGTGGGGGACTTCCAGGAAGCGTTCCTCAAAACCGGCCGAGATGGGTACCGGCCATTCCACCAGACCGGTCACCTCGTCAAGCAGTGCCTCGTCGATCGGCACCCGGCCACCAATGGCGTCGGCGGTCTGGGTGACCTGTTGGCGGATCTTCTCCCGGCGCAGGCTAAAGTCGGCGATTACCCGGCCCTGTTCCTGCAGTACCTCGACATATTGGCCCGGACTTTCAATACGGATCGGCTGGGGGTGGTGGAAGCGATGTCCCCGGGTCAGATTACCGGCATCGGTATCCAGCAGCCGGCAGGGAACCACCTGTTCGCCCAGCAGGAACAGCAGCCACTGTACCGGTCGCACAAACTGCGCCTCCGACGCGCCCCAGCGCATCCGCTTGGGAATGGGCAGGCGATTGAGCGCTTCTTCGGCGATGGCGGGCAGCAACTCAGTGGTCGGCTTTCCCTGCTCATGAAATTTGTAGACCAGCCATTCGCCCTTCGCGGTGGTGAGCCGCTCCAGTCGCTCGACGCTGGTGTTACAGGAGCGGGCAAATCCCTGTGCCGCTTTGGTCGGCTTGCCATCGGCATCAAAAGCGGCCTGCACGGCAGGCCCCCTGCGCTCGGTCGTGCGGTCCGGTTGGGCCGTGCTGCAGGCCTCGATTCGCAGCGCCAGTCGGCGGGGTGTGGCATAGGCGTGTACCGTGCCGTGTGACAGGTTAGCCCGCTGCAGACCGTCTACAAATGCGCTGGTCAGAGCGTCGGAGAGTTTTTTCAGGGCGACCGGAGGCAGTTCTTCGGTGCCGAGTTCGAACAGCAGATCGGCACATTGACTCGCGCCTTCCAGGGCGCGATCCCTGCGGGCGGCCTCCGGTCGTCCAATTTCATTCCCGACGAAATTGTCAGCCATGGGCCAGCTCCTTCAGATTCTTAAGCATGGGGAAACCCAGTTTTTCCCGGGCATCGTAATAGGCCTGCGCGACCGCGCGTGCCAGGGTGCGCACGCGCAGGATATAGCGCTGACGTTCAGTAACCGAAATGGCGTGCCGGGCGTCCAGCAGGTTGAATGCATGGGACGCTTTCAGCACCTGCTCATAGGCCGGTAGGGGGAGACCCAACTCGATCAGCTTGCTGCTCTCTTTTTCACACTGGTCGAAATAACTGAACAGGAAATCCACATCCGCGTACTCGAAATTGTAGGCCGACTGCTCCACCTCATTCTGATGAAACACATCACCATAGGTGACCGGACCCTCGGGACCCCGGGTCCAGACCAGATCGAACACACTCTCCACATTCTGCAGGTACATGGCGATACGCTCGAGTCCATAGGTGATCTCGCCGGTCACTGGTCGGCAATCGATCCCGCCGACCTGCTGAAAATAGGTGAACTGGGTGACCTCCATGCCGTTCAGCCACACCTCCCAACCCAGACCCCAGGCGCCGAGCGTGGGGGATTCCCAGTTATCCTCGACAAAACGGATATCGTGCACCTTGCTGTCGAGACCGAGCATCTCCAGGGAGCCCAGATAAAGTTCCTGGATGTTCAGCGGCGACGGTTTCAGCGCCACCTGGAACTGATAATAGTGCTGCAACCGGTTGGGATTGTCCCCATAGCGGCCATCGGTGGGGCGCCGGGAGGGTTGCACATAGGCGGCATGCCAGGGTTCCGGCCCGATGGACCTCAGGAAGGTGGCGGTGTGGAAGGTGCCGGCGCCCACTTCCATGTCATAGGGCTGCAGGATGACGCAGCCCTGTTCCGCCCAATAGCGCTCCAGGGCAAAAATCAGGCCCTGGAAGGTCGATGCGTCAGGGCCATTTATCGAATTCGTCATAGTTCAGGTTAAGGCTCTATATATAAAAGAAAAAACTCATCGCGTCAGTATATCGTTTTGGCGCTGGATTGTTGAGTCTTTGACCCGCAGGATCGCCTACCCCGATTTATCCATTAAACTCTCGCCAGGCCGTCAGGCACGCGGGACTGGCGAAGCGGCGTCAGCCCCCTGTTTCCTGGCCGTCGCGCAACGACAGTTGGCTAAACAGCGGTGTCCGGTTAACGCTGTTCCCGATGCAGGACACCCGACAAGGCGGTTGCCGGTCGCTGTCTGTGTCAAGCCGGTTCCGATCGACTGAACATTTCTTTGAAGTGAGGCGAGGCAACAGCATACAATATCAGGCCGAGACGCCTCCTGACTTTATTACCATCATGACTAGACAACGCAAGGCCGTAGCCCTCATCTCCGGTGGCCTGGACTCATTGTTGGCCGCCAAGGTGATCCAACAGCAGGGAATCCAGGTAGAAGGAATCAACTTCTTCACCGGTTTCTGTGTGGAAGGCCATACCCATGCCATACGCCAGAAGGACCGCGCCAGGCCCAAGCGCAACAACGCCCTCTGGGTGGCCGAACAGCTGGGGATCAAGCTGCACATTATCGATATCGTGGAGGAGTACAAGGATATCGTTTTCAATCCCAAACACGGCTATGGGGCCAACCTTAATCCCTGCCTGGATTGCAAGATCTTCATGGTGAAGAAGGCCCAGGAGTGGATGGTGGACAACGGCTTCGATTTTATCATCACCGGCGAAGTGGTCGGACAGCGCCCCATGTCACAGCGCAAGGACACCATGCCGGTGGTGGCGCGGGATTCCGGGGCCGAGGATCGCCTGGTCCGGCCGCTGTCGGGCCAGAACCTGCCGGCAACCCTGCCGGAGCGCGAAGGCTGGATCTCCCGTGAAAAGCTGTACGGCTTCAACGGCCGCAGTCGCAAACCGCAGATGGCACTGGCGGAAGAGTTCGGTCTTGAGGATTACGCCCAACCGGCGGGAGGATGCTGTTTCCTGACCGACGCTCAGTACTCGGTCAAGCTGGCCGACTTGTGGCGGGCGCGGGGCGAGAAGCAGTATGAGATGGATGACATCATGCTGCTGAAGGTGGGCCGGCACTTGCGTCCACGGCCCCACTTCAAGGTGATCATCTCCCGCGAGGAGGGTGAAGGTAATTTCCTGCAGGGATATCGCAAACAGTTTGTCAGTCTCCTGACCACCAGCCATGCCGGGCCGTTGGCGCTGTTGGATGGTGTCGTGGATGACGAGGATATTACACTGGCGGCCCGGCTGGTGGCCCGCTACAGCCAGGGAAAACAGGCGGATCGGGTGGAACTGACGGTGACCGGACTGGATGGTCGTCAGCGGCTGTTGTCGGTCAAGCCGCTGGGGGCGGACGAGATCCCCCGGGAGTGGTACATATGAAGCCGGTGATTGTGGATGCGCGACGGCTGCTCTGCCCGATGCCGGTGATCCGGGTGCAAAACCAGGTCAAGGAGCTGCCCCCGGGCACCCGGGTTGAAGCGATCTGTACCGACCCCGGCGCACTCAACGATATTCCATCCTGGTGCCGTATCAATGGCCATCAACTGATTGAGACACGGACTGAAGACAACGAGTACATCATTGTGATCGAGGTGGGTGAGGACAACTGATCCAATGAATCAGGTTATCGATCAGAAGCAGCTGCGCTATCAGGCCATCCAACAAGTCACTGTCGTCGGGGTGCTGGTCAATCTGGTACTGGCCGCGAGCAAGACCATTATCGGTATTGTCGCCCAATCCCAGGCCCTGGTGGCGGATGGCATACACTCGCTGTCCGACCTGTTATCGGATGGCTTGGTCTATTTCGCTGCCAAACAGGCCAACCATGGCCCCGATGAGGCGCACCCCTACGGCCATGGGCGGTTTGAAACCGCCGCCACGCTCGGTCTGGGCATCCTGCTGGCGCTGGTGGCCATCGGTATTACCTGGGATGCGGTGGAGCGGCTGTTTTCGCCGGATGCCCTGCTGCGGCCGAAACCGTTGGCGCTGTATGCCGCCCTGTTCTCGATTGTGGCCAACGAGGCGCTCTACCACTACACGGCATATGTGGCCCGTAAGATCCGATCCGATCTGTTACGGGCCAATGCCTGGCATCACCGCTCGGACGCCCTCTCATCGGTGGTGGTACTGATCGGTGTCGGCGGGACCATGGCCGGCCTGCCCTATCTGGATGCCATTGCCGCTGTCGGTGTCGGTCTGATGATCGCCAAGATCGGCTGGGATCTGAGCTGGCCGGCGTTTCAGGAGCTGGTAGATGAGGGGTTGGACGAGGAACGTCTGGAGAGTATCCGCGAGATTATCCATCAGATCGGTGGTGTCATGGATATCCACATGCTCCGGACCCGCCGGATCGGCGGTGAAGCAACCGTTGATGTGCATATACTTGTCGAGCCCTGGTTGAGTGTTTCCGAGGGACACATGATCGGGCAAATGGTGATTGATCGCCTGCTGGAGGAGATCACCGAAGTGATGGACGTCACGGTGCATATCGATCCGGAAGACGATGAGAAAGCAATTCCGTGTGAGGGCCTGCCGCTCAGGGCGGGAGCGGAAAAACTGCTGGCGCAACAGTGGCGGGGCATTCCCGGTGCGGAAAAACGCCTGCGGGTGGTGCTGCATTATCTGGCGGGGAAAATCAATGTGGATGTCTACTTCTCACTGGCGGATTTGTCAGGCGAGAAGGCACGACGAAGTTTTCAGCAGACACTCCAGGAGCGGGCGGCAGAGCGGCCGGAGTTTGGTGTGGTCAGGGTCTATTACGGCTAGCTGCACCGTATAGGTGCAGGTTGATTCATGTACGCGCTATTTTGGTGCATAGACTGTCCGGGTCGAGTCCGGGACCTATCCGGGGGAGGTGGGGATTCAGGGTAGGGAGAACGGTGCGGGGGACGCTAATCCCCTGTAATTATTTCCATTTCCCGCCCCAGGTGGAATCGTAGTAAAATTATCCGTTCGGTCTGGGAGGGGAGTCAACCGATGCCCTGGCCGTGGCACAGTACTTGCTAAAACACAGGACATGCTTTGGCTGCCCCGCAGGGGCGTCCCAAATCGCAAGAATTTTCATTGATGGCCACGCTGTGGTCCACATAATCTCAATACTAACTGCTGGAGAACCTCATGGCCTCAAAAGTCCTGAAGATGATCAAAGAGAACGAAGTGAAGTTCGTCGATTTCCGCTTCACCGATACCCGTGGTAAGGAGCAGCACGTTTCTGTACCGGCTCACACCATTGACGACGACCTCTTCACCGACGGCAAGATGTTTGATGGTTCCTCCATTGCAGGCTGGAAAGGCATCAACGAATCCGACATGGTACTGATGCCGGATGCCGAGACCGCGGTGCTCGATCTGTTCGCGGATGAAGTGACCCTGAACATCACCTGCGACATCCTGGAGCCATCCACCATGGAAGGTTACGAGCGTGACCCCCGCTCGGTCGCCCGACGGGCCGAGGCCTATCTGGCATCCACCGGTATCGCCGATGCCGCCTACTTCGGTCCGGAGCCCGAATTCTTCATTCTGGATGATGTCCGCTGGGGAGCCGAGATGAGTGGCGCCTTCTACAAGATTGATTCGGAAGAGGCCGGCTGGAACTCGGAGCGTGTCTATCAGGATGGCAACATCGGCCACCGTCCCGGTACCAAAGGTGGTTATTTCCCGGTGCCCCCGGTCGATTCCCTGAATGACATCCGTGCCGCCATGTGTCTGGCCATGGAAGAGATGGGCGTACCGGTCGAGGTACATCACCATGAAGTGGCGACCGCCGGCCAGTGTGAAATCGGCACCCAGTTCAGCACTCTGGTGAAGCGTGCAGACTGGGTCCAGGTGCAGAAATATGTCACCTGGAATGTGGCTCACGCCTATGGCAAGACCGCCACCTTCATGCCGAAACCGCTGGTGGGTGACAACGGTTCGGGCATGCACGTACACATGTCGCTGGCCAAGGGTGGCGAAAACCTGTTTGCCGGCAACCTCTACGGCGGCCTGTCCGAGACGGCGCTCTATTATATCGGTGGTATCATCAAGCATGCCCGCGCCCTGAACGCGTTTACCAACCCGTCCACCAACTCCTACAAGCGCCTGGTACCCGGCTTTGAAGCGCCGGTGATGCTGGCCTACTCGGCACGTAACCGTTCCGCTTCCATTCGTATCCCATTCGTGAACAGCCCGAAAGGCCGTCGGGTCGAGGTTCGTTTCCCGGACCCGACCGCCAACCCCTACCTGGCCTTTGCCGCCATGATGATGGCCGGCGTGGACGGTATCCAGAACAAGATCCACCCGGGAGAGGCGATGGACAAGGATCTGTATGATCTGCCGGCTGAAGAGGCCGCTTCCATCCCGACCGTCTGCCACAGCCTGGACCAGGCCCTGGAAGCGCTGGACGCGGACCGTGAGTTCCTCACCGCCGGCGGTGTGTTCACCGACGACCTGATCGATGGGTTCATTGCCCTGAAGATGGATGACGTGACTCGTCTGCGCATGACCACCCATCCGGTGGAGTTCGACATGTACTACAGCCTGTAAGCTTTACAGTTACAGAGCCTGTATCTGGACGCCCCCGAATCGGGGGCGTTTTTTTGTCCACGGATAGAGTTTTGTGGCGATGGCCGAGAGCGGCTTTAGCCAGGGACGGAGGGGGTGGAGCGAAGTGCATCGCCAGGGATATGGCGTCTATCGCCATTTTGGTACACCCGATCTGAATAGCAGTTGAGGCCGCATCGGCAGTAGGCTATTCTCAGGCTATGAGAAGCATCTTCTTCATCTGTTTGATGGCAGTGGCACTCTGCAGCCAGGCGGCGATCTATAAATGGGTCGACAGCAGGGGTGAAGTGCATTATTCGGATACCCCGACCCGGGATGCCGAGGAGATCAAGCTGTCAGATCCGACCATCTATACCCCGGCAGCGACAGGCTCCGGAAACGGTAACGACCAGGCGCGAACCGGACCTGGTGAACAGATCAACTACAGCAGCTTGGTTATCCTCGCGCCGAGTAACAGTGAAGTGGTTCAGGCGAATGGCGGATTTATCACTATCCGCTTTCAGGCTCAGCCGGAATTGAAGGCCGGGCACTATATTCAAACGGTCCTGGATGGACGAATTCTCGATCAGCGCGTCACTGGCACGGTGCTGCAGCTGGCCAATGTCGAGCGCGGCGGGCATATGGTGCACGCCAGTATCCATGACGCCGCCGGCCGCTTGCTGACCCGCTCCAATATCGTCCAGTTCTTCGTGCGCCAGCCCTCGTTGATTGAAGATGGACAGCCGCCCGAGCCGCCGCCCTCCGGCAGCGGCAGCAATGGCGGTGACGCACCCCAGTACCAACCGGGGGCGACTCCAGACTATTCCGGCGAGGCGCCCGCCGCACCCGGTACCGATGCCGGCGTCTTCAAGCCGACGCCTAAACCGATCTCCTCCACGCCGGGTCAGACCAATCCGGCCTTCCGACCCAACTTCTGACCCGGTTTGCCTGCGGCTGGCGAGACTAAAAGCGGTAAACCGCTGAAGCCGCACCGACGTTCCAGGCCGGATCAACATAGTGGATAGAGGGTAGAGACCAGCTATTAGCCATATTTCCGGTCGATTCGTCTTGTCAGTTGTAGCCAATGCACTAAAATAGTGCATGGACTGAACGACTAGCGCACCTGTCACTGCACCCGATATCCCGCCACGCCTCGTTCCCGGGCAAAAGTGCGCCAATCCGTTTCCTGGTGCGGTTTTTGCAGTTGGTATTGTGATGAAGGATAGGATTCAGATCACCGAGATTTCCCGGCAGCGGATACTGGAGAACCTGAGCAGCGCCGTGCTGCTGTTCGACCAGTCGCTCTGTCTGCAGTATATGAACCCGGCGGCGGAGATGTTGTTTGAAGTCAGCTTTCGCCACACCCTGGGTAACCCGGCCGAATCGCTGATCCAGTGTCCCGAGGGGGTGCCCCGCGAACATCTGGAACAGGCGTTGCGCACCGGCCATCATTTCACCGAGCGTGAACTGAGTCTGCCCCTGCCGGATGGCAAGCGGGTCACCGTGGATTGCACGGTGATCCCGCTCATTGACAGTGATGGCGATTCGGGACTGCTGATCGAGATCCAGCAAATTGACCGGCAACTGCGCATCAGCCGCGAGGAGCAGCTGCTGTCGCAGCATCAGGCCGCCCAGGAGTTGATTCGGGGATTGGCCCATGAGATCAAGAATCCGCTAGGCGGGTTGCGTGGCGCGGCCCAGTTGCTGGAGCAGGAACTGGGTGATCCGGGGCTGTGTGAATATACCCAGATCATTATCAACGAGGCCGACCGATTGAAAAATCTGGTGAACCGAATGCTGGGACCGGATCGACTGCCGAGTTTGCGGAAAGTGAATATTCACACACTGCTGGAGCGGGTGCGTAATCTGGTACAGGCGGAATCCGGCGAGCGACTTACTATTGTGCGGGATTACGATCCCAGTATTCCCGACCTCTACGTGGACAATGACCGGATCATCCAGGCGCTGCTGAATATCCTGCGTAATGCCGCCCGTGAGATCAGCACCTGTCCGGATGGCCGCATCCTGTTGCATACGCGGATTCTGCGCCAGTTTACCATCGGCAACCGACGTCATCGGCTGGTCGCCCAGATCGGCATTGAAGACAATGGACGGGGCATTCCAGATGCGATCCGCGAGAAGCTGTTTTATCCCATGGTGACGGCCAGCGAGGATGGCGTCGGTCTCGGCCTCACCATCGCCCAGTCACTGATCAATCAACACGGCGGGCTGGTGGAGTGCACCAGCGAGCCGGGAAAGACCCTATTCAGCGTGCTGTTACCTGTGGAGAATCCAAATGCCACCAACTAACTGTGTCTGGGTCATTGACGATGACCGATCAATCCGCTGGGTGCTGGAGAAGGCGTTCGAGAAAGCCGGCATGACGGTGAAAAGCTTTCCCAGTGCCGATGGAGTGATGGAGACGCTGAGTCATGAACAGCCCGATGTCGTTGTTTCCGATATCCGCATGCCCGGGATGGACGGCCTGTCGTTACTGGAAAGGATCACTGCCGCCCATCCTGATCTACCCGTGATCATCATGACCGCCCATTCCGACCTGGACAGCGCGGTGGCGGCCTTTCACGGAGGGGCCTTTGAGTACTTGCCGAAACCGTTCGATGTGGATGAAGCCGTAGAACAGGTGTCACGTGCCTGTCGCAAGAGCCGCAGTGGCCTGGTTCAGGCGGAAGAGCTCCAGTCCAGCCCGGAGATTATAGGCGAGGCGGCGGCCATGCAGGAGGTATTTCGGGCTATCGGGCGGCTGGCCCGCTCTAACATCACGGTGTTGATCAATGGTGAATCCGGTACCGGCAAGGAGCTGGTCGCCCAGGCGTTGCATCGGCACAGCCCGCGCGCCAAGCAGCCGTTCATTGCGCTGAATATGGCCGCCATCCCGAAGGACTTGATGGAGTCTGAACTGTTCGGCCATGAACGGGGTGCCTTTACCGGTGCCCAGGGTCGCCGGGTCGGGCGATTCGAACAGGCGGATAGCGGCACCCTGTTCCTGGATGAGATTGGTGACATGCCGCCTGAACTGCAGACCCGGCTCCTCCGGGTGCTGGCGGATGGTGAGTTTTACCGGGTCGGCGGGCATGAGCCGGTGAAGGTGGATGTGCGCATCATAGCCGCCACTCACCAGAATCTGGAACAACTGGTGAAGCAGGGACGTTTTCGTGAGGACCTGTTTCACCGACTAAATGTGATCCGCATTCATATTCCCTCACTGCGTGAACGGCGCGAGGATATCGCGCTGCTGATGCGTCATTTCCTCTCCCTGGCTGCCGAAGAGCTGGGGGTGGAGAGCAAGACCCTGCTGCCCGAGACCCTGGCCACCCTGGAGCGGTTGAACTGGCCAGGCAATGTACGGCAGCTGGAAAACACGGCCCGCTGGCTGACTGTGATGGCCTCCAGCCAGGAGGTGCATATCAAGGATCTGCCACCGGAGTTGCTGGAGTCGGAAGAACCCAAGGCGCAGGGTGACGACTGGCGGATGTTGCTGCGCAGTTGGGCCCGCATGCGACTGCAGCAGGGGCATGAAGCGCTGCTGGATGAGGTTACCCCGGTGTTTGAAACCATTATGATTGAAAGCGCCCTTGAGCAGACTGGCGGCCGAAAGCAGGACGCTGCTAAACTACTGGGCTGGGGCCGCAACACCCTGACCCGCAAGATCAAGGAGTTGGGTCTTGAGGCTAGCGATGCCTGATAGCAGTAATTATTAGGAATATCAAATGGATAGCAGTAACATTGAATTATCTGGCTCGACCGTTGAGAGCATCCGGGTAGAAGGCGGCACGGTGACGGTACGATTCTCCCCGGCCCACATCGTCAAGACCCTGTCCGGCTCGATGGAGCGAACCCGCTGGCGACAGTTGGGTGAACTGGTCTTCACGGATGCCGTGGTGGAGGAGACCCCGGCGGATCTGCCTGTGGTTTGTGAGGGCGGGGATGTGGGCCAGAGCGTCTATACCTACCGGGATATGATACCCCTGCCATTTGAGGGGCGTGGCCGGGTCTATTGTGATCTGCGTTTCCGGGGAACGGAGCAACACCTGAAGGTGGTTGGAGAGGCGGGCCAATTAAATATGGAAGACCGGCCCTACTACATCGAGCATATCCGCCCCACCTGACGTCGCCTGGCGTGACGGGCCTTGCACAGCAGCCGGTAGAACCCTGTCGGGGTGTTCACTATCGCGGCAACCCGAGACTTCGGATCGGCACCAGCAGTTCCGGTGCATCCCACTCCCGGCTGCCCAGCGCCCGGTAGACCAGGCGGCCCTGTGGATCTACCACATAGGTCATCGGCAGACGCGTGGCTTTCCATTGGGTCGAGACGGCGCTGTCCGGGTCGAGCACAACCGGAAAATCCACTGGCTGCTCCTGCAGGAACTTCTCCACCTTGCCGGCCTGCTCACCGGAATTGATCGCGAGCAGCGCTATATCGTACTTCTTCAGCCAGGCGGCCGCCCGGTTGAGAGAGGGCATTTCGCGACGGCAGGGCGGGCACCAGGTAGCCCAGAAATTGATCACCAGCACCTTACCCCGATAGTCGGCGAGGGATATCGGGTTACCCTGGGTATCCTGCAATGTGAAGGCGGGAGCCTGGATGGGTGGATCGATCGGAGTCAGCAGGCGGGCGGCGGATGCGGAGCCGGCTGCCAGCAGCAGTCCGAGGATGACAAGGGTGGAGACGGTTTTAAGAGCGTTCATGTAGTTATTCCAGAGGGTGGCATTTAGCGTGTGGGATCGGCTATCAGGTGTTTAGCAACGATTGGGCGTGGGCTATCTGATCCTTGGCCTGTTCGAGGATTTTCAGGCTCATGTGAGGTGTCAACTCACCCAACTCAAGACGACTATGGGCCGGCACTTGATCAATCGCCGGCAAATGCTGATCCTTGTTGTTGCCGATATAGCTGTGTAACTGGGCAATAATCACCAGATCACAGTAATCGGGTGTGTCGCCCTTGTTACGCATCCACTCCTCCCCCTCCAGGGCGGCAATGACGAAATCTGAAGGAAAGCCCCAATAATTGAGAATCAGGCTGCCGATCTCAGCCCGCAGATTCCGTGTTGCCCGGTCGATGGTCTCTTCTTGCAGGGCCTCGTCGGGAAAATGTTTCGCATAGTTGAGGATGGCGACAATACCGATGTCGTGCAGTAGCCCCACCAGCATCGCGTGCTCCGCCTTGAATCGGGAGTCCTTTTTGGCCAGCACAAAGCAGAGCGCGGCAACCTGCGTACTGTGTGCCCAGAGTTCTTTCATGCGGTTTTTCAGCAGTGCCGAATCGGACTGGAACAGCTCCCGCAAGGCGAATGAAAGAACCAGTTTGTGGGTTACATCGCCGCCCAGCCGGACCACGGCACCGCTGCAAGTCTCCACCGGATTGCGCCGGCCATAGAGTGCGCTGTTTGCCGCCTTGATCAGTTTGACGGTAATCACCGGATCGATCTGGATGATTTCGGCAATGTCGTGGGCGTCACTGACTCCGTCCTCCAGCGCCCGGCCAATGCGGATGGCAACCTCCGGCAGACTGGGCAGCTTCAGCCGGTCTTGTTTCAGATCGGCCAGCATACGGGCCGAGAGCTGATCCTCAAACGGGCTGCTTTCGTTCTGAAAATCACCACTCACCTCATAACCCTCAACCCCACTGGCTGAACCGTGGTTCTGGGCGATGTCCTCCAGATAGGCATTGTCGATCACCAGGTAGCGCACGGTAGTATGCGCCATAACCCGGTACTTGCGCGGCCTCAACTGGGCAATGGGTGATTTGGCGGAGCTATCATCGGCCTTGATCTTGCGTCGTTGATTATCGGCAGAGTCGAGGACCAGGGTTCCGTTCAGCAGAAAATAGGTATTGTTATCATCACTGCCCAGCTCGACCAGCACCTCATCCGGGGGTGCGGTCCTGATCTCGGCAACGCCGGCCAGCAGCACCTGCTGCTGCTCGCTGAGCGCCTGCAGCGGGATAAACTGTTTCAGTTCATCGATCGTGGGACGAATTGATTTGCGATCCATTTGCGAAACCCTGTAAACGTCTGCCCGTCCTCGCCGGGACCGGGTCCTGATTGATCCGATAGACCTACACCGAAGCAACCTTGTGGGTGGTGAACCTACAGGCCAGTCTGTTCAGCAGCCACCTTTCGCCGGTCGGGGACTGTTCAGCGTCAAGGTACCGGTCAACTGCCTGACTGATGGCAAGTCGTGTCTTTCAAGATAGGCTTTTATACCATGGTTTATCTTGCCGCAGATCAAGGGGTCATAAAAGAGCGCGGTCCCGATGCCAACTGCTGAGGCACCGGCAATCAGAAACTCAATGGCGTCTTCGGCGCTGGTGATACCACCCTGGCCGATGATGGGAATCCCGTGATCGCGGCACACCTGATAGACCTGGTGGACCTTGAGCAAGGCGACCGGTTTGATGGCCGGGCCGGAGAGCCCGCCCTGGTTGTTGCCGATAATGGGCGTGCGGCTTTCGATATCGATGGCCATACCCATCAGAGTGTTGATGACCGCAAACGCATCGGTGCCGGCCTCGATACAGCCACGGGCGTTGGCGGCGATATCAGTCTGGTTGGGAGAGAGCTTGGTGATCAGGGGCTTGTTGGTGACCCGCCGACACGCCTCGACCACGCGGGCGGACATGGCCGGGTCATTGCCGAATGCCACACCCCCCTCCTTGACATTGGGACAGGAGATGTTGATCTCGATGGCATCGATGGGTGAGTCATCGAAACGGCGGGTCACCTCTTCATACTCCTCGATAGTGGAGCCGGAGACGTTAGCGATAAAGCGCGTCTCGGAGAAGTCGAGGGTCGGCAGGATCTCCCGCACCACCCGGTCCACGCCGGGGTTCTGCAGCCCGATGGCATTGAGCATGCCCTCAGGGGTCTCATAGATGCGGTGCGGGGCATTGCCCAGGCGCGGCTCGCCCGTGGTCCCTTTCAGGCAGATCGCCCCCGCATCGCGGTTGCTAAAGCCGGCCACCCGTGTGTACTCTTCGCCGAAGCCGACACAGCCGGAGAGCAGTACCAGGGGGGTGTTGAACCTGAGTCCACAGAAATCAACGGCAAGGGGCGAGTCACTGATCGTTGTCATCAAAGGGTTCCAATGTCATGTTTAATGTAGCGCTGTATGAGCCGGAAATCCCGCCCAATACAGGTAATATCATACGCCTCTGCGCCAACAGCGGCAGCCGACTCCATCTCATTCATCCGCTGGGCTTCAACCTGGAGGACCGGCAGTTGCGACGGGCGGGCCTGGATTATCACGACCTGGCCTGTCTACAGGAGTATGCGGATATGGCCGAGTTTCTGTCACAGCATGGCCAGCAACGGTTGTTTGCCTGTTCCACCCGGGGCAAGCGCTGTTACAGCCAGGTCACCTATCAGCCGCAGGATATCCTGTTGTTCGGACCGGAAACCCGGGGCCTGCCCCAGGCCCTGCTGGACCAGCTGCCGCAGGAGCAACTTATCCGGGTCCCGATGCAGGCAGGCAACCGCAGTCTGAATCTCTCCAACGCGGTGGCCATCATCCTCTATGAGGCCTGGCGCCAACAGGGGTTTGCCGGCGCCGCGTAGCCGCTCATTCAACCGGCCTCGGGTCGGGGGTCCCGGTCCAGCAGCGCCTGTACCGCCGTTCGGGGATCGAGGCCCTCATAGAGCACGCGTTCTATCTGCTCGGTGATCGGCATTTCCACCCCCAGGGCGCGGGCGCGGTTGTAGATCTCCCGGGTGGCCATGACCCCTTCGACCTCCTGACCGATCTCCTGCCTGGCCTGTTCGATGGTCAGGCCACGTGCCAGCGCCAGGCCCATACGCCGATTCCGCGACTGATCATCCGTACAGGTCAGTACCAGATCCCCCATGCCGCCCAGGCCGATAAAGGTCTCCATCTTGCCGCCCAGTGCCAGACCCAGGCGCATGATCTCATGCAGTCCCCGGGTGATCAGGGCGGCCCGGGCATTGGCGCCGAAGGCGAGGCCATCCGAAATACCGGCGCCGATTGCCATGACGTTCTTGGCCGCGCTACCGATCTCCAGACCGATTACATCACTGCTGGTGTAGGCGCGGAAGCAGTCGGAGTGGAGATAGCCGGCAATCCGCTCGGCGAAATCCGTTGAAGCGGCCGCGACGGTCACGGCAGTCGGCAATCCGGCCGCCACCTCTTTGGCAAAACTGGGGCCGGAAACCACAGCCATGGGGCGCTCCGGGCCCAGAATTTCCTCCGCCACCTCGTGCAGCAGACGCCCTGAAATGGGTTCCAGCCCCTTGGTGGCCCAGCACACGCCGGCAGTGTTCGCCAGTAACGGGGCAACGGTCTTGAGAACTGATGCAAAGGCGTGACTCGGCACAGCGATCAACACCTCATCGGCGCCACGCAATGCCTCCGCCAGGTCAGCCGTTGGGGTCAGCTTTTCCGGGAACAGGATACCCGGCAGAAAGGTGCTGTTTTGACCTTCCTGTGCCAGCTTGTGTACCTCATCAGGCAGATGTCCCCAGAGCCTTACCCGGGCGCCATTGCGCGCCAGCAGGATAGCCAGGGCGGTACCCCAGGAGCCGGCGCCGATAACGGCAAAGACGGGTGGTCCGGACATCGGTAATCAGTGGGTGGCCGGCTCGGCGGCCTGCTGCTGACTAGCCTGTTCATGCCGATGCTGGGCGTACAGCTGATCGAAGCTCACCGGTGTCAACAGGAGTTGCGGGAAACTGCCCTTGCTGACCAGATCGGAGACCACCTCCCGGGCATAGGGAAACAGGATGTTGGGGCAGTAGGCGCCCATCATGTGTCCCATCTCCTCCTCCGGGAAGTTACGTACGGTAAAGATACCGGCCTGCTGCACTTCCACCAGATAGGCGGTCTTGTCGTCGAGCTTGGTGGTCACGGTGACCGTCAACACGACTTCGAACAGGTCGTTATCCAGCTTGGTGACGTTGCTGTTCAGATTCAGGCTTGATTCCGGTTTCCACTCCTGGGTGAAGATGCTCGGAGAGTTGGGCGTCTCGAAGGAGATGTCCTTCACATAAATACGCTGCAGTGAAAACTCGCGGCTCGGTTCCTGGGCTTGCTCATTATCTGTCATGGCTTGAATCTCGTTTATCGGTCGGTTTTAGGGGAACGGCGGGTTACTTTTTACTGATCGGCAGGCTGTCGTTCTGCCAGGCCAGCATTCCGCCCTGCAGATTATAGACTTGCTCGATACCGGCATCGCGCAGTATCTTGCAGGCAGCGGCGGATTGCGCGCCCGAGCGGCAGACCACAATAATCGGTTTACCCTTGTGCTTGGCCACCTGATTGATCTGATTCTTTAGTGCGGTGGTGGGGATATTGATGGCGTTGACGATATGGCCGTTGTTGAAGTCGCCAATCGGCCGCACATCCACCACCACGGCGTCCTCGCGGTTGATCATCTGGGTAGCCCGCAGCGGCGCCACGGAGGATTTCCCCCCCATGCCGGCCAGCAGATTCTGGACAATCAATACCAGCACCACCACCAGGGCGGAGAACAGAATTATGTGGTTTGTGATGAATTCGATAAGCTGTTGCATGGATCTCGACTGCCGCTGTTATTAGTAAAGGGGTCACAAGGGAGGCACATTCTAGACCAGGGGGCGGGGCGGTACCACGGTTTGTGCCGAAAATCGTCATACCGGCACCGGGGCAGGGCCGGTTGACGGGTAATTGGAGTGTCCGGGGCTGAAGGTCCGCAGAAGCAAAACCCGGGTGCAGTGTCGGGGGTATGCGCAAGGTGCAGTTCCAGGCGCATACCCATCCATCCCAAAGCAAAACGGGAATACAAGCTTCCCGTTTTGTCCCGAATTCCGGCGCTGATGTTTGTGATCAGTGTCCGTGCGAGCAGAACACCTCGCGCATCATGCCGATCAGCTTCAGGGTGCGTGAATCACTGACTCGGTAATAGACCCGGTTGGCATCCTTGCGGGAGGCCAGGATCCCCTTGTCCCTGAGAATAGCCAGATGTTGTGAGATATTGCTCTGCGAGGTGCCTACATGTTCGACAATCTCCTGTACGCTCACCTCTTCATCACCCAGGGTGCAGAGGATCTTGAGTCGCAGGGGGTGCGACATGGCCTTGAGTGAGCGGGAGGCGCGCTCGATATCCTCATCATCGGCCATCAGGTCGACATTGCCATCAAAACCGTGCCTGGACTCAAGCACAGGGACCTTGGGGCTTCCAAATTTATGTTCCATACACACCGGACCTTGGTTAATACAACTGTAATGATCTAAATCGACAAACGTTGGATATCAGATAATGGGGCTGGGCATGGCCCCATGGTTAAGCGTGACAACAGGGGCTGAGACCCCACTACAGCCTATCTCCGGTACTGCTGACAACCGACTGAAACACAACGACACTTTATAAAGATACAATAATAAACTGTTTTACGTAAATTTATCCCGTTTTTCAATCAGTATAAATACTTTATCCATAATTAATGGCGGGCCTTATTCTCGCAGACTTAATGTTGAAGTCGCCAAAATAGTGTAATATCGCGGCTATTTTCAATGAGTTAGCCAGAATCTGTGGCGAACTATTCCAGTGGAGTCGGAAACGGACATGTCGTTCAGAGTAAAACCTGCAGTGCTGCTGATCATGGATGGCTGGGGATACAGCGAGGATCCCCGGTCCAATGCCATCATGGCCGCCGATACACCGGTATGGGATCGCTTGTGGAAACAGTGTCCGCATACCCTGATCAGCACTTCCGGTGCAGAAGTGGGGCTGCCGGATGGCCAGATGGGTAATTCCGAGGTCGGGCATCTCAATCTGGGGGCCGGCCGGGTGGTTTACCAGGAGTTTACCCGGGTTAGCCGTTCGGTACGCACCGGCTCCTTTTTCACCAATCGAACCCTGGTCGACGCGGTCGATCGGGTGATTGCGCAAGATAAGGCGGTGCATATCTTCGGTCTGCTATCGCCTGGCGGGGTGCACAGCCACGAGGAACACATCCACGCCATGGCCAGGCTGGCGGTGGAGCGCGGCGCCTCGCGGGTCTATGTGCACGCCTTCCTGGATGGCCGGGATATGCCGCCCAAGAGCGCGGTCGCCTCGATTCAGGCGCTGGAACGCGTATTTACCGGGTTGGGCAAGGGACGGATCGCCTCCATCATCGGGCGCTTTTACGCCATGGACCGCGACAACCGCTGGGACCGGGTACAGCAGGCCTACGATATGCTGGTGCTGGGACAGGCCGAGTTCGCGGCAACGGACGCGGAACTGGCCCTGCAGCAGGCCTATGCGCGGGATGAGACGGACGAGTTCGTTAAGGCCACCTGTATCGTGCCGCCGGGGGAGACCGCGGTTACCATTGAAGACGGGGATGCGGTGCTGTTCATGAATTACCGTTCGGATCGGGCCCGGCAGTTGACCCGGTCCTTTATCGATCCGGCGTTTGACGGGTTTGTGCGTACCCGTGTTCCCCAGCTGAGCAGTTTCGTCAGCCTTACCGAATACAGCAGGGAGTTCGATATCCCGGTGGCCTTTCCGCCCGAGCGGCTGGAAAACGTGTTCGGTGAATACATCTCCAAACTGGGGCTACGCCAGCTGCGCCTGGCGGAGACCGAGAAATATGCCCACGTGACCTTCTTCTTCAATGGCGGCCGGGAACAGGTGTTTGAAGGCGAGGAGCGGATTCTGATCCCCTCGCCCCAGGTCAACACCTACGACCTGAAGCCGGAGATGAGTGCCCCGGAGGTGACGGACGCCCTGGTGGACGCCATCAAGAGTGGTAAATATGACGCCATTGTCTGCAACTATGCCAATTCCGATATGGTCGGACACACTGGCAAATTCGCTGCGGCAGTCGCGGCGATCGAGGTGTTGGACCACTGTCTGGAGCGGGTGGTCGAAGCGCTCGGCCAGGTGGGTGGCGAGATGCTGATCACCGCCGATCATGGCAATGCCGAGCAGATGGAGGATGCGGAGAATGATCAACCGCACACCGCCCACACGCAGAACCCGGTACCCTTGCTCTACGTGGGTCGGCCGGCCCGCCTGGAGACGCATGGTGCCCTGTGTGACATCGCCCCGACCCTGTTGACCCTGATGGGGCTGGCGGTGCCTTCCGAGATGCGGGGACATAACCTGCTGGAGATGACCGAACAGGATGACGCGACCGGTTCACAGAGTGGCTGATGGCTCCTGATTTGTTGCGGCGAGTGACCTTCGTTCTGATGCTGTTGATGGCGCTTCCGGGGTATCTGTCAGCCGCCTCCGAGGAGGAGCTGATCAGCAGTCGGGAAGGGGAGCTGAAGAAACTACAGGGGGAGATCTCCACGCTGCAGGGTCAACTCAGCGGCCGTGAGGAAGAGCGCCAGGCGCTGCAGGTGAAGTTGCGCCGTGCCGAAACGGAAATCGGCAAGACGGCGCGTCATCTGCGCGTGCTGGCCACCAGCCTGGAGCGGCAGCAGCGCCTCCTGGATCAACTGCAGGAGCAGCGCGGCGCTCAGCTCGAGGCACTAGAGGCCAACCGTGTGGCGCTGAAACAGCAGCTGCGCTCGGCCTATGCCATGGGCAGGCAGGAGCGCCTGAAGATCCTGCTCAATCAGCAGGATCCCGCAGTGGTAAGCCGCCTGCTGGTCTACTATGACTACTTCAACCGCTCCCGTGCCGAACAGATCAACCAGCTGGACAAGGCGCTGGAGGCATTGCAGGAGACCGAATCCACTCTGCGTCTTGAGCGTGAACGGATGCGTGAGACCCAGGCACGGGCGCTGGATGAGCGGCGCAGCCTGGACCAGGAGCAGCAGAAACGGCAGCAGGTGCTGGCGTTGCTGAATCAGGATATCAAGAGCAAGGGGCAGGTGCTCCAGGGCTTCAAGCAAGACGAGCGACAGCTGCAAAGTCTGGTCAAAAAGCTGCAGTCAGAGCTTGCCAGCCTGCCGATCGAGACTGAAAAACACAAGCCGTTCAAGCAGCTGAAGGGCCGTCTCAAGTGGCCGACGAAGGGCCGGCTGGCCACCCGGTTTGGTGACTCCAGGGCCGGAAATATGAAGTGGGACGGGGTGGTGATCGCGGCCAGCGAGGGGGTGGATGTCCGGGCGGTGCACCATGGCCGGGTCGCCTTTGCCGATTGGCTGCGTGGTTTTGGCCTGTTGTTGATTATCGATCACGGCGACGGCTACATGAGTCTCTACGGCAATAACCAGAGCCTGTTCAAGGAGGCCGGTGACTGGGTAGAACCCGGCGAGCCGGTCGCCCTGGTGGGTAACAGTGGTGGCCAGACCAATCCGGGGGTATATTTTGGTATACGCTACAATGGTCGGCCGGTGAATCCCAAACAGTGGTGTGAAGCGATACGCGGCAACCGGGTGGGCGATCTGGGACGCCAGTTTTTAACGGAACCGGCGCGACTGGCTACCGCGCATCCAAATGTTTCCGCCGTCAGTATAACGATGCCAAAGCGGCAATCGCAGCAGAGAAGCAAGGTATGAAAAGAAGATTTGATTTGGCACGTTCACTGATTCTGGGTTTGATCCCGGGCGTTCTGCTCATCCTGGCTTCGGCCTCCTTTGCCGAGGAGCCCAACCCGCCACTGCCGATGCAGGAGTTGCGTGCCTTCGCGGAGATCTTCGGGCGCATCAAGGAGAACTATGTCGAACCGGTGGATGACAAGTCGCTGCTGGAATTTGCCATTCGCGGCATGCTGGCCGGACTCGATCCCCACTCCTCCTATCTGAACGAAGATGAGTTCGCCGATCTGCAGGCCGGTACCAGTGGTGAATTCGGTGGCTTGGGGATCGAGGTGGGGCAGGAGGACGGTTTCGTCAAAGTCATATCCCCCATTGATGACACGCCGGCCCAGCGGGCGGGCGTCAAGGCCGGTGATCTGATCATCCGGCTGGATGAAAAACCGGTCAAGGGCATGAGCCTGGAAGAGGCAGTCGGCTTGATGCGCGGCAAACCGGGCACCGAAGTAATCCTCACCATTGTCCGGAACGGCGAGGAGAAGCCGCTGCGCATCACCGTGGTTCGGGACATCATCAAGGTGGCCAGCGTCAAGGGGCGGATGCTGGAGGAGGGGTTCGCCTATGTACGGCTTTCCCACTTTCAGGCCCGCACCACCGACGACATGCTGAAAAAGATCAGCCAGTTGAAGGCGGAGTCCAAGGACGGCATCAGGGGTCTGGTGCTGGATCTGCGCAATAATCCCGGCGGCATCCTGAACGGGGCCGTGTCCATCAGCGACGCCTTCCTGACCGATGGCATCGTGGTCTATACCCAGGGACGCGACGCAGAGTCACGGCTCGATTTCAATGCTGCGCCGGACGATGTGCTGGACGGCGCACCGATCGTGGTACTGGTCAACGGCGGCTCCGCGTCGGCCTCGGAGATCGTTGCCGGTGCCCTGCAGGATCACCGCCGGGCCATCATCATGGGCAGCCAGACCTTTGGCAAGGGATCGGTGCAGACTATTATCCCGGTCAGCAAGACCGCCGCGGTCAAGTTGACTACGGCGCGCTATTTCACCCCCTCCGGCCGCTCCATCCAGGGAGAGGGGATCAAGCCCGATATTGTGCTTTCCGACGCCAAGCTGACCCGCAATGAGACGGATGAAGCCACCCGCATCAAGGAGGCCGATCTGGCTGGCCATTTGGAGAACGGGAATGGTAAGGCGGCACCCGAGGTGGATCCGGACAAGCCCGACACGCCGGCGGTCAAGGTCGCGCGCGTGCCGGATATCGAGGATGACTACCAGCTGAGTGAAGCCCTCAATCTGTTGAAAGGTATCAGTATCTTCAACAGCTGGGATTGAGATGGTCGCCGCAACGGTCCATCGGCTGACCCTGCTGCTGCTCGGCCTCGCATGGTCGGCATGGCCGGCGTGGTCGGCGGGGCAGCCGCCACAACCGGTGATCACCATTATTATTGATGACATGGGCAATCATGGGGGCTGGGGCGATGCCGCGCTAACCGTTCCCGGGCCGGTCACCTACGCCTTCCTGCCCCATACCCCCCATGCCAACCGGCTGGCAAAGCAGGCGCATGCCTCGGGCAAGGAGGTGATGCTGCATCTGCCGATGCAATCCCACGAGGGCAATCCGTTGGGGCCGGGGGCCCTGACCCTGCACATGACCGAGGTAGCCTTCAAACGCACCCTGGATGATGACTTGAATGCCATTCCCCATGCCCGGGGACTGAACAATCACATGGGCAGCCTGTTGACCCGCCATCCCGGTGCCATGGCGTGGCTGATGCAGGGGATGCGTGAGCGGGGCGACCTGTTCTTCGTCGACAGCCGCACCACGCTGGCGACGGTGGCCCAACAGCTGGCGCTGGAGTATGGCGTGCCGAGTGCCAGCCGGGACGTGTTTCTGGACAATGATCGCAACCCCCAAGCCATTGACCGGCAGTTTGCCCAACTGCTGAAGCGTGCCCGGCGGCAGGGCTATGCTATAGGTATCGGCCACCCCTATCCCGAAACCACCCGGGTGCTGGCGCAACGGCTGGGAGGGTTGTCGGCACTGGGTATCCGGTTAATACCGGCCTCGGAAATGATCGAGTACCAAAGGAGCAGAACGTTATGGCACGCATCCTCGTCCCCCTCGCCCACGGTTGCGAAGAGCTCGAAGCGGTAACCATTATCGATCTGCTGAGAAGGGCCGGCCTGGAGGTGGTCAGCGCCGGGCTTGAGCCGGGACCGGTCAAGGCCAGCCGTGGCGTCGTGCTGCAGCCGGATGTGCTGCTGGACGCGGTGCTGGATCAGCCCTTTGATATGGTGGCGCTGCCGGGTGGACTGCCCGGTGCCGATCATTTGGACCGCGACCCGCGGATTCATGCGCTGCTGGCGCGGGTGGCGGCGGACCGGGGTTTCACCGCCGCCATCTGCGCGGCGCCCAAAGTACTGGCCAATGCGGGACTACTGGAAGGCCGCCAGGCAACCGGCTACCCGGGGCTACTGGACGGCATGACGCTGAATGAGGTGCGGGTGGATTCGTCTGCCGTGGTCAGGGATGGCCGGGTGATCACCTCCCGCGGACCGGGCACCGCGATGGATTTTGCCCTGACACTGATCGAGGCCCTGGCGGGCCGGGAGAAGCGTGACGAAGTGGAGGCCGGACTGGCCCGCTAGTCCCCCAGGCTGGTGCCGACCCGCTTGGCACTGATAATCCAGGGATGATCCGGCGGCACCAGTTTTTTGCGCCCCGCCACCTCCTCCAGTGGCACCGCCTCGGTCGACTCCCCGGCGGCTGCCACCATCACCCCGTAACACTCCCGGGCCACCAGGTCGGCGCAGGCGCTGCCCAGGCGCGTGGCCAGCAGCCGGTCGGCCGCCGACGGTGCGCCGCCGCGCTGCACGTGGCCGAGGATGGTGACCCGGCTCTCCAGTCCGGTGAGCTGTTCCAGCTGTTCGGAGAGCTGTACCGTGTGATTGCCCAGGTGGTCCGCTTCCAGAGCGGCGAGTTGCTGCTTTGCCCGGCGCTTCTCCTGCTTGCTTCGGGCCGCCTGTTTCTGCGCTTCGGCCGCCCGGATCAGGGCCGTTTGCTCCAGTGAGCGTGCCCCCTCCGCCACCGCCACGATACTGAAGCGCTTGCCGTGCCGGACCCGGTACCGGATGGCCTCGGCGACACGTTCGATAGCATAGGGGATCTCCGGCAGCAGGATCACGTCGGCGCCGCCGGCGATGCCGGCGCCAAGGGCGAGCCAGCCGGCCCGGTGTCCCATGATCTCTACCACGATAATCCGGTGATGGCTGTGGGCGGTGCTGTGCAGCCGGTCGATCGCCTCGGTGGCGATGCCCAGCGCGGTATCGAAACCAAAGGTGGTGTCAGTGCGCGCTACATCGTTATCGATGGTCTTCGGCAGGGTGATGATATTGAGGCCCTGTTGTTTCAGATGCAGGGCATTCTTCTGTGTACCTCCGCCGCCCAGGCAGATCAGCACATCCAGCCGGTTTTGCCGGTAGTTGCGGACGATGGTTTCGGTCATGTCGGTGGGCTTGCCGTCCATCAGCATGCGGTGGGGCTTGTCGCGGCTGGTACCGAGAATGGTGCCACCCAGGGTCAGTATGCCGGATAGCCGATCCCCATCCAGGCGCATGGAATGGTTCTCCATCAGGCCGCGAAAACCGTCGCGAAAGCCGATCAGTTGCATGCCGTAATGGCCCTGCGCACTCTTGCCGACGCCACGAATGGCGGCATTGAGTCCCGGACTGTCACCCCCGGCGGTCAGAATACCCACTTTTTTTGTCACTGCTATTATCTCTGGTACGGGGAAATCGATGTATGACAAGATAACAAACATAGGCCGGCAACTGCACGTCCCTCTGGCAGTGAGCCTAGGCATAATAATAAGCAAGGAGGTATCCATGTCTCCCGGATGGCTATGTCGATGGTTTTTGCCGCTGATCCTGATCGCCGCTCCCACGGTGCATGCCGCCACCGCCAGCGGCTTTGATGTCGTGACCCTGAAGAATGGCGATATCTACAACGGGACGGTAGCACAGTCTCACTTTACCCTGGTGACCCGCTATGGCGAGGTGCCGGTCCCCTACGGGCAGATGGCCCTGCTGACCCTGGGTGGGGATGAACAGCCGGATCGTATCCGGACCCGCCGGGGCGACCGTTTCAGCGGTCGACTGAAAGTGCGCCAACTGACGGTGTTGCGGGTACTTGATCCCACCTTGCCGGTGGCGCTGGAGGATATATCCGAGATCCTGTTTGCGCATCGCAATATCCGGCCCAGGATTTACCAGACCCCGGATGCGGTGATCACCCAGAATGGCGACCGGTTTGCCGCACGAATCCTCACACAGGCGATGCTGTTGACCGGCCGGGATGGACTTAAAGTGACCAATCCCTCCGGTATCCATCTGCTGGATGTGGCCTCGCTGAGCGAGGGTGAAGACTACCTGGCCCAGGTGCTGGCCAATGACGGTGAGGTGATACAGGGGAAATTTGCCCTGGAGAGCATAGCCGTGGAGACTGGCTTCGGCACCACCTTGACCATTCCGTTCACTCAACTGAGTCAGTTGGCCCTGCGGGTCAACCACTCGGGTAAACGACCGGCCTTCCGGTTTTTGCAGCGACTGAATCCGGTGGATCTGATTCAGGACCGGATGCGGGACGGAACCCTGGGCCCGCAGATGCTCGCCTTGCGGGGTGGCGCCTATACACGGGGCGATTTGCAGGGTGATGGTGACGGGGATGAACAGCCGCCGGTGATGGTGAGGCTGGAGCCGTTCGCCATCGGAGTCTACGAAGTGACCTTTGATGAGTATGACCTGTTCTGTGATGACACCGGGCGTGACAAGCCGGATGATCAGGGGTGGGGTCGCGGCAGCCGTCCGGTAGTGAATGTCTCCTGGAAAGACGCCAATGCCTATGTCGACTGGCTGAGCCGGCGCACCGAGCAGCGTTACCGGCTACCCATCGATGCGGAGTGGGAATATGCCGCCCGGGCGGGCACCGGCAGCCGTTTCTGGTGGGGTAATGAAGCCCTGCCCAACCGCGCCAACTGTGCCGACTGCGGCAGTCTCTGGGAGAGTGAGAAGAGCGCCCCGGTGGGGCGGTTTCCACCCAACCCCTTCGGCCTGCATGATACCGCCGGCAATGTCTTCGAGTGGGTGGCCGATTGCTGGCAAGACAACTTTTCCGTCGTGACTGGCAGCGACACCCCGGTCGGGGATGGCGAGTGCGGCAAGCGGGTCATTCGTGGCGGTGCCTGGAGTTTTCCGGTCAAGGAGGTACGCTCGGCCAACCGCTGGCGGGATTTCCCAACCCGGCGCAGCGACGACACCGGTTTCCGGGTAGTGCGGGAGCTGGTCTCCGATTGAAACAAGTCCGTATCGCGGCATATTGCCGCTGTAGCTTTCTGTTATCAATGCAGTGATTATTGACAGCAGTCCTGTGTGTCCGGAGGATTCAGGCCTTGAACCAGCTGCGGATCAGGGCAAAACCGCCCAGCGCGGAGAGGCCCAGACCGGTCGAGGTGACAGCGGTGGCCGGCAGCAGCTGACCGGGACCGAGCAGTAGCAGCAGGGTGCCGGTGAGCAGCAGACTGGCGCCGCTGATGGAGGCCAGCAGATGGCGCTGGTGGCGCCGCGCATCTATGCGCAGCTGTTCCAGCTCGGCCGATTTCCAGTTCAGTTCCAGGCGCCCCTCAGAGGCGTCCCGCAGCACCTTGTAGAGCAGGATCGGCATGTCGGCGGCATACTCGGTCATCTGCGGCAGGTTCTTCTTCAGCTTGCGGGTGAACGCCTTGGGTCCCACCTGCTCCTTCATCCAGCGCTCCAGGAACGGCTTGGCGGTGGCCCACAGGTCCAGCTCCGGATAGAGTTGGCGCCCCAACCCCTCGATATACAGCAGGGTCTTCTGCAGCAGCACCAGCTGGGGCTGCACCTCCATGTCGAAGCGGCGCGCGGTCTGGAACAGGTTGAGTAGGAAGTGGCCGAACGAGATCTCGCTCAGGGGCTTGTTGAAGATCGGCTCGCAGACCGAGCGGATGGCCGACTCGAACTCCTCGATGCGGGTTCCCTTGGGCACCCAGCCGGACTCCACGTGCAGTTCCGCGACCCGGTAGTAGTCGCGGTTGAAGAACGCCAGCAGGTTCTCCGCCAGGTAGCGCTGGTCCTCGGTGGTGAGGGAGCCGACGATACCGAAATCCACCGCGATATAGCGGCCGCCCGGTTCCACGAAGATATTGCCCGGGTGCATGTCGGCATGGAAGAAGTTGTCCCGGAACACCTGGGTAAAGAAGATCTCCACCCCCTGGGTGCCGAGCTGTTCCATGCTGATACCGGCCGCTTTCAGGGCCTTGATATTGCCCACCGGGATGCCGTGGATGCGTTCCATCACCAGCACATTGGTGCGGGTGTACTCCCAGTAGATCTCCGGTACGAACAGAATATCACTGCCCTCCCAGTTGCGCCGCAGCTGGGCGGCGTTGGCGGCCTCGCGCTGCATGTCCAGCTCATCCAGGATGGTCTTCTCATAATCCCGCACCACTTCCACCGGACGCAGGCGGCGGCCATCTTTCCAGTAGCGGTCGGCCAGGCCGGCAATGATATAAAGCAGTCCGACATCGCGGCGGATCACCCGTTCGATATCCGGGCGCAGCACTTTCACCACCACCTTGCGGCCGTCCTTCAACTCGGCAGTATGCACCTGGGCGATGGAGGCCGAGGCGAGGGGTTTCTCGTCGAATGAGTCCAGTACATCTTCGATCGGGTGGCCAAATGCCTGCTCGATAATGCGCCGTGCCTGTTGGCCGGAAAAGGGTGGCACCGCGTCCTGCAGCTTGGCCAGCTCGTCAGCTATGTCGGCCGGCAGCAGGTCGCGGCGGGTGGAGAGGATCTGGCCGAACTTGATGAAGATCGGCCCCAGATCCTCCAGCGCCTGGCGCATGCGCACCGGGTAGGCCGGCAGCTTGTGTCGTCGCAACCAGTAGAACGGTGACAGGTAGAGCAGGAAGCGCACCGGGCGGAACAGGTGGGTGGCCAGGATCACCTCATCCAGGCCGTGGCGCAACAGCACCCAGTTGATATGCAGCAGGCGCAGCGCCTCGGCGGGACGGATCACGGGGACTCCTCGTGCGGTTTGTTTTTGCTCAATTCCAGCTGGGCGAGGCGTGCCTCCAGACGTTCAATGTCATCCCGCAATCGATCCACATCTGACAGAAACTGCTCGACCTCGGTCCGGTCGGGGAGAATTTTCAGCTCCTTCTGTAACAACTCCTGCAGATCCAGTTCCAGGGTGCCCAAGGCGTGTCGCCCCCGGTTAGTCACGTTGCGGAACAGTTCGGCCACATCCTCGGCCACCAGGCTGCCGGTGTAGCGGGCCAGCTGGCCCTCCCAGTCGATCGACATGCCGCCCAGGATCTTGCCGAACTGATGGGCCAACTCGGTATCGCCGCTGATTTTGACCTGGCCAGAGAACAGCTGGTCGGAACTGATTGCCTGGTTGCCCATACGGGCCAGGGCGAGCGGGGTACCGCGCAGGGTGCAGTCGGGTTCGTCCTCACAGCGGGAGAACAGCTGCACCCCGGACGGCCCCGGTATCAGATAGAGGGTCTGGCCCAGACCGGCCAGCTCAAAGGCAATGACCTTGCCGTGTAGCCGGGCCATTTTTGCCGCCGCGCCCGGGTCCAGGTTCAGGTACTGATTGAGGGCCTGCTCAAGGCTGGCGGTGGCGACTCCGGAAAGGCTCATCGTGCGCCGTCCCGGTTAAAGCTTGAAACCACGATGCACAGCGACGATGCCGCCGGTCAGGTTGTGGTAGTCGCAACGCTCCAGGCCCGCCTGCTCCATCATCCCCTTGAGGGTCTCCTGGTCCGGATGCATGCGGATCGACTCGGCCAGGTAACGGTAGCTCGCCTCGTCGTTGGCGACCACCTTGCCGATTTTCGGCAGCAGTTTGAAGGAGTAGAGGTCGTAGGCGCTCTGCAGCGGCTTGCCCTGGGGGTGGGAGAACTCCAGCACCAGTACCCGGCCGCCCGGCCGCAATACCCGGGCCATCTCATTCAGGGCCTGTTGCTTGTCGGTGACGTTGCGCAGGCCGAAGGCGATGGTGATACAGTCGAAGCTGTGGTCGGGGAACGGAATGTGCTCGGCATTTACCTGGGTGTAGAGCACGTTGCCCACCAGGCCCTCGTCGGCCATGCGTACCCGCCCCTGGTTGAGCATGGCGGCGTTGATGTCGGTCATCACCACCAGGCCCTCGGGACCCACCAGCCCGGCAAAACGGGCCGCCAGATCACCGGTACCGGAGGCCAGATCAAGGATCTTTTGGCCGCGGCGGATGCCTGCCAGCTCCACGGCAAAGCGTTTCCACAGCCGATGGATGCCGAACGACATCAGGTCGTTCATCAGGTCATAACGGGTTGCCACCGAGTCGAAAACGGCCCGTACGCGTTGGGCTTTTTCCCGGGCATTGATGGTCTCGAAACCAAAGTGGGTGGAATTATTCTCCGTCATGTTGCTGCCTTGAACAGATTGGGTAGTGGATGCAGTGACTGCTGAATGGGCAGAGTGTATCGGTTTTTCGCCGATTCAGGAACAAACGGCCGGTAAATGCCCTGCCTGTAGGGGCGGCGCCCCGCCGCGAATCGGCCCGGGGGCGGGCCTCCTACAGGTTGATTTTTGCAACAATCGGGCTGGCCGCCGCCGGCACGGACGCTGTCTCAGTTGGCCGCCTTGCGCTTGTGCCCGGCCGCTTCCAGGCGATTGAGATAGCTCTGCCAGTTCTGCTCATAGTTGATGCCGAGGCTGTAGAGATACTCCCAGGAGTAGATGCCGGTATTGTGTTCGTCATCGAAGTGCAGGGCCACCGCATAGTTGCCCACCGGGGTGATCTGGGCGATGTTCACGTCCTCTTTGCCGAGCTGCAGCACCTCCTGCCCCGGACCATGCCCCATCACCTCGGCGGAGGGGGAGAAGACCCGCAGATATTCGCACGGGAGTTCGAATTTGGCGCCGTCGTCAAAGCTGACTTCGAGTACGCGGGAGTGCTGGTGAAGATTCAGTTCGGTGGGTACGTGTTTGGACATCTCATCTACTCCTACAGGATGAACCGGCTCAGGTCCTCATCCGAGGCCAGCTCGGAGAGGTTGTTGTCTACGTAGGCGGCATCGACGGTGACGCTGCTGCCGGGCACCTCGGTGGCGGTGAAGGAGATCCCCTCCAGCAGCCGCTCCATCACCGTGTGCAGGCGGCGGGCACCGATATTCTCGGTACTCTCGTTCACCTGCCAGGCCACCTCGGCAATGCGCCGGATACCTTCCTCGGTAAAGGCGAGCTTGACCCCTTCGGTGGCCATCAGGGCAATGTACTGGTCGGTCAGGGAGGCATCCGGCTCGGTCAGAATGCGGATGAAATCCCCGGTGGTCAGGGCATCCAGTTCCACCCGGATCGGCAGCCGCCCCTGCAGTTCGGGTATCAGGTCGGACGGTTTGGCCAGGTGGAAAGCGCCGGAGGCGATGAACAGGATGTGATCGGTCCGCACCATCCCGGCTTTGGTGGAGACGGTACAGCCCTCCACCAGAGGCAGCAGGTCGCGCTGAACGCCCGCCCTGGAGACGTCGGGTCCGCCGTGCTCGGAGCGGGCCGCCACCTTGTCCAGTTCGTCCAGGAATACAATGCCCTGCTGTTCCACCTTCTCCAGGGCGTTTAGTTTCAGGTCCTCGTCATTGACCAGCTTGGCCGCCTCTTCATCTTGCAGAATGCGTAGGGCATCCTTGATGCGCAGTTTGCGCTTGCGGGTACGGCCGCCGCCGATGTTCTGGAACAACCCCTGCAGCTGGCTGGTCATCTCCTCCATGCCCGGCGGCGCCATGATCTCCACGCCGAGACTGGCACCGGAGACCTCAATCTCGATCTCCTTCTCATCCAGCTCGCCGTTGCGGATCTTGACCCGGAACTTGTCCCGGGTGGAGGCGCCTGCGGCACTGCCGCTGTCGCCTTCCCAGTTGGTGGGGCGCGGCAGCAGTACATCCAGTACCCGCTCCTCGGCGGCGTCGGCGGCCTGGTCTCTGACCTTTTCCAGCGCCTGCTCGCGCACCATTTTCATCGCCGAGTCGGCCAGGTCGCGGATAATCGAATCCACATCCCGACCCACATAGCCCACTTCGGTGAACTTGGTCGCCTCGATCTTGATGAACGGGGCATTCGCCAGTTTCGCCAGACGCCGGGCGATCTCGGTCTTGCCAACCCCGGTCGGGCCGATCATCAGGATGTTTTTCGGGGTGATCTCGTTGCGCATCTCGGGATCGACCTGACTGCGCCGCCAGCGGTTGCGCAGGGCGATCGCGACGGACCGCTTGGCGGCCGACTGGCCGATGATGTGCTTGTCCAGCTCATGGACGATCTGTTGGGGGGTCAATTCAGGCATGATGTTCAGGAATCACTCTTCCGCATCGAGTTCTTCGATGACGAGGTTATGGTTGGTGAAGACGCAGATATCGGCGGCGATGCCGAGACCCTTCTCGACAATCTCCCGGGCGCTGAGATCGGTATTGTGCAGCAGAGCCTTGGCCGCCGCCTGGGCAAACGGGCCGCCGGAGCCGATGGCCATCAGGTTGTCTTCCGGCTCGATCACATCACCCAGTCCGGTAATCATCAGCGAAGCGGTCTTGTCCGCCACCAGCAGCAGCGCCTCCAGCTTGCGCAGGGTGCGGTCGGTACGCCAGTCCTTGGCCAGCTCGACGGCAGCGCGCATCAGGTGGCCGTGGTGTATCTCCAGCTTCGCCTCGAAGCGTTCGAACAGGGTGAAGGCATCGGCGGTGGCGCCGGCAAAACCGGCCAGGACCTGGTTCTTGTAGAGCCGGCGCACCTTGCGGGCATTGCCCTTCATCACGGTGTTGCCCATGGAGACCTGACCGTCGCCACCGATCACCACCTTGCCGTTGCGGCGGATTGAGAGAATTGTCGTGCCCTTGATCGGCTCCACTGCACTGCCCCTTGTATATTAGTAATCGCTATTCTAACCGATCCAACATGGGGAGAATAACCGCCAATTTCAAGGCTAATGTCACGGGAACTCCGGTCCTGCGGTTTTATGGGTATAATCCGCGCCGAGCCGGAGGAGTACTACGTCAATTCGATAATGTACTTTTGTAGGGTGGATAAGCGACAGCGCATCCACCGCGGCAATGGTGGATGCGCCTACCGGCTTATCCACCCTACAAACCTGATTTGATTCGCTCCCAGTGATTTTCGATTCAAACGGATAAACCAGCCAGGCTTCTGGCCTGTTCGCGGAGTAGAAATGGCCATCACCCACTGCATTACCCATCAGATCCATCCGGATGAGAGCGGCACACCGGTGCTACGTCTGCGTGCCTCGGAGCTGGCCGTGGACGAACCGCTGGAGACGCTTGCCGCGGACCTGAAGCGGGCCTATCTGAGCCGCATCAATCGTGAACATGGGCGCTTCTCGGATGAATCCCTGCAGTGCGGCCTGGGCCACTGGCTGGAGCAACTGGCCGGAGAGGGGCAGGATTTTGTCAAATTCAGCGAACAGATGGCCCAACGGCTGTTGCAACTGCTCCAGGAGCAGGGCAGCGAGCTGCGCGGTCATCTGATCCTGTTCATGGAACAACAGTATGAGCAGCAGGCAGTCTATCTGTTTGTCGTCAGCCAGCGTATCGCCAACCGGATCAATGAGCGCCAGGAGGTGGAGCCGGTGCTGACCCTGGATTTCGGCGCCTCGATGATGGCGCTGAAGGTGGATTTGAGCCAGTGGCGCGGCGGCGATGGCGGTGCCTATCTCTCCATGAGCCCGTCCCGGGCCAGGGGCATGGTCGATCTGCTGCAACGGCTGGCCGGCTTCAGCGCCGGTGTGGACAAGGCGGCCGCCACGCGGGATTTTCTGGAACGCATCGAGACCTTTTCGCAGAAACTCCCCGAGGAGCAGGTCAACGACTTTCGCAGCCAGGTGGTTGGTTACTGTGTCGAACAGGATCTGCAGGATGCCCCGGTCGCCATCAGCGGACTCTCCCAGGCCCTGGATGGGGTGGACGCGGCGGCCTTCTCCAGCTATCTGGCGGATCATCTGCCGGAGGGCGGCGGGCCTCTGCTGCTGGACCGCAGGAGCCTGCAGCGCTATGTGAAGTTCGCCGGTCGGGAGCGGGATCTGGCGATCAGCTTCTCCTCCCATCAGCTGAACAAGCGGGTACACTATCAGGCCGAAACCGATACCCTGAGTATTACCGGCCTGCCGAAGATGTTGCGCAGCCAGCTGTTGGGGCATGTCGAGGAGTAGTCGACAGGTCGATTGTTAATGATCGGGTATCGTTACGACATACTCTGGGTTGTGTCCAGTCGCGCGGTAGTCAGCCCCGGTTGTCGGGTTACGCCTTCGGCTGACACGATCTACTGTTTGGTATCGTAAGATCCGGCGAATACGCCACATTACCGAGAAATTTGTGAAATCAGCGAGTAAAGCACTATGAAGAGAGACGATGCCCTGCAGATACGCCCGGTGGGCGATGGTGAAGGACCGGTCTTTGTGACCAAGCGACTGGTCCGTTTCAGCCATGTGGACCCGGCGGGGATTGCCTATTTCCCGCGTATCCACAACTTCATCCACGAGGCGTTCGAGGATCTCTGGGAGGAGTATATCGGGGTGCGCTATTTCTACCTGATCCAGGATCTGCGCATCGCCTTTCCCATGGTGCATACCGAGGTGGATTTCCGCCAGCCGCTGCGCTTCGGCGAACGCCCGGAGATCCGGGTCTCCTGTTTCAAGCTGGGGCGCAGCTCCCTGGGGCTGCACTACCGGATCTTTGTGGATGAGCGGCTCTGTGTCGATGCCCGCACCACCACCACCTGTATCGATGCCGACAAGTTGAAGAGTCAGCCGGTACCGGCGGAGTATCGCGCCTTCTTTGAGCGGATCTATTACCCGGAGTGAATCAGCGCCGTTGGTCGGGTTTCGCCCTTCGGGCTAACGCGACCTACAGCAGGCCCGTAGGTCGGATTACGCTGCGCTAATCCGACAAATACACTAAACCCCACCCCCTGCCTCCAGCCGGGCCAGCTCATTGTCACTGAAGCCGCACTGGCGGCGCGCTTCATGATTGAACGGGCCACGCGGGATATGGCCGAGATAGCGTTGCAATAGCTTGAAAAAGGTATTGTCCGGGTCCAGTCCCTGCTGTTCGCAGCGGTAGCGGAACCAGCGGGTGCCGGCGCTGACGTGACCGATCTCGTCATTGGCGATGCGGGTGAGAATGGCCACGGTTTTCGAATCCCCCAGCTCACGAAACTTCTCCAGGGTGCCGGGAATCACATCCAGCGCCCGCGCTTCGAACACCCGGTGCACAATCCCCATGCGGTCCATCAGGTCATGGGCGGTCTCGACGGCGCTGCCCCACAGCTCGTCATGGGCGCTGAAATCACCGTAGTCGAACCCCATGGCGCGCAGCTGGCCGCGCAGCGCCAGGAAGTGCTCACTCTCCTCGCCGGCGCACTGCAGCCAGTCCTCGTAATATTCGCGGGGCAGGCCGCGGTAGCGGTAGATGGTGTCCCAGGCCAGATTGACCGCGGTCAGTTCGATATGGGCCAGGGCGTGAATCAGGGCGGCGCGCCGGGTGAGTGAGCCGAAGCCCCGTTTGCTGACCTGCTGGGGCGGCACCAGCAGCGGCCGCTCCAGCCGGCCAGGCAGCATGAACTGCTCGGGCTCGTCATCGGCATCCCAGCAGAGGTTGCCCGCCCGCCAATCGGCGACCAGGGCCAGCGAGGTGTCCAGCTTCTCATCCGGATCGGCGAGCAGAAAGCAGTGTTTGGCGGCGGTGAAGAGATTGGTCAAGCCGGACTCCCGGGTGTTGGTTGCTGGTCGCGGGTGATCTTCCGTTGACCGCGGGCCGCTATTGTAACGGGTGTGACTGCCGCCAGACAGATGAACTGGCATATACTGGAGGCATAGATTCAAGCGATTGCTACCGGGATGGAAAAACATGCGTGAAAATAATGAAACCCACCTGATTTTACGCGTTATCGCGCAGGAGGATTATTCCCAGGTTGCCGAGTTGATGGACCTGGTCTATGCGGACATCGGCGGGGCTTGGCCGAAGGAGACTATCCAGGCGCTGATCAAGGCCTTTCCGGATGGCCAGATCTGTATCGAGGACAAGGGCAAAATTGTTGCTGCTGCCCTGACCATCAAGGTCGACTACCATCGCTACTCCTTCGTGCACAAATACCGCGATCTGGTCAGCGACCAGCACATCGCACGGCACAATGAAAAGGGTGATGCCCTGTATGGCCTGGATGTGTTTGTGCATCCCGATTATCGTGATTTTCGTCTCGGCCGGCGCCTGTATGACGCGCGCAAGGAGTTGTGCCGCGCCCTGAACCTGAAGGCGATCCTGGCGGGTGGCCGCATACCCGGCTATAAAAACCACGCCGGGGAGTATACGGTCGCCGAATATATCGACAAGGTGAAACGCCGCGAGCTGCACGATCCGATCCTTTCATTCCAGCTGGCCAATGACTTCGATGTCAAACGGCTGATGCAGGGTTATCTGCCCCAGGACACGAAATCGAAGGGCTTCGCCACCCTGCTGGAGTGGAACAATATTCTGTTCGAGGAGGATGGGGATTTCACGCACGGGGCGGAGAAGGCGATTGTGCGTATCGGTATTGTGCAGTGGCAGATGCGGGCGGTGATTTCGCTCGACGACCTGCTGAGCCAGGCCGAGTTTTTTGTCGACTCCCTGTCCGACTACCAGTCGGATTTTGCCCTGTTTCCGGAGTTTTTCAGTGCCCCGTTGATGGGACTGGCCCGGGATAAGAATTCGGTGGAGGCGATCCGCTTTCTGGCCGGTTTTACCGAGCAGATCAAGAACCGCTTCTCCCAGATGGCGGTCAGCTACAACATCAATATCATCGCCGGCAGCATGCCGCTGATGGAGGGTGACCGTCTTTGCAATGTTGCCTATCTGTTGCACCGGGACGGCAGGGTGGACGCCCAGCACAAGATACACATCACCCCCCATGAGAAACGTGACTGGGTGATCGACGGCGGCGGCGACGTGTCGGTGTTTGATACCGACGCGGGCAAGGTCGGCATCCTCACCTGTTATGACGTCGAGTTTCCCGAGCTGGCCCGCCTGCTGGCCGACCAGGGGGTGCAGATCATTTTTGTGCCGTTCTGGACCGACACCAAGAACGGCTATCTGCGGGTACGTATCTGTTCCCAGGCACGGGCCATTGAAAATGAGTGCTACGTGGCGATCGGCGGCAGTGTCGGTAATCTGCCCCGGGTGGATAATGTGGCGATCCAGTATGCCCAGTCGGCGGTGTTTTCCCCGTCCGATGTCTATTTCCCCCACGATGCGACGATTGCCGAGGCGACGCCGAATGCGGAGATGATCCTGTTTGCCGATGTGGATCTGGAAAAGCTGAAGCTGTTGAGTACCGAAGGCTCGGTGACCAATCTCAAGGATCGCCGGCTGGATCTCTACCGGCTGGGTCTGGACAAGCCGCTACCGGTCGACGAGTGACCGGAGGGCGCAAGCGGCTCAGGGATCGTGCTTTTTTCTGCGGGCCCGTGGGTGGGCGCTGTCATAGACCTGGGCCAGGTGCTGGAAATCGAGATGGGTGTAGATCTGGGTGGTGCTGATGTCGGCATGTCCCAGCAGTTCCTGCACCGCCCGCAGGTCGCTGGAGGACTCCAGCAGATGGCTGGCAAAGGAGTGGCGCAGCATGTGCGGATGAAGGTTCTGCCGGCAACCCTGTTTCAGCGCCCACTGCCGCAGGCGCTGCTGGATGGCGCGGGGCTGCAGTCGGGTACCCCGCTGGCTGACGAACAGGGCCGCTTCGTCTGCCTTGGCCAGACTGCTCCGTACCCGTTTCCAGGCATCGATGGCCGCCAGCGCCTTGCCGCCCACCGGCACCCGCCGGCTCTTCGCTCCCTTGCCGGTCACCTCCAGGGTGGCGTCATGCGGATCGATATCCCGCAGATTGACCGAAACCAGTTCGGCCAGCCGCAGGCCGGAGGAGTAGAGCAACTCCATGATGGCCAGGTCCCGCAGTTCCAGGGGATCGTCGCTCGCCACGTCCAGCAGGCTGCCCAGTTGATCGGCATCCAGGGTGTCAGGGAGGTGCCGTTCTGATTTCGGTGCGCGAATCCCGGTGGCGGGACAGCTCTTGGCCATGCCCTCACGTATCAGGAACCGAAACAGGCTGCGCAAGGCGGAGAGTTCACGTTGCAGGCTCTTGCCGGAGATGCCGCCGCGATGGCGTTTCGCCACGAAGGCGCGCACCTGGTGGGGCGTCAGCTGGTCCCAGTCGTTCAGCTGCTGATCCCGGCACCAGCCACTGAGCCGGTCAAGGTCACGCCGGTAGTTGCTCAGGGTGTGGGCGGCAAGGCGCCGCTCGAAACGGAGATGGGAGAGGAACGCCTGCAGCCCGTGTTGCAGCGGGTCCGGGCGTGGCATCAGCTGCCCGGTTCCGACACCACCTCGAGGGTCTTGCTGACGATCTCGCCGAGTCGGATCAGATAGTCGGTTCCCATGCCGGGATGGAAGCGGTGCTCACTGTGGCTGCCGATAGCCAGTACGCCCAGCAGTCCCTCACCCTTGATCGGGATCAGGGCGGTAGAGGCGATATCCTCGGCCTGGGGGCCGAACAGGTATTTCAACTGCCCGTTGGGCAGCCTGCCACAGCGTGGCCGGTTGCTGTCGAGAAAATCCCGGAAGCCGTCCAGGTCCGGATTGGTCAACTGTTCGACCTCACTGGCGCTGTAGAGATGCAGCTCCACCGCCTCGGCGCGAAAGTCATCATGCAGCAGATCCTGCAGGGTGTTGATCACCTCGTCGAAGTCGCAGCACTCGATCAGTTTGACCGTCAGGTGGTGCAGGCGCTCGTTCAGCAATTCATTCTCCCGGGCGATGGCGACAAACTCCTCCAGCTTGCGTCGATTCTGCTCGGTCTGTTCGCGCAGCGCGGCAACCTGGCGCTCAATCAGGGAGACGGCGTTGCCGTTGCTGTGCGACAACTCCAGTTTGGTCAGCAGGTCGGGATTGCGGTCAAAAAAATCGGGATGGTCATTCAGAAAAGCGATCAGGCTCTGTTCCATTTGCGGATAATCCGGGGTTGGCTCGGGTTGTGGGCTCATAGTTCGATGCTTCCTTCAAAAACCGACGCGGCCGGACCGTACATCAGGACAGGCGCCTGCTCGTCCGCCCACTCTATCATAAGCGCCCCACCGGGCAAGCTGACCTTGACTCTTTTGTTAAGCAGGCCGCGCAGCCGGCCCGATACCACCGCGGCACAGGCGCCGGTACCACAGGCGAGGGTTTCACCCACACCGCGTTCGAACACGCGCAGGGCGATCGTATCTGCCGACAGGATCTGCATGAAGCCCACATTGACCCGCTGCGGGAAGCGGGGATGCTGCTGCAGGGCGCCGCCGATACGCTCCAGCGGGGCATTTTCCAGATCGTCCACCACGATCACTGCATGGGGGTTGCCCATGGAAACCGCTCCCAGGATGATCGTTTCACCCAGTACCTCGACCGGATAGTCGGCGGTCTGCCGGTCGGCCACAAAGGGTATGCGGGCCGGTTCGAGGAGCGGGACTCCCATGTTGACCCGGACCATGCCGTCCGGCTCGATGAAGAGTTTGATAATGCCGCCCCTGGTGCCAACAGTAATCTCCTGTTTTTCTGTCAAGCCCTTGTCGCGCACATAGCGGGCGAAGCAGCGGGCGCCGTTGCCGCACTGTTCCACCTCATCCCCATCGGCGTTGAAAATACGGTAATTGAAGTCGGTATCCGGGAGGGTGGGTGGCTCCACCAGGAGAATCTGGTCGCAACCGATGCCGAAGTGGCGGTCACCGATCTGGCGAAACTGTTCACCGCCCAGCCGCAGCGGCTGGGTGAAGGCGTCGAAGACGACAAAGTCGTTGCCGAGCCCATGCATTTTGGTGAACGCATATTTCATGGCGGTGTGAGGCTAGTTGTCCTTGGTCGCTTCCTGCTGCTCGGTGGCCGGGTCGGGGAGATAGAGCGGACCCTTCTGACCACAGGCACTGAGCATACTGCCCGTACCCAGGACCAGAATGACGAGCCAGAGAAGATAGCGAGACCGGCAGAACATGGTGTGTAGCTCCGAAATTTTCCAATAGGCGGCATTGTAACCCTGGCGGGAGTCAAACCCAACCGGATTTCCCGCTGGCACGCCTTCGACACCGGTGGTACGCAGGGACGGGATCAGCCGGATCAATTTGGAGCCTGGATGAAGCCCACAGCACATGAGCCCGGCCCCTGTCCCCGGGCGGGCGGAATCCGGGCCATTGCGTGGCGTCTTCCCCAACCCTGGATTACGCCACTGTGTGCGCAATGGGTAATGCCGGTTTCTGCGGTGGCGGTTCCATCCAGGCTACCAGATATTTTTGCGGCGGTTGGCGGGTGATGCCGGGAGGGGGATCAGTGCTGCAGCTTCATGAGCGCCTGGTTCAGGCGTCCCTCCAGCCGTTTCTTGAATTTCAGCAGTTGAATGGTGGTGGCGTCCTCCTCCGATCCGATACCGGAGAGCTCCAGGCTGGTCAGGTAGATCGGATAGGCCTTGTGGCCGATGCGCTGCTCCAGCAAATGCTGCGCAACCGCGCTGTAGAGTTCCGTGCCGTACTCCAGAGAGCTGAATTCCTGATCACCGCAGACCAGCAGGTGAGGGGCTTGGTTCAGGTCCAGGCCCTCGCTGATCAGGCGCAGCTCCATGTAGCTGTCGGGCAGACGATGCCGTGGCGGGGTACGCGGTTCCGCCAGGTAGTCGCCATCCCGGTTGCGTTGCAGGTAGTAGAATTCCGGCGCGTCCAGCAGATAGCGGTGGGTGGGCTGGTCGCCGGGCAGGCTCAGGCTGCGCAACAACAGCATCCCCTTGAGAAAGCGCTGCTGTTGCACCAGCAGGTAGTGTTCGTCCGCTTCCTGCATCTGTTGATGAAACAGCGCGCCATGCTCGTCCAGGATGTAGAGTTCAGTCTGGCCTTTCCGGGTGCAATAGAAGACCTGTATCGCGCCGGCCCGGTTCAGGCGCATGATACAGGGCAGCGGAGTTGCGGCGAGGCTGAGGCTGTCGATAGTGGTGGGGCGGAAGCTGCGCTGGGGTTCGGCCAGGATATCCAGCGCCTCCTGTTCGCCGCTGATCGGGAAGTAGGAGAACTTCTCGTTCTGATGATGGATCAGGTAGAAATCATCCTCGATCTGTTGCAGATAGCGGCTGTTGAGGCCGCTGCCTGCTGCACTGAAGCAGTGCAGCACATCATTGAACAGCTTTTCAACCCGCCTGGCGGTGCTACTGCCGCGCACGGTGTTGAAGCAGTGTGCGGTGGCGCGGGGTGGCTGTTCGGCCGCGTCGCCTTGCAGTCCCATACGCAGATAGTGGCACAGGCACTCCAGCAGGCCCTGGGTGCCCTGGTGGAAGGTCACCAGGGTCTCTCCCCAGCTGGTGGTGATCAGTTGCTCTACCGTCTCCACCAGTGAGCTGTGCGCCGAACCGAAGCTGAGGGGGTCGCTGCGCTCCGTGGTGAGCTGTTTGCCGACCTTTGCCAGATAGGCCATCGGGTCGATGCCGGTGTTGAGAAACAGGGTACAGGAGAGGGCGTAGGGCGGCTGCTTCAACCGTGCCATCGGTACCGGCACGGTCTCCTGCAATGGGTAAATATTGCTCAATGCCGCCAGTACGGCGGCCAGTTCGGTCTGACGGACCGGATTCTCTTTCGGGTACAGGGTGATGATGGTATTCAGATTAATCAGCCGGTTGAGGTGGCACCAGGCCAGGACCTCGCTGAGGCAGGCGGTGGTCTTCAGCGGGCTGGTGACCCGGGCTGCCTGCTCATTCACTTCACCCAGGTAGAGGAACCAGGCGTATTGCTCTCCCTTGGTGCGGGTGTAGTGAAGCGAGATGCGCGCCTCGTAAAGGCTGCGGGTAATGCCGGGATTGATGCTGTCGATCTTCCCCGGGCGCTTCTCCAGGGCGGTGTAGAGCTTGCGTCCGAGCAGGCTGATCTCTTGCGGATCAATCGCCTCGGTGGAGGCGTATTCCCGGGCAAAGTCGGTCAGCAATCGGTAGCTGTAGCTGAGTTCCCGCACCAGGTTGTTGCGTTCATTCATCACCTGATCGATCTTCCAACTGTGGCGGGAATCGAGATTAACCAGTTCGCCCCGGCGCCAGTCCCAACCCTGCGCCAGCGTCCGCAACACATCCCGCTTCCAGTCATCCCGCGGACGTAGCTGCTCCCGGCTCAGGGTCTGCTCGGATTTGAAATAGAGACAGCGCCGTGCCAGTTCCAGGCGTTCCTTTTCGCCCCGGCCAAGCAGATACTGTTCGACCCGCTGGTACATCAGCACATAGGGATCCAGCTTGCGCAGATCGAAGTCACCGCTGTAGATGGCGTCCTTGGTTTCCCGGCAGAGCCAGCGGATGTCGGGATAATCCCGGGCGTAGGCCTCGGTCAGAAACAGTTTGAGGATGGTCTTGTAGGGCGACTCGATTCCTTTGAACAGCTGCCAGTGGGCAGCGCCGAGAAACTCCTCCACCGGGATCGCCTCCAGGCTGCCGAAGTCGAGGCAGTCGAGCGGATTGATAAAGCGTTTGTGGAACAGCATCTGCACATAGCGGGTGTAGTTTCCCTCCTCTTCGGGCGGCACCATCCACCAGACCGGATAGCGCCCGGCCAACAGTACGCCAGTGCGATAGAACTCCTCCAGCAACAGGTGCGGCTGGGTGGTGCCGCTGCTTTCATGGGACAGAGCATCCAGCTTGCCGGCGCGGAAAGCATCCACATCCATGAGGAAGAAGTGGACTTCCAGGTTCAGCTCTTTGCCCCAGGCCTCGAGTTTGTGTGCCTTGAGACGCAGCAGATTGCGCTGCGCGCTGTCCAGTTCCGGGTCGTGACAGAGCCAGATATCGAAATCGCTGCCACGGGTGTGGGCGATACTGCCGATACTGCCCATCAGGTAGAGTGCCTGGATGTGAAAACGGCGCCGCGCGCGCTTTTTATATTCGAAACTGCGGCTCAGTTTGCGGGCGGTTCGCAATACCGCCTGAGTCGGGGCGTAATCGGGTATGCCGATGGGTGTTTCACTGCCGGCAAAGCCGGGCAGCGTCGGGTGGTTGATGTGGAACAGCAGCGGCAACAGATCCACAAAGACGCGTTGACTGGGTGTCAGTTCGCGGGCGATTACTCGCAGCCGCTCCCGATGCAGACCCAGGAAGCGGCGACGTACAGTCAACAGCTCCTGGCGGCCGATACCGTCCTTGTATGAGACCGCCTCGGCCATGCGCCTACCCTCAGGAGTGGCCGCTGGCGGCTTCGTTTTCTGCCAGACTGATGAGCGCCTGCTTCAGTAGCAGACGGGCATCCTGACCCTTTTGCCACTCGGCCAGACCAAATTGCAGCTCCAGGGAGTCAGCCGCATACTGGGCCGGCAGCGTCAGCTCGGAGAAGCTGGCCAGCACCTTGTCCATCAGATCATTGGCGTGCTGCAGACTGGTCTCCGGCAGGATGATAATGAACTGGCTGTGCTCCCAGCGGGCGATCAGATCGACCCAGCGCAGGCGGTCGCGCAGATAACGGCTCACCTCCAGGATAACCTCATCCGGGATGACTGGTTCACTGCGGTCATCGATCAGGTGGATCACCGCCAGACTGAGCGGGTTCTGGTAACGGCGACTGCGGGCGACCTGGGCATTCAGGCCGCGGGTGAGGGATTGGCGATTGGCCAGGCCGGTCAGTTCATCGGTAATGGCCAACTCTTCTACCTGCTGATTCAGCCGCTGATTCTCTTCCCGTAACCGCATCAGCTCGGTCACGTCCTGGAAATATTTGATGGTGTGGATTGCCGGATCGGTGCCATCCCTGGTTTCAATGGTGCAGTGCAGCCAGCGCTCCTGCTCCACCCCGGTGCCGAACAGATGCATCAGCCCCGCACCTTTGAACAGCCCCCGATGGGTGGTGAAGGGAAACTGCTCCCGTTTCTGGCCCACCAGTTGGTCGGCCTGGAGGCCCAGCATGCTCTCGAGGGCCGGGTTGAGCCAGTTGATGGTGCCGTTCTGATCGAAAATCAGTACCCCGCAGGGGGAGTTCCGTAGTGCCTGGTAGGTAATACTGCTTGCTTGAGTCAAAACCAAGATCCTCCGATCCGTATATTTGGGGTGGCAGCCGGATTCACCCATCTGATGTCTGATCCCGCCATCCCACTCTCCAGCGACTGTCGGAGGAGATTAAAAAGGTTACCTGGCTACCCACAAAGCTCAGCTAGTTTATAACGCCGCGAATGAGCGCGAATACACGCAAATAATAATAAAATCAGCTATCTGGTCATTCTGTAAGAGAATACGTCTCTAGCCGAAAACGACCGGTATCCGTCCGGTCAGGGAATGCGGTATTTACGCAATAACAGGATTCGCGTTCATTTGCGTCCATTCGCGGCTAATATTTTTCCTGACCATGGCTGAGCGATATAGGTAATCAGGAAAGGTTATGCCCCGGTAACCGGTAGCATGAAGCGTGGTCGGTGCAGGGGAGGATTTACCCGCTAATTTCGCGGCTGAAGCCGCTCCTACCGGGCGACTCTCCAGCCTCGGCCAAGACAACACCATTCCCTAATTCGGACAGAGCCAAAAAAAAGCTTGCCCCTCAACACACTATAATGCGTCCGGTTATGTTTAAACTTTAGGACTCAACGTTCAGAATAGTCTATCTTTTCCATAATTATTTCCAACGACTGAGGAGGCTGGATGGATTCGCAAGAGATCATGCCGGATGCCCAGCTGCATCCCGGAGACCCGCTCTGGCGACGGGTGCCCACTGTGGGCCCGGGCGGAAAAAATCTGGTTGATTTCATGCTGCTGATTCCGGGGCTGAAGCGCTGGGCTCCCCACCGGCGGGAACAGTTGTGTGCGGAACTGCGGGGCGTGTTTAACCAGCACGCAGACCGGGTGGTGTTTGCCGATCTGAATATGAAACTGAATCTGCTATGGGTCAGCCATCATCAGGGCAAGGGGGTTTCACTGGCCCTGTTTGAGGTGATTCGGAAGTGTGTTCCCGAGGCCGTGCTGGTGGCCAGCCAGGCTGAGGTGCAGTTGGGTCTGCGGGAGCAGGAGCGGCGTTGGGGCATCCGGCGGTTGCTGGGTCGGGATGGGTGACCGCTCGGCGGTATGCAAGGATTAGCGGGCCTGGCGATGGGCGGTCACCGCGATTGATGCGGTTCGTTTTACTCACCACATCCAACGGGTTTCGGGTGTTAAGCCCTATTCGTCGTTATACTCATCGGCCCGGCGGGCGTCACCATACACCTTGTCAGCAGGATAGCGTGATTCATTGATGGCGATCTTGCGGTGGGCCGCGGCGATCAGGTCGATATCCAGCCGCTCGGCGGCACGGATCAGGTAAATCAGGATATCCGCCATTTCCAGGGCCACCTGTTCCTGCTTCTCGGGTGACAGCTGGTGGCTCTGCGCCTCGCTCAGCCACTGGAAGTGCTCCACCAGTTCGGCACACTCGGCGATCAGCGCCATGGCCAGATTCTTGGGTGAGTGGAACTGTTCCCAGTCGCGCTCCCGGGCAAACGCCAGCAGCCGCTCATTCAGCTGTGCCAGCGAGTCGGTGCTCTTGTCATTCATCGGTAAACCACACTTGAAGTTCGGCGGTGCGCTGCTGCAGTTCGGCTTCCGCGTAGGGCAATCGTTCGCCACAGCCCCACACCGGTCCCGGCCAGCAGGTATCATCCTTTCGTCTCGCCACCACATGCCAGTGCAGTTGCGGCACCAAATTGCCCAGGGCGCCCAGATTGATCTTGTCCGGTGCGTAACACTGTTCCAGCACCCGCGCGGCATGACTGCTCTCGATGGTCAGCAACCGCTGGTCGCTCTGCTCCAGCTGGTGAACCTCGGTCACCCCCGGCCGTTCGGGCACCAGGATCAGCCAGGGGAAGCGTCGGTCGTTCATCAACCGCACCTCACACAGGGTCAGGTGACAGATCGACCGGGTATCTTCTGCCAGCCGGGGATGGAGTTGGAACGTCACGGGTCTAGCAGTCCCGCCAGTTGGGCGGGCGTTTCTCGGTAAAGGCGTCGATGCCTTCACCCACATCCTCGAACATCATGTTGTCCGCCATCGCCTCGCTGGCGAACTGGTAGGCCTGCTCAACACCCATCTCAAGCTGCTTGTAATACATTGCCTTGCCGAGCGCGACCGAGGCGCTGGATTTGTTGCAAATGGTGCGGGCCAGTTTCAGCACTTCATCGTCCAGTTGTTCCAGCGGTACGGCGCGGTTGATCAGGCCTTGCGCGGCGGCCTGCCGGGCCGGGATAAAGCCGCCGGTCAAGAGCATCTCCATGGCTTGTTTGCGGCCCACATTACGCGACAGCGGAACACTGGGGGTGCCGCAGAACAGACCCACATTGATACCGGAGACGGCAAAGCGCGATCCCTCTTCGGCAATCGCCAGATCACAGGAGGCGACCAGTTGACAACCGGCCGCGGTGGCGATGCCGTGCACCCGGGCAATGACCGGTTGTGGCAGGCTGCTGATGCGGGTCATCACCTGGCCGCAACGGGTGAACAGCTGCTGGAAGTAGGCGCGTTCGTTCTGAGTGCGCATCTGCTTCAGGTCATGTCCGGCACAGAAGGCACGGCCATTGCCGGCCAGCACCACCACGCGCACGTTTTTGTCCTCGGCAATGGCGTCCAGATTGGCCTGCAGGGCATCCAGCAGCTCTTCCGAGAGGGCGTTGAACTGGTTAGGGCGATTCAGCGTCAAGTAGGCGATGTTGTCGCGGTCTTCACGCAGCACCAGGGCGTCGCCGTTGGCTGTTGGGGTGGTTTGGGTCATGGGCTCCTCTCCTGTGGTTTTCTGGGATAACTATACATGCTCCAGAAGGAAAAATGCAGAACGAGGCATGGGGAGAGCGGTTCGCCGACCGATAGCAGATCATGGGGCGCCCCGTGGGCGTTGTCGAAACGGGTGAGTGAGTAGAGGGTAGGGTGGGCACAAAAGACGTGCCCACCCTACCGGTTAGTGAATGCCTACTGACCGGCCAACCGCTGACGGGCGCGTGCAATGGCGGCCCGTACCTGGGTCGGCGCGGTGCCGCCGATATGGTTGCGGGCGGCCACGGAACCCTCCAGGGTCAATACCTCGAATACATCGTCATCGATCTGGCTGGAGAAACTCCGCAGCTCCTCCAGGCTGAGATCGGCCAGGTCGCAACCCTTGCTGACACCCAGCGCCACCGCCTTGCCCACCACCTCGTGGGCGTCGCGGAACGGGGTGCCCTTGCGCACCAGGTAGTCGGCCAGATCGGTGGCGGTGGCAAAACCCTTCATCGCCGCCTCGCGCATGCTCTGGGGTTTGCAGGTTATGGCCGGGATCATGTCGGCAAACACCTTGAGCGAGCCTTTCAGGTTGTCCACCGTGTCGAACAGGGGCTCCTTGTCCTCCTGGTTGTCCTTGTTGTAGGCCAGTGGCTGGCCCTTCATCAGGGTCAGCAGACCGATCAGGTGACCGAAGATACGGCCGGTCTTGCCGCGCACCAGTTCGGGCACGTCGGGGTTTTTCTTCTGCGGCATGATAGAGGAGCCGGTGCAGAAGCTGTCCGAGAGGTCAATGAAATTGAATTGTGCCGAGGACCAGATGATCAGCTCTTCCGACATGCGTGACAGGTGCATCATGATCAAGGCGGCGGCGGCACTGAACTCGATGGCGAAATCCCGGTCACTGACCGCGTCCAGGGAGTTTTCGCTCGGCCGCTCAAAGCCCAGCAGCTGGGCGGTGTAATGGCGGTCGATGGGATAGGTAGTGCCGGCCAGGGCGGCCGAACCGAGCGGCATGATATTGACCCGCTTGTTGCAGTCGGCCAGACGTTCGCGGTCCCGGTCCAGCATCTCGAACCAGGCCATGAGGTGATGGCCGAAGGTGACCGGCTGGGCGGTCTGCAGGTGGGTGAAGCCGGGCAGGATGGTCTCCGCTTCCCGCTCCGCCGTATCCAGCAGGGCTTGTTGCAGGCGCAGGATCTCGCTACGGATAATCTCGATCTCATCGCGCAGATAGAGCCGGATATCGGTGGCCACCTGATCATTGCGCGAGCGCCCGGTATGCAGCTTCTTACCGGCATCACCGATGGCGCGGGTGAGGTGGGACTCCACGTTCATATGGACGTCCTCCAGTTCCACCGACCAGTCGAACTGACCGGATTCGATCTGGGCCTGGATCCGCTCCAGCCCGGAGATGATGCTGCCACGCTCGGCCTCGGTCAGAATGCCGGACTTGGCCAGCATGGTGGCGTGGGCGATGGAGCCCTGGATGTCATAGCGGTAGAGGCGCTGATCGAACTCCACCGAGGCGGTGAAGGCCTCGACAAAGGCGTCGGTGGGCTCGCTGAAACGGCCGGACCAGAGTTTTTTATCGCTCATGAGATAAATATTCCTGCGTGAGTGTGAAGCATTGGATAGATCGCCCGTTAAGAGAGTGTAAGATACTGGCTTGTGCCCGCGGCCCGCCAGGCCGCCCATCCGCCAGAGCAGGGCAATTGTATCAGGATTCCGGGCAGCGTTAAGTTAAACAGGGGGGAGATGCCAGGGCGATGACGCAGAAAGGATCAAAGGGGCGCGCGCCGGAACGGCGCCAGACCGCCTATCTGCCGAACTTCTGCAGTATCCGCATGGTGTTCGGGGTGGTGATCTCGGCCGAGCTGCTGGCGGTGATTCTCACTCTCGCCTCAATCGGCTCGTTTCAGGAGTTTGCCGGTGAGCTGAGCCTGCGTTCGCTGTACATCCAGTGGATCGCCCTGGGCGGCAGCGCACTGGTCTGCCTGCTGCGGCCCTGGATCAGTCATCTGCGGACCTGGCAGGTCGGCCTGATTATCTGGTGCAGCCTGATGGGCGTGACCCTGACCATCTCACTGCTGGCCATCTGGACCCTGGGGATGTCCGGTGGTGACGCCTTTCTGCTCAAGAGTCTGGTGATCAGCGCCATCGTCTGCGCGGTGCTGATGCACTATCTCTCCGTCCAGTACCGCTGGCGGCTCCAGGTGGAGGCCGAATCGAAGGCGCATCTGCAGGCGCTGCAGTCGCGCATCCGCCCCCATTTTCTGTTCAACAGCATGAACACCATCGCCAGTCTGACGCGCACCGACCCGACCTTGGCGGAAGAGGTGGTGTACGATCTGTCCGACCTGTTCCGTGCCTCGCTCGCCAATGCCCAGCGCATGTCCAGTCTGGGGGAGGAGATTGAGTTGTGTCGGGGTTACCTGCGCATCGAGGAACAGCGGCTCGGTGAACGTCTGCAGGTGAAATGGGATCTGGAGGCATTGCCGCTGGATGCCGAACTGCCGGCGCTGATCCTGCAGCCGTTGCTGGAGAACGCGATCTATCATGGCATTGAGCCGTCCACCGAACCCGGCCTGATCCAGGTCACCGGACGCTACCGGCGCAAGCGGGTCAATATCAGCATCCGTAATACCCTGCCGGTGGCCGGCAACGAGGCGCAGCGCTCGGGTAACCGCATGGCCCTGCAGAATATCCGCGAACGGCTGCAGGGCTTTTTCGATGAGGAGGCCTCCCTGAGCGTCAGTGAAGTGGATGGCGAACATCAGGTGCGGGTGGTTTTCCCCCATCCCTGGAATGAACAGTGAAACGCGCAAATGATATTCTGATTATCCATCCGACCAATCCATGATCAGGAAAAATATTAGCCGCAAATGAACACGAATAATGTGATTCCGCAAATGCCTTGTCCCCTGGTTTGGCGGGTGCCAATGGTTTTCGGGTATGGTGGTATCCCGAGTAAGTTCCGCCTTTATCAATATTTGCGTGTATTTGCGTTCATTCGCGGCTGTATAAACAGAAACCGACACTCGCTGAGTCTGGTGGGTAATCAAGAATGAAAATATTGATTGTTGATGATGAGGCCCATGCCCGAGCGCGCCTGCGCAGTCTGATCGATGAGATCGGGCCGCCCTGCCGGGTGGTGGGAGAGGCTGACAACGGGCAGGATGCGTTGCAATGCTTTCGACGCGGCGAGGTGGATCTGGTGTTGATGGATATTCGCATGCCGGGGATGGATGGCCTGGAGGCCGCGGCTGCGTTGGCCCGACTGGCGACCCCTCCGGCGGTGATTTTTGTCACCGCTTATGATGAACATGCCCTGGCGGCTTTCGACCGCCATGCGGTGGATTATCTGCTGAAACCGATACGTCGCGAGCGGCTGCAGCGGGCGATTGAAAAGGCGGTCACCCTGAACCGGCCCCAGTTGCAGGCGTTGCAGGCACTGCAGGGGCCGCCGGATGATGCCTATATCAGCGTCAGCTTTCGTGGCGGACTGCAACGTATTCCCGTCAGTGAGGTGATCTATTTTCAGGCCGACAACAAGTATGTGACGGTTTGCCACGCCGCCGGCGAGGCGCTGCTGGAAGAGTCGCTGAAGTCACTGGAAGAGCGTTTTTCGCAGCGCCTGATTCGTATCCATCGGAACGCCCTGATCGTGCGGGAGCGACTGCTCGGCCTGAAGCGCCTCGGCAGCGGCGCCTGCGCGGTGTCACTGGCCGGCAGTGTGGCCGAGCTCGAGGTGAGCCGGCGGCACCTGCCCGAAGTGCGCAAACTGCTGCGCGGCAGGATCTGATAGCTTGCTTGCGGGGGTCGGGGCCGGGTGCGGCTATTCCGCCAGAACGGCCAGGCTGCCGGGCTGTTTCTTGGCCTGATACATGGCCAGGTCGGTGCGCTTGATGAAAACCCCGGCCGGTTCGTCATCCTTGTACTCCGCGATACCGATACTGAGGGATAGCGGATTGCCCTCCTGGGAGATCTCAATCAGATTGCTCGGCATGTGCCGGCCGAAATAGTCGATCAGTCTCCGGGTGAGGCTGTTGGCCTTCTGTCGCGGGGTCTCCGGCAGCAGCACCATGAATTCGTCGCCGCCATAGCGGAAACCGTAATCGCTGTTGCGTAGCATTGCGGAAATTGCCTCGCCGACATAGCGCAGCGCCAGATCCCCCTCCACATGGCCCAGGGTGTCATTGACCGATTTGAAGTTATCCAGATCGATACAGATCAGGCTGAGCGGATGGCTGTAGCGCCTGCCGCGGGCGATCTCCTGGTTCAGCACGGTATGAAAGTGACGCTGGTTATAGAGCCCGGTCAGGCTGTCGGTTACCGACAGCAGCTTGAGTGAGCGCTCCAGCGCCAGGCGTTCGGTCAGGTCCCGAAAGAAGCCGATACTGCCCACTTCCTGACCATCTTTTTCCACCAGACTGGCCGAGAGCTGGATCGGGATCAGCGTGCCGCCCTTGGATTGCAGCTGGGTTTTGTGGCCAATAATCTGGCCCCTGATGCCGTTGTTGGTCTGATACATCAGGCGCTTTATCTCCCGGGCGCTTGCCGGGGAAGAATAGAGTTTTGCAACCTGCATTCGGCCGATTACCTCCTCACTGGAGTAACCGAGCAGATGCTCAGCGGCGGGATTGAACAGGGTAATGATACCCTCCCGATTGATGCCGATGACCGGATCGGGGCAGATAAGTGCGAGTTCATTATTGATCAAGTTTATTGCCATGCTGTTGATAAGCCACTTGGGTGTCGGGTCACCCTATCGGCCGGGTTCGAATAACCTTGAGTTCCTATCAGATATTGCATTTGCCGTTATGTCGGGAGGTTAAATAAGCGGTTGCTATTTGCCTGTATCAGTCAGAGGTTATAGCATGCGCCTTTTTCCACCGAGAAAATCGTGATGTCCCAATCCTTACGTATCGCCACCCGAAAATCTCCCCTGGCCATGTGGCAGGCAGAGCATGTCGCCAAGTTGTTGCGCCAGGCGCATCCCGGACTGCAGGTGGAGCTGATCGGTATGAGCACCCAGGGCGACAAGATCCTGGATACACCGCTGGCAAAAATCGGCGGCAAGGGGCTGTTCGTCAAGGAACTGGAGCAGGGCATGCTGGAAGGACGGGCGGATATTGCGGTCCACTCCATGAAAGACGTTCCGGTGGAGCTGCCCGAGGGGCTGCATCTGGCGGTCATCATGGAGCGTGAAGATCCGCGGGACGCGTTCGTCTCCAACCGTTACAGCCGGCTGGAAGAGCTGCCGCAAGGATCGGTGGTCGGTACTTCCAGCCTGCGTCGCCAGTGCCAGCTGGCGGATCGTCGGCCGGACCTGAAGATCGCACCCCTGCGGGGCAATGTGAACACCCGCCTGCGCAAGCTGGACGAGGGGGAGTTTGATGCCATCATCCTGGCGACGGCCGGCCTCAAACGACTGGGATTCCAGAAGCGTATCACCTCATATATAGAGACCGGGGATAGCCTGCCGGCCATCGGTCAGGGGGCCATCGGTATCGAGTGTCGGGCTGACGATGAGCGGGTCAACGCCCTCATTCAGCCACTGCATGATCCGGAGACCGCCTGCTGTGTACTGGCGGAACGCGCCATGAACCATCGGCTGATGGGTGGTTGTCAGGTGCCGATCGCCGGCTTTGCGGTGCTTAACCATGACAAACTGTTCATGCGTGGCCTGGTGGGCGAGCCGGACGGCAGCCGCATCATGCGCGCCGAAATTAGTGGTCCCTCCAGCGAGGCCGAGGCCCTGGGCATTGCCGTGGCGGAGGACCTGCTGGGCCAGGGCGCGGATCAGGTACTCAAACACCTCTACCAACACTGAGTTTCAGGCCATGACCTTTAACACGTCCCCCACCGAGTGCAGTCTGTCCAGACTCGGCGTGCTGGTCACCCGTGCCGCACATCAGGCTGCCACCCTGTGTCGCCTGATTACTGCCCGGGATGGCAAACCCCTGTGTTTCCCGAGCGTGGAAATTACCGATCCTCCCGACACGGCGCAGGTCGCCGAACAACTGGCGCACTTCGCCGACTACGATATCGCGATCTTTGTCAGCCCCAATGCGGTGCTCTGGGGCATCAAGCTGTCGCCGGAGCAGAAGCTACCGGCCGGTGTTGCCCTGGCGGCGGTCGGTAAACGTACCGCCCAGACGCTGGCCGAGTCCGGTTATCCGGTGGATGTGGTGCCGGAGTCCTCCTTCGACAGCGAGGGTCTGCTGGAAACCCCTGAGCTGAAGGATGTGGCGGGCCAGCGGATACTGATCCTGCGCGGTAACGGCGGCCGCGAGCTGCTGGCTGAAGCGCTGGCGGAGCGTGGGGCGGTTGTGGAGTTTGCCGAAGTCTATCAACGCGCCTGTCCCACCACTGATCCGGCGCCACTGATCCAGCGTTGGCGGGATGATGTGGACGTGGTCACGGTCACCAGCAATATCCTACTGGACAATCTGTTCAACATCCTGGGTGAGGCCGGGCGACCGCTGTTGCAACAGACACCCATGATCGTCATCAGCGACCGGATGCGCCAGCGTGCCCGGGAGTTGGGCTGTCGCGAGGTCTATCTGGCGCGCAGTGCGGACGAGCAGGATCTGTTCGAGGCGATCTGTCTCTGGGCCAGCAATCGCTGAGTAATGATATAGTCTCCCTGGTGTGCCAGCGGTCGTGTTCCAGACGCCGTATTCCGCATCGTGCCGCTTTGCTAGACTAGTGACGACGCCTTGCCGTGCTCCGGGGTTGCGGACAACCGCCCTGAAGCGCCGCTTCGGCAGCGGCCGTTGTTCGCGCAATCCGAGCGGACCGAACCGGCGTCGGGCACACTCTACACCAACCGGCCAGACCGGTTGCCACATACAGCCAGACGGAAATAGTGAATGAGTAACAAAGACGCAAAAGACCCGGGCAGGGACGAGGGGGCGGCGCTGGAACCGGCGTCACAGATCGAGGATGCCGAAATCATTGAGGCGACACCGGCCAAACAGACATCGTCCGGCAACAGCACCAGCGGGCTGCCCAAATTATCCCTGGCCCTTTCACTCATCGCGCTGGTTATGGTGTTCGGGGCACTGGGCTACGGCTATCAATACTGGAGCAGCCTGCAGGCATCGCTGTCGCAGATGAACGAGGCGCTGGGCAAGGCGGATGCTCAGCAGCAGGCACTGCAGGGTAAACTGTCGGCGGTGGCCCAGGCGTTCGAACAGCAAAAGCAGGCGATTGAACAGCAACGCGGTGCGCTGGAGGCACAGGAGCAGAAGCTGACCAGTGAGCGTGACCGGCTGAGCCAGCAGGCCAGCGAGATGCAGCAGTCACTGGAAACGGTCTATAGCCGGGTCGGGCGCAGCAGTAACGCCTGGATGGCGGCCGAAGCGGAGTATCTGATGCGGGTGGCGAATCACCGTCTGCAGCTGGCGGGCGATGTGGATACCGCGATCCGGGCGCTGGAGGCGGCGGACGGCCGACTGCGTGACAGCGGCGATCCGGGTTGGATCGAGGTGCGGGAACTGCTGGCGAAGGAAATCGCCACCCTGAAGGGTGTGGGTCAGCTGGATCGGGTGGGTCTGGCGGCCAGATTGAATGGACTGAAGGACCAGGTCAAGGCGTTGAAAATGGTCGGGCTCAGCTATACCCCCGCGAAACCGACGCCGGGTGATAGCCCGGCGGAGAGTGGAGAGCGCAGTGTGGAGACGCTGCTGAAGGACGGCTGGGAGGGCTTCAAATCGGTCATGGTGATCCGCCATCGTGATAAACCGGTTAGCGCCATGCTGCCGCCGGAACAGCAGTTTTTCGTCTACCAGAATCTGCAGCTTCAGCTGGAGGCGGCCCGTCTGGCGCTGCTGAAGGGTGATCAGCAGCTGTACGGCTCCAGTCTCGAACAGGCGGCTACCTGGATTGGCGAGTTTTTCGATATCGACGCCACCGCCACCCAGGCCGCCCAGCAGGAGATCAGCGCGCTGCAATCGGTGGACGTGGATCCCCGACTGCCGGATATATCCCGCTCTCTGGTGGCGCTGCAGGCGCGCGTCCAGACGGCCGGTGAAGAGGGCGCCAAATGAGAATACTGATACTCGGACTGCTCGGGCTGGCCGCCTCCGTCCTGCTGGCGCTGGCGGTGAAAGAGGATAACGGCTACATCCTGATCGGCTACGGCCAGTGGACGGTGGAAGGGAGTCTGGCCTTCTTCCTGTTGATGAATCTGCTGTTGTTCGGGGCGCTCTACCTGACCCTGCGAATCCTCTCACGGCTTGGTGCCACGCCCCGAAAGCTGCACGACTGGCGCGAGTACCGCGGCGCCAAGCGCGCCCGCAAGGCGCTGACCCAGGGGTTGGTGGAGTTGTCTGAAGGCAACTGGAAGCGGGCCGAACGGGATCTGGTGCGATTTGCCGGCAAATCGGAAACACCCCTGCTCAACTACCTGGCGGCGGCACGTTCCGCCCAGCAGCAGGATGCCCATCAGCGGCGCGATCACTACCTGCAACTGGCCCATGAAAGCATGCCGGAGGCGGATGTGGCAGTCGGACTGACCCAGGCCGAGTTGCAGCTCGACCATGCCCAACTGGAGCAGGCGCTGGCCACCCTGAAGCACCTGCGCGAGATTGCCCCACGCCACACCCATGTGCTGAAACTGCTCAAGGAGCTGTATCAGCGGCTCGGTGATTGGCAGGAGTTGGGCCAGCTGTTGCCGGAACTGAAGAGGCGCAAGGTGGTAGAACCGGAGGAGTTACAGGCGCTGGAGCTGCGGGTATTCCAGAATCAGCTCACCGTGGCGGCCCAGAATGAGAACCAGACCCTGTTGCAGACCGTCTGGAACCGTATCCCCGCGGCCATCCGGTTCCGCGAGGAGATGGTCACCACCTATGTCAATCACCTGATGAACCGGGGTGAACATAATCAGGTGGAACGGGTCCTGTACGATGCCATCGACCGCCACTGGAGTGACGATCTGGTCGAGCTCTATGGCCGGGTGCCGGCGGACGACAGCGCCCGTCAGCTGTCCATGGCCGAGGGATGGCTGAAGGAGCGGCCGCGCAGCTCGGTGCTGTTGCTCACCCTGGGTCAGCTCAGTCTGGGTAACAAGCTCTGGGGCAAGGCCCGTACCTACCTGGAGGCGAGTATCGGTATTGAGCCGAGCAGTGCCGCCTATCGGGCGCTGGGTGCGCTGCTGGAGAAGATGGACGAAAAAGAGAAGGCGCTCAGCTGTTTCAAGGCCGGTCTGGAACTGAGCAGCGAACACCCGGCACCGAGGGCACTGCCCGCCTCGCTGAAATTGCCGGCTGCCAAACCGGACAATGGTGAAGCGGCGGAGTCGGAAAGCCGACCAAAACTCGAGGTGGTCAACAAGCAGTAGGCGTTCCTTTAGGGTTTGTCGGCAGCCGCTCTCTACTGATACGCTCGGTTGCCCGGAGTGGGTTTGATCTGTAGACGGCCCGCCCCGGGGCCGAATTCGCGGCGAGGGCGCCGTTCCTACCGGGCGAATCCGCTCACGCACATCCATGTGCTTCGCGGTATAAGCCCCTCCCTGAGCAAATCCGCTCACGCACATCCATGTGCTCCGCGGTATAAGCTCCTCCCTGAGCAAATCACCAAGCCAAAACAACACCAACCCCTAGTTGGGTTGGGGTAGAGCCTATTTGTTCGGGTTGTCCTGGGCCCATTCGAACACATCAGAATACATTCGCTCCCGGTCCAGACCAGCCTCGGCGAAGGCATCACGCGCGGCGAAGATCATCACCGGTGGGCCGCTCATGTAAAGATCGAACGGACTCATGTCCGGGTGGTCGCGCAGCACCGCCTCATGTACAAAGCCCTGTTCTCCCTGCCAGTCCGCATCCGGCTCCGAGAGCACCGCCTTGAAGCTGACCCGGGGATGTTCCCGCGCCCACTGTTCCGCCAGTTTCCCCAAGTAGAGATCCTGCTTGCTGCGTACCCCCCAGTACAGGTGGATGGGGCGTGGATCGCCGATGTGAAACGCATGCTCGATCACCGCCTTGAGCGGGGCAAAGCCGGTGCCGCCGGCCATGAAGACCAGCGGTCGGTTGGAATCTTCCCGCAGATAAAAGCCGCCCATGGGTGCGGCTATTTCCTGCCGGTTGCCCACCTGCATCCGTTCAAAAACATAGTCGGTGAATTCGCCACCAGGGACATGGCGGATGTGCAGTTCTATCAGCTCATCATCGTGCGGGGCGTTGGCCATGGAGAAGGCGCGGCGGCGGCCATCTTCCAGGATAAAATCAAGATACTGGCCGGCCAGATACTGCAGCCGCTCATTCTCCGGCAGGCGCAGGAAGACACGCATCACGTCATGGGAGAGCTGGTCCATCTGCTGCACGGAACAGTTCAGGTTGCGGATCTCTTCATCCGCCTCCGTCTCGATTTCATGGGCGCGCAGGGTGATATCGCTGCTGGGTATCGCCTGGCAGGTAAGACAGTAGTCATCCGGTTTGTCGCTGGTGATAATCTCATCGTCATCGGGATAGATGACCGTGCCGGACACCAGGGTACTGGCACAACTGCCACAGGCGCCGTTGCGGCAGCCATAGGGCAGGGAGACGCCATGGCGGTCGGCGGCCTCCAGGATGGTCTCCCCCCTTTCTGTGGTAAAAGAGTGTCCGCTGGGTTCTACTGTTACTACGAAACTCATAAAATTCCTTCGTTTTTCATTAGGCTATCGGGAAATTCTCTACTATTTTACTGCGAAATACAAAGGTCATGACGCATAAAGTGATTATAGGTTGTGGATATCTGGGACAACGGGTGGCGCGGGACTGTCTGCGACAGGGGATGCCGGTGACCGGTGTGGTGCGGAGCACAACGAGTGCCGAGGTGCTACGGATGGCGGGGATAGCGGCCAGGGTGTTCGATCTGGATCTGCCGCCGACCACTCCTCCGGGCCTGCAGGACACGGAGCTGTTCTACTTCGCCCCGCCACCGCGAGAGGGGACAGAGGAGGCGCGGGTGCGGCGGCTGATTGCCGGGTTTGAACACACCGGCCACCCGCGCCGGGTGGTCTATCTAAGCACCACCGGGGTGTACGGTGACTGTGCCGGCGCCTGGGTGGATGAGACGCGGCCGGTCAATCCCCGGGTGGCCCGGGCCAGGCGGCGCTGGGACGGCGAGCAGCAGTTCCGTGCCTGGAGTCGCAGTGCCGGTGGCGAGCTGGTGATCCTGCGGGTGGCAGGTATCTATGGGCCGGACAAGCTGCCGTTGGAGCGGCTGAGGAGGGGTGAGCCGACGGCATTGGAGTCCGAGTCGCCCTTTACCAATCGCATCCATATCGACGACCTGGTGCAGGTCTGTCTGGCGGCCATGGCGCGGGGCGGTGACGGTGAGATCTACAACGTGAGTGATGGCGCGCCCGGCAACATGACCGACTACTTCAACCGCGTGGCGGACTGGGCCGGTTTGCCGCGTCCGCCGCAGATTGCGCTGGCCGAGGCCCGGTCACAACTTTCGGCCGGCATGCTCTCGTATCTGCAGGAGTCGCGGCGCTTGGATAGCCGCAAGCTGCAGCGGGAATTGGGCGTGGAGTTGCGCTATCCGGACCTGGCGAGTGGCCTGAAGGCGTGCCGGTGAGGCGGTCGGGCAAGGGCGGCGCCCATGGGGCGCCCTATACCGTTGTTATAGGGCGGGCCGTGCCCGCCAACCTCCCCCGTCCGGGTTGATGGCGCCCATGGGGCGCCCTATGGCTGACGGCAATAAAATTGGGGCGAAATTCGGGGTACGAACAGGCTTGGGGGTTCACCGCTTCTCCAGCCACTCCAGGATCGGGTCCCACAACTCAATGTCCTGCCACACCTGGGACGGGGCCATCTCGAAGATCCCCAGGCCCCGTTCGGCGGCGCGGATATAGTTCTGGCTCTCCCGCAGGTGGGTCAGAAACGGCAGGTCGAGGTGGGCCAAGTACTCCTCCAACTGCCGGTATATCAGCGTGTTCTCCCGGGTCCGGTTGGCGACGATAGCGATTTTGGTCTGCTTGCGTGACACCCGACCGCTACTCAGCAGTTCTTCCAGAAAACGCCGGCAGGCACGCATGTCGATCGGCGAGGGGAGTACCGGCACAATCAGCGTCTGCACCTGTTTCAGCATCGTGTTGATCGCTGCGCCGTGGGTGCCGGCAGGGGCGTCCATGATCAGAAAATCGGTGCCCCGGGCCGGTTTTATCATGCCCCGGGTGGCATCGATCGCTTCGATGTCGGGAATGCCCTCGTAGTCCTTGCGCGCCTCCAGCCAGTCCAGTGAGGAGCCCTGGGGGTCGAAGTCGGCGAGTGCCACCGTTGCACCCTCATCGGCAAACCAGGTAGCGATATTGGTTGCCAGTGTGGTCTTACCGCAGCCCCCCTTGGCATTCATCAACATGATGGTGCGCATCCTCACTCCTCCTCGGTTCTTGTTTTCTATGGTCCGCAATTATAGTCATAGACCGGTGTGACGATTCAATCACCCGGGAGATTAATGTCCAGACTGTCCCATATTTCATCCACCCGTTGTTGTACGGCCACATCCATGGTGATGGGGCGGCCCCATTCACGTTGCGTCTCACCCGGCCACTTGTTGGTGGCGTCGAAACCGATCTTGGAGCCGAGTCCGGAGACCGGTGAGGCAAAGTCGAGGTAGTCGATGGGGGTGTTCTCGATCAGGGTGGTGTCGCGGGCCGGGTCCATGCGGGTGGTCATGGCCCAGATCACATCGTTCCAGTCGCGCACATTGACATCGTCGTCGGTGACAATCACGAACTTGGTGTACATGAACTGGCGCAGGAAGGACCAGATGCCCAGCATCACCCGTTTGGCGTGGCCCGGGTACTGCTTTTTCATCGACACCACCGCCATGCGGTAGGAGCAACCCTCCGGTGGCAGGTAGAAGTCGACGATCTCCGGGAACTGTTTCTGCAGGATCGGCACGAACACCTCATTCAGCGCTACCCCCAGGATGGCGGGTTCGTCTGGCGGCCGGCCGGTATAGGTGCTGTGGTAGATCGGGTCGCGTCGCTGGGTGAGGCGTTCAATGGTGAACACCGGAAAGCTGTCCACCTCGTTGTAGTAGCCGGTGTGGTCGCCGAACGGCCCCTCCGGTGCCATGTCGTCGGGGTAGAGATAGCCCTCAAGGACAAATTCGGCCGATGCCGGGACCTGCAGCTCATTGGTCAGGCAGCGGGCCACCTCGGTGCGGCTGCCGCGCAGCAGACCGGCAAAGGCGTATTCGGAGAGACTGTCCGGTACCGGCGTGACTGCGGCCAGGATGGTGGCCGGATCGGCCCCCAGGGCGACACTGACCGGGAACGGCTCGCCCGGATGACGTTGTTGCCAGTCGCGGAAGTCCAGTGCCCCGCCCCGGTGTGACAGCCAGCGCATGATCACCCGGTTCCTGCCGATCACCTGCATGCGGTAGATGCCCAGGTTCTGCCGGCTCTTCTCCGGGCCGCGGGTGATCACCAGGCCCCAGGTGATGAGCGGGCCGGCATCGCCGGGCCAGCAGGTCTGGATCGGCAGTTGTGCCAGATCGATTGCCTCCCGTTCAATCACCGTTGCCTGGCAGGCAGGATGTTTGATCTCCTTGGGCGCCATGTCCAGCACCTTGCGGAACACCGGCAGCTTGGACCAGGCATCCTTCATTCCCTTGGGCGGCTCCGGCTCCTTAAGCATGGCCAGCAGTTTGCCCACCTCGCGCAGTGCCTCCACTGACTCCTCGCCCATGCCGAGGGCGACCCGGCGGGGTGTGCCGAACAGGTTGCCCAGCAGCGGGAATTGGGAGCCCTTGACCCGCTCGAACAGCAGTGCGGGGCCACCGGCACGCAGGGTGCGGTCGCAGATCTCGGTGACCTCCAGGCAGGGGTCCACCTCGACGCTGATCCGCGTTAGCTCCCCCAGGGCCTCGAGTTTTTCAATAAAGTCGCGCAGATCCGAATATTTCATAAGTTCCTAGACACGGAGGCCGCCATAGCGTCTGGCCAAGCGGTAATTTTTAAACGCCACACCACCGATAAAGCTGAACAGCATAGCCAGCAGCAACAGCGGCAGTTCCCAGGCCTCAAAACGACTTGAGGGCTCTTCGGGGGCGGTCGCCGCTTCCGCGGCACCGGCGAGTCGGGCGATCTGCTCCAGACGTTGTTCGAGCTGCCGGTTGGCCTGTTGCGCGGTTTCCAGTGCGCTGCTCTCCTGAAGATCCACCTCGCTTGAGGCGGTCTCCGCCAGCTGTTGCTCCAGCTCGACGATGCGCTGGGACTGCGCTTCACTGTCGTTGCCGGCGCCGTTATCCGCCGACTGTTCGCTTTTCAGCAGGGCGTTTTCCGCCCGGGCGTCCGCCAGCTGTCGTTTCAGCGCGTTTAATACGGGGTCATCCCGGCTGCCGTTCCCGGATGACTGCCCTTTGTCCAGTGCCTTGAGCTGGCGTTCGACATCGCGCAGTTGCTGCTGTAACTGGCTGTTTTTAGCCTGCAGTTCCAGCAGCATGATGCGGGCCGGTTTCTCGTCGGTGATGAAGCGGCTCTCCACCCAGCCCTCGCTGCCGTCACCCAACCGTACCCGGGTAAAATCACCCTGCTTCTCCAGTCGTTCCAGCGGGGTGTCGCTGGGTAGTACCCGGATCGGCTGGCCGACGCTGTCCGGTTCGGGGTAGAGGCCGGCCAGCAGCCTGTCGGTGATGCGGGCGCCCTGGACCGTGCCGACAAATACCGCACCCAGCAGCAGGGCCAGCAGCAGGCCCCTCCATCCGCTACTCCTCATGTGCTGATGCCGCTGTGCCGCAGCAGGGCGTCGATCTGCGGTTCGCGGCCGCGGAAGGCGACGAACAGCTCCATGGCGTCCTTCGATCCGCCCTGTTCCAGGATATTGTGCAGGAACGACTGACCAGTCTCCCGGTCGAAAATGCCGTGCTCCTCGAACAGGGAGAAGGCGTCGGCGGAGAGCACCTCGGCCCACTTGTAGCTGTAGTAACCGGCGGCATACCCGCCGGCGAAGATGTGCGAAAAGCCGTGAGCGAAACGGTTAAAGGCGGGTGGCTTGATCACCGCCACCTGCTCGCGCACCTCATTCAGTAAGTCGTAAATGCGGCCACCCTGCGCCGGGTCGTATTCCCGGTGCATGCGGAAGTCGAACAGGCTGAACTCCAGTTGCCGCACCATCTGCATGCCGGACTGAAAATTCTTCGCCGCCATCATCTTTTCATACAGCACCTGGGGCAGCGGCTCGCCGCTCTCAAAGTGGGCGGCGAACAGATCCAGCGCCTCGCGCTCCCAGCACCAGTTCTCCATGAACTGGCTGGGTAGCTCCACAGCGTCCCAGGCGACGCCGTTAATGCCGGCCACTCCCGGATAGTCGACCCGGGTCAGCAGATGATGCAGGCCGTGGCCGAACTCGTGGAACAGGGTCTCCACCTCGTCATGGGTGAACAGGGCCGGCTTGTCGCCGACCGGGGGTGAGAAATTGCAGACCAGGTAGGCGACCGGGATCTGGTCGCAGCTCGGGGTGAACATGCGCACGATGCACTCGTCCATCCAGGCGCCGCCGCGCTTGTTCTGGCGGGCGTACAGATCCAGATAGAATTGACCTTGCAGCTGGCCGTCGGCAGTGCGGATCTCGAAGAAGCGCACCGCGGGGTGCCAGCGTTCGAATTTTGCGACCTCGCTGATGCGGATGCCGTACAACTTCTCTACCACGGCGAACATGCCGGAAACCACCTGGCCTTCCGGGAAATAGGGCTTCAACTCCTCCTGGGTGATGGCATAGCGGTGCTGGCGCAGTTTCTCGCCGTAGTAGCCGATGTCCCACGCCTCCAGGGTATCGACCCCGTGTTGCGCGCGGGCGAAGTCGGTCAGTTCTGCCAACTCCTTTTGCGCCTGGGGGCGGGAGCGTTCCGCCAGATCGGTGAGGAACTCGATTACCCGCTCGGTGCCAGGGGCCATCTTGCGCGCCATGGAGCACTCGGCGTAGTTGTCGAAACCGAGGATCAGCGACTGCTCATGGCGCAGTCGCAGGATCTGTTCCATGACCGCGCTGTTGTCCCACTGACCGGCATGCGGTCCCTGGTCCGAGGCACGGGTGGCGTAGGCTTCGTAGAGTTCGCGACGCAGTGCCCGGTTGTCGGCATAGGTCATCACCGGCATGTAGGAGGGGAAGTCGAGGGTTAGCATCCAGCCGCTTTCGCCACGCTGTTCGGCGGTCTGGTGGGCCAGGTCGAGAGCGCTTTGCGGCAGCCCGGCCAGCTCCTCGGGGTCGGTAGCCAATTTGCTCCAGGCGTTGCTGGCGTCCAGCACATTCTCGCTGTATTTGCTGGTCAGGCTGGAGAGTTCCTGGCTGATCTCCTTGAATCGCTGTTTCTTGTCGGCCGGCAGGTCGACACCGGAGAGGTGGAAGTCACGCAGCGCGTTCTCCAGCAGTTTGCGTTGGGCCGGGTCGAGCGAACTGTCCTGCTCATACACCGCCTTGTAGGCGGCACAGAGCGCGGCGTTCTGACCCATCTCGGTGCCGTAGTCGGAGAGTTTCGGCAGGCAGGCGTTGTAGGCTTGGCGCAGCTCCTCGCTGTTGAGTACAGAGTTGAGGTGGCTGACCGGCGACCAAGTGCGATTGATGCGGTCCTCCATGATCTCCAGCGGCTCCACCAGATTGGCCCAGGTGAAGGGTGGCGTCTGGGCCAGCAGGCTTTCGGTCAGGGCGCGGCTCTCCGCCAGCAGTTGGTCAATTGCGGGCTCTACATGTTCGGCGCGTATTTTGCTGAAGGGTGGCAGACCCTCCAGATGCAGCAGGGGGTTATCCATGATGTATGGGTTCTCCGGTGGGATACGGCTTTGGGTGGTTATTCTGACATAAATCCACTCTCGGGGTGAGTGGCCCTTGTTGGCTATTGGGGGCGGTCGCCAGCATCCACGGATGTAGGGGCAACCCCCTGTGGTTGCCCGATCTCCCCGGTTGGCTGGGAAAAGGGCAGGCACGGGGACCTGCCCCTACGGGGCGGGCGGGGTTGTTTCCTATATCGCGTAGGGGCAACCCCCTGTGGTTGCCCGATCTTCCAGGGTGGCCGGGGGTAGGGCAGGCACGGGGACCTGCCCCTACGGGCCGGGGGGGGTGTTTTGTATACCGTGTAGGGGCCCCCCCCTGTGGTTGCCCGATCTTCCGGGGTGGTCGGGGGTAGGGCAGACACGGGGACCTGCCCCTACGGGCCGGGGGGGTGTTTTGTATACCGTGTAGGGGCAATCCCCCTGTGGTTGCCCGATCTCGCCGGTTGGCCGGGAAAAGGGCAGGCACGGGGACCTGCCCCTACGGGCCGGGTGGGGTTGTTTTGTATACCGTGTAGGGGCAACCCCCTGTGGTTGCCCGATCTCCCCGGTTGGCCGGGAAAAGGGCAGGCACGGGGACCTGCCCCTACGGGTCGGGCGGAATTGTTTTGTATACCGTGTAGGGGCAACCCCCTGTGGTTGCCCGATCTCGCCGGTTGGTCGGGAAAAGGGCAGGCACGGGGACCTGCCCCTACGAGGCGGGCGGGATTGTTTCCTATATCGCGTAGGGGCACCCCCCTGTGGTTGCCCGATCTCGCCGGTTGGCCGGGAAAAGGGCAGGCACGGGGACCTGCCCCTACATCGGTTTGGGATGGAAGATGAATCCGTAATTTGGGTGTTGCAATGCTATTGGCTCAGTCGCAGACCCAGCAACCAGACTGCGACTGTGCCGGCGATGAAAAACAGCGTGATGGCACCGAACGCCTTGAGCCGGTAACGTCGCACCAGTTCAAAATCGGCCAGGGTGGAGAGCAGGAACGGGTGGCGGCTGGAGTCGGTTGAACTCAGGGTGTGTTCGATCATGTTGCGCTGCTGCTCGGCGAGTGCCAGTTTCGCCTGAGTCTGGGCCGCCTTGCGGGCGGTGTTCCATTCACGGCGATCGATTTCTCCGTCACGGTTCAGGTCGAATCGTGCCAGCAGTAGTGTCCGGTCCTGTTTCCATTGCCGCAGCAAATCCCGGGTCTGCTCCGCTTGGCTTTGCCGGTGATCCAGGTCGTCCAGGCTCTTGAACTGGCCGATGGCATAGAGCTGGTCACCGGGATAGATGCGTTCTTCGGTATAGCGGTAACGACCACTACCGATCTCCTGGTTGAGGAATCGGGCCAGGTTCAGCAGGGGTGTCTGTTTCACCCGCTGTCGACCGGGTGTGCGATTCGTCGGGTAACGCTGGCTACCGTACCAGACGCTGCGGTCGCTGGGGGTCACCTCGGCCCCCTCGGGATTGATCAGGCAGTGGCCGGTCTCGTCCTCCAGCAGAAACAGGCCGTCACTGGTTTCGCTCTCCACGGTGCGCCAGTGCTTGTTGCCGCTTTTCTCGATCTTGTAACGGTACCAGCAGCAGTCGATGCCGGTCAGGGGTGCCAGGATCGGCTCACCGGCCATGAGTCTGGCATTGCCCACCAGTTCGGCGTAGCCCTGATGGGCGGAGCGGATTTTTGCCGTCGGCGCGTCCTCGATCAGACGGGCGCGGCCCAGCCAGCGAAAGGCGTAATAGAAGCCCCCTGGGGCGGCAATACTGCAGAACAGCAGCAGCGCCCAGAACTCGAACTGTGACAGATGGACAAACTGCTCGCTCAGGCTCATCCGTTGAACAGGGATTTCAGGTCCACATCCTGTTTTTCGGCATCGGTGAACTCCAGCAGCTCGGCGGGCCGGAAATTGAACATCCGGGCGATAATCAGATCCGGGAATTGCTCGATACGCACATTGTTGTTATTGACGCTCTCGTTATAGAACTCACGCCGGTCGGCAATGCTGTTCTCCAGACCGGAGATGCGGCTCTGCAAGTGCTGGAAAGTCTCGTTGGCCTTCAGTTCGGGATAGGCTTCGGCTACCGCAAACAGATTGCCCAGGCCCAGGCGTAGCTGGTTCTCCGCGCCCCCCAGGGCGCCGATGTCGCCCTGTTCCCGGGCGCTGGAGACGGCGGCCCGCGCCTGCATTACCCGCTCCAGCGTCTCTTGCTCGTACTGCATGTACTGCTTGCAGGTCTCCACCAGCTTGGGCAGTTCGTCATGGCGCTGTTTCATCAACACGTCGATATTGGCCCATGCCTTGGTGACACCGTGTTTCAGGTTGACCAGGCCGTTGTAGATCGCGATGCCGTAGAAGGCGATGACGACCAGAATGCCGAGGGTGACGAAGGTACCTATCTCCATAATGGCTCTCCAGATGAGCGTTTTTTGTTATGGGGTCACTATACTATCCGCAGTCTGTTGGAAAATGTGCGGCCGAATCGAAAAGAGGTGCATTGGCTCACTCCCAGCTACATGCTATTTCACCCGCCGCAGCGGCAGATGTTGGGTGCGCCTGGTACTGTGTCGGCCGGGGCGCTGAATGCTTTACAGGGGGTGTGGAGCGCTACTATTCCCGTGTCAGCCGCTTGTCTATGCGCTTGCCCAGAAAGCGGCCCAGCAGCAGTTTGGAACGCTCCGCGATGGAGGCCTCACTGAGGCGCCGTTCCCGCAGCAGCAGCCGATCCATCAGGAAAGACTCCTGATAGAGGATATTCTCAGCCGGCGGGCTGTAGGGAGTGTCGATGGTGATGCGGGCGACACGCCCCAGATTGATGCCCCGGCCGTCATCCAGCAGAATCAGGTGGGGGGCGAGTCCCCGGGCCGGGTCGGGACGCGGGAACTCCAGCACGTCAATCAATTCGAACGGGGTATCCGAATAGCGGATGCCCAGGTGGATATCCTCCGGCTTCAACTCCACCAGATAGATCTCGCTGCCGATCGACCGGCGTAGTCGCTCCACCTGCTGGCTGTAGTCGGCCGAGGGCCAGATCCGTTCCCGTTCCTGACTCTCGAATGCCATCTCACGGCAGTTGTCCTGCTTCATTCAGCCTCCGCCTGACATCAGTTTTGTTGAACAGCATAGCTGTTTTGGATCAACGGCTAAAGTGCCGTTCAGCCGCCAAGGTTTTGTTCCGGCAACAGACCCAGTAGACTACCCGCTCTGCGCAACTGAAGCCCGCAACAGGAGAACCTCATGTCCAATATCCGCCCCTTCGACGGTATGCTGCCCAAACTGGGTGAATCGGTCTGGGTTGATCCGAGTGCGGTGGTCATCGGCGATGTGGAGATGGGCGACCAGGCCTCGATCTGGCCGATGACGGCGGTACGCGGCGACGTCAACAGTATCCGCATCGGTAATCGCACCAATATCCAGGACGGCAGTGTGCTGCACGTCACTCACGCCAATCCCGCCTCGCCGGGCGGACACGCCCTGACTATCGGCAATGATGTGACGGCGGGACACAAGGTGCTGTTGCACGGCTGTACCATCGGCGATCGTTGCCTGATCGGTATGGGCTCGATCGTGATGGATGGGGCGGTGCTGGAGTCCGACATCATCCTGGCGGCCGGTAGCCTGGTCACCGAAGGCAAGGTGTTGGAGAGTGGCTATCTCTGGTGCGGCTCGCCCGCCAAGCGACTGCGCAAACTGACTGATGAGGAGCTGGCCTTTCTGCCCTATGTGGCGGGTCACTATGTGAAGCTGGCGGAGAAATACCGCGCCGGGTGATATTTCGTTGAATCCGTAGGGTGGATGCGCTGATGCTTATCCACCCTACAACACAGCTTGGTATGCGGGGGACCGGCTTGACCCCGACCCGGGTGATCTGGCGGGCTTAGCGCAGACGGGCGATCACCGGAGCGGTGTCGGGACGCACCCCGCGCCACAGGAGGAAGGATTCGGCGGCCTGCTCCACCAGCATGCCCAGGCCATCCAGCGCCTTGCCGGCCCGGTGACGCTGGCCCCAGCGCACGAAGGCGGTGGGTTCGCTGGCGTACACCATGTCGTAGGTCCAGCCGCCAGCTATCAGAATACCGCTGGGTAGCGGCGGCACCTCGCCCTGCAGGCCGGCCGCCGTGCCGTTGATGATCAGATCAAACCGGTCGCCCTCGAGCTCATCCAGTCCACAGCCCCGTACCGGCCCCAGGGGTTGCAACGCGGCGGCCAGCCGGCGCGCCTTGTCGGCGGTGCGGTTGGCGATCACCAACTGTTCCGGGCCGCACTCCAGCAGTGGACGCACCACCCCTTTCGAGGCACCCCCGGCCCCCAGCAGCAGGATACGGCAGCCGCTCAACAGATAGCCGTGATTGACACTCAGGTCCCGCACCAGCCCGGCGCCGTCGGTGTTGTCACCGCGCAGGCGTCCAGCGTCCAGCGGGATCAGGGTGTTGACCGCCCCGGCACTCCCGGCGCGCGGCGTGCGTTCATCCGCCAGTGCCCAGGCCTGCTCCTTGAACGGGACGGTGACATTGAGTCCATACCCGCCGCCGGCGAAGAACTTCCGCACATCTTCCTCGAATCCATCCAGGCGGCCAAGCAGTCGCTCATAGGTCAGGTTCATGCCGGTCTGTTCGGCAAAGGCCTGGTGGATCAGTGGTGATTTGCTGTGTTCGATAGGGTTGCCGATGACGGCGTATCTGTCGGTCATGGTCTGTTTCTGCGTTGGAAAAGAGGGTCGGCGTCAGGCCTGACGCCGACCTCGGGTGACTATTCCGTGAGCCACTCGGCCGCCGTCCTGGCGAAGTAGGTGAGGATGCCGTCGGCACCGGCCCGCTTGAAACAGAGCAGCGACTCCAGCACCACCGCCCGCTCATCCAGCCAGCCGTTCATCGCGGCGGCCTTGAGCATGGCGTATTCGCCGCTCACCTGGTAGGCGAAGGTGGGGACGCCGAAGCTCTCTTTTACCCGGCGCACGATATCCAGGTAGGGCATGCCTGGTTTCACCATCACCATGTCGGCCCCCTCGTTCAGGTCCAGCTCCACCTCGCGCAGGGCCTCGTCCGAGTTGGCCGGGTCCATCTGGTAGGTGTACTTGTTGCCGCCGCCCAAGTTGGCCGCCGAGCCCACCGCGTCCCGGAACGGGCCGTAGAAGCTGGAGGCGTACTTGGCCGAGTAGGCGAGGATGCGGGAGTGGATGTGCCCGGCCGACTCCAGCGCCGTACGCACCTCGCCGATGCGCCCGTCCATCATGTCGGAGGGGGCCACCACATCGGCGCCGGCGGCGGCATGGGAGACCGCCTGTTTCACCAGCACCTCGACGGTCTCGTCGTTCATGACGTAGCCCGAATCATCCAACAGTCCGTCCTGACCGTGGGTGGTGAAGGGGTCGAGCGCCACATCGGTAATCACGCCCAGGTCCGGCACCGCATCCTTCAGCGCGCGCACCGCGCGCTGCGCCAGGCCGTCCGGGTTGAACGCCTCCCGCGCATCCAGCGACTTGGCGCTTTGCGGTGTGACCGGAAACAGCGCCATGGCGGGAATGCCCAGTGCGGCCGCCTGCTTTGCCTCCTTGACCAGCAGGTCAATACTCAGGCGCTCCACGCCCGGCATGGAGGTCACCGGTTCCCGCTCGCCACTGCCCTCCAGCACGAACACCGGGTAGATAAAGTCGGCCGGGGTCAGTCCGTTTTCGCGCATCAGGCGGCGGGAAAACTCGTCCCGGCGCATGCGGCGGGGGCGGATGGCGGGATAGCGGGCGGAGAGGGCGGTTTTACTCTGCATGGGTGAAGCTCCATCGTGCAGCGGGTTGAAGGGTCTGGATATGCTGAACAGTCCCATACGATACCGCACCACCCTGCGCGGCTCCACTCAGAGTTGTCCGGATGTGCTATCTTTCCCGGGTTTTTGTCAGCAGATCGGTGGTGCGTGGAGTCGGGTATGCAAAAGTCACCCTATATATTTGATGTGGATGTCGAGGGGTTTGACCAGCAGGTGCTGGAGGCGTCGGAACAGCGGCCGATCCTGGTGGACTTCTGGGCCGAGTGGTGTTCTCCCTGTCTGGCCCTGGCACCGGCCCTGGAGCGGGTGATACACGAGCGCGCCGGGGAGGTGCTGTTGGCCAAGGTGGAGGTGGATGACAACATGAAACTGGCCGGTCACTATCGTCTGCGGGGATTTCCGACGGTGATTTTGTTTCATCGGAAACAGGAGTTGGGCCGTTTCAGCGGGGCGCGCGCCGTCCACTGGATCAATGAGTGGATTGATCAGCATCTGGACTAAAGACTCCCGTGGCGGATAGCCTCGGGCCGGCTTTCTGAAAATTCCTACACGCCCCTCGGGATAGTTGTGCAGGGGCGTCGGGTGTCATGGCTTACACTCCTTCTGCTGTGGGCAGAGGCTTGTCCGAAGCCGATTCTTTTTTCCGGAAAACCGCCCGGACACTCTCAAGAAAGTCAACGAACGTCCGCTACAGACTAGGTTGTCCACTAATCGGAACAGATTTTAATTACCCCTGGAGAGGGATCAACAGGGCCTATGGAGACACTAACGATGGGAAAAACAGCTCTGATTTCAGTTGCACGTCGCCAGTTTGCGCTGCTGATGCTGCTTGTTTGTCTGCCACTGACGGTTGCCGCGGCAGAGTTGGCCGGGCCCCAACAGGTGATTCAGCGGATCTCGGATCAGTTGCAGCAGATTCTGATGAATAATCAGGAACAGATGCGGGAGAATCCGGCATTTGTCTATCAGCTGGCCAATGAGGTGCTGATTCCCCATGTGGATTTCCACCATGTCTCCAGCCTGGTACTGGGTAAATACTGGCGTCGGGCCACGGATGAGCAGAAGCAGGCGTTTTCCCATCAGTTCCAACGGTTGCTGGTCAGGACTTACTCCACTGCCTTCAAGGAATTCCAGGGTTGGGAGATCAGCTACACCCCGCTGCGCATGAATGAAGGGGACAGTGACGTGGCGGTGCATACCCAGGTGAATCGCACGGGTGCGCCGCCGGTGGACGTGGTTTATCGCATGCACATACGGGATGGCGACTGGAAGGCGTATGACGTCAAGATCGAGGGAATCAGCCTGATCACCAATTACCGTACCAGCTTTGCCAGGGAGGTGCGCCGCAGCGGTATGCACGGGCTGATTCAGCGGATTACCGAACTCAACGACAGCCGGGTGAAACAGGTGGCTGACAACAGCGCGATATGAAGATGGGACGCTGGAAAACTGTAAAAAGCCATAAAGAGTGTCTACAGTTTTATCAAGGACAGTCGCTATAACCAAAGCAGGTTGCAGAGATAGTTTTCAGGATGAGCCCGATATTGCCAAGGGTGCATCGTCGCATTTAGAGGGCTGTTATTTCAGCTTTCCAATGCAACTCCTCCGGCGCTTAAAATGGCGCTTTCGGGCTCATCCCCTTCCCAGATGAGTCCGTTTTTTTTGTCCGTTCCGGTGACCTGCCGCATGAAGCCGCTCCCACCGATACGGCTGGCCGCCGGAGTGGGTTTGATCTGTAGGAGGCCCGCCCCGGGCCGAATTCGCGGCTAGGGCGCCGCTCCTACCAGGCCACTCATCCGGGACATATTGTCCTTGGCGTGCTCAGGCGTGAATCCCCTATGCGATATTAACCGCGAATGACCCGGCCGCTGGCGCCGTCCCGGATGGTCGAGGGGGCACGGCTGTTCCCCAGCGGCCCATTGAGAATACGTTCCACGCGATTGCCCAGCCGCAGGCGCACCTGCAGGGCGGATCGGGCCGGCTGCTGGCCGCTGCGGTTGGCGCTGGTGGACACAAGCGGGGAGTCGCAGGCCCGGCACAGGGCAGCGGCCAGCGGATGGGCGGTGACCCTGACGGCAAGGGTGGGATGAATTCCGGTCAGCCAGTAGGGCAGATGGTCGGCGGCCGGCAGCAGCCAGGTGTTGGGTCCCGGCCAGCTGGCAAGGATTTGCTTCATCAATGGCTCGGCCAAGGGCTCGATGAAGGGGCGGAGTTGGTTGAAATCGGCTGCAATCAGAATCACCCCCTTGTCAACCGGGCGCTGTTTCAATGCCAGCAGTCTCTCCATGGCGGACCCGTTCAGGGGGTCGCAACCCAGGCCGAAGACCGCCTCTGTGGGATAAGCAATAAGGCCGCCGCTGTGAACACAGCGAGCGGCCTCGCGCAATTTCCAGGCGATGATCGGGTGGCTCATCCGTTGCCTGGTCTAGAGGGATGCCTGCAATTTGGCGTCTTTCTCTATGACTCCGGCCGCGTTGGCCTCGCGGTCCGCCTTGATCCGGATCGCCAGATCGGGGTCTGACAAGGCCAGAATCTGTGCCGCCAGATAGCCGGCATTCTTGGCCCCCGCCTTGCCCACCGCCACGGTGGCCACCGGAATGCCGCCCGGCATCTGTACGGTGGAGAGCAGCGCATCCATACCCTGCAGGGGACCGGCGTCCAACGGGATGCCGATCACCGGTTTCAGGGTCAGACCGGCCACTGTGCCGGCCAGGTGGGCCGCCAGGCCGGCGGCGCAGATAAAGGCGGCGCAGCCACGGACATCGGCGTCTTTCACGTAACTGTGAGTGGCGTCGGGGGTGCGGTGCGCCGAGGTGATTTTTGCCTCAAACGGGATGCCGAGGGACTTGAGAACATCCATCGTAGACTGAAGTACCGGCAGGTCCGAGTCGGATCCCATCAGAACTGCGATAAAAGGTTTGCTCATGGTTCACTACCCAAAATCAATTAAAAAATAAGCAGGTCACGATACCGGATTTTATTTAGCCAGGCTACGCCCGGACATTATTTATCGAGCAAAAAGGAAGTAATTTCTTTATGAATTATCAATGCATTGAACAGGGTTTCTCTGTTCATATAGGAAAAATAGTGCAGGAGCTGGCTTCCTGCACTGACTGATAAATCAAAGGAAATATTGATGATGTGTGCAAACAAGCGATTAGTCGATCCGGCGGCCTGGTTGCTGGCGTTGCTGTTTCCCACTTTGCTTATCCTGGCGGATGCCCATGCAGCGGCGGAGATCGAGCGGGGTATTAACGAATATGCCGATACCAGCCAGTCTCACCTGAAGTCGCCGGATGACCCTCCGGCCGGGGTCCGGGTCAGCAGTTCCACCGCCGATCACGCGGAGTTCAAGGAGTTGCAGGGACCCTTCAGCAGTGGTCCGGAGGTGACCAAGGCGTGCCTGGGCTGCCATAACGAGGCAGGTCATCAGTTTATGAAAGGCATTCACTGGACCTGGGAATACCAGCATCCGGTGACCGGCCAGACCCTGGGCAAGAAGCACCTGGTCAACAATTTCTGCACCAATGCTCGGGGCAACGAGGGGATGTGTGCCCAGTGTCACGCCGGTTATGGCTGGAAGGACGACAGCTTCGATTTCAGCGATCAGGGCAACGTCGACTGTCTGGTGTGTCATGACGCCACCGGCAGCTATTACCGGACCCCCAACTCCCAGGGTAATGCCGCCTGCTCCGTCATGTTCGAGGGCAAGCAGCCAATTGATTGGGCCAAGGTGGCGCAGAGCGTGGCCCTGCCCGACCGCTCGAACTGCGGCACCTGCCACTTTTATGGGGGCGGTGGTGACGGGGTCAAGCATGGTGATATGGATTCATCGCTGAAGCATCCGGACAAGACCCTGGATGTGCACATGGATGCCCAGGGCCTCAATTTCAGCTGTACCGAGTGTCACCAGGGGGAGGGACACCAGTGGTCCGGCAGTCGCTACAACATGGATGCCAAGGACAGTGAGGGCACCGGCAAACCGGGACAGCGTCGTCAGGTGGCCACTTGTGAAAGCTGCCACGGCGACACCCCCCATCCGGGCAACAGCCTGAAAGCGGTCAAGCTTAACGGGCATACCGACCGGGTTGCCTGCCAGACCTGCCATATCCCCACCTTTGCGCGTGGCGGTGTCGCCACCAAGACCGACTGGGACTGGCGAACCGCCGGCAAGTTGAAGGACGGCGAAGGCTTCAAGCTGAAGGAGTACACCCAGGGCAACGGCGAACACCGTGCCACCTACAAATCGATCAAGGGTGATTTTAAATACGGTGAAAACCTGAAGCCCAGCTACGCCTGGTTTGACGGTGTGATGAACTACACCACCATCGACACGAAATTCGACCCGCAAGCGGGCCCGGTGAAAATCAACAGCTTCAACGGTGCCTACGATAACCCGGCATCCCGCATCTGGCCGTTCAAGCAGATGCACACCACCCAGCCCTACGACAAGGGCAACAACACCCTGGTCTACATGCACCTGTGGGGCGATGATCCGGACTCTTTCTGGGGCAACTACGATTTTGGCCGCGCCATCAAGGTGGGCATGGAGAGGAACGGCAAACCCTATTCCGGGGAGCACGGTTTTATCGACACTGTCTCCTATTGGCCCATCACCCACATGGTGGCCCCCAAGGAGCAGGCGCTGGCCTGCGCCGAGTGCCACGCCAAAGAGGGTCGCCTGAGTGAGCTGAACGGCTTCTACATGCCGGGACGTGACGGATTCGGCTGGCTCGACATAGTCGGCTATATGGCTGTGATCGGCGCGTTGCTGTTAGCACTGGGGCACGGCGTGGTGCGGATCGTGATGTGTAAGAAGCGGGTCACCGAACACTGTCGGGACGGGGAGTAATCGACATGGCAAAACGAGAGAAACACGCGGTAACCATCTATACCCGTTATGAACGGTTCTGGCACTGGAGCCAGGCCCTGCTGATCTTCGTGCTGGCGTTTACCGGCTTTGGACTGCACGGCACCCACGATCTGCTGCCGTTTTCCCAGGCGGTGATGCTGCACACCTTTGCTGCCATTGCACTGATCCTGCTGTGGATCTTTACCACCTTCTGGAACTTCACCACCGGCAACTGGCGCCAGTTCCTGCCCAACACCAAAGGGTTGTTCGCGGTCATCCGCTACTACGCCTGGGGTATCCTGTTTGGTGAGGACCATCCCCACAAAAAGACCCTGCGGCGCAAACAGAATGCCCTGCAGGGGCTGGCCTATCTCACCTTCATGGTGCTGATCGGTCCGGCGCTCTGGCTCACCGGCATTATTTACCTGCTGTACGATCTCTGGAACGAGATCCCCGGCGCCGCCGATGGCCTGTTCGTGGTCGCCTTTCTGCATACCGCAGCGGCGTTCCTGATGGTCACCTTCGTCATTATCCACATCTACATGACCACCACCGGCAAGACCCCGCTGCACTACATCAAGACCATGATAAGCGGCGTCGAACGCGTCGAGTTGACCGAGGTGGAGCGCGCCTATCTGGCCGAGGAGCATCCGGAACGGCTGAAGGAGTAGCGGGTACCCCCTGCCTTGCCGCGGGTGATGGGATGCGCATCTGTCGTAATCGATGCGGTTTATCGAGACAGCGCGGGGGGATAAAGTGCGTATGCGTCCGCCACTTCATCAGGACCGGGCGAACGCCCTAACGCAGATCGCAGCAAGGTAGGGTGGGCAAAGCGTAGCGTGCCCACCAATCTACTATGATTAAGTAACAGTCCAACGATTCTGGGTGATGGCGATGGTGAGCGCTGATCAGCGGCCCCCGCTCTGGGTGGGTCATATTTTCCTGGCGACCAACCGGCTGGCCCAGACCGCCGGGTTCATGCGGCAGATTGGCATGCGCCCGGTGACCCAGGGCGATGAATACGCGGTTTTTGAACTGCGCGGCGGTACTCACCTGGTCCTCTCCCTGGTAAAACAGCTCACCCCGGCCGAGGCCGATTTTGATCTGATGGTGGATGACCTGGAGGCGACTCATCGCCGGTTTGCCGAACTCGGACTGAATCCCTCACCCATCGAACCGGGTAAGATCCATGCCAGCTTCAATATCCAGGAGCCGGCCGGCAACCGCATTCGGGTACTCTCCAGCCACGTTGGGAAGAATCCGGTATAACCCCCGGGCGCATCCGGAGGGGCGCATGAAAGAAGGCCCAGGGATCAAAAATCGGCCGCCAGTCTGGATGGCGAAGGTGGAACAGCTCGGCCTGTTCCCGACCCCGGTCTGGACATTCCATCTGACCACGGAGGCCCGGGAGCGGGTAAGCGGCGAGATCACCCCGCTGCTCGATCGGCTCCGCCCCGCGCCCGTGGAACGGGCAACGGACCGGGGTTGGCAGTCGCCACAGGATCTGCACCGGCAGCAGGAGTGCGCCACCCTGATAGGCTGCATCAATGAGAGTATTGCCAGTGTCCTGCGCTATCTGAAGATTGGCTATGACGTGTTCGAGATCACCGGTTGCTGGGCCAACGTGAACCCTCCGGGCGCGGCCCACCGCAGCCACAGCCACCCCAACAACTACCTCAGTGGTGTCTACTATCTGCGCGTCCCCGCAGGTGCCGACACCATCAACTTCCAAGATCCCCGCGTGCAGGCCGCTGTCATCCGCCCACCCGTCACGGTGCTCACCGCGGCCAATACCGATCAGGTGGTGGTGCGGGTGGAACCCGGGAGCCTGTTGCTCTTTCCCGCCTGGCTGGAACACTCGGTCGATGCCAACGGCAGTGACAGCGAGCGTATCAGTATCAGCTTCAACATGATGTTTTCCGCCTTTGCCGAACAGCTGGGCAAGCCCTTGTGGTGAATGGCGGGAGCGGATTTCCCAGGCAGGTTGCCAATACATCATGTCCCGGTCATGCCAACCAGCCCCGACACTGTTTTCTCTGTTTGGGCGTGGCTTGACTGGACACCCTTGGCGTGTACAAATGGTTGAACCAATGCCCTGTGTAGTCAGCAAAAGGTCAAAAAAATAATATGATGATTATCCGTATGCTCCTCCCGATCATGCTGCTCTTATTAACCAACCCGTCAAGCGCGGCGGATGATTTGGCACTGCAGAAGATTGCCGACAATGTCTATGCAATTGTCGGTGAGCTGGGCAACCGCACACCAGAGAACCTGGGCAACAATGCCACCTTTGGATTTGTCGTCACCTCGGCTGGTGTTGTGCTGATCGACTCCGGCGGTACCTACCAGGGGGCACAACGGCTGCATGACCTGATTAAAAGTGTCACCGATAAACCCGTCGTCACCGTGATCAACAGCGGCGGTCAGGACCACCGCTGGATGGGTAACGGTTATTTCAGACAGCAGGGCGCCCAGGTCATGGCCAATGAAAAAGCAGTGGCTGACCAGCAGGCCCGCAGTCGGGACCAGTTCATCCTACTGGGCAACCTGGTCGGCCAGGAGGGGCTGGCGGGAACGGAGGCGAATTATGCAGACCAGACCTTCGGCGATAAAACCCGGTTTGAGACCGGTGGCGTGGTGTTTGAAATCTACCATGCCGGGCAGGCGCACACGCCGGGCGACAGCTTTGTCTGGCTGCCCGGGCAGAAGGTGATGTTCACCGGCGATATCGTCTATACCGAGCGTATGCTGGGCGTGGGCGGCCAGTCCAACAGTAAAAGCTGGATCAAGGTCTACGAGTCCATGGCGGCGTTTGCCCCCGCTGTGGTGGTGCCCGGCCATGGTCACCCCACCACGTTGGACAGGGCCGATGCCGACACCTACGGCTACCTGAAGTTTTTACGCGACCGCGTGGGGGAGTTTTTTGACAACAGCGGGGATATTTCAAAAATCGGTACCGTCGACCAGTCCCGCTACAATTACCTGCTCAATTTCGAAACCCTGGCGGGGAGAAATGCCCAGCAGGTCTACACCGAACTGGAGTGGGAATGAGCGCCAGTCCAGCGCCAATCGCGGGTACTGCCCGGAAACGGTCAAGGGACGTCTGTCATCAGGGCGTGGTATCGGCAGCCAGCAGGGCGCTGATGGCATCGGCGTCGATCATTAGCTGGTCCCCCTCCTGCTCGTTGCCATAAACGTTGTGGGCCAACTGCTGTTTCTTCGCTTGCAGGGCAAGAATCTTCTCTTCCACCGTCCCCTCGGTAATCAGTTTATAGACGAATACCGGCTTCTGCTGGCCGATGCGGTGGGCCCGATCGGTCGCCTGTGACTCCACCGCCGGGTTCCACCAGGGATCGTAATGAATCACGGTGTCGGCTTCGGTGAGATTAAGCCCCACGCCGCCGGTTTTCAGGCTGATGAGAAACAGGTGTACCTCGCCGAGGCGGAAGCGGTCGATTACCTGGTCGCGCTTGCGGGTCTGCCCGGTTAGTTTGCAGTAGGGGATCTGCGCCTCCTGCAGGGCCTGTTCGATCAGGCTCAGCATCGAGGTGAACTGGGAAAACAGCAGGATACGGCGCCCCTCGTCGAGCAGTTCCGGCAGCAGTTCCATCAACATGTCCAGTTTTGCTGATCGGGCACCTCTGCCGCCTTTGGTCCCCACCGGCAGAAGGCGTGGGTCGCAGCAGACCTGGCGCAGTTTGAGCAGGGCATCGAGGATGGTGATGTGACTGCGCGCCAGGCCCTTTTTGGCAATGGCGTCGCGCACCTTTTTCTCCATGGTCAGGCGGATACTCTCGTACAGGGCCGCCTGTCTGCCGGTGATGGGGACGGTGCGCAGCAGATGACTCTTGGGCGGCAGTTCGCCGGCGACCACCTCCTTGGTACGGCGCAACATGAAGGGCGCGGTGCGCTGTGTGAGCCGCCGCAAACGTTCATGGTCGCCAAGCTTTTCGATGGGTGTGCGGTAGCGGCGGGTGAACTGTTCACGGCTGCCGAGAAAACCCGGCAGCAGGAAATCGAATTGGGCCCACAGTTCGCCCAGGTGGTTCTCCATCGGCGTGCCGGTGAGACAGAGCCGGTGGTTGGTCTTTATCGCCCGTACCAGTGCCGCTGCCTGGGCGCGGGGGTTCTTGATCTGCTGTGCTTCGTCAAGGATCAGGTAGTGCCAGGGCTGCGCCAGCAGCACCTCCTTATCGCGCGGCAGCAGCGGGTAAGTGGTGAGGATGAGGTCGTACTTGTCCAGGCTGTCGAAGTGCTCACCACGGCCCGATCCATGCAATACCAGCACCTTGAGCCGTGGGGTGAACTGTGCGGCCTCGCGCCGCCAGTTACCCATCAAGCTGGTGGGGGCGATGATCAGGCTGGGCTGTTTCATCCGTCCGGCGCGTTTTTCCACCGCCAGGTGGGCGAGGGTCTGCACCGTCTTGCCCAGCCCCATGTCATCGGCCAGGATGCCGGCCAATCCATACTCGCGCAGAAACTGCAGCCAGTTCAGCCCCTGCTGCTGGTAACCGCGCAACCCACCCTTGAAGGTACTGGGCAGCTTGACGTGTTTGATCCCGGTAAAGTTGCTGAGTTTCTTCGCAAGGTGTTGCAGAGAGCGTGCGCCAAGGATCTCGATGTTCTCCAACTCCAGGAGACGCGGGGCGTCCAGACGTGACAGGCGCAGTTCATCAGCCGGTCCCAGATTGTCGAACAGCTCGATGATGTTGTGCAGGATCGGTTCGATCTGGTCACGCGCCACCTCGACGTAGTGGCCCGGTGCATAGGGGAGGTAGAGCGTGGGCGGCAGGGTGCCGGGCTGGTAGTCGCCGATTAACCCGCTGATCAACGGCAGCAGCGGATATTTACGACCATTGATGTCGATATCGAAGCGCAGGTCGAACCAGTCGTTGTCCTGATTCTCCACCTCGGCGCTGATTTCACCAGTACCGGTGAGTGTGAGTGTTGACTCGGGAGCCTCTGCCACCCGCCAGCCTTCGGCCCGTAGGTCGTTCAGCACTTCACCGAGAAAACGGAACCATGCGCCCAGGGCGGCTTGGCGTGCTCCCTCGACGCTTGGCGGAGTAAAGTGGCCTGGCCGCGATTCGTCCTGTTTCAGTCCCTCGGCCAGTAATCGCTGGCTGGCAGCTGTCTCGCAGTCCGGGTCGCGGTGGATGCGCAGCAACTGGCCGTCCTGTTCCAGGGTCAGTGTCGTGTCGCTGGTAGCCGGATCGATTGCCGTCTCGCCATAGAGAAATTTCAGTTCCAGCCTGGAGTCGAGCGGATCGTCGCCGTCGAGGTACAGGGTTAGCTCAGGTAGGGGTGTCTCGTCGGCCAGATCGATGATCTGTACCGGCTCCGGAGTGGGCAGGTGCGGGTGCTGAAGTGCCAGCAGACGGCTGATCTGTCCGGCCTCGCCGCGCGGCACGGGCGGGGCGTTGGCGAGGGTGCGGAGTGCCCCGATATCGATTCCGTCCGGCAGCGCCAGTGGCCCTGCCTCGTTGCTCGTCGGATCGATATAGAGCGGCGGGGAAACCGGTAGGATCAGTGCCTGATCCTCCAGGCCGATCACCAAGCGCAGCAGATCACCCTCGTCTCGCCACTTCAGTACCGCGTCACGGACCACACCCCGGCGCATGGGTTGCTCACGTTGCTCGCCCCAGAAGGTGCGCCCGCTATCGACCATCAGCAGCAACGCGGGATTACCGGCAGCACCGCGCAGTGTGGTGTTGCCCCACTGATAGCCGTTGCCGGCATTCAACAGCGAGATGATCTCCTTATCCGATGACTGCATGTAGCGCGGCGTATGATAACCGCTGAGATTCGAACGGGTGGCCCGGCGTCCCTTGCCGAAGTGGCCATCGCGCTTGCGCCGGGCAATACTGAAACTGACCTCCAGGGCGCCTTTATTACCTGGCCCAAGGGAGTAGAGCAGCCGCTCTACCGGTGTGCCATCCGCCGGCGTCGCGACCTCTCCAGATGACTGAAACCGCTCCAGCCAGCCGGTAAAGGCCGATGCGTCGCCAGGCCGGGGTTGGGCTCGTTCGGCGTCCGCACGTTGCCGGTAGGCGAGGCAGGCGGCCACCACATGTTTGCAGTTAAACTCCATTGGGCAATCGCAGAAACCCTCGATTTCCAGACCCATGGCCGTGCTGCGCAGGGTGATCTCCTGATCGTAGAGCCGGTGGCCACTGCCGCGGTTGGTTGCCAGCAGTCGGATGCGGACGTTGTCCGGCTGCTTCACCTCGATAATCTCGGCGCGCCCCTGGCGGAAATAGTCGCTGCCGCGCTCGTAGGCGCCACGGCCGCACTCCTCAAGCAGGAGTGTGCTGGTTATCTCATCGGGCTCGATAGGCACGGCGTCGCTCGTTGCAGGGTGATCATGTAGTGGGTGAATGTGCGGCGCACATGTTACCCCGGCCTGACCCAATCGAAAACACTACAGCTATCCAGGATGCCTCAAGCATATGTCTGTAGCCGGGGTGGAGTGTAACCGAATCCGGAGATCGACATGGTGCGTCACCCTCACGGATTCCGCCGCGGAATCTCAGACTCCCCCCCCTCATTCTTGGGTTGTGGCTTCCCCCGGGCCATGGACTCGCTCAACCATCGCTATCAAACATGCCCCGACCCTGCGGAAGGCGGGGTCAAACCGCCCGAAAACAAGTAACATTGGCCAGGGCGGTGCGGCTTGACTCCGACCCGTCTCAAGATCCCAGTCAGGATATGGATTCAGGAACAACAAGGAGCTTAATCATGCAAGAAAGGATTCTGAGCGCGCTCAAGGAGCATTTTGGCCACGACCGCTTCCGTCCCGGTCAGGAGGCGGTGATCGGCCACCTGCTGGCCGGCCGGTCGGCCGCGGCGGTCTTTCCCACCGGCGGCGGCAAGTCGATCTGCTATCAACTGCCGGCGCTGCTGCTGCCCGGCGTCACCCTGGTGGTTTCGCCGCTGATCGCGTTGATGAAGGATCAGATCGATGCCCTGAACAAGCGCGGTATCGCCGCGCAACGGCTCGACTCGACCCTGAACGCCGATGAATACCGTAGCGTGATGGAGCAGTTGCGAGACGGTCGCCTGCGGCTGCTCTATGTCGCCCCGGAGCGGTTCAACAACGAACGTTTCCGCGAGGCCATCGCCCGCGTGCGGGTGTCGCTGTTCGCGGTGGATGAGGCGCACTGCATCTCCGAGTGGGGTCACAACTTCCGTCCCGACTATCTCAAGCTGGCCGGCTTTGCCCGGCAGATCGGCGCCGAATGCATCCTCGCCCTGACCGCCACCGCCACGCCGCCGGTGCTGGAGGACATCCGCCGGGTTTTCGATATTGCTCCCGAGTGCGCGATACGCACCGGCTTCTACCGGCCCAACCTGGAACTGCGCAGCACGGTAGTTGCCAGCGGTGAGCGTGATGCCGTACTGCTGGATACCCTGCAGCGCCGCCCGCCGGCCCCCACCATCATCTATGTCACCCTGCAGAAAACGGCGGAGCACCTGGCTGAACGATTTGCCGCCGCCGGCTGGCCGACCCGCGCCTATCATGCGGGCATGAAAGACGCGGTGCGCGCCGAGGTACAGGAGTGGTTCATGGGCTCGGACCGGGCCGTGGCGGTGGCCACCATCGCCTTCGGTATGGGTGTGGACAAGGCGAATATCCGCTACGTCTACCACTACAACCCGCCCAAGAGTCTGGAGAACTACGCCCAGGAGATCGGCCGCGCCGGCCGCGATGGTGAGCCTTCGATCTGCCACCTGCTGTTCTGCCCGGATGACCTCAACGTGCTGGAGAATTTCATCTATGGCGACACGCCGGAGTCCAGTGCCCTGCACAGCCTGCTGCACGATCTGTTCAACCGGGAGGCCGAGTTCGACCTCTCCCTGTATGAACTGGCCGCCCATCACGACATCCGTCCCCTGGTGTTGCGCACCCTGCTCACCTATCTGGAACTGGACGGCTTGCTCACCGGCGGCACCCCATTCTACAGTCAGTACAAGTTCAAGCCGCTACTCGGTTCGAAGGCGATCCTGGAGCGCTTCGAGGGCGAACGCCGGACTTTTCTCGCGGCACTGTTCCGCCAGGCGCAAAAGGGCCGCACCTGGCTCTCCCTGGATGCTGAAACGGCCGCCGCCGCCCTGCGTTGTCCGCGCGAGCGGGTGGTCCGCGCCCTCGACTGGCTGGGTGATCAGGGGATGCTGGAACTGCAGGCCGCCGGGGTACGCCACCGCTACACGCGCCAACGCATGCCGGACGACCTCGGTGCCCTCGCCGCGGCGCTGCACGAGCGCATGGCCAACCGGGAGGCGGGCGAGTTGCAGCGATTACGCCAGGTGTGTGAACTGGCGGCGCTGGAGGGGTGTCGCACCGCCATGCTGGCCGGCCACTTCGGCGAGACGCTGGGGGCGCCCTGTGGCCACTGCAGCGGCTGTCTGGAGCCGGCACCGCCGTCACCGGAAAGGAGACAGGCCACGATCCCGCCGGGTCTGGCAGGCGAGCTGGCTCCCCTGTTGGCGGAACAGGCCGGGGTCCTTGGGTCAACGCGGGCGATCGCGCGTTTTCTGTGCGGGGTTTCATCACCCAAGCTGAGCCGCGCGAAACTCAGCGGCCACCCTCGGTTTGGGGCGTTGACGGAGGTGCCGTTCGGGCAGGTAGTGGCCTGGGCCGAGGAGCAGGGTCTGGGGTAATCGGGTTACACCGGTTTGGCGAGAGGGCGGTTCCGAGCAGCGTGTGGACAGGTGTGATCCAGGCAGTCAATGCCTGTGCTTCCCGGCCTTTGTTTTTTCGCTTTCGAGCGTTCACAATTCATTTACCAGTCATCGATCAACCATCATCCCGGAAACGTTTTGGATCTCAACAGCAAGGAACTCTGTCAGGCCTATCTTAACGCCAGGCGTCAGCACCCGGCCTGGCAGATGCTGGCCTCGCGTCGTGCGCCGTTGCTGCTGAGTTGTCTGAAGCCCCTGTTCGAGACCAGCCACGGCGGCATCGCCCTGGAGGATGCACAACAGCACCTGACCGAGCTGTTGGCGCAACATGGGGATGACAGCGAACTGGAACTGGAGGGGGGCGACTACCCGGCCATCGCCCGCAAGGAGCTGCGCGACTGGATCAGACGCGGGTTGGTAATCGAGCGCGAGGGCCGGCTCATGGCCACCGATGCGCTGCAGCAGGTGACGCGCTTTGTCGACGGATTGACCGATCGTGTGATGACCTCCACCGCCTCGCGCCTGGCCACCGTGCAGCGTGAGATCGAGAACCTGGAGGCCCGCCTCAATCCCGATCGCCAGAGCCGCGCCGAGCAGCTGCGACGCAACATCGCCGCACTGCAGGAGGAGCTTGAACGGGTCGAGGCGGGACAGTTCGAGGTGCTGGAGGGCGCGCAGGCCGAAGAGGGTATCCGCGAGGTTTACAACCTGTCGATGAGCCTGCGTGCCGACTTCCGCCGCGTGGAGGACTCCTACCGCGAGGCCGACCGCCGCCTGCGCCACTCCATCATCAGCGAACAGCGCCACCGCGGCGAGATTGTCGATCGCCTGCTCGACAGCCACGATAACCTGCTGGAGACGGCAGAAGGCAAGGTCTTCCATGGTTTTTACCAGCAGCTGAACCGCGATATCGAGTTGGAGAACATGAAACTGCGCATCCGCAGTATCCTGCGCGCCCCATCAGCCGTACCCGCCCTGAACCGGCAGCAACAATCGGAACTGCGCTGGCTGATCGCGCACCTGGTTGGTGAATCGGCCAATGTCATACGGGCCCGGGCGCGCAGCGAGCACGACGTCAAGGGCTTCCTCAAGACCGGCCTGGCCGCCGAGCACCATCGGGTAGGTGATCTGTTGAATCAGATCCTGGAGAGCGCCCTGGAAATCGACTGGAACCGGGCGGCCGTACGCCGTGCGCCGTCCCCTTTGCCGCCGGTGGGGATCGCCGTCGCCACCCTGCCGCTGGTCGAGCGGCTGCGCTTCAAGTCGGTCGAGACTGAAGATGGAGCGGCGCTTGATCTCACCGAACAGGGCATCAATCTGGCCGAGGTGGATGAGGATTTCTGGGAGGCCTTCGACGCCCTGGATCGTCAGGCGATCATTGACGAAACCCTGGCGCTGCTCAATCAGCGCGGAGATGGCATGAGCATTGCCCAGCTGGCGCAGGCGCTGCCGCCCAAGCACGATCTGGAGACCCTGGCCCTTTGGCTCGGCATGGCGCGCGAGGCCGGACTGCCGCTGCAGCCGGAACGGGAGCAGCTGGAACTGACCGATCACCAGGGGAAACGGCTGCGCTTCTGCCTGCCCCGGGTGGAGCTGTCGGCCACGGCCCTGAACCCCATTGAATGGGAGGTGTAGTCCATGGAGACGCTTTTCGACAAACTCGCCGTCAGCGACGATAACCAGGCCGACGCGGCGGCCGAGCCGGCAATCGAAACCGCGGCCGCTCCGGAGCAGTACACCGCGCGTGAACTGAAAATCGCCGTGCAGGAACTGCTGCGGCACGGCCTGGTGGAGGCGGACAAAAAACCCAATATCTACCGTACCGCGCAGACCCGGTCTGAGGCGATCGGGCAAATTCTGGAGCCACTCGATCTGCAGTTGCGCATCGATGATGTGCGCGGGATTGCCTTTCTCACCGTTGCCACGGAGCTGTTCGGTGACGAGGCCGACGAGTGGTCCCACCCGCTGGTGCGCCGCCAGCGCCTGACCTTGGAGCAGTCGCTGCTGGTGGCGATTCTGCGTCAACACTATGTGGCGTATGAACAGGAGGCGGGGGCCGGCGCGGGTGATGCGCGGGTAGCCCTGGATGAGTTGCTGCCGCAACTGCAGGTCTTTCTGGGCGACAGCGGTAGTGAGATGAAGGAGCAGAAGCGGTTGCGTAATCTGCTGGAGGCGCTGCGCGGCCACGGGATCGTCTCGGAGATCGATACGCGTGAACAGGTCATCATCCGTCCCCTCATCACCCACCTGGCCAATCCGGAGAGCCTGCACAACCTGCTGCAACACTTTCGCGGATTGTCGGTCCGGGAACCGGGGGCGGAGGGTGAGGTATGAGCGCCAGCCTGCTCCCCATGGTGAAAGACAGCCCGGCGCTGCTCCTGCGTGCGCTGGAAATATACAACTGGGGACCCTTCACGGGTCTGCACCGGGCGGAGATCGACCCGCGCGGCAGCGCCATCATCGGTCCGACCGGCAGCGGCAAGACCACCCTGGTGGATGCCCTGATGACCCTGATCGCGGCCCAGCCCAAATACAACCTGGCATCCACCGGGGGTCATGAAAGTGACCGGGACCTGGTCTCCTATATCCGCGGTGTCGCCGGAGCCGGTAATGCGAGTGGCGATAATCTGCACATCGCCCGGCCCGACAAGACCGTCACCGGGATCTGTGCCCGCTTTGCCAACGCCGCGCAGTCCGTCACCATCGGCGCCCTGTTCTGGATCGACGGCACCAGCAGCGCGCCTTCTGATCTGAAACGGCTGTGGTTGTTCACCGAGCGCGACGACCAGACGCTGAGCGGCTGGCTGGAGCACCACCACGAAGGGGGCGCCCGGCTGCTCAAGCAGCTGGGGCGCGAGACTGAAAAACTGCAGATCCACGACAGCAAGCGGGCCTATCTGGCACAGGTGCGGCGCTATTTCGAGGTGGGCGAGAACGCCTTCACCCTGCTCAATCGTGCCGCCGGACTCAAGCAACTCAACAGCATTGATGAAATCTTCCGTGAACTGGTGCTGGACGACCATGCCGCCTTCGATCGCGCCGCCGAGGTGGCGGCCGAATTTGACGACCTGGCGGCTATCCACCAAGAGTTGGAGACGGCACGCCGCCAGCAGCAGTCGTTGTTGCCGATCGAGCGCCTGAACCGGGTTCATCACCAGACCCGTGATCAGCTGTCCCAACAGCAGCTATTGCTGCGGCTCCTGCCCATCCAGTTCGCCATCATCGGCCAGCGCCTCTGGGCGCAACAGATGGAGCGTCTGCTGGGTGAGATTGAGGCGCTCGGACAACGCGTCATGCAGAACGAGCAGCAGGAGCGGGAGCTGCAAGGGCAGGCTGACGCCCTCAAGGATATCTACCTCAAGGCGGGCGGTGCCGGTATCGAACAACTCGAGGAGCAGATCGCCACCCAGCAGAGCCTCACCGTCGAGCGGCGTCGCAATGCCGACGACTATCGGAAGCTGGCCCGGGCGCTGTCGCTGGATGACACCGTCAGTGCCGCAGTGTTGCGCAGCAATCAGCAGCGGGTGGAGGAGCAGCGTTCGCGTCTGGAGCGATCCTTGGCCAAACAGGACGAGGCGCGTCTGCAGCAGGCCGCCGAACTGGTCAACCAGCAGAAGCGTGTCGCAACGCTAGGCGAGGAGCTGCAGAAGATCCGCGCACGCCCCGGCTCCAATCTGCCCGGCAACTACCAGGATTTCCGCGCCGAACTGGCGACAGCGTTGAGCCTTGAAGAGGCGCAGTTGCCCTTTGTCGCGGAGCTGATCGAGGTGAAAGCGGAGGAGAGCGCGTGGCGTGGCGCCATCGAACGGGCCATCGGCGGCCACCGCTTGCGTATCCTGGTGCCGACATCCGCGCTGCAGCGGGCACTCGACTGGGTAAATCGCAGAGACAACCGCCTGCATGTGCGTCTGCAGGAGGTCGCCGCGGAACAGGCGCCTGCCCCGTTCATGGCGGATGGCTTCACCCGCAAGCTCAACTTCAAGTCCCACCCTCACCGCGAGGCGCTGAAGGCGCTGCTGGCCGTTATCGACCGACACTGTGTCGACTCCCCGGCCCGGTTGCGCCAGATCCCCCACGGCATGACCGCACAGGGGCTGATGTCCGGCAAGCGGGGCCAATTCGAGAAGCAGGACCAAAAGCCGCTGGCGCAGGGTTGGATGACCGGTTTTGATAACCGGGACCGGCTGGCGAGCCTGGGCCGGGAGCTGCACGAAGCGGAAACCGGACGCGACCATTTTCAGACGGGCTACGACCGGGCGGAGCAACAGGCAAACGCCACCCGAAGTAAGCTCGATCTCCTGCACAAGCTGGCCGAACTGGCCTACGTGACCATTGATCTGCCCGGTGCCGAAGCCACCCTGGCCCATCTGCAGGAGCGGCTGGGCATGCTCACCGACCCCGACTCCGATGTGGTGCGGGCCAAGCGGGATTTTGAACAGGCCGAGCAACAACTTGCCGCGCTGCGCAAGCGAATTCGTGAGCTGGAGGGTGAACGCAGCCGCCTGCAGGAGCGTCGCGACACGGCCGCCGGCAACAGGGACAGCGCCCGCAAGCGCATCGGCGAGGGCCTGAGCGCTGATCAGCAGCAACTGGTGGAGACGCGCCTGCTCTCGCCGGGAGAGGCGCAGCTCCGGCAACTCGATCAGCTGGAGCGCGAGGAGCGGCAGCGCATTGAGACCGAGGTCAGCGCGCTGGAGGGTAAGCTCAACAGACTGCAACAGCAATTGGTACGGCAGATGGGGGAAGCGCAAAAGGCCGATACCGGCGCCCTGGCCGAGGTGGGCAGTGAACTGCTGGATATCCCCGACTATCTGGAACGGCTGCGCCAGCTCAACGAAGAGGCGCTGCCGGAAAAACAGCAGCGCTTTCTTGGCTATCTCAACCACTCTTCCGACCAGGGTGTGACGCAACTGCTGGCGGGGATCGATAACGAGGTGACCATCATCGAGGAGCGCATTGCCGATCTCAACCAGACCCTGCGCCGGGTCGACTTCCAACCCGGTCGTTACCTGCAACTGCAGCCACGCCGGGTGACCCACGAGAGCCTGCGTACCCTGCAGGCCGCCCAGCGCCATCTGCGCGCCGCCGCGCTGAAGGATGACGAGGGTGAGAGCCACTACCGGGCATTGGCCAACATGGTGACACTGCTGCGGGATGCCGCCGGCAACAAGCGCACCGTCGGCGCCCGCGCCCTGCTAGACCCGCGCTACCGGTTGCAGTTCGCCGTGGCGCTGCTTGACCGGGAGAGCGATCGGGTTATCGAGCTGCGCACCGGATCACAGGGCGGCAGCGGTGGCGAGAAGGAGATCATCGCCAGTTACATCCTGACCGCCTCACTCAGTTACGCGCTCTGCCCCGAAGGCAGCGCGTGGCCCCTGTTTGGCACTATCGTACTCGATGAAGCCTTCTCCAAGAGCTCCCAGGCGGTGGCCGGACGTATCATCTCGGCCCTGCGCGAATTCGGTCTGCATCCGCTGTTCGTCACGCCCAACAAGGAGATGCGCCTGTTGCGCGCCCATACCCGCTCGGCCATCCTGGTCCATCGCAAGGGCGCCTGCGCCACCCTCACCGACCTGAGTTGGGAAGAGCTGGAGGCACACGCGCAGCGCAGGTTGCACGGGTGAAGTCGCCTACGGAGCTGGCGCAACGACTGGCCCGTCAATGGCACCAGGCCGATACGCGTGAATGCCGGCTGCTCGACGGTACCGGCTGGCCTTTGCGGTTGACGATAGGCAAGCCGGCGGGCCGGCGGATGATAGAGGACTTTGCCCAGGTGCGTCGCCACGTTGAGCGGTGGCGCCAGGTACCTACCGGCCGGGTCACGTGGGAGCAGATCGCCTATCGAGGCACCGCCGAACCGGTCGAGCTGCCCGTTACCTGGGAATTGCGCACGCCCAGTGAATGGGTGGCGGCGACCGGCGATGCGGCCATCCAGCAGGACTACCGGCGGCTGGCACGGCTGGTGGGCGCCACCGACCCCCTGTTCCAGCGTCTGCTGGTGCGCCGGCGCCACCTGCATGCGGAAAGGCCCGAGGCCGAGGTGATCAAGGCGGCCGAACTGGCCCTTGCGCTGCAGCCGGGATGTGCCGGTGGGGTGCCGCTACGGGCACTCTCCGTTGCCGGCATCGACAGCAAGTTCTTTGAGCGCAACCGCCGCCTGATGATTGAGCTGCTCGACAGACGCTTTGATGGTGCGGTCAGTGAACTGGGGCTGGAGGCCTTTCTCGGTGCTGTCGATGAAAACGACCACTGGCTGCTGCTGGCCGATCTCGACGGTAGCCTGCTCCCCTTCAGTCAACTCCGGGTGCGCGACAAGGAGTTGGTTGATGTGCCGGTGCCCGGTGGCCGGGTCCTGGTGGTGGAAAACGAGCGCTGCCTGCACCAACTCCCCGCACTCAAAGAGACTGTCGCCATCCTCGGCGCCGGACTCAACCTCACTTGGCTGGCTGCGCCCTGGCTGGCGGATCGCAAGCTGGCCTACTGGGGCGATATCGACACCTGGGGCCTGACCATGCTGGCCCGTGCCCGTCTGCTTCGACCCGAGTTGACGCCACTCCTGATGGACGCCGATCTATTCAAACGTCATGGCGCGGCACGGGTGCCCGAACCGGCCCCCGCCGGCGCAATACCACCGGAGGGTCTCAGCAACAGTGAAGCAGCACTCTACCGCCACCTGCTTGCGCAGGAGCGGGGACGTCTGGAGCAGGAGTTTCTGCCGAAGCAGGAAGTAGTGGCAGCGGTCACCGGCTGGGGCGGGCAGTAAGGACCAATAACGACCGTCCCATCGGCATGCCTCGAGCATTCTTCCAAATGGAACAATTCAGCACTCGGCGGAAACACGAAAACCTGATGGGCACGCGCTTGCCTGGGTGTGATGCGCGAGTATGGTGCGGGGGCTTTGCCCACCCCTGAGTGAATCAGCGCGATAAACTGGCCCGTCGTCAGGTAGCTGTAGGGCGCGTTAGCCGGAGGCGTAACCCGACAAGGCCCGGATGTGCAGCGCGGGCTTTATAACTGTCCCGGACCATACCGGGTTGGATGGATGATCAGCAAATGCGTCCAATACAGGCGTTGGACTTCAGCTATTCACAAACTATAAACCAGTCGCACCTGTCCCCCGTCGCCGAGGCCGCAGGATCATGACAGCCAACTACCGTTTGCGAATACGCCAGAAGACCGGAAAGCGCGGCTTGCCGTGGCGGGTCCAACCGTGGTGCTTGAAGGTGATGATACTACCGATGGGTGGCGGGTTGCGCCGTTCGGCATCGCTCAATCCCGAGCCGACGGCAAACCGGGTGCCGTCCGGCAACTCCATTTTGAGTGAACCGACCATGCCCAGATACTTGCCCTTGCCGGGGTTGTAACCCAACACCTTTGCCTCGGTATCGTCAAAGCGCTTGTACTTGCGCAGATGCTCGCTGCGGCCCGACTGGTAGGGGGAGGCTGCCGCACGCAGCATGACTCCCTCGCCATCCTGTGCCTCAATGATGTCCAGTACCTGTTCCAGATGCGTCCGTCCCGTGCAGCGGGTCTGTGTCGCTATCCTGACGGGGGACGGCGGCTGTTGCGCCAGCCACTGCTCGATTACTTTAATACGCGCCTCAAATGGCCCCGCCTGATCCGGCGCATCGAAAATCAGGTAGCGGATCTCCTTCCAGCCCGGACCGGGTTTGCTGTCACGCACGGTCGCCAGCGTTGCCGAAAAACGCCCACGCCCGGCCCACAACTCGCCGTCGACGGCAAATGGCGGCAGGTTGTCACGAAAGGCCTGGGGCAGGGCGATGGTCTCACCACCCCGGCTCAGCATACGCCTGCCGTCCCAGTAGCCACGAACGCCGTCGTACTTTTCGCTTAACCACCAGCCGGTCGGATCGTCCGCTGGTTGCCAAACTGTTGCCAGCATCAGTTGCGGCGGTCCGGCAAATGCATAATTGCTGAACGAGGACAGCCAGAGCAGGCAGAGTATTTTTACAGGGGATAAACGAAGCGAGATTCTCATGGCAAACAAACTCCTTTTGTTGCGGAATGTAGCAATTGCTGAACTTTATGCGGTATCTGGAACCGGGGTGTCCCACTCATCGGGGTACTAACTCCCAACAGTCTGGGCGCGGGTTAAAGGCAAGGGTAGTTCAGGGGCATTGCGTGGTAATTTGCAGGGTCAAATTCCGGTTATTGGTGTTTTTTTCAGTTCGAGGCAAATTCCTGGAGAAGGCGGGGAGCTCCGACGATTGTCGCAGCGCAGGCTGTTATCGGATTTTGTCGCACGCAACGGTTCCGCTATATTCACCATTCGAGGGGACGTTCTCGGGACACCCACTGTCGGGAGTGCTAGACTGGCTATCCTGCGCCACTAGGTATTAAGTGGGCGTCTCCATGCGGGGACGACACATGGCAGCAGCTACAACATCGGAGTGTCTGATTTTTCAATCCGCGCCCCCGCGAGGGGGGCGACTCGCATTGATAATAGAGGTAACTACGAGCCTGGGTTTCAATCCGCGCCCCCGCGAGGGGGGCGACACGGCAGTAGGTCGGGCTCCATCAGCTCCAGCGAGTTTCAATCCGCGCCCCCGCGAGGGGGGCGACCTACGAATTATCAATAGTTCGCTTCGCCGGTTATGTTTCAATCCGCGCCCCCGCGAGGGGGGCGACCTACGAATTATCAATAGTTCGCTTCGCCGGTTATGTTTCAATCCGCGCCCCCGCGAGGGGGGCGACTGAGCGGCTCGGCAAAACTGATCTGAACTAACCCGTTTCAATCCGCGCCCCCGCGAGGGGGGCGACGTGCGTGATGCCAAACGGTATAGATGGTTGCGGGTTTCAATCCGCGCCCCCGCGAGGGGGGCGACAAAGAAACTCAGCGACCAAAAATCAGCAAAGAGGTTTCAATCCGCGCCCCCGCGAGGGGGGCGACACTAGGCCCATTGGGCCTAATATAATCATCAAGGGTTTCAATCCGCGCCCCCGCGAGGGGGGCGACGCCAAACTTGTTCTTTCCCGCCCCTCCGGGACGGGTTTCAATCCGCGCCCCCGCGAGGGGGGCGACGATTGCTTGGCCAGAGGCGCGGGGTTATTTGGCGGTTTCAATCCGCGCCCCCGCGAGGGGGGCGACAGTCAACGGCCGGGCACATCTCGACTAGTAAGAGGTTTCAATCCGCGCCCCCGCGAGGGGGGCGACCTCAACGATCACCCAGCAGGATATCCGGGAGTTTGTTTCAATCCGCGCCCCCGCGAGGGGGGCGACATCTTTATCGGCACCACAAACCAAGAGGAGTACCTGTTTCAATCCGCGCTCCCGCGAGGGGGGCGACAATGCAGAGGGTCTGGTGCTGATGGGTGATGATGTTTCAATCCGCGCCCCCGCGAGGGGGGCGACTTCAGGCGCATAACGATTGAGGTAAGCAGACAATGGTTTCAATCCGCGCCCCCGCGAGGGGGGCGACATCGGAAGGTATTCATTACCCTCCCAATAAGAGCGTTTCAATCCGCGCCCCCGCGAGGGGGGCGACCCCTGCTGATGCGACTCAAAGAGCGCGGCAACGTGTTTCAATCCGCGCCCCCGCGAGGGGGGCGACGCTTTTGTAGTGCCCGGAATGGATCTGTCATTAGTTTCAATCCGCGCCCCCGCGAGGGGGGCGACTTTGGGGAATTGCGCATAATACATACTATTGACAGTTTCAATCCGCGCCCCCGCGAGGGGGGCGACCTGCTGTCAGCTTTGCATTGCTGCGTGGAGCTTGTTTCAATCCGCGCCCCCGCGAGGGGGGCGACAGGGTGCGGCCTCTGCACAATATGCATTTCGTGTTTCAATCCGCGCCCCCGCGAGGGGGGCGACTGTTGGGTTGCCATATTTTGATCCCGATCATTAAGTTTCAATCCGCGCCCCCGCGAGGGGGGCGACTTGCCTCGTCCCATGGGTCAACCCCTGGTGCATTGTTTCAATCCGCGCCCCCGCGAGGGGGGCGACGGTTAAGCGTGGCACACATAACCGCAATGGTATTGTTTCAATCCGCGCCCCCGCGAGGGGGGCGACCGTCGGCACCCATGTGGGGATTGAATTCGACGTTGTTTCAATCCGCGCCCCCGCGAGGGGGGCGACGTGGGCGTTGGTGGTCAAAAACACCGGTAGTGGTTTCAATCCGCGCCCCCGCGAGGGGGGCGACTATTACTGGCAATCGGGGTGGTGAGCTCTTTGCTGTTTCAATCCGCGCCCCCGCGAGGGGGGCGACCCTGGTCGAAATTCGCAATCATTTTAAATGAGTTGTTTCAATCCGCGCCCCCGCGAGGGGGGCGACCTTCACCAAGCCGGATAAACATGGCGTGTACAAGGTTTCAATCCGCGCCCCCGCGAGGGGGGCGACCCGGGTCAGGCGGACCCGTTTGCCGATACGGCTGTTTCAATCCGCGCCCCCGCGAGGGGGGCGACCGTAGGTGTCGGCCGTGCCGCCGGCGAATCATTTGTTTCAATCCGCGCCCCCGCGAGGGGGGCGACATTTTTGAGACTTTTTTACACGTAGGTTTATCTTGTTTCAATCCGCGCCCCCGCGAGGGGGGCGACGCGGCCTCAGAAGCGGGTCGTCCTCACGACTGGGTTTCAATCCGCGCCCCCGCGAGGGGGGCGACAGACCGCCATGGTTGCAGCTGCAAAGATGGTATGGTTTCAATCCGCGCCCCCGCGAGGGGGGCGACGATTACTTGGGAGGACGTGCCGCATCTTAGGATTAGTTTCAATCCGCGCCCCCGCGAGGGGGGCGACGGCCGGTTCGGTGAGGGTTATGCCGTCCTTTCCCCGTTTCAATCCGCGCCCCCGCGAGGGGGGCGACCCGCTTGAGCGACTCATCGATTGCCTGTTATTTGTTTCAATCCGCGCCCCCGCGAGGGGGGCGACCATTATGGCCGCTCACGCCAAGCCATCTACACGGTGTTTCAATCCGCGCCCCCGCGAGGGGGGCGACACCATGGTTGATTGCTGGAGGGATTGCGTTAGCGTTTCAATCCGCGCCCCCGCGAGGGGGGCGACGCCCTGTGCATGAGGATGACGTCTTCCTGGTGCCTGTTTCAATCCGCGCCCCCGCGAGGGGGGCGACGACCGCCATGGTTGCAGCTGCAAAGATGGTATGGTTTCAATCCGCGCCCCCGCGAGGGGGGCGACAGTCGTCGGGGCGGAAGGTCACCTGGGCAAAGGTAGTTTCAATCCGCGCCCCCGCGAGGGGGGCGACAGATTTTGGGGGCGCAGGCCCACACAATGTGCGTTTCAATCCGCGCCCCCGCGAGGGGGGCGACGAACACCCCTATGGCTGGGTGGTGGCGTTTGTGGTTTCAATCCGCGCCCCCGCGAGGGGGGCGACTTGCGGCTTCGGCTAGATGCCCTGGTTAGGGCGTGTTTCAATCCGCGCCCCCGCGAGGGGGGCGACGTCTGCAGGGTGCGATCACGGTGTGACCATGTGTTTCAATCCGCGCCCCCGCGAGGGGGGCGACGAAAGACAAGCAGGTTTCTGCCGGCCAAGCGCCTGTTTCAATCCGCGCCCCCGCGAGGGGGGCGACATGCTAGACGGATGGCGCGGGGGATAGACGGGGGTTTCAATCCGCGCCCCCGCGAGGGGGGCGACATTGATAAAAAAAGGGCGAACACGCCCAATATGGTTTCAATCCGCGCCCCCGCGAGGGGGGCGACGTCTCTGATTTCGATTTCGCGCACATCACGCACACGTTTCAATCCGCGCCCCCGCGAGGGGGGCGACAGCACCCATGCCGCACTGGCGTTTATTGATAAAGTTTCAATCCGCGCCCCCGCGAGGGGGGCGACGGTTTCGGTGAGGTCTACTTGCCCCACGCATTGGTTTCAATCCGCGCCCCCGCGAGGGGGGCGACACGTGGATCAGCGCGAACACCACCAGCTTAATCGGTTTCAATCCGCGCCCCCGCGAGGGGGGCGACATATATCAAAATGCCGAGCAAACACGTTGATGAGTTTCAATCCGCGCCCCCGCGAGGGGGGCGACGGTTATCACGACAAGTTCACCCGTCTCGAGCATGTGTTTCAATCCGCGCCCCCGCGAGGGGGGCGACCTGCAGGAGTGCGGGGGGCTCCTGGCCTGGATGGTTTCAATCCGCGCCCCCGCGAGGGGGGCGACCATCGACAGAAACCCCCTACTAGGACAAGTAAAGTTTCAATCCGCGCCCCCGCGAGGGGGGCGACCGTATCCCGAGCGTATCGCGGTCATGGTGCCGAAGTTTCAATCCGCGCCCCCGCGAGGGGGGCGACTTACGGGCATGGATAACAACGATAGACAGATAATGTTTCAATCCGCGCCCCCGCGAGGGGGGCGACTGAGTACACCGGGTAAATTCCGGCAGATTGAGAGTTTCAATCCGCGCCCCCGCGAGGGGGGCGACAGACATTCTCAATCACATCATGCCGGGTGGTCGTTTCAATCCGCGCCCCCGCGAGGGGGGCGACTCACCTGTTTCCGGATCGCCCGATGCGCCATAGGGTTTCAATCCGCGCCCCCGCGAGGGGGGCGACTGTCAATGCCGATTTTGCGAAGGCGCGCCCGATGTTTCAATCCGCGCCCCCGCGAGGGGGGCGACATCCACCCAGGCACCGAGTCATCCCAGTAACCGCAGTTTCAATCCGCGCCCCCGCGAGGGGGGCGACCATACTGTTCAGCGCGCGCCATTGTTTCCCGAGAAACGTTTCAATCCGCGCCCCCGCGAGGGGGGCGACGACCTTTTCAGATTTGGCCCAAACTGGGTCGACGCGTTTCAATCCGCGCCCCCGCGAGGGGGGCGACGGGTGCAGGTGGGCGTGACCTCCGGTGATGTTCAGTTTCAATCCGCGCCCCCGCGAGGGGGGCGACTCAACAACTAGGGGACATTGTGGCAACCATAAAAGTTTCAATCCGCGCCCCCGCGAGGGGGGCGACCTGCAACCCTTTTGAAGGCGACTTCGGATCACCGTTTCAATCCGCGCCCCCGCGAGGGGGGCGACCAATAACAATCCGTATCATTTCCCAGCCAACATTGTTTCAATCCGCGCCCCCGCGAGGGGGGCGACGCGATAGCCCTCTAAAACAAAATGCAAGTTATTGTTTCAATCCGCGCCCCCGCGAGGGGGGCGACCCCGGTGGTAGGCGCGGCCCATTTCGGTACTGTTGTTTCAATCCGCGCCCCCGCGAGGGGGGCGACTGCCTGGGGCCTATGATCTTCTCCCGATACCGGAGTTTCAATCCGCGCCCCCGCGAGGGGGGCGACCCACAGAGTGATTTTTCGGTAAGAGAGTTGTACCGGTTTCAATCCGCGCCCCCGCGAGGGGGGCGACCTGATCCGCATCCATGTAACCCGAGCTATCGCCAGTTTCAATCCGCGCCCCCGCGAGGGGGGCGACCGCTCCAGTATAACTGGTTATTAGATAAGATAAAAAATCCGGGTTACCGCGAACCTTACGCACTCCATGCAAATTTCGCTGGGGACTATTCATGGAATCGTTCGACGCAACAACCCGATGGTTTTGTTTTCAAGTTGTTAATGAGCAACGCGAACCTGCTAGGGCTGAAATGAGAGCTTGGGGTTCGCGCAGGAGATTTCAGATGATCAATGTGCCCTGTGGATCATAGCCGGGTTTGGCGCCAAGAAAATAGAATCTCAGGCTGTCTTCGTTAAGATCTATTTCGTCGAGCAGTTCTTGACGCATGACTGCCCACTGGGCCGGATCGACCAGGCACTCAAAGACCGAGTATTGCACTCGCTGTCCGTAGTCAAGACAGATTTTGGCAACACGTCTCAGCCTTCTGGCCCCACCCGGCGTGTCGGTACGTACATCATAGGTTACCAGTACCATCATCGGCTTAGACCTCTTCAGCGCCAGATGAAGGCGGGATATGCATCTAGGTCACCACGTATGTAACGCGCCATGAGTTGTGCCTGCAGGTGGGGCAAGAGACCCAGTGCTACTTCTTCATCAAGAAACGGGTGACGCAGGGTATCCCGTTTGCGCTCTTGCCATGCTACCAGCACGGCTTTCCGGGTGGCGTCATCCATCGTGACAGCCCCGCTCTCGGTGGTGGTGAACCCATTGACGGCAACTTGCTTCCGGTTGATCAGACTGAGTACCAGGCGATCGGCCAGAAAGGGCCTGAGTTCTTCCATGAGATCCAGCGCGAGTCCGGGGCGTCCGGGCCGGTCCCGATGCAGAAATCCAACGCTTGGGTCCAACCCTACGCACTCCAAGGCAGCAACAACATCCTGCATGAGCAGTGTGTAGAGGAACGATAACAGCGCATTTACCGCATCCAGCGGGGGCCGCCTACTGCGGCCCGCGAAACGAAATGTTTCATTTTGATGGGTTATCAGGTAGTCGAAGACTTCAAAGTAGGCCTTGGCCGCTGCCCCCTCGCAACCACGTATGCTATCAACACCTTCATCACGGCCGAGCACGCCCCGTTGCAATGTGGCGAGGTGGTCCACGGCCGCCTTTATGCTTTGCGAACCATTGGCCTCGGGTCTGTCGCGTAACGCCCTTTGCAACACGGTCCGACTGTTGGCGATTTTCGCCGCCACCAGAATACGGACGATATGTGCTGTCTGATCCGGGTCATCCGCCCAGCGGTATTGCTGACGGCGCATCAGTACGTTGCCCGAAACCGGGCCATGAACTCGCGCCAGGAAACGTCCCCACTCTGTCAGGAAAGCGAGTGCGACGCCACGTTCGGCACAGAGTCCCATCAATGGAGCGCTGGCGGATATTTGCCCAAAACAGACAATGGCACCCAGGGTATGGATGGGCAATCGCAGACGGGTCTCCTTCTCGACGCGAACCAGCACATTCTCCCGTTCCCGGGCCAGCCAGGTGCCCTGGGTGGTAACGTATAAAGTGTTCAACAGCTGTTTCATGGTTCCAACATCCGTTTCAGGTAGTTGCTGGCTGTGGAGCTTGCAGAAAAGCAATGTTCCTTGAGGGAACAGCGATCACACTTTGGACCATAGTCGGCTGGGGGTGTACGCCGTTCAGACCATTGAGCATGCATCCGCATGGACAACTCCCTTGTCGTGTCGCGCAACGACTCATTAATCTCCACCGCTTCCCGTCTGCGGGGCTTGCTATAGAAAATGGCCCCTTCAGACACCTCGACGCCCAGCATCTCTTCAAGGCAGATCGCCTGGGCGCAGAGTTGAAGCCGATCCCAATCATCGGCCTTGGATCGCCCCCGCTTGTATTCCACTGGGAAGGGATGCCAGAGTCCGCTTCGTCCGGGTAGCTCCGTGCCTTGTGTATGACGATGAAACTCCACCACATCGGCGATACCGGTCAACCCCAAGGTATGGCTTACCAGCCTGAGACTGCGGGCGGTGTGGATATCACCACGCGTCTCGGTTTCGCCACTGTTGGCCCGTTCATGCAGTATCTGGCCTTCAGCGGTAAAGCGGTTCTCTTCCCAGATCTGCTCCAGATGGATCAGCGCAAACTGACGCGGACAATAGGCGAAGTGCTGCAAGGCCGAGAGCGGCAGAAGATCCTTTTCGTCTGACTCCATGAGCACTCCGTTTCCTCGGCAACGCCCGATTCAGGCCAGCATTTCCATCAAAACCGGATGCCAGATTTCCAGCTCGATATTGCCCATTTTTTCCCCCAGGCGCTGCCGGTCCACCGTGCGGATCTGGTCGAGCAGGATGCGGGCGCGTTTATTCTGGAATCGAATCTCGGGGCGACAACCTAACGGCTGTCCCTTGCTGGTGAGTGGTGCGATGATTACCCGGGGTAACACCTGGTTCATATCGTCGGGAGAGACCACCAGTGCGGGCCTGGTTTTTCTTATCTCGCTCCCTCGTGTCGGGTCCAGGTGCACCCAGTAGACCTCGCCGCGCTTTACCATTGCCAATCCTCGTTCTCATCCTCGGTTTCAATCAGGTCGGCCCAGACATCCTCGTCTGCTTCCGGACGATAGCCATCGAACCAGCCCGTGCGTGGGGCACGGACCGGTTCGATGACAATACGCTTGCCATCAAGACGCAGTTCAATGTCGTTATCGATCTCGCAAGCTGCGAGAAATGAGGCCGGGATCAGAACGCCACGGGAGTTGCCGATCTTTCGAAGGGTGCTTTTCATCGTCAGTGACTCTGCTGAATTAAGTAATAACAATGTTAGTACCTCGCCTTGTTTGGTGCAAGCCTGCTTTTGGTCAGAAACGACGCATCAGGGTGACACCATTTCCCAGATCCGTCTCTCCACCAGGGGAAACGATCTCGTCAACAGGAACACCATCGAACCGGACGCGATAGCCTGAAAAATTTCGCACCGGTTCACTGGGATCCGCCCGATCAATGGTCACGCGATCAAACAAGGCATGGGCAGAGGTGTTGCCCAGCCGATCATTATGTTTGAACACCAGCAAGCCTCTGGCACTCATCTCCCCCCGGGCGGCGGAGCGATCATGGTCAAACATCTGTTCCAGCGATTTCCAGAAGAGTTCCAGGTCATCGTCCGAAAAACCGGTCTGTTCAGCCAGTGGGGCGCTGATAAAGCCGTGGCTACGGTAGAGGCCATAGGGGATGGTGAATTTGCGGCCCATGGTGCGTTCTTTCTCAAGATCCTTTTCGTTTGTTACAGCCATGCGAGTCAGGGCATGCTCGGACGATATGACCGGATCAATCGATCTTCCAAAGGTCAACTGCACTGGACCACGCACCTGACCACAATTGATCTCTGTAGTCATCACCGCGCCAAAAGTACGTATATCGAAAAAATTGCTCAGCATGAATCCGGTTACCTTCTTGGCATCCTCCACTTTTTTCGGAAGCTTCTTCGATTCGGGCTTAAGATCAAATTGCTTGTAGGCTTCCTCATGCTTGCGGTTCAGGACTGCCTTCTCACGCACATAGATCTTATAGCCCTCGGCATTTTCTCCTTTAGCCAGTTCAACAAAGTTACGCACCTTGCGTTTCAGACAGACATCGGTAACCAGTCCGTGGCCGGTCTCGGCATCGACGCGCGGCAGGTTGCCGGCATCCGGATCGCCATTGGGGTTGCCATCTTTTACATCAAACAGATAGATAAAGTCGTAGCGGTTTTGCATGGGCATTACTCCTGAACCTCGTTTGTGATTTCCTGATCATTGCTGGTTATTTTTGTTTCACCGTTCCCGTTGAACAACGCCTTTCGCTGGTGGTAATAGCCAATAGCGAAATTGGCCTGCGCCTCCAGGTTGAGGTGTGGCGGCATGGTGTCCATGCCATCTACAATCTCCTGCACCAGCTTTTCCCGCTTGACTTTCTCTCCCGGGTGTAGCTTCGCCAGATGGTGTTGATAAGTGCGCAGCAGGCGCGGGAATACCATGGACGGGGTGGCGGAAGCGGCGCTGTAAAAGCGCTCCCGGATGGTGGCATTAATGCCGGGCTGCGCCCGCTCCTGGGTCTTTTCGAGCGCAGCGAACAGCCGACCCAACCGATAGGCTGGATCAGTTCTTTCTGTATCGAGACTCACGGGAATTCCTCCTTGTTGATTTGGCTTTCTGGTCAGCCACGCCTTGAGCATTGCGACACGGCAGTAGTTGATGGTGTGGTCGGCACGGATGCGGCGAACCACCGCGCTGGCCAGTGCATCGGGGTAAGGTGTGCCCTGGAGGATGGCGCGCATCAGTGCACCACCAAGCAGTGGTGGGATATCCTTGGACTCGCGGGCGGTTTCGCGCAGCAGCATCCATGCGGGTGGAAATACCGGGTCGGGTCGCTTACTGCCCTCTTCGAACTGCCGCACTATATGCAGGGCGTCATAATGCGCCTTCAGGCTATCAAACAACCCAAGAAGTGAATCGGCATGCCAGAGGCGCACGGATAACCGGGCGGCATTGGGTGCGAGACCGAGGAGATAGATCGGCGTTGTCGGATCGTCGCCCAGTGAGGCCAATTCACCACCGCCGTTTCGTAGCGCCTTGAGGAGTACCTTTGTCTGTTGTAGCGCTGCTTCATCCTGTGTAGCATCAGCTTGCAGACCACCACTGAACAGGTCACCCAACAGCGCCTCGGTGACAGTAGGCTGGTCAGTCCAGAAAACGACGGTGGAATCACCAACCGTAATGCGATGCTGGTTACTGCGTGGCCCGCTGAGAACACCATTCAGTGCGGTGCAATAACGGAACGCGACGGCCTCGGAAACTGGCGCGTTGCGGCTTTGTTCCTTGCCGTAAGAGGTAAAGGCATCGCAATTGTAGGATACCAACAGCGCACCGGAGGATTGTGCTCCACCAACCCCTTTGATCTTGGGCTCATGGATCTTGGCGGGTACGGATTGTTCACCTGTAACCAGGCACATACTCCTTATACGGTCCGCTCGATCATCCGTCGCTTGCTGCTTATCCCACCAGTCACGGATAGCTTGGTTCTCATGCACATAGCGAGTTTCACCAATGATCTGAAATATGCCAAAACCACTGATCAGCTCGTTGAGCAACTCGAACTCCTGGCACCGGTCAGGTTGCCACTGTTCGAGAAAACGGCAGACACTATTGAAGTCCGGGTCATCGATCATTCCCTCTTTCGCCAGATGCTGCTCACGCAAGGCCACAAATGACTTGGCTGTTCGCTCTTTGCGCTTTAGATATTCATCATCTGATTCTTTCGGCCCACGCGGGGTTACGTGGCCTAGCAGATAAGCGCTGTTGTCCCACAGAAAACAGGGGTTAAGTCCCGATCCGGTGGGCTTCGACTGACCGGGAACCAACAACTGCACCGGCTGCGGTTTCTTGCCACTGTTATCACGCAGGTCATGGATAGCGTGCAGCCGCCCATCGGGATGAATAACCACCGCAAAAGCGATCTTCTGCGTGCTATAACCGGGTGCCGCTATGCCATAAGCTGGGTCGTCGGCAAGCCTGTTGTAGAGGGTGTTCAGGGCCTGAAGGATCATGCCAGTGCCCCTCCCGTCTGGTTCAGGCACCCGGCCACATCAATCACCCCGTCGACCATACGTGCCCGGAAGAAACGCGGCGTCATGTTGTCGGTAAAGTCGATATCGTGAAGCATGAAGCCGAGGTCGCGGACCCCGTGCAGCTCCTCGGGGCAGATCGGCCAATCACCTTCAACAGGGCGGAAATCAGCGGCAAATTCACGAGTGCCGAGATAGGGCCTGTGGAAGCATTGCCCCTTCTTCACCCGACGATTAAAAGTGTCCAGGTGCTTTGCTGCCGGGTCGGAGGTGATCGAGCCATCGCGTTCCCTGGAGTCTATAACCTCAAAATGGGCCTCGATACCGTAACGGACGTTGGTCAACAACAACGTAGCGCGTTGCTGGCGATCCTGGTCCGCGTAAAGGGCGAGTACCTTGCCACCTCCATTCATCGCGCTCTTGATATTTCCAACCGGGATCTTGCTTGCGACTTCGTTACGGCGAACATTGGTGAAGCGGATCGGGTTAAATACGTGAATCTTGTCGATGATCCAGCGAATCTGCGGTTTCCAGTAGATCGCCTCCAGGATGCCGCGTGCCCCGGATGGGGTCATTACATCGTAGGATACCCGTTCGGCTTTCATCTCGGGGCGGGTCCAGCAGGCGTAGTCACCGCTGACGAGTAGCTTCACACCTTGTGCCATGTTATTGAGTTCTCCCTTGGTTATACACCGCAAAGGGTGTCTGTCCCGTACAGTTGGTTATCCAGTTGTAAACCCAGCTCTTCGCTGTAATGCAGTTCCACGGTCTTGAGCACCGCGAAACGGTCATGGAGCAGTTCCAGGTGGCCGGCCTGTCGAGCCGTGTCCCAGGCGTGCTTGCCAACACTCACGGTATGGCGCTGCAATTTTCTTGTGAGCTTTATCGGTGCCGGGTTACCCGACTGCTCAAAGCTGCGCAACTGCTCGACCAGTCGACGGCCCTTGTCATCCCAGGGGACGATTACCGGCGATTGCGCGTCCTTGATAAAGCGGAATTTTTCTGCCGCTGTAGCGAAGTTGAAGTAGAGTGGCAGTTCACGGTCACTCGGGGCAAATTTGAATTGATCGCAGATCCCTTCTTTGTCCCAATCCTGCTGGTGCTGCCAGTAGTGGAGCCGAAAATAGTGCTCGATCGCATCCAGTCCCAACAGGTCCTCGTATCTTGATAGCGCCACTACCTGTGAGGCCGCATCGGCGCTGGTACGCTGGAACCCGTAGAGTTTGGCATGTGCCTCCTCTGCTGGGCGGAAAATCCATGTGATCGCCTGTTCACGCCTGCCCTCGCGGTTGCAACGACCGGCAGCCTGGGCAATGGAGTCGAGCCCGGCCAGGGCTCGCCAGACCACGGGAAAATCGACATCGACACCGGCCTCGATAAGTTGGGTGGCGACCACGCGACAGGGTTGCCCGTCCTTCAGCTTCTGACGGATCTCATCCAGTTTACGGCTGCGGTGCTCCGGCGTCATGGCGGCGCTGAGATGGTAGCAGCCCTCGGTACCGGTCTTACCCTTTAGCTCGGCATACAGATTGGCGGCATGGCGGCGGGTGTTGACAATGACGAGCCCCTGCGCCTGCTCGGCCATACGCTCAGACAAGGCAATGCAATCGAGAACGCCGGCGTCACGCACCTCGACACGTTTGAGACGTCGGTAGAGCGCCGGGGCGTCGTTGATGATCGGAATCGCCTTGGAGAGGCCGATCTTGAACTCGTCATGATATTCAATTGCCGGTTGGGTTGCAGTGCAGAGCACCACGGTGCAGCCAAACTGTTCCGTTAAGACTCGCAGCGCTTTGAGGCAGGGTTCGAGCAACGTCACCGGCAGGGTCTGCGCCTCGTCCAGGATAATGACCGAATTTGCAATTCGGTGGAGTTTGCGACAGCGCGAGGTACGGTTGGCGAACAGTGATTCGAATAGTTGCACATTGGTGGTGACCACCAGCGGCGCGTCCCAGTTCTCGGAGGCGAGGCGGGAACGAGTGGTTTCCTCTTCGGGGTCAAAGTTGGAGTGGTGTTCCAGGATCAGTCCATCCAGGTCCTCGCTGTAATCTTTCAAAACATCACGGAATTCCTGGGCATTCTGCTCGATGATGCTGGTGAAGGGTATTGCGTAAATCACCCTGTTGAGCCCGTTGACTGCACAGTGGCGTAGCGCGAAGGCGAGAGATGCGAGGGTCTTGCCGCCGCCGGTCGGCACGGTGAGCGAATAGAGGCCGGGTTCACCCTCTGCCCTGGTACGGCAAGCTGCCAGTACCTCTGCGCGTGCGCTGGCCACCGGGCCTCGCTCGCCCCCAAAACGCTCGTTCATGTACTGTGTAAGGTGCTGAAAGAGGGCAGCGAAATCGACATCACGAGACGGTCTTTCCAACGCCTGTTCCGGGTTCATGAAAGACTCGGTTGCGAGAAAGTCCGCATCGACCAGGCAGGAGAAGAGCATGCGTACGGCGAAGGCCACGACAAAGGGATCCTGCGGTAACTGGCGCATGACAAATCCGCATGATGGTAACAGATCGTCAAGGACATTTTTCCGCCATTCAGGCACCTCCTTTTTCAGCCGTTTCTTCATCGAGGCACCACTTTCGTGGAGGGCATCCAAAAGTCCGGCATGGTGGCCTGCGATGGGGTAGGCCAACATCGCACCCAATCCGGGAGAGAGGGTGTTCATCGCGTGTTGTGCCCCAGCCGACGCGTGATCGACCTTACCCTGCACCTCTCCCGAATGGGAATCGCCACCCACACTTCGTAAGTACGTCTGAAAGGCGTCCGAGAATTTGCCCAGGTCATGCCACCGGGCCGCAAGGCTGCCTAGCCTGTACCAGGAATCACTGTCTGCCGACATGGAGCGAAACGTATTGGAGACAAACGTCTTTATGCGGGTCTCGACTTGTTCAAGGTGCCCCTCCGGTCCAAGCATCGGCTCCCACTGGGAGGGATCTTCCGGGGTCCGGGGATTGCTGTGCGCGTAATGGTCCATGCCACTTTCCTGTGCCTGCTTCTCCGGCATGTTACCGGGGCAGGGGCTCAAACTATGAGCCTTATGTGGAAAAGAAGAACAATCCTATGCTGTAATTGTCGTCGGATGCAAATCGACTTCTGGGTGTCCACCCGAATTCGTCCAAAACTTAGACCACCGTTGTTAACGGTTTCCAACTCCATGATGGGCTTGCCGTAGAGACAACAGTTCAGAACAGGTAGTAGGGGTAACAATGGCATTCCCATGCCACCCTGATGATGTTCGAAATGTATGAGTGCCCCTTCTGCCACCGCATGAAGCAGACATTGCTTAATCAGCAGGAGATCCCGGATTACTTTAAGCAGCACTTTCTGGTACTGAGCGTCGACATCGAGGGTGATGTGGAAATCACCGACTTCAAGGGCAATGTCTCCACCGAGAAGGATTTTGCCTTCAGGGGCAACCGGGCGTGGGCAACGCCAGTGTTCGCTTTTTTTGGTCTCAATGGTGATTCAATCAAGGGCGCCCGCTACACCGGTGCCACCAAGGGGCCGGAGGAGTTGCACTGGTTCGGTGAATACGTGGTGAACGAGGTGTTCCGGGAGAAGAGTTTCACCGCTACAGGCGCGCCAGATTGCAGCCAACTGGAGGTCGTCGGAGGGGTAAGATGAAGACGATTCCGATGCGTGGCCGCTACTGGCGCCGATGATTAGCGGGTTGTGGGCCGAGCCCCTGGTCGAGTTGGCACAAGACGGTCCACTTGCTGGCCCTGGTCACTGTCGGCGCCGAACAGGCAGCCCGTCTGACCAGCGGTACCCTGGTGCGGGTCGAAATTAGCAGTCGGTCGGCAGCTGGATGCAAGGGTACGCCATGTCGGACTCGAGCCGCTGAAGGTTGTCGACACTACGCTACTGGATGAGCTGCCGGCGCTGATCCATGTGTCGGAATAACGGTATCGATTAACACACTTTCTCTGGGCAATTGGCGGCCGTTTCCCCGTCTATTATCAATCTGTGTATCCCGGAGTTGCATTGCTGACCTCGCCGAGCAATGCAACTCGTCGTATCTGGCTTTCAAGGAGAGATTAATGAACATACGCCAACTATTACCACCGCTGTTACTGTTGCTGATCACCACCCCCGTGGTTGGGGAGATGATGCAAACGCCATCGCCGGAGGGCGCGTCGGTCTATATCATTTCACCGGCTGACGGTGACACGGTACCGAGCACATTTACCGTGCATTTCGGCCTGAAAGGGATGGGCGTCGCACCGGCGGGCATCGACAAGGAAAATACCGGTCATCACCATCTGCTGGTGGACGGCAAGGCGATGCCGATGATGGACCAGCCGTTGGGCACGGATATCAAACACTTTGGCGGTGGCCAGACCCAGACGGAACTGACCCTCAGTCCCGGTCAGCACACGCTGCAGCTGATCCTGGGGGACAAGGCACATGTCCCGCATGATCCTCCCGTGGCATCCGAGGTAATCACTATCAACGTGCAGTAGTACCGCCATCGGCCGGCTGGCCACACTGGATACAGAACCGGTTGTCCTGTGCCAGTTCAGTGCCGCAGTGGATGCAGAAGTGGAGCCGCCCGGTCTGCTGCAACGATCTGTCTGATGAAACGCTCTGGTCGAGTGCTTCAATCAGCAGGTCAACGCCGTTATGGAAGAAGGGTTCGCCCGGTATGATGATGGCGTTGCGATAGGCCAGCGGTTGCAGGCTTTCCGGCAACTCATCCGCATCGGGCATGGCGCTGTTTTTTACCAGTACCGGGATCACGGAAATCTCTTTGCGCAGGGCGGTTTCGATCTCCACCCGGAGCGGATCACTGGCCAGTTCCAGCCGACGTTGGCCCTTTGAATTTTTCGCATTCAGCCACTGATTGCCGATAATCGCCACCAGCACCTGGCAGTGGTCGATAGTGTTGCTGATGTGTTCGCGGAAATCGACCCCAGCCGGTATGGAATCGACATCCCGAAAGATGGTCTCCTTGCCAAACTCACTGTTCAGACGGTCACAGATTCTGCCGGTAATTTCCCGACTGTCTTCGCGCCGATAGGAGACGAAGATACTACCGGAGGTCTTTTTCCGCGCCGGTTCGGCTGGTGGACGGGTGACCGGTGCCGCCGCGCGCGCCGGTGGTGGTTGATCCCCGGTTGCTTCCACATAGAGATACTGGCCGGGCTTGATCACTGAGTTGATCGATTTTTCAATCCCTTTCAGACTGAAGATCTCTTTCAGATTTTCCGGCGAGCGGTCACCACAAACCAGTTCGAGAATCTGATTCGGCAGCAGTTGGATCTGCAGCGGCTGGCTTTTATAGAGGTCCAGCTTGATACCGATGAGGTGGGGGCCGGCAGGGACCTTGAACTGTTTGGTCTGGCCCGATTTGATTTTACCGACCGACTGGCTGTCCAGGGTGATCGTGAACTGCCGGAACTGGTTGGAGCTGGTCTTGGTACGACGCAGCGTGATGAAGGCGGACGGATTGTTCATCGGGGTACCTTCCCTGCCCGGTTACATTTCACCACTGATGATGAGATAGAAAACCATGACCGCGATACTGCCGTAGAGCCAGAGTTTGCCCACATCTTTTTTGGCTTCCGATTCGCCCTGGACCAGGTAGATGATACCCATGATCAGTCCGATGAACGGGACGAACAGGGTGCCGAACAACACCCCGTATTTCATACCGTCCGAGACAGGCTTCGGATTCGCGCCGATTTCGATGACAGGGTTGTCCTGGTGGCTACCGGTGGTGCCAGACGTGCTCGCCAGTGGATGCCGGCAGTTGCCGCAGAATCGGGCGTTGTCTGGGTTTTCTGTTCCACACTCCGGACAAAACATGCCACTTTCCTCCCTGTTCTGGTGTCGCGACTCACAATGTCTGTGTGCCTGGATGACCGGTGTTGCCGCCCCATCCGGATATTGCGGGTCACAAATAAAATTGTAGACCACTGATGCCACAGCGGCGGGTTGGGGCTGAGTCAGGCTGACGCATCGGCGGCTCTGTGAGCCTGAAGGCGTGGCGCATGGTGCGAAAAGCGGTCGACTATACTCAGCCTATGGCAGTGTGCAGGCATCGGTTCGACGTCGGGTTGTTTCCCGGCAAAGGGAGATTGCAGCATCGTGGAAAAGCGTAAGGAGATCAGTTCAGCACTGATTGGCAGGGTGCAGGCAGTCCTGCGTGGTCAGGCCATGGCCGCCGACGATGTCGACCGGTTGTCCAGGAATCTGATCGAGGTTGATCTCCACTACTGGGCAAGGCGCCTGTTGCTCAAGGTGCTGGCGCGTGGCGATATCCAGCGCGCCCAGCGTATACGCCTGGTGCAGGGGTTGGCCCTGGCGACCTATAAGGACTGCACGCTGCTGCAGTTGACCGCGTTTGATCAGGCGCTGGAGTTGCTGGCGGCGGAATTTGATCTTGACACCACAAAAGACCAGGAGACCCTCGGCCTGGTCGGCGCGCTGTACAAAAGACGCTGGCGTATCGATAACCGTCGCCAGTGGCTGGAACAGTCGCTGCACTATTATCGGCGCGGGTTTGAGTGCGGGGTTGCCGGGGACGCTGGTTACACGACCATCAATGCCGCCTATATCCAGGATGTGCTGGCCTGGCTGGAGAGCCGTTCCTACCCGGTGAACAACGCCATCGAGAGCGCGCAGGCACGACGCAGCGATGCCTTGATGATGCGTCGCCGTGTCATCGATGCGCTCGACCCACGCCTGCCGCCCGCCGGCCAGACCAGTAGCCAGGACTACTGGCTGCTGGCAACCCTGGCGGAGGCCTGCCTGGGCGTGGGGGAGACCGGGCGTGCCGACAGCCTGCTGACACGGGCGGCACAGTTGGATGGGGTGCCGGACTGGTGGCGCAAGAGTACGGTGGAGCAACTGGTCCATCTGGTGCAGGTGCAATCCCCGCTGGAAGAGTCAGAAAAAATTCACAGCTCCGACTCGTGGCGGGCTATCGTCTCACTGATGGGCGAAGCGGCCAGTCGGGCGATGCAGACGCTGGCTACGGGCAAGGTCGGACTGGCCCTCTCCGGCGGCGGTTTCCGGGCCTCGTTTTATCATCTGGGCGTGTTGGCCCGGTTGGCCGAGCTGGACATGTTGCGCCATCTGGAAGTGCTCTCCTGTGTCTCCGGTGGCTCGATAGTGGGTGCCCACTATTATCTCGAGCTGCGCCGCCTGATGCAGTTCACCCGGCGCTCCGCTGAGCCGGCAATACAGGGACTGCGGGATGATGAGATCAGCCAGCAGGATTATCTCGATCTGGTGGACAAGCTGATTAACGATTTTCTCGACGGGGTGCAGAAGAATCTGCGTATGCGCGTGCTGGCCAATCCCTGGGCCAATCTCAAGATGCTGTTTCTGCCCACCTACTCACGCACCGAATACTTGGGCGAGCTGTATGAAAAACACCTCTATAGCCGGGTTGATGACGCCGGGCAGCAGCGACGCTCCCTGGATGAGTTGTTCATTCAACCGCCGGACGAGGCTGACGACTTTCGTCCCGGCAATGTCAATTGGCGGCGCTGTCACAAGATTCCCCAGCTGGTACTCAATGCCACCACCCTGAATACCGGTCACTTGTGGCAGTTCACCGTCAGCTGGATGGGTGAGTCACCCAATATCGTCAACCGTGAATTCGACAAGAACCCGCGTCTGCGTCGGCTCTATTATCAGGAGGCGCCGGAGCCGCGCTATCGACACTTCCGGCTCGGCCACGCGGTGGCGGCCTCCTCCTGTGTGCCCGGTCTGTTTGAGCCGATTGAACTGCCCCGGTTGTATGAACAGAACAATATCCGGCTGGTTGACGGCGGGGTGTATGACAATCTGGGGGTGGCCGCGCTGACTGAGCAGGACTGTGCGGTAATGATCGTCAGCGATGCCAGTGGTCAACTGAGTGCCGACGATGATCCGGCCGGCGGTATTCTGGGTCCGGTATTGCGCAGTATGTCGGTAATGATGGGACGCATACGCGGCAGTGAATACGAAGACCTGCACGCACGAAAATCCAGTGTGCAGTTGAAGGGCATGACCTATGTGCACCTGACCCAGGGTCTGGATGGAAAAGAGGTCGACTGGAAGGGCAGCGGGGTACCTGCCGAACCGGCTGGGGTGGAACCGGTCACCAGTTACGGCGTACGCAGGGACGTGCAACAGCGCCTGGCCATGATGCGCACCGACCTGGATTCGTTTACCGATATGGAAGCCTTTGCACTGATGAACAGCGGTTACCACGCCATGTCGCGTGCGGCCGGCTCACTGAAATCATTCCCATTGATACGGGATGTGACCCGCTCCTGGTCCTTCCGCCAACTGGATGGGGCGATGCAGTCCACCGCCGCGGCCGGGAGTGATCTCAGCGCCGCGGCCCTGGACCGCCACCTGGGTGTCTCGCATATGAAGTTTTTCAAGGTGTGGCACCTCCATGGTGCGCTGGCGGCGCTGGCGGTTACGCTGGCCGTGCTGCTGCTCGGCGGAGTCGGCTACTGGGTCATCAGCGGGCTGCTCAACAATCCACAGATGAGCCTGATGGAGACGGCATCGGTGCAGGGCCTGCTGGGTTGGTTGCACCGCTCGTTGACCCTGGGCAACCTGGCCGGTGGCGTGATGATGTTGCTGATCGGCTATCTGGTATTGGCCCTGTTCGGCCAGCGTTTCGGCAAGCGCATTATGCAGTTTTTCAAGTTGCGCTCGATTCTGCGCAGGGCGGCCATCGGTGTGGGTATCGGCCTGATCGGATGGATCATCCCCACGCTGCATCTGCTGCTGTTTGATCGCCTGTTCCTGCGTCTGGGACGGCTCCGCTCGCCCCCGCGCAGGGCTGGCGTCATGACATCAGCAGACGGAACTCCCTGAACCAGCGGGCCAGCCGTTCATGGTAGTGATGGGCGGCATATTTCGGGCCGTTGTAGAACCGCGCCACCCGGTGAAAATCGGCCTCGGTGGGGTTTTGCTTTTGGATCTCTGCGTGGCGTGGTTTCAGGAAGCGCGCCACATAGGCCACCTGCTCATCGACTGGTGCGGTAAACAGCGTGCGCGCATCCGGCGCGCCAACCGCGCGGTAATTGCACCCCAAGATTTGGCCCAGCCCCAGGCTCATTGACTGCATGCGCAGCTCCTCCAGGTCGCTGTCGGGATGGAGAGAGTTGAGGCGCGCCAGATAGTGCTGTTCGAAACGTGGACGGATAATCCCCGCTGTCTCCTGGCGGATAATGGACAGCACCCACTCGGGCCGGATGTCGATCCCCTCCTGTTGTTGGGCCAGTGAAGCGGCCACGGCGGCATCACCATAGCGCTCCAGGATGGTGTGGCAATCGAGGAACCGGTTGTCATGCAGTGCGTTGAGGTGAAAGATCGCCAGGTCGATGTCTCCCGACATGACCTGGTTCTGCTCACAGCGTTGATAGGCCGTCAGCAGCATCGCCTGCAGTGTCGCCTGGTCCAGGGTGGTCTCGGGGATGGTAACGATCAGGCGCCTGGCGCTGTTCCATTGGCAGGGATAACACAATATCTCACGGGATATCCCCCCGCCGAGATGATGGTCGTATTTGAACTGGGCGACCCCCCGGTTGGTCCCGCGGCCAAAGTTGCCGTCGATCAAAAAGGCGCCGTTTGAGGCGGTGGAGTAACCGAGAAAAATCATTAGCCGCTGCAACGCCGCGATGGCGGATTCGCCGGCGGATTGCCGGGTAAGCCGAATGTCGGAGGCCAGTAGCCTTTTCAGTGCGCCGCGCCAGATGCTGTCCTCGTCGGCGGGATGAGTGAGAATCTGCTGAATGCGCGGATTGTTGACGAGCGAGACGATGTCCATTTTGATACCCCTATCCTCAGCCTGGCTGTTAAGAGGATAGCAGTGTGCGGCCACCGAACCAGGGGTAGGTCTACTCAACCGAAGGCGTAACCCGACAGGCGGAACCGGTTATTCGCTGTTATCCGGCTCGTACATGGCGTGAAACCGCTCCGCTGCCATACAGTAGCCATCGGTTTCATCCGGCTGGTTGAACACCAGATAATCACCTGCCGCGAAATGCGACTCGCCTTCGCGGGTTTTCAGCGTGCCCGCATGCTCGGTCCGACGCGCCCACACCGGCGTCGATTTGATAAAGCGACCGGGGGAGATCTGTCGGTAAGTGCGGGCAAATACATCGGCCGCGACGGTATAGATGTCACCCGCGTTGTCGACCAGCCAGTCACCGGGCTGGCCATGTTGATCGCCCCCCCATTTGCGATAACGGAGACCCTCGGTGTCCAGCGCCAGTTTGATAGCGGTAACCGCCTGGTCAGGACGTTTGCGGTAGCGGCGAAGGGTGGCCATAGGCTGAATTTAGCACGCCTTGCGGGATCTGCCGAATGGGGGAGTCTATGGCGTTGAAGCGCACCATTCTGCGCCTGCCGATCTGGCCGAGTCGGAGCTGGGCATGAGTTCCCTGGAAAAGCATGGCGCCAGCCATATGGCCCCGTTCTATCCCCAGGGGATGCAGCAGGCCGGTTCCCGGATGCACCGCTCCGCCAGCCGTTTTTCCCGTATCGCCCAGGAGGGTGACGCGCTGGCGGCTTACAAGTCGCTGCGTGAAATCACCGCGGCCTGTACCGCCTGCCATGCGGGCTACCGGGTGCGTTGAGCACGCTGCCGGATGGCGACCCGTTTGAAGCAAACGTTGCCCCACATTGAAGCAATGCCTTTTGATTCCTTCGCTGCGCTGCACAAATTGAGTGCGGCCTGTCTGCATTCATGGCCAAGCTGAAATATTAACTGTTTGTAATATAAAAGTTATTTGGATTTGGCACGGGCCGTGCTGAGTGAAAGTCAGTCGACCATGTCGGCGTGGTTTTTGCTTGATACATCACTCTGCAATGAAGGTAAATTCAACATGAAACTGAAAAAACTAGCTATCGTCAGCGCGCTGTTGGCGGGTACATACAATGGGCTGGCGCTGGCCGAGGGGCCGATCAGCGCTAATGTGGCATTAACCTCCGACTACGTCTGGCGTGGTACTTCCCAGACCGATAACGGGCCGGCCATTCAGGGCGGCTTTGACTATGCCCACGCCAGCGGTTTCTATATCGGGGTGTGGGGATCCAATGTCGATTTCAAAAGCGATGCCAATGTGGAGCTGGATCTGTACGGTGGCTACAGTACCGAATTTTCCAGTGGCCTCGGGTTGGATGTGGGCGTGATTCATTATGATTATCCCAGCGAGTCGAATCTCAATTTTGAAGAGGTCTACCTGGGCCTGAGTTATGACTTCCTCAGCGCCAAGGTCTCCCATGATCCGGACAACGACAACACCTACTGGGAGGCGGGTGCAGAGTTTGCCTTGCCGCAGGGTTTCGGTCTGGGGCTGCATATCGGCTATAACGATCCCGATGCCGGTGAGGAGGTGACAGACTGGAAGTTGGGTGTCACCAAATCTGCCCTTGGTGTCGATTTTGAACTGGCCTATACCGATACCGACAGCAGCAATAATTCCCTGGCCGATGGCCGCGGAATCCTGACCATCTCAAAAAGCTTCTGATTGCATCCAGCCGGGGCGGCTTCTGTCCGCCCCGCATAGTCTCCCGGGATTGGAATTGCTGCGGCAGGTTCGCGCCAACGGGCTGCCTGTCATCATGGTTATATATATTTAGGCTATGCTGTGGGCTTTGCGTCGGCTCTGTGTGCTGTCGAATCGGCTCGCACGGGCGGCTTCAGGGGATGGATTTGCGGATTAATCCGCTCCTGCAAAAGCGCCATCCCTCATGTAACAGGCAACTGACACAGGGTTATCGTGTGACGCCGTGCCATGGATAAACAGATGACGTTCCGCCGATATTGATATAGATCAAAATAAATGCAGAGGGAACGGCAAACAATAATCAAGTTCTTTTTCCTTGAGCCGCTCTATTTAAGGCATGAATCTTCACCTGCGTGCAGAGAATAATAAGCTATGAAAATTAATCACCCGGTTACCGATGTGGAAAAGCAGTTCAGCATCGATGCAAACATACTTTCCACCACCGACCTGAAGGGAACCATTACCTACAGCAACCCCGACTTTGTCGATATCAGCGGCTTCCCGGAAAATGAGTTGCTGAATAAGAACCACAACATTGTCCGCCACCCGGACATGCCGCCCGCCGCGTTTCAGAATCTCTGGGATACCGTTAAATCCGGAAAAACCTGGATGGGCCTGGTGAAGAACCGCTGTAAGAATGGTAATTACTACTGGGTCGATGCCATGGTCACACCGGTGGTAAGGAACGGGCAGGTGTATGAGTATCAGTCGGTTCGCTATAAGCCGGAAAAAAAGTGCGTTGAACGGGCCAGCCATTACTACAAAAAGTTGCAGGAAGGAAAAAATCACCAACCGAGTCTGCGTGCCCGGCTGGGACTGCGCAATCTGCTGATTCTATCAAACCTGCTGGCGCTGCTGCCGGCGGCACTGACCAGCCTGATGGAGTCACTGAACGCCTACAGTCTGCTGGGATGGTTGTTGAGCGCCGGGCTGGTGATTATCGCCAATACCCTGGTGATGTCGCCATTGGGAGCGTTGATCAAGCGGGCCAAATCCATATTCGACAATCCACTGATGTGTAAAATTTATACCAACCGGGATGATGAGTTCGGTCAGATACAACTGGCGATGCGGATGCGCCGTACCAGACTCAATGCGGTGATCGGCCGGTTATCAGATACCACCCGGATTCTGCGTGAGACTGCCGATATCACGTCGGAGGCGGCCCATCGCACCAGCCAGGGTGTGACTACCCAGCAGTCTGAGATAAACCAGGTGGCCACGGCGATGACGGAGATGTCGGCCACGGTTCAGGAGGTGGCGAGAAATGCGGCCATGACCGCTGAACACACCACCGCCAGCCAGCAGGAGAGCCAGGCCGGGCAGGCAGTGGTGGATGAAGCGATCAGCGCTATCCACCACCTTAGCGAAGAGATCCAGCAATCCTCGGAGGTGATCCAGCAGCTCTCCGGCTACAGCGAAAATATCGGCAGTATCCTGGCCGTGATCAAGGGTATTGCCGAGCAGACCAACCTGCTGGCGCTCAATGCCGCCATAGAGGCGGCGCGAGCCGGTGAGCAGGGGCGCGGATTTGCCGTGGTTGCAGATGAAGTGCGGACCCTGGCCAGTCGCACCCAGGAGTCGACGCAAGAGATTGAGCAGATGATCGATCATCTACAGGGTGGCGCCAAGGAGGCGGTGCAGGTCATGGACCGGAGCCAGGCGAGCGCCGGGAACTGCGTCGATATTGCCGCGCGCGCCGGGGAGGCGCTGCGGACCTTGACCCATACCATCAATACCATCAGTGACATGAACAATCAGGTTGCCGCTGCTTCCGAAGAGCATAGCGCGGTGGCCGATGATATTCAGAAAAGCATCATCAATATCAGCCAGGTTTCCGAAGAGACATCACTGGGCGCCACACAGAGTGCTGCTGCCACCGAAGAGATCGTCCAATCCATCATCCGGCTGGATGGGCTGGTGGATCAGTTCATGGATAAGCGCGACTGAGCGACGTGGTAGTGAGTGGCGGGGTATGTTTCGGTCGACGGCTCCGGGGCGGCCGATTCCGTTATCCTGTGCCGTTCGGCACGTGGGATGTGGTGGCTGGAGCGAACCGCATCGATCATGAATGACGTCCATGCGCTGTGTTCAGCGCACACCGGGACGACTTGCCTGCCCGCGATGGTTTTCCGCTATGCTTAGCCAAATAACAGCACGAGCGGAGGGCCGATGAAGCCGAGAATCAGCATGATCACCCTGGGTGTCGAGGACCTGGAAAGGTCGGTGCGGTTCTACGAGGAGGGGTTGGGCTTCCCACGTATGGAGTCACCGCCCACGGTGGCGTTTTTTACCCTGAACGGCAGCTGGCTGGGGCTCTATGGCCGTGAGGCGCTGGCTGAAGATGCCCAGGTGTCGGCGCAGGGCAGCGGCTTCAACAGCTTCGCCCTGGCACACAATGTGGCGAGCGAAGCGGAAGTGGATGCATTGCTGGCGCAGGCAGTCTCGGCCGGTGCGACCCTGGTGAAGCCGGGACAGCAGGTTTTCTGGGGCGGCTATTCGGGTTACTTTAAAGACCCCGATGGACATCTCTGGGAGATTGCCCACAATCCGTTCGGCTGGATCGGACCCAGGGACTAGTTGGTTAATGCAGGCGGTCGAACGGCCACCGCCGCGCCAGAATAGGAAAGCATATGTATGACAATGAGACGACCGCGACCGGTGTTTATCCGGAGAAGCGCTGGTTTGAGGACTTTACGGTCGGTCAGGTGTTCGAATATGGTGATTGGGAGATGGATCGTGAGGAGATGATCGCCTTCGCCTCCCTGTACGATCCGGAGCCGTTCCACCTGGATGAGGCGGCGGCCATCGCCCAGGGGTGGGGTGGACTGATTGCCTCCGGTCCCCAGGTGGCGGCGATCTGGCGGCGCCTCAGCAAGGAGGCGTTTCCCAACGCCAATACGGTGATCTCGCCCGGCTGGGACAATATTCGCTGGCTGAAACCGGTGTTTGCCGGCGACCGGCTGGCGGCCCGGACCGAGATTGCGGAGACGCGTGCACTGGGCAGCCGTCCCGGCGAGGGCATGATCAAACTGCAAAACGAGATGTGCCGTCAGGGGGATGAGGTGGTGGCTACCCTTAACTCCACCTGGTTTGTCAGACGAAATCCCGCATAGGGCGGGCCAAGTCAGTGGTTGCAGGCTTCCATCAAGACCCCGGCCGTGGAATTGAATCGAACCTGTCCCTCCATCCCCGGCAGGTCCTTTTTGACCTTCCACTAACAAATATACAAGCCGCGCCTCATCTCACATTCGGCCCGAGGTGGGCCTCCTACAGGTCAATCCCCTCTCCGGGGTCAACCGTATCGGTAGGAGCGGCTTCAGCCGCGAAGGGGGCGCCACCCGCGCCGGGTCGCAGCTAAAGCTGCTCCTACAGTTCTCTGCCACCGGGCCTGTTATCGTTGTCGGTGTAAACATTAGGGGCGATTCCGCCACGAAGAGTGCTAGCGCCTATACTGTCCCTGACAGCGTCAAATTCGATTCCGGGCGCCGCACGGCCGGCCCGGTATCTGGGAGCGGTTATGAAAAAACGGAGTGTGCTAATTCTCGGGCTCTGCCTACTGTTGGTGGGCTGCGCATCTGTCCAGGAGCGGCGCGATCAACGCATTGCCGACAATCAGGCGCTGTTTGACTCGTTCCCGGAAGCGATTCAAACCCAGGTCAGGGAGGGCAGCGTGGAGGTCGGATTTACCCGGGACATGGTGCGTCTCGCCTGGGGCCCACCTGACCATGTCTTTACCCGTGTGACCAAGGAGCAACGTGCCACAATATGGGGCTATACCCGGATCAGATACTCTCCCTATTGGGACCGCATGAGCATTCCCGTCCACTTTATCGACGGCAGCGGCCGGCGGCGTATCAGGTATCACAGTGTCTGGATCAACTCGGAGACCCGTGAAGAGTACACGGTGGCGCGGGTGGAGTTCATCAAGGGACAGGTGACTGGTATCGAGCAGTTGCTCACCGATGGTACGCCGGATGCACTCTACTAGGCGGGTTACAGGCCATGCTGCAGTTTCAGCCGCAGCTGGAGTTTCTTGGCCTGTTTGAACGCCTCCTTGAGCATCAATCGGTGCAGTTCGTTCAGGGTATCGGGATCGATGCGGTTGGTATCGTCCGGGTCTTCGGCCAGCAGTTGCTGGCGAAAACGGAAACGCTGTATCAGGTAAAACGACTCCACCTCGCCGGCCACCTGCTCGGCTGACAGCTTGAGGGGTTCCGCCACAGCCCGCAGGCGGTCTCCTGTGCTGGTTGCCCAGACCCCGTACATCAGGCTCCAGATCCGCGCCGCGTCGACAAACGGCCGCGCCCCAAACCGTTTCAGGTCGATGCTGTGGGGGTGCTCCACGCCACCGTCATAGACAAAGCCGCCGGTCCAACCCAGCGGTGGGGCACAAGTCAGGGCCTCTTCCGCCAGGGCGCGCAGGAAGCGGGGGTGTTCCGGAGGTTGCGGCAGCAGCCAGTTGCGCAGCTCGTCCACCAGTTCATAGCGCCCGTACAACGGTCGGAAATCGAAAAAGATGGTGCTGTTCAACAACGCCTTCGGGTCGGGTGTGCGCATCCAGGCGCTGAAGCGTGACTGCCACTCTTCCAGGCTCAAGCACCAGGCCGGATTGCCCGCCATGATGCCACCCCGGCAGAGGGTGAAGCCACAGGCGTCCAGCCCCTTGTTGACGGCACGGGCAAAGGGCAGAAACGCCTCACGCAGTTCGACGGCGGCGCGGCCGTCATCCGCCTGGAACACCAGGCCGTTGTCCTGGTCGGTGGCGAAGGTCTGCTCCAGCCGCCCCTCGGAACCCATCACCATCCAGCACCAGGGTACGGCGGGCAGGTCGAACTCATCCTCGATCAGCTCGATCACCCGCATCACCACCAGATCATTCAGGGCGGACATCCAGTGGCAGATGGCCTCGGCACTCATGCCGCCGGTGAACAGTTCGCTGCCCCGCTGGCAGATGGCGGCAGCGGCCTGCGCCATCTGCCCCACGTCCATCGCGGCGGTCACCGACTCGGCCAGCAGATCGGCCCCGCCCCCACGCAGGCCAAACAGGTCGGCGCGGGAGATCACATTGCAGAGGCGGCCGCCGGGTTCCAGCAGCACGATATGCCGAATGCCCCGTTTCGCCATCAAGACGGTCGCCCGGTGTGCGGGGGCGTCGGCCGGCAGGCTCAGAGGCGCCGCCGTCATCATGCCGGCAACCGGCTCATCCAGGCCGCCGCCATCCAGCGTGATGGTATACACCAGGTCATTCAGGGTGACGATACCGAGCGGCAACTGCTCCTGCTCATCCACCACCACCAGGGTGTCGGCCTGTTGCTGGTTCATGCCGGCGAGGACTTCGCGTACCGTGGCAGAGGGGGGCAGGGTCAGCGGCGGGCGCTGGGTCAGCTGGCGTAGCGGACCCTCGACAAAGCCCGGTCCGGAAGCCTGGCTGTAGGCGCCGCTCATCCCGAGGCTTGTTTCTCTGTCGTTATCCATACTGGAATTGCCTCCCTGTCATGCCGGTGGCGCCAGCAGCGTCTTGACCTGGCTGACCAGCTCCCGAGTCGAAAACGGTTTGGTGATATAGGCATCGGCACCCAGTGCCAGTCCCTTCTCTTTCTCCGCGTCTCGGCCCTTGGCAGTCAGCATGACAATGCGAATACCGGCCAGTGCCGGGTCCTGGCGGACCGCCTCACAGACCTGAAAACCGTTCAGCTTCGGCATCATGATGTCGAGTAGCACCAAATCGGGCCGATCACTCCGGATCAGCCGCAGCCCCTCTTCGCCGTCATGGGCCACCGACACCTGGTAACCCTCCCGGCGCAGCAGGTAGTCGACAGAGATGGCGATATTTTTTTCATCATCCACGATCAGTATATGTTGGCTCATCACTCGATCCTGTCTCGCTTGCCGGCAACCTGTCGCTGCCTTTTGGCATCCTAAAGGAGAAGATAGCACCCTTTCCGGGGTGGCTCTCGACCCACAGGTGGCCACCGAAGTGCTCGATAATCTGACGACTGATCGGCAGGCCCAGGCCGGTACCCATGGTAGTGATGACGCCATCGTCATCACCGCGCTGGAATTTTTCAAAGATGATCTCCTGCTGATCCGCCGCAATACCGGGGCCGTTATCCGCCACGCTGACCTGGTAGTGCTGCGGATCTCCGGTCAGTGTGATGGTGATCCTGCCGTTGTCGGCGGGGACAAACTTGACCGCGTTGGAGAGCAGGTTGAGCATCACCTGCAGCAGTCGGTCACGATCCGCCCAGACCTGGAAATCACCCTCCGGAATAACCGCTTTAACCTCCGCGCCGCGGTCGCGAAACAGCTGCCCGGTGGTCTCGATGGATTGTTGAATCAGTTCGGCCAGGTTGACCTCGCCGGTGGTCCACTCACCGCGCCCGGATTCGATCCGGGCCAGATCCAGCACCTGATTGACCAGTCGGGTCAGGCGTTCGGTTTCACTGACGACAATGCCGAGGAAGCGCTTGCGGTCATCCAGCTTCATGCGGGGATCATCCAGCAACATCTCCGAGAAGGCGCGGATCGAGGTCAAGGGGGTACGCAGCTCATGGGTTACCGAGGACATGAAATCGTCCTTCAGCTGATCCAGCTCCTGCAGCCGGGTATTGGCCGCGCGCAGCTCGGTGGTGGCGGCCTCCAACTCCCGGGACTTCTTTTCCAGCTCTTTGCTGTAGGCGCGGATACGCGAGGCCTCATCCAGAATTCCCATCACCTCGTCCAGACCCAGGGGCTCCTCCTGGGCGACCGAGGCGACCATGACCCGGGCCGAGGCGCTGCCGATGGCGCCGGTCAGCAGGGTTTCGGCAAAATGGACTGTCTCCGCATCCGCCGGCTGCGTCGGATCATAGGTTTTGCCCCGCTTACTGGAGAATTCGGCAAATGCCGTATCCACCTTGTGGCGTCCGAGAAAGCGGCTGGCCAGCCGTTTCAACTCCATGACCTCGGCATTGCCGCGCCACAGGCCGATAGCCGGCCGGTCATATTTCATCGCATCCACAAACAGGCTGGCCTGGGCCGTCTCCTCGGCATTGGGGGGCTTTAGCAGGGAGACCGTCAGGTAGGCGCCGATATTGGCAGTGAGGCTCCAGAACAGGCAGTGGCTGATCTCGTTCATTCCTTCCAGGCCAAACAGGGCCTGGGGTTTCAGCAGTTCGATACCGAACGGACCGTATTCAAGAAACGCCGAGGGCAGCCAGCCGGACTTGGCAAAGGACGGTATCAGCAGGGTATAGAGCCAGATACTGAAACCGGCGCCCAGCCCGGCCAGGGCGCCCGCCCGGGTGCCGCCGCGCCAGTAGAGGCCGCCGAGCATGGTGGGGGCGAACTGGGCCACTGCGGCAAAGCTGATCAGGCCGATGGCGACCAGGGCATAGGCCTCGCCGGCGACGTGAAAGTAGGTGTAGCCGAGCAGCAGGATGCCGAAGATCGCCCCGCGCCGAACCCGCAATAAAACCTTGGTAAGATCAGCGGGTGCCTTTCGTGTACGCCAGTAACGCAGCAGTGCCGGCATCACCAGGTCGTTGCAGACCATGGTGGAGAGGGCGATGGTCTCCACAATCACCATGCCGGTGGCCGCCGACAGTCCGCCCAGATAGGAGAACATGGCCAGCCACTCCCGGCCGTGGGCGATCGGCAGGGTGAGCACGAAGGTGTCGGCATCGACACGGCCATCGGGAAACGCCAGTTGACCCGCCAGGGCGATGGGCAGGACGAAGATATTGATCAGCAGCAGATAGAGCGGAAACAGCCAGATGGCGCGGGAGATGTGGCGTTCGCTGCTGTTCTCCACCACCGCCACCTGAAACTGGCGCGGCAGCAGTATCACCGCCATGGCGGCAAGAAAGGAGAAGGAGAACCAGTTCTGGTCGGAGACCGACGAGGCGTTCAGCATCGACTGCAGCAGGCCGGCCGCCTGCGCCTGCTGCATGACATCGGAAAAACCCCGGTAGAGGCCGAAGGTGACGAACAGGCCGACCGCGGTCAGGGCCACCAGTTTGACGATCGATTCAAAGGCGATGGCCGCCACCATCCCCTCGTGCCGTTCACTGGCATCCAGGTGGCGGGTACCGAACAGGATGGTGAACAGCGCCAGCAGCAGGGCCACATAGAGAGCGGTGTCCTGCCAGAACGGCAGGGCGGTGGCATTGCCCGGCATGCTGATAACCGGGTAGTGCATCAGGATAGTGAAGCTGTTGGAGACCGCCTTCAGTTGCAGGGCGATGTAGGGCACCACGCCGACCACCGCGATGACCGTGACCAGCCCGCCCAGCAGGTGACTCTTGCCGTGGCGCGATGAGATGAAGTCGGCGATCGAGGTGATGCGCTGGGATTTACTCACCCGGATCATCTTCAGCAGCAGGAACACCCAGAGGGCCGCCCCCAGGGTTGGACCCAGGTAGATCGGCAGGAAGCCGATGCCGCTTTGCACGGCACGACCGACACTGCCGTAATAGGTCCAGGCGGTGCAGTAGACCGCCAGCGACAGGGCGTACACGGTGGGGCGGGCGATCACCGAGCGCCCCTGATCGGCGCGCCGGTCGGCCCAGTAAGCGATGGCAAACAGCAGACCGAGATAGACAAATGAAATGAAGATGACCAGTGGGCCGCCAAGCATCATTTCTGACTGCCGACAATCAGGGCCATGGCGATGATCAGCAGGGTCCAGACGGTGAACAGGTAGAGATAGATGAACGGTATGCCGAACCAGAACTCCGGCCGGTCGAACAGGGAGACAATGGGTGAAAACAGCAGCAGCATGCCGGCCAGAAACACCGCCAGTAGCCGTTGACTGGTCAGAATCGCCCGTCGCATCCTAGCCCCCCTCGCCAGTGACTTTTATTCACTTGAGTATAGGATAAAGAAACGGACTGGAGGGGCATGATGGATGGGGCGAACTGATGAGGTTGCCGTACCGGGTAATGCGGATTGATTGTCGGATTACGCTGCCGCTAATCCGACCTACGGTCTAGCGGTTTCGGGTGCGGTGAACGTGGATTGATTGTCGGATTACGCTGCCACTAACCCGACCTACGGCCGTAACCATGGTAGGTCGGGTAAGCCGACAAAACTGGCTAGCGCGCCCCGATCAGTTCGATCGGATAGCCGTCCGGGTCCTCCACAAAGGCAATAATGGTGCTGCCGGCGTTCATCGGCCCGGCGTCGCGCAGGATTTTGCCGCCCTGGGCCCTGATCCGGTCGGTGGCCTGGTAGACATCATCCACTTCGATGGCGATATGCCCATAGCCGTTGCCCAGGTCATAGCTGTCGACGCCCCAGTTATAGGTCAACTCGATCACGCTCTGTTCCGACTCGTCGGCGTAACCGAGGAAGGCGAGGGTGAACTCACCCTCCGGGTAATCCTGCTGACGCAGTAACCGCATCCCCAGGATCTGGGTATAGAAGTCGATCGACCGTTGCAGGTTGCCGGTTCGCAGCATGGTGTGGAGTATTCTCATCAGTCGGGCCTTCTGGTTAGAGTGAATGGTTGATTATCGCGCCTGATCCTGCCGAGGCAAGGGGTTTTCCAGCTCTTCCCGCAAACGGATCGGGGTGTGGTTTTCCGGGTTGGCGCCGGTGACGTCGGCATAGAAGGCGCGAATCCGCTCCATGTCGGCCTGGATATCGCCGCTGGGCACAAAACAGAGGCCAATGCGGGCGGTCTTGCTGGAAAAATCCATCGAGCCGCACAGCAGCGGCACACCCGCCGCCAGGGCGATACGGTAGAAGCCGGATTTCCAGCACTCGCGTGGGCCGCGGGTGCCGTCGGGAGTGATTGCCAGCACCATCCGGTCAGCCGCCCTGAGCTGTTGCGCCAGTTGCTCGGCGACACCGGTCGGGTTGGACCGGTCCACGCCGATCCCGCCCAGCCAGCGCATGATGCCGCCATAGGGCCAGCGGAACAGGGTATGCTTGCCCACCCAGGTGATCCGTACCCGCAGCAGATAGGTGACGGCGATGCCGACGGGGAAATCCCAGTTGCTGGTATGCGGCGCGCCGATCAGCAGGAACTTGCTGCCGGGGGGCATCTCGCCTTCCACCTTCCAGCCCATCAGGGTCAGTAACAGCCGTCCGATCCAGTAGCTGAGCAGGCTGGTGGGCCGGCAGTCATGGGTGATGTGGGAACTGCGCATAGGTTACTGCTCTACATCTTTCCGGGCGTGTTGGGTCGGCCATGCACTCACGGGGGTACCTGGACAGGGGGCGATAACGGCTGATGTAACGATCACTCGTCAATACAGCCCAGGTCAAACCGGACCCCCTGACTGGTGACCCCAAGGTGGCTGCGGCCATCCTGCTCGAACAGTTCACCAATTTCCACCAGCGCCAGGTAGACGGTGCGGCTGATCAGGGCATCCAGGTTGTCGCGAAAGTGGATATAGGGGCGCGGTTCGCCGCTGGCAGGATCAAACTCGACCCGGATCGGGTGTTCCGTATCGGCCACGACCCGCTCGCCCAGGTTGGTGGTGAACAGCAGGCTGGGTTGCGGTTCCGTGAGCTGTTCCAGCTGTACCGCGACAAAGGGCGCGTCATCCACCCGGATGCGCATCTTCTCCACCGGGGTCAGCAGGTAGTATTCACCGTCGGCTTCACGTCGCAATACCGAGGCGAACAGTTTGACCAGTTGCTCGCGCCGGAATGGGCTGCCCTCGTGATACCAGGTGCCATCGCTGGCGATGCGGATATCGATATCGCCGCACAGCGACGGATCCCAGGGCTGCCGGGCCGTGCTGTTGGCCTCCCGGGTTTTGATCTGAGTAAGAATGTCGTCGAGTCTGGGCATGCTGGTCTGCGGTTGTGGGTATTGGATGAATTATCTCAAAGAATAGCCGAGACCGGAAACGCCTCTGCGCTTAGGAGCTAAAGTCGGCGGCACAACAGGGTGGCATCATCGGGACAGAGCTGAGCGAACTCGGGGGTCTGGCGGATGCTGGCCGGCGCCGCATCCCGGGCGATCACGCCAAACCCCAACCGCCGGAAATATTCGGCGGCATCGGTGGTCAGCAAATAGAGCGCCGTGGCCCCCTGCGCGGCCGCAACCTGCTGGATATGCTCGACCAGTCGGGTTGCCAGACCCTGGCCCCGGAACGCGGGCTGCACCATCAGGGAGCGCAGCAGGGCATCGGTACCGTGGCATTCGATCCCGGCCAGGGCGACGGCTGAGCCATTCTGCTCAATCAGATAGAAGCGGGCCTGGGGGTTGTGGCCGATATCCCCGGTCGGTAATCCGGTGGATTGCAGCAGTTGTCTGACGATATCGAGACCGGGTGCGGGTATGATGTGCATCTGCGTTGTGCCTGTCTCTTCTGCCATGCGTGTAGGCGGTCCGTCCCGCGCCCGATAGGCTTGTTGGTGGCGGGGGTTACACCTGCCAATATTTCGGGCCCGCAGATGTGGACGGCAGACCCGGTTTGCCAGACTGTTTTTTATCCTGGGATTTTGCAATGCCGCAATGGTTAAGTCTATGGCGACGGGAAGCCGTTCCCACCCTGCTGCTGGCGGGCCCGTTGGTGGTGGCCCAGTTGCTACAAGTGGGGATGGGCTTTATCGATACGGTGATGGCGGGGCGGATCAATGCCTCGGTGCTGGCCGCGGTCGGTCTGGGCTCCTCGCTCTGGGGGCTGATGCTGCTCGCCTGCATCGGCGCGACGCTGGCGATTTCGCCCCTGGTGGCGCACCTGAACGGGGCCGGCAATGAGCAGGCGATCGCGGCCGAATTTCACCAGGGGCTCTGGGTGGCTATTCTGGTCGGGGTGATTGCGGTGCCCTTGACCTACGGCCTCGCGGCGGCCTTGCCACTGCTGGACGTGGATCCGGAGATCGCCCGCCTGGCCGGTGACTATCTGCGGGTCAGCGCCTGGGGTATGCCGGGACTCTGTCTCTATCTGGCCCCCCGTTATCTGAATGAGGGGCTGAGCAACACCAAGCCGGTGATGCTGATCCAATTCCTGCTGTTGCCGTTGAACATTCTGGGCAACTACCTGTTCATGTTCGGCGCTTTCGGTTTCCCGGCCATGGGTGCCGCCGGCGCGGCGCTGTCGACCGCCATCGGCCTCTGGCTGGGGGCGGCGATGATCTTCGGCTATCTGATGCGCGGCCGGCGCTTCCGCCACTTGTCGCTGTTTGCGGCGTTTTCCGGTCCGCGCCCGAAAGAGATCTGGCGCATACTCAGGCTGGGCCTGCCCATTGCCGTATCCATTATCATGGAAGTCGGTATGTTCAGCGCCGTGGCAATCCTGATGGGCAGCCTCGGCAAGGTGGAGATGGCGGCCCACCAGATCGCCCTCAACTATGCGGCCATGATGTTCATGTTGCCGCTGAGTATCTCCCAGGCCATCACTATTCGGGTCGGTCATGCCGCCGGCGCCGGGGATTTCCCGCTGGCGATCACGCGCGGCCGGCTGGGCGTGGTCATGGCGGGCGGTATCATGGCGCTGTCGGCCACCCTGCTGCTACTGTTTCCGGAGCTGATCGTAACCCTCTACACCAACGATGCCGCCGTGGCCGAGATGGCCATGACCCTGCTGTTCGCGGCAGCCCTGTTTCAGTTTTCCGACGGCCTGCAGGTCTCCGCCTCCGGCGCCCTGCGCGGACTGAAAGACACCGCCGTACCCATGTTCATCACCATGTTCGCCTACTGGGTGGTCGGCTTTCCCACCGCCTGGATTATCGGTATTGAGTGGGGCGTCGGTCCGCAGGGTCTGTGGGGCGGGCTGGCGGTGGGTCTGACCACGGCGGCATTGTTGCTGAACCTGCGCTTTTATCTGTTGGGGCGGAAAAAGGCCGGGTTACTACCCGGGGTTCCCTAGGGAGGCGCTTGCCATCAAACACCGGGCGTTCCAGGTGAATGGGGTCGAGCCTGACCACTCTACCCAGGTTGACCCGGACGTGGCCGTACGGCAACGAGATCAAGGTGCAGTTGTATTGGATCAACTCTCTGTCCCGGCGCATGTGCTAGGATTCACTTCGGGAGTGCCGGTTTCGGCATTGACTGAAGTATAACCGGCAAGTCGTGAGGGTCCACCGGGTGATCAACACAGGTTGTGTGGGCCGGGCACCGGCTGAGCGGTTTTCGGAGTATGACATAATGTCAGAGTCTGTTTTGGATAAGCGTGATCAGATGATTGCGGCACTGGATTACCCCCGGTTGCTGATGGAGCGGGAGATCAAGCGGCGGGCCTGTCCCGAGCACTATCGGTTCAATGAGCAGGTGGCGGAGTGTAACGAGTGCCTGTATATCCTGGAGTGTCAAAGTTACTGCAAGCAGTTGGCGGCCCCGACACTCAAGCGGGCATCATCCAGCGAGTTGTTGCGGATGCTGCGGTTTGGTTATGAGTATGTCAACTATCAGTTGAACCGCCAGGATCATGATACAGCGCAATGTGAGTGTGACCAGTGCGTCTGGATCAGGTCGGTAGCACCGCTGCTTGACGCAGCCGCCGCCTGAACACAGCGCTGATTGGCTGACCGCACAGTGAGCAGGGTCGGCATTAAAACGCCTGACCCCGCTCGCAGTTTCCTCTGATCCCACCCGTGCTGGCACCGATCCTGCTGCCGTCATTACCGATTGAACAGCCGTCTGGACCAGCGCTCCGGCTGGCTGCTCTCCAGTCGGTGGGCGGCATGCCGTTTCCAACCCGCCGAGAGCGTCTTGTGTTGCGCCAGCAGTTCCAGGTCGTCACGGCAGAAGGGCCGGTTGTAGAGGATGTCCAGGCAGGTGCGCACCGACAGGTTGGAGCTGGAAAGTTCCTGCAGTTTCAGGCTGTCAACAGGACTGACCGTGCCTTGCTGCAGTACTCGAAACAACCACCCGGTGCGGCCTGCGGTTTGCATGATGAGCGACATCTGGGGATAGCCGAAGCGGATGTTCAGCTTGTAACAGGGTGAACGGGGCTGGCTGACCTGCAGCACCGCCTCTCCCAGGGTAAAGATATCGCCGATATTGATCTGCTCCTCACTCAGGCCGGAGTCAGAGAGATTTTCGCCAAAGGCGCCGGGGACCAGCGCGGTGGCCGCGGGTGGCAGTGCCATGGCCTGCCAGAACTCCTCCCAGTAGCTGTAGTGTTCACGGGGATAGTAGTGCAGGGCACGCTCCAGTCCGCCGTGATGGTGTCGGTCCTGTTGCTGGTCTCCCTCCAGGCCCTCCAGACCGCAGTGCAGCGGACCAGTGATCGGCTGCTTGTCGATGGCGCTGTCGGTGTCGCCGTCCAGCGGTGCCGCAGTTCCGATAAATATCAATATGCTCATAACGCCTGTAACCGTGGGTTTGTGGTCATTGAATGTACTCCAGCCGTTGCGCCATAGCCGGGTTGGGGGCAGGCACGGTGGTTGTTACAGGACCCGCCGGGATCTCCAGTAGACCGCTTGCCAGTAAGGACTATCCAGCGGCGAGATGATGACGCCGCGGCTTTTCGATGCATGCAGGAAGCGGTTCTGCTCCAGGTAGATCCCCACATGCCGGGTCTTGCCGTCGATTCTGAAAAATACCAGATCACCCGTCGCCAGCGCCGACTGCCGAACCGGCTGCCCTGCGCCCGCCTGCTGTTCGGTGGTGCGCGGCAATGTCACACCCAGTCGCGACTGGTAGGTCAGCTGAACGAACCCGGAGCAGTCGACGCCCTGGTGGCTCTGACCGCCGATCTGATACGGCGTGCCCCGCCACTCCTGGTGCTGCTTGTAGAGTTGGCCGAGCAACACCTGATCAACCGCAGCGGCGCTGCCGCCTGATATTGCCGGTGCGACAGGCTGGTGCCGGGTGACCGGTGCCGTCCCGCCGCAGGCCGTAAGCAGCGCCAACAGGGGAATCAAGGTCAATCTGTGCATCTGCTGTCCGTCACTGTCTGTTCCCGACTGATCCCTACCCGGTCGCCGGGAGGGTCACTGTATCCTGCAATGATAGCAGTGATCGGCGTGAGCCTGATCTCGCCGCTTCTCAAGGAGTGCCGCTTCAATCTGGCGCTGCTGTGTCTTCGGTGCCGGGCGTTTTATCCACCCGCCCCTTGATCGCCCAAGCCCGTGCACGGAGTTTGATGGAGCCGTCACTGGCGGTGGGAAGACGCGCTTTCAACAGGTCACGCAGGGCCGTTTGATCCGCTTCCGGCTGTGACAGCAGATAAGTTGGTGCGGTGCCCTGTCCGGCCAGGAAGGGCGCCCAAAACTGCTCAAAGTCCGGAAACTCCTGGGTAATTTCAAATGAGATAACGGTGATGTCGGTAAGCCCGGCATCGCTGAACAGCTGCCGCAGCGCCGGCTTGTTGCAGTCGGCAAAGCGCTTGCCTTCATGCATCACATCGGCCATCAGATTGAGCTCGACCGCCGCCTCCCAGAAATGGTGCAGCATCTCCATGCTGCCGGCATAGTCCCAGACATAAGCGGCCACCGTGCCGCCGGTGCGGGTCACCCGCACCATCTCCTGCAGCGCCTCATCAGGGGCCGGCGGAATGTTCAGCAGCAGGCCGGAGACGGTGATATCCACCGCATTGTCATCCACCGGCAGTGCCATGGCGTTGCCGACCCGCAGCTGTATGCCCTGTCGCAGGCGCATCTGTGCGCTCTTGATGAAGCTTTCCGACTGGTCCACGGCATACAGTGCAGCCGGTTTGTAATGGTTGAGGATAATGTCGCTCAACGGGCCGGTACCACAGCCCACGTCCAGCCAGCGCAGTTCCGGTTCCGGGTCCAGCCATTCGAGGAACGGTTTGGCGACCATCCGGCTCCAGCGGCCCATGTACAGCTCATAGGCATCGCCTGATTCCCAGGTTACTTTCATATCAGCCAGCTCCAGATTGATTCGATATTTGTTTCAAGTTTGTACCAATCCGTGGATTAATAAAAGGCATGAAATGATTGTGCGATGGCCGGACCGGAATGCGGATCATGCCGAATCGCCCTCCATGGTTGCCAGCTCTTTGGCGGTGGTGGAGATGCCCAGATCATGCAGTATGCTGAACAGGGCGGGTACCACCAGCAGTACCAGCAGAGTAGTGGTCATCAGTCCGAAGACGATACTGGTGGCCAGTGGCACCAGTACCTGGGCCTGCATGCTCTTTTCCAGCAGCAACGGTATCAGCCCGGCTATGGTGGTGATGGAGGTGAGCAGTACCGCCCGGAAGCGGTCGCGGCTGGCCATCTTGGCTGCCTCGACGATAGGGTACCCCTCCCGCACCCGCAGCTTGAGAAACTCCACCAGCAGGATCGAGTCGTTGACCACGATGCCGGCCAGTGAGGTAAAACCGATAACACCGGGCATGGTGAAGCTGAGCCCCATCAGCAGATGACCCCAGATCACGCCGATCAGCGCCAGCGGGATGATCGACATCACCACCAGCGGTTCGGCATAGCTGCGGAACTGAAAACTGAGCAGGATGAAAATGCCCACCAGGCCGATGGCGAAGCTGCGCAGCATGGAACTACCGGTTTTGGCGGTGTCCTTGGATTCCCCTTCGATCATGGCCTCAATCCCCGGATAGCGACTGCGCAGATCGGGGAAGAAATTGGCCTGGGTATGGTTGATAATCTCCCGGGCGTTGGTGACCCGGGTATCGAGATCGCCGCTGATCGTGACGGTGCGCACCCCGTCAACCCGCAGTATGCGCGAGAAACCGCGCGCTGCCTCGATCTGCGCCACCGCGTTCAGGGGGACCTGGTCACCCGCGGCGGTGGTGATGCGAAAACTCTCCACATCGGTCAGGTTGGCGCGGTCGTCCCCGGCCAGCCGCACGTCGATCTCGTAGGCCTCGGGGCCGACCTGGATCTCGCTGGCAGTGGTGCCGTAGAAGGCGGCCCGCAGTTGGGTGGCGATGGTGGAAGCGTCCAGCCCCAGCGCCAGGGCGCCGTCGCGCAGGCGCAGTCGTAATTCCGGTTTACCGGGACGCAGGTTGTCCGATAGGTCGAAGGTGCCGCGATAGCTGGCGAGCCATCCCTGCAACTCCAGCGAAGCCTGCTTGAGTTGGTTCAGGTCGGGGCCGGTAAGGCGGATCTCCAGGGGAATTCCGCCCGGACCGATGGTCGGCTCCTTGAAGTTCATTGCTACCAGGTCGGGGATCTCGCCGCTGGTTTCCCGCCACAGGTTGATAAAGTCGTCCAGATGGCCGTTGCGCGCCTCGGCGGTGAGCAGATCCACCGTGACCGTGGCCAGGTGGGCCCCGCTCTCATTGGCGTCCAGGTTGTGGTTGAAACGGACCTGGACGTTGCGTACCAGTGGCTGTTGATCCGGCTGCAGGGGGGTGAAGTGATCGTCCACCACCCGGATGGCGTCGGTCACCTGACGGACCACCGCCTCGGTTCGTGTCAGCGGGGTGCCCTGGGGCAGCAGGATGCGCGCCTCGATAATATCGCCTTCGATATCCGGGAAAGACTGGAATTTGAGCTTGCCGCCCACCAACATGCCGATGCTGAGCAGGAACAGGGCGATGACGATACCGATAAACCAGTAGCGCTGGTGGATGGCCCAGTCCACCAGATGGCCCACCGTGTGGTCACGGAAGTGGATCAGGCGGCTGTCGAAAGCCTGGCGAAACCGGCCTGCCTCCTGTTCATGGTGTTTCAGGGAGTGGGCCAGATGGTGCGGCAGGATCAGGAACGCCTCAATCAGGCTGACCATCAGCACCAGCAGCAGTACCATGGGGATGAATTGCAGTACCTTGCCCATGTGGCCGGAGAGAAAGGCCAGCGGGCCGAACACGGAAACGGTGGTGAGAAATGACGCGATGACGCCGGGCGAGACTTGCCGGGTGCCGTCGATGGCCGCCTGCATGGCACTCTTGCCCTTGCGCAACTGGGTGGCGATATTCTCGGCAATCACAATCGCGTCATCCATCAGTAGGCCGATGGCGATCAATAGCGCCACCATGGTGATCATGTTGATGGTCAGACCGAGGATGCTCATGAAAAACAGGGCGCCCAGGAAGGAGATGGGCAGACCCATGGCGACCCAGAAGGCGAAACGTCCCTGAAAGAACAGCCACATCACCAGGAACACCAGTACCAGCCCCTGGCCACCGTTTTTCAACAGCAGGCCGAGGCGGTCCTTGACGATGGAGGAGCGGTCCTGGGTGATATGAAACTGCACGCCCTGGGGGGCGCCGGGACGCAGCTCCTGTTCCAGGAAACGGCTCACCGCATCCATCACCTTAATGGTGTCCTGCTGCTTGGTCTTGATCACCTGGAGCAGGGCGGCGCGCTGGCCATTGAACAGCACCTTCTCTTCGTCCAACTCAAAGCGATCGCTGATGGCGGCGATGTCACCCAGCCGGACTTCGGCGCCTGAGTTGGCGCTGACTATGGTCAAATCAGCCAGCTCCTGGGGGTTGCGGCGCAGGTCGGTGAAGCGGATCAGCAGGTCGCGATCAGCCGTTTCCAGTGAGCCGGAGGGCAGGTCGATACCCTGTCGCCGGACACTGTTGGCCACATCCGACATGTTGATACCGTATTGCTGCAGTGCCCGGGCCGGCACCTCGATGCGCAGCTGGTGGTCGGAAAAACCGTTGATTTCGACCTGTGAGATAGCCGGCAGGCGCTGCATGCGCTCCTTGACCTGTTCCGCATAGGCCTTCAGGTCACTGCTGGACATGGGACCGGTGATGGCGATGGCCACCACGTTGTCGGTGCGCCCCAGTTCCTTGATCACCGGCAGTTCGGTTTCTTCGGGGAAGTTGTTGATGGCATCGACCTCGCTCTTGATGTCATCCATGAAGCGGGCCATATCCCCCCCTTCCACCATCTCCACGACCGCGATGCTGACCCCTTCCCGTGCCTCGCAGCTAAGCTCCTCCACTTCGCTGACGCCATCGATGGCATCCTCCAGACGCTGGCAGATCGCCTCTTCCACATCTTCGGCGCTGGCGCCGGGGTAGGCGACGGTGATCTGCAGCTGTTCCGCGGCGAAATCGGGAAAGGTTTCGCGTTGCAGGCCTGGCAGGGTGGAGAAGCCCAGTACGGCAAGAAACAGCATCAGCAAGTTTCCAGCGGTGGGATGACGGGCAAAGAAGGCGATCATGGCATCTCTCCACGTGCCGTGCTCACCAGTCGCTGTTCGGTCGCCGGATCCTGCACCGGCTTGAGCAGCATGCCCTGGATAGCGGGAACCAGGTCCGAGATCACCACCTGTTCGTGCGGCTTGAGCCCGGCCTTGATGGTGGCGAACCCGGGCTGCAGCATGCCGACCTCCACCTCGCGGATATCCAGGCGCTGCTGTTCATCCACCACGTAAAGGTGGTTGGCATGCAGGGCGGAGCGCGGCACCACCAGGTTGCCCGGGCGCGGCTGGCCGGCCAGTGTGACCTGGACAAACAGGCCCTTGACCAGTGGTGGGCGGCTGCCCGGCAGCACGTTGGCATACGGTTTGTCCACCTCGACAATCACGCCGACGGTGCGAGTCTTGGGGTCCAGGGTATCGCTCAGTCTGGCAAAGCGGGCCGCCCAGGAGGCGTTTAGCCCGTTCTCCTGCAGGGTGGCGGTGGCGCTCAGTCCAATCTGCTGCATCGCCTCGGCCGGATTCAGATTGAGTATGTCGATGGGCCGGTTGGCGTGGATCAGGTGGCTCATCTGGTTGATCGGGATCTGGATCTCGATCTCGGCCTTGTCCAGGTCATCGGCCGCAACCAGCATCTCGCCTTCCCGGACATACTGATCCTGCTCCGCGTTAACCTCGGCGATCCGGCTGGTGAAGGGGAGGCGGATCTCGGTATTGGCGAGACTTCTGCGCGCCGTCGCGAGACTGGCCTTGTGACGTTCCAGTTGTGCCTTCAGCAGCGCCTTCTGGCTGGGGAACAGATTCAGGGTATTGATCTGTGTCTGGACGCTCTGCTGCTGGGCCAACAGGCTGCGCTCCTGGCTCTCCAGGTCGGAGCGGCTGATACCGCCCTTGCCCACCAGCTGGCGCTTGCGCTCCAGCTCTTTCCGGTTCAGGGCCAGGGAGGCCTGTTCGATCTTCAATGAGGCCTCGGTATTAGTCGCCTTGGCATCCAGTTCATCCAGCTGGGCCAGGGTGGCCTGGATATCCGCCTCGGCCTGGGCGATGGCCAGTTCGTAGTCGGTCGGGTCGATGCGCAGAATCAGGCTGCCGGCATCCAGAATGGCACCTTTCTGCAAGGCCGGGTGTTTCTGGACGATTTTCCCCTTGACTTGGGCGACCGCCTCCCAGGTGCGGCTGGGTCTGACGGTGCCGTGGCCTTTGGCGGTCGGGATGACGGCGATACTGGGAGCACTGATCACGCGGACCAGTTGTGGCCGTTCCTGCCGTGCTTCCTGCACCGGAGGATTACTGCTCTTCTTCAGCGCCATCAGGGCGACGATACCGGCAATGACTGGGACCAGAATGACCCATTTTCTGCTGACGGGCATGATTTTGAGACTCCGAGGGTAAGCTTCTTTTGTCGGGTTATTTTAGGACGGGCTACTGCCGGATGATTCCAGATAGTCTAGAGTGATAATAGAAGTTGCGCTGATTCTACTCGATGCGAAATATCAAGCCAGATGAATTTAAGCTGCGTCGGGCAGAAAGAGCAGGGTATGACTGAGATTTGTCAGTGGTCGAGGTTGTAATAAGTCACATACTTCTGCGCTTCCACCACCGGAAAAAAATGCTTGTGGAATGCGCCCCGCCATGTGCCGAATTCAGTTGACCTTGCAGTGGGTTTAGGCTTTAGAGTCAACCTTGTATTCACTTGAAATATAAAGTGATGAAAGGAGATTTATGGATGATGTATTGACCATTGGGCAGCTTGCTCAACGGGCAGGTATCGGCGTTTCGGCGATCCGCTTTTATGAGCAGAAGGGGTTGATAGACGGACCGCCCCGAAACAAATCCGGTTACCGTCTCTATTCTCACAAGATGGTTGAGCGGGTACGTTTCATAAAGAACTGCCGGGATCTGGGTTTCCCGCTGCGTAGCGTGTTAGAGCTGCTGAAACTCTGTTATCCGGAAAATAGTGAAATCGAGTGCCCTGTCGTACAGGAACGAATCCAGAAACAACACGAACTGGTACTGAAACAGTTTGAAGAGTTAAACCGGCAGCGGACCAAGCTCGAGCGGCTGCTGGATGCGTGCCCCAATGACAATGGCAGGCAGGAGTGTGACTTCATCCAGATCATGCTCGAGTAGACAGCAAGCTTTCTTCTCGCTGGGTGTGAGACCGGGGAGTACAGGTCTCTTCCCGGGAACGGGAGGTCAAGGGACGCGACGTACATGGAACCAGAGGCGCAATACCCGTTAACCCGGCGGTGGCAGAGGTTGTTTGCTCTGGGGCATGGCGGTGGATATGTCCCGGTGGGGGCACTGCTTCTATTTGGGGCGGTGTACTACCTGCTCGGATTAATCGGATTGCAGTTCAACCATGAAGTGAGAGGATTTTCAGCTGTCTGGATTCCATCCGGGGCGGCTTTCTTTATGGTGTTACTCGGCGGTTACCGGTGGGCGGTTGGGCCCCTGATCGGCATGTCGCTGGTGGCGATTCATCTGCAGCTTCCACTGGCCATGGGTGCCGGGGCAGCGCTGGGCGTCACTCTCGAGGCCCTGCTGCCGGTCATGTTGTTGCGCACTCTGGGCTTTGATCCGCGGTTGGAGCGAATTCGTGATGTGATGCTGTTCATCGCTGTTGCGGTGGTGCTGGGTCCGGTATTTGCCGCCTCCCTCGGTACCCTTGGGCTCAGCTACTCGGGCGTTTCCCTCTCCGCCGGTCTGGCGGATATCTGGCTGCTTTGGTGGCTGGGCAACAGCGTGGGATGCCTGGTGATTGCCGGCCTGCTACTGGTCCTGGCCACGTCCGATGAGCGAGCAACGACATCCCGGTGCCGCCTGTTTCTGCTGTCCCTGCTGGGAGGGGTGGCGCTGACCAGCATGCTGAGTGTGATGCAGCTGTCGGTGGGGCAGCCGACCCTACTGCTGTTCGCTCTGGTTCCCCTGATCGTCTTTGCCGCCACTTACTGTGGTCGTCAGGGCGCCACGCTGCTTGGGTTCGGGGCCACCGTGGCTTCGCTGATCACCAGGTATTATGTTCCAGCGGACCTCTATGCCTCCCACATGGTGGGTCTGTTCAGTCTCGATATTGCGCTTATCTGGGTGGCCTCCTTTACCGGGCTGGTGGTGGCCTCGGCCTATTCCGAGCATGGTGCGAGTACCATGTATGCGCGTCTGGCCGAGCGAGATGGCCTGACCAGCCTGATCAACCGGACAACCTTTGAGCAGCGGCTGGTGCGCGCTATCGATGGCGCCAGACGGGACGGCAGACCCCAGGTGCATGCCCTGATGTTTCTCGATCTGGACGATTTCAAGCAGATCAATGACCGGTTTGGCCATGCGGTCGGCGATCAGGTGCTGCGCCGTATCGCCCGCTTACTCATGTCACAGGTTCGCGCCCGCGACACGGTTGCCCGGCTCGGGGGTGACGAGTTTGTGATTCTGCTGGAGAATTGTAGCGCCGGGAGCGCACGCCAGATGGCGGAGCGCATCGCCGCCGGTGTCAGGGAGGTGGCGGTGACCGTCGGAACAGAGGTTTGCCAGGTGACCTCCAGCATCGGTGTGGTGCCGATTGGTGTCGCCACCGGCTCCATGGAGGAGGTCCTGGCGACCGCGGACAGTGCGCACTACCAGGCCAAGGACAGCGGTAAAAACCGGGTGCATGACCTGCTCATGGAAGCGTTGCCGGATGAAGGCTGAAGAGCAACACCAATCCCGGGTTGATCAGGACTCCTCGACCGACTCCGAGTAAGAGCACTCTTTCTGTGGGCAGACCTTTTCGGTGCCCTTGCGCTTGGTGGTCTTGATGGTCAGAACCGGCCAGCCACAGCTGGGGCAGGGTTCCGCAATCGGCTCATTCCAGGTGGCGTAGTCACAGTCCGGGTAGGTGGAACAGGAGTAAAACACCTTGCCGCGGCGCGATTTGCGTTTCATCAGCGTGCCCTTGCCGCATTTGGGGCAGTCGACGCCGGTATCCTCGGGTTTCTCCAGCGGTTCGATGTGCCGACAACTGGGATAGTTGCTGCAGCCGATGAACTTGCCGTATTTACCCCGCTTGATCACCAGGTCCGACTGGCACTCGGGACACTTTCTCCCCTCCACGATGGTCGGCTCTTCCTGCTCCTTCTTGTCGCCATTCAGGTCACGGGTGTAATCGCATTCGGGATAGTTGGTACAGCCGATAAAGCGGCCGTGACGCCCCAGGCGGATGGACAGCGGCTTGCCGCATGTGGGGCAAGCCTCATCCAGGGCTTCATGGGTCACATCACTGCGTTTGACATTCTCCTGGGTGTGGTCGATGCGCTCCTTGAACGGCGACCAGAACTGACGCAGCAGTGGTATCCACTCCTGTTCGCCGCGTGAAATGGCGTCCAGTTCGTCCTCCAGCCGGGCGGTAAAATCGTAGTCCACATAACGGGTGAAATACTGGGTCAGAAACTTGTTGACCACCCGGCCCACATCGGTCGGGTGGAAGCGCTTCTTCTCCAGCTGCACATACTCACGGTCTTGCAGGGTGGAGATGATTGAGGCGTAGGTGGAGGGACGGCCGATGCCGTGTTCCTCCAGCGCCTTGACCAGGCTCGCCTCGCTGTAACGGGGCGGTGGCTCGGTAAAGTGCTGTTCCGGACGGATTTTGTTCAGCGTGATCTGTTCGCCTTCCTTCAGGGGCGGCAGCAGTTTTTCATCGCCGTCACCCTTCTTGGCGTCATCGACGCTCTCCATGTAGACCGTCATGAACCCCGGGTTGGCCACGGTCGAACCGTTGGCCCGGAAGTTGTTGCCCTCGCCACAGGAGAGATCCGCCGCTACGGTGTCGATGGTGGCGTGGATCATCTGGCAGGCGACGGTGCGCTTCCAGATCAGTTCGTAGAGCCGGTGCTGATCTTTGGTCAGGTGCTTGAGCAGCGTTTCGGGCGTGCGCTGTACCGAGGTGGTGCGGATCGCCTCGTGTGCCTCCTGGGCATTTTTCGACTTGGTCTTGAAACTGCGCGGCTGTTTGGGCAGCTGATCGGCGCCATACTGGCCGGTGATGAATTCGCGCAACTCGCCGATGGCGTCATCGGACAGATTGACCGAATCGGTACGCATGTAAGTGATGAGACCGGTGGCGCCGCCGCCGGTGTCAATGCCCTCATACAGCTGCTGCGCGGTGCGCATGGTGCGTTGCGCGGTGAAACCGAGCTTGCGGGCCGCCTCCTGCTGCAGGGTTGAGGTGGTAAAGGGGGCGGCCGGATTGCGCTTGCGCTGTTTCTTCTGGACCTTCTCGACCGTCAGTTCGCCGCCGGCCGCCGCCAGCAGCTGCTGTTCAGCCGCCGCGGCCGCATCTGTGTTGTTGATATCGAACTGGTCCAGCTTATCGCCCTGATAATGGGTCAGTTTGGCGCTGAACGGCTGCTCCTGCTTGATCAGGTCTGCCTCGATAGTCCAATATTCCCGGGCGACAAAGGCCTCGATCTCCGCCTCGCGCTCGACAATCATGCGCAGCGCCGGGCTCTGCACGCGACCGGCCGAGAGTCCACGGCGGATCTTTTTCCACAGCAACGGTGACAGATTGAAGCCCACCAGATAATCCAGGGCGCGACGCGCCTGCTGGGCGTTGACCAGATCCATGGACAGGTTGCGGGGTTTGGCCACCGCCTCCTGCAGCGCTTTCTGGGTGATCTCATTGAACACCACACGCTGCACTTCCTTGTCCTTCAGCAACTTGCGGTTTTTCAGCAATTCATAGAGATGCCAGGAGATCGCCTCGCCTTCACGGTCCGGGTCAGTCGCCAGCAGCAGGGCATCCGACTTCTTCAGCGCCTTGGCGATAGCTTGCACATGCCGGTCATTCCGCTCGATCACCTGGTACTTCATGCTGAAGTCGTTGGCGGGGTCCACCGCACCCTCTTTCGGCACCAGATCCCGGACATGGCCATAGGAGGCCAGTACCTCGTACTCCGGGCCCAGGTACTTCTTGATGGTTTTACACTTGGCGGGTGATTCTACAATTACCAGCTTCATCGGATCGGTTCAGTTGTCCATTAAGTTGTCAGCTAAATTAAGCAATGCAGGCAGATGATGGTCTGTCCGCAATCGTTGTTAACCGGTACAAAAAATTGTTGTTTCGATAGGAGCCCGGCAGGCCCTGGCCCCTGGTTCGGGTTATCAGTGCAGATAGGCAGGAATATCGTTGTACACCAACTCTTCCATCTGCGCAAAGGCGCTCTCCTGGCCCGGCTGGTTGATCAATACCATCAGCACGACCCATTTGATCTCGTCCACTCCGATGGTATGGGTGCCCAGGGCAATGGCCCGGTCGACCACCAGTTCACGGCCGGTTGGGTCAAGAATACCGTTCTGTTCCAGAAACATCAGCAGCCCGCGCGAATCGGTATCGATGCGGCGCTGCTCTTCGGGGGTGTAGACGCGCATGGCCCCCTGGGGCTGATGGTGGAAAGTTTCCGGCGCCTGGCGCTCGGCAAGCTCATCCATCCACTGAAAGGCCTTGTTGACCTCCTGCTCCGGGAAACCGGCCTGGATCAGTTCATCATGGATCTGGCCCTGGTCGGAAATAGAGTCCTGATCACTGTCCATGTAGTTCTCATACAGGTAGATCAGGATATCGACTACGTTTTCGTTCATGCTGCGTCCTTCATTGGGAGCCTGTCGATCGAGTCCGAGCGGCTCTTGGCAATGCCGATAAATGCCGGTAAAAACCGGGAAAAACTGCAAACTATAGCGGTTCAGTGCCCATCTTTCCGGTTCGACAATAACGTCCGCCGGGCGCAGCTGAGACAAAACCTTCAAGCTCAAGTAACAGAAGCATGGAGGAAACCGCGTCCGCGGTCAATCCGCTGCGCTGAATCAGCAGATCCACCGGTGCCGGATCAAAATCCAGGGCGGCCATCAGCAGTTGATACTCCCGGTCCCATCGTCTCGGTGTGGGCTCCGCCTCCGCGGCGGGCTTCTCACGGGGTACTTTCAGGAGGGTGCCGAGCAGCGGATTCAGCTCCTCCAGGATATCCTCTGCTGTCTCCACCAGTTTGGCACCCTGGCGGATCAACGCATGACAGCCCCGCGCCAGGGGGTTGTGGATGGAGCCGGGTATGGCAAATACCTCGCGCCCCTGTTCCGCAGCCAGCCGGGCGGTAATCAGGGAGCCGCTCTTCTGGGCCGCCTCCACCACCAGGGTACCGACGCTGAGGCCGCTGATGATGCGATTGCGGCGGGGAAAGTTGGCCGGCAGCGGGGGTGTGCCGGGGGGGAGTTCAGAGATCAACGCGCCCTGTTCGGCAATCCGGTGGGCCAGATCGCGATGGCGGGCGGGATAGACCCGGTCAAGACCGGTGCCGGTAACCGCCAGGGTGGGGGTCGTGCTCTCCAGGGCGCCGCGATGCGCCGCGCCATCGATCCCGGCGGCCAGTCCGCTGGTGATGGCCAATCCGGCGCCGGCCAGAAAACGGGCAAAATCCAGTGCGGTCTGCTGCCCGCTCGGCGTGGGGTTTCGCGAGCCGACAATGGCCAACTGTGCCATTTCCAGGGCCGCTGCGTGACCTTGTACAAACAGCAGGGGAGGTGGGTCCGCTATCTCCCTGAGCAGCAGGGGATAACGCGCATCGCGCAGCGTGAGGAGCGTTCGGTTGTCGCCCTCCAGCCAGCGCAGATCCTGTTCCACCTGATCCCAGTCGGGGTCACGCAACCAGGCGATGCTCTCCTGCCGGAGTCCGTCATGGCTGGGGTGTTGGGCGCCGAACAGGGGGCGTGGATCGCCCCCGCTAAAGCCCAGCAGCCGGTTGATGCCGCGGCTGCCAAGCCCCGGGGTGTGCAGTAGTGCCAGCCAGTAGCGGAGGTCGGCCGTCGGATGTTCGTCGTCTCCTTCCCTGGTCTGCCGAGTGGTTTCGTCACTCCTCTCCTGAATGGACATCGGGTCGCGGTTTTGCTCCGTCAGTGGTTAGGGGTTGCGTACCCGGTCAAGCACATGAATGGCCCGGGAAGCCTGCATCACCAGGGCGAAGCTGACGCGGTCGAAGGTGCGGAAAACCATCAGCGTGCCGGCCGGTTCGTCCGGCAGGGTAACGGTATCGCCGCGGGTCTTGGAGACGATGTCCCGAATGGTCTCACCGCGGTGGTCAATAGTCAGTACGTTGCCGGCTTCCAGGCCGTCGCTGGCGCCACGGTCCAGCACCACCACGTTAAACTGGCCGATCTGGGTGACGCCGTTAAGCACCGCGATAATGCTGCCTTTGACATCCTGTTTGGGCGCGGCGGGGAAGAAGGCGTTCAGCGGGGTGTCTTCCGCCACCGGCAGCAGCCGGTCGCCCTTGACGGTCTCCAGCTCCATGTCATTGAGCATCAGGGTGGCCGGATCGCCCGGCTGCAGCAGTTCGCTACTGCTGACGTAAAGCGCTTCATAGCCGAGAATTTCACCGGTCTCGGCATCCTTGTAGGCATCGCCCGGTCGAACCACATCAAATAGTCTGTTGTCAGTTGTATCGATGGCACGGACATAGGCCTTGATGTCGTTGCTGCCGAGGATATGCTCATCGGCGAAGGCGACCACATAGGGGGCGCTGTCCAGTTCCGCCTGTTCCATGACATAGGGTCGGCTCAGGAACTGATGAATGGCGTCAATCGGGATGGCCGGGATGGCTCCATCCAGGGGGGTGGAGCGAACCTGGGGTGACAATTGAACCAGGGAGCCGCGCTGCAGGCCGAGACGCGGCTGGCCGTTTACATAGGTCATTGTGATAATATCACCCGGATAGATCAGGTGCGGGTTGGCGATCTGCGGATTGACATGCCAGACGTCGGGCCAGAGCCAGGGATCGCGGAGAAATCGCCCGGCGATATCCCACAGGGTATCTCCCTTGACCACCACATAGCGATCAGGGTGGTCGGGATTGACGGCGACGGCATCGGCGGCCAGCGCGCCCCATGAGATGAGCAGGCCGAATACCAGGCAGGCGAGCTTGTTGCTAGACGTAAACATGGCGATCCCTTTGCGTTGACTGTTTGTTCCAGGTGACCAGGAAATACGGCCCGATGGCCGGCCCAGAATCCTGTATCATCATATTGTTAGCGAATTATTCTAGCTTTGTACTATAGATTGACGGAAAACCCAATGGCAATTCTGAACATACTTCATTTTCCTGACCCAAGATTGCGTAATAAAGCACAGGTTGTGAAATCTTTTGATGATGATCTGCGTAAACTGGCGGCCGATATGCTGGAGACCATGTATCAGGCACCCGGCATCGGGCTGGCCTCGATTCAGGTGAACGACCCGCGTCGGCTGGTGGTGATCGATGTCTCGGAGAATCACGATGATCCGCTCTGTCTGGTCAATCCGGAGATTCTGGAAAAGCGTGGTGAGCACAAGATGGACGAGGGCTGTCTGTCGGTACCCGGGGTCTATGAGCCGGTTGTCAGGGCGACCGATATCAAGGTACGGGCGCAGAATCTGGACGGTGAGACCATCGAATTTGCAGCGGATGATCTGCTGGCGGTCTGTATCCAGCATGAGCTGGATCACCTGGATGGCAAGCTGTTCATCGACAACCTGTCCAGTCTGAAGCGCCAGCGCATCCGCAAGAAACTGGAAAAAGAGGATCGGCAGGCGCAGCAGGATGCCGTCGGTCAGGCGCTTTAAGTAACGCGCCGGCGGTTCTGATCCCCTATCGTGACGGCCTGAGCGGCCGTGAGAACAATCAATAATGAGTAGCCAGTTAAAGATTATTTTTGCCGGAACCCCGGAGTTTTCAGTCCCGCCGCTACGGGCGCTGATCGGTTCTCTGCACCAGGTGGTGGCCGTCTATACCCAGCCTGACCGGCCGGCCGGGCGCGGCCGGAAACTGACCGCCAGTCCGGTCAAGCAGCTGGCCCTGGAACATGCCGTTCCGGTCTACCAGCCGAAGAACTTCCGCGAGGCCGCGGACCTGGCCGCGTTGGAGTCACTGCAGGCCGATCTGATGGTGGTGGTGGCGTACGGACTGATCCTGCCGCAGCCGGTGCTGGATGCTCCCCGGCTGGGCTGTATCAACATTCACGCCTCGCTACTGCCGCGCTGGCGCGGCGCCGCGCCGATCCAGCGCGCAGTGCTGGCCGGCGATGAGCGTACCGGCATCACCATCATGCAGATGGAGGCTGGACTGGATACCGGACCGATGCTGCTCAAGCGCGAGATCGCCATTGGTCCAAACGAGACCGGTGGTGCCCTGCACGACCGGCTCTCAGAGTTGGGCGCCGAGGCGCTGATGGCTGCGTTGCCCGGGATTGAGAATGGCACGCTGCAGGCCGAACCGCAGCAGGATGGACTGGCCAACTATGCCGGCAAGCTGGACAAGGCCGAGTCCATACTGGACTGGAGCCGGGATGCGCGTGCGCTGGATCGTCAGGTACGCGCCTTTAACCCCTGGCCGGTGGCGCAGACCCTGCTACAGGGAAAGGTGTTGCGTATCTGGGAGAGTGCGCCTCTTTCCGGGGCAGCGGATGTGCCGCCGGGAACGGTCGTCGCTTGCGACCGGGAGGGCATTGATGTGGCCACCGGGGACGGATTGCTGCGGATCCGCTCGCTGCAGCTGCCGGGCAAGCGGGCCATGAGCGCCGCCGATTTTCTCAACGCGCATGACCCCCACGGGGTGGTGCTTGGTTAGGCTGCCGGATTTGCCCGCATGAACACAAAGAGCGCACTTCAGGGCAATCCGCGCGTGGCGGCGGCACGGCTGCTGCGTCAGTTGGCTGACGGCCGGTCGATATCCGACTTGCTGGAGCAGGGGCTGGACGGGGTCTCACCACGGGATCGGGGGCTGGTGAAGGAGTTCTGTTTCGGCGTGGCCCGCTGGCGTCCCAGGCTGGAGCGAATTGCCGGCCAACTGCTGAGCAAGCCGATCAAGCCGAAAGAGGGCGAGGTACAGGCGCTGATCCTGCTCGGTCTTTATCAGTTGATCTATATGCGGGTGGCGCCCCACGCGGCGGTGGCCGAGACGGTGGAAGCGGCCCGGCTGCTGCAGAAAACCTGGGCGGTGGGACTGATCAATGCCCTGCTGCGTCGCTTCCAGCGGGAGCGGGAGACCCTGCTGGCGCTGGCGGATGCCGACCCCCTGAGCCGTTACGCCGTGCCCGGTTGGCTGCTCAAGCGCATCCGTGCCGACTGGCCCGGGCACTGGGAATCGATACTGCAGGCGGGCAACGGGCGTCCCCCCATGAGCCTGCGGGTCAATCTGGCGGCCAATAGTCGGGAACAGTACCTGTCTCTGCTTGCGGCAGCGGGTATCGAGGCGACGCCCATTCCCCATGTCCCCTCCGGTCTGGTGCTGGGCCAGCCGATGGATGCGCAAGAGCTGCCCGGCTTTACCGAGGGCCGGGTCTCGGTCCAGGATGGCGGGGCACAGCTGGCGGCCGGACTGCTCGACCTGCAGCCGGGTCAGCAGGTGCTGGACGCCTGCGCCGCGCCGGGCGGCAAGTCGGGGCATATTATGGAATCGGCCGCCGTGCAACTCACGGCGATGGATCTGGACCGGCGGCGGCTCGAACGGGTGCGTCAGAATCTGGACCGGCTGGGAGTGACGGCGGCCGTGGTGCAGGGAGATGCGGCCAAACCACAGGGCGCCTGGGCCGAGCGGCAGTATGATCGCATCCTGCTGGATGTGCCTTGCTCGGCCACCGGGGTAATCCGCCGGCACCCCGATATCAAACTGCTGCGCCGGGCACAGGATGTCCCCGCCCTGGTGCAGAGTCAGGGCAAAATTCTGCGTGCGGTCTGGCCGCTGCTGAAGCCGGGCGGCCGGTTGCTGTATGTCACCTGTTCACTGTTGTCGGATGAGAATGAGGGGCAGGTGAGGCGCTTTCTGGAACAGGCACCGGACGCTCGGGAGCGAGTGATCCCGGCCGACTGGGGACACCGCCGCCCGGTGGGGCGGCAGACGCTCCCTGGCGACGCGACCATGGATGGGTTCTACTATGCCTGTCTGGAAAAAATCTAGCAGCACATGGATACCTGTCAGCCAATCAACGCTCGCCGGGAGAGGACCATTCGCTGGGCCGGGTGGGTCTGTCTGCTGGTGGCGCTCCTCACCGGCAGCGCTCCGGCGGTGGCCAAGGCGTTCGCCGTGGAGGGACTGACGGCGCGCGAAGTGGAGGGCGTCTACCTGATGGATGCCGACATCCTGTATCAATTCAGCGATCAGGCGCTGGAGGCGCTGGAGAACGGAGTGCCGCTGACCCTGGAAGTGCATATTCAGTTGCGGCGGGAGGGCGCCTGGATCTGGGAGTCGGACCTGCTGGATGCCCGGCTGCGCTACCGGATACTGCATCAGGCGCTGCACAGCTTGTATCAGGTGACCGATCTCTCGACTGGGGTACAGCAATACTTCGCCACCCGCAAGGCGGCCTTCACCGCCCTGGGACGGATTCGCGATGTACAGCTGATCCAGGCGGAAAAGCTGCAGCCGGGCGAGACCTACAAATTGTCACTCAGGTCCAGTCTGGACATCGAGGCGCTGCCCCTGCCCCTGCGGCCTCTGGCCTACCTGAGTCCGGCCTGGAATCTATCCAGTGAGTGGAGCCTATGGCGCCTGCAACCTTGAAGAGACTCACCGGCGGCGCGCTGCCGGTCATCGCCTTGCTGGCACTGGTGCTGGTTTCGCTGCACTTCATGAGCGGCGCCCTGCAGAACACCGAGGAGCTGAGCCGGCTGTTTATCCCCCTGCTGGTCACCAGCGTGCTGGGCCTGTTCGCCATGGTGATCGTGGTCAGCTTCAATATTGTCCAGATGGTGGCCCGATATCGCCGTCAGGCGGCCGGTTCCCGACTGGCGTTGCGGCTGGTGGTGGTGTTTGTGGCGCTCTCGCTGGCACCGGTGGCGGTGGTCTACTACTACTCACAGCAGTTCCTCCTCAAGGGCATCGACAGCTGGTTCGACGTGCATATCGATCAGTCCATGGAAGATGCCCTCAGCCTGGGTCGGGTTTCGCTGGACCTGCACAAACTGGAGCGGCTGAAGGTGGCCCAGCTGTTGTTGGGGGAGCTGTCCGGTTCGTCGGTGGCCGGTTTGAGTCTCAGTCTGGAGGATCTGCGCGAGCAGTTTGGTGCCAGTGAACTGGTGTTGATGGATGTCGGCGGCCGGGTGATTGCCAGTGTCAATGCCGACCCCAGTATCCTGATTACCAGCAGGCCGGATGGAGTCATGCTACAGCAGGTCCGTTCCGGAGAGGATTATGTCGGCGTGGAACCGAACCCGAAGGTCGAGGGGCAACTGGAAGTGCGGGCGGTGGTGGCAGACCGGATTCGCAACCGCCTGTTACTGGCGCGTTTTCCGGTATCCCGCTCCATTGCTGATCTCACCACCAAGGTGGAAGGGAGCTACAGCCGCTATAAGGAGCTGGCCTTTCTGCGCAAGAGTCTGAAAAGCACCTTTACCCTGTCGCTGGCGATGGTGCTGCTGTTCAGTCTGCTGGCGGCCATCTGGGCCGCTTTCTTTACCGCCCGGCGCCTGGTGAAACCGGTGGCCGGCATTGCGGAGGGTACCCGGGAGGTGGCGGAAGGCAATTACGGCCTGCAACTGCCGCTACCCAAGGCGCGTGATGAACTCGGATTCCTGGTCGATTCATTCAACTCCATGTCGCGGCGTATTGCCCGCTCCCGTGATGAGACAGCGCGCACCCAGCGCCAGGTGGAGGCGCAGCGCACCTATCTGGAGACGGTGCTCGGGCGCCTCTCATCGGGGGTGATCTCACTCGATGCGGCCGGACATCTGCGTACCGCCAATCAGGCGGCGGGGGAGATTCTGAAGGTGGATCTGTCGCAGATGCTGGAACAGGATGTCGATGCGCTGGCCCAGGTGTCCCCGCGCCTGCGGCAGTTTATCGACGCAGTGCGCGAGCCGGTGGAGCAGGAGCGGCGCGACTGGCGTGGCCAGATCACCCTGATCGGGGGCGAAGGGCGTCAGGTGCTGCTGTGCCGGGGTACTCCCCTGGCCCAGCCGGACGATGAATCGATGGGCTACGGACTGGTGTTTGATGATATTACCAACCTGCTCAAGGCGCAGCGCGATGCGGCCTGGGGAGAGGTGGCGCGCCGCCTGGCCCATGAGATCAAAAATCCGCTTACCCCGATCCAGCTGTCGGCCGAACGGCTGCGGCACAAGTACCTGAAGAAAATGGAGGGCAAGGATGCTGATGTGCTGGATCGCGCTACCCATACCATCGTCTCCCAGGTCGAGGCGATGAAAGAGATGGTGAACGCCTTTTCCGACTATGCGCGACCGTCCCGGATCAACCCGCAACCGGTGGATCTGGATGCCTTGGTCAAGGAGGTGCTGGATCTCTATCGCAGCGCCGGGCTGGTGGCCGGGCTGAGGGTGCGGCTGGAGGCGGGTGAGACCCGGGTGGAGGCGGACCCGGTCAGATTACGCCAGGTGGTGCACAATCTAATCAAGAATGCCCAGGAAGCGGTCAGTGTGGTGGATGATCCGAGAATTGAGGTCAGCACTGAGTTGAAAGTGGGAAATGATTGTAGATTTGTGCAGTTGGAAGTGGTGGATAACGGACCCGGTTTCGATCCGGAGATCCTGGCCCACCTGTTTGAACCCTATGTCACCACCAAGATCAAGGGCACCGGTCTGGGGCTGGCGGTGGTGAAGAAGATCGCCGAAGAGCATGGTGGTACCATCTGGGCCGAAAATCGCCCGGCGGGGGGAGCCGGCCTGATCCTGCGACTGCCAGCCATCGGCGCGGATGCGCAATATACAGGCTGCATTGAGCTGCCTGACGGATTGAATAATAGGAGCAGAACCCGATGAGTGCATCGCATATCCTGGTGGTGGACGATGAGCCGGATATTCGCACCCTGGTGAAGGAGATCCTGGAGGACGAGGAGTATACCGTCGCCATGGCGGAGGATGGCGCCAGCGCGCGTAAGGCGTTGCGCGACCGGCGGCCGGACCTGGTGCTGCTGGATATCTGGATGCCGGATGTGGATGGCATCTCGCTGCTCAAGGAGTGGTCGGAGGGGGAGGGCCTGCCCTGTCCGGTCATTATGATGTCCGGCCACGGTACCGTGGAGACCGCCGTGGAGGCGACCCGCCTGGGTGCCTACGATTTCCTGGAGAAACCGCTGTCGCTGGCCAAGCTGCTGCTGACCGTGGAGCGGGCGCTGGAGGTGGACAAGCTGCAGCAGGAGAATATCGGACTGCGTCGCCACACCCAGCATGTGGTGGAGCCGACCGGCCGGAGCGCGGTGATCCAGCGCCTGCGGGAGCAGGTCAAGCGCATCGCCCAGCACGACACCTGGGTGCTGATCACCGGCGAGCCCGGCTCCGGCCGCGAGACCTTCGCCCGTTATCTGCACTCCCAGAGCGTGCGCCGGGACCGACCGTTCATTGATGTGGGGGTCTCGTCCATCGCCCGGGGCAATTCCGCCCGGGAGCTGTTCGGCAGCGAACAGGGGGGGCAGATCCACTACGGCGCCCTCGAGCAGGCGCGTGGCGGCACACTGTTTCTGGACGAGGTGGCGGATATGGATATCGAGGCCCAGTCCCAGCTGCTGGGGGCGCTGGACGGTGGGGCTTTTCTGCGGGTCGGCGGTTCGGAGCCGGTGCAGATCGACGTGCGCATCATTGCCGCCACCCAGAAGAACCTGCAGGACGAGGTGCAGGCCGGCAATTTCCGCGAGGACCTGTTCTACCATCTCAATGTAGTGCCCCTGCATATTCCGCCACTGCGTGAACACCGGGAAGATGTGCCGGAGTTGCTGGCCTATTACGTGGACAGCTACGTGGCGCATGAAAAACTGCCTTACCGGCGGTTTGATGTGCGGGCCCAGAACTTTCTACGCAATCACAGTTGGCACGGCAATGTGCGCGAGCTGAAAAACCTGGTGCAGCGCCTGCTGATCCTGGGGGCCGGTGATGAGATCACCCAGGATGAGGTGGAGGCGGCGTTGGGCAGTGTCGGCCTGGCGCTGGAGAGCGGGGCGCGTTTTCCGGTCTCCTTCGATCAGCCCCTGCGGCAGGCGCGGGAGGCGTTCGAGAAGGCCTATCTGGAATATCAACTGGAGAAACAGGCCGGCAATGTCAGCCAGATCGCCCAGGCATCCGGCATGGAGCGGACCCATCTCTACCGCAAACTGAAAACACTGGGCATTGATGTGAAGGACAAACGGTAATAAGCTCGCCGCTTTGTATCGGCCAGCTGCGCCGGCGGATCGTAGAGTGGGCACGTTTTTTGTACCCATGCGGATGCGGCCGAACCGAATGACAGGGTGGGCACACGCGACGTGCCCACCCTACTAACTCTGTACCGGCCAGTGTTCAGGCGGGCCGTGGTGGCGGATCGACTCAACCCGGAAAGAAACAGAAAGAAATAATGAAAATAATCATTCTAGGCGCCGGGCAGGTGGGGACATCGGTGGCCAACAACCTCGCCTCCGAGGCGAACGATATTACGGTTGTCGACCAGAATGCTGATCTGCTCAGGGAGCTGCAGGACCGGCTCGATCTGGGTACCGTGCAGGGCCATGCGGCGCATCCGGATGTGCTGATGCGGGCCGGGGCCGAGGATGCCGATCTGATTCTTGCCGTGACCAACAGCGATGAGACCAACATGGTCGCCTGTCAGGTGGCCTACAGCCTGTTTCGCACCCCCACCAAGATTGCCCGGGTACGTGCCCTCGGCTTCACCAAGTATCCCCAGCTGTTCTCTCCCGAGGCGATGCCGATCGATGTACTGATCAGCCCGGAGCAACTGGTGACTGACTACATCATGCGGCTGGTCGAGAACCCCGGCGCCCTGCAGGTGCTGGACTTTGCCGGTGGCCGGGTGCGCCTGGTGGCGGTGCGCGCCTATTATGGCGGGCCGCTGGTAGGCAATGAGCTGCGCACCTTGTATGACCATATGCCCAACATCGAGGCACGGGTGGCTGCCATCTACCGCCAGGGACGGGCGATTCAGCCGGAAGGGGACACCATTATCGAGGCCGATGACGAGGTCTTTTTCATCGCCGCCAAGGAGAACATCCGGGCGGTGATGAGTGAACTGCGGCGTCTGGACAAGCCGTTCAAGCGGCTGATCTTCGCCGGCGGCGGCAACATCGGCATGCGTCTGGCCCACGCCCTGGAGCGCGATTATCAGGTCAAGCTGATCGAGCGCGACCGCAGGCGGGCGCAGAAGGTGGCCGAGGAACTGCCGAAGACCATCGTACTGCACGGCGACGTGGCCGACGAAGATCTGCTGATGGAGGAGAACATCGAGGGCACCGACGTGTTCTGTGCCGTCACCAACGATGACGAGGCCAACATCCTCTCCGCCATGCTGGCCAAGCGGCTGGGGGCGCGCAAGGTGATGGCGCTGATCAATCGCGCCGCCTATGTGGACATGGTACAGAGCGGGCCGATCGATATCGCCATCTCCCCCCAGCAGGCCACCATCGGCAGTCTGTTGACCCATGTGCGCCGGGGCGATGTGGTGATGGTGCACTCGCTACGCCGCGGTGCGGCGGAGGCGATTGAGGCGGTGGCTCACGGTGATCACAGCTCCTCCAAGGTGGTGGGTCGGGCGATCGAGGATATCAAGCTGCCGAAGGGGACCAATATCGGTGCCGTGGTGCGTGGCGACGCAGTGCTGATCGCCCATCATGACACGGTGATTGAGTCGGAGGACCACGTCATCCTGTTTCTGGTGGACAAGCGCCAGATCCCGGATGTGGAGCGGCTGTTCCAGGTGGGTATCACTTTCTTATAAGGGGGCGGCTCGGGACGGGTGGCTGGCCGGGAGTCAGGCAGCGCGGGACCGGGGTAACTGAGCGATATGCAATTCAGTGCCATTCAACGCATACTCGGCATCCTGCTGATGGTGTTCAGCGTCACCATGTTGCCGCCGTTGCTGGTGTCGATCTGGTATGACGACGGCGCCTACACCTCTTTTCTAATCGCCTTCATCATTATCCTGATGGTGGGTGCGGTCTCCTGGGTCATGGTGCGGGACCAGACCCGGGAGTTGCGCCTGCGGGACGGTTTCATGGTGGTGGTGATGTTCTGGACCGTGCTGGGCGTCGCCGGTTCGCTGCCCTTTACGCTTGCCGTCGACCCCCACATGTCGCTGACCGATGCCGTGTTTGAATCGATATCGGGACTGACCACCACCGGCGCCACGGTGATTATCGGCCTGGATGAGCTGCCACGGTCGATTCTCTATTATCGGCAGCAGCTGCAGTGGTTGGGCGGCATGGGTATCATCGTACTGGCGGTGGCGGTGTTGCCGATGCTCGGCATCGGTGGCATGCAGCTGTATCGCGCCGAAACCCCCGGTCCGATGAAAGATACCAAGCTGACGCCACGCATCACCGAGACGGCCAAGGCACTCTGGTACATCTACCTGGGCCTGACCCTCGCTGCTATTCTGGCCTACTGGCTGGCCGGCATGTCGCTGTTCGATGCCGTGGGTCACGCCTTTTCCACCATTGCCATCGGCGGCTTCTCCACCCATGATGCCAGCATCGGCTATTTTGACAGTACCCTGATCGAGATGATCGCCGTGCTGTTTCTACTGCTCTCCGGGGTCAACTTCGCGCTGCACTTCATCGCCATCAACCGGCGCAATCTCCGGGTCTATTTTATCGACAGTGAATTCCGTTTCTATCTGCTGGTATTGCTGTTTGTGGCCCTGGTGGTGACGGTGACCCTGCACACCACCGGTACCTATGAGGACTGGGGCGAGGCCTTTGCCAAGGGGCTGTTTCAGGCCGTCTCCATCGGCACCACCGCCGGTTTCACCACCGCCGATTATTCGCTCTGGCCGGGCTTTATTGCCATCGTGCTGCTGTTCACCAGCTTCATCGGCGGCTGTGCCGGCTCCACCGGTGGCGGTATTAAGGTGATCCGCTTCCTGTTGCTGATCAAGCAGGGTTTGCGGGAGATCACGCGCCTGATCCATCCCAGTGCCCAGATCCCCATCCGGGTGGGCGCAAAGACCATTACCCCGCGGGTGGTGGAGGCGGTGTGGGGCTTTTTCGCCCTCTATGTAGCCAGTTTTACCTTCATGTATCTGGCGTTGGCGCTCACCGGGCTGGACCTCATGACCTCCTTTTCGGCGGTTGCCGCCTCGATCAATAATCTCGGGCCCGGGTTGGCCTCGGTGGGACTCAACTATGCCAGCCTGAACGACCCGGCCAAATGGATTCTATGTTTTGCTATGCTGTTAGGGCGACTGGAGATCTTCACCCTGCTGGTGTTGTTGTCACCGGCCTACTGGCGGAAGTAGTAACCCCCATGAGCCATACCCCGAACATCAACAAACCCAAACTTATCAAGGCGCTGCAGCAGTTGATGCCCGCCGAGCTGATCCTGCATGAGCAGGAGGCGCTGCGTCCCTACGAGTGCGACGGGCTCTCGGCCTATCGCCAGGTGCCCCTGCTGGTGGTGCTGCCGGAAAATGCCGAGCAGGTACAACGGGTGATGCAGTGTTGTCACCGGCTTGGGGTGCCGGTGGTGGCCAGGGGCGCGGCGACCGGCCTGTCCGGCGGCGCGCTGCCGCTGGCCGACGGGGTGTTGATGAGCCTGGCCAAGCTGAATCGGATTCTGCATATCGATCCGCTCAACCGCACCGCGCGGGTACAGCCCGGTGTGCGCAATCTGGCCATCTCCGAGGCGGTGGCCGCCCAGGGGCTCTACTACGCCCCTGATCCCTCGTCCCAGATCGCCTGCACCATCGGGGGTAATGTGGCGGAAAATTCCGGCGGGGTGCACTGCCTCAAGTACGGGCTGACCGTACACAATGTGCTGCAGTTGAAGGTGGTGACGGCCGACGGAGAGCTGATCACTTTGGGGGCAGAGGCACTGGATGCCCCGGGGTTTGACCTGCTGGCGCTGCTGATCGGTTCCGAGGGGATGCTCGGCATCGTGGTGGAGGTGCTGGTGAAGCTGCTGCCGACGCCCGAGCGCGCCCAGGTTCTGCTGGCCGCCTTCGACGATGTCAGCAAGGCGGCCAATGCGGTGGGGGATGTGATTGCCGCCGGGATCATTCCGGCCGGTCTGGAGATGATGGACGGACTGGCGATCCGCGCCGCCGAGGATTTTGTCCACGCCGGTTATCCGGTGGATGCCCAGGCCATTCTGCTGTGCGAGCTGGATGGTGCCAATGAAGAGGTTTCGGCCCACCTGGCCCGGGTGCGCCAGCAACTGCTGGATTCCGGTGCCACCGAGGTGCGCACCGCTCAGGACGAGGAGGAGCGGGCGCTGTTCTGGAAGGGACGCAAGTCGGCCTTCCCGGCGGTGGGGCGGATCTCACCCGACTACTACTGCATGGACGGCACGGTGCCGCGCAAGCGGCTGGCTGAGGTGCTGCTGGAAACCGGCCGGCTGTCCGAGCGCTACCAGTTGCCGGTGGCCAATGTATTCCATGCCGGTGACGGCAACCTGCATCCGCTGATCCTGTACGATGCCAATCGGCCGGGAGAGCTGAAGCGGGCCGAGGATCTGGGCGCCGCGATCCTGGAGTTGTGTGTGCGGGTGGGTGGCACCATTACCGGCGAGCATGGGGTGGGGCATGAGAAGATCCACCAGATGTGCGTCCAGTTCAGTGCCACCGAACTGACCCAGTTTCATGCGGTGAAAAAGGCCTTTGATCCCCAGGGGTTGTTCAATCCCGGCAAGGCGATTCCCCAACCGCGGCACTGCTCCGAGTACAAGGCGCTGGGTTCGGATACCCTGACCGCGCCCAGTGCCCGGGATCAAGGTGCCCGGAATCGGGGGGTATAGCATGGCGATGCCATCCAGTGACAACAGCCAGGCGTTGATCCAGGCCGTTACCGAGGCGGCCGATCGGCGGCAGCCGTTACAGCTTTGCGGTTCGGGCAGCAAGGACTTCCTGGGCCGCACGCCTTCCGGCACGTCGCTGGATCTCACCGGGCACCGGGGTGTGATCAATTACGAACCACGCGAACTGGTGATCACCGTCCGGGCCGGTACCCGTCTGGCCGAATTGGAGGCCCTGCTGGCCGCCGAGGGCCAGATGCTGCCGTTCGAACCGCCCCATTTCGGTCCGGCCGCCACCCTGGGCGGAACTGCCGCCTGCGGCCTGTCGGGGCCACGCCGTCCCTATGCCGGAGCGCTGCGGGATTTCGTCCTCGGTGCCACCCTGATCAACGGCCGGGGGGAGCGGCTGCGCTTTGGCGGCGAGGTGATGAAGAATGTGGCCGGTTATGATCTTTCCCGGTTAATGGTGGGTGCCATGGGTACGCTCGGCGTGTTGCTGGATGTCAGCATGAAGGTGCTGCCGCTGCCCGAGGTGGAACGCACCCTGGTGCAGGAGTGCGACGAGGCTCAGGCGATTGAGCGGATGAACCGGCTGGCCGGTAGCCCGCTGCCGCTGACGGCGGCCGCCTTTGATGGGCTGAAACTCTTTTTACGCCTCGCCGGGTCCGAGCAGGGTGTGGCTGCCGCCCAAACCCAGCTGGGCGGAGAGGTTCTGCCGGATGGCGAACGATTTTGGCACCGGGTCCGGGAACTGGAACACCCCTTTTTCGGCAATGCCCGACCACTCTGGCGGCTCTCGGTAGCGCCCGGATCACCGCCGCTGGCCCTCCCCGGCAAACAGTTTATCGATTGGGGAGGCGCCCAGCGCTGGCTGGTCACCGACCAGTCCGCCGAGCGGGTGCGGGAGCGCGCCATACAGCACGGTGGCCATGCCCAGCTGTTCCGGGGAGGTGAGCGCGCCGGGGAGGTCAATCACCCGTTAGCCGGGCCGCTGCTACGACTGCACCAGCAGCTGAAGCAGGCCTTTGACCCGATGGGTATTTTTAATCCAGGTCGGCTCTATGCGGGGTTCTGATGCAAACTAATCTGCAGCCCACCTTGCTAAACACACCACAGGGTCAGGAGGCGGACGCCATCCTCAGAAGTTGCGTGCATTGTGGTTTCTGCACCGCTACCTGTCCCACCTATCAGTTGCTGGGGGATGAACTGGACAGTCCCCGGGGTCGCATCTATCTGATCAAGCAGGTGCTGGAAGGGGCGTCCGTGACCGAACTGACCCAACGCCACCTGGATCGCTGTCTCACCTGCCGCGCCTGCGAAACCACCTGCCCCTCCGGGGTGCGCTATGCGCGGTTGCTGGATATTGGCCGGGGCGTGGTGGAGCAGCAGGTGGGTCGTCCCCTGTCTGCCGGGGTGCTGCGTTGGGGGCTGCGCCAAGTGTTGCCCTATCCGAAAAGATTCGCTCTGGTGCTGCGACTGGGGCAGCTGTTTCGACCACTGCTGTCAGCCAGCCTGAAGCAGAAGCTGCCCGTCAGGGCCGCCCGATCAGTCCGGTCCGCCACAACACATAGACGAACCCTGCTGGTGCTGGAGGGGTGTGCCCAATCGGTGGCGACACCCAATACCAATGCGGCTGCGGCCCGGGTACTGGACCGGTTGGGGATTTCGCTGATCTCACCGGCCGGTCAGGGCTGTTGTGGCGCGGTCAGCCAGCACCTGGCGGCGGACACCGAGGCGGCCGCATTCATGCGCCGCAATATCGATGCCTGGTGGCCCCATATCGAATCCGGGGTGGAAGGCATTCTGGTAACCGCCAGCGGTTGCGGCACTCAGGTTAAGGAGTATGGCGAGTTGTTGCAGCACGATCCGGCCTATGCCGGGAAGGCGCGGCGGGTCTCCGAGCTGGCCCGGGATCTGTGCGAGGTGCTGGAGCGGGAGCCGTTGGATGCCCTCTCGCTGGCACAATCTGGTCAGCGAATCGCCTACCACTCCCCCTGTTCGCTGCAGCATGGCCAGCAGCTGGCCGGCCGGGTCGAGGCGATTCTGATTCGCCTCGGCTTCGAGTTGACCCCGGTGGTGGACAGTCATCTCTGTTGCGGCTCGGCCGGTACCTATTCGATTTTGCAGCCGGCACTCTCGCAGCGGCTGCTGGGCAACAAGCTGACGGCACTGGAAGCGGGCGGCCCGGCGTGCATTGCGACCGCCAATGTGGGGTGTCAACTGCATCTGCAGAGCCGTGCGCAACGGCCGGTGAAGCACTGGATCGAGCTGCTGGATGAGGCGATGGCCTGATCCCGCCAAAAAGCCTACCACGGGTTGACCTTAAATGGGTGTTGCGTGTGGCGCGGACTATTGGCGGCGTTGTTCAGTCCACCGGCCTTGCGGCATAGGACTGAAACAGCCGGTGTAACTTTTTGGCGCTGACCGGCTTGGGTTCAAAATGGCAGAATGAGTGGTCGCACTCCGCCGTGTTGAGATAGCCGCTGCTGAGGATGATCTGTATCGCCGGGTAGAGCGCCCGCAGCTGGCTGATCAACTCCATCCCGCAGCCATCCGGCAGGTTATAGTCCAACAGTCCCAGATCCACCTTATCTGATCGGGCGGCCGCAATCGCGGCCGTGCAACAGTCGGTGGCGGTGACCCGGTAGCCCAGCTCTTCAAACTCCCAGGTGAGCATCTGCCGCAGGGCATGGTTGTCTTCCACGATGAGCAGATGCTGAGGACGGTTCATTTGGCTCAGGCCACCAGGGTTTCTTTTAGTTTGTTTCGAGCCCGGAACAACCGGGTGCCGACACCTGCTGAGGTAATGCCCAGTTTTGCGGCGATCTCCTTCTGAGAATAGCCGCCAATCACCTGATGCACCAGCGGTTCCCGGTACTCGGCCGGCAGTTCCTCTATCGCCCGGCGCAGTACGAAGGCTTCGGTGGAAGTATCGTAGTAGTTATCGTTCGACTCCAGGGTCTCCAGGGGGATGTCTGACTCCTGCAACTGCTTGCGTTCAAAACGGCGAGCGTTTTCACGCCGCAGAATGGTGAACAACCAGCCCTTTTCGGCCTTCGGGTTCTGCAGATTGTGCAGTGATTTCCAGGCCCGAAGCAAGGTTTCCTGAACCAGGTCCTCGGCGGTGTGCTGATCACCAGCAAGCCAGTGCGCATAACGCTGCAGATCCTGGCTGTAGCGGCGGGCCAATTCATTGAAGCGACGGTTATTGTCGTGACCGGTTTCGGTGGCTGCTTTGTTCCAGTCCTGTACCAGGGCGAGATTGCTCATTGTTATCGATCCTTGCGGGTTGTGTCAGTGGGTGTTTGCAAGGAGATAGAGCAGGAGCCGTGCCAATATTATAACTATTTGATTAATAATGAAAATATTGGAATGGCCAGGCGTTGTTTGTAATGAAGTGTTGTAACGAAACGTTAAACGTAACGATTTGATGAGGTCGATCTCTGCGCGGTCGCCAGTGTTGTACGGAAGGGGCTCCGGGCTTTGTCGCTACAGGTTTCCGTAGGGGCCTGCCCTTACAAGAACCTGGGGTCAGGGGAGGGTCAGGTCGTACTTTTTGATCTTGCGGTCCAGGGCGGGGCGGGAGATGCCCAGTATCTCGCAGCTGTTGCCCTTGTGCCCCCCGGTATGATTCAGCACCCGCTGGATATGGGCGGCCTCAACCTGGTCCAGTGTTCGCTCCACGGGGTCGTTGCCTGAAGAGGGGGTCGTGCCTTGGGAGTCGGCGGTGCTCTGTTGTCTGAACAGCAGCAGATCAGGGGTCAGGACATTGCCTCGGGCATGTACCAGCGCCTGGGTCAGCAGATTCTCCAGTTCCCGCACATTGCCGGGCCAGTCATAGTCCTTGAGTGCCGCCAGGGTGGCGTCGGTGAGCTGTGCGGCCGGTTTATGGATCTTGCGGGCGATGCGCGCCACCAGCGCCTCGGCCAGCAACGGGATATCCTCCAGCCGCTCGCGCAGCGGCGGCAGATGAATGGAGATCACTTTCAGCCGATAGGCCAGATCCTCACGGAAGCGGCCGGCGTCCGCCTCGGCAAACAAGTCCCGGTGGGTGGCGGCGATAATGCGGGCGTTGGAGCCAATCTGCTGACTGCCGCCGACCCGTTCGAAGGTCTGCTCCTGCAGTACCCGCAGCAGCTTCGCCTGCAGCGCGGGTGCCAGTTCCCCGATCTCGTCCAGGAACAGGGTGCCGTCCTGGGCCAGTTCGAATTTTCCCTGCTTGCGCTCATTGGCCCCGGTGAAAGCGCCCTTCTCGTGACCGAACAACTCGCTCTCCAGCAGGGTGTCGACAATAGCGGCGCAGTTGATCGCCACAAAGGGACCCGGCACCCCGGAGTGGGTGTGGACCAGTCGGGCGACCACCTCCTTGCCGGTGCCCGACTCACCGGTGATGAGCACCGTGGCATTGCTGCCGGCGCTCAGGGCGATCTCCTTGCTGACCTGGAGCATCGCCTCGCCACGGCCGATCAGGTCGTGGTCTGTTTTGGGTTCCACGTCACTGGATTGCAGCGCCTTGACCTCGCGCGACAGGCGTTGGTTCTCCAGTACCCGCTCCACCACATGCTGCAGTTCGCCGAGTTTGATCGGCTTGTGGATGAAGTCGGCGGCCCCCAGCTTGATCGCCTTGATGGCCAGTTCCAGGTCGTGCTGGCCGGTCATCATGATCACGCTCTGGTTCAGCGACTCTTCCCCGATGCTGTGCAGCAGATCGATGCCTTTGCCGTCCGGTAACTGCTGGTCCAGTAGCAGCAGGTCATAGGCGGATGCCCTGATCCGGTCGAGTCCCTCAGCGCAACGGTCGGTCCCTTCCACCAGAAAGCCCTGCTCCTCGAAGTGGAGTTGCAGCATCTGGTTCAGTGCGTCGTCGTCCTCGATGATCAGCAGTCGGATGGTCATGGGTTTGTGTGTGCCTCCTGGCAACTAGCATAACGCAAACCAATGGCGGTAATCAGGTGCCTATGGGCCATTGGCGCGGGGCAACCGGTAAATGGCATAACCCAGTGCGATCCAGCCGGCCAGCAGGGAGAGGCCGCCAAACGGCGTAATGGCGCCCAGCATTTTGATGCCGGTAATGGCCATCAGGTAGAGACTGCCGGAGAACAGCAGGATGCCCAGCAGCATCAGCCAGCCCGCGCGCGGTATCCAGCGGGCGTCCGGCAACTGGATGCTGAGCAGGCCAATCGCCAGCACGGCCAGTGTGTGCAGCCCCTGATAGTGAATCCCGGTCTGCCAGACGGCCGACATTTCGCCGGTCAGGGTGTTGCGCAGGGCGTGGGCGCCGAAGGCCCCCAGGGCGACTGTGACGAAGCCGCTGATGGCGGCCCAGAACAGCAAGGGGCGGCTTGCGGCCACGGCGTTCAATGGGCTTGCTTCCGGCCCAGTTCGCTGAGGATATCCAGGGTCAGTTGGCGGGTCTGCTCATTCATACCCCGGCACAATTTGTCCACATCCCGCTCGCCATTGATCAGGGGGCGGATTACCGCCGCCAGCCTTGCCATCGGGCCGCCGGCGCGGCTCATCTGCTCGGCCATGTCGGAGATCAGGGTCAGCGCCTCCACGTTGCCGGTGGCGGCCGCCTGGATCATGCCGGCCAGCCCGGGGGCGGCCAAGGTCGGTTCAGGGCGTGCGTTGGGGTCGGGCAGGGTAGTGGGGTCCTGCAGGCCACGCATAATCGCCTCGGCGATCACCCGGTCTTCTTCGTCCAACCCACGGATGGTGCCAGGCTCTCGTTGACCGTCAACGATCTGACGGACGGCTCGGACCAGGGCGTGCCAGCCGCTGGCCTCGGCCTGCTGCAGCAGCGGTTCCAGGGCGGCCCGTTTATCGGGCTGTTGTGACAACTGCACCACCTGGCAGATAAAGGGGGCGTGCAGGGTGACGATCTGCTGGTGTTTGGGTGGTAGATTTTTCATGGGAGACAACGTGTTAAATGGGTTTACCCAACAATAACCGAGGCGCGGGCGGGAGGGAAGTCCAGTTACGGGCAGGCGTGTCATCAGTTACTTATCCGGCGAATAAACAGGGCTTATGCACCGCCCAAAACTATTGTTTGGCACTTTTATTAGCAAATCTTTATGTTGTCACTCCTGATTTCTGGAATGCTCCGCTGAAAGTTGCCTTCTCTGTTTGTCTTGCAGGGTTATCGAGAGAGTTACCAGAGTAAAAATCCGCAGGGTCAGCGATCTGAGAAAGGTCGCGGTCTTCAGGGATAACACAGATTGAGATTCTTCCCGGCAACCCGGGTATCGACTCGAGAAAACGCCGCTGAAGTCCGGTGGTGATTTTAACACTGCAGTGAAACTAGGAGAAAAAGTACCATGCCTACATTTGTGCGTACTGATAAGTGTGATGGCTGCAAGGGTCAGGACAAGACCGCTTGTATGTACATCTGCCCGCATAACCTGATGAAACTGGACATGGACGGTTCATTGACCGGTCATGCCATGAAATCGTTCAACCAGGAGCCCGATCAGTGCTGGGAGTGCTACTCCTGCATCAAAATCTGCCCGCAGCAGGCCATTGAAGCACGTCCCTATGCCGATATCGTACCGCTGGGCGCGTCCGTTCAGCCACTGCGTGGTACCGACTCCATTATGTGGACCATCAAGTTCCGCAACGGCACCATGAAACGCTTCAAGTTCCCCATCCGCACCACCCCGGAAGGTTCTATCGATCCTTACGGTGGCAAGCCCGAGGCTGATATTTCCAAAATCGCTGAATCCGGCTTCTTCGTCCAGAACAATGGTTATCGCGTTGGCGATCCCAGCGAGCTGATCAAGAAGTAAGCTGCGGCATAGCCGAACTGTATTTGTAAAGTTTTTAGAATAAAGAGGAAATTCAAATGGCTGGTGAATTCGGAAATCCTGAAGTCATCGAGGAAGAGGTAGACATCCTCATTATCGGTGGTGGTATGGGCGCCTGTGGTGCAGCTTATGAGATCGGCCCCTGGGTCGACGCTGCCAAGAAGCAGGGCGTGGATATCAAAGTCAAACTGGTCGACAAGGCCGCTATGGATCGTTCCGGTGCCGTGGCACAGGGTCTGTCCGCTATCAACACCTACATCGGTTCCGAGCAGGACCCCGCGGATTATGCCCGTATGGTCTCCAACGACCTGATGGGTATCACCCGTGACGATCTGACCTACGATCTGGGCCGTCATGTGGATGAGTCTGTACACCTGTTCGAGGAGTGGGGCCTGCCGATCTGGAAGACCGACGAGAACGGTGAGCGTTTTGACGGTTCCAAGGGCATGACCCCGCTGAAAGACGGTGGTAAGCCGGTCCGTTCCGGTAAATGGCAGATCATGATCAACGGCGAATCCTACAAGTGGATCGTTGCCGAGGCTGCCAAGAAGGCCCTGGGTATCGAAAACATTCAGGAGCGTGTCTTCATCGTCAAGCTGGTCAACGACAAGAACGACAAGAACCGCGTTGCCGGTGCGGTCGGTTTCTCCGTACGTGACCACAAGCTGTTCGTCTACAAGTTCAAGGCCTGCCTGCTGGTGGCCGGTGGTTGTGTCAACATCTTCCGTCCCCGTTCAGTCGGTGAGGGCCAGGGTCGTGCCTGGTATCCCGTATGGAATGCCGGTTCCACCTACTCCATGGCTGCAGAGGCCGGCGCTGAGCTGACCCTGATGGAAAACCGCTTCGTACCGACCCGTTTCAAAGACGGTTACGGTCCGGTGGGTGCCTGGTTCCTGCTGTTCAAATCCAAGGCCACCAACGCCTTCGGTGAAGTCTACATGGACCGCAACAAGGAGATGCTGGACGACTATCCTCCTTACGGTCAGGCGGCTGTTCCTGCTTCCTGTCTGCGTAACCACCTGATGCTGAAAGAGATGCGTGAAGGTCGTGGTCCGATCTGGATGGACACCGTCACCGCACTCGCCAACCTGCGTGAGACCCTGACCCCCCGTGAGGTCAAGCATCTCGAAGCAGAGGCCTGGGAAGACTTCCTGGATATGTGTATCGGCCAGTGTGGTATCTGGGCCGGTGAGAACATCGAGCCGGAAAAGAAGAACTCCGAGCTGATGCCGACCGAACCGTACCTGCTGGGTTCACACTCCGGCTGCTGCGGCATCTGGGTATCCGGTCCTACCGATGTCGGCGCGCCGACTGACGAGACCATGGACGGTGTGCCCGAGCATCTGCCGAAGGGCTGGAACTGGGGCTATCGTGGCATGACCACGGTACAGGGGCTGTTCACCGCTGCTGACGGCGTGGGCGCATCCGGTCACAAGTTCTCCTCCGGTTCACACGCCGAGGGTCGTATGTGTGCCAAGTCCATGGTGCAGTTCGTCATGGACAACAAGGACCACACCCCGGAGCTGGATACCAGTGTTGAAGACCTGGTGGCCGAGATCTATCGTCCGGTACGTAACTTCCTGGAGTTCAAGGATTACAGCACTGCGATCGACGTCAACCCCAACTACATCACGCCACGTATGCTGCAGTTCCGTCTGCAGAAGATCATGGATGAGTACGTTGCCGGTGTCGCGACCTACTACACCACCAACGAGCACATGCTGGAGCTGGCAGAAGCCAAGCTGGGAATGCTGAAGGAAGACTCCCTGAAGATGCGTGCGAAAGACCTGCACGAACTGCTTCGTGCATGGGAGAACTACCACCGCATCCTGACTGCTGAAGCGCACATGAAACACATTCAGTTCCGCGAGGAGTCCCGTTATCCCGGTTTCTACTACCGCATGGATAAGAACTTCGTGGACGAGGAGAACTGGAAGTGCTTCGTGAACTCTGTCTATGACAAAGAGACCAAGCAGTGGACCTGTTTCAAGCGTGCACACGTTGATCTGGTCGACAAGTCCAAGCTGTTCAAATAGACCTTATTTGACAGCCTGATGGCAAGGAAGTCCGGGTGTCGCAAGGCGCCCGGACTTTTTCATTTACACCAGAGTGTCCATGGATGGCGGACAAATGGTTTACCATGAGCGGTCAACCCGTAGGTTGGGGTGAGGAACGAATCCCAACAACATAGCTGAACACTGACATAATAGTTTAGTATTACCAAGATATCCGGACGCGCCGGCCCGATTCCGCCGGTGGATTTCTAGTCCTTATAGATATACACGCTGCAAACCGAGGCTCCCATGAGCGAAAAATTCGATATTCCGTTTCAAAGTAATGTAGTGCCCACCATGCTGGAGCTGGGCTCCACCATCCAGTTCAAATGCCACAAGGGGATCTCCTGCTTCAACGCCTGTTGCCGCAATGCTGACATCACCCTGACGCCCTACGACATTATTCGCCTGAAACAGCATCTCGGAAAAAGCAGTACCGAGTTTCTCAAGGAACACACCGTGCCGTTCCAGATGGACCAGGACGGCCTGCCCGGCGTCAAGCTGCGTACCGATAACGACGGTGCCTGCCTGTTCATGACCGACGAAGGGTGCAGCGTCTACAAGGACCGCCCCACCGCCTGTCGCTATTACCCGCTGGGTAACATGATCCGTCTCGACACCGGCGCCAAGGAAGAGCACGTGGATTACGTGTTGATCAAAGAGGATCACTGCAAGGGGCATGAGGAAGATCGGAAACTGACGGTGCAGGAGTACCTGATTGAGCAGGAGACCGCCCAGTACGACGAAATGAACCGTGAGTGGCAGCAACTGATGCTGATGAAGCGCTCCGGTGGTCCCAGTGTCGGCAAACCGCCCGAGGCGACCCTGCAGATGTACTTCATGTGCTCCTTCGATATGGAGCGTTTCCGCCGCTTTGTGCTGAGCGACAACTTCAAGGCCACCTACGACCTGGAGGATTCGCTCTATGAAGTGCTGGCAAAAGAGGATGTCTCCCTGATGCAGTTCGGCACCCGCCTGATGAAACAGGTGTTCTTCGGTCTGCGTACAATCCCGGAAAAGAACGGGGTGTGGGAGAAACGCATGGATGAACGCGAGGAAGTGTGGGAGGCGCGTCGCCAGGCCGAAATCCAGCGTCAGCAACAGGCGGAGGATGATCGCTATAAGGAGAGTTGAAGGACAGCCTTGATCAGAATTGAAAAGATCCCCGGCCGGGGATCTTTTCCTGTGTGCGGGTGGCGTGTAACGCTAGAGTTTCCAGCGCTGCAGCGCGTGCTCGATATCCTGAGCCACTGCATCCCAGATTCCCATCGGACCACTGTTTTTTATTCTGTGTACTTCCCAATCAGGACTGATTCCGGTGGCGCCGGTCAAAGGTCTGCGTTGATTCAGGGCGGCTTCGGCAGCCAACCGTTCATCAAAGTGCTTGAGCCGGGACTGGTATTCGCGAATGCGCTGCTCGGCCGTGTCGTATCCGTTATTCATCGGAATAACCTCCTCTCTCCACTGGACGGGTTGGTTAAGTAAAGCATAGGCGATGGTGGGTTGATTTGCTAAATACACTAAACGCCAGGTACTTAAATCCCAATTCGACTGTGGCTACCCCAGAAACCTTTATCGATGAAACGGGCGTTCTGCGGCCTGCACACCATCCCGGCAAAGAACGGTGTAGGGGAAAATGTATTGATAAGCGTCAGGAAGTGTGGGAAGCGCGTCGCCAGGCGGAGGATCAACGCGACCGCGGTGACAATGCCTGAACTCCCTCGCAGCAAACCGTAAGGGCAGACCCCGTGCCTGCCCATGACCCGGCAGGCCCGTTACAACCTGTTCCAGCTGATCAACAGCCTGTACGAGTACCGGTCGATCCTCCTAACCACCAGCAAAGATTTCACCAGCTGGGGCGAGTTCTTCCGCGACGACAACGTGGCGGTGCCGATCATCGATCGAATCATCCATCACTCACACATCTTTATGCTGGGAGGAGAGAGCTATCGACTGAAGCAGAAAACGACGAGTTAGACAAACGAAGGTGGGTCAATTTTATTGGCCAAAACCGGGTCAAAGCTAATGGCCATCGACAATTGCCAAACCAACAACAACTAGCGGAAGTCAAGTAGGGTGGGCATGCCCTTTATACCCACGCGATGAAACAATATTAAGCGAGGGGCTGAATTAAACGTCGTCAGCGCCGGTTAATCGCTACATCACCCCGGTGAGCCACTCCCCCAGCTTCATGTCGACAACCAGTATGTGTTCGGTCAGCCAGTGCTCCAGATACTCAAAGTCCGCCACACTCATTTTTCCGCCATCCTGCAGGTACTTCTGCTGAAATGCGGCGGCGCTTTCGATCAGTTCCTGGTGTTCGGCCTTGTGTCCGGCGAAATAGGGGTAGTTGTATTTCAGCATCAAGCGCTCTTCGTGTCGGAAGTGCCAGACAGTGCAGGCGATCAGTTCCTCAAGTACGGCCTCCCGGTACTCTGGAGATTCACCCTCCGCCACGGAATGGTTGAAGATGTTCAGCAACTCCACCAGTCGTCGATGATCCTCGTCTATCTCATCGACTGTGACACTCAGGGTCTTGTCCCAAACCAGCGCTCTCATGGCCACACCTCCTGACCGGACAGATATTGAACGGATCATTTGAAAGTCATACTACTCCGCATGCTTACTGGTAGGAAGGTTATAGGGATTTCCCTGGACTAAAGTCCAATTTCCGGTCACCAGTGTAGTCCATTGATACCTGCCACCCGTTGCAGGTTAAAGGGGTTTATAGTCAGTGCAAAGAATAAAAAGGTGAATTCAAGTTGTAGGTGCACCACCAGTAATACCACCCAAAAGGCGCTGACCCCTTTACTGCCATACTCCAGCTTTCTAGTAAGCGCCTTCGCTATAAACGAGTTCGTAACTGTGGCTGTAAATTTCCACAATATTCCCAAACGGATCTTCCATATAGATCATGCGATAGGGCTTCTCCCCTGGATAGTAATAACGCGGTTTCTCCATTCGCTTTTTACCGCCGGCAGCGACAATCCGCTCTACCAGTTCTTCAACGTTCGGGTCCTGTACGCAGAAGTGGAACACGCCGGTTTTCCAGTATTCAAAGTTGTCTTCCGGATTCACCTGATCCTTGAACTGAAACAGCTCAACACCTATCCGGTCACCGGTTGAGAGATGGGCGATTCTGAAACTTCCCCAGCCAGCACCGAAAACGTCAGTGCACATTTCACCAATCGGGCTGTCATCCTCGACAACGTCGGTTGGCTGCATGATGAGATACCAGCCCATTACCTCGGTATAGAATTTAACGGCTTGTTCCAGGTTCGGCACCGAAATGCCGATGTGAGAGAAGTTTCTCGGGTAAATGTTGTTCATATTCGTTCCTCCTGTGTTGAAGGAAGGTTACAAACGCATGATGATTATGTAAAATTATCATCTATCATAATAATGATTATTTTTCTTAATGATAAACCCGATCTGGTTACGCAGTTTTTGCACACTCGCCGAAGTGGGACATTTCACCCGCACCGCCGAGCGCTTGTATATGACGCAGTCGGGTGTGAGCCAGCATGTGCGTAAACTTGAAGAACAACTGGGTCGACCTTTGCTCATCAGGCAGGGTAAGCAGTTCACGCTCACCGATGCTGGTGAGCGCCTATACCGAGAGGCGCGGGAAATCATTCTGTCACTATCGAATCTTGAGCAGAGGGTCGTTGAAGACCCTGCATTCGAAGGGGTGGTCCGGGTGATGTCACCCGGGAGCGTCGGTCTCAAGCTATACCCTCACCTGCTGGAATTGCAACAGCGGCATCCTAACCTGGTGATTGATTATCGGTTTGCACCCAACTCCGATGTGGAAGAATCTATATCCAAATGTGGCGTTGATATAGGATTCATGACAAGCCCTTCAACCCTGGATGAAGTCAGCTTTAAGCCCGTTGCTGAAGAAGAATTACTGTTGGTCACACCGGAGGGATTGTCGGAGCCGAGCTGGGAGCAATTGCTGCAGCTGGGATTTATCGATCATCCTGATGGCACGCATCATGCCGGTTTGCTACTGGGTGCAAACTACCCGGAGTTTCAACACAGCAATCTGTTTGAAAAGAAGGGGTTTTCTAACCAGATCAGCATGATTCTCGAACCGGTAAGCATGGGGTTCGGGTTTACGGTATTGCCGACCTATGCTGTAGAGGCTTTCCCGAAACCACAGCTTATTAAAACCCATCGACTTTCCAATCCGGTCAGTGAGAGCCTATACCTCGGTATCAGTCGTAACAAATTCATACCGAATAGGGTGAATACGGTAATTGCCGAGGTTAAAAAGTGGCTTTAGCTCACTGCCAGATTTAATAGAATGGGGTTGTCGGACACTTCTTTCGCCATGCTGCATAGTCCAGGGCGAGGCTGCCACTTGCCGGAGTGAAGTGGCGTACACAGTTAAAGGGGGCGGCGCTCTTTGGCGTATAGTTAACGAAAAGAATAAAGATGCCCTGAACACATAATATCGGTTGTCAAAAGCCGGGGACGCTTGAAATCAATCTACTGTTTAAGACGATACCCTGTCTTAAACATCCACCACACGATGCTGGAGCAGATCCCCAGAAACAGTAGTATGACGCCCAAGCTGATGCCTATATTGACATCTGAAACTCCAAAAAAACTCCAGCGAAATCCACTCACCAGATAGAGCACCGGGTTTAACAGGGTAATGGTTTGCCATACAGGCGGTAACATACTGACCGAGTAAAAAGTTCCACCGAGAAAGACCAACGGGGTAATGATTAATAAGGGTACTATCTGTAACTTTTCGAAGTTGTTCGCCCATAGGCCGATAATAAAGCCCAGCAGACTGAATGAGACACAGGTCAGGATGAGAAACGTGGCCATCCAGATGGGATGGTCGATGCGTAAATCAACAAAGAAACTGGCGGTAATCAAAATGATGGTGCCAATAATCAGGGATTTTGTCGCCGCGGCACCTACATAGCCCAGCAGGATTTCGAAAAATGAGATCGGAGCCGACATGACTTCATAAACCGTGCCGGTAAATTTGGGAAAAAAGATGCCAAACGATGCATTCGATACGCTCTGGGTCAGTATGGATAGCATCATCAAACCCGGCACGATAAACAGCCCGTAGGTTACGCCATCCACCGACTGTATGCGTGAGCCGATGGCCGAGCCAAATACAATAAAATATAGCGCGGTTGACAATACCGGTGATGCAATACTCTGGAACAGGGTGTGCCAGGTGCGCAACATCTCGTATTTGTAGATGACTTTTACGGCTTGCATGTTCATCGCTGTGCCTGCACCAGGTTGACAAATATATCCTGTAATGAACTTTGCGTTGTGCTGAGGTCTTTCATGGATATCCCGGCTGAATGCATGGCCTGGAGCAATGCCGTGATACCGGTGCTGTTACCCTGGGTATCGTAGGTAAAAATCAGTTCATGTCCATCGTCAGAAAGTTCAAGTGCATAAGCCGCCATCGACTCGGGAATGTTATTGATTGGTTCCTTCAGTTCAACAATCAGTTGTTTTCGCCCCAACTCCTGCATCAGGTTGACTTTGTCTTCAACCAGCAATAACTCACCATGATTGATGACGCCCACGCGGTCTGCAATCTGTTCGGCTTCTTCAATGTAGTGAGTGGTCAAGATGATGGTGACACCCGAGTCACGCAGTTGGTTAACGATGCGCCACATATCTTTGCGTAGCTCAACGTCGACCCCGGCCGTCGGCTCATCCAAAAACAGAATTTTTGGCTGATGAGAAAGGGCTTTGGCGATCAGTACTCTGCGCTTCATGCCGCCCGAGAGCGTGCGCAGTTCATTGTTTCGCTTATCCCACAAGGAGAGATCCTTGAGCAACTGTTCGAGATAGGCATTATCCGGTTTTTTCCCAAACAGACCGCGACTGAAACATAAGGTATCCCAGACCCTCTCAAAGGCCGACAGGGTGAGTTCCTGCGGGACCAGGCCGATCTGTTTGCGGGTTTGTCGGTAGTGTTCGATGATATCAAAACCACTCACGGTAACGGTTCCGGATGTGGGTGATACCAATCCACATATCACCGAGATCAGTGTGGTTTTTCCGGCCCCGTTGGGGCCCAGCAAGGCGAGTATCTCGCCCTCCCGAATGTCGAGATTGACCCGCTTGAGTGCTTGATGTCCACCTTCGTAGGTCTTGCAAAGATTGACTATGGAAATGATTGTCGTCATGACCGGATGATACGGTAAATTGGATACTGATGGGAAATAAGCCATGACACCCTGATTAAACAACCCAGAATAAGGCGCGGTTGGGCAGGCTGGGTCAGGTGGAACTTTGCTTTAGTGCAGCGTCCACCGCGTGATAAGAGCGTGAATTCAAGATTCTTCTCGCCTTGCGTAATCTCACAACCGAATCTCCCATCGGGCGCAGAAACTCACGCTCATGATTCAACGAAGGCGGCGTTATTCGGCAAGCAACAGCTATAATCTGCCTTCAGTAGGCTTAACCGGGTATCAATCATGCCATCCGTAGATGATTTAAGTGAAGACGCAAAAATAGCCTACCAGGCCTTTCTCGACATGAGTAACAGTAAAGCAGCACATTTTACCTGCCTGGTAGCGATTGAAAACAAATACAAATTAGGCGGTGCACCCGGTATCGCGGAAAATCTGGAACTGGAACGATTGCTCGCCCATCACGACAAAAACGTACAGGCGTTTAAAGCAGCCATGACTGCTGTCACAGACAGTGATGAAAAGCAGGCCTTGTATCAACTTTTTTCTTAACGGGACAATCGGTGCATGATCGGCCTGCTCAGGCAGTGGGGTGCCGGGTACGGGGGCAGTCCGATTGATTCAGGCGATCTGTCAGTTAAACGAGAGCCCTTAAATCACGGGTAGCCCTCGCCGAAAAAGAATAAAAAAGGGATAGAGGAGCGGGCCAACGGACAATCAGGGGATTCATGTCGGGAAGTATTGTCCGCCGACCCAATTACCCGGCCTATTTAAAGTGTTTCTGATAAGTTTCCAGCTGGCCCTTCAGTCGAATCGCGTTCTCCCTGGCTGATGCGTAGTCCTCAGCTTTGGTCAGTGCGTTAATGGTCGGGACGTGTTCGTTCAGAAAGACATGTAGCTGATCATGAGCCTTGCCGGTCATGGTGCAGCCGGTGATCAGCTCCTGCAACTGTTGTTCAAGTGTCGTACCTGCCATATTCAACCCCTCAAGCGTTGAATGGTCTGCGGAAAAAAATGTTTTATGCATCATCTGTGACATGGTGCGGGTGTGATCGTCCATCTCCCAACGTTCTCCATTGTTCAGGCTCAGGTTGGTTGCAGCGGCGGCTGACTCATGACTGTCATGTCCGTGGCTGTTTTCTTCGGCCGTATATCCATAGGTGGCGAACGTGGTGGAAAGGGCCATCAGTGCCACCAGAATTGATTTTTTCATACTGTCTACTCCTGAAAAATATTGGTTTGCTTTCACCGGAGAAAACGTTCTGGATGCTGGTATTGTGACAAATGAGACAAATATATTTTCAAGGAACATGTTGGCCGTATAATTCGGCATGTTAAAAAAACAGTGTTGTCACAAAATGGCCAGTTACCCCGTATTACCGGTTGGGGGTGTGGATGACAGATGAGGAGTTGATGCGAGCTTACGTCGAGGGTGACGTGGAGGCATTCCAGTTGCTCTATCAACGGCATAAGGCAAGAGTATTCGGTTTTCTTGTTGCCAGATTGAAAACCCGACCGGAGGCGGAAGAGGTATTCCAGGAGGTCTTTACAAAACTGCATACTCATCGTTTCAAATACCGGAAGGATGCCCCTTTCCTGGCCTGGCTCTTTACGATCGTAAGAAACAGTCTGGTGGATCACATCCGTAAACAGAATACCCGCGGAAAATACCTGGAGTTGAGTCCTGAAGCAGTAAGCACTGCTATGGAGGAGCCAAGAGGCGGGCAGGATGTGAATGACGCAATTGCGGAGTTGTCGAGTCTCAGTAGTGAACAGCGCATGCTATTGAGTATGCGTTTCAATGAGGATCTCTCGTTTGCAGAGATTGCCAAGTCGATGGACATCTCCCAGTCCAACGCCCGAAAGATCGTCAGCCGGGCGATACAGAAGCTGCGACGCCTGATGTCAGGCGAGGAGCATTAGCGTGAAATCCCATTTATCCAATGACGAAGAGCGGTCTCTGCGGACGTTCTGTGATTTTGTCGAAGCGGAACCGGTCGCGCCCCCTTCGACTATCGATACGCGAATCATGGATCGGGTAAAACAGGACCTGGAGCCGCCAATCGGGTGGCTGTATGCAAAGTTTGTCACCATAGAGGCGGGTGCCGGTGTTGCGACCCTGTTTTTCTGTCCCCAGTTTGGATTCGCTTTTAGTGGCCATAATGCGTTCTTTCATGCCCTGCATGAGCAGACCGGTTTTTTCACCTTTTACCTGATCTGTGGCCTGCTGTTTGTGGTGCTCGGGGCGGCGATGAGTGCGTTGCTGCTCAGCTGCAATGAACTGAAGTCGATCAGCATGAGCAAGTATCTTTACTACCTGGTGTTTGGCGTTGTTGCCTTCCTGTCATTTTTTGTGGCCGGTGCGGAGATTCTGTGGCTCAGCGCACTGCCCTGGATACTGGGTGCCTACCTGGGGAATCTATTGGGTTTTGGGGTGGTTGCGCGCGTTCGTATAACACGCCGAAACATTTATTGAAGAACAGTGGAAAGGCCGTCAAGTAAGGCGCGCTTTTTGCGCCTACAACAATAGAATAACCACGTGGGCACAAAAAACGTGCCTATCCTACGAGACTGGGGAGAAATGATCCAAGACGAGCACATATACAGTTTAGTCGATCGATTTGTTATCCTTGGCTCCGCTAACCAATGACACTGAAGATTGAATTCCCCGCCTATTTTGAACCTCATTTAACCCCAAGGTAGTATTTTAATGTCCGAGCATAAAATCGATCTGGAGTGGCAGGGCACGCCTCCCTCGCCGGAAGAGTCCGCCTATACCCGAAACCATACTGTTTCCTTCGGCGATACCGTACAGGTTACGGTATCTTCCGCGCCGGAATACAAAGGAGATCCGAACTGCGCAGATCCGGAGCAACTGCTGACCAGCGCCCTGGCCAGTTGTCACATGCTGACATTTCTCGCCATCGCGGATCTCAAGGGCTTTAGGGTGGAGAGCTATAGTGATCAGGCGACTGGCTTTCTGGAGAAGGGCGACAGTGGCCGCCCGGAGATAATCCGCATCGAGTTGCAACCGCATATTATCTTTGGCGGAGAAAATCAGCCTGATGCAGCCGCTATTAAGCGCCTACACGCCAGCGCCCACAAGAACTGCTTTATTGCGAATTCAATCAAAGCCAAGGTTGACGTGCTCGATACATGACCCCGGAGGGATGACAACTAAGCCAAGTAGGGCGGGCAGGTCTTTTGTGCCCACGCAATCATCTGCGTGCATAATCCAGGCTTGATCAGGCTGTTGCTCTCTCTGTGGGGATAAAAAACGTGCCTACCCTCCATGACCGATGCTACCTCCCCTTCGGTTAGGATAGTCAATCAGCCCAGTTGCTCCTTCTCCGGAAAAACAAACGGCCCTCGAGTGAGGGCCGAAATTTCTTATTATATTGATTTGCTTTTTAGTGAAACTATTTACCGGCAATGTCTTCCAGTGACTTGGCACGGATGATCTGACCGTCCAGTGCCGAGTCCTTGCTGTTGCGGCCGAAGGCGACGCTCATCAGCTGGCTGTAGTAGACCACCGGCATGTTGAACTTGCTGCCGAAGCGGGCGTTGATCTGGTCCTGGTAGATCTCCACGTTGGCCTGACACAGCGGGCAGGGGGTGGCGATCAGGTCGGCTCCGTGATCATAGGCCGCCTCGATAATACCGTGGATCATCTCCTGGGACTTCTCCGGCTCGGAGAAGGCCAGGGCGCCGCCGCAGCACTGCACCTTTTTCTCATAGGTGGGGATGGAGTCGGCGCCCACGCTCTCGATGATGTGATCGAGATAGACCGGGTTCTCGAACGACTCCTCGGCAATGCCGAACGGGCGGTTGGTCTGACAGCCGACGTAACTGGCGATCTTCAGCCCCTCGAGTGGCTTTTTGACCTTCTGCTTGATCGCTTCGAAACCGATATCCTCCACCAGTACTTCCACCATGTGGCGTACCGGGGTCTGGTTGTTCAGTTTCAGGTTGATCTCGTTCAGCGCGGTGTTGGCGTCGCGGAACATGTTGGCGTCTTCATGCAGACGCTCCTTGGCCTCGCGGGTGGAGAGCCAGCAGGCGGCGCAGGTGGCGATGATCTCCTGGCCGGGGTTGTGCTGCTCGGAGAGCGCGATGTTGCGCGCTGACAGGGTCAGGCGTGGCAGTTCACCGCCGCCGCCGTAACCGATGGAGGCGCCGCAGCAGTTCCAGTCCGGGATCTCGTTGAGCTGGATATCCAGTTCGTCGCACATGGTCTGGGTGGCGCGCATCATGTTGGATGATGAGGCCCCTGTCTGTGAGGAGCATCCCGGGTAGTATGAGACTTCTTTCTTAGCCATCTTGATCGGTCCTCACTTAGCTGTTGCCCTGGTATTTCGCATCTTCGATCTCCTGGGCCTTCTTGATCATCTTCTGCAGACCGCTGGTGTCCTTGATGCCGTGACCGCCAAAGAACTCCATGGCGTTCATGCGCTTGGCCTTCATCATGTTCTGGCCCAGTTGCTTGTTGGCCATGGCGTTCTTGATGCCCTGGCCGAAGCCGTCCTTGAAATACATGGACAGCCCCAACTTAAGCTCATTCACCCGGCCCTTTTTCATCAGGTTGTCCCAGAAGATCTGCGAGAACTGTTGGGTCGGCTGATTTTTCGGCACCAGGCCCAGACGTTTCGCATAATGCGCCAGGCCGTGCATGATGTGGGTGATGGGCAGACCGCGGGGACAGCGTGCGATGCAGTTGTAGCAGGAGGTGCACATCCACATGGCGTCGGAAGAGAGTACTGCCTCACGCTTGCCGGCGCGGATCATCATGAACAGCTTCTGTGGGGTGTGCTCCCAGGCGTTGCCCAGCGGGCAGGAGCCGGCGCAGACCCCGCACTGCATGCACATCTTGACCCACTCGCCCTCTTCGACGTTGGCTTCAACCTCCTTCAGGAAGCTGTTGCGGTACCTTTCGGTCATTGCGGTATTTAAATCGCTCATAATCCGTATCCCCTAGAACTTGAACGGGCTCAGGCCGATCTTCTCGACCGTCTCTGCCATATCGTTGATCAGTTTGGGTGCACGCTCTATGTCGGTGATCGCCACCTCGTAGACCACGACACGCTCCGGCTCCAGGTTCAGCGAGGAGAGGGTGTCTCCCACCTTGCCCATACGTTCATGGGCCATGGCCGATCCACGCACGAAGTGACACTGATAGTCATCGCCCTTGGCGCAACCCATCAACACAATGCCGTCATAGCCGCTGTTGAGCGAGTCGGTGATCCAGGAGAGGCTGACCGAGCCGAGGCAGCGTACCGGGATGACGCGGGCCCAGGGGTTGATCTCCACACCGTTCATGCCGGCCTGGTCGAGTGCCGGGTAGGCGTCGTTCTCGCAGGCCAGCACCAGGATGCGCGGTTTTTCGTCGAACTCTTCCGGAACGTCGACGTTCTTGATCTGCTGATTGACGGTCTCAACCGAGTAGTTCTCGAACGAGATCACGCGCACCGGGCAGGCGCCCATGCAGGTGCCGCAGCGGCGGCAGCGTGACTCGTTGAACATCGGGTAGCCCTTCTCGTCCTCGTTGATGGCGCCGAACGGGCACTCCACGGTGCAGCGCTTGCACTGGGTACAGCCGTCCATACGGAAGCTGGGGAAGGAGAGGTCGCCGGCACGTGGGTGGGCCGCCATGCCCTTGCCGGCATTCTCGGCAGCCTGAATGGCCTTCATGGCGGCACCGGCCGCGTCATCCTGGGCCTGGCGCATATCCATCGGGCGGCGCAACGGCCCGGCAGCATAGATACCGGTACGGCGAGTCTCGTAAGGGAAACAGATAAAGTGAGAATCGGTAAAGCCGTTCTTCAGGTGCGGCAGGTCAGTGCCCTGGCGGTAGTCCAGGTTGAGGATCGAGTCGATGCTGACGCTGGGCGGCGGTGGGGTATCCTCGGCGGCCTCGTCCTCTTCGTCGATCACCATCGGCACGGCGTAGGGATCGGGTCCGGAGTTGGGGATCATACCCACGTCCAGCACCACCAGATCAGCCTGCATACTGGTCTCTTCGTCCAGAATCAGATCCTGGAATTTCACCTCGATGCTGTCACCAGGAACCACTTCGCTGACATTGCCCTTGGAGAAGGTAATCATCTTCTCCTGGCCGGCGCGATAGAAATCCTCACCCGCGGCACCGGGGGTGCGCAGGTTGTTGAACAGGATGGTGGTGTCGCAATCGCTGTTCTGGTCCTTGAAATACATCGCCTGCTTGATGGCGATCAGGTCACCGATACCGGAGTGGTAGGGGAGTTGACCCTCTTCGGTGGAGCTCTGGCCGACGTTCTGTACAAAGGCGACCGCCTTGACCTCTTTGCCGTCGGACGGACGTTTGATGGCTCCGCCATTGGCGGCTTTGACCAGCTTCTCCAGTTCGGCATTGGTAACAATGTCCGGGCTGTTGCTGTAGCCGTACTGCGGTAGATTCGATGGATCGTACAGTTTGAAACCGGTGGCCTGAATGATGGCGCCAAAGGTCTCGGTATTGACGGTCCCGGACTCGGTGGCGATATCCACGCTGAAGCGTCCGGGTGCACCGGCAGTCTTGGCCACAGTGCTGTTGAGATGCACGGTGATCAGGTCGTTGGCCTCGATCGAAGCGATCATCTCGGCCACGCCGGTGTCCCGTGGCTCTTTATAGGGTGAGCGGGTGGGGATGGCCTTGCTGTAGTCGGCCGCCTGGCCGCCCAGCGCACCCTGTTTCTCAACAATATGTACCGGATAACCGGCCGCGGCTGATTCGATTGCCGCGCTCATACCGGTGATGCCACCGCCGACCACCAGGATGGTCTTGTTCAGGGTCTGCTCACCCGAGGCTTTGGGCATTTTCATGGAGCGCAGTTCGGCGCAGGCCATGCGGATGTAGTCATCCGCCATTTCCTGAGTGGTCTCCTGGTGCTCGGGTTCATCCGGGCGGACCCAGATAACACCCTCGCGCAGATTGGCGCGGGTCATGGCTACTTCGGTGAAGTTGAATGCCTCCACCTTGGCGCGGCGTGAGCAGGCGGCGATCATGATGTGAGTGGCGCCCTCATTGCTGATATCATCACGAATCAGCTGCACGCCCTCGCTGCTGCAGAGCATTTCATGCTGTTTACAGGACTGCATCTTCCCTTCACGGGTGGCAATCATCTCCAGCTGACTGGCATCCAGTCGCTCACCGATCCCGCAGCCTGTGCAGATATAACCGGCAAATTTCTTTTCGTCAGACACGTTGTTAACCCTCCGTTCCGGCGACTCGGTTGACTACCTGAATGGCGCGCAGAGCGGCGCCTGTGGCCTGTTGGACCGCGCGGTTCACATCCAGGGCATCGGAAGAGCAGCCAGCGGCGAAGATACCGCCGTTTTCCGTGGCTGGCTCGATAAAGCCCTCTTCGTTGATCACGATATCCACCGGGAAGCTCGACTTGTCGACGCTGGGCTGCATGCCCACCGCCAGTACCACCAGGTCATGCTCGTTGGCATAACGATGATAGCCCTCGGTATCCACCCCGTTCAGTACCGGATTGCTGTTCTCCCGGTTCTGGGTGATCGAGGCGACCTTGGATTTGATGAAGGAGACGTTGGGGTTCTCCCGTACCGTCTGGTAGAAATCCTCAAACCGGTCGATGGCGCGGATGTCGATGTAGTAGATGGTGGATTTGCCCTCGTCGCCCAGCGCTTCCTGCACGTAGTGGGTCTGCTTCAGGGTGGCCATGCAGCAGATGCGCGAGCAGTGCAGCAGGTGGTTCTTGTCACGGGAACCGGCACACTGGATAAAGGCGATGTTCTTCGCCACCTCGCCATCGGACGGACGGACGATCTTGCCGCCGGTCGGTCCGTTGGGATCGGCCATGCGCTCGAATTCCACATTGGTGATGACATTCTGGAAGCGGTCGTAGCCATAGGGCTGGATCTTGTTGGCATCGTACGGCTGCCAACCGGTGGCCCAGACCACGGCGCCGGCCTTGAAGGAGACAGTCTCTTCCTGCATGTCGAGATCGACCGCGCCTGCCTTACAGGCAGTCTTGGCCTTCTCCGCATCCTCGGTACCGAGGATGGCAGGGTCAATGACATAGCGTTGGGGATGGGCCATGCGGTGTGGCAGGTAGGCGCCCTTGCGCTTGCCCAGGCCGTAGTTGTACTCATCGTCAAACTCGCTGCTGACCGCCTTGGCGCAGTCACCACAACCGGTGCAGTTGTCATTCACGTAGCGGGGACTGATTTTCACGCTGGCGGTGTAGTTGCCCGCGTCACCCTGAATGTCGATCACCTCGGCCATCGTGAGGATGGTCAGATTCGGGTTCATCTTGGCCCGGCGCTGATTGATCTCCAGTCCGCAGGTGGGGAAGCAGAGTTTGGGAAAATATTTGTAGAGTTGGGTGACACGACCACCAACATAGGGACGCTTTTCAACCAGGACGACCTGCTTTCCGGTTTCGGCGGCTTCCAGGGCAGCAGTCAGACCGCTGATACCGCCACCGACCACCAGGATGGTCTGATTGGTTGCAATTACTTCCGTCATGGATTTTCCTCCGTCGCGGAAAGGGTTCAATCGATAAGCTGGGCTGACAAGGGGTCCCGTTTGGGATGTTCAGTCACCATAACAGGGTACGTAGAAACCCATAATTTAGAATTTGGTAAGATACTCTTCTTGGTTCCATCCCGCCAGATCAAACGGGCGATCTATCAATCGAAATTTCCAATGGCTCCATAGGCGTGTTATATGAAGATTCTGTTGCGTATAAACAGAGTTGATGGCGTGAATCTGGCTATACTTTCAGGAGTGTGGGAAGTTTAATAGGATTGGCGTGGACAGACTGGAAATGATGGGGCTGTTGTGAGTTCTCTGATTTGGATGCGCCTGGAAGCCGAATAGCACGGGGTTGCGTGGCGGGAGTGAAGTTTTCGCGGTGCGCAGAAACAGAACAAAACGATTATATCAAGAGCCTAATAAGGTGAGCGGCTGTGGCCAATAGCAATAATCCCTATCTCCTGCCTGAACGTGTCCCGTTGGCCAACGGTGATGATACCTTTGAATCCAAGCGCTTCCGGCAACTGATCGAGCAGTTACCGATCGGCAATATCGGCCAGGTATCCCAGAATCTCCATCACCTGCTGAAACAGATGAACGCTTCGGTGTTGCCGATATCCAACCGGGCGGGCAATCTGGAACTGATGATCAAGCCGCTGTTGGTTGCCCTGGATGCATTGGCCCAGGGTTTTTCCAGAGAGTCGCTGCCGCTCAATAAGCGGGCAGGGATGATGTCCGAAATGCACCGGTGCCTGTGCATTCTGGCAATCCAGGGTTACAAGGTGTTATTGGATCAGTATCACCATGAATCCTTCACCGGTCAGTTTCTGCATAAGTCCAATCGTGCCATGACGCTGCACCGGGTACTCTATTTTCTTGGTCGGAGTCTGCTGCAGGCCTTCCAACTTTATCGGCCGGCCCCGCCATACATCTGGCGGGAGATGCATGGCATTCATCGTTATGCATTCGACCTGAAGCTGGCCGACCGGGCAGTGGACAATGAGGACCAGGGCCTGCGCAAACAGTCGTCAGTAAACGATCTCTACAAACAGATCCTGCTGCTCTCCCTGGCGGGTCCCTACCGGCTGATGCAGGGTGAAGTGACGCGGGTTTATCAGGCGTTGTCACGCTGGGCGCCGCAGGCGCAGCTGCTGGATCTGGGTAAGTCCGATGCTGATGCCGGCCCCTTTATGGTGGACATCGGTATCGATGAAGCGCCGCGCTATATGGGGGCTGAACGGGATCATCAGGTCCTGCGTGGGTGGGTGCTCGACACCAGCGACATGGCGGTTCGGTTGGCTGATGAGCTGGAGGCAACCGCTGCCCTGCACGGCGCAATGCGGCCACAGGATACACCGGATAAGCTCTCCCCCGATCTGCTGGCGCGGCTGATGCTGACTTGGGGGATCGGTTCCCGGCGGGTGGCCGAGCGGGACGAGACCCAGGGCGAGGTGACGCTGATCTGTGGTCTGCAGGCGATCTATGCGGAACTGGGGGGGGAGCCGTTGCCCGATACCGCCGGCAAGCCGGGAACGTTTGGTACGATGCAATCCGGGGAGGAGGCCGAGAAACCAAAAGGCATACCGCAAACCCTGTTGGCGGACGATGAGTATGTCATCCAGGACAGCCCGCAGTTGCAGAGTATCCGGCGCTGGATTGCCGACAACAATGCGCCGGCCATGCAGGCGGCCGCGCCGGCGCCGGCACCAACACCCAGGGATGAACCGCCGGCCCGGCCGGTTACCCGGATCTGTCCGGTCTACAATGCGAGCAGCAACGGTTACCACCTGGGGTGGGGGCTCGGTGCGCAAGCGTCCATCAGCGTGGGTGAACTGGTGGCGGTGGCTCACCAGGATGCCGGCGGGGTAGAGTGTTTGCGCCTGGGCGTGATTCGCTGGATGCGGGTTGAACGTCCGGATGTGGTTGACTTCGGCGTGGAACTGATCATGGGAGATGCGTTGCCGGTCGTCTATTACCGTCAGTGGGGGCGGGACAGGCAGGAGGGTTATTGGCCAGGTCTGTTGCTGCAGCATCCAAACGAGGATCAGACGGTTATTACCGCCCCGTTCTATTCTGAACCCGGGCAGCGCAGCTGGCTGGTCTCACGGGGTGACAAGCGCCAGATCGTGCTCAGCAGAGAGATCGAGGCAACGGCATCCTTTATTCAGTTTTATTATCATGATCCGGCCCAGCCCAAACGTCGCGAAAGCAATGCAAGCGAGATCAATGAGGCCGATTTTGAACAGCTCTGGACCAATCTCTGAGGGCGCACGGCCTCCTCCGGACCGGTCCGGAGGTTGAACTCCCGCCATGCACGCAATGTCTGCAGATAAGATTATGTTGTAACGGAGTGTGATGAGGTTGCGATGAACCACGGGCAGCATAGAGAGGCAGGCGGTATCGGGAGGTGGATGATGATCCTCTCCTGGGTGTTGCTGCTGGCGTTGATGTCATATCTGTTCAGTGACATCCTGGAGCGGCAGCATAATCCTAATGAGGTGCCGGTGACCTTGCGCGACGATCAGGGCAATACCCAGGTTGTGCTTAAACGCAACCGGGCCGGGCACTATGTGGCCAACGGCCGCATCAACGGGCACCCGGTGTTATTTCTGCTGGATACGGGAGCGACCGACGTGGCCATCTCCGGTGACCTGGCGGAGCGACTGGAGCTGCCCAGAGGCCGGCAGGTGCTCAGCCAGACCGCTAACGGCACAGTAGTCTCCTGGCAAACGCGATTGTCGGAAGTGGGGCCGGGTGCCATCACTCTGAACGATGTCCGGGCAAGCGTCCTGCCCACCATGGCGGGCAACGAAGTGTTACTGGGTATGAGTTTTCTGAAGCGGCTGGAGTGGACGCAGCGGGGTGACCGGTTGACGCTGAAGAAACTGTAACCGGCGTGACCGGGATCACGTCAGATTGAAATGAAACGGGCGGCTGCATGGCAGGCCGCCCGTTTTTTCTATCAGGCGACGGTGTCTTTTAGCGCCTTCAGGGCGGAGACCTTGACCACCGTGGTTGCCCGCTTGGCGGCAATTTTGATCGGCTCACCGGTCGCCGGGTTGCGACCCATGCGGGCCTTGCGCGCCGGTTTGACCACGCGGCGGACTTTTACCCCGGTTTCGGGAATCGCAAATTCACCCGATCCACGACGAATCATGTGGCCCTTGACCAGTCCGCCCAGTGCGTTGAAAACATCCCCTACCTGTTTGCGGGTAAGGTTGGTCTCTTCGGCAATCGCCTGAAGGATCTGGGTCTTGGTCTGTTTGGCCGTTATGGCTTTTGGTTTTGCTGGAGCGGCAGCTTTCTTGGTTGGAGCCTTTTTAGCGGGGGCTTTTTTGGCAGGTGCCTTTTTAGCGGCGGCTTTTTTGGCGACAACCTTCTTCTTTGCTACGGGTGCTTTTTTAGCGGCAGTTTTTTTTGCAGCTTTTTTCTTGACGGCCATGGAAGACTCCTGAGTTAGACCTGATGAGTGCGCGCTAAACATAGCATAGATTGACGGTTTTCCAAGTGTTTTTCAGCCGAAAATGCCGTAAAAACCGGCCTTTTTCACGTTTTGTCAACTTTTTAGGCATCCGGTATATGGATTGAACGGAGACGCCCGCTTGATAAAGAGGGACAGAAAAAAGGTTCGGAGGGTGGATAAGTGACAGCACATCCCCCACACATTGATTCAGGTATTCGTTCCAAGGCATGGTTTGAAGAGCGCGTAGCGCCTTACTTGCCTTGCTACAGGTGAGGGGTGTAAGCCGGGAGCGGAAGCATTACCCGTGCGGTCAAATACAAGGGTATGGCAAGGCGGACCTGTGCCGGAATGGTGTTGTATCTGTCAGGCCTACACCTGATAACAGACTCCGCCTCGGCGGCTGTCACCGCTACCAGAAAGCTCTCCGTTGCGTTTGCGCATCACTGAGTGGGCACCGCCAAAAAACAGATTCTTGTCGGGCCAGCATCGAATGTCGGCAAACTCGTTTCGCAGCGCCTGGATGGCGTGGGCGGATGGACCGGCCTCAATGTTCAGCAGGTCGGGCTCGAAATGTATGCGTGGTTGTTCAACCGCCTGGTCGATCGCCATGTCGAAATCGATCAGGTTGACCAGTACCTGCAAAATTGCGCTGCGAATCCGGTTCGAGCCTCCCGAGCCGACTGCGATGGCGTCGCCATCAGGAGTGATGACCAGGGAGGGAGACATCATCGAGGCGATGCGCCGATTGAGCGGCCACTGATTAAAGCCGTGCGGATTGATATCTTCCTCGCCAAGCATGTTGTTCAGCATGATGCCACATTCCGGCAGCACATAGCCTGCACCTTCGCCGTTTGACAGGGTCATGCTGGCGAGGTTGCCGTCACTGTCTGCAATGCTGATCTGGGTGGTGCCGCGGGAGAAACCTTTGTGGTTGCGCATCACCGCACGGTAGCTGTCGAGATACGTGCTGGACAGGATCTCATGTTCAAGGTTTGTGGGTGAGCCTGAGCCGAACCCTGTGTCGCTGCGCAGTTGCTGGGTCAGTTTCATGGCATGGCCGATGCGCCCCAGATGATCCGCGCTGCTTACCCGGTACTGCCCCAACTTCTCCTGCTCCAGCAGTGCCAGCGTGAAGGCGATCAGGATGCCGCCGATGGCGGGGGGCGGGTTGGTGAAGAGTTGGGTGTTGTGATAGTTCAGGGTCAGCGGAGAACGGCGCGCCACCCGGTATGATTCCAGGTCGGTTTGGGTGAGGCAGCCGCCATGGGCATGACAGTCACCGATCAGTCGACGGCCCATTTCGCCCCGGTAAAACAGCGCTTCCCCCTCCAGGGCCAGAATCTCGAAGCCATCCGCCATCGCGGGGTTGTACACCGTCTCATCAGGCTCGGCAATCTCTCCGGGCTTTTGGCTGCTGGCATGCAGTTGCAACGCTTCCGGTCGCGACCGGATGATGGGTGAGACGATCTCGGCAATATAGTGCTGGAAGCTGTTGACGCGGACGCCGCCGCGGGCGGCCTCACAGGCCGGCTGGATGATCTCGCGCAACGGCATGCTGCACAGGTCGCGGTGGATGGCAAAGACCCCCTTGATCGCCCCCGGGGTGGCGATCGATCCCATGCCGATATGAAACTCCTGCTGAGCCGTACCGAAGTCCGCAACAATGGGATAAAAATCAAGCTCGGATGCAACCGGCCTGCTGTGTGGGGTCTGGGCAAAAAAGTCGTACAGCAGCGGTTGTTCCGCGGCAGGCCGGGTGGTCAGAAATCCCCCGCCGCCGAGAGACGCCAGTACCGGTTCGGCCACGCAGGCGGCAAACATGGCCGCCAGCGCGGCATCAAAGGCATTGCCGCCGGCGTGCAGAACTTCTGTCGCGGCACGGGCGGTGACAGGATGACCGGCCGCCACGATTCCTGCTGCTTTTTTCATTTATGCTGTTCTCGGGTTGAATCTGTGGCATCTGTTCAAGTATTGGTCTAATAATGCCGATAAACTCCATATTTCCACCAGTTAGTTTCCATCCTGAAGCGGTTGCAGGCAAGGCGGTGGACAAAAAATTCTCCAATATTCAGCGAAGTCCGGATCAATGAAAATTGAGCAGCGAATCATGATGCCGTCGATACCATCCAGGAGATGCAACGATAATCAGGTGGCTTTGATTGCCGGACTGTTCGGTATGAACACAGCTTTTCTGTCTGCCTGACAATAGCATGTCATATCCCGGCGCGGGATGGTTTCAGCGGCTGTCCTGAAGCCGGGAGGGTTTGTTCTATGCTTTAGCGTAGTTGGTGTGTGGACGTTATCCGGGTGAGCTTTCGAGGGATTGGATATGGCGTTGGTGCCAAAACAGAACGGCTTGAACATTTTGCGGAAACTGGTCCCGCTGAACACGCTCACAGAAGAGACGCTGGCCGAGTTGATGGAGGTGGTCGCGTTCGAGAAGATCGCCAAGGGCGATTTCCTGTTTCGTGCCGGCGATACCGACCCGCAACGGATCTACCTGCTTTCGGGCAAGGTTGCCCTGCTTGAGGATGACAGGGAGATCGACGTCGCCGCCGCCGACAGCAACATCGCACGTTATCCCATTGCCCACCATATCCCCCGCAAGTTTTCTGTCCAGGCCAGAACCAGGACCGAGATTGTCCGTATCGACAGTCACCTGCTGAGCGATCTGTTGACCCGCGGTGGCAACGCCCTGTACCAGGTAGAAGAACTGGATGCGGAAGCGGACGATGACTGGATGAGTCAGCTGTTGCAGTCACCGGTTTTTCAACGCATACCGGCAGCCAATATCCAAAATATCATGATGCGCATGGAAGAGGTGCAGGTCTCGGCCGGTGAACTGATCATTCACCAGGGTGATCCAGGGGACTACTTCTACCTGATAAATCGGGGCCAGTGCTCCATCACCCGGCAACGTGGGGATGGCGAAATAGAAGAGATTGCACAACTTGGTGCCGGCAACTGTTTGGGAGAGGAATCACTGTTGTCCGGCCAGCCACGCGGCAGCACGGTATCCATGCTCACGGACGGTATCCTGTTTCGCTTGGCGAAGAAGGATTTCATTGAATACATCAAAATGCCGTTGGCCAACGCCATCAGCTATGGTGAGGCGCTGAGTCGGGTGGAGATGGGTGCGGTCTGGCTGGATGTCAGATCACCCCTTGAGTATCAGCGGGTGCATATCGAGACAAGCAAAAGTCTCCCGTTCAATAACCTGCGCTCCGCGTTGTCGGAACTTGATACGGACAAGACCTACATCGTTTACTGCCAGGACGGACTGGTCAGTTCCACGGCCGTGTATCTGCTGATGGAACAGGGACTGGATGCGCTGGTGTTGGAGCGCGGCCTTGAGTCGGTGCCGGATGACGCGTTGCAGCGGGACAAATCCCGGGACGGGGCCGAGATCATCAACCTGCGACCGGATCAGGAGCATCCCAAGCCAACCATGCACGATCCCGGTGTGACACCGGATGACGAGGCCGGACTGCTGCGGGAGCGACTGCAGAAGACCGAAACCCAGGCTCAGGAGCAGTTGCAGCGGGCGCGCAAACTAAAACTGATGCTGGAACGGCTGAAAGGGCGCCTGGCCGAGGCGGAAACCGGTGAAACCCGGGCGACTGAAGAGAGCCGTCGGCTGACGGCTGACATAGATAAACTTCAGGCCCAGCTGAAAGAGCAGGAGAAAACCGGCGCGAGCTTGAAAAAGCAGCAGTCGTCCATAGAGGCCAAGCTGGCAGGGGTGACGAGTGAGAGGGATCAGCTGCAGGAAGAATTAAGCAAGGTGAGCCAGCGGGTCGGCAAACTTGAAAAACGCCTTGAGGCAAAACAGCAGGATGAGGCGCAGCTGCAGGTGTCCCAGTCCAAGGCCCGGGAAGCGCTGCAGCAGGCACTGGACGACAGCCAGGACAAGCTGGAGCGGCTGCACAGTGAAAAGCGCGCGCTGGAGCAGACGGCCGGACAGCTTCAGGAGGCGCTGGATGAGGCAGAAGCCGAGCTGCAAAAACGATCCGCTGCGCTGATGCAGGCCCAACAGGTGATCGACGAGGTGCTGGCGAAGCAGCAGGGTGAGGAGCAGTTGCAGGCGTCCCAGACCGAGGCCCGGGAAGCGCTGCAGCGGGCACTGAGCGACAACCAGGATGAGCTGGAGCGACTGCGCAGTGAAAAGCGCGCGCTGGAGCAGACGGCCGGGCAGCTTCAGGAGGCGCTGGAGCGGGCGCAGGCCGAGCTGCAGCAACGCTCCGTCGAGTTGGGGCAGGCCCAACAGGCGACCGAGGCGGTGCTGGCGAAGCAGCAGGATGAGGCGCAGTTGCAGGCGTCCCGGACCCAGGCCCGGGAAGCACTGCAGCAGGCACTGGACGACAGTCAGGACGAGCTGGAGCGACTGCACAGTGAAAAGTGCGCGCTGGAGCAGACGGCCGGGCAGCTTCAGGAGGCGCTGGAGCGGGCGCAGGCCGAGCTGCAGCAACGGTCGACTGAGTTGGAACAGGCGCAACAGGCGACCCAGGAGGCGTTGACTCAACGACAGAGCGTGGAAAGTGCCCTGCGGGAACTCCAGGAGGAGGCGGCGGCGTTACGCACCGCCAGGGAAGATGTTCAGCAGGACGCGGCGGAGCAGGCGCGCGCCATGACCGAGGTACTGACGGTGGCCACCAGCCGGGTCGAGTCGCTGGAAGCGATGCTGGCGGACCGTGATGCCGATGCCGAGGCGCGAGCCGAGACGCTGGAGGCGGCCGAAAAACAGCAGCGTCTGCATCATGCGGAACTGGAACAGTTGCGTAGCGAACTGGAGGGTGCCAGTGCCCGTGCTGTCGAATTGGATGCCGAGCGGCAGGCTCTGCAGCAGGCTCAACGACAGCGGCAGAGCGAGCAGGAGGCAATGCTGCAGCAGTCGCTCTACGAGGCGGCGGAGGGACGCGGCCACGCGGAGTCCGCGCTGCGAACTGCGACCGATGAGCGGGACCGGGTGGCGGCGGAGCTGACGGTGTTGCAGAAGAGCTTCGGTCAGCTGCAGCAGCTGGCTGATGAGCGTGAGAACAGTCTGGTCGAACTGCAGCTGCAGATACAGCAGGATAAGCGAACAGGGGCTGAGGGTGAGCTGGCATTCAATCAACAGCAGGCGGAATTGACGCGGTTGCTGGAAGAGCAGCAGCAAGCACTGGATAGCGAAAAGGCGGCCGCGGAGGACGTCAGGTCCCGGTTGGAGGCGTCGGAGCAGACGCTGCAGGGGGTACAGCGGGAGCGGGAATCCCAGGCGGCAGATCTTGCCGCATTGAACGAGGAACGGCACCGCCTGGAACAGCAGTTGGAGCGTGACCGGCAGCGCATAGTGGCGCTTGAATCCCAGCTGACTGCGGGCGCTGAGCTGGATGCGTTGCGCGAAGAGCTGGCCGAGGCGACGGCGGCAAGAGTGACTGCCGAAACCGCCTTGGCGCAGGCCGGTCAGGTGACTGCCGGCAGTCTGGCGGAGCGCAACGAGATCAAGGCGGTTCAGGCTGAACTGGAGACCCTCAACGATGCGCTGGATGAGGCGGACAAGGCCTACGAGGCGCTTGAGCGGGAGAAGGCCCAACTGCAGCAGGAGTTGGAGAGGCTGCGGGCCGAGTCGTCCGGGACAGAAGATCCTGCCGCGCTGCTGGCGCAGAAGGAGGCGGCAGAGCAGGAAGTGACACGCCTCTCCCAGGTGCTGGAACAGTTGCGAGGACAGGTCGAGGCGGATGAAGTCGCGCCGGAAAGCGCTGCCGATAAAGCGCCGGCAGTGCGGATTGCGCAATTGCAGGAGGCGTTGGAGCAGGCACATATCCAGGTCAAGGAGCTGGAACTCGGCAGCTCTGCCGATGCGGCGGAGTGTGAGGCGCTGCGCCAGGATATCGACAAACTGAAGCGGTCACTGGAGGAGCGCAGCGCGGAACTGGAGCGGGCTCGTAAAGAGAGCCTGCTGCTGGAAGAGAGGACGGAAGAGCGCAACAGTGAGATCGATCGCCTCAAGCTGGCGCTGGAGGCGGCCCAAGTGGATGCTGAAGAGGCGGTATTCAAAAAGGACGAAGCGCTGGAGTCGCGCAAACAGGTAGAGGAATCACTCTATGCGCTGCAGAAACAGATCGAGCATGGACGACCCAGGGATGACCTGCTGGACAAGCGGCTGGCGGCGGCGCTGGAAGGGTCAGATGTGGCGCCCGGCGGGACGGGCAAACAGAAGCTTGCCGCTGTCCTGGTCGGTGCAGTGTTGGCGTTCGGGGCGGCTGAAGGGCTCTCGATCCTGGGCGGCAATGGTGAGATTATCAGCGGTTTCCTGGATCATTCAGTTGCCGTATCGACGTTGCCGTCCGGGCCTGTTACCACGCTGCAACCGGTAGCACCGCAGGCTGCAGCGGTGGCGGAAGTCTCTTCCGGACAGGACCCGGTACGGGTATTACCGAAGCCAGTCAAGCCGGTCGTGCCTCCGGCACCGGTAGCTGAACCGCCGCGAGTAGCGCCCGCACCAACGGTGATGGTCAAGCGTGAACCGGTGCTGCCCAAGGCGCCGCCCAAGCCGCGGGGGCCGGTGACCGGTACGCGGATACAGGACCGGCTGGCTGATGGCGGAAACGGTCCGGAGCTGGTCTATATCCGGGGCGGTACATTCCAGATGGGTAGCCGCATCAACCAGCTTGCCAGTGAAGAGCAGCCGGTGCATGAAGTGAAGCTCAACAGCTACAGTATTGGGCGCTATGAAGTAACCTTTCGCGATTACGAACAGTTTGCCGCCGCCACCGAACGTCCGTTGCCGGATGATCTCGGCTGGGGCCAGGGGTCGCGTCCGGTGATCAATGTCAGCTGGAACGATGCCCGGGCCTACACCGAATGGCTGAGCGAACAGACCGGCCGGCGCTATCGCCTGCCGACCGAGGCGGAATGGGAGTATGCGGCGGCGGCGGGTACCGATACGCCCTATTGGTGGGGCTTTGAACTGGGTTCCGGCAACGCCAACTGCTTTAATTGCGGCAGCGACTGGGATGCGGCTTCAACCGCGCCGGTGGGCCGTTTTAAGGCCAATCCGTTTGGTCTGCATAACACCGCCGGAAACGTCATGGAGTGGGTGGCGGACTGTTATCACAGCTCCTATGACGGGGCACCGATGGATGGTTCCAGCTGGCAGGAGCCGACGTGTCGTGAACGGGTAGTGCGGGGTGGAGCATTCAATAAACCGGGTGAGAGTCTGCGAGTCACCCGACGCGGACGGCATGAAGAGGATGCCCGTCTGCTGGTGCTCGGCTTCCGGGTGGTCAGGGACGTGCGTTAGTGCATATCCTCACCACTCCAGGGAACATCGGGGTTCTCAAAATTCCCGAAGTATTTCTATGCCGGTAACGGTAGAAAATATGTTGTCTGAGGATCAAGCTGTCAATATCACGTTCGGTATCCATGCCACTAGCGGAGCGTTCGCAAGGTATGACAGTCATACCTTCGACCGGATGCCCAACAACCAGTTCTCACTTGGCCATTCCATAATGCAACTTCCTGTTTGATCAAATCGGGTCAGCCGGTATCACCTGCAACTGGCCAGCCTGAATGTCTAGCGCAGCGACACCATGTGCAGTCACATCCCTCAGGCCTGCCAGGCAGTGGCGGATCGACCCGTTCGGCGCTCCAGCGGGACCAGATACGCTTCCATAGCGCGGGACGATACAGGCGTTTAAGAAACAACCGCACATCCTGATCCCTCCGATAGCGTTTCATGGCCGTGTCATAACCTTGACCGCCCAGCCGGCGATAAAACCAGCGATTGCAAACGGCTGTCTGTTGTCTATCGCAATAGGCCTGATAACGGCGCAGATCTCCTGATGCCCCCGCGCTGGCGGCGGCTACTCCTGAATGGATGGCGTAGCGTCTCAACCGTCCGCCGGTTGCGTCTCGTTGCAGAAACAGGAGGGGTGCCGGAAGTGGCGCTCTTCATAGACCGCGAGCATTCTTCGCAGTAGTTGCCCCGGCTCCGCATCATAGATCAGCAGAGCTCCGGTGGCTTTCCCAAAGCTCTCGATCAGCGTTGGAATCTGATCCGTTATACCACCGCTATGCTGAAGCACCCCGATCAGCTTTCCTTCGTCATAAGCGATAGAGAACTCTCCCAGGGTGCCGGAGCGGCCACCAAGAATGATGACCATGTCACTGGAACGGATGTTGGTGACTTCCCTGCCCATCAGGCCGCTGCCGGTATAGATCAGTACGTCGAAAGCATCGTTGGGCGAGTGATATTTATAGAGATGTTCATCAAGGCTGAGAGCCGGTGATATTCCCACCGACTGGCCACCGGCCTCACGAGCTCCGCGGGCACAGGCCAGTGGCAGGCCGGGACAGGCCCCGGTGATCAGAGTCAAACCGAGACGCGCACACCAGCGCCCCAGTTCCCGGGCCTTGTCATCGATCTCCGAACTGTGATCATTGCCGGCGGACCCCATCACACCGAGGGTCAGTGGTGTCGGCAGTGGTTGCTGCCGATAACTTTCGGGCGATTGTTTGAATTGATCCTGACAGACGCTCGAGCAGAAGTAGTAGGGGCGCCCCTCATCAATTGCCATTCCGACGGCATCACGCAGTTCAACCGTTTTTCCACATACCGGATCTTTCATCATGCATCCTCTTTGTTGATCTGTTCCCGTCTCGCCTTCTCCAGCACCATGAACAGACCCAGCGCCGGGTGCTTGAACTGGGCGTGCCGCAACATGCTCCAGTGTTGCTGCAGATAGTCCTCAATAAAGTTCACCATATGTCCCAGCGAGATCACCCGATATCCGGCAGGATGATGATCCGGCAACTGCGACCCGAACGCCATCAGGCGTACCCGGTGGCCAAGATGGGTCATCGCAGTACCCTTGCCTAGCAACTGTTCCACCGTTTCGGCGCTCTCGTGGTAGGGACAGCAGCCGAAGCGGGCCAGCACCGTGCGCAATACGTTCGGATTGCGGGTATGCGGGTTGAGCGTTGCCCTTCCCTCCTTTATTTCGCCGATCAGCATGTCGGCTTCGCTCCCCTTGATACCAAGCATGGGATCGGGTTCAAACAGCAACTGCCTGCTTCTGCCAGGTACCAGGCGCCCGGCGCCGGGAAAACGAAACGCCAGGATATCGAGATCGGTAGTCACCTCGTATCCATGATTGACCACTGTCTCGATGATCGGATACTCCGCAACCGTGAAGTAACCGTTGAGTTGAAGATAGGCCTGTACTAGTGATACCGCGTGATCCATGAAAATAGCTCCATTGTGCGTGGCTCAGACGCTGTCGGTTCCGATTTCGATGCGCTGCTCATCGAGATAACGATAGGGAGGAATCTCGAGATTCAGTGGTGCCGGCATGCTTTTGAATACCCGTCCTGCCAAGTCATAACGGGAACCGTGACAGGGGCAGAAATAACCGCCGATCCACTCCGGCCCCAGGTCCGCCGCCCCTGGCTCGGGACGATAGGTGGGCACACAGCCGAGGTGGGTGCAGATGGCGATCGCCACCAGGTATTGTGCGTCGATGGCCCGCGCCGGGTTTCTGGCGTACTCGGGCTGCTGCGACAGCGCCGCCGAATCCGGATCCAGCAGTCGCTCCAGGTGTTCGGGTTTCTGGAGGTTATCCAGCATCTGCCGCGAGCGGCTCAATATCCAGACCGGCTTGCCGCGCCAGGAGACGGTCAGCTGCTGCCCCGGCTCCAGCTTTCCGATATCGGCAACCACGGGTGCCCCCGCCACCAGCGCCCGCTGGCTCGGCTGGAGAGAGCCGATAAACGGCACCAACGCTCCGGCGACTCCGACCGCGCCGACCACGACCGTGGTGCTGGTCAGGATTCGCCGGCGTTTCAGGTCAACGGTCAATGCACTATCACTCAATCCCAGCTCTTGTCGGTGCATCACTTAATCTCCTCGCGGTAGCTCACCCTTGATCAGCCTGCTTTCTAAAATGGTTGTATAGAGGTACCCAGATGATGGCGAAATACCATCCATAGCCGTAGGACTCGACCAGGCCGAGGAGAAAATCACCCCAACTCAACCACTCAAAGCCGGGTAGTAGTGGTGCCCAGACCGGGTACATCCGTGCCGATCCGAAGAGCAAACCCCAAATTACGCAAAGCACAAAGGTGATTGCCAGAAACAGGCTGCTGGCATGCCCTATGGCGGAAAGTCGCAGTGGTTGGTTCATAATCTACTCCCGGGCCACCGACGCCCTGTCAGGCAAGTAGAGGTAATCCCGGCGTAACGGTTGACGGTAATTCTCATCCTGCTGCCGGGCGGCCTGAGCCTGGTAGATGCCGATCGAGCCACGGTCAAAATAGTGGGCACAACCGGCCATGTAGAGGCGCCACAGCCTGTAGGTTTTCACGCCAACCGCAGCAATCACCTCTGCTGATTGCGCCTCAAGGGCGCTCACCCAGTGCCGCAGGGTCATCGCGTAGTGTCGTCGCAGTCCTTCGACATCAACGACCTCAAGGCCGGCCTGCTCCATGGCATCCAGCACATCGCTGATTCGTGTCAATTCACCATCAGGAAAGATGTAGCGGTTGATAAAGCGGTTGAGCTGGCTTCTACCCCAGGGTTGATCGCTGGTGATGCCATGGTTGAGAAAGATACCGCCGGGACGCAGCATCCGCTTTATGCGGCCGAAATAGTCGGGGAAATTGGCCAGTCCGATATGCTCAAACATACCGACACTGACAATACGATCGTAAACGGATTCGCCATCCAGTTCGCGATAGTCCCGCAGCTCTATGGTTACCCGGTCTGCCAGGCCCTCGTGCTTTATCTTTTCATTGGCGAAGCGCCATTGTTGCTCGCTCAGCGTGATGCCGTGAACCAAAACACCATAGCGTCTGGCCGCCCAGCAGGCGAGCCCTCCCCAGCCGCAACCGATATCCAGCAGCGACTGTTCCGGCTGCAGTTGCAGTTTGCGGCAGATATAGTCCAGCTTGTCCCGCTGTGCCTGTTCCAGTGACTGATTGGTATCAGCAAAATAGGCACAGGAATATACCATCTGTGGATCAAGCCAGAACTGGTAGAAATCATTGCCGACATCGTAGTGGCGGGTGATGGATTCACAACCGTTTTCCTGTCGACCGGCCGGTGCCTGAAACCTCAGCAAAGGACCCGGCAGTTTCAGGGCCAATCGAAACAGGCGCAACTTGTCACGGCGACTCAACTGAAGTGTTTCAAAGTGACGTGCCGTATCAAACAGCGACTCAAATTCACCCTCCACCTCGAGTCGCCCGTCCAGGTAATCCTCCACCAGTGTACAGAGGTCGTGTCCCACAACCAGTCGCTTCACGACTTCCGGTGAGCGCACATGCAGGGTGCACTCAGCCCGGCCCCGGCCAACCGCAAGACGCTCATCCCAGAGCCGCACGGCGACCTTTCCCTGATAACCCTGAAGCAGGGTCTGGATGATCTGACGCGCGGCGTGCGCTGCACGGCTGGGAGGATCAGTCAGTAACTCAGTTGAACAACAAGACTCAAAATTTTTCATCACCATTCATACCCTGCTATTCCTTTACACACTCAAAATCTACAACCTGTGTGTAGCGCACAGGTCAAGGGCAATTTTCAAGTGCTGTCGAAAATAATTCAGTGAGGCGAACACCGAGCGGTCAACCGGGGCGCCACCGGGCATCCCGCCCCACAATTGCCGGGCGCACTCCATGCGCGCCTGCGGATGCCCGGGACTCCGGCGCCTTGCTGTTTTCAACCATCCCGCACTGCAGGATCTCCTGTACCGTTGGCCGGGTGAAGCCCGGTTTTTTGGCTGGGGAGATGAAGCACGGCTGATCGGCATCGGCCGCGCTGATCAGTGCATCGCGATTAAACAGGATGGAGTGATGCTTTCGCGAGTTAACAGTGAGCCGTTAAGACGGCGCGTATTCAACAGTCGGAGATGACATTCAGGTACCTGCGACTTATATTTTGCCGAATCAGCAAGCGACATCCCGGAGAACATGAGCAGCGGGAGAGGAATCCTCGATGAGTTACTTGCTGTTTGACGAGGCGTACTGGTTTAAGCTCAACACGGACACCTGAATGACTCAGTAAAAGACCCGTGATGCTGCAGCATCACGGGTCTTTTTGCGCCTGTTGGCGTTCTGTTTGATTAATTGAAGAAACTATCGATAGATTTCAGCATGAGGTCGGATTTCAGCCATGCCGGCTCATAGTTGTGCACAAGCAGAACCTCCTGAAGTTGAAGTATGGGGCGCAGGTTGTCAGTTGGTCCGCCACTGAGGACCGGAATTGGCCGCCTGATTGAGCGTTTCCGCTGGAGTCGTTCTCCGCTGGCCATGTCATATACACAGATCATCTTGCACCCCCCTGGAGTCGGTGGACCGATTGACCTCACTATATATAGCGGACGCCAGCCGCAAAACTTGAGGGTATTATTCATCCCGCAGGGCGGGTTGTGCTCGGCGCCATGCCCCCGAATTGATTGCAGCAGGTTAATCGGTCGCGTATCCACCCCATCCCGATCACCTATACTGTGACTGAAGCAGTTGCGCGGGCACGGGACCGGTATGGCGACAGAGCGGGTGAAAATCACGGCGAAAGGCAGCGGGCGTGCCCGCATGCTGGTGGCCGCACTGATCGGGGTGCTGATGCTGAACCCGCCGATTCTGGAGATATTCTCCGGTGTCACGGCCATGGGTCCACTCGGCTGGCCGCTGGTTGTTTTCTATATCAATCTGATCTGGCTGCTGCTGATTCTCCTGGTGGTCTATCCGAAAGCCTGGCGCCGGCTAAAACATGTCTGGAGATTCCGGGGCCGGGCAGTGCGCAAGGGACGGGATTGATGCCGTTTGCCTGGCTGGCATTTTTTACCTCGCTGGCTTACCTGGGGCTGCTGTTTCTGATCGCACACTTTGCCGACAGGCGTGCCCTGCAGGGGCGCAGTATCGGGGCCAACCCCTACGTTTACTCCCTCTCCCTGGCGGTCTACTGCACCTCCTGGACCTTCTATGGCAGTGTTGGCCGGGTAGCGACCGACGGCATCGGTTTTCTGCCCATCTATCTGGGACCCACGCTGCTGTTTCTGGTGGCGCCGTTTCTGTTGCGAAAGATCCTGAAGATCGCCGAGGCACAGCACACCACCTCGATTGCCGATTTCATCTCATCCCGCTATGGCAAGAGCCAGCGGCTGGCCGGCCTGGTGACGGTGGTGGCGGTGATCGGCATCATGCCCTATATCGCGTTGCAGCTGAAGGCGATCTCCACCAGCTTCGACATTCTGGGCAGCTATCCGGTCATCAGCACCTATCTTCCCCACACCACCAGTGTGCTCAATGACAAGGCGTTCTATGTCACCATCCTGCTGGCCCTGTTCACCATTCTTTTCGCCACCCGGCGCCTGGACGCCTCGGAGCACCATGAAGGGTTGATGGTGGCGATCGCCTTTGAGTCGCTGGTGAAGCTGTTTGCCTTTATCGCGGTCGGGGTGTTTGTCACCTATTTCATGTTTGACGGCTTCGGGTCGATCTATGACCGGGTTGCGGCGGATGCGGAGCTCGCGTTGTTGATCTCCGGGCAGGCGTTGTTTGATAACGGCAGCTGGACCTTTCTGATGATACTCGCCGCGCTCGCGATCTTCTGCCTGCCGCGCCAGTTTCAGGTCACGGTGGTGGAGAATACCGATCGTTCACATCTGGACAAGGCGATGTGGCTGTTTCCGCTCTACCTGCTGGTGATCAATTTCTTCGTATTGCCGATCGCCATTGCCGGTCTGGTCACCTTTCCGCAAGGAGAGGTCAACCCCGACACCTTCGTGCTCGCGCTTCCGATGTCGGCGCAACAGCCGGCGCTGACGCTGCTGGTCTATATCGGCGGTCTTTCGGCCGCCAGTGGCATGGTGATCGTGGCGGCCGTTGCCCTAAGTACTATGATCTGCAATGACCTGATTGTGCCGCTGCTGATGCGTCTCGGCCTGTTCCATTTTGGTCGCGAGGCATCTGATACGGCGACTGGCATGCTCAAGGCGCTGCGGCGGATCAGCATTTTAGGGGTGCTGTTTCTGGCCTACAGCTATTTCAAGATCATCGGCGACTCCTACGCCCTGGTGACGATCGGCCTGGTTTCCTTTGCGGCGGCGGCCCAGTTTGCGCCGTTGATAGTCGGTGGGGTGTTCTGGAAAGGGGCGACCCTGGCCGGCGCGCTGGCCGGTCTGACCAGTGGCTTTCTGGTCTGGGGTTACACCCTGGTTTTACCGTCTTTTGCCCAGTCGGGCTGGCTGCCGTTGTCGATTGTCGAGCAGGGACCGTTCGGCTTTACTTTGCTTAAACCTCAGGCGCTGTTCGGGGTGAGCTGGGACAACCCGCTGATACACAGCCTGTTCTGGAGTGCCTTTTTCAATATCGGCTGCTATCTGATGGTGTCGCTGTTTTCCCGCCAGAGTCTGATCGAGCGGACCCAGGCGAGAGCGTTTGTGGATGTGTTTTCCGCGAAGAGTGATTATGTGACCCGCCCCTGGGAGGGACAGATCAGCATCGCCGATCTGGAGCGGACGGTGGAACGATTCGTCGACCGTGATCGGGTGGCGCAACTGTTTGGCTGTTATCGCGATGGCAGCGTTCCGGGTTACTCACCCGGCATGGATGCTCCGGCGGATTTGCTGACCCAGGTGGAAAAACTGCTCTCCGGAGTGGTGGGTTCGGCCTCCGCGCGGGTGTTGATCAATAGCAGTCTGCGCCGCACCAATATCAACCTGGACAGTGTGCTGGATATTATTGATGAAGCCTCCTCGGCGGTCGAGGGGAGCCGTGAAGTGCTCAAGTCGGTGATTGAAAACGTTGATCAGGGCATCTCCATGTTCGACCAGGAGATGAATCTGGTGGCCTGGAACCGGCGCTTCGTTGAGATCAACGACATACCGGAGCAGATGTTGCGCAGCGGTGTCACTCTGCGGGATATCTGCAGCTATAACATCGATCAGGGCGAATACGGCGTCGTCGAAGACCGGGAAGCCTTCATCCGGCAGTACCTCAAGGATACTTTTCAGCCGCAGCGCGTGGTGTTTGAGAAGATACGGCCCAACAATACTGTACTGGAACTGTGCCGCACGCCCCTGACCGCCGGTGGTGTGGTGACCACCTATACCGATATCACCCAGCGCAAGCAGGCCGAGCTGGAACTGACCCGGTTGCGCAACCTGCTGGGTAATATTATCGATTCCATGCCCTCGGCATTGATCGGTATTGATGTGGCGGGATGCATTACTCACTGGAACCGGGAGGCGGAACGGATGAGTGGTATCAAGGCGGCCGCGGCCATCGGTGAGCCACTGTCCCGGTTGATCCCACAGTTTCCGGATGTGTTGCAGAAGGTCGAGCGGGCCATCGCCAAGCTGTTGCCGGCACAAGAGACCAATCTGCGCTGGGAAGATGCCAAGGGCGAAGTTCACTATATGGATGTCACCCTCTATCCCCTGCTCACCGAGTCGGTGGAGGGGGCGGTGATCCGCCTCGATGATGTGACCGAAACGGTACGCATGGAAGAGATGATGGTGCAGTCCGAGAAGATGCTCTCGGTGGGAGGGCTGGCGGCGGGCATGGCTCATGAGATCAATAATCCGCTGGCCGGTATTGTACAGAGTGTGCAGGTGATGAATACGCGACTGGGACTGGATATGGCGAAAAACCGTCAGGTGGCGGAAGCCTGTGGAACCTCCATCGAGGCCATTGATTGCTATATGGAAAAACGGGGCATTTCGCCGCTGTTGGAGATGATTTCGGAATCCGGCAAGCGGGCGGCGAAGATCGTCGGCAGCATGCTCAGTTTCAGCCGCAAGAGTGATCTGAAATTTGAACTGCGGGATCTGCGTGTGCTGTTGGATGAGACCGTGGAGATCGCCTCGAATGATTACAATCTGGCCAAGCATTACGACTTCAGACGGATCACCATCGAGCGGGAGTATGCCGAGGATCTGCCGGACGCCTGGTGTGAAGGGGGGCAGATCCAGCAGGTGCTGCTCAATCTGTTGAAGAATGGCGCCCAGGCGATGTTTGAGGCGGCCGCAAACGACGCAGCGACAGGCCGCAATGACCGCTTTATTCTGCGGGTCTACCGGGACCGGCAGTGGGTGTGTGTTGAGATCGAGGATAATGGTCCGGGTATGAGCGCCGCGGTGCGGCGACGTATCTTTGAGCCGTTCTTCACCACCAAGGAGGTTGGTAGCGGCACTGGTCTCGGCTTGTCGGTTTCGTACTTTATCATTACCCAGAATCATCGCGGCAGCATCGAGGTGAAACCAGTGAGAGAGGGGGGTAGCTGCTTCGTCATTCATCTGCCGATTGAGCCGCCGGAGCGGGTCTGACTCAAACCCCGTCGGCAGAAAGTGGTTGCGCGGCTGGATCGGTTCCCCCGGCTGTTGTATTGTCGTCGACGAGATCGCCGGACCCCGGGCCGCCGGAACGCGTGATCCCGTATCAATCGAATGACAGGAGGCTCCGTTGAGTTGGTGGGGAAAATTGGCCGGTGGTGCGTTCGGCTTCATGGTGGGCGGGCCGATCGGCGCGTTACTCGGGGCCGTACTGGGCCATAACCTGGATAAAGGCCTTAAGGGGCTGTCCGGTGATGAACGGCTTCCGCCGGGTGACCAGGAGCGGGTCCAGACTGCCTTCTTTACCACCACCTTCTCGGTCATGGGGGCCATTGCCAAGGCGGATGGACGGGTCTCCCCCGATGAGATCGCCCTCGCCAATTCGGTCATGGCCGAGATGGACCTCAGCGAGGAGATGCGTCAGACCGCCATCAATCTGTTCAATCAGGGCAAGTCGGCCGGTTTTCCCCTGGATCAGGTGCTGGAGCAGTTCCGCACTGAATGTCACCGGCGCAACACCCTGATTCAGATGTTTATTGAAATCCAACTGCAGGCGGCCTACGCTGACGGCTCACTGCACCGGGCGGAAGAGCAACTGCTGCTGCATATCTGCAAACGGCTGGGCATCCCTGAGTTTGTGTTCCGGCGTCTGGAGAGGATGATTCGCGCCGAGGGTCAGTTCGGTGGCCGGGCCAGCGGTGGACGCCGGGCGGAGGCAAGGCCGTCCGGACCCTCGCTGCAGGATGCCTATGCCATACTCAACGTCTCGTCCGGGGCGAGTGACGCGGATGTGAAGAAGGCCTATCGGCGTCTGCTCAGCCAGCATCACCCCGATAAGCTGGTCTCCAAGGGCCTGCCGGAAGAGATGATGAAGATGGCAACCCAGAAGACCCACGAGATCCGCCAGGCCTACGAGCGGGTGAAAGAGGCGCGCGGTATTTAGCCTGTCGGCTCGTAGCGGGTAACCCCGGCGACGGTAGGGGCAGGCCCCGTGCCTGCCCGGCTCGATGATCGCACTGTTCGTGTTTCGGGCGACCACAACAACGGCAGGGTGGGCGCGTCGTCTGTGCAGCTGTCGTCGTTTCGTATCCGCGTGGGCACAAACAACTTGCCCTCCCCACAATCCTTTCTCGTCGCTACCCGCGGCGGGCTTCAATAATCGGCATACACTTGGCTGTTGCCCGCGCCATCAAAGGTCAGCACCTGGTAGGGGTCCTTGCGCGCTCCCTCCATGCCGGGCGAACCCATCGGCATGCCGGGCACGGCCAGTCCGGCAACTGCCGGTTTTTCCTGCAACAGGCGGCGGATATCAACGGCCGGCACATGTCCCTCGATCACATAACCGGAGACCTCGGCAGTGTGGCAGGAGGCGTGTTGTGGTTGTACCCCCAACGACTGCTTGACCTGATCCATGCGGGCCGTGTCATGGGCTCGCACTTCAAATCCGTTGGCCTTCAGGTGTTCGATCCAGGCACTGCAGCAGCCGCAGGTGGGGGATTTGTAGACGGTAATCAGCTCCCCGGCCGCGACACCGGCAGCAGCCAGGCCCAGCAGGGCGGTTGTGATCAGTTTTGCTATCGATTTCATCGGTTTTTCCCAGGTGGTGTTCAAAGAGTAGCTCAGTTGACCTCACGGTCGCGCACGCCGAGCAGATAGAGAATGCCGTCGAGTCCCAGGGTGGAGATGGCGTGGCGGGCGTTTTCCCGTACCACCGGCTTGGCGTGGAAGGCCACGCCGAGACCAGCCAGGCTGAGCATCGGCAGGTCATTGGCGCCGTCGCCCACTGCGATCACCTGTTCCAGGCTGATGCCGAGGTCGCGTGCCATCTGCTGCATCAGGTCGGCCTTGCGGGCGCCGTTGACGATCTCCCCCTTGACTTCGCCGGTCAGCTTGCCGTCCCGGATATCCAGCTCGTTGGCGGAGAAGAAGTCGACCCCCAGTTTTTCCTGCAGGTGACGGGCGAAATAACTGAACCCGCCGGACAGGATGCCGACCTGATAACCGAGCCGTTTCAGATTGGAGATCAGGCGCTCCGCCCCCTCGGTGATTGGTAGTTGGTCGGCAATGCCGGCCAGTACCGATTCGTCCAGCCCCTTGAGCAGCGCCATGCGGCGGCGAAAGCTCTCGTTGAAATCGATCTCGCCCTGCATGGCGGATTCGGTGATGGCGGCCACTGCATCACCCACCCCGGCGGCCTTGGCCAGCTCATCGATCACCTCGACCTGAATCAGCGTGGAGTCCATGTCGAACACAATCAGGCGACGATTGCGCCGATACAGGTCGTCCGCCTGGAACGCTACATCCACCTCGTCGCGGCTGCTGATCTCCAACAGATCCTGACGCAGTGTAGCCAGATCGCCGGGCTCGCCACGCACTGTGAATTCGACACATGCGCGGCGGTGGGGGTTGGCGCTACGCAGGGAGAAGCGTCCCGATAGCCGGGTGATGCCGTCAATGTTCATGCCGTGACCGGAGACCACCTGGGCCACATGGGCGATAGTGCTGGCGCTCAGCTTGCGGCCCAGCAGGGTGACGATGTAGCGCAGCTTCCCCTGATGGCTGACCCAAGCCTCATAGGCATCCTCATCGATCGGCGTGAAGTTGATCTGCAGGCCGAGCTGGTGGGCCTGAAACAACAAGTCCTTGATCACCGGGCCGGATTGGGCCTCGGGCGGGATCTCCAACAACATGCCCAGCGACAGGTGGTCATGAATCACCGCCTGGCCCAGATCGAGGATATTGATCCGGTGATCGGCCAGGACCCCGGTGAGGGAGGCGGTCAGGCCGGGGTGATCCTTGCCGGTGACGTTGAGCAGGATGATTTCGCGCATAGTGTAAACCCAGAATCCTCAGTTGATCGCTGCAGCCTGCAGATGACCAGATGTTTCCCGAAATAGTGTGTAGCCTGCCGGATCACCCGGCCAGCGCGGCCGCCACGGGCGGGATTTCAGCGACTTCGTGGCACGCCGTCCCACGGGTAATTCGCGATTAAATGGTCTCGCCGTCGTACAGGTCTGGCACCAGGTTGGGCGGCATCTGCAGATGGTAGCCGATGCTGCGCAGATTGCCGATTACCTTATTCACATCTTCGCGCGCCAAGTGACGGTCGGGATGCAGTTCCAGTTCCATTACCGGCAGTGGGGTGCCGAAGCGTTTCATCAGCAACTCGGGAATATCCTCAAAGGCGTCCTGCCGGGCAAGGTAGAGATACATCTCGTCTTTTTTACTGCTGCGGTAGATCCAGCAGGGTGTCGTAGCGTCGTTGGTGGTTTCAGTCATGGCTTAGAGAGCGGGAGGAAAAACCACTATTCTAACGCGAATTGTCCGGCGACGCAGAGATCAGCTGTCGCTTCTGCGCCGCGCTGAGCTGCTTGATCTCCCATTCCCGGCGACAGGCCGCCGAGCGGGAACCGCTGAACTCCTGGTAGGCGAGTGTCAGAGGGCGCCGCGCCCGAGTGTATCTGGCGCCTTTTGTGCTGTGATTGTGCTCGTGCAGGCGCCGCTCGATATCGGTGGTGATGCCGGTGTAGAGGCTGCCGTCGCCGCAGTGGAGGATATAGACGGTCCAGTTTTGCATGCTCGGGAGCCGATCCGTGGCAGCCGGATTCAGAAGAACTCCTCGTCGGAGATGGCCATGGCCCCGCCACCCCCCACGTTGCCGCTCTCGGCGAGGCGGATCTTCAGTGACAGGTTGTTGCGCGAGTCAGCATTGGCCAGCGCCTCTTCCAGGGTCACTTTGCCGTCCTTGTAGAGTTTGTAGAGCGCCTGGTCGAAGGTCTGCATGCCGCGTTCGTTGCCCTGCTCCATGGCCTCCTTGACGGCGTGAATATCGCCCTTCTGGATCAGTTCGGCCACGAAGGTGGTGAGCAGCATGATCTCTACCGCCGGCACCCGTTTGCCATCCCTGCTCTTGATCAGGCGCTGCGAGATGACCGCCTTCAGATTCAGCGACAGATCCATGAACAGCTGATGGTGTGCCGAGTCGGGGAAGAAGTTGACAATGCGGTCCAGCGCCTGGTTGGCGTTATTGGCATGCAGGGTGGACAGGCAGAGGTGACCGGTCTCGGCATAGGCAATGGCGTGCTGCATGGTCTGGCGGTCGCGGATCTCACCGATCAGGATCACATCCGGCGCCTCGCGCATGGCGTTTTTCAGCGCTACCTCGTAGGAGAGGGTGTCCAGTCCCACTTCGCGCTGGTCCACTACTGACTTTTTGTGCGTGTGCAGGAACTCGACCGGGTCCTCAATGGTAAGGATGTGGCCAGTCGCGCTGGCGTTGCGGTGATCGATCATGGAGGCCAGCGAGGTGGATTTGCCCGAGCCGGTGGAGCCGACCACCAGGATCAGGCCGCGCGGCATCATGATCAGCTCTTTCAGCGACTGCGGCAGATTGAGCTCCTCGATGGTCGGGATATCGCCCTTGATATAGCGGATCACCATCGATACATCGCCGCGCTGGCGGAATACGTTGACCCGAAACCGTCCCAATCCCTTCATGGAGACGGCCAGGTTGCACTCCATGGTGCCTTCGAACTCGGAGATCTGGTCATCACTCATGATCGAGTAGGCGAGTTTGCGCACCGCGCCGTGCGCCATCGGGGTGTCGCCGATCGGCATGGTGCGCCCCTCCGCCTTCAGGTTGGGTGGCGCGCCTGTGCTGAAAAACAGGTCAGAACCGTTCTTCTGAACCATCAGCTTCAGGTAGGGGATGATCTCCATAATTATTTTTCTCCGGCGGGCTGGCTCATAATCAATTCTTGTCCCATTATAGGCGGCAGGTTTGCGTCAGAGTGAAGGGTGGGTTTTAAGGATATTTGTGAAGTTGATCACGCCAGCCCCTGTGGACAAATTTCACTGGTCGGGATCATATGCCTAAGCCACGCCAAACTCTACTGATCGTCCGTCAGCCGAAAGGAGAATTCATGCGCCAACTGACCCTCAGCGGACTCTTTTTTTACCCGGTGAAATCCCTGCGCGGCATCTCCCTGGAGCGGGCGCCGGTGGATAGCCGGGGTATCCATTTTGATCGCCGCTGGATGGTGGTGGACGCGGATGGAAAGTTCGTGACCCAACGCCAGTATCCGCGCATGGTGTTGGTTCGCACCGCGCTCACGCCGGGCGGACTGCGCCTGTCGGCGCCCGATATGCCGGACCTGGATGTGACCTTCGAACCGGAAGAGGCGTCTGACACGACGGTCCAGGTTTGGGAGGACCGGTGTCTGGCACGCAGTGCCGGTGCGGCGCCGGCGAAATGGTTGAGCCGCTTTCTCGGCATCGATTGCCGGCTGTTCTTCATGCCGGAGCAGACCGAGCGGCCGGTCGACCCCATCTATGCCGGTGCGGAGGACCGGGTCGGCTTTGCCGATGGCTTCCCGTTTCTGCTGATTTCCCAGGCCTCGCTGGACGACCTCAACGGCCGACTCGATCAGGCCCTGCCGATGATCCGTTTCCGTCCCAACCTGGTGGTGGCGGGCTGCGAGCCCTACGCCGAGGACGACTGGCGACGTATCCGCATTGGTGAACTCACCTTCCGGGTTGCCAAGCCCTGTTCCCGCTGTGTTATTCCGACCATCGATCCGGAAACGGGAGAGAAGGGGGTGGAGCCGTTGCGTACGCTTAACCGGTATCGGCGTGAGGGTAACAAGGTCCTGTTTGGGCAGAATCTGCTGCATGACGGAACTGGTGAATTGAAGCTCGGCTCAACGGTGGAGGTATTGGAGTAGCGACCTACCCGCTTCCATGTCTTTCGGGTCCTCGGAATAAAGCCCGAGTACGGCGCTAATGTCACCCACCCCGCCAGAATCAGTCCCGCACCAGTGGCGACTGCCTGGTGCGGCATCCGCTGCACCGTCGCCTTCCGGATGATACCGATTGCCGGTTGCAAGCCCGGGGCTTGTAGCGGCTCATAGAGCAGGTTAGAATGCGCCTGACCGACCGGTCAGTTTGCCAGGAATCCCAATGTCGCAAATTCCAACCACCGACGTCTCTCGCTGTTTCCAAGGTGAGGGGCGCCTCGCCCCCGGAGGGCAGGCGATTCTCGATGTCGCCGCCGGCCTGTTCTCGGACAAAGGCTATGACGCCACCTCCATGAGCGAGGTGGCGCGTAGCGCGGGCGTGAGCAAGGGCAACGTGTTCCATCATTTTCGCAGCAAGCGTGAACTCTATCTGGAAGTGATTCGCGAAGCCTGCCGTGACAGCAGCGAGGCGCTACGGCAAGGGCGGGACCTGGGGGGCACGGTCGCCGAGCAACTGTCGGCGTTCCTGTCCCATCATCTGGAAACCTTGCTGCGCCGCGAACAGGTCTCCCGCTTGGTGGTTCGCGAGGTGATGGAGTCCAGCCCCGAAGGGGGCAAGGAACTGGCCGAGCAGGTGTTCTTTGAAGGGTTTACCGAGCTGGTGGAGATCGTGCGCGGAGGACAGGCGAGCGGAGAGTTCCGCTGCGACCTGGATCCGGCCCTGCTGGCGCACCTGATCATTAGCACCAACGTGTTTTTCTTCCAGAGCCGCAATGTGTTGCGCCATTTTCCGTTTGTTGATTTTGTCGACGATCCGCAGCGTTTCGTACGTATGGCAGCCGACCTGCTGTTCCATGGCTGTCTGTGCAAATCGCTGGACAAATCACTCGCCGACGCTGCCGGCAACCCGGCTTTACCCGTAATATCTCAGGAAAAAAGTTCATGATTAAACGGCTGATAATTGTTCTTCTGTTGTTTGGTGCCGCCGCTGGCGGTGTCGGTTACTGGAAATACCAGCAGTTCCAGCTGATGACTGCACAGTTGACGGCGCCCCGCCCCCCGGCGGTCATCGCCTCGGCTACCGTGCAGCGGGAAGACTGGCAACCGATGCTGCGCGCGGTGGGCAGCCTGCGGGCGCAGAGTGGCATCGAGGTGACCAACGAGGTGCCGGGTATTGTCAGTCTGATCGGCTTTGAATCCGGACAGCCGGTAAAGACCGGGGACGTGCTGCTGCGACTGGAGGATTCAGTGGAACTGGCTACGCTTGAATCGCTCAAGGCTGACCAGCGCCTGGCCGAGGTGCAGTACCGGCGCACCGCCGAGTTGATGCCCAAACAGGCGGTTTCCAAGGCGGAATTCGATATCGCCAAGGCCACGTTTGAGAGCGCCCAGGCCAAGGTGGCGCAACAGCAGGCCACGCTGGGCAAGAAGGTGATTCGGTCGCCCTTCAGCGGCATCCTCGGCATCCGTCAGGTAGACCAGGGACAGTTTTTGCCTGCCGGCACTGCGGTGGTCAGTCTGCAGGCCCTCGATCCACTCTATGTAGACTATTCGCTGCCGGAGCGTGAATTTAGCAAGATTGCCCCGGGCCAAACGGTGCGGCTGCGGGTTGGCGCCTACCCGGATGCACTGTTCAGCGGTAGCGTTAGCGCCATTGATTCCGGTGTCGACGAGGGCAGCCGCTCGATCCAGGTCCGGGCCACGGTACCCAACCGGGACAATCGTCTGCGCCCCGGTATGTTCGCCGAGGTCGAGACTCTGATGCAGACAAAAAGTACCGTGCTGACCGTGCCGCGTACCGCCATCAGCTACAACACTTACGGTAATTTTGCCTACGTTATCGGTAAAACCGAGAACGGTGGATTGCAGGTGAAACGGCGCCAGGTCGAGACCGGTGCAGTGCGTGAAGGGCAGGTGGCGGTCACCCGGGGGTTGGAGGCGGGTGAACAGATCGTACGTGCTGGACTGGTCAAGCTGCGTGACGGACAGTCGGTTACCATTGATGACTCCGTGCAGCTGGACAACGGCAGGGTTGCCGAACAATGAAATTTACCGACATCTTTATTAAACGCCCGGTCCTCGCTTCGGTGGTCAGTCTGCTGATTTTGATTGTCGGCTTGCGCTCGCTCGGTCTGCTGGACGTGCGGCAGTATCCGGTGATCGACAGTACGGTGGTCAAGGTGACCACCAGTTATCCGGGGGCAAGCTCCGACCTGGTGAAGGGATTCGTAACCACCCCGCTGCAGCAGGCGATAGCCGAGGCCAATGGTATCGACTACGTGTTTTCCACCAGCAGCCAGGGCAACTCCACCATCGAAGTGCACATGGAACTCAATTACGACGCCAATGCCGCCGTTGCCGAGATCCAGGCCAAGGTGGCCAGTAAGCGCAATGTGCTGCCGGCCGATGCCCAGGACCCGGTGATCGAGTCCAGTACCGGTGATTCCACTGCCTTGATGTATGTGGCCTTCTACAGCCAGGACATTTCCCGGGTACAGCTCGCCGACTATGTGGTCCGGGTGGTGCAGCCACAGTTGCAGGCGTTACCCGGTGTAGCCAAGGCGCGCATGTTCGGCCAGCAGTTCGCCATGCGCATCTGGCTGGATCCGCGGCGCATGGCGGCACTGGGAGTCACCGCCGACGACGTGGCCAGCGTGCTGCGGGCCAACAATTACCTGGCCGGTGTGGGATCGACCAAGGGCAAATACGTCGCGGTGGATCTGACCGCCAGCACCGATATCAATCAGGCGGAGGATTTTGAACAGCTGGTGGTGCGCAGCAGCAACGGTACGCTGGTGCGGCTGGGCGACATTTCACGCACCGAGTTGGGTGCCGAGAACTACGACTCTACTGCCTGGTATAGCGGTATTCCAGCGGTATTCATCGCGGTGGAACAGGCGCCGGGCTCCAATCCGCTGACCGTGGCCGGACTGGTCAATGACGAGGTGCCGAAGATCCGCGCACAGCTGCCGGAGGGGATGCAGGTGATGATCCCATACGATGCCAGCACCTTCATCCAGGACTCCATCGATGAGGTCTACGGTACCATTATCGAGGCGGTGCTGATCGTGCTGTTCGTGGTCTACCTGACGCTCGGCTCGTTTCGCGCGGCGGTGGTCCCGGCGGTGGCGGTGCCGCTGTCGCTGGTCGGTGCCGCCTTTATTATGCTGCTGCTGGGTTACTCGCTGAATCTGTTGACCCTGCTCTCAATGGTATTGGCGATTGGCCTGGTGGTAGATGATGCCATTATCGTGGTGGAGAACGTGCATCGCCATATCGAGCGGGGTGAAACCAAGTTCCACGCCGCCATTTACGGGGCGCGCGAAATGGCGGTGCCGATCATTGCCATGACCACCACCCTGCTGGCGGTGTACGCCCCGATCGGCTTCATGGGTGGATTGGTGGGTACGCTGTTTACCGAGTTTGCCTTCACCCTGACGGGTGCGGTCATCATCTCCGGTATCGTGGCGCTTACCCTCTCGCCGGTGATCTCCGCCCACGTGTTGAAGCCCCACGGTAACCAGGGGCGCTTTGAGAAGCGGGTTGAAAAGTTCTTCAACTGGCTCTCCGACGGCTACCGGCGACTGCTGCATGGCTCGCTCTCCACCGTGTCGGTGAGCGTCATCTTCGCCCTGCTCACCCTGCCGGCTATCTACCTGATGTTCATCACCAGCCAGAATGAGCTGGCGCCGACTGAGGATCAGGGCATTCTGTTTTTCCAGGCCAGTGGGCCACGCACCGCCACGCTGGACTATCACCGCGCCTATGCGCGACAGATTCAGGAGGGTTTCACACAGATTCCCGAATTCAACGACGGCTTCTATATACTCGGTCGTACCCAGGACACGGTATTTGGTGGTTTCAAGATGACCTCCATTAATAAACGTGAGCGCACCCAGATGGAGGTTCAGCCAGAGGTGCAGGCCACCCTGGACAAGGTGGCCGGTTTCCAGACCGTGGCCTTCCCCAGGCCCAGTCTGCCCGGTTCGTCCGGCGGACTGCCGGTACAGTTTGTTATCACCAGCGACCGCACCTATGAAGAGATTGCTGCACTGGCGGACCAGATTATCGGTCGCGGCATGGCCAGTGGCAGTTTCATGTTTCTGAAGAAGTCGGTCGATATTGATCGTCCCGTTACCCGCTTGCAGGTCGACCGGGACCGGGCGGGCGACCTGGGTATCAGCATGGCGGAGATCGGCCGCAACCTGGGCACCATGCTGGGCGGCGGTTATGTCAACTGGTTTAATCTCGATGGCCGCAGCTACAAGGTGATCCCCCAGGTTGAGCAGGCCTACCGGCTCGATGAAACGATGCTTGACGATTACTATATCCGCGCCGATGGCGGGGACCTGGTGCCGCTCTCCAGCGTGGTCAGCATGGAGAGTAGTGTCGAGCCCTCGAAACGGACCCAGTTCCAGCAACTCAACTCGGTGACGGTGGAAGGGGTGATGTTCCCCGGGGTCAAGCTGGGTGATGCGCTGGCCTTCCTTGAGGCCCAGGCGCAGGAGTTGCTGCCAAAAGGCTACAGCTATGACTATGCTGGCGACTCACGCCAGTATGCCCAGCAGGGCAGTGGCCTGGTGGTCACCTTCTTCCTGTCACTGCTGGTGATTTACCTGGTGCTGGCCGCCCAGTTCGAGAGCTGGCGCGATCCGCTGATCATCCTGATTTCGGTGCCTCTCTCCATAGCCGGTGCGATGCTGTTCATTACCCTGGGTATGGCCTCGGTGAATATCTATACCCAGGTCGGCCTGATCACCCTGATTGGTGTGGTGGCGAAGAACGGTATCCTGATCGTGGAGTTTGCCAATCAGCTGCAGATCAACGAGGGGTTGTCGAAACGTGAGGCGGTGGAGAAGGCGGCAACCATTCGTCTACGCCCGATCCTGATGACCGCGGTGGCGCTGATCGTGGCCATGTTCCCGCTACTGACCGCCAGCGGTCCGGGTGCGGTCAGCCGGTTTGATATCGGCCTGACCATCACCACCGGCCTGGGAATCGGCACATTATTTACCCTGTTTGTGCTGCCGGCGTTTTACCTGTTGCTGGCGCGGGATCATGCCAAGGCGCAACAGTCGTTGGAGCAGGAGGAGCAGGCGCCGGATGAGCAGATCGTCTGAATCCGGAACGTGTCGCTGATGAACCTCAGCGGCGCGTCAGTGACAGGGTGAACATCTTCTGGATTTTGGTCTCGGTAAAACCGCTGGTCCGGTAAAAACGGTGGGCATCATGGCGTCGGACTTGGCAGCGAACCCGCAGGCTTTCCAGCGCCCGGTCCCGCGCCCACTGTTTCGCTGTGTCCATCAGTTGCCCGCCGATGCCGTTGCCGCGCCGGGTTTCCGCTACCACCAACCCAGCGATTTCGGCACAGGGTGCGGACTCGATGGGGTAGTTGACGAACAGGTGCAACCAACCAATCGGCTGGTCATCCTCCACTACCACAAAGGCGGTGTGATCCGGGTGTTGCAGAATCCGCCGGATGCGTAAGGCGACGGCCCCGGCATCAGTTGGGTAGCCCAGTTCCGTTGACAGCCGAGCCACCGCTTCGGCATCCCCCTCATCAAGGATTCGGATGTCGATGGTGCTGTTCCGGCTCACCGGTCGGCCTGTATTGCCGGTTGGACGTCCGATGCGTCACAACTCGGCTGGTCTGGATGAGATATCCAACAGGGTGGCCGGTTCATCAAAGGTCTTCCAGCCGTGCGGTTCGCCAGCGGGTATGAAGTAGGTTTGGTTAGGGCTGAGCAGTTTCCGTTCACTGCCGATGACCATCTCGATGCGGCCGGCCATGACCACGCCACATTGATCGTATGGATGTAGATGACCGCTGTCTTCTTCACCCGCCGCGATCTCCATGTAGGCCATAATAAGTTGCTCACCCAGTTCTGCCCGGCTGTTGATGCCGGGGCGGAACGCTTCCAGTTCCAGGGTATTCAGGTTCCAAAATGCCATGGTTTGCTCCTGGTTATCAAGGTGATTGGTGTCCTGATCAGCAGCCCGTCTATGCATCTGTACTACCCGGCTTCGGTGGTGGTGTCTCGGCTTTTTTCACCCGCATCCGGTTGCCAGCCACCTCTTGCCCGTTCAGGCTTTTCATCGCTGCCTTGGCCTCCCCAGGCTTGGGCATGTTAACGAAACCAAAACCCTTTGACTGACCGCTCTCCTTATCCAGTACCAGGGTGCAGGACTGCACCTGGCCGTACGCTTCGAACAGGGCACGGAGCTCAGCCTCGGTGGTGCTGCGGGCGAGGTTGCGTATCAGAAGTTTCATGGGGTCACCGTATAGTCAGAAAGTCGGCTGATTATACCTCCTGTCCTGTCAGGGGGGTGTTTTTTGTCAGCGCAGGCTGAAACCAGCCCGCGCTAGACATCGCCTCGGCGCATTAGCCGGGCCCGAGCTGCCGGATATGATAAAACCCCCGCTCGGGGGCTAGTTGTCGTTGCAGCACTGGTAACAGATCACCCATCTGGCGGGGCAACACCCAGGGCGGGTTAATGGCAATCATGCCGCTGGCGGTCATGCCGTGATCCCGGTTGTCCGGTTCCAGGCCCAACTCAAACTGCCAGATATCCTTCATGTTGCCGGTGCGTAATTGCCTGACCATACGGTCGATCCAATCACGTTGTACAACGGGATACCAGAGCAGGTAGGTGGCATTGGCCATACGCTTGTATCCGGCCAGCAGCGAGTCCACCACGGTCTGGTACTCACGCTTTACCTCATAGGCCGGGTCCATCAACACCAGGGCCCGCTTTTGTGCAGCCGGTAACTGGGACTTCAGGGCGTGATGTCCGTCACTCTGCTCGGTGCGCACACGACGGTCCTTGGCAAACAACCGGGTGAGTTTGGGGTAATCGGTGGGGTGCAGTTCAAATAGTCGCAACTTGTCCTGGTCACGCAACAGGTTGGCAGCGATGAGCGGAGATCCGGGGTAGATGTCCTGTTTGCCGTAGCGGTCAATCAGTCTGCCATAAGGGGCAAAATCCGTCGGTAGCAGCTGTAACTGCAAAGCTCCCACGCCCTGGGCATATTCGTTGGTCTTGCGGCTCATGGCGTTGTTGAGCGGATAACTGCCCGCGCCGGCGTGGGTGTCGAGATAGAGCAGTGGTCCCGGTTTCTGCAGCAGATACTCCAGGCTCTTGACCAGCACCAGATGTTTAAAGACATCGGCAAAATTGCCGGCGTGGAAGGCGTGGCGATAACTGAGCATGAAGTTGAACCGGGTGCCGATGAGAGTGGGTCAATGTGCACTGAAAGGGCATTTTTCGCAAGCGAGCCGCAAGCGGGAAAGTTCGCGATGTGAATGGCGCAATCGTCAATGCGGGACGCATCGCCGTCCGGTTATTGCCTCCTGTCAACTTGACCCAGTTCAGAACTGCTCATTTCGCACCAGCCAATCCTGACTCGGTGGGCGGCCGGCTCGGAGTGCAGCTCTAATAAGGCTGGTGGTGGTGGCAATCGCCTGCTGGATGGCCTCGCGCTCGGACCCATAGGATGTCCGGGCGGGATAAAAGGGAGTGGCTTGCACCGGCGTATGGACATGGTGGCTGAGCTCAAAATGGAACGGTGTATCCGGAATAGCAGTGCTTTTGTAAATTTTTATCTTCAGCTCGGGATGGAAGTGGTCGTGTTGCACATCCAGCAATAACTTTACTTCGCGAATCAGTACGGAGAATTCCAGTACTTCATTGTTTTCTTTCAGAACCCAGACGACGTCATCAACCGACATTTTTTGCTCCTGATCTGATTTGTCCTGGTGGCAAGTCGGTTGGCGGCTCCGCACAGCCAATTTCCCACCGGTTTGTCGCGCCATCGTTTACGATCCCGCCGCTCGCGGTCAATAGTAACTATAGGGTATTAGCCCGCTTGCCTGATCTATCTGGATGTGCGGCCGCGTTCAGGTCTGTTCGGTGTCCAACGTTTCTTCGGCCGACTCCAGTGCCTGGCACGCCTCCAGCCAGGCCTCTTCGGTCTGGTTTAGCTGCCGGGTGAGCTGACTCTTGTCCGCCAGGAGTTGTTTCAGCTGTTCTTTCTGACTGGCCTCGTAGAGGGCGGGGTCGGCCAGGGCGGTTTCCAGGCTCTGCTGTTTGCCGGACAGTTGTTCCAGCCGCTTTTCATGTTGCTCCACTGTTTTGCGCAGTGGCTGCAGCTGTTTCCGGCGTTCCGCCTCCGTCCGCTTGCGCTCCTTGCGGGCGCTGGCGCTGTGCTCTATATCGGCGCCGCTTTTCTCCTGTCGCTGTTCGGCGCTACGGTTGTCAGCCAGCCAGCGGGGATATTCGTCCAGATCACCCTTGAACTCGTCCACATTGCCGCCATGGACCAGCAGCAACTGGTCGGTGGTGGTACGCAGCAGGTGCCGGTCATGGGAGACCACTACCATGGCCCCTTCAAATTCCTGCAGCGCCTGTCCCAGGGCGTGGCGCATCTCCAGGTCCAGGTGATTGGTCGGTTCGTCCAGCAGCAGCAGGTTGGGGCGCTGGTAGACCAGCAACGCCAGCGCCAGCCGCGCCTTCTCGCCGCCGGAGAACGGGGTGACCGGACTATCGGCGCGATCGCCGGCGAAGCCGAAGCCCCCGATAAAGTCGCGCATCGACTGTTCAGTGGCCCTGGGGTCGAGCCGCAACAGGTGGGCCAGGGCGCTGTCGTCCGGGTTGAGTTGGTCCAGCTGGTGCTGGGCGAAGTAGCCGATTTTCAGATCCTGCGCCGTCTCCCGCTTGCCGCCGTCCGGCTGGAGTTCACCGGCCAGCAGCTTGATCAGGGTCGACTTGCCGGCGCCATTGGGGCCGAGCAGGCCAATGCGGTCACCCGGCGAGAGGTTGAGGTTGACCCGGTTGAGAATCCGTCTGTCGCCATAACCGGCGCAGGACTCCAGCAGTTTCAGTAGCGGGTTGGGGGTCTTTTCCGGTTTTTTGAAGCCGAAATGGAAGGGTGAATCCACATGGGCCGGGGCGATCAGCTCCATCCGCTCCAGCGCCTTGAGCCGGCTCTGGGCCTGGCGCGCCTTGGTCGCCTTGGCGCGGAAGCGTTCCACGTAGCTGCGGATGTGGGCCACTTCGCGCTGCTGCTTTTCAAAGGCCGACTGCTGGTTGGCCAGGCGCTCTGCCCGTATCCGTTCGAAGGCGGAGTAGTTGCCGGTATAGAGGGCGATGCGCTCCTGCTCGATATGTGCGATGTGGCTGGTGACGGCGTCGAGAAAATCCCGATCATGGGAGATCAACAACAGGGTACCGGGGTAGCTCTTGAGCCACTCCTCCAGCCAGATGACCGCATCCAGATCCAGGTGGTTGGTCGGCTCATCCAGCAGCAGCAGGTCGGAGCGGCACATCAGGGCGCGAGCCAGGTTGAGGCGCATGCGCCAGCCGCCGGAGAAGCTGTTGACCGGATGGTGCTCTTCACCCGGTCGAAAACCGAGCCCGTGAATCAGTCGCGCGGCACGGGAGCGGGCGGTATAGCCGCCGATGGTATCGAGCCGGGCATGCAGGTTCGCCACCTGCTCGCCCTGGTGGGCTTGCTCGGCCTGGGCCAGTTGCTGTTCGACCTGGCGCAGCTCCCCGTCGCCATCCAGCACATAGTCGATCGCCAGACGCGGATCGGCCGGGGTCTCCTGGGCGACATGGGCGATCACCCAGTCCCGGGGGCGGTAGAAATCGCCCTCATCGGCATGCAACTGGTCGCGGATCATGGCGAACAGGCTTGATTTTCCGGTACCGTTGGCGCCGGTGATACCGACCCGCTGGCCGGGATGGATGCTGAAGCTGGCGTCGGCGAAGAGCGGTTTCACCCCGCGCCGCAGGCTGAGTTTATCGAATCTGAGCATGGCGGCGGATTCTACCGCTTTCCACGCCCGAACGGGAGCGCTGTGACTGAAAGATCCGCGGCGACTGGATACAAATAGACCCAATACGGTTTTTTTGTCGATCGGCTGGCCGGGTTCAAGGAGCGGCGGGTGCGCCGCGGGCCCGGGCCGCCAGCATGTCATAACCCTTCAGCTGGTACTCGGCAATTTCGATCGAACGGTCATAATGCCGGTTGAGCTGGCCGATGACCTGCGCCTCACCCCGCTCCCAGGCGCGTCTGGCGAACGCCTCGGACAGGGCGATGAAGAGGCGCTGGGTGTGGTAGTGGGACAGGTCGTGGTTGGGTTGGTGGGACTGCAGGCGGTTCAGCACCTGAAACTGCTGCAGCAGTTCGGTGTGGTAGGCGCGGTTATAGAACAGGTTGGCGATCTCGGTCTGGTCGCATTTTTTCGCCACTTGCCGTAGCTGTTGCGGGTTGTACTCACTGCCGTGGGCGAACGGGTGGTCGCAGTCATCGGGGACGGCGGCTGATCCACTCGGGCTGAACAGGCTGCCGGCCAGTCCCAGGATAAGTAAGCTACGATATTTCATGCGACACCTCCCGCCAGTCATTGGCACATTTTCAGCTCCTGAAGTACTCAGTGTAGTCAGAATCCTGCGGTTGTGTCCGTATGGGGCTGGTGCGACATGACAAAATAGTCACCGGACTCAGTTCAGACGTGTCCATTGTGCCAGCTGTCCAGGAAAGGCATGGACCATAACGATCAGCACGGGGATGACATAGAAGTAGGCATTCATCCAGGATCTGATCAGCGGGTTGGCATTTTCCAGTTCCATAAATCGATCAATGACCATCCGCCCCTTGAAGGTCACGGATGCCGCGATCACCATTACCAGAAACAGGTTGGATGTGTCCGACTCGGCTAGCAGGCTACTTGCCAGTGTGATGAGCATCAGCAGAAGCCAGATCAGATCGATACCGCGTGGCTGTAAGGACATGGTTATTTTCCTTTAATGCAAAACGTATAACAGGGGGAACATGACGATCCAGGCGAGATCGATCATATGCCAGTAGCTCGCGATGGTTTCCAGGCCTTCGTGGTCATCCTGGCGGTAGTGTCCGCTCTTCAGGCGCCAGATACCCCACAGCAGGGCGCCGCTGGCCCAGCCGACGTGCAGAAAGTGATTGAAGGTCAGGTAGTAGTAGATGGTAAAGAATAGATCGGTATCGATACCGATGCCCTGGGCGATATTCCATTGATATTCCCAGTATTTGACCAGCAGATAGACCCCCCCGGCGGCAACCGCCAGCCAGAGCCATCGGGTTGCGGTGGTGATCCGGTTCATGCGTACGGACTTGACCGACTTGGCGACAAAATAACTGCTGGAGAGCAGTGTCAGGGTATTGATCGTTCCCGCCAGTGTGTTCAGCCGCACCGGTCCATCGCTGAAGGTGTCTGGAAAGTGTACCTTGGCCAGAAAGTAGACGATGAACATGATCGCAAACTCGCTCATCTCGGAGAATATGGCGACCCATATCGCCATGTTCCCCGGCGTCCTTCCGGCGACCGGGTCCGGTGCGAGGTCTCTCCAGACGCGGCTCCCGGTAGCGCTGAATAAGCTGATTGCGCCGATCATGAGGCGTCTCCTGCGACGCTTGAATCCGGTCCTATGAAGACGCTCTTGTGCATGATGACGGCACCGCCCTGCTGGATTAAGCGAAACTCGATCGGGTTGATTCCGGCGGGCAGCTGCGATTCGGGTAACTCGAGGAAGATATCGCGGACGCGGGTGGTCTCGGCCGCCAACGTAAAGTTCGCCTGCCCGTTGATCCGGAGATCCTTTAGTCCGATGACAGAGAGTTGGTATCGGGCGGGCCGTTGGGTTTTGTTGTGCACCTTGAGCCGGTAACGGTTGCGGATATCGCCATTGCTCATGGTGATGAAGAGCGGTTGCCGGTGGTGATGCACATTGATGTTGGCGTCACTGATATTGTTGATACCCAGGATGATGACAAGCAGGCAGGAGGTGAGGAGGGTCAGGGAGATAATCACCAGTGGGATGCCCTGCAGCGCCCGCCCTTCAGCGGGTTGCAGTTTTGCCAGCGAGCTGTAGCGGATCAATCCGGTCGGACGATCGATACGGGTCATTACATGGTCGCACGCATCGATGCAGAGGCCGCAGGTGATGCAGCCGATCTGCTGTCCATCGCGAATATCAATGCCGGTCGGGCAAACAGAGACGCAAAGTCCGCAATCCACACAGTCACCGGCGTAGTTATCCTGCCTGGATGACCGATGGTGACGCGGCTCGCCCCGCAGATAGTCATAAGTCGGCAGGATGGTGTTGTCGCCGTACATTACGCCCTGGATACGTGCATAGGGACAGAGCCAGAAGCAGACCTGTTCGCGCATGAAGCCGGCAAACAGATAGGTTCCTGCGGTGAACAGGCCGAGTACCACCCAGGCGGAAGGGTGCGCGTGGAGGGTGAAGTAGTCAATCCACAATTGACCGGCGTCGGTGAACCAGGCCGCAAAACTGAGTCCGGTAAAGGCGGCGATCAACAGCCACAGCAGGTGTTTCACGGCCTTGGATAGCATTTTTCGCACGTCCCATGCGCCCTGGTCCAGTCGTTGTCGGGTCCGGGGCGGGCCCTCAATAAGTGTTTCTATCCAGGTGTACAGGTCGGTCCAGACGGTCTGGAAACAGAAGTACCCGCAGAAGGCCCGTCCTGCCACCACCGTCACCAGTACCAGCAGCATGGCCAGGAAGAGCAGTACGAAGGCAAGAAGCCAGACGTCCTCGGGTAGGATAATAAGGTTGAAGAACTGGAATCGTCTGGCGGGAATGTCCAGCAGAATGGCTTGCCGCCCCTCCCACTGCAGATAGGGTCCTAGAAAGAAACCGAGCCAGAGTGAGGCGGTCCACCATTTCAGTCGACGGAAACGGCCCGGCATGCGTTTGGGATAGATCTTGCTGTTTCCGGTATAGACGGGAAGGCCGTGACCCGAATCGATCTGACCTGGGGAGGATACAGTTGGTCGTGTGTTCAAAAAACCAGCTCCGGATGTCGATGGATATCCAGGCTATAACAAGACTTGTGCCAGACGATGGTCGGCGATTTAATGGCTTATTAATCAACCGATTAAGCCATTCGTCCCGGTCGGGTTTATGGGTCGGTATAACGATATATCGTACTAGTCGCGAAATACCGTATCCTGCGCTTGAATACCCAGCTTTTTCATCCTGGAACGCAGGGTGTTTGGGTGGATATCGAGTAGGGCGGCGGCGCCGCGCGGCCCGGCAATGACACCCGAGGTCAATGTCAGGGCCTGCCGGATATGTCGGCTTTCCATCTCGGTCAACGTGGAGATTTTGCCCGCCACTGCCGCTTGTGGGGCGGGAATAAATGGCGAGAGGTCCAGTACCGGACCATCGGCCATGATCACGCTGCGCTCGATCAGATTCTGCAGCTCCCGGATATTCCCGGGCCAGCCATGGTGTGTCAGTTTTACCAGGGATTCCGGATTGATCTTCAAGATGAGCTTGCCAAATTTTCGCGTGGCCTGGGAGAGAAAGTGCCGCGCCAGGATGCTGATGTCCTCCTGGCGTTCCCGTAATGGCGGCATCTCGATCGGGAAGAGATTCAGCCGGTAAAAAAGGTCCTCACGAAACAGGCCCTTTTCAACCATTTGTGGCAGGTTCCGGTTGGTGGCTGCGATAATGCGAACATCCACTTTAACAGGTGCTGTTCCGCCCACCCGCATCACCTCCTGATCCTGCAGTACGCGCAGGAGCTTTACCTGCGCACTCGGCGGCAGCTCGCCGATCTCATCGAGAAACAGGGTCCCCTCATCGGCCAGTTCAAAGCGCCCCTTCCTGGATATTTGCGCATGGGTAAAGGCGCCTTTCTCATGGCCAAACAGCTCACTCTCAACCAGTCCCTCGGCGATCGCCCCGCAATTCACCTTGATTAGTGCCTGGTGGCTGCGGTTGCTCAGGTCGTGTATGGAGCGGGCGATGAGCTCTTTGCCAGTGCCGCTTTCACCGGTAATCAACGCCGTGGCATCGGTTTTGGAGACGTGGCGAACCAGATGCATTACCTGCTTCAGGGCATCGGAGTTGCCGATGATTTGACCAAAATTGTGCTCTTCCCGGATCTCCTCCTGGAGGTAGGCGTTATACTCCTGCAACTGCTCCTTGAGCCGTTCAACCTCCCGGAAGGCCATCAGCAACTGCCGTTCGGCTTTTTTGCGTTCGCTGATATCCTTAAAAACCACCACCGCCCCGGATAACCTGTCTCCGTTATAGATGGGCGTGCTGGTATATTCCACCGGGAAATTGCTGCCGTCTTTTCTCCAGAAACATTCGTCATCCACCTCATGTATCTCGCCATCATTAATGGCGGCATAAATGGGACAGTCGGTGTGTGGGTAGGGGCGGCCATCGGCATGGCTGTGATGGTGTTTGTAGTGAATATTGTGACCGATCGTTTCCTCGGCGCTCCAGCCGGTCATCTCGATGGCGGCGGGGTTTACAAAGGTTGCCCTGCCTTCCAGGTCCAGTCCGTAGATGCCCTCGCCAGCCGCATCGAGTATCGATTCGATATGTCGTTTTAGTTCCTGTCGGCTGCCTTCCTGGTGCTTATATGTCGTGATATCCACCGCGGTTGCATGGCAACCGGTGTTGTCCCGGTCCGGCACGACACTGACCAAAAAGACCTGGTCGCCTCTAACCGCTTCATACGTGCTCGCGTGTCCGCCCAACGCGTTGCGATGTGCTTCAATCGCCTCGCCACGCTCCTCGGCATCGGTCAGCGTGGTGTCAAATCTCTGTCCCGGCGCAACGTCGATGCTGAAGAAGCCGTACTCTGGTGGCTTGGTAAAACAGAGATCACCGTCCAGACACCAGAAGTAGAGTATCAGAGGGCGCTCGGCGGATTGGGATCGGATAGGTGGCATAGGTGTTTCCGGACTCGACGTATAACCGTGACATCCAACGTAGCGGGAGTCAACGCCGATCCGGTGGAATGGCGCCGTCAGTTTCGACGGTCCAGGCGTCGGTAGCCGATGGCTTCACTGAGGTGGGCGGGTTCGATGGCATCGGACCGTGCGAGATCGGCAATGGTGCGGGCCAGGCGCAGGATACGGTGATAGGCGCGGGCGGAGAGGCCCAGTTGTTCCATGGCGCGGGTAATCAGATTGTGTGATCCATCGGTGAGCCGACAGGTCTCATCCAGCTGGCGCCCGGCGAGCTGGCTGTTGGGACAGCCGTTGCGTGCCATCTGCCGCTGACGGCTCTGCTCCACTCGCGCACGCACTGTTCGGCTCTGCTCGGCGGGTGACGGATCGCCGTTACCCAGGGCGTGAGCCGGCAGCCGGGGGACTTCAACGGTCATGTCGATGCGGTCCAGCAGCGGCCCGGAGATGCGGCTTCGATAGCGGGCCACCTGGTCGCTGCTGCAGCGGCAGGGCTGGCCGCTGTTATCCCCCAGGTAGCCGCAGGGGCAGGGGTTCATCGCCGCTATCAGCTGAAAGCGAGCCGGAAACCGCTCCTGACGGGCGGCGCGGGAGATGGTCACCTGGCCGGTCTCCAGGGGCTCGCGCAATACCTCCAGTACGCGGCGGTCGAACTCCGGCAGCTCATCGAGAAACATCACGCCGTTGTGGGCCAATGAGATCTCGCCGGGCCTGGGGTTACTGCCGCCGCCCACCAGGGCGACGCCGGAGGCGGTGTGATGAGGGGTGCGAAACGGACGTTGGCGCCAGTCCGTGACAGAGAAGCCGTGGTTACTGATGGAGCGAACCGCGGCCGTCTCCAGCGACTCCTGTTCACCCATGGCTGGCAGGATACCGGCCAGGCGGGCGGCGAGCATCGATTTGCCGGTACCGGGTGGACCTATCATCAGCAGGCTGTGGCCGCCGGCGGCAGCGATCTCCAGCGCTCGCTTGGCGTGCCGCTGTCCCCTGACATCAGCCAGGTCGGGTTGCTGTGCTGTTGCAGGCGGGGTGCAGGGCGCTTCGAACGGTTCAATGGCGTCGCCTTTGATCAGGTGGTCACAGACGCTCAGCAGATGGTTGGCCGGGAACAGCGGGATCCGGCTCACCAGGGCGGCCTCGGTGGCGCACTCCTGCGGCAGGATCAGGCCGCGTCCGGCATCCCGGGCCGCCAGCGCCACCGGCAGGACACCCTTGATCGGACGCAGGGTGCCGGAGAGGGCCAGTTCACCGATGAATTCATACCGGTCGAGGGGCTGGGATGGGATCTGTCCCGAGGCGGCCAGAATGCCGAGGGCGATGGCCAAGTCAAACCGTCCGCCCTCTTTCGGCAGGTCGGCAGGGGCCAGGTTGATGGTGATGCGGCGCGGTGGAAATTCGAAACCGGAGTTGATCAGCGCACCGCGCACCCGGTCCTTGCTCTCTTTTACCGCCATTTCCGGCAGGCCGACAATGGAGAGGGCGGGCAGGCCGTTGGCCAGGTGCACCTCAACGGTGACCAGTGGAGCGTTGATGCCGCTGCGGGCGCGGCTGTGCAGTGTGGCGAGGGACATGTTCACCTTCCGTGGTGTTTGTCGGGCCGGTCGTCACTGACCGGTGATGGTTGTTATGGGATGGTCAATCAGCCGATGGTTTGCTGCCTGCTTCCAGTTCCGTGAGGCGCTGTTCCAACGCCTCCAGCTTCTCCCGGGTTCGCAACAGTACGGCCCGCTGTATCTCGAACTCTTCCCGGGTTACCAGTTCCAGGTGGCTGAGCCCCGCCTCCAATGCCGAACGCAGGTTTTTCTGCAAATCTTCCTGCAGCAGTTGTAGGCCGGTCGGGACGCTGCCGGCCACCCGTTTGGCGAGGTCGTCTAAAAGCTTGGAATCAATCATGGGCGCAAGATAGCGGGGGTGGGCGCTGTTGTCCAGTCCCGCACGGTAGGAAGCGGGAGCGTGTCCCGGATTTTTAACGTGCACCTTATTGGTGCGGATATTTGGTGCGGCATCCATATAGTGCACGATCTTTTACCTCGAGCCCCCAGGTTTGTGATTAACAGGCTGATTATAATGGATAAAATGCGGTTGGCATGGGAGCTGCAGAAGAGATGGCAAGCCGGGCCGGAGGTGCCGGTCCATTTACCAGAATGGCTAACCATCTTAAATAAGCAGCAGGAGAATATGTAATGAAACTGGTTTCTGCAATCATCAAGCCCTTCAAGCTGGATGACGTACGCGAAGCGCTTTCCGAAATCGGCGTGTCTGGTATCACCGTCGTTGAAGTGAAAGGATTCGGTCGTCAGAAAGGTCACACTGAACTCTATCGCGGCGCCGAGTACGTGGTCGACTTTCTGCCCAAGATCCGGGTGGATGTCGCAATCGCCGCAGACAAGCTGGATCAGGTGATCGAGGCGATCAGCGAGGCGGCCAAAACCGGCAAGATTGGCGACGGGAAGATTTTCGTCTCCAGTCTGGAACAGGTGGTGCGTATACGAACCGGTGAGACCGGTCCGGATGCACTCTGAAGCCGAACAATTCTTTTAAAAAATAGAGGTTAATGCAATGGAAGATATACTCAATCTTCGCTACGCCCTCGATACCTTCTACTTTCTGGTATCCGGTGCGCTGGTGATGTGGATGGCGGCAGGGTTCGCCATGCTGGAGGCGGGTTTGGTGCGTGCCAAGAACACTGCCGAAATCCTGACCAAAAACGTCGCGCTGTTCGCCATCGCCTCCATCATGTACATGCTGATGGGCTACGGCATCATGTACCCGGAAGGGGGTAACGGGGTGATTCCCGCCTTTGACCTGTCGTTCATGTTCGGTGGTGACAATGATGCCGGTGCGGTCCTGCAACAGGATGCGGCGGGTTGGTATGACGGTGACTACTATTCCGGCATGTCCGATTTCTTTTTCCAGGTGGTATTTGTGGCGACCGCCATGTCCATTGTCTCGGGCGCCGTGGCCGAGCGCATGAAGCTCTGGAGCTTCCTCATATTTGCCGTGGTGATGACCGGTTTTATCTACCCAATGCAGGGTTACTGGAAATGGGGTGGCGGTTTCCTCGACGGACTCGGTTTTCAGGATTTTGCCGGCTCTGGCGTGGTTCATCTGGCGGGTGCCTCCGCGGCATTGGCGGGTGTGCTGCTGTTAGGTGCGCGTAAGGGCAAGTACGGGCCCGACGGTCAGATCCGGGCGATTCCCGGTGCCAATATGCCAATGGCGACCCTGGGTACCTTTATCCTCTGGATGGGCTGGTTCGGCTTCAACGGCGGCTCGGAGCTGGTGCTCTCCAATGTGGGTGAGGCAAATGCAGTGGCGGCGGTGTTCGTGAACACCAATGCGGCGGCAGCCGGCGGTGTGGTGGCGGCCCTGCTGACCGCGCGTGCCATCTTCGGCAAGGCCGATCTGACCATGACCCTGAACGGTGCGTTGGCCGGCCTGGTAGCGATCACCGCTGAGCCCCTGGCGCCCAGCCCCGTTTGGGCCACGGCTGTGGGCATGGTAGGTGGTGTGCTGGTGGTGTTTGCCATCCTGTCACTGGACAAGCTGAAGATCGATGATCCGGTCGGTGCCATCTCGGTGCACGGTGCGGTGGGCATCTGGGGCCTGCTGGCGGTTCCCTTCTCCAATAGTGATGCCACCTTCGGTGCGCAGATCATCGGTCTGCTGGTGATCTTCGGCTGGACCTTCACCGCCAGCTTCCTGGTCTGGTTGATCCTCAAGGTGACGGTGGGTATCCGGGTCTCTGAAGAGGAAGAGTACAACGGTGTGGATCTCAGTGAGTGTGGGCTGGAAGCCTACCCCGAGTTCGTCGGGTCACGTGGCTCAGGTATCTGAGTCAATACTCAACGCGATGTGCAGGGCGCCCTTGTGGCGCCCTTTTTTTGTCCAGGGATGGCCGGGAGCGACTTTGTCAGTTTGGCTTGATGGGCACGCTACGCTTTGCCCATCCTATTGTCACGAAGGCCACGACTCGATGGATGGCGGTGGTAGATAACGTCGGAACCAGTCATCGAGAAAGCCAGCGCCGATGCATGGCCGGCGGCGGTTTGGGTGCCGAAAGAAATGGCTGATCCGTGGTTAAATGCTGCAACTTGGCTGCCTTATCCGTAGAATCGGTGTCTCGAATGATCCACTGTTACGATTTGCATGTGTGATAAAGAGAATAAAAAACCGCAATGTCCCGTTGGCAAGGCCGACTGTGAACATATTGATTCCCTGGTCGCGCTGCGTGAAGAGGTGGCAACGCTCGCGGATTTGGTGTCGACCGATCCGATGACACGATTGTTCAATTATCGCCATTTTTCCCAGGCGCTGGAGCAGGAGCTGGAGCGAACGCATCGCACCGGTCAACCGACAGCACTGATCATGCTGGATCTTGATCACTTCAAACAGGTGAACGATACCTGGGGCCACGAGGTGGGGAACAGGGTGTTGCGCCATGTGGCGGGGCTGACGGTTACCACGCTGCGCAAGATTGATATTCCGTGTCGCTATGGTGGTGAGGAGTTTGCGCTGATCCTGCCCGGTACGCCGTTACCCCGAGCGGTCAATGCCGCCCAGCGTCTGCTGGCGGCCATCAAGGAGACGCCGGTGACGTTGGCGGATAAGCCCCTGGTGGTCACCGCCAGCATGGGGGTGAGCATCTACCAGCGGAACAGCCAGTTTTCCGCGGAGTCTTTTGTGAAGCAGGTGGATGAGTTGCTCTATGCGGCCAAGACCCAGGGACGTAACCGGGTGGTCCATCCTGACCTGGAGAGCGTGAAGCCCAAGGGGCAGGTGGGTGCCGAGGAGAAAGCGGCACTCTATGGTCCCGATTGAACAGCAGGCTGAACCTGGATGGCACGGGAGGTGAGGCCGGGATGAGCCGACGCGCTATCTACCTGCTGGTTCTGCTGTTGGGTGGTGTCTGGCTGCAAGCGGCCCCTGCGGCGGTGTATCGCTGGGTCGATGCGGATGGCCGTACCCAGTTCGGTGACCGGCCCCCGCCGGACCGGTCGGCGGAGGAAGTGCTGATCAAGCAGCGACCGGTGCCCGATGGGGTCGGTACGCCGATGAGTGACCAGCAGCGGCGGGAGTTGCGGCAGAAGATGCTGGACGCCTACCGGGAAGAGCGCGAAGAGAAACAACGGGCGCGGGAGAAGCGGGCGGCGGCCGAGGCGCAACGCAAGATGGCCTGTGCCGAGGCGAGGGACCGCGTGCGGGAGTATGAGTCCGCGGCCGGACTGTATGAGTTACAGCCGGATGGGTCGCGCCGCTACCTCTCGGAGGAGGAGTTTCGTGTCTCCCTGCGCCGGGCCCAGGATGAGGTCAAGCGCTATTGCGGCCCGGGCGACTGATCCGGCCCTCGGTCTGCCGACAGTTTTTTTGCTATTTCCCCTACGATGCCTCTATATCATGCGGCGTGATCGGTTATCATACGCCGGTTATTTCGCCGCCATGTAACCTACTATGAAAAACAAGATACACATCGTACCCCAGGACTATGGCATCCATCGCTGGGGTGACGGATTCTTCGGCATCAATGAACAGGGGCACGTGGTGGCCCGGCCGATTCGCTCGGGGGATGTGGAGATCGATCTCTACCGTCTGGCCCATGAAGTGAAGAAGACGGGGTTGTCATGGCCGGTGCTGGTGCGCTTTACCGACATTCTGCATGAACGGGTGTCGGCCCTGTGCGGCTCATTCGCCAGCGCCATGGATGAATTCGATTTCACCGGGCACTACATGGCGATCTATCCGATCAAGGTCAACCAGCAGCGCAGCGTGGTGGAGGAGGTGTTGGCCAAGGAGGAGGGCAGTGTCGGTCTGGAGGCCGGCAGCAAGCCGGAGCTGTCGGCGGTGCTGGCGCATGCCCCGCTGGGCGGGGTGATTGTCTGTAACGGCTACAAGGACAGCGAGTATATCCGCCTGGCGCTGATCGGCCTCAAACTGGGGCACCGGGTCTATATCGTGATCGAGAAACTCTCCGAGTTGGAGCTGGTGCTGGCGGCCGCCGAGGAGCTGGGCGTGGAGCCGCTGTTGGGTGTGCGGGTGCGGCTCTCCTCCTCCGGCACTGGTTATTGGCAGGACTCGGGTGGTCAGAAATCGAAATTTGGCCTCACCGCCATGCAGGTGCTGAAACTGGTCAACCGGCTCGACTCGGTCGGCAAGCTGGACCGGCTGCAGCTGCTGCACTCCCATATCGGTTCACAGATTCCCAATCTGCGGGATATCCGCCGCGGCATGGGCGAGGTGGCACGGTTTTTCGGTGAACTGCACCGTCTCGGCGCTTCGATCAAGGTGGTCGATGTGGGCGGCGGCCTGGGCGTGGATTATGAGGGGACCAGCTCACGACACGACTGCTCTATGAATTACAGTATGGAAAGTTATGCACGTGAGGTAGTGAAGGCTATAGCTCGCATCTGCGGTGAACAGGAGCTGCCGCATCCCAATATCTTCAGCGAGTCCGGCCGCGCCATGACGGCGCATCACGCCATGCTGATGGTCAATGTGATCGACAGTGATCCGGCACCGGAGACCCTGGACCGGATCAATTTACCGGCGGATGCGCCGGAAGTGCTCTGTTCGCTGGCCGAACTGGTGGGGCTGGATGACTACTCGGTCTCAGAGCTCTACCAGGAGGCGCGTCATGGGCTGGAAGAGGCCCACGACATGTTCGAGAGAGGTGTGCTGGACCTGGAACAGCGGGCACTGGCCGAGGGGATATTCAACACCATCTGCAGCCAGTTGATGCCGCGCCTGAGCAGCAGCTCACGTCGTCACCGTGAACTGTTGGACCAGTTGCGCGAGCAGCTCTCCGACCGGCTGTTCTGCAACTTTTCCCTGTTCCAGTCGCTGCCGGATGTCTGGGCGATCGATCAGGTGTTTCCGGTGATGCCGCTGCATCGCCTGAACGAAGAGCCAAAACGCAGCGCCGTATTGCACGATCTGACCTGCGACTCGGATGGCTGTATTGAAAATTATGTCGACCAGGATGGCGTGGAGAGCACCCTGCCGGTACATCATCTGATCCCCAGCGAGCCCTATCTGCTGGGCATTTTCCTGGTTGGGGCCTATCAGGAGATCCTGGGCGATATGCACAACCTGTTCGGTGATACCGATGCGGTGAATCTGGAGCTGGATGGGAAGGGCGGCTATCAGCTGACCCAGCCGGAGCAGGGTGATTCCGTCGATGAGCTGTTGCGTTATGTCCATTTTTCACCCGAGGTGATGCTGGAGAAGTACCGGGAGAAGATGGCCGCCGCCGGGCTCGGCAACGAAGAGACGGAATCCCTGTTCAGTGAACTGGAGGCTGGCCTGCACGGTTATACCTACTTTGAGGAGTAATTCCGGGTGCTGGAGTAGGCTTGGGCATTTATTAGGCTAGCCCCATTTGGGTGTCAGTGTTGCCTTGGCTTGGAATGCACCCCCGTAGGAGCGGTTTCAGCCGCGAATTTCGTGGATAAATCAACTCCTGCAAAAGCACCGCACCGCATGCGGCAGGTGACTGGAAGGTAGCTGCTATTTGGCGGGAGGGGGCCGGGTCGACTGGATGTTGTCCTGAGTCATGCTGGTATGCCAGAAACCCTGCCGGATCATTTCTGATATCTCATCGGCGGAGATCGGCTTGCTGTAGAGAAAGCCCTGCATTTCGTCACAGTTCTCCTTGCGCAGGAACTGCATCTGCTCCTCCGTCTCCACCCCTTCTGCCAGTACCCGCAGATTGAGGCTGTGGGCCATGGCGATAATGGCCCGGCAGATGGCGGTGTCGTTGCTGTTGCTGGGCAGGTCGCGCACGAACGACTGGTCGATTTTCAACAGGTCGATCGGCAGCCGTTTCAGATAACTCAGTGAGGAGTAGCCGGTGCCGAAGTCATCCACTGCCACTTCCAGCCCGATATAGGCGAGTCTGACCAGCACCTCCTCCATGAATTCGGCGTTCTCCATCAGGCTGGTCTCGGTGATCTCCAGCTCGATACTGTTACCACTGTTCTGGCAACGCTCGGTAATCGTCTTGACTCGGTCAAAGAACTCCTGCTGCTTCAGCTGCAGGGTCGACACATTGACGGCGATGCGCAGTCCGGTGATCCCCTGTCTGCCCCACTGGAGCGCCTGTTGCGTGGCGATGGTCAACACCTGCTCTCCGAGCTGATGGATCAATCCGGTATTCTCCGCCACCCGGATAAAGGTGCCGGGTGAGATCACGCCCAACTCCGGGTCATTCCAGCGGGCCAGCCCCTCGAGTCCGACGATAGCGCCGGTATGCAGGTCGAACTGGGGCTGATAGAGCAGCTTGAGGGCATTGTTTTCGATGGCCCGCCGCAGTGCGGTCTCCACCTCCAGGTTCCAGTGGAATGGCTCGCTCATGTTCGAGTCAAACAGCTGATAGTTGTTGCCTCCCAACTCCTTGGCCCGGTACATGGCGGTGTCGGCGAATTTGATCAGATCATCCACCGTTGAGCCGTTGTCCGGGAACAGGGCGATGCCGATACTGGGGGTGAGATACAGCTCATGCTTGTCCAGCTGGATCGGGGATTTGAACACGTGCAGGATCTTCTCGGCGACCAGCACCGTGTCAAACTCCTCGTTGACGTCCTGCAAAATAACGGTGAACTCATCACCACCCAGGCGTGCCAGGGTGTCGGTCTGGCGGACGCACTCCTGCATACGTTTGGCGGCCAGCGCCAGCGCCTTGTCGCCGCTGGAGTGACCCAGGGTGTCATTGATGTTCTTGAAGCGATCCATGTCGATAAACAGCAGACCGAGCAGCTGGTTGTTGCGTCCGGCATATTTTAATGCCTGGTCCAGCCGGTCATTGAACAGTTGGCGGTTGGGCAGTTTGGTCAGGATGTCGTAATAGGCCAACCGGTGAATACGGTCCATCACCTGCTGTTGGCGTGCCACGTCGGAATAGATGCCGAGATAGTGATCGGGTTTACCGTCACTGTTTTCCAGGGCGATGATGTTGAGCCATTCGGGCAGGATGGTGCCGCTCTTGTTTCTGTTCCAGATCTCCCCCGACCATTCCCCCTGCTGGCTGATGTGATTCCACATATCGGTAAAGAAGCGACTGTCGTGATAGCCGGACTCCAGCAGGCTGATGGATTTTCCCAGCAGTTCGTCCAGTGAATAACCGGTGTTACTGGTGAACGCCGGGTTGGCCGATACAATGCGCCTGTTTTTATCGGTTACCACGATGGCATCGGGTGAGTGCTTGATCACCTTGGCGGCCAGCTTCAGCTCATGTTGGTTGAGTTGACGTTCATCCAGGATCACCTTGCCGATCAGTGCCGTGGCGCAGATGGTGCCAAAATAGAGCTGCAGGAAAATCACTGCGAAGCGGTCTTCGCCTCCGGCAAATGGACCGTTGCCCAGGATTGTTCCGACCAGCGCGGACACGGCCATAAACAGGGTGAGCAGCGCGGTGGTGCGGAGGTTGAATCGCAGGACACTCCAGACCACCAGGGGCGCCAGCATAAAAGTGATGGGCGAGTGCTGCAGTTGTTCGGGCAGATAGCCCCCGAACAGCAATCCGCTCACCAGCACGGTGGCGAGGGCCAACGTGAGCCGTTCGACGACAGAGCGTGACGAGCCGGTTGCGTAAGGCGATCGCCAGGTCATTAGCAGTGGGGTCAGGATCAGTATGCCGACCGAGTCTCCGATCCACCAGATTCCAACGGAACGGGGAAGAGCGGCCGTGGGTAGGGTGCCGCTGCCCCACAACACCAGGTTGCCGATAATGACACTGAACAACGGGGCGACGACTACGCAAAACAGCAGGAAACGGGCAAAGTGCACCGGTTTGATGAGCATTTTTCGGCGGTCCGAGAACTGGGTCATCAACCAATATCCGATGGCCGCTTCCAGCAGAATGCCGACTGACAAGCCGCTGCCTACCACCCAGCTCTGGTCCTTCAGGAATGCCGTGGCCAGTGCGCCCAGCAGGATGCCCGGGAGTACCGCATAACCGTGTATGAGGATGCCGCCCAGGGCGACACCCGAGGCTAGCCAGATCGGGGAAATGTTCCCTTCCATTGAAGTAAACAGCTGGCTGACCTGAGCGGCGGCGAAATAGAACAGGCCGTAGACCAGCCACGGGGGGATGCGGATGTTTCTGTTCACTTCCTGGTTCATCGTCTCAGCGGCCCGTTCCATTCTGCTGATGCCTCGTTACCGGTTGAATGCCGGCTGCAGTTCCGCCAGCGAGGCGAGGGTTAGGTCCGGTTGTCTCTCCCAGGGGTCGAAATGGTTGTCGCTGCTGCGTCGAATCCAGGCCGCATGCATGGAGGCCGCCATCCCGCCCAACAGGTCGAACGGGTTGCTGGAGACCAGCCAGCAGTTGTCGGTCGTGGCACTGCTGCGGGCCAGGAAATGCCTGTAAACCGCCGGGTCCGGTTTGAAAGTGCGGATCTCGTGGACGCTGACAATATCGACAAAGGCGTGGCGGATACCGGCCGAACCGAGCAGCACCTCCAGGTCATCCGGCAGGCCGTTGGAGAAGGCGTAGAGGTGGTGGCCGGCCGATAGGAGTTGTTCCAGGGCGGCCGGGACATCGGGGAATGCGGGCAAGTGCCGGTACTCATCCAGCAGTGTCTGCGCCGCGGCGGCGGCGATCGGCAACCCCAGTTGTGCGGATGTATACGCCAGCGCCTGCCGGGTGCAGATGGAAAAATCCACATAATCCCGCATCAGGCCACGACGGAACGAGTACTCCAACTGCTTGTCGCGCCAGCGGCTGGAAAACAGTGGCGCCTGATCGCCCACCAGCCGGCTCAGACTCTGGGTGATGCCCGTGGTATCGATCAGGGTTCCATATACATCGAAGGCAATAGTCAGTGGCATGCGGCCTCCTTGTCCACCAATTTGGTAACTATTTAACACACGGTCGTTGTGGATAAAAGCGTTTATTCTCACGGTCTTATTCGGTACGCCATGCTGTCAGGGTGTGCACGTCGGGTCTGAACCTAGTATAGAGTGTGCCCCGTCGACCGGTGTTTTTTATGCGCCCTGGCGTGCCGCACGGGTCAGCCAGGAGAGCCGTTTCCGTGGGCGGCGGGTATCGGGGTAGGGGCACGATAGGGTATCCTGCGGCTTCGCTATCGAGACACGTCATAGAAAGAGAGAAGATGACTTCAGAAACCCCGTTTATCCTGGTGGATGGCTCCTCCTACCTGTTTCGCGCCTACCATGCACTGCCGCCATTGACCAACTCCCGCGGTGAGGCGACAGGCGCCATCGTAGGGGTGGTGAATATGCTGCGCAAGCTGATCGGCGAGTACCGGCCGACCCACATGGCGGTGGTATTTGATGCCCCGGGGGGGAGTTTCCGCAATCAGATGTATGATCAGTACAAGGCCAACCGCCCCCCCATGCCGGAGGAGTTGCGGGAACAGATCGAGCCATTACACCGGATCGTCGAGGCGATGGGGTTGCCGTTGCTGGTGGTGCCGGGAGTGGAGGCGGATGATGTCATCGGTACCCTCGCCACCCGGGCGTCCCAGGCCGGCATGCATACCCTGATCTCCACGGGGGACAAGGATCTGGCCCAACTGGTGGATGGTCACGTTACCCTGATCAACACCATGACCGACAGCCGCATGGACCGGCAGGGGGTGGTGGACAAGTTCGGTGTCACGCCGGAGCAGATTATCGACTACCTGGCGCTGGTGGGGGATTCCTCGGACAACATACCCGGCATTCCCAAGTGTGGGCCGAAGACCGCGGTCAAGTGGCTCACTGAGTATGGCTCGGTTGAGGGGATCAAGCAGCATGCCGCCGAGATCAAGGGCAAGGTGGGGGAGTACCTGCGGGAGCACCTGGACCAGCTGGATCTCTCCCGGCGTCTCACCACGATCAAGCTGGATATCGAGCTGGCGCTGGGGCCGCATGAGCTGCGTCCCACCCAGCCGGACTTGTCGGCGCTGCGCGAATGGTACGGTCGGATTGAGGCGCGGCGGCTGCTGGATGCACTGGAGCAGGAGGCCGGGGGTGCGGCTGCCGTTGCCGATACCGCCGATATTGTCCCGAATGGTCAAAATGACACCAATTATCAGCTGTTGCTCGATCAGGCGGCGTTCAGCGGCTGGCTGGAGCGGCTGCGCGCGGCGGGTGAGTTCGCCTTTGATACCGAAACCACCAGCCTGGACTATATGCAGGCGGAGCTGGTCGGGGTCTCGTTTGCCCTGCAACCCGGTGAGGCGGCCTATGTGCCGGTGGCGCACTGTTATCCCGGTGCACCCGGGCAACTGGAACGGGACTGGGTGCTGGGGCAGCTCAAGCCGTTGCTGGAGGATCCGCAGTGCCGCAAGATCGGCCAGAACCTGAAGTATGATATGAGCGTGCTGGCCCGCTATGGCATCGGCATGCAGGGCATCGCCTACGACACCATGCTGGAGTCCTATGTGCTGGACTCCACCGCCACACGTCACGATATGGACTCGCTGGCGGAAAAATACCTTGGCCTCAAGACCATCAAATATGAGGATGTGGCCGGCAAGGGCAGCAAACAGCTGCGTTTCGACCAGGTCCCGCTGGAACAGGCGGTGCCCTATGCGGCGGAGGATGCCGATATCACCCTGCAACTGCACCAGACGCTGTGGCCTGCCCTGCAGGCGGAGAGCGGGCTGGCCGGCCTGTTGCGGGAACTGGAGGTGCCGCTGGTGCCGGTGTTGTCACGCATGGAGCGTTGCGGGGTGCGGATTGACGGGGCGTTGCTGCGCAAGCAGAGTCATGAGTTGGCTGGCAGGATGCATGAACTGGAACAGCAGGCCTACACGGTGGCCGGACGCAGTTTCAATATGAGCTCACCCAAGCAGATCGGGCAGATTTTTTTCGAGGAGCTGGAACTGCCGGTGGTCGCCAAGACCCCGAAAGGAGCGCCCTCTACCGCCGAGTCGGTGTTGCAGGAGCTGGCTGAGCAGGGCTACGAGCTGCCGGCGCTGATCCTGGAGCACCGTGGCTGCGCCAAGCTCAAATCCACTTATACCGACAAGTTGCCGCAGATGGTCAATCCGGACACCGGTCGGGTGCACACGTCCTATCATCAGGCGGTGGCCGCCACTGGACGCCTCAGCTCATCCGATCCCAATCTGCAGAATATCCCGGTACGCAGCGAGCAGGGGCGGCGCATCCGTCAAGCCTTTATTGCCGAGCAGGGGTGCCGCATCGTGGCAGCCGACTACTCCCAGATCGAGTTGCGCATCATGGCCCACCTCTCCGGCGATGCCGGCCTGCTGAAGGCGTTTGCCGCCGGGGTGGATATCCACCGGGCGACCGCCGCCGAGGTGTTCGATACCGGCGGCGCCGACCAGGTGACACCGGATCAGCGCCGTTCCGCCAAGGCGATCAATTTCGGTCTGATCTACGGCATGTCGGCATTCGGTCTGGCGCGGCAGCTGGGTATCGAACGGTCGGCGGCCCAGCAGTACGTAGACCTTTATTTTGATCGTTACCCCGGGGTGCGGGCCTATATGGAGCGGATGCGTGAGGTGGCGCATGCCAAAGGGTATGTAGAGACGGTATTCGGCCGCCGGCTGCATCTGCCGGAGATCAATGTCCGGAACAAGATGCGCCAGGCAGCGGCGGAGCGGACTGCCATCAATGCGCCGATGCAGGGTACCGCCTCGGATATCATCAAACGCGCCATGCTGGCGGTTGACGGTTGGATTGAAGCGGAGCAGCCGCCGGTGAAGATGGTCATGCAGGTGCATGATGAGCTGGTGTTTGAGGTGGCCGAGGCGGAACTGGAGCCGGTCTGTGAGCGGATTCGCGGCTACATGGAGTCGGCCGCCAGCCTGGCGGTGCCGCTGCTGGTGGATATCGGCATCGGTCTTAACTGGGACGAGGCGCATTGACCGGGTAAAGTACTCGGTATTGAACTATTGGCGATTTCTGCTATCTCATTAAGTAGCGCCAGCTGGCGCGGTCACTTCTCCCCAAGTGACCTGTCCCCGACGACCCCATGTCGGGATCTAGGACCCTGATCACCTTGACTCCCCTTGGGTGACAGGGTCTTTTTTTGCCCGGGTGCGGCAGCGGATATAGGGGCAGGCCCCGTGGTTGCCCGGGCGTACGGTTTGCCGGCGGGAAAGGGCAGGCACGGGGGGCTGCTCCTACGGCATTTCCGGTGAGGTTTCCGGCGGAATTCCGCTCAGGCCCAACCATTTGTCCAGTGTGGCGTGGGCCTCGTCGATACCCTGGTGCTTGAGGGCGGAGAAGAGTTGTGCCGAATGGATGCCGTTGATCTCCTTCAGGGCCTTCTTCACCTGTAGCAGGCTTTTCGTCGCCGCTCCCCGCTTCAGCTTGTCCGCCTTGGTGAGCAGGAGGTGAACCGGCAACTGGATCTTGCCGCTCCACTCCAGCATCTGCAGGTCAAACTCCTTCAGGGGGTGGCGCACGTCCGCCAGCAGGATCACCCCGCGCAGAGATTTGCGCTGTTCCAGGTAGGCGGCGAGCTCCGCCTGCCACTGCAGTTTGATCTTCTCCGCGACCTTGGCATAGCCATAGCCCGGCAGGTCCACCAGCCGGTGTTCCTGATCCAAGGCGAAAAAATTGAGCAGCTGGGTACGTCCCGGTGTCTTGCTGGTCCTGGCCAGGCTTTTTTGTTGGCACAGGGCGTTGATGGCGCTGGATTTCCCGGCATTGGAACGCCCGGCAAAAGCCACCTCGGCGCCGGTATCGGGTGGAGATTGCTCCAGTTTGGCGGCGCTGGTGAGAAATTTTGCCTGGTGATAAAAGCTGTTCATTGCGCTGGTCTGTTTTGCAAAGGTTGCGAACATACCCCAATTTTCGGGATACCGCCAGCAATCTGCCCGACAGACTCCTAGCCGCGAATATTGGACCAGAGCCGCTTGACCCAGGAGCGATTGCCGAGTTTTGGGTTGGCCCCTGCGGCCAGGAAAAAACCGCTGTATTGCATGTCCTCTTCCATGATGTGTCTGGAGAGCCAGACCTTGAGGAAGTGCATCAGCTCAAAACCGATGGAATGCTTGCCGTCGGCGATTTTTATCTGCAGGTCGACAATCTGTTGGGTGAGTTCTTCATGCAGGTCGTGATGTTCCTCATAGCCGGGGAAATTGAGGATACGCATCAGACTCTCTTCCACGGCGAAATGGATACGGGTATATTCGGCCAGATCGGCCAGGATACTTTCGACCACGTCACTGCCGTGACGTTGGTGGATCGCGTCATGCATGCGGTTGATCAGTCCAATCAGCACCTTGTGCTGTTCATCGATCTCTTCAATGCCGACACTCAATTCGCCACTCCAGGTGATGAACTCTTTCATTGATCGCTCCCAAATAAGCAGGGGGGCTTTGGCGACATGCCGGTACCCATGAATAATTTGCGGATATTAGAGCGCATCAGGGGCTGAAGAAAATGCCAGAAGAGTGATACGTTGATGGATGTCAGGAAAATGACTGATATTACTCGGTGTCTCTTTTCCAGTGGCCCGATTTGCCGCCTGCTTTCTCCAACAGCCGCACCTGTTCGATCGACATGCCCCGGTCAACCGCCTTGCACATGTCATAAATGGTAAGCAGAGCCACCTGGGTCGCGCACAACGCCTCCATCTCCACACCTGTCTGCCCCCGTGTCTTGACGGTGGCGAGGCAGTGGACGGCGGACTGGTCGGGCTCCGGTGTCAGATCGATGTTGACATGGGTCAGCGCCAGGGGATGACAGAGCGGAACCAGGTCGGCGGTCTTTTTGGCCGCCATGATGCCGGCTACCCGGGCAATGCCCAGCACATCGCCTTTCTTGTGATCGCCCCGCTGGATCAGCGCCAGTGTTTCGGCGCGCATGAAAATACGGCCTTCCGTGACAGCGGTGCGCTGGGTCTCCTGCTTCTCGCCCACATCCACCATGTGGGCCTCGCCGGATTGATTGAAGTGTGTCAGCTCGCTCATGACTGGTGCTCAATGCTCTTGGGAATTTCGTGGAATTCAAAGCTCATGGTAGCAAGATCGGCCATGATGTAGGTAGCCGGGGAGCCGCCCACACCACCGACGGTACCGGGATTGACCAGCAGGGTAACGCCGCCGCGAATATTGGGGATCTCCTGCACCTTGATCTTGTGGCTGTGACCGCAACAAACAAGGTCCCAGTCACCGGTGGCCGCCATGGCCCGGGCATAGTGCGGATAGTGGACCAGAAAGATCTTTTTGCCGCCCAGTTCAAGCCCGGCATCCATACCGTAGTAGCGGATAATGTTTTCCGGATCATTGGCCATCTGGCCGAGGGTGAACAGGTCACCGGTGTTGTTGCCGTGGATCACGTGGGTAGGAAGGTGATGCTTTTTCAGGCATTTCAGCGTGCTGGGGGCCACCACATCGCCACAATGGACCACGGCCTCGGCGCCGCGGGTGCGGGCCTCGGCGACGGCGTAATCGAGCAGGGGTATGTGGTCGTGACTGTCGGACAGTATGCAGATTTTCATGCGGCACATCCCTGTGCCGCACCCTGACGGGCGGCCTGCGGCCGTGAAAATTGTCTGTCGTGCCAATTTTTCATGCGGCAGGCACATCCCTGTGCCGCACCCTGACGGGCGGCCTGCGGCCGTGAAAATTGTCTGTCGTGCCAATTTTTCATGCGGCAGGCACATCCCTGTGCCGCACCTTGACGGGCGGCCTGCGGCTGTGAAAATTGTCTGTCGTGCCAATTTTTCATGCGGCAGGCACATCCCTGTGCCGCACCCTGACGGGTGGTCTGCGGCCGTGAAAATTGTCTTTCCTGCAAATTTTTCATTGGGTTCCCGTTGGAGCGCCATCGCTGGCGCGATGACGCTGCCCGTCCGGGCAGCGTCTGGTCACCATTCAATGATGTCGTTCCTATCCTGCCAAGAGCCCAACAGGCTCCGAATGGGTTAGAAGTTTGGTTTTTCCGGTGCGTCGTTAAACATTTTGATGCTATCTTGGATCTCTTTTTTGGCCTCGTCAATGCCGCCCCAGCCCTGCACGCGCACCCATTTGCCTTCCTCAAGATCCTTGTAATGCTCGAAGAAGTGGGAGATCTGATTCAGGGTATCTTCACTGATATCACGGAAGCTCTCCACCTTGCGATAGCGCTTGGAGAGCTTGTCGATTGGCACCGCCAGGACTTTTGCGTCATCGCCGGCCTCGTCGGCCATCTTCAGCACGCCGATCGGGCGACACTTGATCACCGAGCCCGGGATCAGCGGATAGCGGGTCACCACCAGTACATCGACCGGGTCGCCATCGGCCGAGAGGGTGTGGGGGACGTAACCGTAATTGCATGGATAGCGCATGGAGGTGGACATGAAGCGATCCACGAACATGGCGCCGGTCTCCTTGTCCAGCTCATATTTAACCGGATCGGACTGGGCTGGAATTTCGATAATGACGTTGATCTCGTTGGGTACATCGCTACCCGAGCTAACTCTATCCAGATTCATGGGTTCTCGCCGTGCTAATTAAAGTGAAAAAGAGCCGACTATTAGACCCGACCTAAGGCTTTTTTTCAAAAGATCTTATAATTCTAGATGATATTCCCATAAGTTACTTAATGGATTTGGCCTGGATGGCGGCGGTTGTAGGGGCCCCGTGAAGCTTGTAAACCCGGAATCTGGGGTAGGATGTGCCGAGCACAGCGATGCGCAGCGTTCGTGCCTGGTGCGGCTCGTTCCACTCACCACATCCTACAGATTCACAGATTTTTACAGGTTCAGAGTTCGAACCCGGGCAGCTTTTTCTCCACTATGCCGTTTTTCAGGGTCACATAGCGCGGCATGCCGTTATCGTCATACTCTGGATAGGCCTCGCCCCTGATCAAGGGATAGAGATACTCCTTGCACTTGTCGGTAATGCCGTAACCGTCTTCGGAGATGAAATCCATCGGCATCATCTTCTCTACATTGGCGACCTCGCTCAGCGGGGCCTCACCGATATGCCATTGGTAGGGGGTGGAGGATTCCCGTACCACGGTGGGCATGATGGAATTCTTGCCCTCCAGTGCCTTTTCAACGGCAGCTACACCCAGCGCATAGGCCTGCTCCACATCAGAGGCGGAGGCCAGGTGGCGGGCGGCCCGTTGCAGATAGTCGGCCACTGCCCAGTGGTATTTGTAGCCCAGAGCGTCCTTGATGATGTTGGCCACCACCGGTGCCGCACCGCCCAGCTGGGCGTGACCGAAGGAGTCCCGGGTGCCCTGCTCGGCGAGAAACTTGCCGTCCGGCCAGTGGCAGCCTTCGGAGACCACGATGGAGCAGTAACCGTGCTCCTTGACCTTGGCGTCGACTGCTGCGAGGAATTTCTCCTGATCAAACTCCACCTCGGGGAACAGGGTGATGACCGGAATGCCATAATCCTCCACCAGTGCTCCGGCGGCGGCGATCCAGCCGGCGTGTCGCCCCATCACCTCGATAACGAAAATCTTGGTGGAGGTGGCGGCCATGGAGCGCACATCGAAACTGGCCTCCAGGGTGGAGACGGCGATGTATTTGGCCACCGAACCGAAGCCGGGGCAGTTGTCGGTGATCGGCAGGTCGTTGTCCACAGTCTTGGGGACATGGATCGCCTGGACCGGAAAGCCCATCTTTTCCGACAGCTGGGAGACCTTGTAACAGGTGTCTGCCGAGTCGCCGCCACCGTTATAGAAAAAGTAGCCGATGTTGTGGGCCTTGAATACCTCGATCAGCCGCTCATATTCGCGCCGGTTCTGCTCCAGGCTTTTCAGTTTGAAACGGCAGGAGCCGAATGCGCCGGACGGGGTGTTGCGCAGCGCGCTGATCGCCTCATCGGATTCCTGGCTGGTGTCGATCAACTCCTCGGTCAGGGCGCCGATAATGCCGTTGCGGCCCGCATAGACAGTACCGATCCTGTCGGCGTGTTTGCGGGCGGTCTCGATTACACCACAGGCCGAACTGTTGATGACGGCGGTGACGCCGCCCGATTGTGCATAGAAAGCGTTTTTCTTGGTCATGCTTTCAATCTTCCTCTCAGTAGGTTTTAGTAATGATTTTTTCTGCCGGGCGGGCGGTTGCTGACTTAGATGTCACCCCGCTCCTTGGCTTCAAAGTCGGCCTGGGCCTGGAGCAGCGAGACGGCGCACTCGGCGATATCGGTATATTCATAGACCCCGGTGCCGTACTGGCGGTAGGGCTTGTAGAAGAACTGGCAGCGGTATTGCCTGTCACCGGTCTTGAAAATGACAAAATGACAGCCGTCCCACTGCCAGTAGCAGACCGGACAGGCGCTCAACTCCCGATCGGAGGGGCGCAGGCGGATCTCTGAGTCGGCCAGTTGCAGTTCGACCTCCTGGTTGTAGCGTTCGCGCAGGGTGGTGCGGATGATCCAGGTTTCGTTGTCGGTGATATCAGGAATGGTTTGCATGGTTATCCGGTTATCTTATGTCTTATTGGTGATGCATAAGGATAACCTATCCAGAGTGTCCTTGCCCAGCGGCGCTCAAATCCGGGTAAAAAAATTGCTATTGACTTAGTGGGAATGATCCGTTTACTGTAGCGGACGCTTTGCACCGCGGCCAATGCAAATGTTGGATGCGGGCATGGAAAAAGCTAATTCATTTTTAATATCAATGAATTAGATATTGATAAAAGGTTGGCCGCAGGTTATGTTTGGTCCAACTTAACGGGTAGTAGGAGGGGGACCGGTCCTGTCGGACCGTTGCCGAAAGGCGCCATACAGACTCAAGCCGCCGTTAATCATAGAGTGGCCGGTCTGATAACAACAGGCAAACAAAAATAAGAACGTTCTGGACGTATCTGCATATAAGCCTGGAGGAGTGTTAATTGGGACCGGTTGGTCCCGTTTCTTTTTCAGCCCTCCGAAATTTTGATGCGGTTGGGTTCACTCACCGGCAATAGTCATCTGCTCGATCAGCAGCGAGCCGGTGCGAATGCTGCTGCGCCGCTCTTCGTCGCTACCGACCGCCAGCAGTTGGGCAAACATCTGCTTCAGATTGCCTGCGATAGTGATCTCTTCTACCGGAAACTGGATTTCACCCTGCTCCACCCAGAAGCCGGCAGCACCCCGGGAGTAGTCGCCGGTGACCATGTTGACGCCGTGGCCCATCATCTCCGTGACCAGCAGGCCGGTGCCCATTTCCCGCAACAGTCCATCCAGGTCCTGTTCACCCGGTGTGATACTGAGATTGTGCACGCCGCCGGCGTTGGCGGTGGACTGCAATCCCAGTTTTCTCGCCGAGTAACTGCCCAGCAGATAGGTTTGGAGCGTGCCGTCCTGAATGATCGACTTGTCATAAGTGGCGACCCCCTCGCTGTCGAACGAGGCGCTGCCCAGTCCTCCTGGTATCCGGGGTTGCTCCTGAATCTGGATATGGGCGGGAAAGATCGGTTCACCCAGATGATCGAGCAGGAAGCTGGCCTTGCGGTACAGGCTGGAGCCGCTGATGGCGCTGATCAGGCTGCGCAGCAGGCTGCCGGCGATGTCGGCCCGAAAAATGACCGGTGCCTGCCGGGTGCTGAGCTTGCGCGCGCCCAGGCGGGCCAGGGTACGCTCGCCGGCTTTTCTGCCCACATCAAACTCCGATTCCAGGTCTTTGGCGTCACGGCTGACGGTATACCAGTAGTCCCGCTGCATGCTGCCGTTCTGCTGGCCGATCACCGAACAGCTGAGGCTATGGCGGCTGCTGGGATAACCGCCGATGAAGCCGTGACTGTTACCGTAGACATGCAGGCCGCTGTGGCTGTTGACACTGGCCCCTTCGGTATTGCTGATACGCGGGTCCAGCTTCAGCGCCGCGCTTTCGCAGCGTGTGCCCAGTTCGATCGCGTCCTCCGGGGTGATATCCCAGGGATGGTAGAGATCGAGATCGGGGATATCAGTGGCCATGCGATCGGCATCTGCCAGGCCGCTGCAAGGGTCGTCATTGGTGAACCGGGCGATGTTGCAGGCGGCCCGTACCGTATCCCTGATGGCCTCCGGTTTGAAGTCCGAGGTGCTGGCGGTGCCTTTGCATTGGCCGAAATAGACCGTGATCCCCAACCCCTGGTCACGGGTATGTTCGATGGTCTCGACTTCACCTTTGCGTACATTGATGGCGAGGCCACTGTCGCTGGAGACGGCTGCCTCGGCGGCGCTGGCGCCCTGTTGCCGGGCCTCTTTCAGCAGGTCGTTGACCATCTGTTCAAGCTGCGCCTGGCGCGCCGATATCGGAAACTGCTCAGTCATGGATCTGTCTCGCTGCAAGGGTTCAGGCGCTGGTGCCGCCGACGGTGAGGTTGTCTATCTTCAGAGTAGGCTGGCCGACGCCGACCGGGACGCTCTGGCCGTCCTTGCCGCAGGTGCCGACACCGGCATCCAGTTCCAGGTCGTTGCCGATCATGCTGACCCGGGTGAGCACTTCCGGACCACTGCCGATCAGGGTGGCGCCGCGCACCGGGCGGGTCACCTTGCCGTTCTCGATCAGATAGGCCTCGCTGGCGGAGAAGACGAATTTGCCCGAGGTGATGTCCACCTGACCGCCGCCGAAATTGACCGCGTAGAGCCCCTGCTTGACCGAGGCGATGATCTCGCCCGGCTCATGCTGGCCGGGCAGCATGTAGGTGTTGGTCATGCGCGGCATGGGCAGGTGGGCATAGGATTCACGGCGGCCGTTACCGGTGGAGTGACCACCCATCAGATGGGCGTTGTGCTTGTCCTGCATGTAACCCTTAAGTCGACCGTCCTCGATCAGCACAGTACATTGGGAGGGGGTGCCTTCGTCATCCATATTGAGCGAGCCGCGCCGACCCGGCAGGGTACCGTCATCCACCACGGTGCAGCCGTCCACGGCGACCTTTTCGCCGATGCGGCCGGAGAAGGCGGAAGTGCCCTTGCGATTGAAGTCGCCCTCCAGTCCGTGACCGATTGCCTCGTGCAGCAGGATGCCTGGCCAGCCCGCCCCCAGTACCACTGTCATGCCGCCGGCCGGTGCATCTTCCGCTTCCAGGTTGATCAGCGCCTGGCGCACCGCCTCGCGGGCGTAGCCCAGGGCGCGCTCCTCGTCGATAAAGAACTGGAAGCTCTCGCGGGCCCCGCCGCCGGCGGAGCCCTGTTCACGGCGTCCGTCCGACTCGACAATGACATGCACATTGCAGCGCACCAGCGGGCGCACATCGCCGCACAGCGTGCCGTCACTGGCGGCCACCATCACCACGTCGTGGGCCGCTACCAGGCTGGCGATCACCTGCTGCACCCGTGGGTCCTGGCGCCGTGCCTCGGCGTCCAGCTTGCGCAGCAGGCCGATCTTCTCATCCTCGGTCATGGTCTCCAGGGGATTGAGCGGTGCGTAGAGCTGGCGTCCCGGGTTGGTGCGGCTCAGCCGGGTCTGGCCCTGGCTACCGGCACGGGCAATCGCGCGGGCGGTACGGCCAGCCTCCAGCAGGCTCGGCAGGGCAATCTCATCGGTATAGGCAAAGCCGGTCTTTTCACCACTGATGGCGCGCACCCCAACGCCCTGTTCAATGTTGTAGTTGCCGTCCCGGATAATGCCATCCTCCAGTACCCAGGACTCCAGCCGACTGGCCTGAAAATAGATGTCGGCGGCATCGATCTGTGAAGTGAGGAGCTGATCCATCACCCGGTCGAGATCACTGTCGCTCAGTGAGGCGGGTGCGAGAAGGGTGTTGTGTGCAATTTCAATGGCGTCTGACATGCTGATGTTTGCTGAATCCTACTGTTACTGAAGCTGTAACAGCCTCAGGCTTAAGATTGAATCACTGAATATAGCCCACGCGCTCCCCTGAGGTTGCTTGCGCTGCCATCTGTTAGGGTAGACAGCGCCGGGTTGCTAGAGTTTTCGGTGATTGATGGTCGGGAAGTTGCGCCGTAGCGAGGCGAGATAGCCCAGGTCGAGTTTACAACTGACCGAACCGGTTCCCCGGGGCACCTGCGCCAGGATGTTTCCCCAGGGGTCCACGACCATGCTGTGGCCGTGGGTTTCGCGGCCGTTGATATGAAATCCACCCTGGGCGGCAGCCACCACGTAGGAGAGGTTTTCAATCGCCCGGGCTCGCACCAGTGTATCCCAGTGTGCCTTGCCGGTGATAGCGGTAAAGGAGGAGGGCATGCACGCAATCTCCATGCCCTTGTCCAGCAGTTTGCGAAACAGCTCCGGAAAACGCAGGTCGTAGCAGACTGCGATACCCAGCTTGCCGAAGGGCGAGTCGAGCACCACGATTTGGTCGCCCGCCTCGATGGTTTCGGACTCCACGTAACGCTCGTTGGCCTCAATCAGGTTGACGTCGAACAGGTGAATCTTGTCATAGCGGCCGACCCGCCTGCCCTGGTCGTCGTAAACGATACAGGCGGCGCGTACCTTGCTGTTGTCATGCGCTTCCAGTGGAATGGTACCGCCCACGACCCAGATTTCATGGCGCTTGGCCAACTGGCTGAGAAACTCCTGCAGCGGGCCATCATGGTCGATTTCCCGCAGGGCGCAGAGATCCCGGTCCCGCTTGCCCATGAAGGCAAAGTTTTCCGGCAGTACCACCAGCCCGGCGCCATTCTCCACCGCCTCGGTGACCAGCCGCTCCACCTCCAGCAGGTTGGCGCTGACATTGGGTCCGGTTGCCATCTGTATGGCGCAAACTCTGTTTTTCTCTCTGCTCATGTTGGACGCGTATTTTTCCTGGGGTTCAAAGACAACGACCGCCGCTGCGGTCTGCCCGGAGCATAGCATTAACCCTGACGTCGGACCAAGTAGGGGCAGGCCCCTGTACCTGCCCTGGCAGGCCCCTGTACCTGCCCTGGCAGGCCCCTGTACCTGCCCTGGCAGGCCCCTGTACTTGCCCTGGCAGGCCCCCATGCCTGCCCTAACGGTGCATGACGCATCCGGGAATAATTGATGGGTGGTGCAGCGCGAAGCCGTTGCTCACGGTTTTTCCGGCGTGGACTCTGGATAGGTGGGCGCAGTGGGTTTGATTTTTTTCAGCAGACGAGAGAAGAACCCGGGAGGCTTGGCCGACTCCTCCGCCGCTGATGAGGCGTCGTTGCCGGCTGCATCCGTGGCGGTCGTGTCGGGCGCTGTCGAGGGGGTGGGCTCATTGCTCAGCCCTGCGGCCGGACCCGACTCTTCAGGCGTCGCAGCAGGCGCTGACTCCGGTAGTGTCTGATTGTCGCCTCCCTGATTGTCCCGCGTCTTCGGTGTCAATACCGGGTCGTCCCAGGAGCCGGTTGCCATGTATTCCAGCCGGGTGACCCGGTCGATGGAGTCGCCCATCAGCTGCTGGGCGAGAAACAGTGCGGCACCGACCGCCGGTCCACCGGCGATGGCGCCGGCCAGGGGTATGCTGGAGGAGATTTTTGGCGTGATGGTCACCAGGGCATCGAAGTCCTCATCACCCAAACCAATACGACCGGAGAGTTCGATATTGGCCGACGGACCCTGCATGCGGAAGTCGTTGGTGAAGGCGTCGCCGGTATCCAGCAGGAACTCGCCTTCGATACTATCGAAGGCGAAACCCTTTTTGAAGATATCGCTGAAATCGAGAGTCAGGCGGCGTCTGAGGGCACCCAGGTTGAATAGTCCAAACAGCCGTCCCACGCCGGGGTCGACCTTCAGAAAACGGCCCTTGCCGATCTGCATGTCCAACCGACCACTCAGTCGCCGGGTACTGAAGTCGATGGGCGAACCCTGCCAGTTGAGCCGACTGTCGATCTCGACCGGTGCGCCATCTATGTTGTCCGATAGCTGCATGTCCCTGAGCGCAGCGCCGAGATCGCGGCTGGAGAGTGAGAGATCAATCCGGGAGCTGGATGCCGGGGCCTGATCCAGTTGCCAGTTCCCGGTGGCGGAGAGTTGCAGGCGATCCGAGTTGAGTGACAGGGCTTGCAGTGCCAGGCCATTGTCGCGATGTTGGGTAATCAGCTGCAGACTGCCAAACGGTTTACCATTGATACTGACCTCGGATACCTGCGCCTCAATGGCGGGTATGCGGTTCGGATCGAGCGGCTCTCGCGCCTTTCGCGGCGTGTTGTCCCGGGTGTCGAACAGCGTGTCGTCAATGGACAGATTCAGGTGGTCGAGGCTCAGCTTGATGGGAGCCTCCAGCAGGCGCAGCGGCACTGCGACTTCGCCGGCAAAATGGCTGCTGCTGAACCGCCCCTTGTGTTCCCGCTGATCACGCGCCAGCTCAAGATTGAAATCCGCGACTGCCATCTGCTTGTACAGTAACTGGTCGGTGGACAGCATGAGGCGTTGCGGCATGGCTGTTTCGGTGTCGTTTGGGCGGCTGTCGAACAGGCTCAGCCAGGGATCCAGTCGCAGTCGTTTCAGCCGCGCGGTCACCGTGCTTGAGCGGGACGCCTCAAGCGGCAGCAGCACCGCGCCCTCGGCCCAGTCGCTGATGATGTCTCCCTCCCAATAAGTATCTCCCCGGTTCAGCGAGAGACGCACCCGCTCCGTCTGCTCTGCGCCTATCACCAACTTGTCGATCTCCAGTGCCAGGCGATTGAACGGTGGCAGTCGGGTGGTGGATTCCGTTGTCTTGAGATGCTCGAGCCAGGGCGACAGCTGGAGTTGCTCCAGTCGTCCGGTCAGCTCAAGCCCCGCGGATTTTGGTAGTTTCGCTTGTTCGCCGCCCAGTACGATGCCGCCGCGTTTGAGACGGGGCTGGTCGGGGAGGCTACGATCGATGGCCAGCGCCATGTCGATCCGATTGTCATAGCGGATGTGCAGTTGCTGCTCCGGTTTGCCGTCGATCCGGGTCTCCAGCAACAGCGGGTGTGATGCCGGTGCAGCCTTGCCCAGCGGCACCGGCTGGTCAATGCGGACGCCGACCAGATCCGTACTGGCGCGTACCGCGACCGGTGCATTTGGTCCGGCGGCGATATGCGGGATATCCAGATCCAACTGCCAGCGGCTGCTGCCCGAGGCAAACGTACCCAGATCGATCGACGGGAGTTGTTGCTGCAGGGTGCGGACAGGGACCCCTCCCGTGGCAGTAATGCGGGTGGCGTTAGGGTTTGCCTTGGGCGTTGAGACGTCGACCCGGATTGGCCGGTCAAATACCCTTCCGGTGATGCCCGAGGCGAAAATATGGTCCTGATCAAATTGCAGGTCACCCCGGATATCGCTCAGAGCCAACTGCCACTGGTTGAGCCGCAGTGTCGAGTCCAGAAAGCCGAGTCGGCCGTCCAACCTGAAATCCGAGCCGTCATCGACCGGCAGACTGAAAGCGAGACCAAGCTGGGCCATGCCGTCGCCTTCCAGATCTTTTACCAGGGGGGCAAAATCGGTCTTGAGGGGGGATTCACTCAGCAGACGCAAGTGATCGTTGAGTGGCCCCTTCACGGTGCCGATCAGTTCCAGCGGTGAGGTGAGTGCCAGTTCATCAATCCTGGCGTGCGCGGCGATGAGCCGGCTGTCCAGGATCTCGCCATCGTTGGCCCAGGCGTCAAAGCTGTTGTTGAGAAAACGCACATCGGCATTCAGGTTTCTCAGTGCCGGCCATTCCGGCCAGTAGTCGAGTTGCAGATTTTTCACATTGAAGAACACTTCAAAGCGTCCGCTCTGACTCTTTTCAAACGGAAAGTCCGCCAGTGGACCGCGTACCAGTACGCTGCCCTCGGTGACATGGCCGCTGCCGATGCTGCGATCCACCCAGGCGACCACGTTGTCACCCATGATGCCTGCCGGCAGATAACGGTGGGTGGTGCTGGCGTTGCCATCCCAGAAATCGCCCTGCAGATCCAGGAACGACGACTCCTGATCGGAGTCGGGTAGGATCAGGCGCATCCGGCTCAGGGTGTGGATATCATCGTTTTCCGCCAGCAGCTTATCGGTTGAAATAACCAGCCCCCCCTGCGGCTGACGCTGCCAGGTGAGGTCCCCTTGCAGGCGCCGCAGCATCAGGGGGTCCCTGAACAGATGGTCAAAATTGAGCGAGACATCCGTTGTGTCGAGGGCGAATGTGCCCTGCTGGTCATCCATCCAAAAGGTCAGCGTCAGGTTGTGCACCCCGGGCAGATCCGCCCAGGGCTGGGAGGTGAAATCCGTTACGTCACCACTGGCCGACCAACGGTCGCCCTGGTCCAGTTGTTGAAAATCCAGCCGCAGATTGTTCAGACTGCCATTTGCCGCGACCCGCTTGAGCGTCCGTTCGATGCCGCTGTCAGGCAGGGGGAACAAGGTGCTGATGGCGTGAATGTCTTCCACCCGCAGTCGGCTGCTGCCGGCACGGGCGCGCCAGTTGCCCAGCGGGTCCTGCAGTGCGATGACACCTGCCTGTGACTTTGGCCAGTCCCGGCCGTCGCGTTTGATCTGCAGGTCGGCCAGATCCAGCTGCCATCCGTTGGCTTGGCGCTGGAGTCGCAGGGCTGCGGAGGCCTGGTCCAGATCGAGCGTCCGGGTGGTTTGTGTCGCTCTGCTGGCCTGTCGGGTGATCGTAACCTGCTCCCACCGGGTGGTACCTTCCAGGCTGATCAGGCCATGGCGGTCCCACTCGCCCCACAGCTCTATCTCCGCCTGACGGTTGCTGAAGCGATACGCCTGTGCCACCCGACGGTTGAGCAGGTAGGCCAGGTCGATGCCACTGCCCTGCATGTAACCGCGGGCGCTCCAGGTGTCGATCTTGTCTAGTTGGCCATGCAGGTCGATGGCCAGTTCCAGCTTGCCGGGCTGCTCGCCTGGTAAGGTGATGCTGCCGTTAAGCTGGTGTCGCACGCTACCGTTACGCAGGTTCAGATTCACATCGGACAGTCGCAACGGCGGGACGCTGACCATCTGGTCCTCCCAGATGACTTCGCCTTTTTCCAGGCTCAGATGGGTCGGCAGGAGAAATGCTGAACTCCCGTCGCCCGGGTTGAGTTCATTCAGCTCATCCAGATTGCCGATGGTGATAGAGCCGTCCTGCTGGCGTATCACCCTGAGCCTGGGTGCAATAAAGGCAACCTTGCGCACCACGGGTTGCAATTGGCGCAATGAGTCAATCAGTCCAATGGTAATGCGTACCTCTTCCAGATAGAGGGTGGGTGTATGGCTCTGCGGGTTGATCAGTTGCAGGTCGTAGAGGATCAGCTCCGGTCCCACTCCACGCCAGCTGCCCTGGAGTCTGCCCACTTCAACCGGCTGCCCCAGCAGTTCGCTGGCCCAGTCGGCTACATCGGCACGATACTGCGCTGCCAGAGGGGCAAGCAGCCGGCCGGAGATGACCAGCAGGCCGGCCAGGATAATCAGCAGAATCAGCAACCGCCAGGCGGTTCTGAGTGAAAAATGGTAGAGATGCTTCATCTGGACCTGTTAATAAAATGCGACGTGCCGACCCTTGGGGACGCGGGCACTGTTCCCGATGACTCAGTGACACTCCCGTTTATGTAATGCAAGCACAGGCCGTTCAAAGTGTCGCGTGCCGCAAAAAAATGGTCGTGGTCGATCTGTATCAGCATAGTGTTAACCGGTCCTAGATCAACACCACGTCATAGTGTTCCTGGCTGTACAGCGATTCCGCCTGCAGCCGTATGTTTTTGCCAATAAAGCTGCCGAGTTCCGCCAGGGTGGCGGACTCTTCATCCAGTAGCCGGTCCACCACCTCCTGAGAGGCCAACACCAGCAGCGATTCGACATCGAACTGTCTGGCCTCGCGGAGGATTTCGCGGAAGATTTCGTAGCAGGTGGTTTCGGCAGTTTTCAGTGAACCACGACCGCCACAGCAGGGGCAGGGCTCGCAAAGGATATGTTCCAGCGATTCCCGGGTGCGTTTGCGGGTCATCTCCACCAGCCCGAGTGATGAGACTTCGGTGATGTGGGTTTTGACATGATCGCGTGCCAGGCACTTTTCCAGCGCCCGCAACACCTGGCGCTTGTGCTCCTCCTCCACCATGTCGATGAAATCGATAATAATGATGCCGCCGAGATTGCGCAGACGCAGTTGACGGCAGATTGCCTGGGCAGCCTCCATGTTGGTCTTGAAGATGGTCTCTTCCTGGTTGCGATGTCCGACAAAGGCGCCGGTATTGACATCGATCGTAGTCATCGCCTCGGTCTGATCGATAATCAGATAGCCGCCGGACTTGAGCACCACCTTCTGCTCCAGGGCCTTCTGGATCTCGTCCTCAACTCCGTACAGATCGAAAATGGGGCGCTCACCAGGATAGTATTCGATCTTTACCGGGCTGTCGGGGATCAGCTTTTCGGCAAACTGGGTCAGTCTTTGCCAGCTCTCCCGCGAATCGATACGCAGACGTTCCACATCGGCCGTGATCAGGTCACGCAGGGAGCGCAGATAGAGCGGCAGGTCTTCATGGATCAGTTGCCGCACCGGAGAGGTCTGCAGCCGGTCCTGGATGGCGTGCCAGAGCCGGGTAAGGAAGCGGATATCCGATTTCAGGGTCTCCTCATCCACCCCTTCGGCGGCGGTTCGAATGATGAAATTACCGCTCAGTGAGGAGTCACCAAAGAACCCGGTGACGATTTCACGCAGCCGGTCACGCTCGGTCTCGTCGTCGATTTTCTGCGACACCCCGAGATTGGCCAGCTCCGGCATAAACACCAGGTAACGGGAGGGGATGGAGATGTGGGTGGTCAGACGGGCGCCCTTGGTGCCCAGTGGGTCCTTGACCACCTGAACGATCACCTCGGCGCCCTCGCGAACCAGGGTATTGATATTGCTGTCACTGCTGACCGAGTCACCGTTGCTGATATCCGAGGCGTGCAGGAAGGCGGCGCGCTCCAGGCCAATGTCGACAAAGGCCGCCTGCATGCCAGGCAAAACCCGACACACCTTGCCTTTGTAGATATTGCCCACCAGCCCCTTGCGCTGGGTGCGTTCGATAATGATCTCCTGCGCCACGCCGTTTTCAATCACCGCGACCCGGGTTTCGGGTGGCGTGACATTGACCAGTATCTCTTCACTCATGGACTATCTCGTTAGTATTGGAGAGGGGTGATTCCCGCCCCCTGAAGCAACTCACCGGTTTCGAACAGGGGGAGTCCCATTACGCCGGAGAAACTCCCTTCCAGCTGCTTGATGAACAGCGCCCCCATGCCCTGGATTGCGTAGCCACCGGCTTTGTCGACCGGCTCATTGCTGTCCCAGTAAGCCGCGGCCTCCAGCGGTTGAATGGAACGGAAACGGACCTTGCTGACGCTCAGCCGGGTCTCTTCCCGCCGATCGATCAGGGCGACTCCGGTAAGGACCTTGTGAGTGGTGTCGGAGAGCAGTTCCAGCATTGCCAGGGCGTCATCCCGATTCCGTGGTTTTCCCAGTATCCGCTGGTTTAGTACGACCGCGGTGTCGGCCCCCAGCACCGGCATGGGTGTTTTCCGGTGGGTTGCCTGATGACCGGCCCGGGCCTTCTCCAGTGCCATGCGAATGACATACTCGGATGGTACTTCTCCCGGCAATGGGGTCTCATCGATGGCGATACCGACTACTGTGTGGTGGACCCCGATCTGCATCAGGAGTTCATGCCGGCGTGGCGAATGGGAGGCAAGATAGATCAACGGCTGCATGATAAGCCTGTGTTTCTGCTTCTGGATGGACCGGTAGTTATGCTGTCAGTGCGTCGTTAATTATTATCGAGTCCCGGGCGGGTCCCTGTGCTGCCTGGGAATCCCGTTGACCTCATCGGCTAACCCTACACCAGTGCGAAAATGAAAGACAGTAAAGAATGTCCCGGCGCTCTCCGGCTTGAGAGCGGGATCGCGATTCAGGCGCGGTGATACGGATGATTGCGCAACAGACTCCAGGCGCGATAGAGCTGTTCCGCCACCACCACCCGTACCAGCGGATGGGGCAGAGTCAGGAGTGACAGGGACCAGCGCGTGTCTGCCTGCTGCAGGCAGGCCTCGGCCAACCCTTCCGGGCCGCCGATCAGGAGCGCGATATCCGGGCCGGCGGCCATCCAGTCACCAATGTGTGCCGAGAGTTGTTCGGTACTCCAGGACTGCCCCTGCACATCCAGGGCGATGATACGGCACCCCTTGGGGATCGCTTTCAGCATCCGCTCCCCTTCCTCTCTGACGGTGCGCTTCACATCGGCACTCTTACCGCGGTGGCCGGCAGCGATCTCGACCAGGTTCAGACCGCATTCGGATGGCAGGCGCTTGGCATATTCCTGATAGCCCTCCTGCACCCAGTGGGGCATTTTGTTTCCGACAGAGATGAGGTGAATGATCATGGGTTGTGGAGGGTCTCGCGATGTTTGGTTGCGGTGGGTGTCGCCGCATGCATTGTATCAGGGAACGTTGCCGGGTACTGGCCCGCGGGGGGTAGCTCACCGATCCCCGGTGGTGATGCGTTGGCGTTAGCGTGGACCGGCGGGCGCTTGGGTTCGTTCAGTCTCCCTGTCGGTTGACGCCGAACAGGATTGCCAGGAACCAGGTGATACGACGCGGCTGTATCATGAACCAGCCGACCACCGGGAGTATGCCCAACAGGAAGAAGCCGGTGGTGTAATACTCACGTGGCAGCAGGCCGAACAGGATAAGCCAGATGCATAACCACAGCACAAACAGCAGGCTGAGTCGCTGAATCAGTTTTGACAGATTTTCCGGGGTCGACATATCGGCATTCCATGCAAGGTTTGTCGGGTCCGGGGGTAGGGGACCTATGAGTGATTATTGGGCCATGCGGGCCCGGTCTGCTCCTCTGGGTAGTCCATCTGCCCAGGAATCCGGTTCATTATAAAGAACTGGAATCGGTTTGTGTAGTCTATTTTTTCTGGTACTGGCCCAGGGCGGAGGAGAGTTGTTCCTGCACCTTCTGGCGCAGGGAGCCGGGGGCTATCACCTCCACATCGGCGCCATATTTGAGGATGTCCATCAGCAGTTCCTGGTCATTTCCATAAGGGAACTTTAGCTCATAGTGGCCGGTTTCAGAGAAGGCCCCCTCCTGTTGGGGGTGCCATGTCTCCTTTGCAACCCAACGTGCCCGCACCGGATGGAAGCGCAGATGGGCGGTCTGGGCCGCTTGACCGGAGAAGATGCCGTAGCTGGCGGTAAAGTGCTCGTCCAGCTCCGCCTCGGTCAGCTGCACGACTGCTGTCGGCAGGATACGCGCGCTTTCGATGGCGTCCAGGGCGAAGGTCCGCAACCCTTTCTTAAGGTGACACCAGGCATCCAGGTACCAGTTGTCGCGGTAGTAGGTGAGGCGTTGGGGTGACAGGCTTCGTTCGCTGGTCTGGTCGCTGCTGCGCTGATAATAGTTGATCTGCAACTGTTTACGCTGTGCCAGTGCGTTGCTGATGGTCTGGAACTGGTCGCCCGCCGGCCGTGAGGCGGACCGCAGGATGCGGACCTGTTGGGATAATGATGCTGCGCCCTTCCCCTGTGCATTGAGCAGCGATTCGATACGGCTCTTCAGCGGCGCAAGCTGCTGTTCAAGCAGCCCCGGCTGGACATTTTCCAGCAGTTGCTGTGCGCTCAGCAGGGCATGCAGTTCGCTGCTGTTGAACCAGACACCCGGCAACTCATACATCTCCCCTTCGTTGGGGTCGTAGTAGTAGCCATTCAGCTCCCGGTTGTATTTGATCGGTGCGTTGAGATAGAGCCGCATGGCTTCGATAATCCGCTTGGCGGTGGCGCGCGAACACTCCAACTCCTGCTCGATGCGCTGCCTGGGGACCGGGTAGCGGGCGGCGCTGAGCAGTTTATGCAGATCAAAGATGCGGTCGAACCGGTCCATCGGGCAGTTTGGAGGCTGGAGGGGTTAGTGCCGGGTCGCTTTCTGTGCGCTGTCCGCCGGGATATCGAGATCCCACAGCCGCTCCAACTGGTAAAAGTCCCTCACCTTGGTCTGCATGACATGAACCACCACGCCGTTGAGGTCCACCAGTACCCATTCGCCCTCTTTCAGTCCCTCCACGCCCAGTGGTGTCTCACCGGCATCTTTGGCCTGGAAGGCGATGGTTTCTGCGATCGAAGTGACGTGTCGGTTGGAGGTGCCGCTGGCAATGATCATCAGATCGGTGATGCTGGTCTTGCCCCTGACATCAAGGACTTTGACATCGAGTGCCTTCATGTCGTCAAGAATTTTCAATATGAGGTCGCGAAGTTCGTCTGTCTGCATATCTCTCTACGCTGTGGTTGATAATGAATACTGCTTATTCAATTCTATACCATTACCCATCTGGCTCAGCCACAGTTAGGAAAATATTAGCCGCGAATGAACGCAAATGAACGCGAATTCTGTAAATTTCCAAGTGCATCGTCTCCTTGCCGGAAGGGTATTGTTTATTTTCAGGTAGAGACTTGGTCCGTCACTTATATGGCAACCAATTAATTTTATTAATATTTGCGTCTATTCGCGTTCATTCGCGGCTTTATTAACAGTATTTGAACTTGGCTAAGCATTTTGGGTAATCAGGATTCTATATTAAATCGGTTGAGGCGGCTGGGAATTACTTCGCCCGATAGAGCCCGCGATCCTGGATCAGCGCGAGTACCGCGTCCGGCAGCAGGTAGCGGGGGGATTTGCCCTGGCGCAGCATCTCCCTGATCCCGGTCGCCGAGATTTCCAGCTGGGTGACCGGCAGCGGCAGGATCAGCCCGGCCGCTTGCTGCCGCAGCGCGGCCGGATTATGGGTGAGGTGTTCGTGGTAGTGTGCGGGTTCGGCTTCCCCGGGGCGCTGCATTACCACCAGATGGGCCAGTTCGAGGATTTCATCCGGCCGGTGCCAGGTGTGGAAGCCGTTGAAGGCGTCGCTGCCCAGCAGCAGGCAGAAGGTATCACCCGGCTGCTCGGATCTGAGCGACCGCAGGGTATCCAGGGTGTAGGATTTGCCGCCGCGTTCCAGCTCCCGAGTGTCGACCTTGAACAGGGGGTTGTCGTCCACGGCGGCATGCAACAGGGCCAGTCGGTCGGCCGGTGAGAGGGTTGGATGGGCGCGATGTGGCGGGTCACGCAACGGGACCAGCCTGATCTCTTCCAGCCCCAGGGTCTGCTGTACATCCAGTGCAGTTCGCAGGTGGCCGTAGTGGATAGGGTCAAAGGTGCCGCCGAATATCCCGATCATGGTGCGTCCGTCGGCTCCCCGGGGGCGGGGAGCCAGCCGTCAGGTGCGGATGTGGCCATCGCCAAGGACGATGTATTTGACCGAGGTCAGTCCCTCCAGTCCCACCGGACCGCGGGCATGGAACTTGTCGGTTGAGATACCGATCTCGGCTCCCAGGCCATACTCGAAGCCATCGGCAAAGCGGGTGGATGCGTTGACCATCACTGAACTGGAGTCCACTTCGGTGAGGAAGCGGCGTGCCCGGGTGTAGTTCTCGGTGACGATGGATTCGGTATGTCCGGAGCTGTGGGTGTTGATATGCTCGATTGCCTCGTCCAGATCCCGAACCACCCGAATCGACAGGATCGGTCCCAGGTACTCGGTATCCCAGTCGCTATCGGTGGCTTCGTTACAATCTTCCAGGAGCTCGCGGCAGCGCGCGCAACCGCGCAGCTCAACCTCATGTTCGGCATAAGCGGCCGCCAGCATCGGCAGCATATCCTCGGCGATGGCATCGGCCACCAGCAGGGTCTCCATGGTGTTGCAGGTGCCATAACGCTGGGTCTTGGCGTTGATGGCGATATCAAACGCCTTGCCGGTGTCGGCCTGATCATCGATATAGACATGGCAGATGCCGTCCAGGTGTTTGATCACCGGTACCCGGGCGTCTTTTGCAATGCGCTCAATCAGTCCCTTGCCGCCACGGGGGATGATCACATCGATGGCCTCTGGCATGGTGATCATGGCGCCGACCGCCGCCCGGTCGGTGGTGGCAACCACCTGTACAGAATCGCCCGGCAGGCCGGCCTGCTCCAGGCCGCGCTGGATGCTGGCGGCGATCGCCTGGTTTGAATGGAAGGCCTCGGAGCCACCGCGCAGCACAGTGGCATTGCCGGATTTCAGGCACAGGGCGGCGGCGTCTGCGGTGACATTGGGTCGTGACTCGTAGATGATGCCGACCACGCCCAGGGGCACCCGCATGCGCCCCACCTGGATGCCGCTGGGGCGGTAATTCATGCCAAAGATTTCACCGATCGGGTCGGACAGGGCGATGATCTGCTGTATCCCCTCGATCATGCTGTCTATACGCGCCGGGGTCAGCTCCAGCCGATCCAGCAGGGCGCTGTCCAGGCCCTTGGCTGCGCCGGCTTCCAGGTCTCGCCGGTTTTCGCTCATCAGCGCCTCACGATTGGCCTGAATATCAGCCGCGATCGCCTGCAATGCGGCGTTTTTGCTGGCGGTGGAGGCTGCGGCGAGGCGGCGCGAGGCGGCCCGGGCACGCTGCCCGAGGTCGGCCATATAGGCGGTGATGTCGATGATTTCACTGGACATGTGGGTCACGCTGGTTGGTGTTTACTGGAAATGGGTGCAGTCTAGCAAATTGTTCAGGCGTTGGGTGAGCAATCTGTGGCGGACGGTTATCCGCTGAACAGCCGGGCGCCGGCCATGCCGCTGCAGATGCGTTGCAACAGCAGCCAGGGGTCCTGCCGTTCCTGGCCCTTGATGGCGCGGTCGGTGAGACTGCAGAGCTGCAGCAGCTGCCGCCACTGGGCGATGTTCAGGCGCTGCAGTCCCTTGCCGACCAGCGGTTTGCGCTTATCCCAGACCTCCCGGGTAGCGGCCACCGCCTGCTGCGGCGAGCGACCCTGGGCCACTTGCTGGGCCAGTGAACAGAGCATGCGGATCTCCCGCGCCAATGCCCAGAGTACCACCGGGGCGGCCGTGCCTTCGGCCTTCAGGCCGTTGAGCATGCGTACAACACGGCCGACCTTGCCCTCCAGTGCGGCGTCCACCAGGCCGTAGACGTCGTAGCGGGCGCTGTCTGCCACCGACTCCTGCAGATTTTCCAGCGTGATCACGCCACTGCCGTGTAGCAGTTGGAGCTTGTCGATCTCCTGGGCGGCCGCCAGCAGGTTGCCCTCGATGCGCTCGGTCAGCATGGCCACCACCTCGGGGCCGGGGGTGAGACCGGCTTGGCGCATGCGCTGCTCAATCCAGGGGTGCAGGCGGTTTCCCTCGATCGGCCAGATCTGGATAAACACGCCCCGGGCCTCCAGCGCCTTGAGCCACTTGCTGCTGATCTGGCCCTTGTCCAGTTTGGGCAGGGTGATCAGCAGCAGGGTATTCTCGGGTGGTCGTTGGGCATATTCGCTGAGCGCCTTGCCGCCCTCCCGACCCGGTTTGCCGGACGGGATGCGCAGGTCAATGATCCGTTTCTCGGCGAATAGCGACAGGCTGTTCGCTTCGGCAGCCAGCTCGTTCCAGTCGAACCGGGCACCGGCCTCCAGCACATCCCGGCCACTGTGCCCCTGGGCGCGGGCGAGGGCACGGATGGCATCGGCGGTCTCGTTCATCTGCAGCGGCTCGTCGCCGCTGAGCAGATAGATGGGGGCCATCCCCTGTCGTTGAATATGGCTGGTCAGTTCGTGAGGGCGGACACGCATGAGGTTGGTGGTTTTCCGGTTACAGCTGGGCTTGCAGGCGCCGCATGATCTGGGACGCCAGGTCGCGTTGCAGATCCTTGCGCAGGGTGCCCTCTTCCTGCTGCTTGCCCAGTACCTGGGTTTCGCTATTCAGGTAGGTGGTAATGGTGTTCACCATCTGCGGCTCGACCAGGGCAGTGCCATCGGCGGCGATCAAGGCAAACCGCGCCCCCTCATGCAGTTCGTATTCCGCCACATTGCCGTTGCCATCCACCGACAGCACGCGCCGGTCGCTGGCGCGGTTGTCGATCTTCAGGGTGCTGGCAGCGCCTTTGGATTCAGTCGCCAAGGCAATATCACTGAAGCTGAGGATCTGCGACAGTTCCCTGCGCAGTTCGTCGTACTCTCCCAGGCCCTGGATGTAGACCGGACCGATGTTACTCGGGAGCGCAACGCTGCCCCTGAGCTGGAAGCCGCAGCCCTGCAGCAGAGACAGCGTCAGTAACAGCAGTGCAAGGCCAAAAATCTTTTTGCCGATCATCTATTTCTCCCGGTTCCGCAGACGCGGTCTGCTCCCTTTATGCTTATTTTGCGACAATGTTAACCAGTTTGTTGGGCACTACGATAATCTTGCGGATCTGCGCATCCCCGATGAACTTGCGGGCATTGGGGTCCGCCAGGGCCTGCTGTTCGATAGCTTCCCGCCCGGCGCCGGCCGGTACCTCGATCTTGGCCCGCACCTTGCCGTTGACCTGAATCACGTACGGGATGTTGTCCAGGATCAGAGCCGTCTCATCGGCCTGTGGCCAGGGCGAATTGAGGATCTCCTCGCCATAACCCAGGTCACGCCACAATTGATGACTAATATGGGGGGCGATCGGGCCAAGCAGGCGCAGCACGATGCTGATACCTTCCCTTAGCAGGGTGCTGTCGACTGGGCTGTCGCCCAGCTTATACAGTGTGTTGGTGATCTTCATGGCGGCCGAGACGACAGTGTTGAACTGCTGCCGGTCATAATCGAAGCAGGCCTGCTTCAGAGCCGTATGAATCTCCCTCCGGGCAGTCTTCTGGTCCTCATTCAGATCATCCAGATTATCCCCGATCCCGCTGATCCGCGCCTGCTGACTGCAGGCCAGCGCCCAGAGGCGGCGCAGGAAGCGGTTGGCGCCCTCAACGCCCTCATCGGACCACTCCAGCGACTGGTCCGGTGGCGAGGTGAACATGGTGTAGAGACGCACGGTATCGGCGCCGAAGCGGTCCACCAGGGATTGTGGGTCGACTCCGTTGTTCTTCGATTTCGACATCTTCTCGATGCCGCCGATCACTACCGGTTGGCCGTCTGAGGCGAGTGTCGCACGGGTTACCCGGCCTTTTTCATCCTGTTCGGTGACCACGTCGGCCGGGTTGAACCAACTCTTGCCGCCGTCGTTGCTGTCCCGGTAATAGGTCTCGGCCACCACCATGCCCTGGGTTAGCAACTGGGTGAACGGCTCGCTGTTGTCGATCAACCCGACATCACGCATCAGCTTGTTGTAGAAACGGGCGTAGAGCAGATGCAGGATGGCGTGCTCGATGCCACCGATATAGTGGTCCACCGGCAACCAGTAGCGTGCCCGCTCGTCCAGCATGCGGTCATCGGCATCCGGACAGGTGTAGCGGGCGAAATACCAGGAGGACTCCATGAAGGTGTCGAAGGTGTCGGTTTCGCGCTCGGCTGCGCCACCGCACTCCGGGCAGGTGGTCTGGTACCACTCGGGCATTTTCTTGATCGGCGAACCACCGGTGGCGTCAAACTCGATATCCTCTGGCAGTACCACCGGCAGTTGTTCCTTGGGCACCGGCACGATACCGCACTGTTCACAATGCACCATGGGGATGGGTGCACCCCAGTAACGCTGGCGCGACACGCCCCAGTCGCGCAGCCGGTACTGCACCTGTTTCTCGCCCAGGCCCTTGGCATTGAGGTCGGCGGCGATGGCGTCCACCGCGGCGCTGTAGTCGAGGCCGTCATACTTGCCAGAATTGAGGCAGGCACCCCGCTCCTTGTCCGCGTACCACTCCTGCCAGGCGTCGGTGGAGAAGGTCTCCTCCGGCACCTGGATCACCTGGCGGATCTCCAGGTTATAGGTCTGGGCAAAATGAAAATCACGCTCGTCATGGGCCGGCACGGCCATCACCGCGCCTTCGCCGTAACCCCACAGCACATAGTTGCCGACCCATACCGGGATCTGTGCGCCGGTGAGGGGGTGGGTTACCGACAGGCCGGTCGGCACGCCCTTTTTCTCCATGGTGGCGAGATCGGCCTCGGCCACGCCGCCCTGGCAACACTCTTCGATGAAGGCGGCGAGTTCGGGGTTGTTGCGGGCGGCATATTGAGCCAGCGGGTGCTCTGCCGCCACCGCACAGAAGGTGATGCCCATGATGGTGTCGATACGGGTGGTGTAGACCCACAACAGATCATCCTTGCCATCCAGGGTATAGGGGAAGGCGAAGCGTACACCGTAACTCTTGCCGATCCAGTTGCGCTGCATGGTGCGCACCTGCTCCGGCCATGCCTCCATGCGATCCAGCTCATCCAGCAGTTCGTCCGCGTAGTCGGTGATCTTAACGAACCATTGCGGAATCTCGCGCCGTTCCACCAGGGCGCCGGAGCGCCAACCGCGACCGTCGATCACCTGCTCGTTGGCCAGCACCGTCTGGTCCACCGGATCCCAGTTGACCACCGAGTTCTTGCGATAGACCAGCCCCTTCTTGTACAGCTCGGTGAATAGCCATTGCTCCCACTTGTAATATTCCGGCTTGCAGGTCGCCAGTTCCCGGTTCCAGTCGTAACCGAAGCCCAACTGCTGCAGCTGGTTTTTCATATAGTCGATATTGGCATAGGTCCACTTGGCCGGGGCCATCCGGTTCTTGATCGCGGCCCCCTCGGCGGGCAGGCCGAAGGCATCCCAGCCCATTGGCTGCAGTACGTTTTTCCCCAGCATACGCTGATAGCGGGCGATCACATCCCCGATAGTGTAGTTGCGTACGTGTCCCATGTGCAGCTTGCCGCTGGGGTAGGGGAACATGGAGAGGCAGTAGTACTTCTCTCTGGAGGGATCTTCGGTGGCCTGGAAGCTGCGGTTCTCTGTCCAGTACTGCTGAGCTTCAGCCTCGATGGATGCCGGAGTATAGGTCTCTTTCATTGTCAGGGTGGGGTTGCCGGTTGATGCCATGGATTAAACGGCTAAGGATACCTTACGGCAGGGTAGACATGAAGGCATATTGTCGCCTTCGTTCCAGGCCGCTGAGATCGTTTCCGGCTTTTTCGGGAAAACGGAATATACGTATGCAACTACGCCTCGTTGTCTTGTGTTCTTGTGGGCTTGGTGTACAAAGTAATTAAGGGTGTGGTGAGGAAGGCTGATGGGCTCTCTACGCTTTACCCATGCTACCGCTTGAATTCTGTCGAACTTGGTGTACAAGGTAGTTAAGGGGTATAGATTTTAAAGTAATTTTGCAGGCAGAAGTAAGGGACGTGATATGACCAATAAAGACGAGAAAGATCCGGTTGAACGCATGGTGGATGCCTATGAGCGCATGCTGGAGTATGTGGACGATGTCATCGGCAAGGCGGAAAAAACGACCCTGCCTACCCTGAGGAAGAGTCTCGATGCCGCCCGGGAGAAGGCGGTGGAGCTGAATGAACTGACCCGGGAAGAGGCGGAGAAGATTGCCACCTACATTGAGCGTGACATCAAGGAGGCAGCCCACTATCTGGTGGAAACCGGCGATGAATTCAGGGCGTGGTTCCGTTTCGATGTGAAGTTGATCGAGGGGCGTCTCATGGAGATGTTCGCGTCGGTCGCCGACCGGACCCGGCTGGAACTGGAGCGTTTTGCCAATCAGGCGCGCGAAGCGACTGTTTATCGGACCGGGGAGGTCACCGGGCCGGGCACTCTGGTGTGCAACCAGTGCGGCAAGGAGCTCCATTTCCATAAAGCGGGGCATATCCCCCCCTGCTCCAAGTGTCACGGCACCACCTATCGGCGGGGGATAGATAGCGCGAGCTGATTTTTCATGACAGAAGCTGCTCCCGGGCCAACGCTGAAAGACTGCGGGAGGAGCGGCTTCAGCCGCGAGATTCACGGATAAACCCCTCTTAAAAAGCACCGTCCCTCATGCAACAGGTAACCGGGGCTAAGCCATAAAAAAACCCGTCCGGTATGGACGGGTCTTTATTATCTGCGGGCAGGAGCCGGATTACTTGATCTTGGCTTCCTTGTACATCACATGCTTGCGGATCTTTGGATCAAATTTCTTGATCTCCATCTTTCCCGGCATGTTGCGCTTGTTCTTGGTGGTGGTATAGAAGTGTCCGGTACCGGCACTGGATACGAGTCTGATTTTATCACGCATGACGGTTCTCCTTAGACCTTCTCGCCACGGGCGCGCAGATCAGTCAGAACCGCGTCGATACCCTTTTTGTCAATGATGCGCATGCCGCTTGCGGAGATGCGCAGACGAACCCAGCGGTTCTCGCTCTCAACCCAGAAGCGATGCTGATGCAGATTGGGCAAGAAACGGCGACGGGTCTTGTTGTGGGCGTGGGAAACATTGTTCCCTGTCACAGGACGCTTGCCCGTAACCTGACACACTCTGGACATGGTTAAATCCTCGAAAACCTGGTTTTTGCGACCCCGATAGTCGGGGTGCTGTGAAATCTGTGACACCCCGTCGGGGTGAAGAGGCGGATTTATAGCAAAAAGATTTTCGGGTGACAAGTTTTTCTTCGAATGTTTTTTCTCATGTCGGCCGGGGCAGATACCTTCGCTGTGCGTGTATACCTATATAACTCAACGAGTTGTGGCTAATTTTCTATATTTCTCCCAGCTCCGCCAGGGAACTGGTTTCGCCGCTGCCGATAATGACGTGATCCAGCAGGCGGATATCCACCAGCTCCAGCGCCGATTTCAGCCGGCGGGTGATCGCCCGGTCGGCCTGACTCGGTTCCGCCACCCCCGAGGGGTGATTGTGGGCCAGGATCAGCGCGGCCGCATTGTGGGTCAGGGCACGCCGGACCACTTCGCGGGGGTGCACGCTGGCGCCGTTGATGGTGCCCCGGAACAGCTCCTCGTATTCGATCACTCGATGCCGGTTATCCAAAAACAGGCAGGCAAACACCTCATAGGGATAGCCGGCGAGGCGCGCACGCAGATAGTCACAGGTCTGTTGCGGGCAGGTCAACACGTCCGAGCGGTGGAGCTGTTCCCGCAGGTGGCGCCGACCCATCTCCAGAACCGCTTGCAGCTGGGCAAATTTTGCACTGCCGAGGCCGTGGCTGCTGCAGAAACTGGCCTGGTCGGCGGCCAGCAGATTGCCCAGCCCCTTGTGCTGATCAAGCAGTTCCCTCGCCAGATCCACCGCGCTCTTGCCGCGCACCCCGGTGCGCAGAAAAATGGCCAGCAATTCTGCATCGGACAGGGCGCAGGGCCCTCGTTGCAGCAGTTTTTCCCGTGGCCGCTCATCCGCCGGCCAGTCTGTTATCGCCATACATACCTCCGTGTAATTTAGGCAGTAAAAGAATATCAAGGATGCGATGCGGGTTCCAGATGGTCGTCCATTCAGTTAATCTTGGCGCTGAATAACCCATATAGACAGGTTGAGACAGATCGCCCTATGAATGAACTGGCTGGAAAAAAACTGCTACTCGGGATTACCGGAGGGATCGCTGCCTATAAAACGGTCGAGCTGGTGCGCCTGTTACGCAAGTCCGCGGCCGAAGTGCAGGTGGTACTGACCGGAGCGGCCACGCAGTTTGTCACGCCCATGACCCTGCAGGCGGTCTCCGGCCGCCCTGTCCGGCAGGAGTTGTTTGACCCGGCCCATGAGGCAGCCATGGGGCATATTGAGCTGGCACGCTGGGCCGATCTGGTGCTGGTGGCGCCGGCCAGTGCCGGTTTCCTGGCCCGATTGGCGAATGGCTTTGCCGATAACTTGCTGGCGACGCTCTGTCTGGCCACTGCGGCACCGATCGTTCTGGCGCCGGCAATGAACCAGCAGATGTGGCAAAACGCCGCCACCCGTCATAATGTCGCGTTGCTGGAGCAACGGGGTATCGAATTATGGGGGCCAGCTACCGGTGACCAGGCGTGCGGCGAGGTGGGTCCGGGGCGGATGCTTGAGCCGGAGGTGCTGTTGAGTCAATTGTGCTCCCGGTTTACACAAGGCCCATTGGCGGGAGTCCGGGTATTGTTGACGGCGGGGCCGACCCGGGAACCACTGGATCCGGTGCGGTTCATCGGCAATCGCAGCTCGGGTAAGATGGGTTTCGCCCTGGCGAGGGCTTTCGCCGGTGCCGGTGCCCGGGTGGAGTTGGTTGCCGGCCCTGTGTCGCTCGACACGCCAGTCGGGGTGGAGCGGATCGATGTGGAGACCGCCGGCGAGATGGAGCAGGCGGTGATGGCCAGGGTGAAGGGGTGTGACATCTTCGTCGGCTGCGCCGCTGTGGCAGATTATCGTCCCGACGCCGTTGCCGAGCAGAAGATCAAGAAAAGCAGTGATCGGATGGAGATTCGGTTGGTACGCAATCCGGATATTCTGGCCAGTGTGGCGGCCCTGCCCGAGGCGCCCTTCACCGTCGGCTTCGCCGCCGAGACCCAGGACCCGGAGGCGTATGCCGAGAAGAAACGGATCGCCAAGCGAGTGAACATGATCGCGGCCAATCTGGTGGGTGCGCGGCAGGGTGGGTTTGAGCGGGATGAAAATGCCCTGACTCTGATCTGGGAAGGGGGGCGTGAACAGTTGCCCATGACTGACAAGGTGAGTCTGGCGGAAAAACTGGTATCACTGATTGCGGAACATTATGAAAACAGACATTCAGCTTAAGATTCTCGACTCCCGTCTGGGTGACGCCTTTCCCTTGCCGGCCTATGCCACCGAGGGGTCGGCCGGCATGGATTTGCGCGCCATGCTGGAACAGCCACTGGAGATTGCGCCGGGTGAGACACATCTGATCCCCACCGGCATGGCCATCCATGTGGAGGATCCGAAGCTGGCGGCAGTGATTCTGCCGCGCTCGGGTCTGGGCCACAAACACGGCATTGTACTGGGTAATCTGGTGGGACTGATTGACTCCGATTATCAGGGTCAGCTGTTTGTCTCCTGCTGGAACCGGGGCAGGGACAGCTTCCTGATTGAAGTGGGCGAACGGATTGCCCAACTGGTCATTATTCCGGTGGTCCGGGCGGAGTTTGAGATTGTCGAGGAGTTTCAGCGGTCCGACCGGGGCAGTGGTGGCTTTGGCCATTCCGGGAGACATTGAACTGAATCAGGCGGCACGGCATTGCCTGATAGCAGGTCGATGTTGTAATAGAGTTAACTAACAGTACACGACTCAGGGGTTGCGCGGTCGAGAGGGTCTGCGCTGGGGGGAGTTCAGGGATGCGTTTATGCTAACACGAAAAAAAAATAACCCGGCAGGGGATGATACGACCGCTAAAACCAGCGTCGTAGCCGGAGTCGGCAGTGCCAGTCGTTATTTCAATACTGCCTTGCTGTTGTCGCTGGCAATTATTGCGGCGGCGGCGGCTGCCGTGGTGTTTCTGCAGATTCAGCGCGACCAGCAACTGGGCCTGGTTCAGCTGCAACAGCTCACTGACGGCATCGCTAAGCGGGTTGCGGAGCGGGTGGACAATCGGCGGACTCTGTTGCTGGGATTGAGCAGAAGCGAGGATATCCGACAATCGCTAATGAGCGAGGATACGCCGCTGCTACGTCAGCAGGAGAGCAGACTGCAGCAGCTGTTGCCAGCTGCCTTGCGGGTGCGCCTGCTGCCCAAGGGTTGGGACGAACTGGACGCGGATGCCACCCCCCCCCTCAGTTATGCCTCTCTGGATATCCTCCGTGGCGCGGAGCGGAGCGGCGTGCCCTCGCCGGCCGAGGTGCATCTGTTTGGTACGCCGCAGCAACATGTGGCGATGGCTGTCCCGGTCTTTTCCGAGGACGGGGGGCCGGTGATTGGTGTGCTGCATGTGGCTTATCCATTCGCTACCTTGACACAGACGCTGGCAGGATTGCCTGATCTGGCCGGCCGGATTGAGTTGCAACAAGTGGTCAAAGGTACACCGGTTGTACTCTCTGCCGTGGGCATACCGACGGCCGCGATGGCAGGTATACAGGCGATTGACGGCACCATCTGGCGCGTAGCATATGCCACGCCACCCCGGGTGCTTTCGGGCGATGAGGCACAAATGGAACTGCTGGGCATACTGCTGATTGTCGCCCTGTTGATCACCGCCGTGCTCTGGTCCCAGGCGCGTCGCTTCAAGCGGGCGCTGCGCAGTGACCTGGAGTCGATGTTCCGACTGGTGGAAGTACTTAAAAACGGCTCGGTGGGGCGGGTCAATCAGCCCCGGCTGGAAGAGTTTGGCCATGTGTTCGGATTGATCAGGCAGGTATGGCATCAGGCGGGCAGAAAAGCGCCGCCGGCCGATCCGGCAGTGAATACCACAGCGGATGTGCCGGCTATGTCCGAGTTGGAAGTGTTTGATAATCAGTCGGATGAAACCGGTTCCGGATTTACCGCAAGCCTGGAATCACTGCCGGACTCGATCTTCCGCGCCTATGATATCCGTGGCGTGGTGGGTGACACCCTGACGGACCAGATCGTGTATGAACTGGGCCGGGCCATCGGCAGCGAGGCCTACGAGCAGGGCGAACAGACGGTCATCATTGCCCGCGATGGCCGTCATTCCGGCGCCGCTTTCAGCAAGGCGTTGAGCGAGGGGCTGATAGCCAGTGGGCGGGATGTGCTGGATATCGGCATGGTGCCGACGCCGGTGCTCTATTTTGCCACGCACTTTCTCGGCAGCAAGACTGGCGTGATGATTACCGGTAGCCACAACCCGCCCGACTACAATGGGCTGAAGATCGTCATAAATGGCGCGGCCTTGTCCGGAGAAGCGATCAGTGCTTTGAAGCATCGCATCGAGCGCGGGGATTTTCAGGCGGGACAGGGTTCGCACTATGAACAGGATCTGCTGCCCGATTATATTGAACGGGTGGTGGGGGATGTGCAGTTGAGCCGCCCGCTCAAGCTGGTGGTGGATTGTGGCAATGGCGTCGCCAGTGTGGTGGCGCCGGCCCTGTTTCAGGCGCTCGGCTGCGAGGTGGTGCCACTCTACTGCAAGGTGGATGGTGACTTTCCCAATCACCACCCGGACCCGGGCAAGCCGGAGAATCTTGCCGACCTGATCGCGGCCGTGCGGGAGCACAAGGCCGATCTGGGGGTGGCGTTTGATGGTGATGGTGACCGGCTGGGCGTGGTCGACGGCAGTGGCAAGGTGATCTGGCCGGACCGCCTGCTGATGCTGCTGGCACGGGACGTGTTGAGCCGCCAGCCTGGTGGAGACGTGATTTACGATGTGAAATCGAGTCGTCATCTGGCTGATGAGATTCTCTCCTATGGCGGCCGTCCGATTATGTGGAAGACGGGACACTCGCTGATCAAGGCCAAGATGCGTGAAACCGGTGCCTTGCTGGCGGGTGAAATGAGCGGTCATATCTTTATTCAGGAGCGCTGGTACGGATTCGACGATGGGTTATACTCCTGCGCCAGATTGCTGGAGCTGCTGTCGAGTGAGCCGGTACCGGTCACCGAGATATTCGACAGCTTGCCGGAAAGCGTGTCGACGCCTGAACTGAATCTGGCTTTTGACCAGGAAGGGGCGAATTTCGCGCTGATGGAGAGTTTGGCCGGGCAGGCGGATTTCACCGATGCCAAGATAACGACCATCGATGGTCTGCGGGTCGAATTCGAGGATGGCTGGGGGTTGGTCCGGCCCTCCAATACAACTCCCTCGGTGGTGTTTCGGTTCGAGGCGGACAGCGAAGCGGCGCTGGCGCGGATACAGCAGCAGTTCCAGCAGTGGCTGTTGCGTGTGGACCCCGGACTGAACCTTCCTTTTTGATCCGGTTATTACCGCAGTGCATCAGGCAGACAGCCAAGTATGGTCGGATCAGTATATGCTCCGGCATATTTGTTATTTGAGAGAGAGACGGAACCTAGCATGAGTTTAACCCCCGAATCGGCACACAACGTGGCCCATGTACTGACCGAGGCGCTGCCCTATATTCAGCGCTTTCGCGGCAAGACCGTGGTGATTAAATACGGTGGTAACGCCATGACCGAGGCCGACCTCAAGGACGGCTTTGCCCGTGACGTGGTGCTGATGAAGCTGGTGGGTATCAACCCGGTGGTTGTGCATGGTGGCGGGCCGCAGATCGGCAACTTGCTGGGCCGTCTCGGCAAGGAGAGTGAGTTTGTGCAGGGCATGCGGGTCACCGACAGCGAGACCATGGATGTGGTGGAGATGGTGCTGGGCGGCCAGGTCAACAAGGAGATTGTCAATCTCCTGAACCAGCACGGCGGTTCAGCCGTCGGCCTGACCGGCAAGGATGGCGGGCTGATTCATGCCCGCAAACTGATGTTGAAACGGACTTCGCCCGAACTGCAGGCGCCGGAGATTATCGATGTGGGGCACGTGGGCGAGGTGGCCAGTATCAACAAAGCGGTGGTGGATATGCTGGTCAGCGGTAATTTTATCCCGGTGATCGCACCCATTGGTGTCGGTGAAGACGGCCGCTCCTATAACATCAACGCGGACCTGGTTGCCGGCAAGATGGCGGAGGTGCTGCAGGCGGAGAAGCTGATTCTCCTGACCAACACCGCGGGGCTGCTGGACAAGCAGGGCGGTCTGCTGACCGGCCTCACCGCCGGCCGGGTCGACGAACTGATTGCGGATGGCACCATCCATGGCGGCATGCTGCCAAAGATTCGCTGTGCCCTGGACGCGGTCAATGCCGGGGTCAACTCCTCGGTAATTGTGGATGGCCGGGTGAAGCACGCGGTGTTGCTGGAGTTGTTCACTGACCAGGGTATCGGCACCCTGATCAAGTGCCGGTGAGACTGTCCGGATGAATCAGAAAGTATCCCGCAAGCAGCAGATTCTTGAATCACTGGCGGCAGAACTGGAACGCAGTCCGGGTGAGCGCATCACCACGGCGGTGTTGGCACGCTCGGTGGGGGTCTCCGAGGCGGCCCTGTACCGGCACTTTGCCAGCAAGGCGAAGATGTTCGAAGGGTTGATCGGGTTTGCCGAGGAGTCGGTGTTTGCCCGTATTAACCAGATCCTCGAAGGTGAAAAGGAGACGCGTAGCCGCTGTGCCCGGCTGCTCTATCTGCTGCTGGTCTTTTCCGAGCGCAATCCGGGTATCACCCGGGTGCTGCTGGGCGATGCGCTGGTCGGCGAGACCGAGCGGCTGCATCAGCGGGTGGAGCAGTTTTTCGCCCGTCTGGAGACCCAACTGCGACAGGTGCTGCGCGAGTCGCGGATGCGCGATGACGACCTCTGTGTGGATGCGGAGAGCGGTGCTGCACTGATGTTGTCCTTGATCGAGGGGCGCATGCACCAGTTCCTGCGTACCCGCTTCAAGGTGTCACCGGCCACTGGCTGGGAGTCGCAATGGACGATTCTGGAGCGCGCGCTGTTTCAATCGGCGGCCTGAGATCCGCCGCCGACCCGGGTCCCTGTAGGAGGCCCGCCCCGGGCCGATTGGCCGGGGCATAGGTCATCGAACGATTATCGCGGCGGGGCGTCGTCCCCACATGATGGGGTTGACAGGTGCGGCCTCTCCATCGGGCCGCCTGCCTCAGTTCGCGGATTGAACGCGGTTGGATTCAGCCAGATAGTCGCGAAAGCCAATGCGGATTTTCTCCACCGCTTCGGTTTTACACAGATCAATGCCGCGCGGCGAGGGTTTGCACTGCAAGTCCATAAACAGTTCTGCGCCGGGCCTGTCCTTATAGGCAATGCGTGAAGCGGTCAGGCTGATGTCTTCATCCCTGAGCGGGGCGGCGGACATGATAATGCTGTCACTGAGCATCTGCAGTCGGGTGCTGGCAAATTTACGCACATACTCTTCAACCTTGATCCAGGCCTGGTCGCAGGCGCGGTCATCCTCACACACCACCACGGTATCCAGTAACGAGGCGGTATTCTCCTGGTTGAGTTGCGGGTCGGCATTCTCTTCGCGCAGATTTTTCAGGCTGCGGAAACGGGCCAGGTCCTTGGAGGCGCTGTTGCGAATCGCCTCTTTCTCCTGCTCCTTCTGAATGATTGTGGTGTAGCTGTCCCGCAGTTGAGCGCGGGTATTTTCGATATCCTTGAGCAGATTTTGTGACAGCCGCTGGCCCTGCCGTTCCATCGAAGCCGCGTTCTGCTGCATCTCGGCCAGGCGGGTTTTCATGCGGCGGATATTGCTGCGGATCACCTGGATATTGGAGTCGATGGCGGCCAGCTTACCGTTGCGGGCCATCAGCAGGTCGTCTTCCGTGCGGAATGTCCGCAGCAGCACCTGGTCCTTGGCGTGTTGTATCTCGATCAATCGCTGCTGTTCCGCACGCAGTTTCTCAAGCTCCTGTTCCCGGGCGATCTCCTCCGCGCTCTTGGCCGCCTGGGTGCGTTCCACCTCGCGTCCGGTTTCACTCAACTCGCTGCGGGCGCTGCGGGCGTGTTCCGTGGGCACCCGATCGGAGAGATGCACATTCCCATCCGCATCCACCCAGCGATAGATTTTGCCCGCCTCGACCGCTGGAGCGAGGAGCATGGCAGCGGCAAGTAATCCGATGGGTAATCCGTGGGCTCTGCTCATATAGATCGGTGATGCTGGTGCTTGGTCATCTGTTTGCGGGTTGTATGCACTATCAGATAGATTGAGGGCTATGTAAAGTCCATCCGGTCACACGCCGTACTGATCGCGATAGGTGCGGATCTCTTGCAGTGACTCCTCGGCATCCGGTTTTTCCGCCAGATACTCCACCAGATGCTGCAGCCGGACGATCGCGGCCACTGGCATCCGGTAGTCATTTTCGACCTCCTGGATGGCCGAGCGCGCCCCGCTGCCCCGCTCCTGCCGGTCCAGTGCAATCACCACCCCGGCTGGTGTGGCGCCCTGGGCATTGATGATATCCATCGACTCGCGGATGGCGGTGCCGGCGGTGATGACATCATCGATAATCATGATGCGACCCTCCAGCGGGTGACCGACAATGCTGCCGCCCTCGCCATGATCCTTGGCCTCTTTTCTGTTGAAGGCGTACGGGATGTCGATATCGTGCTGGTCATAAAGGGCGGCGGCGGTGACGGCTGCCAGGGGAATGCCCTTGTAGGCGGGTCCGTAGAGGACATCAAATTGGATGTCGGAGTTGACGATGGCCTGGGCGTAGAATTTGCCTAACCGAGCCAGGCTGGAACCACGGTTAAACAGTCCGGCGTTAAAAAAGTAGGGGCTGACGCGACCGGATTTGAGGGTGAACTGACCAAAACGCAACACGCCCACGTCGAGGGCGAAATCCAGGAAATCTCGTTGATAGCTTTGCATGTCTGACTCCAGATACAGGAGGGTAAATTGTCCGTTCCCCGCAGCCGTGATGCAAGGGGGAAGACGTGGTGATACGGAAAGGGGGTCGTTATCAGGTACAATTCCGCGCTGAAATCTATTTCAAGGGCGGAGTGTTCCAGGCGATGGTGACAGGGGAGGGCAGGGACTGGGCGGGCACGCTGCGGGCGTACCGGCACCCGAAAGTGCTGGTGATGCTGTTTTTCGGTTTTTCCGCTGGTCTCCCACTATTGCTGATTTTTTCCACCCTCTCGCTCTGGCTGCGCGAAGCCGATATCGACCGCTCTACCGTGACCTACTTCAGCTGGGCGGCACTGGGCTATTCGTTCAAATTCATCTGGGCGCCGCTGGTGGATCGGCTGCCCCTGCCGCTGTTGACTGCCCTGCTGGGACGCCGTCGTGGCTGGTTGCTGCTGGCGCAACTGTCGGTAATCGGCGCTATTTCCTGGATGGCCTTTACCGATCCGGCGGAAAATCTGCACATGATGGCGTTTGCCGCGGTGCTGCTGGGTTTTTCCGGCGCCACCCAGGATATAGTCATCGACGCCTATCGCATCGAGTCGGCCGAACGGGAGCTGCAGGCCCTGATGGCCTCCATGTATATCGCCGGTTACCGGGTGGGGATGCTGGTGGCCGGTGCCGGTTCACTCAAGCTGGCGGTCTGGTTCGGTGCCGAGGGGGGCTATAACTACAGCGCCTGGCAGTGGACCTATCTCTGCATGGCGGCAGTCATGTCTGTGGGTGTGATCACCACGCTGCTGGTGTCGGAGCCGAAAGTCGAGTCCGGACGCACTGGGGTGTTTCGTGACGCCTTTGATTACCTGCGGTTCCTGTTGCTGTTTCTGCTGGTGGTGTCGATCTTCGCGTCAAGCTTTTTTCTGACTGGTGATCTGGTCGCCGCCACCAGGGCCGACTGGGTGGCCGCATTACCGCAGGACTCCCTGCTGATCGGTTTCGTGTTGGAGACGGGGCGACTGTTACTGGCCCTGCTGCTGGCTTGGCTGGCGGCCCGCCTGGGCGTCGCCCTGGGCCTGGTGCGGGCCGCGGTGCTGCGCGAGACCTACCTGGAACCGGTCGCCGATTTTTTTCGACGTTATGGGCGGGTAGCGCTGCTGGTACTGGCGCTGGTCGGCCTCTACCGGGTGTCGGATATCGTGCTGGGGGTCATCTCCAATGTGTTCTATCAGGACATGGGTTTCAGCAAGGATCAGATCGCCGAAATCACCAAAACCTTCGGTCTGGTGATGACCCTGCTGGGCGGTTTTCTGGGCGGCATGCTGACGCTACGCTATGGCGTGATGCGCATCCTGTTTGTGGGGGCGCTGTTGTCTGCGGGGACCAACCTGCTGTTTCTGCTGCTGGCGCGCAGTGGCGCCGATGTCCCCTTGCTGATGCTGGTCATTACGGCCGATAATCTGAGCGCCGGTCTGGCCGGTGCGGCCTTTGTGGCCTATCTCTCCGGGCTGACTCATGTCGCCTTTACCGCCTTTCAATATGCCCTGTTCAGCTCCCTGATGACGCTGGTGCCGAAACTGCTAGGCGGTTACTCGGGCAGCCTGGTGGATGCCATCGGCTATGAGCGCTTCTTTCTGTTGACCGCCGTCCTGGGGCTGCCGGTGCTGTTGCTGATTTATCTGGCCGCCCGTCATGTCAGCGCTGAGTGAGGGAGTCTGTTATGGCTAGCGAATTGATGACTGGGGCCGTGGGCTGGGAGCATGCCGCCTGGGACGGACAATTCTATCCCGATGACCTGCCGCCCGAGTGGCGCCTGACCTACTATGCGAATGAGTTTCCGCTGGTGCTGCTGCCGCTTGATATTTGGCGGGCGGGCGTTCGTGAGCAGTTTTGTGGCTGGCATGAGGATGTGTCGGAGCAGTTTCGCTTTGTGCTCGATGTCACCGGTATCGCGCTGGAGGACAAGGCTGTCATGCAACAGTTACGCTGCTGCCAGTCAGCGTTGGGTGATCGGCTGGCCGGTGCCGTCTGCTGGTCGCGGCCTTCCGGGGGCGCATACAAACAGCTGCGGACCCACCTGGGGGACGGGCGGTTTCTGGCCATGGCGGTGCGTGTGCCGGGCCTGGTGTCGGGTGTGCAGGTAGCTGAAGATGGGGCGACTCTCTGCGCGCTGGTACCCGACGGGGCGGGGCATGATCTCAAGTGGCTGCGCTCGGTATTGGAGTCGTTGGCGGTACGGGCTAAGGGAGCGACGTCGCCCATGTTGTTTTTCGCCGGCTGGCCGTCACAAATCAAACTCATGCGGGAGGCGGTCATTTTGTGGCAACTGCTGAACGGGTTGCAGCGTTAAGGATTGTTGATCGGGCTTGACGCTGTCGATTCCAAAAGGTGAGAATGCTCCTTTTGCCTGCGGTGGCGGGGAAAAGATTCAACGGAGTGGGTAGTTGGAGCGTGAATCAAATATGGTGGATTCGGTTGACAAGCAGGTGCCGCTGGTCAGTATCCGGGGGTTGCGGTTCTCCCGTGGCAGTCGGGTCATTTTTGATGGCGTGGATATCGATATACCGCGGGGCAAGGTGACGGCCATTATGGGGCCGAGCGGTACCGGTAAGACCACCCTGCTGAAACTGATTGGCGGACAGTTGCGCCCGTCGGCCGGCACCATCCATGTGGACGGGCAGGATATCCATCGGCTGGGTAATCGGGAGCTCTATCGACTGCGCATGCGTATGGGGATGCTGTTTCAGAGCGGCGCCCTGCTGACCGACATCAACGTGTTCGACAATGTCGCCTATCCGCTGCGGGAACATACCAATCTGTCCCCCTCGATGATCCGCAAACTGGTACTGCTGAAGCTTGAGGCAGTCGGTCTGCGCGGCGCGCGTGACCTGATGCCGAGCGAGCTGTCCGGCGGCATGGCCCGACGGGTGGCCCTCGCGCGCGCGATGGTGCTGGATCCGATGATGATCATGTATGACGAACCGTTCACCGGTCAGGACCCGATCTCTATGGGGGTGTTGGTGGAATTGATCCGTGCCCTGAACGACGCCAGCCGGCTCAGCAGCATTATCGTTTCCCATGATGTCCAGGAGACATCGGCTATCGCCGACCTTATCTATGTCATTTCCAATGGCAAGGTAATCGAGTCGGGCCGGCCTGAAACGATGATCAACTCCGAGTCGGACTGGACGCGTCAGTTTATGCAGGGGCTGGCCGATGGGCCGGTGCCGTTTCACTATCCGGCCGCCGAACTGGCCGAGGATCTGCTGGGGGCGTCATGTTGAACGCGCTGGCACAATTGGGACGCATCGGCATCGGCGTGCTGGAACGGCTGGGGCGTGGTCATCTGCTGCTGTTGGGTATGCTGCGCGGATTGTCGGACCTGTTGCCCAGGCCGGGCCTGCTGGTGAAACAGATCTATTCCGTCGGTGTGCTGTCTATACTGATTATCAGTGTCTCCGGTCTGTTTGTCGGTATGGTGCTGGGTCTGCAGGGCTACTATATCCTCTCCCAGTTCGGTGCCGAGCAGACGCTGGGGGTGATGGTGGCTGCTTCACTGGTACGTGAACTGGGTCCGGTGGTGGCGGCGCTGCTGTTCGCCGGCCGCGCCGGATCGGCGCTGACGGCCGAGATCGGGCTGATGAAGGCAACCGAGCAGCTTTCGGGTCTGGAGATGATGGCGGTGGACCCGATCCGGCGCGTGCTGACCCCGCGTTTTTTTGCCGGTTTTATCTCTATGCCGCTGCTGGCGGCGCTGTTCAGCGCGCTGGGCGTGCTGGGTGGTTACTTTGTCGGCGTGGGTCTGCTGGGTGTGGATGACGGGGCGTTCTGGGCCCAGATGCAGGCCAAGATTGACCTGCATGAAGATGTATTCAATGGCGCGATCAAGAGCGTGGTTTTCGGGTTTGTCTGTACCTGGATTGCCCTGTTTCAGGGGTTTGACGCGGTTCCGACTTCCGAAGGCGTAAGCCGGGCGACAACCCGGACAGTGGTTCACTCGTCACTGGCGGTACTGGGACTGGATTTCATATTAACGGCACTGATGTTCGGGGATTGATTGATGATACACAACAGGACGATAGAGATTCTTGTCGGTGCCTTCATGGCGGCGGGACTGGTCGCTTTCTTTTTCCTGGCGATGCAGGTGAGCAACCTGAGTAGCGCCAACAATGGCGAAGGTTACGATATAACCGCCCGGTTTGATAATATCGGTAGCCTGAAGGTGCGCTCGCCTGTCACCATGGCCGGGGTGCGTATCGGCCGGGTCAGCGGGATCGGCTTCGACCGGGAGACCTACGAAGCCGTGGTCACGTTACGCATCGAGGCTCAGTACAACGTGATTCCGGAAGACAGTTTTGCCAAGATTTTCACCGCGGGACTACTTGGTGAGCAGTATATCGGCCTGGATCCGGGCGGCAGTGAAAAGTATCTGCAAGGTGGTTCCGAGATCTCCCTGACCCAGTCAGCGCTGGTGCTGGAGGAGATTATCGGTCAGTTCCTGTTCAGCAAGGCGGAAGAGGGTGGCAAACTTGAATAAACACTATTTAGCCGGTTTTTGGCTGGTGCTGCTGTTTCTGACGATGCCTGCGGTTTCGGCGCCCGTGCCCGAAGAGATCGTGCGCCAGACGTCAGACCAGATGCTGGCCGAGTTGGCCGACCGCAAGCAGGAGCTGCAGGCGTCGCCGGGGAAAATTTACGACCTGGTCGAACATATAGTACTGCCCCGGTTTGATTTTCAGCGCATGTCGCAGCTGGTGCTGGGCAAGTACTGGCCACGGGCCAACGATGGCGAGAAGGATGCCTTTGTCAGGGCGTTCCGACAACTGCTGGTGCGTACCTATGCCACCGCCCTGCTTAACTACTCTGGCCAGGAGATTATCTATCTGCCCTCGCACCAGACGGCGGACAGCCAGGAAGTGACGGTGAACACCCAGGTCCAGGCCTCCGGCGCACTGCCGATACCAATCGACTATCGACTGTATCTCAATGGCGCGGAGTGGAAGGTGTTCGATGTCTCCATTGACGGTATCAGCCTGGTCTCCAATTACCGCTCTTCATTTGCTTCCCAGATCCGGCGCTACAAGCTGTCGGGACTGATCGAGAAGCTCGAACAGCGCAATGCGCAGAGGAATTGAATGTCTTCCGCGCAGGCCGCTATCGACGATCAGGGCGTCATGCAGTTATCCGGTGATCTGGTCTTCGCCAATGTGACGGCGTTGTTGGATCAGATAGAGCGGCTGCTCGGTGGACTCAAACAGGAGTCGCTGGTGATTGACCTGTCCGGGGTGGGCGATGTTGACAGTTCCGGGTTGGCGTTGTTGCTGGAGGTGATGGAACGCGCCCGGCATTATGGGGCGACACTGCGCGTTCGCTCGCTGCCTGAAGCACTGCTGGGTATTGCGCGCCTGAGCAATGTGGAAAACCTGCTGCTGTCAGAGGGCTGAGCGGCCAGCAACCGGTCTGGCCGGCGACTTCACTCTCTGTGTCTTTCGGTTGAGCGCTTTTTCTCATAGAATAGCCGGTTCCTTTGGGCTTGTGTTCTTCCTGGACGGCGTACTTCTGGTGCCCGGAAAATGGTTTTTAGATGGATAAACTGATTATCACTGGCGGCGCGCCATTATCCGGCGATGTGCGTATTGCCGGTGCCAAGAATGCCGCCCTGCCGATCCTTGCGGCGACCCTGCTGGCTGATGGTCCGGTGACCATCGGCAATGTGCCCCACCTGCACGACATCACCACGACCATGGAGCTGCTCGGCTACATGGGGGTGCAGCTGGTGGTGGATGAACGGCTCTGTATCGAGACCGATACCAGCAGTATCCGGGACTTTCACGCCCCCTATGAGCTGGTGAAGACGATGCGCGCCTCGATCCTGGTGCTCGGCCCGCTACTGGCCCGGTACGGGCGGGCAGATGTCTCCTTGCCCGGCGGTTGCGCCATCGGTTCCCGCCCGGTCAACCTGCACATCGAAGGACTGCGTGCCATGGGCGCCCGGATCGAGGTGGAGAATGGTTATATCCGCGCCTCGGCCAAGCGGCTGAAGGGTGCCCGGCTGGTGATGGACGTGGTGACCGTGACCGGCACGGAAAACCTGATGATGGCGGCCGCTCTGGCAGACGGGGAGACGGTGATCGAGAATGCTGCGCGGGAGCCGGAGGTGGTGGATCTGGCGGACTGTCTCAACAAGATGGGCGCCAAGATCAGCGGTGCCGGGACCGATACCATCGTCATTGAGGGGGTCGATCGGCTGATCGGCACCCACTACGATGTATTGCCGGATCGCATCGAAACCGGCACCTATCTGGTGGCGGCGGCCATTACCGGCGGCAAGATCCGGGTCCGCGACACCCAGCCGGCGCTGGTGGAGGTGATCACCCATAAGCTGCGTGAAGCGGGTGCCGAGATCGAACAGGGGGCGGACTGGATAAGCCTGGATATGCAGGGCCGGCGACCCCGGGCGGTGGATATTCACACGGCCCCCTATCCAGCGTTTCCTACCGATATGCAGGCCCAGTTCACGGCATTGAACTGCGTCGCCGAGGGAGTGGGCACCATTACCGAAACGGTATTTGAAAACCGTTTCATGCATGTGCAGGAGATGCAGCGCATGGGGGCCAATATCAAACTGGAGGGCAATACCGCCATTATTGCCGGGGTCGAAAGGCTGACCGGGGCGCCGGTCATGGCGACCGATCTGCGCGCCTCCGCCAGCTTGGTGCTGGCCGGTCTGGTGGCGGATGGCGAGACCATTGTCGACCGGATCTACCACATCGACCGGGGTTACGAGAATATCGAGGAGAAGCTGGCCGGACTGGGTGCCCAGATCCGCCGCGTACCCAAATAGCCTGAGCGCATTTGGCGACAGACCGGAATAAGCAGATGAATTTTGACACCCCGATTACCATTGCCCTCTCCAAGGGGCGGATTTTTCAGCAGACCCTACCACTGCTGGCCCATGCCGGTATCGTGCCGACCGATGACCCGGAGACCAGCCGCAAGCTGATCATGGATACCAATCACCCCCAGGTGAAGCTGGTGATCATCCGCGCCACCGACGTGCCCACCTATGTGCAGTGGGGCGCTGCCGACCTGGGGGTTGCGGGCAAGGACGTGCTGCTGGAGCATGGGGGAGAGGGGCTGTATGAGCCGCTGGATCTGCAGATTGCCCGTTGCCGCCTGATGGTGGCGGGTGCGGCCGATGCCAGTCTGCAAGGCAACCGCCTGCGCATCGCCACCAAGTATGTTGAATCGGCGCGGCGCTACTTCGCCGCGCGTGGTCAGCAGGTGGAGATCATCAAGCTGTACGGCTCCATGGAGTTGGCGCCGCTGGTTGGGCTGTCGGACCTGATTGTCGATCTGGTCGAGAGTGGCAACACCCTGAAGGCCAACGGACTGGTGCCGCTGGAGCATATTGCCGACATCAGCTCCCGCCTGGTGGTCAACAAGGCCTCCTGGAAAATGAAGCACACCACCGTCATGCAGCTGCTGGATGCCCTGCAGGAGGCGATCGCCAGGGCGGCCTGAGTCGTTCGGTGACTCGCCGCGTCTCATCGTGAGTTTTTTTGAGTTTAGGATTGATCATGTCTGAAATACGTCAGCTCTCCACCGCCGATAGCGATTTTCAGCAGCAGTTGGACCGGCTGCTGGCCTGGGAATCGGTCTCTGACGGCGCGGTCAACAGGACCGTCAATGAAATCATCTCCAATATCCGCCAGCGCGGGGACGAGGCGCTGCTGGAGTACACCAACCGGTTCGATGGCTGGAACGCCAGTGATGCGGCTGACCTGGAAGTGCCGCTGGCACGCCTGGAACAGGCCTGGAACACCATCCCGGCGGCGCAGCAGACGGCGCTCAAACACGCCGCCGAGCGGGTCCGTGTCTATCACGAAAGACAGAAAGGGGAATCCTGGAGCTACCGGGAGGCCGACGGCACCCTGCTCGGCCAGAAGGTGACGCCGCTGGAGCGGGTGGGGCTCTATGTGCCGGGCGGCAAGGCGGCCTATCCCTCGTCGGTGCTGATGAACGCCCTGCCGGCCAAGGTGGCGGGAGTCAGCGAGCTGATCATGGTGGTGCCGACACCGGGCGGTGAACTGAATGAACTGGTCCTGGCGGCAGCCCACATCTGTGGTGTTGACCGGGTGTTCGCCATCGGCGGCGCCCAGGCGGTGGCGGCGCTGGCCTACGGTACCGGCCTGGTGCCGCCAGTGGACAAGGTGGTGGGGCCGGGCAATATCTACGTGGCCACCGCCAAGCGGGCGGTGTTCGGGCAGGTGGGTATCGATATGGTCGCCGGACCCTCGGAGATCCTGGTGGTATGTGACGGCCAGACCGACCCCGACTGGGTGGCGATGGACCTGTTCTCTCAGGCGGAGCACGACGAGGATGCCCAGTCGATCCTGATCTCACCGGACGCGGATTTTGTGGCCCGGGTCAAACAGAGCATCGACCGGCTGCTACCCGGCATGGAGCGGGAGCCGATCATCGCTACCGCCCTGAAAGAGCGCGGCGCGCTGATTGTCTGTAGTGATATGGATGAGGCGTGCCGGGTTGCCAACTATATTGCCCCCGAGCATCTGGAGCTGTCAGTGGCTGATCCGTTGACCCTGGTGGAGCAGATCCAGCACGCCGGGGCCATCTTCATGGGGCGTTACACCTCCGAGCCGCTGGGTGATTACTGTGCCGGCCCGAACCATGTTCTGCCCACATCGCGCACCGCGCGTTTCTCTTCACCCCTGGGCGTATATGATTTCCAGAAGCGCTCCAGTCTGATCATGGTATCGGATGCCGGCGCGGATACCCTCGGCCGGACCGCTTCCATACTGGCCCGCGGGGAGGGGCTGACGGCCCACGCCCGCTCCGCTGAGTACCGGTTGAAATAGCGAGAAGATCGATTCCTCGTTCCCACGCTCTGCGTGGGAACGCATAAGGGCTATCTCATCGCCCTACGTGGCGAATCGGCGCCGGCCTACTGCTGTCGCGGATCCATCAGTGGACGTTCGCTCACCTCGACCTGAAGGTCGAACGGCTCCTGATTGCGCCAACCTTTAATCCGTACCTTGTCTCCCGGCGGGACGGCGGCAATCAGGTTGAGAATGTCGTGAGCGTTGCTCAACGGCTGGTCGTTGATGGTGGCGATCACATCGCCCGGCGCCAGACCGGCCTTGTCGGCCGGGCCACCCTCCAGTACCCCCGAAATCAGTACCCCGCTGCCCGCTTTCAGGTTGAACGACTCGGCCAGTTCCGGGGTGATGTCCTGGCCGGCGATACCGAGCCAGCCACGCACCACGCGACCCTGTTTCAGGATCTGCTCCATCACGCCTTTGGCCAATGCCACGGGAATGGCAAAACCGATCCCCTGGGAGCCGCCGCTCTTGGAGAAGATCGCCGTATTGATCCCTACCAGTTGGCCGTGGGCGTTGATCAGTGCGCCGCCAGAGTTGCCGGGATTGATGGCGGCGTCGGTCTGGATAAAGTTCTCAAAGGTGTTGATGCCGAGCTGGTTGCGCCCGGTCGCGCTGACAATGCCCATGGTGACGGTCTGTCCGACGCCGAACGGGTTGCCGATCGCCAGTACCACATCACCCACCTGTAGTACCCGGGAATCGCCCACCGTGATGGTGGGGAGATCGTCGGCGTCGGTCTTCAGGACCGCCAGGTCGGTGTCCGGGTCCACCCCGGCAACCTGGGCGTCCAGGGTGCGTCCGTTGGAGAGGACGACGCGGATCTCATCGGCATCCTCAATCACATGATTGTTGGTCAGGATATAGCCGTTGTTGCTGATGATGACGCCGGACCCGAGGCTTGTCTGCAACTTCTTTCTCGGACGCGACGGGAGCCGGTCGCCGAAAAAGCGCTGGAAAAACGGATCGTCAAACAGGGAGCTACCACGTTGCAGCGTTACCTTGGCGGTAAAGATGTTGACCACCGCCGGGGCCGCCGACTGTACCGCGCCGGCGTAGGACGCCGGACCCAGGGTGGGTGCCATGGGGGGTAACGGGGCCGGCGTCAGCAGCTCTTCCGGTGGCGCGGTGGTGAAGAGGGTGACGGCAAGATAGGCAGCCGCCATACCGGCGACGGCGGAACTGGCGATATAGGTGAAGGCTCTTTTCATTGTCGAGTCAGGTTACACTGCAGCAGTTGAAAATGGATAACCTATTATGTCCCAACACAAAGGGTCAGGGCGAGGCTGATTAATGATTGATATTTTTGAGCTGGAACGGTATTGCAATGATCTGCTCGATGCCGGCGGTTTTGAGGATTACTGTCCCAACGGCCTGCAGCTGGATGCGGGGCGACGGGAGATCCGGCGGCTGGCGACTGGGGTGACCGCCAGTCAGGCGGTGATCGCGGCGGCCGAGCAGGCCGGGGCGGATCTGCTGCTGGTTCATCATGGCTATTTCTGGCGCGGGGAACCCGCCCCGCTTACCGGGGTGAAGGGGCGGCGCGTGCGTCATCTGATTACGGCGGGCATAGGCCTGATGGCCTATCACCTGCCGCTGGATGCCCATCCGGAGTTGGGCAACAATCGCACCCTGGGCGATCTGCTGGGGTTCAGGCAGGGCCGCGCTCTGGCGCGGGGGTTGGTCTGGCAGGGGGAGTTGGAGGATGAGTCGCCGGCCGCCCTGGCCTGTCGGATGACCCGATTGCTTGGGCGGGCACCACTGCTGATTGCGGCCGGTGACCGGCCGATCCGGCGAATCGGTTGGTGTACCGGGGCGGCCCAGGGGGCGATCGTGGAGGCTGCCGCTGCCGGGCTCGATGCCTTTGTCAGTGGAGAAGTATCGGAATCCACCACCCATCTGGCCCGGGAGTTGGGGATTCACTATTTCTCCGCGGGTCATCACGCCACCGAGCGTTTCGGGGTGCAGGCCCTGGGGCGGCATCTGGCGGAAAAATTCGCACTGGATCACCTGTTTATCGATGACGACAACCCGGTCTGATGGCAGTCATCACACGCCAAGTGACTTGATCTTGAGCAGTGTTCACGGTAGTCCAATCTTGACCTCGGGCGGCGCATGTTAGAGAATGCGCCGTCTATTTTGGGGTAAATATCAGCATATACTGATTTTCCTGCGCCAATTCTGTTAAGATTCGGCCGGGATTTTCAGCGTCCGGCCTACTCCGGGAGTCTTAAAATAATGAGTGTGGATCTAAAAAAGCGGCGGTTCCTTACTGCTGCAACCAGTGTGGTCGGTGCCGTGGGCGCCGGCTTTGTCGCAGTACCCTTTCTGAAGTCTTGGAATCCAAGTGAAAAGGCGAAGGCCGCAGGTGCGCCGGTTGAAGCCGACATCAGCAAGCTGGAGCCTGGCCAGATGATGCGCGTCAAGTGGCGCGGCAAGCCGGTCTGGGTGGTCAATCGCACAGAGAAGAATCTCAAGGATATGGAGGGACTGGTTGACGTCCTGCTGGATCCTGAGTCAGAGCAGCCGCAGCAGCCGGCATACTGCCAGAATCCCTACCGTTCACGTAAACCGAAGTATCTGGTGGCCGTGGGTATCTGCACCCACTTGGGCTGTTCGCCCACCTACCGCCCCGAGGTGGCGCCGCATGATCTGGGCGCGGACTGGGTCGGTGGTTTCTTCTGCCCCTGTCACGGGTCGCGCTTTGATTTGGCCGGCCGCGTGTATAGCGGTGTGCCCGCGCCCCTGAACCTGGAAATTCCCCCCTACTACTTCCTGACAGATACCCAGATACTGGTGGGTGAAGATGGAGGAGCTGCCTGATGAGTTTCATGAGCTGGATAGACGAGCGCTTCCCGGCCACCAAGGTGTGGAATGAACACCTGGCGGAATATTACGCGCCGAAAAACTTCAACTTCTGGTATTTCTTCGGCTCGCTGGCAATGCTGGTGCTGGTCAATCAGATCCTCACCGGTATCTGGCTGGCCATGAGCTACAAGCCGGATGCCATGCTGGCCTTTGGCTCGGTCGAGTACATCATGCGTGACGTGGAGTGGGGCTGGCTGATCCGCTATCTGCACTCCACCGGCGCCTCGGCCTTCTTCATCGTGATCTACCTGCACATGTTCCGTGGTCTGATCTACGGCTCCTACCGGGCGCCGCGCGAGTTGCTCTGGATCATCGGCGTGGTGCTCTATGTGCTGATGATGGCCACCGCCTTTATGGGCTATCTGCTGCCCTGGGGCCAGATGTCCTACTGGGGTGCGCAGGTGATTATCAACCTGTTCTCCGCCGTGCCGGTGATCGGCCCCGACCTGGGTGTCTGGATTCGTGGTGACTATGTCATCTCCGACGCCACCCTGAACCGCTTCTTCGCGCTGCACTTCCTGCTGCCGTTCCTGCTGGCCGCGGTGGTGTTTATCCATATCGTGGCGCTGCACAAGGTCGGTTCCAACAACCCGGACGGTATCGAGATCAAGAAGAACAAGGACGAGAACGGTATCCCGAAAGACGGTATCCCGTTCCATCCCTACTACTCGGTGAAGGATACCGTCGGTGTGGCCGGCTTCCTGTTTCTGTTCGCGGCGGCGGTATTCTTCGCGCCGGAGATGGGCGGCTACTTCCTGGAGCCGCCGAACTTCGATCCGGCCAACCCGTTGAAGACCCCCCTGCATATCGCACCGGTCTGGTACTTCACCCCGTTTTACGCCATCCTGCGTGCGGTACCGTCCATGGCCGGATCGGCCTTCCCGGGCGTATTGGCCATGGGGGCGGCCATCGTGGTGATGTTCTTCCTGCCCTGGCTGGATCGCAGCCCGGTCAAGTCGGTCCGCTACAAGGGGCCGATCGTGAAGGGTGCGATTGCCATCTTCGTGGTGGTGTTCATCCTGCTGGGCTGGTTGGGTACCCAGCCGGTAACACCCTTTCTGACCCTGCTGGCGCAGATCTGTACCGTGCTCTACTTCGCCTTCTTTCTGTTGATGCCGATCTACAGCAAGATGGACAAGACCAAGCCTGTTCCTGAGAGGGTGACTCAATGAAAAAGCTGATTGTTGCATTTTTATTAGCTGCGGCACCCCTGCTCGGTCTGGCGGCCGGCGGTGGCGCCCATCTGGATGACGCCGATATCGATGTCTCTGATCAGGCATCCCTGCAGCGCGGCGCCAAGTACTTCGTCAACTACTGCCTGAGTTGTCACTCGGCCAAGTTCCAGCGTTATAACCGCATGGCGCGTGATCTGGGCCTGACCGAGGACGAGGTAAAAGCTAACCTGATGTTCACCACCGACAAGATCGGTGACACCATGAACATCGCCATGACGGATGCCAATGCGGAAGCCTGGTTCGGCGTGGTGCCACCCGATCTGAGCCTGATCGCCAGGGCCCGGGGTGTCGACTATATCTACACCTACCTGCGCGGCTTCTACGTGGATGAGGCGCGTCCTTTCGGCGTCAATAACGTGGTGTTCAAGGATGTGGGCATGCCGCACGTGATGTGGGAGCTGCAGGGCATGCAGAAAGCCGTGTTCGAAGAAGTGGATGGCCAGCAGGTGGTCAAGGAGTTGGTGCCGGTCGAGGGTGCCGCCGGCAAGGGCAAGCTGAGTCCGGAAGAGTTCGACGGCGCGATGCGCGATCTGACCGCCTTCCTCAGCTATGTGGCCGAGCCGGTCCAGCTGGAGCGCAAACGCCTGGGTACCTGGGTACTGCTGTTCCTGGCGGTGTTCTTCGTGCTCTCTTATCTGTTGAAGAAAGAGTACTGGAAAGACGTCCACTGATCGTCTGCCTATCCGGTAACACGGGGGCGTACAGTTTATTGTATACTGTACGCCCCCGTTGCATTAGGGCAGCGGAATTTCTTATCGATTGACCCTTGATTCTGATTCTATCCTGGAGTGGTTTGTATGGCCGTTGTTGCAAACAAGAGATCTGTGATGACCATGTATTCGGATCCGAGCAGCCCCTACAGTCATCGTGTACGTCTGGTGTTGGCTGAGAAGAGTATTACCGTTGAGATCAAGGATATTGATCCGCTGAACATATCCGAAGACATCATGGATCTGAATCCCTACGGCACCCTCCCCACGCTGGTGGATCGGGATCTGACCCTGTTCGAGTCACGTATCATCATGGAGTACCTGGACGAACGCTTTCCACACCCGCCATTGTTGCCGGTGGATCCGGTCTCCCGCGCCAGCTCACGGCTCTATATGCATCGTGTGAGCCAGGACTGGTACACCCAGATGGAAGAGATCCTGGCCGGTGGCAAAGGTGCCGCCAAGGCGCGCAAGGAGTTGCGCGAGAGCCTGATCGCCGCCGCGCCCATCTTTACCCACAAACCGTTTTTCATGAGTGACGACTTTTCGCTGGTGGACTGCTCCATTGCGCCGCTGTTATGGCGTCTGCCGATGCTGGGCATTGAACTGCCGGCGCAGGGCAAGCCGGTGCTGGATTATGCCGCGCGGCTGTTTGAGCGTGAATCGTTCCAGGAGAGTCTTTCCGAGGCCGAGCGGGAGATGCGGGACTGATTACCGCCTGCTGCCATGCCGACTTCCAACCGCCCCTATCTGATCCGCGCACTCTATGAGTGGCTGGTGGATAACGATCTCACTCCCCACCTGCTGGTGGATGCGCAAAAAACGGATGTGATCGTACCCCGTCAGTTTGTCGAGGAGGGGCGGATTGTGCTCAACGTGACGCCGACCGCGGTACGCGGCCTGGCGCTTGGCAATGACTACATCACTTTCAATGCCCGGTTTGGCGGTACACCAATGGATGTGGTGGTGCCGCCGGATGCGGTGCTGGGTATCTACGCCCGTGAGAACGGGCGCGGCATGCTGTTCCCGGACGAGACCCCATCCGATGACGACACTCCGCCGGACGACGACCCCAAGCCACCACGTGACCGGCCGACCCTGAAGGTGGTCAAGTAAGGGCTCGCGAGCCCTGATACTTCAGGTCTCGGGTGGTTTTTGTCGAAAAGACACCACCTTGTCGGCTTCGCTGGGTAGTCCCAGGCTGAACTCCTCCAACTGGACGCCGACCAGTATCACGTGGCCATCACGGCGTCCGACCCCCTCCTCGCTATAGTCGAACTGAAACAGCCGCCGGATACGGATGCCCCGTTGTGTCCAGCGCAGTCCGATACGTCGCAACGCCACCGTCTGGTCGAGAAACTGCAGCTGGCGTTGCTCGCAGGCAGTCTGGCAGATGCCGGTCGCTATCTCCCGGGCGCGGGCACTGTCCAGCCAGAACCAGATCAGTAGGCCAAGCAGCAGTAGTGAGACAAGGGTGGTCATAACGGCTATGGTACAGAATAAACAGGTCGATGAAGAGTTAATGGTGTTCCGTTTCTCTCTCGCAAAGCCGCAAAGCGTACCCTGTGGTTTTTCTTCGCACGCTTGGCGATTTGCGAGAAACCGATCCCACCCGGAAAGCGGATAGGCGGTGTTTGACCACTCACTTGCCAAATGATTTGACTCGACCCACCGGAGTACGCAGAGAACGACTGAGATGAGCCGCATCAGCATCATACAGGAAGACATTACCCGGCTGGCAGTGGACGCCATTGTCAACGCGGCCAATCCCAGCCTGCTGGGTGGTGGTGGCGTTGATGGTGCCATTCACCGGGCGGCGGGGCCGGAACTGCTGACCTGCTGCAGAAAGCTGGGCGGTTGTCCGACCGGGGAGGCGCGCGTCACGCCGGGATTCGATCTGCCCGCCACCTGGATCATCCACACGGTCGGTCCGGTCTGGCGCGGTGGTGAGGCGGGTGAACCGGCACTGCTGCGTGCCTGTTACCGGAACAGCCTGGCGCTGGCCCGCGAGCAGGGACTGCGGCGGGTGGCCTTTCCCGCCATCAGCACCGGTGTGTATGGCTATCCAAAACGCCAGGCGGCAGTGATTGCGCTGGAGGAGATGGGCGTTGCCGAAGGGTTTGATGAACTGATTGCCTGCTGCTACAGCGAAGCGGATGCGGTACTCTATCGCTCGCTGATGGCGCCGGGTACAGAGCGCCCTATAGGTTGAATATAGGGCATCCCGTGGGCGCCGATTGGGAGGATGTAACTGAACATGGCCTGGCTGGATGAGTTTTCCCTGACCTTGATAATTATCGCCTGCCTGCTGCTCGGGCTGGCGCCCTTCACCCCTGAACCCCATGTCTGGGAGAAGCTGAAGATGCTGTTCAACGGCACCCTGGTCAAGCCGCTGGATATGTTTGACCTGCTGCTGCACGGTGCACCTTTCGTGGTGTTGCTGCTGAAGCTGCTGCGAATGCGTCAGGCCGTTCGGCCGCGATAGTGACACAGGGCGCACAAATCCACTCAACTCAGGGGTTCGGTATCTCGTCAGGGATTCGGCCCGGGGCGGGCCTCCCGCAGGTCGTGCCACCGCCGGTGAGAATCGCATCTTGTAGGAGCGGCGCCCCGCCGCGATTTTGACCGGGCCTGGCCGATTAGGATTGCAGGATGCGCTGAATGGCCGACCCATCCTGCGCGCTTTCACGGCTGAAGCCGCTTACCTTGGTATCGCCAAGCGGCATGCCACTCGCCCGGGCCATTTCTGCCTAACCACCGCTCAGCCGGTCAAGACGCAGTCGCTGGCGCTGGTCGAACAGCCGCCGGGAGCCGATCCATACCGCCACGATGGCACCCAGCCCGGTACCGACGGCGATCAGCAACAGGATCATAATCTGATATTTGGCCGCCTCCAGCGGGGGGCTGCCGGAGAGAATCTGGCCGGTCATCATGCCGGGCAGGCTGACCACGCCGGCGGCGGCCATGGCGTTGATAATGGGTATCAGGCCGGAGCGCAGGGCGTCCCGCCGGATCTCGCGGATCGCCTGGTCCCAGTTCTCGCCCAGCATCAATTGTGCCTCGATCATGCCACGCTGTTGCCACGCCTCACGGGTCAGGCTGTCCAGCGCAATGGCCATGCCCGACATGGTGTTGCCCAGCAGCATGCCGAGTAGCGGGATCAGGTACTGCGGGGTGTACCAGGGATCGACCCGGACCACCAGATGTACCGCCAGCAGGGTAATGCTGAAGGAGGAGATGAACATCGAGAGGGTGCCGATGCCGATGCCCCAGGGACCACGAAAGCGGCGCTTCTGCCGGGCCATCACCTCGTAACCGGCGACCATCAGCATGAACAGGGCCAGCGCCAGTATCGGCAGGGGCGCGCGCTGGCTGAACAGCGTATTCAGCACCAGGCCGAGCAGCAGCAGTTGCAGGATGCTGCGCAGCGCGGCGATCAGCAGTTGTCGCTCGACCCCCAGGCGCAGCCGCCAGGAGAGTGCCGCCAGTGCCAGCACCAGCAGGGCCGGAATTGACAGGTCGGAGGGAGTGAGGTGGATCAGCTCCATCAGGCGGCTTCCGCTTCGATTCGCCGGTCGCGGATGATCAGGTGGCGCTGGCCGACCCGGCGACGCTGCCGGGGATCGTGGCTTACCCAGAGGACGGCCGCACCCCGTTGTTCCGCATAGTGCTGCACCAGCCGTTCCACCCGGGCACCGTTTTCAGGGTCCAGATTGGCGGTCGGTTCGTCCAGCAGCAGCACCGCCGGTTGGCGGTCCAGTAACCGGGCCAGGGCGAGGCGTTGGCGTTCGCCGCTGGAGAGGCGCGCGATCTGCCACTCCAGGCAGGCCTCGTCCAAACCCAGTTCGGAAAGCAGCCGGGTGCCGGAACCGGTGAAGTGTTCCGCCACCCGGTCATGCCACCAGTGACTCTCCGCCGGCAGCAGGCCGACATGTCGCCGCCACTCCGGTGGTGCCGTCTCATCAACCGCCTGGCGGTCAAACAGAGCGGTCCCACTGCGTGGATCGAGGTCGGCAATGGCCCGCAGCAACCGGGTCTTGCCGCTACCGGAAGGGCCGGTCAGGGTGATGCACTCCCCCGCATCAATGGTGAGATCAACAGGCTCCAGACCGGCTCCCTGAAACTGTCTCAGTATCAGGCGGCCCACGCGCGCTACACCCCGCGCCGGATAAAGATCAGGTCCCAGACGCCGTGGCCCAGGCGCTGGCCACGCTGTTCGAATTTGGTCAGCGGGCGGTAATCTGGCCGGGGGGTATATTGACCCGCGCCGGCGCTGTTCCCAAACAGCGTGTCGGCAGCGGAGAGCACCGCCATCATCTGCAGGGCATAATCCTCCCAGTCAGTGGCGGCATGGAAAAAACCGCCCGGCCGGATCACCCGGCCCAGTTCGGTGACGAAGTCCGGGTTGAGGATGCGCCGTTTGTGATGCCGCTTCTTGTGCCAGGGGTCGGGGAAGAACAGAAACAGCCCCTGCAGTGAGTTCGTCGTAATACAGTGTTTGAGCACCTCGATGGCGTCATGACGCAGGATGCGGATATTCTCCAGGCCCAGGGTCTCGATCCGGATCAGCAGATGCCCCACGCCCGGACCGTGCACCTCGATGCCGAGATAATTACGCTCCGGGTGCGCCTCGGCCATGCTGGCCAGGGACTCCCCGTTGCCGAAACCGATCTCCAGAAAGACCGGGTTGTCATTGCCGAACAGCGCGGAAAAATCGATCGGTTGGCCGTCGTAGTCGATGCCAAAACGCGGCCAGAGGCTGTCGAAGGCCCGTTGCTGGCCGACGGTGAGGCGGCCCTGCCGCAACACAAAGCTGCGGATCGGGCGATGCGGTTTTTCCTGTTCAGACATGCGGTTCGGGTCAGTAATCAAAGGGTCAGGGCACGCAGGGCTTGGTCAGCCACCGCCATAAAGGTATAAAGACATTTTCAGCGGGATTCTACACGAAACCGACACGGCCCGTGATCGGAGATACCCGGCAAAACAATAACAGGGGACAGCGAGGTGGGGCTTTGAACCAGTGGAGTGAGGATCTGATATCGGTTGAACGGGCGAGAACCCTGGACGGTTTGTTTCAGCAGCGCGTCAAACGCAGCCCGGAACGCACGGCCTATCGTCATTATGATCGTCAAGGTCGGACGTGGCGGGACCACAGCTGGCGCGAGATGGGGGATCTGGTTGCACGCTGGCAGACGCTGCTGGCCGGGGAGGGTCTGCGGCCTGGTGACCGGGTGGCGCTCACCCTGCGTAACTCCCCCGAGTGGGTGGCGTTTGATCAGGCAAGTCTGGGGATGGGGCTGGTAGTGGTGCCGCTCTATACCGACGACCGACCGGAGAACGTCGCCTATATTCTACAGGACGCCGCAGTGAAGTTGTTGCTGGTTCAGGATGGCAGCCGCTGGCGACGGCTGGCCAGGGCGATCCCGGTAGAGGGTGCGCTGCAGCGTGTCCTGATTCAGGATGCTACCGACACGGATGCCGCCCTGATCTCGGCTGATGCGCGTGTCAGACGGATTGATGATCTGCTGCCGGCGGAGGTGCCGAAACTTCAACCACGCAAAGGTGATCCCCAGGCCCTCGCTTCGATCGTCTATACCTCAGGCACCACGGGACGGCCGAAAGGAGTCATGCTGAGTCATCACAACATGCTCTCCATCGCCCACGCCTCGATCACCGTCATCGACTGCTACCAGGAGGACCGGTTTCTCTCCTTTCTGCCGCTCTCCCATACCCTGGAGCGGACCGCAGGTTACTACCTGCCGATCATGACCGGCTCGACCGTGGCCTACTCCCGCTCTATCGGACAGCTGGCGGAGGATCTGACGCTGCTGCGTCCCACGGTGCTGATTGCGGTGCCGCGCATTTTTGAACGTGTTTACGGGCGTATTAACGATCAGATGCAACAGCGCCCACTGTTGTCGAGGCTGCTGTTTCGTGCTGCCGTGCGGGTCGGCTGGCATCGTTTTGAACGCACGCAACAGCGGGCGGGCTTACGGCCATCCCTGCTGTTATGGCCCCTGTTGGATCGTCTGGTGGCCTCCAAGGTGACGGCAAGACTGGGTGGGCGTCTGCGTATTGCGGTCAGTGGCGGGGCGCCGCTCTCATCGGAGATCGCACAACTGTTCATTGGCCTGGGTATACCCATTTTGCAGGGCTATGGCCTGACCGAGACCAGCCCGGTGGTGAGCGTCAATCCCCTGGAAGACAATGACCCCGCCAGTGTCGGGGTGCCGTTACGCGGTATTGAGGTGCGCACGGGTAAGGATGATGAACTGCTGGTGCGCGGCCCTGGCGTGATGCTGGGCTACTGGAACAACCATGCGGCGACCGCCAGGATGATTGATGCCGACGGCTGGCTGCACACCGGCGATCAGGCGCGCATCGAAAACAACCACATCTACATCACCGGGCGGATCAAGGATATCCTGGTGCTCTCCAATGGTGAGAAAGTGCCGCCGGGCGATATGGAGCTGGCCATCGCCCTGGACTCCCTGGTGTCACAGGTGATGGTGTTGGGGGAAGGGCAACCCTATCTGAGTGCACTGGTGGTGCTGGAGGCGGATCACTGGCCGACGCTGGCACAGGATTGCGGTCTCGATCCGCTGGCGCGTGACAGTCTGCGACATCCCCGGGTGATCGCCGCCGTCATGCAGCGTATCAAAGCGATGCTGAAACAGTTTCCGGGTTACGCCAAGGTGCGCCGGGTGATCCTGTCGCTGGAGCCCTGGACGGTGGAGAACGGTCTGCTGACGCCGACGCTCAAGGTGAAGCGTGCCCAGGTGCTGGAGCACTACCAGACGGCCGTCGACGCCATGTACCAGGAAGGTCTGGCCCAGGGCAGGCGATGAACCGGGAGTGCCGACCGTGTTGCGGTGCTTGCGCCCGACCCCCGCCAGCGCATAGAATCTGCTGCGCGACGCGGGTGTAGTTCAATGGTAGAACGGCAGCTTCCCAAGCTGCATACGAGGGTTCGATTCCCTTCACCCGCTCCAACTCTCCCTTGGGTTTTCTGCTGTAATCCGAATATGCAAAAACTTTACGAGTGCCGGGACCGGCTGCAGGCGCAGATGCTGCGCGATGCGTTGGCGGCGCACCACATCCATACCGTTATTCTCGGTGACTACCTGAGCGGCGCGGCGGGCGAATTGTCGGCCATTCAGTTTCCGGTGCTGTGGGTGGTGGAACATGAGGATTATGCGCTTGCCCGGGAATTGATCAATCGTTATCTCGATGCACCGGAGCCGGATCGGTTGCCCTGGCGCTGCAGTCGCTGTGGTGAGATGGTCGAGGCCACATTCGATCTCTGCTGGAACTGCTCGACTCCACGCGACTAAAGGTTAAAAACTGTTTCAGTCAGCGTTTTTGCCTGCGCGGCGCGGTGGCACTGGTGCCGATTATGGTTCATGCTTAGGAATACTTTGGCCCCGTGATGCATTTTTCGCAGGGCTTTCAGGCGGATATAAGAACAGGACAATAACACGGAGTTTGTGATGGGTAAGTTATTCAAGATACTGGGTGGTCTGGTGCTGGCGCTTCTGCTGCTGGTCGTGGCGGCCGCCATCATCCTGCCCATGGTTATCGAACCCAATGACTATAAGGGTGAGATCGTCACTCAGGTCAAGGAGCAGACCGGACGGGATCTGAAAATAACCGGAGATCTGAAACTCTCGGTCTTCCCCTGGCTGGGAATCGAGATCGGTGGGTTGGAGCTGAGCAATGCCAAGGGCTTTGGCGAACAGCCATTTGCAGTAGTCAACAGTGCGGCCGTGCGGGTCAAACTGATGCCACTGTTGAGTCGCCGGCTGGAGGTGGATACGGTCGGTCTCGACGGATTGGTACTGAATCTCGCCAAGTCAAAAACCGGTGCGACCAACTGGGACGATCTGGTCAAGGGTAGCGTCCCGGCAGAGCAGGACAAACCCCAGGCGGGCAAGGGGAAAGGGCTGGAAGGTTTTGTGATCGGCGGTGTGGACATCAGCAACGCCCGTATCAGCTGGGATGACCGAAGTGCCGGACAACAGTATACGGTGGACCAGTTCTTCCTCAAGAGTGGCGCCATCCGTCCTGACAGCCCGGTGGATCTGGAGCTGGGTGCACAGTTGCAGAGCAAAGAGCCGGAGTTGAACGCCAAGATCAAACTGGACAGTACCGTCTCGCTGGATGAAAAGGCCGGCTTGCTGGCTATCAAGGGACTGAACCTGCAGCTGGATGCCAGCAGTCCGCTGTTACAAAAAGGCACCATGAGTGCCGCCTTGAAGGCGGATGTCGGTCTGGCGCTGAATGGTCAGACGTTCTCGGTGGACGGGCTCTCCATCACAGCCGATGCATTGAAGCTGACCGGCCGGCTGCAGGGCAGCAACCTGACCGCCAAACCGGCGTTTAGCGGCACCTTGAATCTGGCCGAACTGAATCTGCGGGAATGGCTCAGCGAGCAGGGTGTGGCGCTGCCAGAGACCGCCGATGCCCAGGTGTTGAGTCGTTTTGCCGCTGATCTCGAACTGGCGGCGCAAGGTGATGTGACCCAGCTGAACAGGGTGGCGATTACACTGGACGATACCAAAATCAATGGCAAGGGTAGCCTGAAGGGGAGTGCGATCGGTTTTGATCTGGATGTGGACAGCATCAATCTGGACCGTTATCTGCCACCGGTGAAAGAGGAGGCGGCCACGCCTGCCAAGACCGACGAGGTGGCCGAAGCGAAGTCGAGCGGCGACGAACCGCTGTTGCCCGTTGAGTTGCTGCGCTCGCTCAATCTCAATGGCTCACTCAAGATTGGACAGATGGTGATCAAAAAACTGACCGCCAATCAGGTTCTGGTCACCGTCAAGGCGAGCCAGGGAAAGATCACCACAGAGCAGAAGATCGGGGCATTTTACCAGGGCAGCTTTAATAGCGTGGTCAACCTGAACGTGGCCGGCAAGACACCGGTCATGCAGATAGAGGAGCAGGCCACGGATATTCAGGCCGGGCCCCTGTTGAAGGATATGACGGCCAAGGACAAGTTTGATGGTAAAGGGAATTTCCAAGCCAAGCTCCAGACCAGTGGCAACAGCATCAACGCGTTTAAACGGGGATTGAACGGAGATCTCAGTTTCCGTTTTGAGGACGGCTCGGTGAAGGGGATCAACCTGGCGCAGATGCTGCGGGAAGGGCAGGCCAAGCTGAAAGGGGAAAAGCTGCCAGCCAGCAATGAACCACCTAAGACCGACTTCTCGGAGATGAGCGGCAGTGCGGTGATTCAAAACGGGGTACTCAATAACCAGGATCTGCTGGCCAAGTCCCCCTTTCTTCGGGTGACCGGCGCCGGCAGTGTGAACCTGATAGCCGAGACGCTGGATTACCTAGTTAAACCGGTGATTGTCAGTACCGCCGCGGGACAAGGTGGTGAAGGGCTCGAAGAGCTGAAAGGGGTGCCGGTGCCGGTCAAGCTGACCGGCCCCTATGCGTCACCCGATTTCGCCATCGACTGGGCCCAGGTGGTGACCGGTTCGCAAAAGGCCAAACTGGAAGAGAAGAAGGCCGAGGTCAAGCAACAACTGGATGTGAAGAAGGAAGAGGCCAAGCAAAAGCTGGAAAATAAGCTAAAAGATAAGTTGAAGGGGCTGTTTAACTGATTTTTCGTGCAGTTGTGAGATGTTTAACGCTGAATTCGTTTGAGAAGGGCGCAGCTATCCCATATCATGTTGGCAGGGATACTGCTGGGTCAGCGCCTGGCGGGAACTGCGTGGTTAAAACAAGACAAAACTAGGAGACGACGATGACCAAGAACACCCTTAAGAAGCTTGCCACGATGGCGCTTACTCTGGGTTTGGTGACAGGCTGTGCCAGCACCGATCAATTGAAGCAGATGCAGGCCGATATTGCTGATTTGAAAGACAGCACCAGTGCGGCCACGTCAGCTGCAAATGACGCTAAACTGACCGCTGAAACCGCAGACCGCAAGGCGTCCGCAGCCATGAACGCTGCCAATGCGGCGCAGGCCTCTGCCGATGAGTGTGCAGAGAAATGTGACCGCATGATGGAGAAGTCGATGGCAAAATAAATATTGCCTGAGATAGTGAAAAAAACCCGGCGGCATGAAAATGTCGCCGGGTTTTTTTATGGATCGGTCCCAATAATGCGTAAGTATTGTTTCGGTTTGGCGATTTGCCCAGGGAGGGGTTTATACCGCGAAGCACATGGAAGTGCGTGAGCGGGGTTGCCCGTAGGAGCGGCTTCAGCCGCGAATTTCGCGGATAAATCCGCTCCTACAAAAGCACTGTCGCTCAGGCAACAACTACAAAACCTGTTTATCGGCCCTGAGATTCGGACACTGACGGCTCCGACTCAGAGAGCATCAACGAGTGCGGTACCGGTGTCGTTGACGGAATGGTCGGTGCCACCGCTGGAGTCACCGGCACCGGTATGCCCCGCTGTCCCAGTGCCGCCTGTTTCATGGCCTCCCAATCCGGTTTCTGATCACTCTCGCCCAGGGCATGGATGATGGCTCGGACCAGCGGGGTGAAATTGACGCCTTCCCGGGTGCGCTGCTCACTCAGTGGCGGGTGTGCCTCCACATACAGCCGGCCATTTTCCCAGCCTGCCTTGTAGGGTTCGTTGATGATCCGTACCGGTGTGTTGGGTGCAATCTGATCAAACAGGGCGGCAATGTCCTCGGGATAGAGGCGAATGCAGCCGTGACTCACGCGCATTCCCACCCCATAGGGCTTGTTGGTGCCGTGCAGCAGATAGCCTGCCATGCTCAGGTAGATGGCGTGTGTGCCAAGCGGGTTGTCCGGCCCCGGTTTGACCACCTTGGGCAACGGGTCCCCCTTGGCGGCATACTCCCGGCGGATCGACTCCGGTGGGTACCAGCTTGGCCGCTGTTGCTTGCGGATCACCCGGGCGTTGCCGGTGGGTGTGCTCCAGCCTTCGCGGCCGATACCCAGTGGATAGGTGATGACCCGCTGCTCCCCTTTCGGGAAATAGTAGAGGCGCAACTCGGCCAGATTGATCACAATGCCTTCTCGTGGCCCCGGTGGCAGGATGAACCGGGTGGGCAGGATGATGGTTGTTCCCTCGCCGGGGAGCCAGGGGTCCACCTGGGGATTGCTTTCGGTCATCTCCGTGTAGCCAAGCCCGTTGGCCCGGGCAAGGTCGGAAAAGGTGTCTTCATAGCGGGTCTGCACCTGGCGGACTTCGCCAACGATATCGTTGCCGGGTGCGGGCAGCGGAAAACTGAGGGCATTTCCGATGCCGGGCAGGGCCATGAACAGGGTACAAATAAAGCTGGACAGAAGTGATTTCACGGTGATCAATCGGGTTGTTAAGCGTACGCCTATTGTGACATAAAGCGTCTGAGTCGTCTGCGAAGCCGTCGGCAGGTGAGAGTTGGCAACCAAGGGGAGATCATGCGGCAGGACCCAAGGCAGTTTTCGGAACGGATCGTCGCCTGGTACAAACGCCACGGACGCAAGGATCTGCCGTGGCAGCAAAATCCCACCCCTTACCGGGTCTGGATCTCCGAGATTATGTTGCAGCAGACCCAGGTCGGCACGGTCATTCCTTACTATGAACGCTTCATGCAGCGTTTCCCGGAACTGCAACAGCTGGCGGAGGCGTCGCTGGACGAGGTGCTGCACCACTGGTCGGGTCTCGGCTATTACGCACGGGCGCGTAATCTGCACCGGGTCGCCAAATGTATCCTGGATGAACATGCCGGCGTTTTCCCCGTAACGCAGGCGGCACTGATGGACCTGCCGGGGATTGGCCGTTCCACCGCCGGTGCCATCCTGTCGTTGGCGCTGGAACAACCCTCTCCAATCCTCGATGGTAATGTGAAGCGGGTATTGGCGCGCTGCTTTGCCGTGCCCGGCTGGCCGGGCAAGAGTGCGGTGCTGAAACGGCTCTGGTCGCTGTCCGAGGAACTCACACCGTCGCAACATACCCGCGCCTATAACCAGGCGATGATGGATCTGGGGGCGACAGTTTGCCGCCGCTCTAGACCGCTGTGTGACGCCTGCCCGCTGATGCAGCAGTGCCGGGCAAGGGCCGAAGGTGAGCCCACCGCCTACCCGCACTCCAGGCCGCGTGCCCGCCTGCCCTGCCGCAAGGTGGTAATGTTGCTGGTTCATGATGGCCGCGGTCGTGTGTTGCTCGAGTCACGTCCGCAAAGCGGCATCTGGGGTGGTCTCTGGGGGCTGCCGGAATATGCGGACCGACAGACGGCAGAGGAGGGGCTGGCGGCCCGGTTTGGTGATAACTATCAGGAGATTGCAGTTTGGCCGGAGCGGCGCCATAGCTTCAGCCACTTTCACCTGCTGATCACCCCGCTGGTAGTGAAACTGGCCGGCCGACAGGAATGGGTCATGGATGGAAGCAGTAGAGTTTGGTATAACACTGATAAACCCGACCAGCGCGGCGTCGCCGCCCCGGTATCGCGTCTGATTGAAGAACTAATACAGCGTTTAGAGGAGAGGGCCGATGAGTCGTATGGTGGACTGCGTTAAATTAAAAAAGATGGCCGATGGCCTGGAACGACCGCCTTACCCGGGCGAACTGGGTCAACGGGTATTCGAGAACATTTCCAAGGAGGCATGGCAGTTGTGGCTTCAGCAGCAGACCATCCTGATCAATGAAAACCGCCTCTCCCTGGCTGATCCCAAATCCCGCGTTTTCCTCGAAGAGCAGATGGTGAAGTTCCTGTTCGAGGGCGGTGGCACCCAGGTCAACTTCACTCCCTGATGTTACCCAGATGGGCAGGCCCCGGTAATGGTGGCCTGCCCTTCCAGTACGCTGGTGCGGTGGCTGAATATATGCAAAATCAGGCCGTTCTGCACATTTCCCTCTTGACTCAGGCAGCGCGTATCGGTTTAATACGCCCTCGCCAAGGCTAGGTAGCTCAGTTGGTAGAGCAGCGGATTGAAAATCCGCGTGTCGGCAGTTCGATTCTGTCCCTGGCCACCAAACACCCAAACGGCCCGCATTTATGCGGGCCGTTTGCGTTTCAGGCTATTCAATCCAGTCTGTCCAACGGGCTGGTGACGCCATTTCCACCCTTTCCCAAAACATGGGTATAGACCATCGTTGTTTTTATATCTGAATGCCCCAGAAGTTCCTGTACGGTTCTGATATCAGATCCCGATTCCAATAGATGTGTGGCAAAAGAGTGTCGCATCGTGTGGCTGGTGACACGCTTGGTGATACCTGACTGAGCAGCAGATTTTCGGACTGCGCGCTGGATAACGGTGGGGTGGATGTGGTGGCGACGTATGGCCCCAGAGCGGGGGTCTTGTGCTATACGTGTGGCCGGGAACAGGTACTGCCAGCGCAACTCTTTTGGCGCATTAGGATATTTTCGTTCCAATGCCTCTGGTATATAGACAGAGCCATAACCTGCCTGAAGATCAATTTTATGCTGGTTGGTAACCCGGTCGATCTGCTCCTTCAGCTTGCCCGATAAAGAATTGGGCAGTGGCACAACCCGATCTTTCTTGCCTTTCCCGTCATGCACTGTAATTTGCTGATAATCGAAATCTAAATCCATAATACGCAGGCGGACGCATTCCATAACACGCATCCCTGATCCATACATCAGCCGTACCATGGTGCCTGTCTGCCCAGTCAATGTATTTAAAATCAACTCAACCTCACGCCGACTCAAAACCGTGGGAACGCGTACATGAGGCTTAGGTCGTTTGAAATTACCAATATCTCCAAGTGGCTGCTCGAGAGTGCGCGCATAGAAAAAAACGAGTGCATTAAGGGCTTGAGCCTGTGTAGCACCAACTACCTTGCGTTTTACCGCTAAATATTCTAAAAAGGAAGCCACTTCACTTTCAGCACCATAATCAGGGAGCTTGTTTTTGTGGAATCGAAGGAAGCGATTGATCCAGCTGAGATAGCTCTGCTCAGTGTTGATGGCGAGTCCGGCAACCCGAATTGCCGCGATATACCGGGTGTAAATGTCAGGATACTTCTGACCCAACACGTTGCCAGGTTTTTCAGCACCAGCCGTTTTCGATTCATAACTCCGAGCAACCGTCGGGTGATCGTTACCCAATGGTTGAGCCGCTTCATGCCAGTGATTCCAGTCAAAAGATTTAGCCCACTCGCATTTCAGCATATGGGAAAAAAGAAGTCGCAATGCATCAACTTTCTGCCGGTACTGCCATGGAGTAAGGTTCGGGTTTTGGCCGAGTCGTGTGAGCCAGTGCTCTATATCCTTTGGGTTTTGCTCCTTCAATTTTATATTAGGGTAAGCATTGATAAATTCCTGGACATGTTTTCGATACCAAGGACGGGTCTGTTCAGCAATTCGGAAACGCTCAATGGTAGAAATATAGCGTTTCCAAAAAAGCTCTACTTTGCGATCAGAAGAATCCCTATTAGAAATTACAGACATTGCGACTCCATTCCCTATGCCGTATTAATAGAGAACTTATATAGAACAAACTGTCGTGATTGTCAATATATTCTACAGCTGTATATTTCGCCGGATTCGCGGGCTGTATAACCAACTGTTGCACAAATAAAAGGAAGATAAGTGACTGTATTACCTAGAGAATATAGTGCTTACCATCAAGATTAACAAGATAGAGGTCTGCGCATGGAAGCGAGTCTCAGAGCAGTATTCAGGAGTGGTTTTAATCGCTACAAAAAGGAACACGGATTGAGCCTTGATCAACACCGTGCGGCGCAA